>Ga0310345_10000029_pt1 | contig 415987 bp, 405 predicted proteins | sample HC15DNA20500_MG_FD_204667 | JGI IMG/M metagenome (GOLD analysis project Ga0310345, IMG submission 204667) | Marine microbial communities from station ALOHA, North Pacific Subtropical Gyre - HC15-DNA-20-500_MG | ecosystem: Environmental > Aquatic > Marine > Oceanic | place: Pacific Ocean...
AAGGGTTTCGCCGGCGCTGCTATCGTCCGCGCCGATGGACAAGCCGCTCGCCCTCTTCGCTGTCGCCACGCTGGCCCCCGTGCCGCTGCTGGCCCTGGGCGCGCTGGCGGGTGGCGCCTTCGCCTGGGCGGCGCTGGCCTACATGGCGCTGTTCGTCACGGTGATGGACGCGCTGATCGCCCGCGCCGCGCCCGAAGCGCCCGGCGAGGGCGAGTTCCCCACCGGCGACGGGCTCTCGGCCACTTTGGCCCTGCTGCACCTGGCGCTGCTGCCGCTGGCCGTCTGGGCGCTGGTGCACGGCCCCGCCGGGCCGGCGCAGACGGTGGCCCTCTTCCTCGGCTTCGCGCTGTTCTTCGGCCAGGTCAGCAATGCCAACGCGCACGAGCTGATCCACCGCGGCAGCCGTTTCCTGCGGGGCCTGGGCGTGGCCGTCTACATCTCGCTGCTGTTCGGGCACCACGCCTCGGCCCATCCGCTGGTGCATCACCGCCACGTCGCCACGCGCCGCGATCCCAACACGGCGCGGCTGGGCGAGAGCTATTACCGCTTCGCCGCGCGCGCCTGGCGTGGTTCCTTCCGCGCCGGCCTGAAGGCCGAACGCGAGCGGCTGGCGCGGGTGGGCCGCACCGCGCCCTGGCGCAATCCTTACGCGATCTACATCGGCGGCGGGCTGGCCTGGCTGGCGATCGCCGCCCTGATCGGCGGCTGGCGCGGTGTGCTGGCGCATATGGCCCTGGCGGGCTTCGCCACCTCGCAGCTGCTGCTGTCGGATTACGTGCAGCATTACGGCCTGCTGCGCGCCGAGCGCGACGGCAAGCCCGAGCCGGTGGGCCCCGCCCATAGCTGGAACGCGCCGCACTGGTATTCCTCTTCGGTCACGCTCAACGCGCCGCGCCACTCGGCCCACCACGCCCGGCCCTCGGTGCCCTACCCCGCGCTCACCATCCCGCAGGGCGCCCCGCAACTACCCCGCTCGCTGCAGGCCATGGCCACGCTGGCGCTCTTCCCGCGGCTCTGGCGCCGCGTGATGGACAAGCGCGTGGCCGCCTTGCAATCCACGCGCTGATGCCGATGTTAACCACATGACTCGCATTTTATGGAAATTGTCGCGAAAGCCGGGCAGGAACAGAGCCATGACGACGCGTCTCGCTGCTTTCCTGATCGCAGCGCCCCTGGCATGGGCCGCCGCCCTTCCCTCCGCGGCGCAGAGCCCGCTCTCCGGAGCCGAGTTCGAAGCCTATGCCACGGGGAAGACGCTCGTCTTCTATTCCGGCGGTCAGCCCTACGGGGCCGAGCAATATTTCGAGAACCGGCGCGTCCGCTGGGCGTTCACCGAAGACGTGTGCATGGAAGGCCGCTGGTACGAGCAGGACGATCAGATCTGCTTCATCTACGAAAACGAGGACGGCCCGCAATGCTGGTGGTTCTACCGCTCGGGCGCGCGCCTGCGGGCGGTCTTCGCGGGCGAGAGCGGGCAGGAGCTTTACGAGGCCGCCGCCAGCGAAGAGCCGCTGGGCTGCATGGCGCCCGGGCTCGGGGTCTGATCACTCCAGGTCTGAGCGATTAGAACAGGCTGCCCTGATCGGGCGGATCGCCCGGCTTCTTTACGGCAGGCGGATCGCCCGCCTTCTTCGCGGCCGGCGCGGCCCGGCGCGGCTGAGCCTGCTGCGGCCCCGGCTCCATCCTGCCATCGGCGAACTCGATCTCCAGCCGCGCGGCGGCCTCGGCGGCGGCGGCGCTGGTGACCACCGCGCCATCGCCGCGCACCACCGCATAGCCGCGCCGCAAAGTCGCCTTGTAGCCCAGCGTCTGACGCATCCGCTCCAGCGCCTCGACCTGCGCGCGGCGATCGCGCTCGCGGCCTTCGGCGGCACGTGAAAGACGCGCGGCAAGCGCCTGAAGATCCTGCCGTTTCCGCGCCGTCACGGTGGCGATCCGCTGCGGATCGAGCCCCGACGCCACGCGCGCCAGATCGCGCCGCTCCGCCGCGATGCGCCGGGCCAGTGCCGGGGCCAGCGCGGCGGCGCGATCGCCCGCCCGGTCGCGCATCCGGTCGAGCCGGGCGCGCAATAGGCCCGGCCGCAGCCCCGCCGCCGCCTCGCCCAGCGCCACGCGGCGCAGCTGGGTGGCATGGCGCAAAGCGGCGGGCAGCCTGTCGCCCGCCCGGTCGAGCCTCTGGCGCGGCGTGTCCAGCAGCGCCTCGGGCCGGGGCAGCGCGCGCGACAGATCGGCCAGCCGCTGGCGGCGCTGCGCGATCCCGCCCTGCAGCGCGCGCACCAGCCGCGCCCCCTGCTCGCGCGTCCAGCCCATCAGCTCCAGCCGCACCGGCACCGCCATCTCGGCCGCCGCCGTGGGCGTGGGCGCGCGGCGGTCGGCCACGTAGTCGATCAGCGTCGTATCCGTCTCGTGCCCCACGGCCGAGATCAGCGGGATCTGCGAGGCCGCCGCCGCCCGCGCGACGATCTCTTCGTTGAAACCCCACAGATCCTCGACCGACCCGCCCCCGCGCGCGACGATCAAGAGGTCGGGCCGCGGCAGCGCGCCGCCGGGGGTGAGCGCGTTGAACCCCGCGATGGCGCGGGCCACTTCCGGCGCGCAGGCCTGGCCCTGCACGGCGACCGGCCAGATCAGCACCTTGCGCGGAAACCGGTCGCGCAGCCGGTGCAGGATGTCGCGGATCACCGCGCCCGAGGGCGAGGTGACCACCCCGATGATCTCGGGCAGATAAGGCAAGCGGCGCTTGCGCTCGGGCGCGAACAGGCCTTCGGCCTCGAGCGCCTTCTTGCGCTTCTCCAGCATCGCCATCAGCGCGCCTGCGCCCGCCGGCTCCACACTCTCGACGTTGAGCTGGTACTTGGATTGCGGGCCGAAGGTCGTCATCCGGCCCGTGGCAATCACCTCCATCCCCTCTTCGGGCCGGTGCCCCAGCCGCGCCACCTGCCCCTTCCACGAGACGCAGGCGATGACCGAGCGGTCGTCCTTCAGGTCGAAATACATGTGGCCGGTGCGCGCGACCATCACGCGCCCCACCTCGCCGCGCAGGCGGATATGGCCGAAGCCGCCCTCGATGGCGCGCTTCACCGCGCCGGTGAGCTCGCTCACCGTGAATTCCGGCAGGTTCGTCCCCGGAGACTCGAAAAGCTCGTCCATCCCGCGCGCGCCTCTGCCCGTTCGCCTTGTGCTGCCTTGCGGGCGACCTTAGAACGCCCCGAGATCAAGGCCAAGCGGGGGCGGCGCATGAACATCCTCATCCTCGGCGGCGGCGGGCGGGAACACGCGCTCGCCTGGGCCGCGATGCAGAACCCGAAATGCGACAAGCTGATCGTCGCGCCGGGCAATGCGGGCATCGCGGCGATCGCCGAATGCGCGGCGCTCGACATTCTCGACGGCGACGCGGTGGTGCAGTTCTGCGAGGCCAACGCGATCACCTTCGTGATCGTCGGCCCCGAGGCGCCGCTCGCCGCCGGCGTGGCCGACCGGCTGCGCGAGGCCGGCGTGCTCACCTTCGGGCCCTCGGCGGCGGCCGCGCGGCTCGAGGCCTCCAAGGCCTTCACCAAGGAGATCTGCGATGCCTGCGGCGCCCCCACCGCCGCCTGGGCGCGCTTCACCGATGCCGAGGCCGCGCGCCGCTACGTGCAGGAACAGGGCGCGCCCATCGTCGTGAAGGCCGACGGCCTGGCCGCGGGCAAGGGCGTTGTCGTCGCGATGGAGGAAGCCGAAGCGCTCGCCGCCATCGACGAGATGTTCGCCGGCACCTTCGGCGAGGCCGGCGCCGAGGTGGTGATCGAGGAGTTCATGCAGGGCGAGGAAGCCAGCTTCTTCGTGCTCTGCGACGGCGAGGACGTGCTGCCCATCGGCACCGCGCAGGATCACAAGCGCGTCGGCGAAGGCGATACCGGCCCCAATACCGGCGGCATGGGCGCCTATTCCCCCGCCCCGGTGATGACGGACGCCGTGACCGCCCGCGCGCTGGACGAGATCGTGCGCCCCACCATGGCCGAGATGGCCCGCCGCGGCACACCCTATTCCGGTGTGCTCTATGTCGGGCTGATGATCGAGAACGGCGCGCCCCGGCTGGTGGAATACAATTGCCGCTTCGGCGATCCCGAATGCCAGGTGCTGATGATGCGGCTCGGCGCCCAGGCGCTCGACGCGATGCTCGCCTGTGCCGAGGGCCGGCTGGGCGAGGCGCGGGTCACCTGGGCCGACGATCACGCGATGACGGTGGTGATGGCCGCGAAGGGCTATCCCGGCGCCTACGAGAAGGGCACCGAGATCCGCGGGCTCGACGCCCTGCCCGAGAACAGCTCCAGCATCGTCTTCCATGCCGGCACGCGCGAGGCAGGCGGCCGCATCCTGGCCGATGGCGGGCGGGTGCTGAACGTCACCGCGCGCGGCGCCACGCTCGCCGAGGCGCGCGAGCGGGTCTATGCGATGGTGGAGGCGATCGACTGGCCCGAGGGCTTCAGCCGCTCCGATATCGGCTGGCGCGCGCTGTAGCCGCGCCGGGCGCCGCGCCCCCGTCTTTGCGTCCCAAATATCCCGGGGTGCGGGGCAGAGCCCCGCAAATGTCCCCCGCTAGAACACGCGGATCAGCCCATCCGCTCCGACGCATAAGAGCCGGGCGAAGCCGGGAACACCACCGTCTTGTTCCCGTTCAGGAACACCCGGTGGTGGATATGCGCATGCACCGCGCGCGCCAGCACCGAGGATTCCACGTCGCGCCCCAGCGCCACGTAATCCGACGGGCTCTGCGCATGGGTCACGCGCACCGTATCCTGCTCGATGATCGGGCCTTCATCGAGATCGGCGGTCACGTAATGCGCCGTCGCCCCGATCAGTTTCACGCCGCGCTCGAAGGCCTGCTTGTAGGGGTTCGCCCCCTTGAAGGACGGCAGGAAGGAGTGGTGGATGTTGATGATCCGCCCCGACATCTTCTTGCACATGTCATCCGACAGAACCTGCATGTAACGCGCCAGCACGATCAGCTCGGCCCCGGTATCCTCCACCACGCCCATGATCTGCGCCTCCGCCTCGGGCTTGTTCTGCGGCGTCACGCGGATGTGGTGGAAGGGGATATCGTGGTTCACCACCAGCTTCTGGTAATCCATGTGGTTCGAGATCACCGCCACGATGTCGATCGGCAGCGCGCCGATGCGCCAGCGGTAGAGCAGGTCGTTCAGGCAATGCCCGAAGCGCGAGACCATCAGGATCACCTTCATCTTCTCGGCCTGGTCGCGGATCTGCCAGTCCATCTCCAGCTCTTCCGCGGGGCCGGCCAGGCCGGCAGCGATATCCTCCTGACTGGCGCCGGTTTCCGAGCGGAAGGTCACGCGGGTGAAGAAATGGCCCGTCTCCATGTCGTCGAACTGTGCGGCATCGGTGATGTTGCAACCGAGCTCGGCCAGTTTCGAGGTGATCGCCGCCACGATCCCGCGGCGGGAGGGGCATTTCACGGTGAGGACATGGCTTGTCATATCGGGCACCTTTCCGTTGTGTCGCGCGCACTTAGCCTGCCCGGCCGGGGCATGGCCAGTGCGATTGCGACGCGATGGCGCGATTTCGCGGCGCGGTGTTGCATGAGGGGCCTCAGCCGCCGGCGCAGAGCCCCGGCGCGCCGGGGGCGAGGCTCTCGGGGCCCCGGTACGGCCCGGCATCGCGGGTGACGGGCACGCCGCCCTCCAGCCGCGTCGCCTGCACGCGCCGCCAGGCGGGATCGGCCGTCACGATGACCGGGCCGCCGGGGCAATCGGCGATGCCACCCTGGACGAAATCCTCGCCGATCCGGTGGTTGGTATGGCCCGGCACGCGCGCCACCTCTGCCAGCGCATCGCTGCCCTCGCGCCATTCCACGATCACCAGCTCGCGCGCGAGGTGCGGCCGGTCGACATAGGCGATCTCGTCGCGCCCGTCGCCATCGAGATCGGCCGCCCCCAGCGGCGCGAGCCAGCGGTTCTTGCGGCCGATGAAGGCGGTGGCGGCGAAGGGGCGCTCGAAGGGCGGCTGCCAGAGCGCCAGCCGCGCGCCGCGCCGCAAATCGCTCTCGACGACCACAACCTCAGCCCTGCCGTCGCCGGTGACATCAGCGAGCCGCGGGGCGATATCCTCGAAGACGCGCTCGGGCGGCAATTCGATCTTCACCTCGCGCAGCCGGATGCCGGCGCAGCGCGGGCATTCGTCGATCATGACGACCAGCGCGCCCCATTCCACCGCGTCGCCCAGCACGCCGTGATCGTAGCGGGTGGTGGGCGCGGCATACTCGGCCGAGATCACGGCGGGCGCGTGAAAGCGCACGTCCTCGGCGCGGGCGGGGGTGATGAGAGCGGCAGCGAGAGCGGCGGCAAGCGCGATCGCCGGCCCCGCCCCGCGCATCAGATCTGCTTCTCGGGCATCTGCACGACCAGCCCGTCGAGCTCGTCCGAGACCTTGAGCTGGCAGGTCAGCCGCGAGCGGACGGGATCTGGCTCGTAAGCGAAATCGAGCATGTCCTCTTCCATCGGCTGGCGCGGGGGCAGCTTGTCGACCCAATCCTCGGCCACGTAGACATGGCAGGTGGAACAGGCGCAGGCGCCGCCGCAATCGGCCTCGATGCCGGGCACGCCGTTGTCGCGCGCGCCTTCCATCACCGTCAGCCCGGTGGGGACGTCGATCTCGTGTTTCGTGCCGCCATGCTCGATATAGGTGATCCTGGCCACGTGCCGCTCCGTGCTTCGTTGGTCATTCGCCTTCGGGATGGCCGGATAAAGGATTGCGGCGGGGATTGCCAGTGCGGCCGGGCACACTTGCCTGTGCGTGGCGATGTTCTATGTTTGTTCTCATGCACGATGTCACCCCCGCCCGACCGCCCCGCCCCTGGCCGCTGCCGCCCTCGGCCTGCCCGCACGTGCTGCTCGGCCTGCCCCCGCCGGGCGCGCGGGTGACGGTGGCGGGCCTGGTACTGGTGCGCCAGCGGCCGGGCACGGCGAAGGGGGTGATCTTCATCACGCTGGAGGATGAGACGGGCGTCGCCAACGTGGTGGTGTGGAAGGCGCTCTACGAGCGCTACCGCCGCGCGGTGATCGCCGGGCGGATGCTGCGCGTGACCGGCCGGGTGGAGCGGCAGAACGACGTGACGCATGTGATCGCCGAGCGGATCGAGGATATCTCGCCCCTGCTCGACGAACTGGTGGTGGAGCGGCGGTGACAGGCCCGCGAGGGCCTGTGAGGGGCCGAGCGGCTTTTCCCGTCCCGGGCCAGGCGCTATGGTCGCGCGAGATGCGCGAAAGGCCCGCCAGATGCCACCCCCCTGCCCCGAAACGCACCGCCCGGCCCCAGCCGCGGCCCTGACGCGGATCCTGCTGCTGCCCCTGCTCGTGGCCGGCTGCATCGGCACGGGCGCCGGGCCGGTGGAGTTGCGTGACGCGGCCACGGGCCCCGAAGTGGTGCGCGTCGGCCCCGGCGGCGCGGGCGGCCCGCCCGGCGCCGCGCCGGGCACCTGCCATGCCGAGGAGGTGACGCCGGCGGTGGTCGAGACGGTGACCGAGCAGGTGATCGACCGCCCCGCCCGGCGCGCCCCCGACGGCTCGCTGCTGGCGCCGGCCATCTACCGGACCGAGACCCACCAGAAGATCGTCCGCGAGCGCCGCGCGATCTGGATCGAGGTGCCCTGCGACGAGGTGCAGACGATCGAGTTCGTCGCCTCGGTGCAGCGGGCGCTGAAGGCCCGCGGGCTCTATGCGGGGCCGATCACCGCCATCTACGACGCACCCACGCGGGCGGCCATCCGCGCCTACCAGGCCCGGCGCGGGCTGGACAGCGACATCCTGGCGCTGGAGACGGCGCGCGAGCTCGGCCTGATCGCGCTGGCGCGGTGAGGGGAGCGCAACGGTAGCGCGAGCGCCGCCCCGTGGGGTGGCGCCTCCGACGCTGGTGTTAGGCGCTTTATGGCAGCCACGTACATCCTCGCCCACCGTAGCGCGAGTCGATAGCCATAGCGCCACCCCGCCCGGACGGGGCGGCGCTCGCGCGGCGGGCTGCGCCCTTGTCCCGCGCGGGCGGCTGCGCCGTCTGAGCCCCTGAACGCCGCAGCACTCCCGCCCCTTTTCGGTGTGCCCGAACAGAGCGCGAGGGCCGCCCCGTGGGGTGGCGCTGCCAACGCTGGTGTTGGGCGCTTTATGGTGGCGGCGTACATCTTCCCTCGCCGTAGCGCGGGCCGCTAGCCATAGCGCCACCCCGCCGGGACGGGCCTCTCGAACATTGCTTCGCAATGTTCTGCCGGCAGGCGACTGCTACGCAGTCGCCGAGAGGCGGCGCTCGCGCGGCGGGGCTGCGCCCCTTGTTCCGCGCGAACCAGCTTCGAGCGGGCGGCAATATTCAAGCCCCGCAAAGAAAAGGCCCCGGCGCTCTCCACGCCGGGGCCGCTCGCGTCAGGCGGGGATGGGCGGCCTCACTCCGCCTCGTCCACGCCGATCGCCACGAACCGGGGATCGCCGCCGCGATTGACCAGCAGCAAGAGCGAGGAGCGGCCGGCCTCGCGGGCCTCCTCGATCCGGGCCTCCAGATCCTCGACGCTCGCCACCTTCTGCTGGCCGGCCTCGGTGATCACGTCGCCGGCGCGCAGGCCCTTCTCGTAGGCCTCGGCATCCTCGGCCACGCCGCGCACCACCAGCCCGTCGATATTGCCCGGCAGGGCCAGCTGCTCGCGCAACTCGTCGGTCATCGGGGTGAGCGTCAGGCCCAGCACCTCCTCCTCGGCGGGCTGATCGGCCGGCGCGGAGGCGGGGATCGCCGTCGCCTCGGCCTCTTCGCGGCGCGCCAGCGTCACGTCGAGCGTGCGGGTCTTGCCATCGCGCAGCACCACCACGCGCACCGACTTGCCGACGGCGGTGTTGCCCACCTGGCGGACCAGCGAACGCGTATCCTCCACCTCGCGGCCGTCGAAGGAGGTGATCAGGTCACCGGCTTCCATCCCGGCCTCGGCGGCGGGGCCCTCGGGCACGTCGGTCACCAGCGCGCCGCGGGCTTCCTCGAGACCCATCGCCTCGGCCACGTCGGGCGTGACATCCTGGATCCGCACGCCCAGCCAGCCACGGCGCGTCTCGCCGTATTCCTGCAGCTGGTCGACGACCTGCGTCACCACGTTCGACGACATCGCGAAGCCGATCCCGATCGAGCCGCCATTGGGCGACAGGATCGCGGTGTTCACGCCGATCACCTCGCCCGACATGTTGAACAGCGGGCCGCCGGAATTGCCGCGGTTGATGGCGGCGTCGGTCTGGATGTAATCGTCATAGGTACCCGACAGCGCGCGCCCGCGGGCCGAGACGATCCCGGCCGAGACCGAGAAGCCCTGCCCCAGCGGGTTGCCCATCGCCATCACCCAGTCGCCCACGCGCATCGCCTCGCTGTCGCCGAAGCTCACGAAGGGCAGCGGCTCGTCGCTTTCCACCTTCAGCAGCGCGATGTCGGTCTTGGGGTCGGTGCCCACCAGTTCGGCATCCAGCAGCGCGCCGGAATAGAACTCGATCTTGATCTCGTCGGCGCCGTCGATGACGTGGTTGTTCGTCACGATGTAGCCGTCCTCCGAGATCACGAAGCCCGAGCCCAGCGCCTGGCTGCGGCGCGAACGCGGCGCGGGGCCGCCTTCGCCATCGGGGCCCGGGGGCATCAGGTCGCGGAAGAAGTCCTCGAAGGGCGAGCCTTCGGGGAACATGTCCTGCGGGCCGGTGGGGGCGCTCACCATCGTCGCGGTGGTGATGTTGACCACGGCGGGGCTGACCTGTTCGGCCAGGTCGGCGAAGCTTTCGGGCGCGGCCCGGGCCAGCGCGGCGCCGATCTGGGCGGCGAGCAGCGCCACGGCCAGCGCCAGCGCCAGCAGCGCCCGCGCCATGACCGGCGGCAGCGCGTCGCGCAGGGCCACGGCGCGGGAACGGGGTATATTGTCTGACGGGAATGTCACGAACATCTCTCCTCTGGTTCTGTTGCCGGTGGGGCGTCGCGCGTGAAGGCGCGGTCCCCGGCCTGCCTTCTTGATGCGTCGGTTATCAAGATAGGCGCGCCGGACCGCAACGCAAACCCCAATCGCGGCGCATAAAAGCGGCGTGAGGGGGGCGTGTGGTGTCTGGCGCAGCAGGAGCGCGAGGGCCGCCCCGTGGGGTGGCGCCTGCAACGCCGGTGTTGAGCACTTTATGGCAGCCAAGCCCCTCCGCCCTCACCGCAGCGCGAGTCGATGGCATTAGCGCCACCCCGCCCCGACGGGGCGGCGCTCGCGCGGCGGGGCTGCGCCCCTTGTTCCGCGCGGGCGGCTTCGCCGCCTGAGTCCTTGCGGGGTGTGATCGGGGGTGTCCACATGTGGACACCTTGCAAGTTATTGAATTTGCTTGAGCGCGCGATGCGCCAAGGTGGCCGTAACCATGAACGGTAGCGCGAGCGCCGCCCCGTGGGGTGGCGCTGCCAACGCTGGTGTTGCGCGCTTTATGGTGGCCAAGGCCCTCCGCCCTCGCCGTAGCGCGGCCGGCCAGCCATAGCGCCACCCCGCCCCGACGGGGCGGCGCTCGCGCGGCGGGCTTCGCCCTTGTTCCGCGCGACAAAAGCTCGACGGTTGCGACTGCGCCCTACCCCGCCCCCAGCGACAGCGCCAGGCGGCACAGCACGATCCCGGCCGCCAGGGCGGCCAGCCCGATCACGCGGCGGCGGCCCACGGGGATCTCGGCCAGCGCACGCAGCAGGGCGTCGAGGCGTGCCGGCGCGAGCGCGACGACGAGGCCTTCGACCACCAGCACCATGCCGAGGGCGAGCAGCGCGAAACCCATGCGCGCGGCCTCAGACGCAGCAGGGGGCGGCGCCGCTTCGGCACCGCCCCCCGATCACGTGCACCACACCCATGCTCACTGGCCGGGCGCGGCGGCCTCTTCCTCGGCCGTCGCTGCGGTGCCGTCGCCCTCTTCCGGCGCCGGCGCCTCCGCCTCGGCGTCGTCCTCCTCCGGCTCCGCCACTTCCGCGGCGGGCTCGGCCTCGGCCGCCGCCTGCGCCGCCGCACCGGTATCGGCGGCCGGCCCGGCACCGCGGCCGCGGTCGGACTTGAGGTAATCGAAGAACTCGCTGTCGGGCGAGATCACCATCGAGGTGTTCGTCCCGCGCAGCCCGCGCTGATAGGCGGTGAGCGAGCGGTAGAAGGCGAAGAATTCCTCGTCCTCCTGGAAGGCCTCGGCATAGATGCGGTTACGCTCCGCATCCGCCTCGCCGCGCACGACATTGGCCTCGCGCTCGGCTTCCGAGGTCAGCTCCACCACCGTCCGGTCGGCCTGAGCGCGGATCCGCTGCGCCGCCTCCTCGCCGCGCGCGATCTCGTCGGCGGCCTCGCGCTCGCGCTCCGCGCGCATCCGGTCGAACGTGGCGCCCAGGTTCTGGTCGGGCAGGTTCGTCTGCTTCAGCCGCACGTCCACGATCTCCACCCCCAGCGGCAGGGCGCGCTGGCGGGCCTGGTCGCGGATCCGCGCCATCAGCGTGGCGCGGTCCGACGACAGGATCGTGTTCGACGTCACCTCGTCGGCACCCAGCACCTCGCGGATCTGGGCGTTGAGGATCGAGTCGAGCCGCGATTCCGCCGCCCGCACGCCGCCCACGCCCACCGCCTGGCGGAACTGCACCACGTCGTGGATGCGGTAGCGCGCGAAGGCGTCGACGATCAGCCGGCGCCCGTCCGACGGCGTGACCTCGATCTCGGCCGTGTCGAGCGAGAGGATGCGGTCGTCATAGCGCACCACCTCCTGCACCAGCGGGATCTTGAAGCCGAGCCCCGGCTCCTGCTTGACGGCCTTGATCTGGCCGAATTGCAGAACCAGCGCGCGCTCGCGTTCGTCGACGATGAAGACCGACGACAGGATCACGACGAGCACGACGATGATCGCGGGAATGATGATCGTTGCGCGGCGCATCAGTTGGACCCTCCGGTATCGGTGGCACTGCCGGCGCCCGAGCGGGTGCCGCCGCCGGTGCCGCGCAATTCGTTGAGCGGCAGGTAGGGCACCACGCCCGTGCCTTCCGCGCCCTCGTCGAGCAGGATCTTGTCGATATCGCCGAAGACCTGCTCCATCGTCTCGAGGTAGAGCCGCTTGCGCGTGACTTCGGGCGCCGCGGCATATTCCTCGAGCACCGAGAGGAAGCGGCTCGCCTCGCCCTCGGCCTCGTTGATGACGCGGGCGCGATAGGCCTCGGCCTCTTCGAGCGTCTGCGCCGCGGTACCGCGGGCACCGGCGAGCACCGTGTTGGCATAAGCATCGGCCTGGCGTTCCAGCCGGTCGCGCTGCTGCTCGGCGGCCTGCACCTCGCGGAACGCGTCGATCACCTCGCGCGGCGGGTCGGCCTTGTCGAGGTTGACGCGGACCACGTTCATGCCGCTGTCATAGCTGTCGAGCGTGGCCTGGATCAGCTGCTGCGCGGTATCGGCGATCAGCCCCCGGTCGCGGTTGAGGATCGGCGCCAGTTCCGACGCGGCGATGATCTCGCGCATCGCGGATTCCGACACGGCGCGGATCGTCGCCTGCGGATCGCGCAGGTTGAACAGGAATTTCGCCGGATCGTTGATGTTCCACACCACCTGGAAGTCGATATCGACGATGTTCTCGTCGGTGGTCAGCATCAGCCCGGCCTGCGACGAGGCCGAGGTGGCGACGCCGATATCCTCGGTCCGCTCGCCGGTGACCAGCACCTTTTCGTAGGTGACCAGCGGCCAGGGCGCGAAGTTCAGGCCCGGATTACCGGTGCGGTAGTATTCGCCCAGGAACAGCTCGACCGATTGTTCCTCGGGCTTGACCGTGTAGAAGCTGGAAAACGCCCAGAGCAGCGCCGCCGCCACCACCGCGATGATCACGGTGCCGCGGGTGATCTGCGGGCCGCCGCCGCCGCCCGTGCCATTGCCATTGGGCCGCCGGCCGCCGCGCCCGCCCATCAGGACGCGCAGCTGCTCCTGGCCCTTGCGCACGATATCGTCGATCTCCGGGATCGAGCCCTGGCCCGGCCGTTGCGGGGGCCGCGAGCCGTTATTGCCGCCCCTGTCATCGTTTCCGCCGTCGCTGCCGCGACCGCCGCCTCCCCATGGTCCGCCATTGTTGCTGGCCATCTCGGTGGTCATCCCCTTTGGTCTGTGTGCCCCTGATACCTGCCCGGCACGTCCCGGGCTACCTGTTCATTTCGGGCGCGGAATTCAAGCCTTGCGCACAGGCTCCTTCATCAGCACGATCTCTTCGGCCATCGTCGGATGCACCGCGACCGTGCGGTCGAAATCCTCTTTCGTGGCGCCCATCTTCACCGCGATGCCCAGCATCTGGATCATCTCGCCCGCGCCCGGCGCGATGATATGCGCGCCGACGACACGGCGGCTCTCGGCCTCCACGATCAGTTTGAAGAGCACGCGCTCCTCCTCGCCGATGAAGGCATTCTGCATCGGCCGGAACGCCGCGCAGTAAACCTCGATCGGCCCGGCATCGCGCGCCGCTTCCTCGGTCAGGCCGATCGTGCCGAATTCGGGCTGGGTGAAGACGGCGGTGGGCACCAGCGCGTGATCGGGCATCATCGGATTGCCGTTGAAGATCGTCTCGTGGAAGGCCACCGCCTCGCGGATCGCCACGGGCGTGAGGTTGAGCCGGTCGGTCACGTCGCCGATCGCGTAGATCGAGGGCACCGACGTCTGGGAGTAGTCGTCCACCACCACCTCGCCCCGGCGGCCGAGCTTCACGCCCGCCTCCTCCAGCCCCATGCCGGCCGTGTTGGGCAGCCGGCCGGTGGCGTAGAGCACCGTGTCGAACGTGCCTTCCGTGCCGTCGGTCGCCTTCACCCAGATGCCGGTGTCGCGCTTCTCCATCCGCTCCACGTCGCGGCCGACATGCAGGTCGACGCCGCGGGCGCGCATGGATTCCGAGATCATGCCGCGGGCTTCCTCGTCGAAGCCGCGCAGGATCTGCGCGCCGCGGTAATACTGGGTGACGTTGCTGCCCAGCCCGTTGAAGATGCCGGCGAACTCGCAGGCGATATAGCCGCCGCCGACGATCAGCAGCCGCTCGGGCAGCGCTTTGATGTCGAATATCTCGTTCGAGGTGATGGCCAGCTCGTGGCCGGGAATGTTCTCGGGCACGAACGGGTGGCCGCCCGTGGCCACCAGGATATGCCGCGCGCTGCGCCGGCTGCCATCGGCCAGGCGGATCTCGTGCGGGCCCTCCACCGTGGCGCGCTGGTGGATGATCTCCACCCCCGCCTTCTCGGCATTGCGCTCGTAGATCCCCTCCAGGCGCGACAATTCCGTCGAGAGCCGGTTCTGGAAGGCCGGCCAGTCGAACGCGCCCGAGCTGATCTCCCAGCCGTATTTGCGCGCCTCGGCAGCCTGGCGGGCATAGGTGGAGGCGAAGACCATCAGCTTCTTGGGCACGCAGCCGCGGATCACGCAGGTGCCGCCCATGCGGTATTCCTCGGCCAGCGCCACCGAGGCGCCCGATTGCGCCGAGATCCGCGCGGCGCGCACGCCGCCCGAACCGCCGCCGATGACGAAAAGATCGTGGTCGAAACCCATTGCGCCGCCCTAGTCGGCCAGATCCGAGAACATGTTGTCGTCGTCGACGAACTCGATCCGGTCTTCCTCTGTCGTTCCGGCATTTATGTCGCGCGTCTCGACCCTGCCATCCCCATGGCCGATCACGACCACGTCACAGATGTCGACGAAGAGCCCGTTCTCCACCACGCCGGGCACCTGGTTGAGCACCAGCGCCAGTTGCCGCGGGTTGCCGATGCGCTGCAGGTGCAGGTCGAGAATGTGGTTGCCCTCGTCGGTGACGAAGGGCGCATCGCCGTTCATCCGCAGCGTCGCCTGCTGGCCCAGCACGTCCATCGCCGGCAGCATCTCCTCGATCAGCGCCTTGGTCGTCTGCCAGCCGAAGGGGATCACCTCGACCGGCAGGGGAAAGGTGCCCAGGTGATCGACCGATTTGGAGGGATCGGTGATGACGATCATCTGGTCGGATGCGGTGGCGACGATCTTTTCCTGCAGCAGCGCCCCGCCGCCGCCCTTGATGAGGTTGAGCTCGCCGTCGAACTCGTCGGCCCCGTCGATCGTGAGGTCGAGCCATTTCGCCTCGTCGAGGGAGACGACGCGGATGCCCTGCTGGCGGGCCAGTTCGGCGGTGCGGCTCGACGTGGGCACGCCGGTGACGCGCAGGCCCTCCTCGCGCACCATCTCGCCCAGGCAGCGGACCATCCACGCGGCGGTGGAGCCGGTGCCGAGGCCGAGCCGCATGCCATCCTCCACGATTTCCACGGCGCGCTTGGCGGCGACGAATTTCGCGGTGTCGATGGGCGAAAGGTTGTGGCTCATGGCAGGCTCCGCTTCAGGTGGGAGTGCTTATAGGCAGGAAAGCGGGGGTTGGGTAGGGCGAAAGGGGCGGGTTTGGGCGGCCGGCGTTGGGGGCCGGGGCTGTGACCTGCGGCGCGCCGGGCCTATATGGCGCTGAGGCGCGGCGGGGCCGCGCGGAAGGTATGTGACGGAAGGGGGCGCCATGGCGCGCGAAAGGGATGTGGCGGTGCCGGCAGAGGCGGGCGGCGATGCGCGCCCGCCTGAGGCGGACGGCGATGCGCGCCCACCCGAGGCGGACGGCAATGCGCGCCCGCGGCCCCTGCGCGCGCATCTGTGGCGGCTGGGCGGCTGGCTGGCCGTGGTGCTGGGGGTGATCGGGCTGCTGCTGCCGGTCGTGCCGACGACGCCGTTCCTGCTGCTCGCCGCCTTCTGCTTCAGCCGCGGCTCGCCCACGGCGCGGGCCTGGCTGGTGAACCACCGCCATCTCGGCCCGCCGATCCTGCGCTGGGAACGCGAGGGCGCGATCGCCCGGCCGGCCAAGATCGGCTCGGTCGCGACGATGGCGCTGGTCTTCGCGGTGAGCCTGGCGCTGGGCCTGCCGCCGCTGCTGCTGGCCTTGCAGGGCCTGTGCCTGGGCGGCGCGGCGGTCTTCATCCTGACGCGGCCCGACGGCACGGCGTAGGGGCCGCCGAAGACCTGGCGCAACAGAGCGCGAGCGCCGCCCCGTGGGGTGGCGCCTCCGACGCCCGTGTTGAGCGCTTTATGGCAGCCAAGCCCCTCCGGACTCACCGCAGCGCGGGTCGATGGCAATAGCGCCACCCCGCCCCGACGGGCCTCTCGAACATTGCTTCGCAATGTTCTGCCGGCAGGCGACTGCAAAGCAGTCGCCGAGAGGCGGCGCTCGCGCGGCGGGCTTCGCCCTTGTTCCGCGCGACACCTGCGGCGGGCGGAGGAGCTCCCGCCCCTTCTCGGCGCGCTGCGCGCGCGCTCGAAGCGTTGGGCCAGGCCGGGGGCTCCGCCCCCGGACCCCCGGGATATCTGAAACGCAAAGACGAGGGAGGCTTGGCGTGACGGTAGCGCGAGGGCCGCGACGTGGGGTGGCGCTGCCAACGTTCCTGTTATGCGCTTTATGGCAGCCAAGCCCCTCCGACTTCGCCGCAGCGCGCGCGGCCAGCCATAGCGCCACCCCGCCCGGACGGGGCGGCGCTCGCGCGGCGGGGCTGCGCCCCTTGTCCCGCGCGGGGGCGCTGCGCCTCCCCCCTTGCCCTCCCCGCCACAAAGCGCAAACCTGCGCGCCGCGAGGAGACGCCATGCAACCCGACCGTCCGCTACTCGGTATCGCCCTCATGCTGGGCTTCTGCGTGCTCGCCCCGCTGGGCGACGCGCTGGCCAAGCTGCTGGGCGCTACCGTGCCGTTCATCACTCTGCTCGCCCTGCGCTTCACCGCCCAGGGCCTGCTGCTGCCCCCGATCGCCGCGGCCACGGGCGAAAGCCTGCGCCTGCCCCCCCGCGCCTTCCGGCTGACCCTCTTGCGCTCGGCGCTGCATGTCTCGGCGCTCGCCATGATGTTCGCCGCGCTCTACCACCTGGAACTGGCCGACGCGATCGCCATCGCCTTCGTCATGCCCTTCATCCTTTTGCTGCTCGGCCACCTGCTGCTCGGCGAGGAGGTCGGCACCCGCCGCCTCGCCGCCTGCGCCGTGGGCTTCGCCGGCACGCTGATGGTGATCCGCCCCTCCTTCGCCGAGGTCGGCTGGCCCGCGCTCCTGCCGGTGGGCGTGGCGATCACCTTCGCCTGCTTCATCCTCGTCACCCGCCAGGTCGCGCGCGAGGCCGGGCCGGTCGCGCTCCAGGCGGTGAGCGGGCTGGCGGCGATGGCGATGCTGGCGCCGCTCTGCGCGCTCGGCCTCGCGCTCGACTGGCCGGCGCTCACCCCCACCATCCCCGCCGGCACCAACCCGTGGCTGCTCGCCGCGATGGGCTGCCTCGGCACGTTCGGCCACCTGCTGATGACCGCCTCGCTGCGCTTCGCGCCGGCGGCCACGCTGGCGCCGATGCAATACCTGGAAATCCCCTTCGCCACGCTGATCGGCTGGCTCGTCTTCCACGACCTGCCCGACGGCATGGCCGCCGCGGGCATCACCGTCACCGTCGCCGCCGGGCTCTACATCATCGCGCGCGAGCACGCGTCAGCGCGGCGGCCGCTTCCGCCAGCGCCGCCCGCGGCATGATCGCCACCATGCCCGGCGCCCCGAAGCGCAGCCGCACCGGGCCCGTCACCTCGTTGGACGTGCCGATCACCCCGCCCGGCGCGAAGCGCAACCCCGCCACCGGCCAGCGCAACCCCTCGCTCTCGCCGCTCACCTCGGCCATCGGGAACAGCGACAGGCGCGTCCCCACGGGCAGGTCCAGCGCATAACCCCGCCCCGGCGCGAGGTGGAAACACACGTCGTGCCGCCCCACCAGCAGGCAGGGCCGCTGATAGCGCACCAGCGCCGTGAACGCCGCCAGCGTGTGATCCACCCGCTGCCCCAGGAACCCCGCCGCCAGAACCAGCGGCGCCTCGATCCGCGCCAGGCATTTCTGGAAATCCGTCGTGTCCTGCTCGGGCACCCGGTGCAGCCGCGCCTCTGGAACCGACGCGAGCGACGGGCTATCTATGGAGTCAAAATCCCCGATCACCGCCTGCGGCATCCCGAACCGCAGAGCGGCGGCTGCGCCGCCATCGGCGGCCACCAATACAGGCGCAAGGCGCAGGCAGTCCTCTATTGCCGCGTCGTCAACAGAGGCCGCGCCCACGAGGGTCACATTGTCCGCACCAGAAATGATCACCCTGAAATCGATCCTCTTTGTCTCATTCCGGGACAGACGCCACATTTCCGACCCGAAAAAATACCGCAATTTCCGCCGTTCTGTTCCTATTTGCGAACCAACGCATGGTAAACACACCGTTGCTGATCCGGGAAGGAAGTGAACGGGACATGGCCTCGACGAGCAAAATCCTCACCGTCTCCTATGGCACGTTCTCGTGCACGCTGGAGGGTTTCGACGATCCGTTCTCGACGATGAAGTCGATCTCGGAATACTTCCGCGACCTCGCCGCGGAAGACAGGTATTTCGGCGCCGAGCCGCCCACGCCCGATGCCGAGATGTTGCAGCGGATCGCCGAGAAGGAGATCCAGCGCCGGGTCGAGACGCGGATGCGCGACGGCGCCATGGTGCTGCGCCAGCTGGGCGACGAGCGCCCGGGGAACGAGGCCGAGGTTGCCGATGCCCGGCCCGAGGCGGATGCCCGCCCCGAGCCCCAGCCGCAACCCGAGCCCCAGCCCGCACCGCTCCAGCAGCCGCGCCGGGCCGAGGCGCCGGCCCCTGCCCCTGCGCCTGCCTCCGATGAGAGCGTCGCCGCCAAGCTCGCCCGCATCCGCGCCGCCGTGGCCGGCGCCAAGGTCGCGGGCTTCGAGGAGGACCAGGCCGACGAATTGTTCCGCGGCCCCAACGATATCTCGCGCGTCTTCGAGGATGACGAGGCCGACGAGGCCATCGCCGAGCTCGACGCCGCGATGGCCGAACCCGAGGCCGAACCGGAACCCGAAACCGACGCCGCCGAAACGGATGCCCTGCGCGCCGCCTTCGAGGCCGCCGACAGCGAGATCATCGCCCCCGGCGCCGCCCAGGTGCCGCTGGCCGAAGAGGATGCCGAGGTCGAGCCGGACGTCGCCGTGTCGGTCGAGGACGAGGCCGAGGAAACCCCCGCAGAGGAAGCGCCTGCGGAAGACGTGGCCGAAGCTCTGGCCTCAGAATCTCTGGCCGAAGAAGCCCAGGCGGATGCCGGCATCGAGGAACACGCGCCCGAGGCGGCTGCCGACGATGTGTCCGACGAGGCACCCGAGCAACCAGGCGCCCAGGGCGACGACGATCTGATGGCCAGCGTCATGGGCGGGCTCTCGCAAGGCGAAGCCGAACTGGCCGAGGCCGAGGTCGAGGAAGAAGCCGGCGACGCGCTGCTCGACACGCTGATCGGCGGCCTGGCCGCCGAGCCCGAGGAAGCGCTGGAAGACGATGGCGCCGAGGTCGAGGTGGCCGAGGTCGAAGTCTCCGAGGTCGAAGTCACCGAGACGGTGATCGTGGAAGAGGTCGCCACCGAGGCCTCCGAAGACGACACCGAAGACGAGATCGAGGAGGAGACCGTCGCGGAAGACGTCTCCGACGACGAGCCCGCCGAAGCCCTCGCACAGGACGAGGCCGAGGACGTGGCCGCAGACGGGGCCGACGAGGAAGAAGAGGACGCCTCCGCCGAGCCCGAGAGCGCCGGCGCCCCCGCCCCCACCGATTTCGTGCGCCGCGCCCGCGCCCGCGTCATCAAGATGCGCCGCGCCGACCTGCAGGACGAAGACGCGCTGGCCGACGAGGCCGACGAGGACGAGTTGGAAGACGTGGCCGCAGACGTGGCCGAAGCCGCGCCCGAGCAGCCCGAAACCGTCGCGGCCGCCGATCACGAAGACGATTACGACGACGAGGATGACGACGAAGACGAAGCCGCGCCGATCGCGCGGATGCCGGCCTTCGACGATCCCGACCTCGCCGAAAGCAGCCTGTCGCCGGAAGACGAGGAATCGCTGCTCGCCGAGCTTGCCGCCGTGACCGGTGAAGACGAGGACGACGACGAGCTCGCCGCGATGGCCCGCCAGGCGGTCTATCACGAGGATGACGACGAAGACGAGGACGACGTCGCGCCCGCCGCCGTAGCCGACGTTGCCGAGGACGAAGACGAAGACGGGGAAGACGAGCGCGCCGAAGCCGCCGCTCCCGAAGCCGACGAAGACGAAGACCAGGACGATACCGTCTCGGCCGCCATCTCGGCCCTCGCCGCCTCGGATGCCGAGGATACGCGCAGCCGCGCCGCCGAAGAGGCCCGCGCCGCAAGGCGCGAACGCGAAAGCCGCGCGCTGCTCGATCACGCGCCCGAGGAAGCCGGCGATGTCAGCCGCATCATGGCCGAGACCGACCGCGAGTTCTCCAAGGATGACGGCACGCGCCGCCGCTCGGCGATCCAGCACCTCAAGGCCGCCGTGCGCGCCCGGATCAGCCCCAACCAGGAGGAAGAGGAACAGGTCGAAAAGACCTTCCGCGACGACCTGGAGCGCGTGGTCAAGCCGCGCCGCCCCGAGGGCGGACGGGGCGAGCCGCGCCGCCTGGCGCCGCTGATGCTGGTGAGCGAACAGCGCGTCGACCTGACCGAGAGCGCCCCCAAGCCCGCCCCGGCCCAGCCCGCCGCGCCGGTGCGCCCGCGCCGCATCACCTCGGGCGCGGTGGCCCTGCGCGACGAGGAAGCCTTCGACCTGCTCGACGAGGAAAACGCCCCCGGCGACGAGGCCGGCAACATGTTCCTCGACACCAGCAGCTTCGCGGAATTCGCCGAATCCGTGGGCGCCGTCACCCTGACCGACAAGCTCGAGGCGGCCGCCGCCTATACCGCCTTCGTCGAGGGCCGGCCCACCTTCTCGCGCCCGCAGATCATGCGCGCCGTGGCCGAGATGAACACCGATGGCGCCTATACCCGCGAAGACGGGCTGCGCTCCTTCGGGCAATTGCTGCGCCAGGGGCGGATCCAGAAGCTCAAGCGCGGGCAGTTCACCATCGCCGAGGATACCCGCTACAAGCCGCGCAGCATGGCGGGAGAATGACTGGTAACGAGTAAGCCCGCCATTGCGGGGGGAAGGGCATCCGCGCCGCGGGTGCCCTTTTTCGCGTCAGTGCCCCGTCAGCGCCCGGTCAGCGCCCCGTCTGGTCGGTCTCGTCGCTTTCGTCGTCGGGATCGGCCTTCCCCACGCCACGGAACACCGCGCGGAAGGGCAGCGCCCACAGCACGCCGAGGCCCACATAGACGGCCAGCTCCACCGCGAAGGGCGGCCGGTCGAGCCAGCTCAGCACCGTCACGCAGGCCACGATGTAGAGCGGCAGGCCGATCAGCAGGATCACCAGCGCGAGGCGCTTGCGGGCCTTGTAGGAAAGAGCCATGCGCGCGCCCCTCAATCCGCGAAGGGATCGGTGACGAGGATCGTGTCCTCGCGTTCCGGCGAGGTCGAGAGCAGCGCGACGGGGCAGCCGATCAGCTCTTCCACCCGGCGCACATACTTGATCGCGTTGGCCGGCAGTTCGGCCCAGGAACGCGCGCCCTCGGTGCTCTCGGCCCAGCCCTCCATCTCTTCGTAGACGGGGGTGCAGCGGGCCTGCTGGTCGGCCGCGGTGGGCAGGTAGTCGAGCGGCTTGCCGTCAAGCTCGTAGCCGGTGCAGATGCGCAGCCTGTCGAACCCGTCGAGCACGTCGAGCTTGGTGAGCGCGATGCCCGAGACACCCGAGGTGATGCAGGTCTGACGCACCAGCGCGGCGTCGAACCAGCCGCAGCGGCGCTTGCGGCCCGTCGTGGTGCCAAACTCGTGGCCCCGCTCGCCCAGGCGCTGTCCGTCCTCGTCGAGCAGTTCGGTCGGGAACGGCCCCTCGCCCACGCGGGTCGTGTAGGCCTTGACGATGCCGAGCACGAAGTCGATGCCGCCGGGCCCGATCCCGGTGCCGGTCGCGGCCTGGCCGGCGATCACGTTCGACGAGGTGACGAAGGGATACGTGCCGAAATCGATATCCAGCAGCGCGCCCTGGGCGCCCTCGAACAGGATGCGCTTGCCGGCGCGGCGCTTCTCGCTCAGCACCTTCCAGACCGGGGCGGCGTATTTCAGGATCTGCGGCGCAATCTCGCGCAGCTCGCGCAGCAGCGCGTCGCGGTCGATCGGCTCCAGCCCCAGCCCGGCGCGCAACGCGTTGTGGTGGACAAGCGCGCGATCCACCCGCAGCTCGAGCGTGGCATCGTCGGCCAGATCGGCCACGCGGATCGCCCGGCGGCCGACCTTGTCTTCGTAGGCCGGGCCGATGCCCCGGCCCGTCGTGCCGATCTTGGCCACCGAATTCTGGCTCTCTCGCGCGCGGTCGAGCTCGCCATGGAAGGGCAGGATCAGCGGCGTGTTCTCGGCGATCATCAGCGTCTCGGGCGTGATCGCCACGCCCTGGGCGGCGACCGTCTCGATTTCCTTCACCAGGTGCCACGGGTCCAGCACCACGCCGTTGCCGATCACCGACAGCTTGCCGCCGCGCACCACGCCCGAGGGCAGCGCGTGCAGCTTGTAGACCGTGCCGTCGATCACCAGCGTGTGGCCGGCATTGTGGCCGCCCTGGAAACGGGCGATCACGTCGGCCCGCTCGCTCAGCCAGTCCACGATCTTGCCCTTGCCCTCGTCGCCCCACTGGGCGCCGACAACCACGACGTTGGCCATGCGGATACTCCCCGGTCTGGTGCCAAACCCGCGCCCGTATATCGGCCCGCGCGGCGGCATGAAACAGCTAAATCCGGCGCGGACTGGCCGGGGCTGGACATGGCGGCGCCGCTTCGGGCATGAAGCCCGAAACCGCACGGGGCCGGGAAAGGGCCGGAAGGAGCCGGACATGGGATTTCTCTGGCGCTGGGTGCTGGCCTTCGTCCTCGTGGCGGCGACCTTCAACCCGACCGAGTTCAACTACATAGCCTGGGTCACGGGCAACGGCGCGAAGACCTGGTCGTTCATCGTGCTGGCCGGGCTGGTCCTGTTCATCGGCTACGTGATCTACCTGCGCGCCACGATCCGCTCGATCGGCGTCTTCGGCATGCTGCTGGTGCTGGCCGTGTTCGGCGCCCTGCTCTGGGTGCTCTACGATCTGGGCTGGCTGCGGCTCACCGACCAGGATGCCGCGACATGGCTCGGCATCGTGGCGCTCTCGCTCGTCATGGCGATCGGCATGTCGTGGAGCTTCGTGCGGCGCGCCCTGTCGGGGCAATACGACATGGACGATGTCGACGAATAGCTAGCCCGCCAGCACCGCGACATCGCGCCAGCCATAGGCGATCTCGTCATAGCCATGCTCGGGATCGGCCCGCTCGGCCACGATTTCGCCGCCCAACGCCGCGTAGAAGTCGCAGGCCACGCGGTTGCCCGCGATCACCCACAGGGCCGCGCCCCGATGGCCGCGCGTGGCGAACTCGCCCGCCAGGCCGCGCATCAGCGCGCTGCCCAGCCCCTGCCGGCGCGCGCGACCCAAGAGGTAGATCGAGGTGATCTCGCCGGTGAAACCCTGATCGGCGAGCGCGTCGTCGCGCTGCGGGCCCATCGTGGCGAAACCGGTCATGCCGCCGCCATCGCCGGCCACCAGCGCCACGCCCTGACCGCCCTCCTCGAAACTCGCCAGGATACGCTGCCAGGCGCGGGTGCGGTCGGGCACGCGCATCGCCTCGATCAGCGCGGCGGGCAGGATGCCGGCATAGGCCGTCTGCCACGCCGCCACCTGCACCTCGGCTATGGCGGCGGCGTCGTCGGGCGTTGCGGGGCGCAGGGCATGTTCCGTCATGGCCGCATCTGCGCGCATCGCGGCGCCCGATGCAAGCGCGGCGCTCGCGCCAGGGGTTGCGCTAGGGGTTGCGCTAGGGGTTGCGGGGGCGCGGCGATCCTCTTAGATACGCGCGATACCGCCAAAGCCCGGAAGGCCCCCTGCCGATGGAAAACGTCCTGCTCGTCATCCACCTGATCCTCGCGCTCTGCCTGATCGGCGTGGTCCTGCTGCAACGCTCCGAAGGCGGCGGGCTGGGCATCGGCGGCGGCGGCGGCGGCGTGATGACCGGCCGCTCGGCGGCCACCGCGCTCGGCAAGGTGACATGGCTCTTCGCCATCGCCTTCTTCTGCACCTCGATCGCGCTCACCGTCGTGGCGGCGCGCAACTCGGCCGACCGCTCGGTGACCGACCTGCCGCCCGCCACCGCGCCCGCCGGGCAGGAAGATGCGCCCGCGCTTCCCGCGGGCAGCGACCTGCTGCCGCCCGTCACCGGCGATGGCGACCTGACGCCGCCGCGCGCCGACTGACGGCCCCGCTCCAACCCGCTCCCGCGGCCCCTGGCGACACACGATGCCGCCGGGGCCACACCATAAATTGACCCGGCGTCGGCACGGCTTCAACATCTAGCGGTCCGGTAGACAATCCGGCGCGAATCTCCTATAGCTTGAATCCCGTGGTTATGGCTGCGAGAGCCATGCTTCCAGCGCCTATCCGGGGCCCCGCTCGGCCCCCAACATCACGGGAAATTCCGCTATGGCACGGTTCGTTTTCATCACAGGCGGCGTGGTCTCCAGCCTTGGCAAGGGGCTGGCCTCGGCCGCGCTCGGCGCGCTGCTCCAGGCGCGCGGCTACACCGTGCGGCTGCGCAAGCTGGACCCGTATCTCAACGTCGATCCCGGCACGATGAGCCCGTTCGAACACGGCGAGGTCTTCGTCACCGATGACGGCGCCGAGACCGATCTCGACCTCGGCCACTACGAACGCTTCACCGGCGTCGCGGCGCGCAACTCGGATTCGATCTCCTCGGGCCGCGTCTATTCCACCGTGCTCGAGAAGGAGCGGCGCGGAGATTACCTGGGCAAGACGATCCAGGTGATCCCGCACGTCACCAACGAGATCAAGGATTTCATCGCCATCGGCGAGGACGAGGTCGATTTCATGCTGTGCGAGATCGGCGGCACGGTGGGCGATATCGAGGGCCTGCCCTTCTTCGAGGCGATCCGCCAATTCGCGCAGGAACAGCCGCGCGGCCAGTGCATCTTCATGCATCTCACCCTTCTGCCCTACATGGCGGCGAGCGGCGAGCTGAAGACCAAGCCGACCCAGCACTCGGTGAAGGAGCTGCGCTCGATCGGCCTGCAGCCCGACGTGCTGGTCTGCCGCTCGGAGCAACCGATCCCCGACAAGGAGCGCGAGAAGATCGCGCTGTTCTGCAACGTGCGCAAGGAAGACGTGATCGCCGCGCCCGACCTGCGCTCGATCTACGAGGCGCCGCTGGCCTATCACCGCAACGGGCTGGATCAGGCGGTGCTGGATGCGTTCCGCATCTCGCCCGCGCCGCGCCCGGATCTGACCCGCTGGGAAGACGTGGCCGACCGGATCTTCAACGCCGAGGGCGAGGTGAAGGTGGCGATCGTGGGCAAGTACACGCAGCTCGAGGATGCCTACAAGTCGATCGCCGAGGCGCTCACCCATGGCGGCATGGCCAACCGGGTGAAGGTGAAGGCCGAGTGGATCGACGCCGAGATCTTCGAGCGCGAGGATCCGGGCCCCTGGCTGGAGGGGTTCCACGCCATCCTCGTGCCCGGCGGCTTCGGCGAGCGCGGCACCGAGGGCAAGATCCGCGCGGCCGAGTTCGCGCGGACGCGGAAGATCCCCTATCTGGGCATCTGCCTGGGCATGCAGATGGCGGTGATCGAGGCGGCGCGCAACCTCGCCGGGCTGGCGACGGCCGGCTCGGAGGAATTCGATCACGAGGCCGGCCACAAGCGGTTCGAGCCGGTCGTCTATCACCTCAAGGAATGGGTGAAGGGCAACCACGCCGTGAAGCGCCGGGTGGATGACGACAAGGGCGGCACGATGCGTCTGGGCGCCTATACGGCGGCTCTGGCCGAGGGTTCGCGCGTGGCCGAGGTCTATGGCGCGACCAGCATAGAGGAACGTCACCGCCACCGCTACGAGGTGGATATCAAGTACCGAGAAAAGCTCGAGGAATGCGGGCTGTGGTTCTCGGGAATGTCGCCCGACGGCAAGCTGCCCGAGATCGTGGAGGTGAAGGATCACCCCTGGTTCATCGGCGTGCAGTTCCACCCCGAGCTGAAGAGCAAGCCCTTCGATCCCCACCCCCTCTTCGCCGATTTCATCCGCGCCGCGAAAGAGATCGAGCGGCTGGTGTAAGGCCTCCGCCTGCCGCGCGAGCGCCAGGACACAACTTCAATGTGCCTCAAATACCTCCGGGGGTCCGGGGGCAGCGCCCCCGGCGTGCCCCGCAGGGCCCCAGGCGGCGAAGCCCCCCGCGCGGAACAAGGGCGTAACCCGCCGCGCGAGCGCCGCCCCGTCCGGGCGGGGTGGCGCTATTGCCCTCGTCTCGCGATGCGGAGAGTGCGGAGGGACTTGGCCACCATAAAGCGCCCAACACCACCGTAGGCAACGCCACCCTACGGGGCGGCCCTCGCGCTACCGCCGCACACCCCATCCAAGGGCAACATGGTTAAGTCCACGTTAACGCCCCAACAAAATCAACAGCTTACCAACCGTCCACATGTGGACACCCCCGCGCCTGCCCCCCTCCTGTTGCACCCTTGCAAGACACCCGCCCCTGTCGCGCCCCTGCCCTTTACGGCAGCTTCCCGCCTGCCCGGCACGCTCCTATCATGGCCCCATGTTCAACGCGCTCATCTCCGCCCTGAAGGCCGAAACGCCCGCCGAGGCCGACCTCCGCCTCCCCCTCGCGGCGTTGATGGTCCGCGTCGCCAAGGCCGACGGGCTCTATGCCTTCGAGGAGATCCGCCAGATCGACGCGATCCTCGAACGCCGCTTCGGCCTCAACGTGGTCGAGGCCGCCCGGCTGCGCGCCGAGGCCCAGAAGCTCGAAGCCGCCGCCCCCGGCGGCACCGCCTTCGCCGCCGCCCTGAAGCCCGCTATCCCCTTCGCCGAACGCTCCGCCATCATCGCCGCCCTGTGGGAGGTGATCCTCGCCGACGGCCAGGTGAAGCCGAGCGAGGCGCATACCTTCCACGAGGTCGCCGCCGTGCTGGGCATCGACACGGCCGATCTCGAGGCCTGAGCGCCCCTATCCCCGCATGTCCTTGGGCGAGCCCATCACGATGTAGCTGGTGATCGCCGAGACATGGGGCTGGGTGCCCAGAACCTCGGTATGGAAGCGCTTGTAATCGGCCAGCCCCGCCGTCTCGACCCGCAGGATATATTCGAAGACACCGGTCACGTTGTGGCATTCGGTCACTTCCGGCGCCCGCTCCATCGCCCGCTCGAACCCCACCTGCGCCGCCTTGGTGTGGCTGTCGAGCCCGACCGTCACATAGGCCACGAAGCCGATCCCCATCCGCCCCGCATCGAGCCGCGCGCCATAGCCCTTGATGATCCCGCGCCGCTCCAGCTCCTGCACCCGGCGCAGACAGGCCGAGGGCGAGAGGCCCACCCGCTCGGCCAGGCGCAGATTCGGCAGCCGCGCATTGGTGCGAAGCTCGCGCAATATCCGGTGGCTTATCTCGTCGAGATCGTCCATTCGTTGCACATCTGCGCGACGCACGCGTCACTTTGCAACCCCGTTGCGCCCGTTCCGGCATATCGTTGCGCCGAACCCGCCCCGACAGGCCCCACCAGATGAACCTCGCCATCCTGCCCGCGCTCACCGCCTTTGCCTTCGTCTCCACCGTCACGCCGGGGCCGAACAACATGATGCTGATGGCCTCGGGCGCGAATTTCGGCTTTCGCCGGACGCTGCCGCACATGATGGGCATCCTGGTGGGTTTCACGGTGATGATCTTCCTCGTCGGCGCCGGGCTGATGCAGGTCTTCGACGCGGTGCCGGTGCTCTACACGCTGCTCAAGATCGCCTCGGTCGCCTACATGCTGTGGCTGGCCTGGAAGATCGCGCATGCCGCCCCGCCCGAAGCCGCCCCGGCCGAGGCGCGGCCGCTCACCTTCCTGCAGGCCGCGGCCTTCCAGTGGGTGAACCCCAAGGCCTGGGCGATGGGGCTCTCGGCGATCACGCTCTACGCGCCCGACCGCTCGCTCCTCGCCGTGGCGGTGGTGGCGCTCGCCTTCGCGGCGGTCTGCCTGCCGGCGATCTCGATCTGGGCCTGGCTCGGCACGGTCGTGCGCCGGTGGTTGGCCGACCGGCGGCGGCTGCGGGTGTTCAACGTCACGATGGCGCTGCTGCTGGTCGCCTCGCTGGTGCCGGCGCTGGTGATGTGAGCGGGTTCGCGGGCGCCATCACGGGCGCGGCATTTCCCTTGGCCCGCGCCGGCCGCTCGCCTATATCTGCGCCATGTTCGCCGATCTGCTCCGCCGCCTCACCGCGCCCGCCGAGGGCCCCCTGCCCGACAGCGACGCCCGCCTCGCGCTGGCCGCCCTGCTGGTACGCATCGCGCGCAGCGACGGGCATTACGCGGGCGTGGAGGAGAAGCGCATCCTCGCCCTGATCGGCACCCGCTACATGCTGGAGCCGCACGAGGCCGAGACCCTGCTGCGCGACGCCGAGGCGCTTGAGGGCGAGGCGCCCGACACGGTGCGCTGCACCCGCGCCATCAAGGACGCCGTACCCTACGAGGAACGCGAGGGCGTGATCGAGGCGATGTGGGACGTGGTGCTCGCCGATGGCGAGCGCGACACGCAGGAGGATACGCTGCTGCGGCTGACGGCGAACCTGCTGGGCGTGAACGACCGCGACAGCAACCTCGCCCGGCAGCGGGTGGAGGCAAGGCGGAGCTGATAGCCCCTCAAGAGGGCCGAAGGCCCCACGCGGAACAAGGGGCGCAGCCCCGCCGCGCGAGCGCCGCCTCTCGGCGACTGCTTCGCAGTCGCCTGCCGGCAGAACATTGCAAAGCAATGTTCGAGAGGCCCGTCGGGGCGGGGTGGCGCTATGGCTATCTGCCCGCGATGCGGTGAGTTCGGAGGGCCTTGGATGCCATAAAGCGCCCAACACCAACGTCGGAGGCGCCACCCCACGGGGCGCCGCTCGCGCTCGCGTTCCGCCAAGACCAGAACTTCAATGTGCCCAAATACCTCGGGGGCCCGGGGGCAGCGCCCCCGGCCTGGCCCAACGCTTCGACGCGCACGAAGTGCGCCGAGAAGGGGCGGGAGCCCCTCGCCCCGCAGGGACTCCCGCGCGGAACAAGGGGCGTAGCCCCGCCGCGCGAGCGCCGCCCCGTCCCGGCGGGGTGGCGCTATTGGTATCCGCCCGCGATGCGGTGAGTTCGGAGGGCCTTGGCTGCCATAAAGTGCTCAACACCAACGTCGGAGGCGCCACCCCACGGGGCGCCCCTCGCGCTACCGTTCAGCCCCGCACCCACGGCGCCCCCCCCCCTTGCCGCCACCCGCGCGAGGGCGTAGCCTTGGCGGCGCATTCCCCAACCCAGGTGATCCATGCATATCGGCATCCTGCAATGCGGCCACGCGCCGAAGGAAGTCACTGAAACGCACGGCGATTTCGACGCCATGTTCCGCCGGCTCCTGGCCGGGCGCGGGTTCCGCTTCACCACCTGGAACGTGGTCGACATGGAGCTGCCCGAAAGCCACGAGGCCGCCGAAGGCTGGCTCATCACCGGCTCGCGCCACGGCGTCTACGAGCCGCATCCCTGGATGCCGCCGCTCTTCGAGCTCATCCGCGCCGCCCACGCGGCGGGCCAGCCGATGCTGGGCATCTGCTTCGGCCACCAGGCCGTCGCCCAGGCGCTCGGCGGGCAGGTCGAGAAATTCTCCGGCGGCTGGGCGATCGGCCCCACCGCCTATGCGTTCGAGGGCCATGGCGAGCTGCGCCTCAACGCCTGGCACCAGGATCAGGTGATCCGCCCTCCCGAGGGCGCGCGCATCCTCGCCGGCAACGATTTCTGCCGCCACGCGGCGCTGGCCATCGGCGACACGGTGCTCACCGTCCAGGCGCATCCCGAATTCTCCCATGCCGTCTTCGGCGACTACCTCGCCCTGAGGCGCGACAACCCCGCCTACCCCGCCGGCCAGATCGACGCCGCGCTGAACGCGCTCGACACGCCGATCGACGATGCCCGCCTGGCCGACATCATGGCCGACCACCTGCTCGCGGCGCGCGCCCATGCGTGACTTCATGGATCGCATGCCCGAGGCCGCCCGCGCCTATGCCCAGGGCCGCCGCATCGACGAGGTGGAATGCATCGTCGCCGATCTCTCGGGCATCGCCCGCGGCAAGGCCATGCCCGCGGCCAAGTTCTTCCGCCAGGAACGCTTCTACCTGCCCAACTCGATCTTCCTGCAGACGATCACCGGCGACTGGCTCTCCACCGACGACGTGGAGTTCACCGAGCCCGACATGGTGCTCATCCCCGATTACTCCACCGCCACCGCCGCGCCCTGGACGGCGGACTGGACGCTGCAGGTCATCCACGACATCACCGACCAGGACGGCACGCCCTACCCCGTCGCCCCGCGCAACGTGCTCAAGCGGGTGGTCGACCTGTTCCGCGCCGAGGGGTGGGAGCCGGTCGTCGCGCCCGAGATGGAATTCTTCCTCGTCGCGCGCAACACCGATCCGAACCAGCCCGTCGAACCGCCGCTCGGCCGCACCGGCAGGCGCGCGGCGGCACGGCAGGCCTATTCGGTGAGCGCGGTCGATGAATACGGCCCCGTGATCGACGACATCTACGATTTCGCCGAGGCCCAGGGGATCGAGATCGACGGCATCCTGCAGGAAGGCGGCGCCGGGCAGATCGAGATCAACCTGCGCCACGGCGATCCGGTGAAACTGGCCGACGAGATCTTCTTCTTCAAGCGGCTGATCCGCGAGGCGGCCCTGCGCCACGATTGCTTTGCCACCTTCATGGCCAAGCCGATCCAGGACGAGCCGGGCAGCGCCATGCATATCCACCACTCGGTGGTGGACGCCAAGACCGGCCGCAACATCTTCTCGGCGCCCGACGGCAGCGATACCGAGGCGTTCGGCCATTTCATCGCCGGGATGCAGAACCACATGGGCAACGCCATCGCGATCCTGGCGCCATACGTGAATTCCTACCGCCGCTATGTCCGCGACTTCGCCGCGCCGATCAACCTGGAATGGGGCCGCGACAACCGCACCACCGGCCTGCGCGTGCCGGTCTCGGGCCCCGAGGCTCGGCGCATCGAGAACCGCCTGCCGGGGATGGACGTGAACCCCTATCTCGGCATCGCCGCCTCGCTCGCCTGCGGCTATCTCGGCCTGAAGGAGGGCCGCGCCCCGCGCGCCGCCTGCGTGGGCGATGCCTATGGCACCTCCGAAGACATTCCCACCACGCTGGCCGACGCGCTCGACGCGCTCGACGGCGCGGCCCCCCTGCGCGGGGTGCTGGGCGAGGAATTCTGCACCATCTACAGCGCCGTCAAGCAGCTGGAGAACAAGGAATTCCTGCAGGTCATCTCGCCCTGGGAACGTGAACACCTGCTTCTGAACGTATGAGCCCGCTCTACCGCAACGACCGCCCGGCGACGCATGCGCCCTCGTGGTATGCCGCCAGCCGCCCCGACCAGCCGCTGCGCCCGGCGCTGGAGGGCGATGCGCGCGCCGATACCGTGGTGCTGGGCGCGGGCTATACCGGGCTCTGGGCGGCGCTGACGCTGGCGCGCGCCGGGCGCCGGGTGATCGTGCTCGACGCCCACCGCGCGGGGTTCGGCGCGTCGGGGCGCAATGGCGGGCAGGTCCATACCGGCTTCAACAAGCCGCAGAGCTGGCTCGAGGCGCGGCTGGGCGAGGCCAGCGCGCGGGCGATGTGGGATCTGGCCGAGGGCGGCAAGGCGCAATTGCGCGATTTCATCGCCGCCCATGCACCCGAGGCCGATTTCCGCCCCGGCATCGGCCACGGCGCCTATGGCGACGGCGACCTGGAAGCGGCGCGCCGCGAGGCCGAGCACCTGGCGCGCCATTACGGCCACGAGACCGAGGTGCTGGGCGAAGAGGCGTTCCGCGCCATCGTCCGCTCGCCGCTCTACCGGGGCGGCACGATCGACCGGACGGGCGGCCATATCCACCCGCTCGCCTATGCCCAGGCGCTGGCGCGCGAGGCCGAGGCGGCGGGCGCGGTGATCCACGAGGAGACCGAGGTGACGCGCATCGAGCGCGGGCCCCAGGTGCGCTTCGTCACAAGGCGCGGCAGCGTGACGGCGGATCACGGCATCGTCGCCGGCAACGGCTATCTGCCCGATATCCTGCCACCGGTGAATGCCCGCGTCTCGCCCATCAACTCCTTCATCGCGGCGACCGAGGCCATGCCTGACAGCTGGCAGGAGGTGCTGGCCGAGGATATCGCCGTGGCCGATTCCCGTTTCGTGGTGAACTATTACCGCTTCACCTCCGACCGGCACTTCCTGTTCGGCGGGCGCGAGAGCTATTCGCTGCGTTTCCCGAAGGACATCGCCACGGCGCTGATCGACCGGATGACGACGCTCTTCCCGCAGCTGTCGGGCGTGGAGGTCACCCATGTCTGGGGCGGCTCGCTGGCGATCACACCGACCCGCCTGCCCTACCTCGCCCGCCCGGCGCCGAACCTCCTGTCGGCCTCGGGCTTTTCGGGCCAGGGCGTGGCGCTGGCGGGCATGGCGGGGCGCGTGATGGCCGAGGCGGTGATCGGCCAGCAGGACGGCGCGGCGCTGCTGGAGCGCCTGCCCGTGCCCGCCTTCCCCGGCGGCCGCCGCCTGCGCGCGCCGCTTTTGACTCTGGCGATGAGCTGGGCCTCGCTACGCGACCGGCTGGGGATTTGAAGGCCGCCATCCCAAGCGCCTGAACGCACCGGTCTTTGCGTCCCAAATATCCCGGGGTTCCGGGGGCGGCGCCCCCGGCCCGGCCCAACGCTTCGAGCGCGCGCGAAGCGCGCCGAGAAGGGGCGGGAGCGCCCCGCTCGCCGCAGGTGTCGCGCGGGACAAGGGGCGCAGCCCCGCCGCGCGAGCGCCGCCCCGTCGGGGCGGGGTGGCGCTATTGCCATCGTCCCGCGATGCGGTGAGTGCGGAGGGGCTTGGCTGCCATAAAGCGCTCAACACCAGCGTCGCAGGCGCCACCCCACGGGGCGGCGCTCGCGCTACCGTTGCGCCACACCGCCCGACCGACGCGCCAATCCGCCTGTCACCAACACGTCATGAAAAACCCTTTCACTTGTTCACGCCGCTCGTTTACAGTTTTCCTGAAAACAGGCTTCAGGAAAGGTGAACCGAATGTCACTGGGCCCTAACGTCTACGATGCCGAGCCGATCCCGGCCCGCGCGCGTGACGAGATCGAGCAGCTTCTCGCCACCGGCGATCTCTTCCGCTACACCGCCCCCGAAAACGCGCCCGCCGCCCTGCTGGAGCGTGACTTCGCCGAGATGCTGGGCAGCAAATACGCGCTCGCCGTTTCCTCCTGTTCCGCCGCGCTCTTCCTGTCGCTCAAGGCGCTCAACCTGCCGCGCGACGCGAAGGTGCTGATCCCCGCCTTCACCTTCGCCGCCGTGCCCTCGGCGGTGGTGCATGCCGATTGCGTGCCCGTCCTCGTCGACGTGGCCGACAATTACCGCATCGACATGGCCGATTTCGCCGCCAAGCTCGACGACGCGCAGGCGGTCATCATCTCGCACATGCGCGGCCATACCTCCGACATGGACGCGATCCTTAAACTGTGCGACGCGCGGGGCATCCCCGTGGTCGAGGATGCGGCCCATTCGCTGGGCACCACCTGGCACGGCCGCAACATCGGCACGCTGGGCCGCATCGGCTGCTTCTCGTTCCAGAGCTACAAGCTGCTCAATGCCGGCGAGGGCGGCATCCTGGTGACCGACGACGACGACCTGATCGCCCGCGCGATCATCATGTCGGGCGCCTACGAGCATAACTGGAAGAAGCACGGCCACGTGATGGACCGCTTCCGCTTCTGGCAGAACAAGCTGCCGCTCTACAACGTGCGGCTCAACAACCTGTCGGCGGTGCTGGTGCGCGCGCAGCTGCCCGAGCTGGAACGCCGGGTGCGCGACGGGCTGGCCAACCACGATTACGTGGCCGCCGCGCTCAATGCCTGCGACTGGCTCGACGTGCCCGCGCCGCTGGCGCCGGAACGCCGCGCGCCCGACTCGCTGCAATTCAACCTCGTCGATTTCTCCGAGGCCGAGGCCCGCGCCTTCATGGATGCAGCAAAGGCCCGTGGCGTGGCGGTGCAGGTCTTCGGCCTGTCGGAAGACAATGCGCGCGCCTTCTGGAACTGGCAGTTTCTGGGCGAAACCCCGCACCTGCCACAGACGCGCGCGATGCTGATGAAGGCCTGCGACACGCGGCTGCCGGCGCGGCTGACAAGGCCCGACCTCGATTTCATCATCGCCGCCATCCTGGCCGCGGTGGAGGATGTGAAACGGCCCGCCCGAGCTTACGGCACCTGAGCTTACGGCACCTGAGCCTGCGCCTCCCGAGCGGTCACGACAGGCGCAGGGAACCGGCGAGGAACGGGTAACGCTCCACCGCCGGGGCCACGATCCACGCATCGAGCAGCCCGCGCAGCCGCTCGGCCACGTCGCCCGGCATCTCGCCCAGCACACCGCGCCGCGCGTTGAGCGAGATGGTCCGCGTGAGCGGCGCGAAGGGCAGCGGGTGCACCTCCACCTCGCCCAGGAAGCGCCGCGCGTGCATCACGCCCAGCGGGGTGAGGATCGTCCACCCTGCCCCGCCGGCCACCATGGCCATGATGGCGTGATAGCTGTCCAGTTCGAACCGGTGCGACAGGGTCAGGTTCTGGCGCGCCAGGTGATCGGCGATCAGCCGGCCCATATGGTGGCGCTGGGTATACTGGATCAGCGGCAGGCGGCGCAAAGCGGCCAGCACGTCGCCCGAGACGGCGCCGCGCGGGGCGGCGGCGACGAAGGGCTCCACCAGCAGGGGATGCACCTCCATCCATTCCGCCGCCGCGCCCATGTCGGCCGCCACGATCATGTCGAGCGCGCGGGTATCGAGCAGGTCGAACAGCCGGTGCGAGGGGCCGGTTTCCAGCAGGAATTGCGTGCGCCGCAACTCGCCCGCCATCTGCTGCAACAGGCGCGGCGTCACCTCGGCGTCGAAATCCTCGATCATGCCGAGGCGCAGCTGGGTCAGCGCCGAGAGATCCAGGGTCGCCAGTTCGGCGCGGGCCTGCGCGGCCTCGTTGAGGATCACCTGCGCGCGGCGGCGCATCACCTCGCCCGCGGGCGTCAGCGTCAGCGGGCGTTCGCGGCGGTTGAGCAGTTCGGCCCCCACCGCCGCCTCGAGCCCGGTGATCTGCTGCGACACCGCCGAGGGCGAGGCACCGAGGCGGCGTGCGGCGGCGGTGAGAGAGCCCTCTTCCGCCGTCGCCATGAACACCTCGATCCCCCACAGGGTGATCCGCCCGCTTGTCTCGGCCATCGGCGCTGCGCTCTCCTGGTTGGGGGAAGGATAGGCGCCGCCGCACCGCGGCGCAACGCCGGGGCGGAAACGGCACGCAGCCGGGCGAAACCTACTTGTCGAGCTTGTTCAGCTTGGCCTGCAATTCCGACAGCTGCTTCTTGATCTCGTCGAGATCCTCGCTCTCGTCGCTTTCCTTGCGCTCGGGCGCCGACCAGCCGCCGCTCATCCCGCCCGTCATCGCCTTGAGGAAGGCCTTCTGCTGGGCCTGCATCGCCTCGAAGCCCGGCATCGTGGCCATCGGATTGCCCTTGGCGAAATTCTCCATCATCTTCGACTGCCCGTCGCGCAGCATGTCGAACGACATCGACAGGAATTGCGGCACGACCGACTGCACTTCCGACGTGTAGGAGCGCACGAGATCGGTCAGCACGGCCAGCGGCAGCACGCTTTCGGCGCCGCGGCTTTCATGTTCGGCGATGATCTGCAGCAGGTATTGCCGGGTCAGATCGTCGCCCGATTTGAGATCGACGATCTGCACCTCGCGCCCCTCGCGGATGAAGGCGGCGATATCCTCGAGCGTGACGTAATCCGATGTCTCGGTATTGTAGAGCCGCCGGCTTGCATACCGCTTGATCAGCAGCGGAGCCCCCTTGTCGGCCATGATGCGCCCTCCCTTTTCGCGGCGAGTGCGAAAAGCCTAGGGCAGCCCCCGATAAAAAGAAAGTCTCTGAATGGCTTGGCCCGTCGCGGCGCGGATGCAGCCGCAGCAAAAAGAAAGGGCAGGCCCGCAGGCCTGCCCTTCCACGATCACACCGGCCAGGGAGGAGGAGCCGGCATTCTCAATCCATGCGCCTTACTTGGCGGTGGCCGAAGCCTTCTTGGCAGCGGCGGTCATGTCGGTCGTCGCCTTCTTGACGGCGGCGGTCGCGTCTTCGCCCATGTCCTTGCCGGCAGCGAGCATCAGCTCGATCGTTTCCATCTGCACGGTCTTGGCGACCTCGGCGAAGGCGGCCATCTTCTCGGCGGCCAGTTCGGCCTGCGAGGAAGCGAAGTCGGTCATCGCCTTGGTGTAATCCTGCGGGTCTTCCTTGACCTTGGACAGGTCTTCCATCTTGGCGAGGGTTTCCTTCGTCCATTTCGCGGAAATCTCGGCCGAACGGTCAGCCGCGGTCAGCGCGACCTTCGACATCTTCTCGCCGAACGAGGCCTGCGTCTTGAACACGTCCTGCATCGCCGACATGTCGACGGGGAAGGCCCCCATCATGTCTTTCATCATCTTGGTGTAGTCTTCGGTCTTGGCCATTGTCTCATCTCCAGTTTCGGGTCTTCCGGGGCACGTGCAGCGCCCTCTCGGGAGTTCTGTGCGCTGAGAGGAATATGCATGCTGCGGCGCAGCATTTCAAGGGCTTTTCTGCACCGCAGCAAAAAGGGCCGGAATGTCCCGGTTTGTCAGGGGTTTGGAGCTTCCACTACGTAAAGCCCTGGCGCCGGGGCGAGTGGCGGGTGATCCGAATCACCCGGAGCGCGAGCGCCCGTCATCTTGCCGGAATGCTTCGCCAGCCATGCCTCCCAGCGCGGCCACCAGGTGCCCTGGTGGAACTGGGCCCCCTCGCGCCAATCCTCGGCCGAGAGGCCCAGATCGTCGTTCGTGTAATGGCCGTATTTCTTCTTCGAGGGCGGATTGACGATGCCCGCGATATGCCCCGATTGCGACAGCAGGAACATCCGGTCCTTCGCGCCGGTCTGGCGGAAGCCCTCGTAACTGGCGCGCCAGGCGGCGATGTGATCCGTCTCGCAGGCCACGGCACAGAGCGGCACGTCGATATCGGCCAGCCCCAGCCGCTCGCCCATCAGATCCAGCGTGCCCTGCGCGAACCGGTTCTGCTGGCACAGCCAGCGCAGGTATTCCACCGCCATGCGGGCCGGCAGGTTGGTGCTGTCGCCGTTCCAGTAGAGCAGATCGAAGGCCGGCGGCGGCTTGCCCAGCATGTAGGAGCGGATCGCCGGCTGGTAGATCAGGTCGTTCGAGCGCAGGTAGGAAAATGTGCGGCTCATGAAATAGCTGTCGAGGAAGCCCTCCTCCTGCACCTGCCGCTCGATCCCGTCGACGAAATCGTCGGTCAGGAACGGCGTGAATTCGCCGTGATCCGAGAAATCGGTGAGCGTGGTGAAGAAGGTGGCCGACTTGATCGACTTGTCGCCGCGCTTCTTCATCAGCGCCAGCACGATGGCCAGCGTGGTGCCGGCGATGCAATAGCCGATCGCGTTGATCCGCTTCACCCCGCAGATCGCCTTGACCTGCGCGATCGCCTCGAGAAAGCCTTCCTCGATATAGGTATCCAGCCCCGCCTCGGCATAGGAGGCATCGGGGTTCTTCCAGCTCACCACGAAGAGCGTATAGCCCTGATCCACGATCCAGCGGATCAGCGAGTTTTCCGGCTTCAGATCGAGGATGTAGAACTTGTTGATCCAGGGCGGGAAGATCAGAAGCGGCGTGGTGTGCACCTGCTCGGTGGTCGGCGCATACTGGATCAGCTCGAACATGCGGTTGCGATAGACGACCTGGCCCTCGGCGGTGGCGAGGTTCTCGCCCACCTTGAAGGCATCGCGGTCGGCCAGGCTGACCAGCAGCTCGCCATCGTTGGCCTCGATATCGCGCACCAGGTTTTCCAGCCCGTCCACCAGCGATTGGCCGTCGGTCTCGACCGCGCGCGACAGCGCATCGGGGTTCATCGACAGGAAATTGGTGGGGCTGAACATCTCGACGATCTGGCGCGAGAAATAGGCGACGCGCTTGCGGTCGCGCTCGTCCAGGCCTTCCATGTCGTCGACGGCGTTCTGCACCGCCTCGGCATTCATCAGGTATTGCTGCTTGACGAAGTTGAAGAACGGATGCGTTTCCCACAGCGGGTTGGCGAAACGCGGATCGGCGGGCGTTTCATCCTCGGGCGGGCTGAGATCGCCCTGCGCCAGCTTGTGCTGCGCCGCAACGTAATGCTTCAGAGACTTCGCCCACCAGCCCACCTGATGCTCCACGATGCGGGCGGGATTGGCCATCATTTCGGCCACATAGGCCTGGGCCGCCTTCATCATCAGGTCGCTGCCCGGCGCCTCGAGCCCCGGATTCACTGCCTTTTTTCGCGACAATGCGGCAACCAGGCGTTGAGAAAGTTCCTCTATCCTGGCCAGATTCGCGGTGAGCGCCTCGAGTTTGGCACCGCTATCGTCGGCGGGAGTTGTCATGTGACAGAAACAGCCCTAGTCTTTTGCATGTGCAGCATTCGGGGGAAACCCCTCCCTGACCCGACGATATAGCCTCATCGGGCCATGTGCAAAGGCGCGTTTGGTAAGTGGAGCGATGCGATGAGACTCATGGCCGGATATGATGCGATGGAAACCGCGCGCAACGCGGTGGAATGGATGGGCGCCACGGCCAAGGCGGTGGCGGCGACGCCCGCCATGGCGATGGTGCCGAACCCGTTCATCCAGTATCTGGGCGCCTGGGGCGAGGTGGCCGAGCGCAGCTTCGCCCGCATGGTGGCCAAGCCCGACTGGGGCATCCACACCGTGGTGGGCGACGATGGCCGCGATCACGTCGTCGAGGTGGAGGTGGTGGTGCCCCGCCCTTTCGGCGATCTGATCCACATGAAGGTGCATGACCGGGCCGAGAAATCGCGCAAGGTGCTGCTGGTCGCGCCCATGTCGGGCCATTACGCCACGCTCCTGCGCTCCACCGTCGCCTCGCTGCTGCCCGATTGCGAGGTCTATGTCACCGACTGGCACAATGCCCGCGACATCCCGGTGAGCGAGGGCAAGTTCGATATCGAGGATTACACGCTCTATTGCGTGGATTTCATGAAGCATCTCGGGCCGCAGACCAATGTCATCGCGGTCTGCCAGCCCGCGCCGCTGGTGCTGGCCGCCACGGCCTACCTCGCCGAAGAGGCGCCCGCCGCCCAGCCCCGCACGCTCACCCTGATCGGCGGCCCGATCGACCCGGATGCCACCCCCACCGAGGTGACGGATTTCGGCAACCGCGTGACGATGGGCCAGCTCGAGGCGAGCATGATCCAGCGCGTGGGCTTCAAGTACAAGGGCGTGGGGCGGCAGGTCTATCCCGGCCTGCTGCAGCTCACCTCCTTCATCTCGATGAACCTAGACAACCATTCCCGCGCCTTTTCCGAGCAGATCTTCAAGGTCGCCAAGGGCGAGGCGGGCGAACACGACAAGCACAACAAGTTCTACGACGAATATCTCGCCGTGATGGACATGACGGCCGAGTTCTACCTCTCGACGGTGGAGCGGATCTTCAAGAACCGCGAGATCGCGCTGAACGAGTTCGTGGTGGATGGCCGCAAGGTGGATATCGGCGCGATCACCGATGTGGCGGTCAAGACGGTCGAGGGCGAGAATGACGATATCTCGGCCCCCGGCCAGTGCCTCGCCGCGCTCGACCTGCTGACCGGGCTCGACGACAGCAAGAAGGCCAGCCACCTGGAGCCCAATGCCGGCCATTACGGTATCTTCGCCGGCCGGTCCTGGCGCGACAATATCCGCCCGCTGGTGCTGGATTTCATCGACGCCAATGCCGGCCCGCGCGTGGTATCCACGTCGGAGCGGCCCTCGAAAGGCCCTTCTAGCGCAAAAGCAGCGGGCGGTTCAGCCAGTCACGCAACGCCTGTGTGACCTGGGCGGGCCGTTCCAGCATCGGCAGGTGGCCCGCGCCCTCCATCACCATCAGCTCCGCGCGCGGCATCAGCGTGGCGATGAATTCGTGCCGGCGCGGCGGGGTCAGCTTGTCTTCGCGCCCGCAGATCAACAAAGCCGGCACGCGCGAGCGGCGCAGCGTGGCCTGCTGATCGGGGCGTTTCTGCATGGCGCGTGACTGGGCGGTGAAGGCGGCGACGCCCTGATCCTCGCCCATCTGGCGCCACAGGGCCGCGATCTCTGGCCGGTCGTCGGAGATGGCGAGGTGCTCTTCGGAAAACACCTCCTGAAGCACGGCGCGCAGGCGGCCCGACCTTGCCTTCACGATCTGCGGCTCGCGGGCGGCGGCGTTGCTGGGTGTCTCGCTCTGGGCGTTGGTATCCATCAGCGCCACGCGCATGATCCGCTCGGGCGCGCGGCGCAGCATCTCCATCGCGACGATGGCGCCCAGCGAATGGCCGACCAGCGCGAAATGCGGCGGCAGCATCTCGAGCGCGCGGGCGGCCATGTCTTCGACCGTCTCGCCCAGAAGCGGCGCGAGCGTCACGCTGCGCTCCATCGACAGCTCGGTGATCTGCGGCCCCCAGAGCCGCGCATCGGTGAGAAAGCCGTTGAGGAAGACCAGCGTCTCGGTCATCTGCGCCCTGTTGCCTGCCGCGGCGATGCTGGCCCCGACGTGACGCACGCGTCAAGGGGCGGTAACGGCCGGATGTCGTGAAAAGGCAGGAAAACGCCGGCATATCGGCCGCTCGCGCCCACCGACTGCACGAAAAGTGCCAGCCTCACCCGGCCCTTGCGAGTACCGTCTCGACGCTGGATTCGATCAGCGCCAGGCAATCGGGCGTGGAAAATCGGTGATCGGCCCCCTTGACCAGCGTCAGCCGCATATCCGCGCCCTCGGCATGATCCAAGAGCGCCAGCGGGCGCGAGACGTCGACATCCGCATCCGCCGTGCCCTGCAGCAGCCGCACCGGGAAGGGCAGCGCCAGCTTGCGGCGCAGCACCAGGTGGTTGCGCCCGTCCTCGATCAGCCGCTTGGTCACCGGATAGGGCGCGCCGTAATCCGACGGCACAAAGAGCCGCCCCTCGCGCATCAGCTTGGCGCGCTCCAGCTCATTGAAGCCGGCCCAGAAGCCATCCTCGGTGAAATCCGGCGCCGCGGCGATGCCCACCATCCCGGCGATCCGCTTCGGCATCCGTTCGGCCAGCAGAAGCGATATCCATCCCCCCATGGACGAGCCCACCAGCACCACCGGCCCGTCGGTCACCGCCTCGATCACCTCCTGCGCGTCCTGCGCCCAGTCGCCGATGCAGCCCTCCTCGAACCGCCCGCCACTTTCGCCGTGGCCCGAATAGTCGAACCGCAGGAAAGCCTGCCCGCGCGCCTGTGCCCAGGCCTCCAGGTGCAGCGCCTTGGTGCCCTGCATGTCGGAACGGAAGCCACCCAGAAACACCACGCAGGGCGCCGCGCCCTGGCTTGCGTGATAGGCGATCCGCCGCCCCGAGGCGGTCTCGATTTGATCGGCCATGCCTGTCTCCTGCCCAAACTTGACTTCCCCTAACCCGCAGCCCACAAGGGGCGCAACATGATACCCGCAACCGGGCGTTCCGTGGGCGCCAAACCGACGAGGAGGCCGATATGGCACAGATTTCCCTCACCTTCCCCGATGGCAATGCGCGCGAGTTCCCCGCCGGGATCACGCCTGCCGAAGTTGCCGCGAGCATCTCGAAAAGCCTTGAAAAGAAAGCGATTTCCGCGCAGGTCGACGGGCTGCACTGGGATCTGCAATGGCCGATCGAGCGCGACGCCACCATCGCCATCAACACCATGGCCGACGATGCCCCCGCGCTGGAGCTGATCCGGCACGATCTTGCCCATATCATGGCCCGCGCCGTGCAGAGCCTGTGGCCCGACGTGAAGGTCACGATCGGCCCGGTGATCGAACACGGCTGGTATTACGATTTCGACCGGGCCGAGCCCTTCACGCCGGAAGATCTGGGCGCCATCGAGGCCGAGATGAAGCGCATCATCGCCGCGCGCGATCCCGTCCGCACCGAGGTTTGGGACCGCGAGCGCGCCATCGCGCATTACCGCGAGCGCGGCGAGAACTACAAGGTCGAGCTGGTCGAGGCGATCCCCGACGATGGCCAGCCGATCCGCATGTACTGGCACGGCGACTGGCAGGATCTGTGCCGCGGCCCGCATCTCCAGCATACCGGCCAGGTGCCGGCCGATGCGTTCAAGCTGATGAACGTGGCCGGTGCCTATTGGCGCGGCGACAGCTCCCGCCCGATGCTGCAACGCATCTACGGCGTGGGCTTCCGCAACCGCGACGATCTGAAGGCCCACCTGCACATGCTTGAAGAGGCCGCCAAGCGCGACCACCGCCGCCTCGGCCGAGAGATGGAGCTGTTCCACTTCCAGGAGGAAGCGCCGGGCATGGTGTTCTGGCACCCCAACGGCTGGACGATCTATCGCGCCCTCGAGGATTACATGCGCCGGAAGCTCACCCGCGCCGGCTATCGCGAGATCCGCACCCCCCAGGTGGTCGACCGCAAGCTCTGGGAAGCCAGTGGCCACTGGGACAAGTACCGCGAGAACATGTACATCACCGAGATCGACGAGGAGCATGCGAACGAGAAGCGCGTCAATGCGCTGAAGCCGATGAACTGCCCCTGTCACGTCCAGGTGTTCAACCAGGGCCTCAAAAGCTATCGCGACCTGCCGCTGCGGCTGGCCGAGTTCGGATCGTGCCACCGTTACGAGGCCCATGGCGCGCTGCACGGGCTGATGCGCGTGCGCGGCTTCACCCAGGACGACGCGCATATCTTCTGCACCGAGGATCAGCTCGAAGAGGAATGCGCGAAGTTCATCGACCTGCTCAGCGGCATCTACCGCGATACGGGCTTCGCGAAGTTCGACATCAAGTTCTCGACCCGGCCGGAAACCCGCGTCGGCTCCGACGAGGTGTGGGACAAGGCCGAAGCCGCGCTGGAACGCGCGATCCTCTCGGTGCGCAACGATTACGAGATCGACCCCGGCGAAGGCGCCTTCTACGGGCCGAAGCTGGATTTCAAGCTGACCGACGCGATCGGGCGGGAATGGCAATGCGGCACGTTCCAGGCCGATTTCAACCTGCCCGAACGGCTGGATGCGGCCTATATCGGCGCCGACGGCGAAAAGCACCGGCCGGTCATGCTGCACCGCGCGGTGCTCGGCTCGTTCGAGCGGTTCATCGGCATCCTGATCGAGAACTATGCCGGCAAGCTGCCGCTCTGGCTGGCGCCGCGCCAGGTGGTGGTGGCCTCGATCGTCTCGGATGCCGATGATTACGTGCACGAGGTGGTCGCCGCCCTGCGCGCCGCCGGGCTGCGCGCCGAGGCCGATACCCGCAACGAGAAGATCAACTACAAGGTCCGCGAACATTCCGTCGGCAAGGTGCCCTACATCCTGGCCTGCGGCATGCGCGAGGTCGAGGAGCGGACGGTTTCGGTCCGCAAGCTGGGCGAGAAGCAGACATCGACCGAGGCGGTCTCGGCCCTCGTGGCCCGGCTCGCAGAGGAGGCGCTGGCGCCCGACCTGGCCCGCGGCGCGGCAGAGGCCGGGACGCAGGCAGCGGCGGCCGAGGCGGAGGCCTGACCTACCAGCGTAGCGCGCGGGCGCCGATCAGCGCGGCGAGGCCGGCAGCCAGCAGGATGCCGGTCGAGTACCAGGTGCTGTAGAAGAGCGGCGAATCCTCGGTGCAGAAGGTGGAATAGACCGAAGCCGCCAGCCCCGCGGCGGCCAGCCCGGCCAAGGCACCGGCGCGGGCGGGATGTTCCGGCGCGCCGCGCCGCAGCGCCGCGATCAGCGCCGCGGTGATCGGCAGCGACAGGATCACGATCGCGGGCAGGCAGATCGGGATCGAATGGCCCAGGAACAGCGCCAGCCGCGCCCCCGGCGCGGTGGTGGTGAAGGCCAGCACGAACAGCGCCAGCGCCGCGCCCGGCACCAGCCAGACGATCCGCCCCGCCGCCCCCATCCGCGCGCCGGGCCGCACCGCGCGCAAGGCCAGCGCCGTCGCGAGCGCGGCCAGCGCCAGCGGCAGCAGCGTCTTGGCCAGGGTCAGCGGCTGGGCCAGCGCCGTGCCCAGCGCCTCGCGCGGGCCGAGCAGCAGCGCGAACAGCGCCAGTGTCACCGCCAGCCCGGCGCCGAGCCCGGCCAGGGCGCGGCGGCCGAGCGGCGCGGCCGGCGGCGGGGCCGGCTCGGACGCCAGCGATGCGATCAGGTCTTCGGTCTTCATCTCTTCGTCTCTTCCGTCACGTCGGCCTCGGCCAGTTCCTTCAGCCGCGCCATGGCGCGGTGATAGGCCACCCGCACCGCGCCCTCGCTCATCCCCAGCCGCGCGCCCACCTCTCCGGCCGAGCGGCCTTCCACCCCCACCGCGCGCACGATCCCCGCGGCACGGTCGTCGATCCGGTCCAGCAGCCGCCCCAGATCGCGCGCCGCCATCGCATCGCGGGGCGCCTCTTCCGGCAGCACCTCGGCCAGGTCGTCCACCGGCACCGGCGCTTCGCCCCGCCGCCGCCGCGCGCGCCCGGCATCGGCCGTCTTGTAGCGCGCGATGGCATAGAGCCACGGTGTCACCGGATCGCCCTGCCGCCAGGTATGGCGCTTGGCGTGGATCGCCAGCAGCACCTCCTGCACCACATCCTCGGCGCCCGCCGCATCCCCGGCCGCATCGCCCAGCCGCGCCAGCACGATCCGCCGGATCACCGGCGCGCATTCGGTGAGGAAGGCGGCATAGGCCGGGCCGTCGCCCCGCATCGCGCGGCGCAGAAGATCGCCCCAGCGCCTGTCGCGCTCACTCATCTCCCCCTCCTGTTCGCCTGCCGGGGCAGAACGTTACAGCCTCGCCGCCATTTCGTGGCGGACGTTACAAGCCGCAACCATTTGTAGCAATTCGTTCACCAAAGCGTGAGGCCGCGTAACGGGGCGGCCCGGCCCGGCGAACCGGATGGCACGGACGCCACGACGGCGCGCCGATCCAACCGGAGGAAACACCCACATGACCATCCAGACCAACAAGGCCCTCTTCGTCGCCGCCGCCGCCGCCACCGCGCTGGTCGGCGCCGTGACCGGCGCCGCCGCGCAGGAGCAGGAGAAGTGCTACGGCGTGGCGCTGGCGGGCGAGAACGATTGCGCCGCCGGCCCCGGCACCACCTGCGCGGGCACCTCGAAGGTGGATTACCAGGGCAACGCCTGGAAGCTCGTCCCCGCCGGCACCTGCGAAGAGATGGAGCTGCCCGGCGATCGCATGGGCTCGCTCGAGCCGCTCGAGCGTGACATGGCCGAGGGCTGATGCACCCCCGCGTCCGGCGGCCCGCCCGCCGGACGCGACCCGATGACAGGAGGCCCCGATGCTCGATACCGCCCGCTCCCTGCCCGCCGCGCCCGGCGTCGGCTACAAGGCGCAGCACTTCTCCGCGATCATGGCCGATCCGGGCCCCGTGCGCTGGCTGGAAGTGCATGCCGAGAATTACATGGGCGATGGCGGCCGCCCCATCGCGCAGCTGCGCCACCTGGCCCAACGTTTCCCGATCTCGGTGCACGGCGTCGGCCTGTCGATCGGCGGAGAGGCCCCGCTCGACCGCGATCACCTGGCCCGGCTGAAGCACCTGTGCGACTGGCTGAACCCGGCGAGCTTTTCGGAACACCTCGCCTGGTCCACCCATGACGGGGCCTATTTCAACGACCTGCTGCCCCTGCCCTACACCGAGGCCACGCTCACCCGCGTCTGCCGGCACGTAGCCCAGCTGCAGGAGGTGCTGGGCCGGCAGATGCTGCTGGAAAACCCGTCGAGCTACCTCGCCTTCGCCGAGAGCGAGATGGACGAGACGGAATTCCTGCGCGAGATCGCCGCGCGCACCGGCTGCGGCCTGCTGCTCGACGTGAACAACGTCTTCGTCTCGGCGGTGAACCTGCAGACCGCGCCGCTCGATTACATCGCCGCCTTCCCGCTGGACGCGGTGGGCGAGATCCATCTCGGCGGCCATGACGAGCAGCAAGACGAGAGCGGCGCGCCGCTCCTGATCGACAGCCACGGGCGCGAAGTGGCCGATCCGGTCTGGGCGCTCTACGCCCAGGTGCTGGAGCTTGGCGGCGCGCGGCCGACGCTGATCGAATGGGACAATGACGTGCCCGACTGGCCTGTCCTGGCGGCCGAGGCCACCCGCGCCGCCGCGCTCATGGAGCCCGCGCGATGAGCCAGCGGGCCTTCACCGAGGCGCTGCTCGATCCCGAACGCGCCGTGCCCGAGGGGCTGACCGGCCCGGCCGGCGCGCCCATCGGCAACCGGTTCGACATCTACCGCAACAACGTGGCGGTCGGCCTGACCGAGGCGCTGATCGCCGCCTATCCTGTGGTGCACAGGCTGGTGGGCGACGATTTCTTCCGCGCCGTGGCCGGCGTCTATTTCCGCCAGCAGCCGCCGCGCTCGCGGCTGATGAAGGATTTCGGCGATACCTTCCCGCGTTTCCTCGCCCACTTCCCGCCCGCGAAGCAACTCGCCTACCTGCCCGACGTGGCGCGGCTGGAACGCGCGCGCGTCCACGCCTTCCATGCCGCCGACACGCCGCCGCTCAACGCGACGGGGCTCGAAGGCTCCGACCCGGCGCGCCTGCTGGCCAGCCGCGTCCGGCTGACCCCGGCGGCGACGCTGATCGCCTCGCCCCACCCGATCCTCGCCATCTGGCGCGCCAACATGGAGGGCGGGCCGAAGCCCCTGCCCGGCCCCTGCGAGATCGTCGTCGCACGGCGCGGCTTCGATCCCGTCATGGCCGAGCTGCCACCCCACGGCGCCGCCTTCGCGACCGAGCTGAAACGCGGCCGCACGCTGGCCGCCGCCCATGCCACCGCGCCGCGCGGCTTCGACCTTGCGGCCACGCTCGCCGCGCTGGCCGCCGCCGGGGCCATTGCCGCGCTGGAGGAGCCGACATGATCGCCATTCTGCACCGCACCTACGCCGCGCTCGACCGCGCCGCCGCGCCCGTGCTTGCCACCGCCGCCCGGTTCACCTTCGCCGCCGTGCTGGCCCATTACTACTGGGCCTCGGCGCTCACCAAGCTCGACGGGCCGTTCAGCCCCGCGCTGGGCGGCTACGCCCAGATCTTCCCCCGCCAGATGGAGGCCGCGGGCTATGACGTGAGCCAACTCTCCGCCTTCCACACGCTCGTCGTGCTGGCCGGCTCCTGGGCCGAGATCGTGCTGCCCGCGCTCCTGATCCTGGGCCTGCTGACGCGCCCCGCCGCTCTCGGCATGGCGGGGTTCATCATCGTGCAATCGCTCACCGACGTGATCGGCCACGGCGCCGACGCGGAGACGATCGGCGCCTGGTTCGACCGCGCCTCCGACGCGGTGATCCTCGACCAGCGCGCCTTCTGGATGCTGGGCCTGCTGATCCTGCTGATGCACGGGGCCGGGCCGCTCTCGCTCGACCGGCTGTTTGCGCGGCGGGCTCAGCCCCGGCCGGGGTCGAACCACGGATAGACGGGATCGGCCAGCAGCCCCACCGCCAGCGTCTGCAATTCGCGCAGCAGCTTGCGGGCGATGGCTTCCTCGTAATCGTCGTAGGAGAGCGCCGTCTCGATGAAGGCATCGGGGCCGCGGATCACCTCGGCGCTGAAATAGCGCTCCAGCGCGCGCAGGTTTTCCTGCTGGGTGATGTCGCGCCAGCTTTCCTCGGTGCCGATGAGCAGCGCGTTCACGGTGATCTGGCCGAGCGCCGGCTCGTCGGTCAGGTCGCGCGGGCGGGGGCCGGTATTCGACGGGCCGTCGCCCGATATGTCGAGCGTGAGGCGCCAGCATTCCTCTTGCGTGGCCAGCGCCCGGGCGCCGAAGCGCAGGGCCTCGCCGAGGGCGGTGCCCGGCTCGCGCGGGCGCAGCTGCGGCTGGTCGGTCAGCGCCTGGGCGGCGGCTTCCAGATCATCGGCCGTCCGGATCTCGCGCCAGTCGAGCAGCACGCGCTTGGAATCGGTGCCCGCCCATTCGAAGACATGCAGCCGCACCACCGCCTCGGGCATGGCGAGAAACGCCTTCTGCACCTCGCCGTCGCGCAGCGCGCCGGCCAGCCCCTCGACCTGCAGCGCGTATTCGAACCGGTCGACAGAGCCCGACACGTCGAGCCCCAGCGACAAGGCCTGGCGGCAGCTTTCCCCGCGCGCCGGGCCGGCGGCCTGTGCCGCCAGCGCGGCCGCGAGGAAGGCCGCCCTTACCAATGCCCGGTATTCTCCATCGAGGCCCAGGGCTCGGCCGGCTCCAGCGCGTCGCCGATCTGAAGCAGTTCGACCGAGATGTTGTCGGGCGAGCGGACGAAGGCCATGCGTCCGTCGCGCGGGGGGCGGTTGATCGTCACGCCGTTATCCATCAGGTGCTGGCACATCTCGTAGATGTTGCCCACGCCATAGGCGAGGTGGCCGAAATGGCGGCTGTCCGATGGCAGGCCCTCGTCGCCATCCCAGTTGTAGGTGAGCTCGATGGGGCATTCCTCCTGCCCTTCGGGCGCCATGAAGATCAGCGAGAAGCGGCCGCCCTCGTTGTCGATCCGGCGCGTCTCCTTCAGGCCGAGAAGCTCGTAGAAGGCCATCGAGGCCTCGAGATCCTTCACGCGCACCATCGTGTGCAGATATTTCACCTCCATCGGGGCTCCTTCCTTTCGCGGTCAGTCTAGCGCGGGCCGGGAGCGCCGCGCGCACAAGTTCGTGAGGGCTCAGAACGCCGAGCGCACCGACAGGCCGACCGAGAGATCGGTGGCCTCGTAGCGCGAGACGTTGGAATTGGTCTTCTTGGCCTGGAACGACATGACGGGCGCGAAACCCATCACCTGCAGGTCGGGCAGCACCAGGTCGAGCCCGGCGGTGAAGCCGTGATCCTGCCGCCCGCCCGGCACGACGACGATCCCGGCGACGTGTTCGGGATAGTCGCGGTATTCGTAGCCCAGCCCGAAGCTCACCTGCGCGGGGCCAAGCTGCCAGCCCGGCGCGTAGCGGGCCGAGATGCTGCCGCCGCGCCAGGCGTTGGAGCGGCGCTCCGCGTCGTAATTCGTGAGCCGCCCGGAAAGCGAAAGCGCGCCGCCGCGGCCGACCGCGCCGCGCCAGGACAGATCGAGCGTGGTGCGCTGTGCATCCGTGGCGGCGGGATCGTCGGCGAATTCGCGATCGTAGGAGAGCCCCGCGCGCAGCGAGGATCGTTCGCCCAGCGGCATCGTCTTGCCCACGGCCAGCCCGTAGCCGTGCAGCAGCGGATCGCCGCCATACCATTGCTGGCTGACCGAGAGCTTCACGTCGAAGGGCCCGCGCATGCCCTCGGGCAGGAACTGGTGGATGATCGCGGCCTCGGCCAGCGTGAAGTTGAAATCGCTGCCCTGCGCGGCGGGGGCGAGCGCCCGCGCCTCGGAGGAGAGGAAGTTGAACGTGCCGTAATACTGGAATTGCAGCTTGGTGGCCGAGCGTTCGCGCGGCGTGAAACGGTAGGCGAGCCGGGCCGAGGCCGTCGCCCGAAGGCCCGAAAGCGCCTGGGCGTCGCCCGACAGGAAGCCGGTGATCGGCACGCCGTCGACCTCCAGCAGGTCGCTGTCGGAGCCGTTGTTGAGGTTCGAGGACGGCGCGAGCGAGAAGGAGAAGCTCCGCTCCCACCGGTCGCGGCCGTCGACGACGCGGAATTCGCGGGCGATCGTGGCCTGTTCCTGCCGTGTCGCCGCCTGGTCGGAGGCGCGGCGGAGCCAGTATTTCGCGGCCAGTTGCCGGCCCTGGGCCGAGGCGGCCGAGGCGGCGAGCCGCGCGGAATGGTAGCGCAGCGGGCGGTCGGGCGCGTGGCGGAAGGCATCGGCGGCGGCGCGGCGCGCCTGGGCGGGCCGGCGGAGCGCGATTTCCGAGGCGGCGAGCACGGCCAGCGCGTCGGCGTCCTGCGGGTTCGCCTGGAGCAGCCCCAGCGCCAGCGCCCGCGCGGTGACGGGATCGCCGCCCTGGAGCGAGCGGTGGGCGAGGTAGCGCGCCTCCTGCAGGGTGATCTGCCGCTCCTGCGCCGGGGCCGCGCCGGGGATGGCGGCGGTGGTAAGGCAGGCGGCGAGGGCGAGGATCGTCAGGCTGAGGCGGCGCATGGGCAGTGGTTCCGTTGGCTCGTCGGCCCCTTGTGGCACGCGGTTGCGGGGGGCGGCAAGGCGGGATCGGGAGCGGGTGAGGTGGGCGTTTTCGGGGTGTCCACATGTGGACGCCTTGCAAGTGGTTGATTTTGTTGGAGCGGGCGGCGGAGTAAGGTGGACTTAGCCATGATCAGGGGCTTGGTGCGGCGGGAGCGCGAGGGGCGCCCCGTGGGGTGGCGCCTCCGACGGGGGTGTTGGGCGCTTTATGGTGGCCAAGCCCCTCCGCACTGACCGCAGCGCGGGCGGCTGCGCCGCCTGAGGACTTGGGGGAGAGGGATCTTTGCGCAACGGTAGCGCGAGGGCCGCCCCGTGGGGTGGCGCCTCCGACGGTGGAGTTGGGCGCTTTATGGTGGCCAAGCCCCTCCGCCCTCACCGCAGTGCGGGCCGCTAGGAATAGCGCCACCCCGCCCGGACGGGGCGGCGCTCGCGCGGCGCGCTACGCGCTTGATTCCGCGCGGGGAAGCTTCGCCTCCTTAAAACTCTGCGCGTGCCACGGCACCGCGCGGCGCGCTTGATTCCGCGCGGGCGGCTCCGCCTGCCCTACCGCTCCAGCACGAAGCCGCCGACTTCCTCGGTGCTCTGGTGCACCTCGGTCTCCACGTCGTAGGTGCCGCCCGTCACACCGGTGATCCGGCCGTTGGAGGTGATCCGCAGCGTGCCCACGATCTCTTCGGCATCGTCGCCCAGCATCAGCGCCGTGTAGGTGCCCTCGAACACTTCCGGCGCGGCCGAGCCGGTGGGGATGTAGCGCATGATGTTGGCGCCATCGATCCGGCCATTGGCGCTGATCGAATAGGGCTCCACCACCCAGACGATGTTGGGCAGCGCCGTGACCAGCGTGCCGCTCTCGTCATAGGCGTTGCGGTTGGTCACCGCGCCGCGCACCGCGCCGCGATCGCCGAGCCGCGAGAAATCGATCTCGATCACCATGTCGCCATCGGTGAGCTCGATTCCGGTATTGCCCTGGAACGTCCGCAGGCCGGCATAATTGCCCTCGTAATTCGCCTGCCCCGTCGCCGGCGCGCCGCTGCTCGAGGGCAGCGTGACGCCGCTGTCGCGCTCGATCTCCCACGCGCCGTAGCCGTATTCGTAATAGGCGCCCGAGCGCACCACCGTCACCCGCGACCGGCCCGAGGCATGTTCGCCCCGCACCGCGATGTAATTGTCCTGGGTGATCGTGCCGCCATCGTAGGGGTCGGTCAGCGTGGTCGGATCGGCCTTGTAGACGGCGAATTGCCGGCGCGCCGCGTTCGGGCCCAGCGTGATCGTCGCGTCGCGCTGATAGGCATCGGCCCCGTCGAAGGGCAGGCCGCGGACCGTCAGCGTATCGGTGCCCGGATCGTAGGCGAACTGGCTGACCGTGTAGAGATCGGCGTCCTCGTTGATCCGCGCCGCGCCGCTGCCGACATCGGTGGTGGGGGGCGGGGTGGAGCCGCCGCCGCCACCGCCGCCGCCCGACCCGTCATCGGGATTGGTCAGCGGGTTGGTGCCGTTGCAGCCCGCCGCGATCGCAAGGGCCAGAAGGCCCGCATAAACTGGTTTCATGGTGACTGCCCGATCCTGAAGCCTTTTGGCAACTATCCGCGCGCCCCGCCACCAAGTCAATCGCGGCGGCACCCGCGCGCGGCGCATGTTGCCTATTGGCCCACACCCGATCTGGAAGCTATGCTGCCCACTCACACCATATCTTGCGGCGCCGAATCGCGCGCCGCGCGCCAACAGGGGGCCGCCTTGCGCCAGTATCTCGATGCCCTTCGCACCGTGCTCGACCACGGCACCCCCTCGTCCGACCGCACCGGCACCGGCACGATCTCCTATTTCGGGATGCAGTGCCGCTATCCGCTCTCCGAGGGCTTCCCGCTCGTCACTACCAAGAAGCTGCACCTGCGCTCGATCGTGCACGAGCTGCTGTGGTTCCTCTCGGGCGACACGAACATCCGCTATTTGCAGGAAAACGGCGTGTCGATCTGGGATGAATGGGCCGACGAGAACGGCGATCTCGGGCCGGTCTACGGCCACCAATGGCGCCACTTCCCGAAGCTCGAGCGCGAGGGCGACCGGATCATCGCCGGCGAGGTCGACCAGATCGCCCGCCTCATCGAGATGATCCGCACCACGCCCGACAGCCGGCGGCTGATCGTCTCGGCCTGGAACCCCGGCGAGGTCGACGCGATGGCGCTGCCCCCCTGCCATACGCTCTGGCAGGTGCGGATCACCGGCGGCAAGCTGCACCTGCAGCTCTACCAGCGCTCGGCCGACATGTTCCTGGGCGTGCCGTTCAACATCGCCTCCTACGCGCTGCTGCAATGCATGCTGGCCCATGTCACCGGCTATGAGCCCGGCGATTTCATCCACTCGATCGGCGACGCGCATATCTATTCCAACCATCTCGACCAGGTGCAGCTGCAACTTTCGCGCCAGCCGCGCCCCCTGCCCCGGCTGGTGCTGAAGCGCGACGTGCGCTCGATCTTCGATTTCCGCTACGAGGATTTCGAGTTCGCCGGCTACGATCCGGCGCCCGCGATCCGCGCGCCGGTGGCGGTGTGATGCTGACGCTGGTCGTGGCCCGCGCGCGCGGCGGGGCGATCGGGCGGGGCAACACGATCCCGTGGCGCCTGCCCGAGGATCTGCGGATGTTCCAGCGCGAGACGACGGGCGGCGCGATCATCATGGGCCGGCGGACATGGGAAAGCCTGCCGGTGCGGCCGCTGAAGAACCGGCTCAATATCACCGTTTCACGCGATCCCGGCGCCGCCGACCTGGTGGCGCCCGATTGCGACGCGGCGCTGGAGATGGCGGTGGAGGCCGGCCATACCAGGCTCTACGGGATCGGAGGCGCGGGCATCTACCGCGCGCTTCTGCCGCGCGCCGAGAGGCTGCTCGTCACCGAGGTGGCGCTCGACGTGCCGGATGCCGACACGTTCTTCCCCGATTTCGACGAGGCGGAGTGGCAGGAAATCTCTGCCCGGAAACTGGGCGGAGAGGGGCCGGAGGCCGTCCTGCGCGAGCTGATCCGCCGGTTCTGAGCCGGAAAAATGTGGATAAGTCGCATTTCCGCGCGGCGGATCGTCATATTTCTGTTACACTGACAGGGCGAGCGACATAACGACAAGCGGAGCCCTATCCGTGAAAGTGATGAAAGCCGCCCTCGTATCAGGGCTGAGTGTGCTTGCCCTGCCGCTGCAAGCGGTGAGCGGGCCGAACCTGCCGGACGTGATCTGCGCCGATACCGCCGACATGAAGAACCGGCTCAAACACCAATACGGCGCCGAACGTCAGGGCGCGGGCATCCACAGCCCCGACGAGATGCTCGAGATCTGGCATTCCGAGGCGACGGGCGAATGGCACCTGGTGCGTGCCTATGCGCGCGGGATCTCGTGCATCGTGGCGATGGGATCGCACTGGATGGCCGACGAGGCGCGCGATCCGGCCTGAACCAGTGCGACGAGTGAACCGCTGCGCGGCGGCGCCCGTATTCCCTGCATGACCTGCCAGGGAAGAAGCCATGCAACTCGTCACCCTCTACGTCTCCACCGCCGTGATCTTTCTCGGCCTCGACGCGCTGATGATGCGGTTCGGGATGCGCCCGCTCTTCGAGCGCCACGTGGCCGACCTGCTGGGCGACCTGCGGCTGGCGCCTGCGGCGGCCTTCTACCTGGCCTATGTGGCCGGCGTGCTCTACTTCGCCAGCCTGCCGGCGCTGGCCGCCAACGCGCCGGCCAAGGCGCTGCTCAACGGCGCGCTGATCGGGGCGATGGCCTATGGCACCTACGAATTCACCAACCTCGCCACCCTGCGCGGCTGGAGCCCCGCCATGGTCGCGGCCGACGTGACATGGGGCACGGTGCTCACCGCGTTCTCCGCCTGGGCGGGGGTGATGATCACCCGCGCGCTCGCATGAGCGAGAGGCGGGCCGGTCAGCCGGCCCGCATGGCGCGAATGCGGCGGTGAGCGCGCCTCAGAGCGCCTGAAGCTCCGACGCCGAAGACCGGCCGTCGCGGCCTTCGCGCAGCTCGTAGGCGATCTTCTGGTTGTCGGCGAGGCCGGTCATGCCGGCACGCTCCACGGCCGAGATGTGCACGAACACATCCTTGCCGCCATCGTCGGGGGCGATGAATCCATAGCCCTTGGTCGTATTGAACCACTTTACGGTGCCCGTCGGCATATCCGCTACTCCCATACGTTTTCCCGCCCGCTTAAGTGCGGCGGGCCGGTGCAGCCTGGTCTTCCAAGTCAGTCGGCTGCCCCTTAGAGAAGAGGCGGACGTCGGAAAGGCAGTTGTCACGATTTCGACGTTGTCGGAAAATTCGCAAAACGCAAGTGAAAGAATTATGGCGGGCCGGCGCTGGCCGGGCTTTGCCGAAAAGAGGGCGTATGGACGCGATTTATGGGCTGAAAACATGCGATTCCTGCCGCAAGGCGAAGCGCGGAACGGGGCTGGCGCTGGTGGACATACGCGAAAATCCGCTCACCCCGGCGCAGATCGCGCGCTTTCACGGGGCCTTCGACGATCGGCTGGTGAACCGCGCTTCGGCCACCTGGCGGGGGCTCGACGAGGCGGCGCGCGGGGCCGATCCCGAGGCGCTGATCGCGGCGCATCCGGCGGTGATGAAGCGCCCGGTGATCGAGAAAGACGGCGTGCTGCATCTGGGCTGGGGGCCGGATGTGAGGGCGGCGCTGCTTGGATAGCGGCGCCGGGCTGCCTATCTGTCTGCCATGGAAGATGGAGGCAGGCATGCGTAACGCGGCGCTGGTGCTGGGCATCATCGGCGGGATCGTCGGGATGATCGTAGGCTTCTTCGCCTATGGCTACACGGTGTTCATCGACTGGTTCGGAGAGATGCCGGACCTGGCCGAGCAGGTGGACGACGTGACGCTGATCCGCGCGGCGAGCCTGCTGGCGCCGCTGCTGGCGATCGCGGGCGGGGCGATGGCGCGCTCTCAGGCGATGCTGGGCGGCGCGCTGCTGATCGCGGCGGCGGCGGGGATGTACATGGCGTTCCAGTTCAACATGTTCACCATGTTCCCGATCGCCTTCTGCGCGCTCGGCGGCGTTCTGGCCCTGGCGGCGCGGCAACCCGACCCGTATTGAGGCGCCACAGGGAGGCTTCGTGCCCGGCCGCAGGCCGGGCAGCGGCCGACCCGCCCCCATGGGGCGGCCGCTATCGCGTCCACCCCGCGGGGCGGCCGCTGCCCTTCGTGACAGGTTCGCCAAGGCTTGCCAAACGGCAACCGGGCCTGCCTTCGGCAGACCCGGCTCCACTGTCCCGCAGTTTTCCTGGCTTAGTAGATGTAGCGGATCTGATCGCTCCAGAACCGCTCCACCCGGCGCAGGGTGCCGTTCACATCCTCGATCGTGGCGGGCGTGACGATGCCGCGCCCCTCCAGCCCCTGGGCATGGCGGCGGAACAAGTCACTGATCACGTTGCGGATCTCGGCGCCCTTGTCCGTCAGCTTCACGCGCACCGACCGGCGATCGATCTCGCAGCGCTGGTGGTGCATATAGCCCATCTCGACCATCTTCTTGAGATTGTACGAGACGTTGGAGCCCTGGTAATAGCCCCGCGTCTTCAGCTCGCCCGCCGTCACCTCGTTCTCGCCGATGTTGAACAGCAGCAGCGCCTGCACGGCGTTGAGCTCCAGCACACCGATCCGCTCGAATTCATCCTTGATCACGTCGAGCAGCAGCCGGTGCAGCCGCTCGACCAATGCGAGGGCCTCCAGATACTGCCCGAGAAAGGCGCGTTCCGCCGCCGTATCCAGATCCTTCAGATCCGCCTGCTCCGTCATCTTCCGCTCCGGTTCTTGATGCCGGGGGAAGATGGGCGGAAATGACCAATATAACGTTAAGCGCCGCGCCCCAATGCCGAAAGCCGCGCCGCCGCCCCGCCCGCCGCCTGATCCGCAATCTGCGCGACCATCGGCGCCAGAGGCGCGGGCGGCGCCGCCTGACCCGTCACCCAGACCAGCAGGTCCTGGTCGTTCTCGTCGAGCAGCCGCTCGTAGGTATCGAGCTCGGCGTCGTCCAGCCGCTCCAGCCGGGCTTCGGCGAAGGCCGAGAGCAGAATGTCCATCTCCTTGATGCCGCGCCGCATCGAGCGCATGGCCAGCCGCTTGAGCCGGATCTCGCGCGGCTCAGCCATCGGCCATGACCCCGCGCAGCGCCTTTTCCAGCCGCGCCAGGCGTTCCGCATTCTGCACCATGTCGACCTTCAGCGCGCGCAGCTCGCGCAAGAGCTTGTCGGCCTCGGGCGCGATGGCGGGCCCGCCGGGCGCCTCCAGCCCGTCGCCCTGCCCCGACAGAAGCCACATGATCGAGACGTTCAGCACGCCGGCCAGCATCTGCAGCTTGTTGGCGCGCGGCTCGGACGCGTCGTTTTCCCACGCTTTCAGCGTCTTGTCCTTCACGCCCAGGCGGCGGGCCAGATCCTTCTGGCTCATCCCTGCGGCCTCGCGCGCGGCGACGAGACGGTCGCCGAATGTCGCGTTCTCTTCCGAATACCAGTTCTCTTCGTTCATCCCGCACCTCCGGCCGCTTGTCGGCTTGACGGTATCGGGGCAGACCCTATGACAAGGGCAGCCACAAGACAAACCGGAGACCGGCAGAATGCCCTTCCTTTCCGACACGCTCGCCCGCGTCAAACCCTCGCCCACGATCGCCGTCTCGAACCTCGCGGCCGATCTCAAGGCCCAGGGCAAGGACGTGATCGGCCTCGGCGCCGGAGAGCCGGATTTCGACACGCCCGACAACATCAAGCAGGCCGCGATCCGCGCGATCGAGGCGGGGCAGACGAAATACACGACGGTCGACGGGATCGCGCCGCTGAAGGCCGCGATCGTGGAGAAGTTCAAGCGCGACAACGGGCTGAGCTACTCGCCCGAGCAGATCAGCGTGGGCACCGGGGGCAAGCAGATCCTCTACAACGCGCTGATGGCGACGCTGAACCCCGGCGACGAGGTGATCATCCCCGCGCCCTACTGGGTGAGCTATCCCGACATGGTGCTCTTGGCCGGCGGCACGCCGGTGCCGGTGGAGGGCACGATCGAGAACGGCTTCCGCATCACGCCCGAACAGCTCGAGGCCGCGATCACGCCGCGCACCAAGTGGTTCATCTTCAACTCGCCGTCGAACCCCACCGGCGCGGGCTACACGGCGGCGCAGCTCAAGGCGCTGACCGACGTGCTGATGCGCCACGAACATGTCTGGGTGATGACCGACGACATGTACGAGCATCTCGTCTTCGACGGGTTCGAGTTCGCCACCCCCGCCCAGGTGGAGCCGGGGCTCTACGAGCGCACGCTCACCTGCAACGGCGTGTCCAAGGCCTATGCGATGACCGGCTGGCGCATCGGCTATGCGGGCGGGCCGAAGCAGCTGATCGCGGCGATGCGCAAGGTCCAGTCGCAGAGCACGTCGAACCCGTGCTCGATCTCCCAGGCCGCCGCGGTGGAGGCGTTGACCGGCCCGCAGGATTTCATCGCGCCCAACAACGAGATGTTCCGCCGCCGCCGCGACCTGGTGGTCGGCATGTTGAACGAGGCCGACGGCATCGAATGCCCGGTGCCCGAGGGGGCCTTCTATGTCTATCCGTCGGTGGCGGGCTGCATCGGCAAGACGAGCGCCGCGGGCACCAAGATCGCGGATGACGAGGCCTTCGCCAAGGCGCTGCTCGAGGAAAAGGGCGTCGCCGTCGTCTTCGGCGCGGCCTTCGGCCTGTCGCCGCATTTCCGCGTCAGCTATGCCAAGTCGGACGAGGCGCTGAAGGAGGCCTGCACCCGCATCCAAGATTTCTGCGCCTCGCTGCGCTGAGGCGCAGGGGCCCGGGGGCGGGCCCGGCGGGTTTCGCCCTTTCTTCAGGCAGGGCGCTGGGTTACGCTCGGGCAAGGGGCGCGGTGACGCCCCGGAACAGGGCGCGGCCAAGCGCCCGAGCTTCCCGAACGGGGGACAGGGACATGAGCGGCGATCTACCCGACTATTTCTTCCGCACGCGCGACAACGGCGCCTTCGTCTTCCGTGTCGATACCGAGAACCGGCAGCGGCGGATCGAGATGGACCAGATCGCCGTGGTGAACATCCGCAACGGCGAGATCAAGCCTCATGGCGGGCGTGTCCTGTCGGAGGCGGACATGCAGGCCATCACCGAGTGGATGGATCAGCGGCGCGCGGTGCTGGCGCGGCGCGAGATCGACGATATCCATCGCGCGGTGGATCACCTCAACGGCGTGGCGCAATGGGTGCAGTCGCGCGCCACGGATGAAGAGCTCGACGAGGTGACCGATACGCTGCTGCTGACGATGCATGACCTGCGCTCGGTGCTGGTGCGCAAGAAGGCCGAGCGCCTGATGCGCGACCGCGAGAGCGGGGAAGGCGCGGCCTAGGCGGCCAGCTGCCCCCCGCCCGGCCGCCTATGTAACCAGCTGACCCGCCGCGCCGATCCGCGCCTTGCCGCCCCAGAACCGCCAGCCCAGAAGCAGCCAGGCCACGGCCAGGCCCAGCGTCAGGCCCAGCCAGATGCCCTGCGCGCCGAGGCCCGCGGGGAAGCCCAGCAGCCAGCTGGCAGGCAGGCCCACGCCCCAGTAGCTGAACGCGGCGATGAGCATCGGCACCCGCGTATCCTCCATCCCGCGCAAGAGGCCCACCGTCACCACCTGGCCCGCATCGGCCAGCTGGAACAAGGCCGCGATGGCCAGAAGCCCCGCCCCCACCGCGATCACCGCGCCGCGCTGCGGATCGGCCGGGTCGAGGAAGGCGCCCATCAGCGGCTCGGGCACGGCCAGGAAGACGGCCACCGTCGCGGCCACCCAGAACAGCGAGATGACGCTCACCACCAGCGCCCCGCGCCGCAGGCCGGCGGCATCGCCGCGCCCCACCGCCTGGCCGGCGCGGATCGTGCCGGCGTTGGACAGGCCCAGATGCACGAGGAAGGTGGCGCTGGAGATCTGCAGCGCGATGCCGTGGGCGGCGAGCTCTACCTTGCCGATCAGGCCGACGAGGATCGCTGCGGCGTTGAACAGCCCGACCTCGGCGATCAGCGTCACGCCGATCGGCCAGCCCAGTCGGAAGACGCGGGCCAGCGCCTCGGGGTCGGGGCGCCAGAAACGCTGGAAGAGCGCGTGTTCGGGGAAGGCGCGCACGGCGTAGATCGCGGTGATGGCCACGCCGATCACGGCGGCCAGCACCGAGGCCAGCGCCGCGCCGCGCAGCCCCATTTCGGGCGCGCCGAGATTGCCGAAGATGAAGGCCCAGTTCAGCACCCCGTTCAGAACGGCCGTGACGATGGTGAAGACCAGCACGATCCGCGCGCGTTCCAGCGCCGAGAGGTAGGAGCGCAGCACCATCAGGCACAGCTCGGGCGCCATGCCGAAGAGCGCGATGGCGAGGTAGGCGCCGGCCAGCTCCGACAGGTCGGGCGCCTGGCCCAGCGCCTCGAGGATCGGCGCGCCCCACAGCATCACCGGCGCCACCACCACCGCATAGCCAAGCGACAGCCACAGCCCCATCCGCGTGACCCGGCGCACCTGCACGGCATCGCCCTCGGCCTCGGCGCGGGCGACCATCGGCATCACCGCCATGGCAAAGCCGCCGCCCATGATGAAGAGCACGAAGAAGAACCCGCCCGCCAGCACCACGGCGGCCAGTTCGTCGATCCCGTACCAGCCGAGCATGACGGTATCGACCACCCGGATCGCGAAGGCCGCGAGGTGTCCGCCCGCCAGAGGCAGGCCAAGCGCCATGACCGCGCGGGCATGGGCGGCATATGTCGTCTCGTCACGCATGAGGCGCTTGCTCTAGCCCGCGGCAAGCTGACGCGGCAAGCGCGGCGGATGCACAGATCGCGGGGGCCTTGGCGCTTTCCTGCACAGCCCGCGCGGGCGTGAAGAAACATACTGACGGGTCGGTTTTTCGTGCTACCCTTCCCCTGCGGCAGCCAGGGGAGAGGCGGCCGCTTCACATGGGAGGAGAGACATGAAGATCCTGACGCAACTGGCCGCGACCGCGGCCGTTTTCGCCTGCGCCGCCCTGCCGGCGCTGGCCGAGAGCCACGGCGCGGGCGCCGACATGAGCTGGACCGAGAGCGAATGGGGCCCCGATGACGAGATCGGCGCGGCCAACCGCCTGTCGCCCGAACTGGCCATGCAGGCGGCCGGGCTGGTGACCGAGGGCAAGGTGTATTCGCTGGGCCTCACGCTCGATCGCAATGTGCCGGCCTTCCCCCCGCGCTCGATGTCGATCGCGATTCTCCAGCCCGGCCAGGTGAACAATTCCGGCCTCGGCCCGACGCAGACCACCTATAACGACGACATCTTCATGGGCTGGCTGGGCATCGGCAGCCAGATCGACGGGCTGGGCCATATCGGCGTGGATCACGTCTATTACAACGGCAATGACGGGTCGGAATTCGTGCAGGGCGACGGGATGACCAAGCTCGGCATCGAGAAGGTGCCCCCGATCGTCACCCGCGGCGTGCTGCTCGACATGACCGAGCATTACGGCCAGGACATGCTGACCGAGGGCACCGCCTATACCCGCGAGGACATCATGGCGGCGGCCGAGGCCCAGGGCGTGGAAATCCGCGAGGGCGACGTGGTGCTGTTCCATTCCGGCTGGCTCGACCTGCTGAAGGAAGAGACGCGCGACGCCGCCCGCTATGGCTCGGTCGAGCCGGGGCTGGGCAAGACGGGGGCCGAATACCTCGCCGAGATCGGGGTGGTCGCCGTGGGTGCCGATACCTGGGGACTGGAGGCCGTGCCGTTCGAGGAAGGTGTCGGCGTGTTCGAGGTGCACCAGATCCTGCTGGCGCATAACGGGATCTACATCCTGGAGAACATGGTGACCGAAGAACTCGCCGCCGATGACGTGCACGAATTCATGTTCGTGCTGGGCCAGGCCAAGGTGCGCGGCGCGGTGCAGATGATCATCAACCCGGTCGCGATCCGGTAAGGTGCCGGGCGGGCCTTGCGGGGCCCGCCCTCGTCCCCTCCCCCTGCCCCGGCCCCGCCTGCGCCCTTGGCAAGCCCGCCACATCGGCTAGGGTTGGCGCAACCTTTGGGGAGTTCTTTCATGCAGCGCATTTTCATTCGCCGGCTGGCGCCGGCTCTAGCCGTCGCCCTCGCCGCCACCGCGGCGCAGGCCCATGTCGAGGAGGGCGCCGTGGGCGGCCTCGTCTCGGGTTTCCTGCACCCGCTGCTGGGCTGGGACCACGTGATCGCGATGGTCGCCGTCGGGCTCTGGGGCGCGTTCCTCGGGCGCCCGGCCCTGTGGATCCTGCCGGTGATCTTCCCGCTTGTGATGGCGCTGGGCGGGGCTGCGGGGATCGCGGGCGTGCCGCTGCCCGCGGTCGAGACGGGGATCGCGCTGTCGGGTGTGGTGCTCGGCCTGATGGTGGCGCTGGCGGTGCGCGCGCCGCTCTGGGTGGCGGGCGTGATCGTGGGGGCCTTCGCGGTATTCCATGGCCATGCCCATGGCACCGAGCTGCCGGGCGCGGCCAATCCCGCCACCTATGCGATCGGCTTCGTGATCGGCACCGGGCTGTTGCACCTCGCCGGGATCGCGCTGGGCCTGCTGACGGCCAGCGAGGCCGGGCGGATCGTGGTGCGCGCCACCGGCGGGCTGATCGCCGCTTTCGGCGCGGCCTTCCTCTTCGGCCTTGCCTGAGACGCGGGCGGGGCTCGCCCCCGCCGCGCCGGGGGCGGCCCTCGTTGCGGCCCTGGCCTGCCTGCCCGAGACCGCCTCGCCCCATGCCTTCCAGGCGGGCGCGGCGGGGTATGACGCCTTCGTCGAGGGCGCGGCCTCGGCAGCCGCCTTCCCGCCCGCGCTGGTGGCGCTGCTGGCGGCAGGCCTGATGCTGGCGCTCTGGCGCGCGGACGGCATGGTCGCCGCCTGGCCCGCCTTCCTTGTGGGACAGCTGGCCGGCCTCGCCCTCGCCGCCGCCGTGCCGGGGGGCTGGCAGGCGCTCGCCCTGCCGCTCGCCGCCCTCCTCTGCGGGCTCTGGGCGGCGCTCGCGCCGGGGCGGGGTGGCCGCGCGTTGTGGCTGCCCGCCGCGCTGGCCGGGCTCGCCGCGATGGCCGGCCCGCTCGAAGGGCACCCGCCCGGCACCTTGCCGCCCATCCTGCTCGCGGGCCTGGCCTTCGGCGGCAACCTCGTGATCGCCGCGAGCGCGGGGCTGGGCACGCTGCTGCTGCAACACGCCCCCCGCGCCCCCGCCGCCATCGCCCTGCGCATCGCCGCCTCGTGGAGCGCGGCGGCGGCGCTGATGCTGCTGGCCTTCCTAGTGAGCGGCTGAGCGGGGCGCAGCCCCGCCCGCGCGGACCCAGCGCGCCGAGAAGGGACGGGAGGACTACAGCGCAACGGGAGCGCGAGCGGCGCCCCGTGGGTGGCGCCTCCGACGCTGGTGTTGAGCACTTTATGGCAGCAAAGCCCCTCCGAACCCTCGGCATCGCGGGCGGATAGCAAGAGCGCCACCCCGCCCCGACGGGGCGGCGCTCGCGCGGCGGGCTTCGCCCTCCGCGCGGGGAGGCTGCGCCTCCCTGAGCCCCTGCGGTGGGGTGGCCTTGCTCCGGCAAGCACTCGCCCATGCGGCATCGCGGCTCTTGGCGGGGCGGCGTGGGGCGGGCTACACATGCTCCGCCCCAAGAGAGACGGAGCCTCCATGCCCCAGCACACCCGCCGCGCCGCCCTCGCCCTCGGCCTGGCCGCCCTGCTCGCCGCCTGCGGCCGCGCCGCGCCGGAGCCCGAGGTCGCCCGCCTCCATGCCGGTGAAACGCCGGAACTGCGCCGCCTGATCGACAAGTATGCCCGCATCTACGACACGCCCGCGCCGCTCATCCACCGGGTCATCCAGCGCGAGAGCGGCTACAACCCGGCGGCCCGCAACGGGATCTATTACGGGCTGATGCAGATCCACCCCACCACGGCCCGCACGATGGGCCATCGCGGCCCGGCCTCGGAGCTTCTGGATGCCGAGACCAACCTGAAATACGCGGTGAAATATCTGCGCGGGGCCTGGATGGTCTCGGACGGGTCGTATGACGCGGCGGTGGGCTGGTATGCGCGCGGCTATTACTACGAGGCCAAGCGCCGGGGCCTGCTGGAGGAAACCGGCCTGCGGGGCTGAGCCTAGACGAAGGGCAGCAGCAGCCCGGCGGCCACCAGCAGGACGAGCGCGCCCGCGAAGGCCTCGATCACCGGGGCGGCGAGGGCCAGGCGTGCTCCGGCGCCGGCCAGGGCGCCCTCGCGCATCGTGGCCGCAGCGAAGGCGACGGCGAGCGTGACGAGCGCGGTGCCGAGCGCCATCGCGTAGGCGCCGGCCACGCCCGCGCCGGCGATGCCCATGCGCCAGGTGACGATCAGCAGGAACAGCGCGCCGGTGCAGGGGCGGATGCCGATGGCCGCGATCAGCACCAGCGCGTCGCGCAGGGAGCGGACGTTGCCGGCCTGTTCCAGCGTCGGGCCGTGGGCGTGGCCGCAATGGTCGTGCCCGTGGTCGTGGTCGTGGTCGTGCCCGTGCTTGTGGTGGAGATCGTGGTCATGCCCATGCCCGTGATCATGCCCATGCCCGGCGCCCGCCCCCGCCCGCCGCCGCCACAGCGTCCGCAGGCCGCGCAGCATCAGCCAGACACCGATCGCGGCGATCGCGGCGTAGGAGAGAGGCGCCATCAGCCGCTCGGCCGTGCCCTGCATCGCCGCGCGGCTCCACCCGAAGACCAGCACGCCGGCATAGACCAGCGCCACCGCCGTCGTCGCCTGCGCGAAGGCCGACGCGAAGGAGAGCGCGGCGAGCCCCCCGAACGGCACCCGGCGGCCCAGCCCGTAGCCGCCCAGCAGCACCTTGCCGTGGCCCGGCCCGGCGGCATGGGCGACGCCGTAGGTGAAGGCCGCGCCCAGCAGCGTCGCCAGGGCCGCCGCGTCGCCGGCGCGGATGGCGCGCAGGGCGCTCGCCATGTCGTTCTGGAAGCCACGCTGCGCCTGTTGCGCCCACCAGGCCAGCGCCCCGGCCCCGCCGCCCGCGAAGAGCCACAGCGCCAGCCCCGCCAGCGCCAGCGCCGCGGCGATCAGCGCGGCGCGCATGTCACCGTGATCTCGTCGGCGAAATCCTCGCCCACCATCGGGAAATCCTCTTCCGCGCCCACGCTGAACGGATCGCGCCCGCCCAGCAGTCGCGTGACCTTGGCGCGCGCGGCGTCGAGATCGGCGGGCGTGATCGTCACATCGCAGCCCTCGCGGCCGCGGGTCTCGACCGGCAGGACGAGGTCGAAGAAGGCGTAATACCACGGGTCGTAGGCCTTGAAGACCATCGCCCCGCCGCCGGGGCGGAAGGGGCGCGGGAGCTTCATCACATGGGTGTTGCGGATGCGGCCCTCGATGACCTCGGCCTGCACGTCGTAGGGGCCGGTGAGCGGCACTTTCTCGCCTCCCAGCCAGGCGAAGACGTCGCCCTCGTAATCGGCGGGCCAGTCGCTTTCATAGGCGATCAGGGCCGCGCGTTCCTCTTCGGTCAGCGTACCGTCGCCGTCGCTGTCGAGGCCGAGATCCTCGAGCAGGAGGAGCGAGTAGAAATCGTCATAGACCCAGGTGACCTCGATCGCCTCGAGCGCGCCCGTCTCGTCGAAGAGGAAGGCGAGGCCGGTATCGATGAAGGCGTGCGGATGGGCCTGGGCACTGGCGGCCCAGAGCGCGAGGCAGGCGGAGGCGCAGGCAGAGGCGATGCGGCGGATCATGGCGCGACCTTATCGTGGCGCGGGCCGCGCGCAAGGGGCGCGGGCGGGGCGGTATCGGGGAGTTGATGTGAGGGGGTTTGGGGGGTGCGATAGGGGTGTCCACATGTGGACGCCTTGCAAGCTTTTGAAAAGGTTGGAGCGTGCGGTGCGGTTGTGTGGACGTAACCATGATCGGAGCGCGAAGGAGGGCGTGGCCCGAGACGGGAGCGCGAGGGCCGCCCCGTGGGGTGGCGCTTCCGACGTGGGTGTTGGGCGCTTTATGGTGGCCGCGTACATCTTCCCTCGCCGCAGCGCGGGCGGATAGAAAGAGCGCCACCCTGCCCCGACGGGCTTCTCGAACATTGCTTCGCAATGTTCTGCCGGCAGGCGACCGCAGAGCAGTCGCCGATAGGCGGCGCTCGCGCGACGGGGCTGCGCCCCTTGTTCCGCGCGACGCCTGCGGCGGGCGGGGGGCTCCCGCCCCTCCTCGGCGCGCTGCGCGCGCACTCGAAGCGTTGGGCCAGGCCGGGGGCGCTGCCCCCGGACCCCCGAGATATTTGAGACGCAAAGACGGCTAGGGATCTGGCGCAACGGTAGCGCGAGTGGCGCCCCGTGGGGTGGCGCCTCCGACGCTGGTGTTGGGCGCTTTATCGTGGCCGCGTACATCTTCCCTCGCCGCAGCGCGGGCGGATAGCAACAGCGCCACCCCGCCCGGACGGGGCGGCGCTTGCGCGGCGCGCTACGCGCTTGTTCCGCGCGGGCGGCTTCGCCGCTTGAGGTCCTTGGGGACGGGGGCTCCGTCTCTGGCCTCCCGAGGTATTTGAGACAAAGTGAAGCGCAACGGTAGCGCGAGGGCCGCCCCGTGGGGTGGCGCCTCCGACATTCGTGTTGGGCGCTTTATGGTGGCCGCGTACATCTTCCCTCGCCGCGGCGCGGGCGGATAGCCATAGCGCCACCCCGCCGGGACGGGGCGGCGCTCGCGCGGCGGGCTTCGCCCTTGTTCCGCGCGGTAAGGGCTTCGGCCTCAGCTCTCGGGCGCGCTCACCTGCTTCTCCCAGCCAAACTCGGCCTCGAAGCCCAGCACTTCGCGGATCTTGCGGTTCGAGAAAAGCGGCGCGCGGCCCGGCAGGTCTTCGGTCAGATCCACGCCCGGGAAGAACCGCTCGACCAACTCCATCGTCGGCTGACAGGCCGAGGTATCGTCCATCCCCGCATTGAACACCTGGAAGCCCAGCCCGTCGCGGCCCAGGCACAGATCCACGATCCGCCCCAGATCGCGCGCGTCGATATAGGACCAGGTGATCCGCCGCCGCAGCGAGGGATCGGCGAAATAGCCCGGAAAGTCCCGCTCGTATTCATGCGGCTCCACCACGTTGCCGATCCGCAGCGCGTAGATGTCAGCCCCGAACCGCCGCGCGAAGCCCCGTGCCGTGACCTCGTTGGCCACCTTCGACACGCCGTAGCTGTCCATCGGATCGGCATCGCTATCCTCGGTCAGCGGCAGCGAGGCGGGGCTGGTCTGGCCGTCGGAGAAGCAGATGCCATAGACCGTCTCGGACGAGGCGATGACGATCTTGCGCACCCCCATCTTGCAGGCCGCTTCCAGCACGTTGTAGGTGCCGATCACGTTGGTGCGGTAGGTCTCCACATCCGGCTGCATGAGGATCCGCGGCACGGCAGCGAAATGCACCACCGCATCCCAGGCGGGCGTGCCGGTGCCCGGCTCGAGCTCGTCGAAATCGGCATAGGCGCGCATCGCGGAGAAGACCTGGCCCGCATCGGTGACATCGGCGATGAGGTTGTCGACGCCCTCGGCCTCGAGCGGCACGCGATCGACGTTGAGCACCCGGTGGCCCTGCGCCACGAGCCACGGCACGACATGGCGGCCGGCCTTGCCGCTGCCCCCGGTGAACAGTACGCGCATGGAACCCTCCCTGTTAGCGGTATCACGCCGCAGGGTTTCACGCGCGGGGCCGAATGTGAAGGCGCTCAGCCGGTGGCGGCGGTGAATTTCTCCACCAGGTAGGGGCCCGAGCGGACGGGGGCATGCACCGGCGGCGCATCGGTGAGGTTGCCGATCACGGCGTGCCAGTTCGGCTGGTGGAAGAAGGCGAGCGACATGCGCCGGCGCGTGGCCGCCTCGGGCGGCGGCACGACGCGGTGCAGGGTGGAGCGCCAGCGATCGTTTGTCCACCGCTCCATCAGGTCGCCGATATTGATGACGAAGGCGCCCTCGACCGGCGGCACCGGGCGCCATTCGCCCTGCGGGGTGAGAATCTCCAGCCCCTTGGAGCCGGGCTGCGGCAGCAGGATGGTGAGCGAGCCGTAATCGGTATGCGCGCCCGCGCGCTGCTGGCCGGCCACGGGCGGGCGGTCGAGCGCGGGGTAGTTGAGCGCGCGAAGCGCCGAGATCGGCGCGTCGATGTAGGGCGCGAAGAAATCGGGCGCGAGGCCCAGCGCCACGGCGAAGACCTCCATGATCCGCGCGGCCAGCGCCTCCATCTCGCGGTAATAGGCCTCCCATGCGGGGCGGAAACCGGGCAGGTCGGGCCAGATCGTCGGCGCGTAGCAGAAGGCGAGCGCATCCGCGTCGCTCTCGCCCTCGGGCACGGCGAGCGGGCCGCCGTTGAAGCTTTCCTTCAGGTCTGGCGGTGTCTCCTGCCCCTTGGAGCGGGCCAGCGCCTCGGTGCCGGGGCCGAGATAGCCGTAAGGGTAGCCGGGGCGCGGCGGGGCGGAGCGGTGCTTCACCTCCGCCGGCTGGTCGAAAAACGCCGTCACCGCCGCGCGGATATCGGCGATCACCTGCTCGGGCACGCCGTGATTGCCGACGGCGAGGAAGCCCGTCTCGCGGCAGGTGCGATCCACCTCGGCCGCGATGGCCGCGCGCGCCGCCGCATCGCCGCGCGCGAAGGCGGAAAGATCGAGAATCGGGAAATCCTGCATGGGCTGCTCCTTCACTGTCGCGACAGCGTTTCCCCGCCGCGCGGCGCGGTCAAGTCTTGGCGGCGTCACGATCCGCGCCTAGGCTCGCGCCATGCAGACACGCGACATCACACTGAACGGCCGGAACTTCCACCTGCGGGAATGGGGCGATCCCGGCGGCCCCGTCATCCTCATGCTGCACGGCTTTCCCGAATATGGCGGCGCCTGGGCCGATATCGCCGCGCATCTGCCGGGCTATCGCTGCCTCGCGCCCGACCAGCGCGGCTATGGGCAGAGCTGGGCGCCGCAGGAGGTGGATGCCTACAAGACGCGCCACATGGTCGCCGACGCGGCGGCGCTGGTGGAGGCGGAGGCGGGCGGCAAGCCGGTGATCGTGTTCGGCCACGATTGGGGCGCGGCGGTCGCCTACGGGCTGGCCATCGCGCGGCCCGACCTCGTGTCGCATCTCGTGATCGCCAACGGCGTGCATCCCGGCCCCTACCAGCGCGCCTGCGCGGAAGGCGGGGCGCAGACGCGGGCGGCGCAATACATCCACGCGCTGCGCGATCCGGGCGCCGAGGCACATTTCTCGGAAGACGGATTCCGCCGGCTGATGCGGCTTTTCGGCACCGACATGGATTTCAGCTGGATGACCGAGGAACGGGCCGAGCGCTACCGCGCAGAATGGGCGCGGCCCGGGCGGCTGACGGGCATGCTCAACTGGTACCGCGCCTCGCCCATCGTGCTGGGCGCGCCGGGCGAGCGGCTCGACGTGCCGCCGGTGCCGAAAGACAAGTTCCGCGTGACCATGCCGCATCTGCTGATCTGGGGCATGGGCGACACGGCGCTGCTGCCCGAGGCGACCGAGGGGCTGGAGGCCTGGTGCGACGATCTCACCAGGGTGGAGATCGAAGGCGCCGATCACTGGGTGCTGCACCAGAAGCCGCAAGAGGTGGCCGAGACGGTGGAGGATTGGCTGCGGCGTTGATTTCGTGTGCGATGAAGTGCATATTGGAGTGCACATCATGGAGCACGATCCGATGACCCGCCTGCTGACCAAGAATATCGCCACGATGACCGAACTGCGCGAACCCCAGAAGGTGCTGGACCGCGCGGGGGGCGAGGCCGTGGCGATCATGAAGAACTCCAAACTGGTGGGCTACCTGGTGCCGGCCGAGGCGATCGGCGGGGATGAGGCCGAATACGCCACGATGGACGACGTGATGCGCGCCATCGAGGCGACGCGCGAACAGGCGGCGCCGGTGCTTGACTACCTGAAGGACAAATGAGCTTCCGGCTGCTGTCGGAAGACGCGGTGGACCGCCTGCACGACACGGTGCTCAATCCCGGAGAATTGCAGGGCCGCGCGCAGGACAAGTCGCTCGCCGGGGCGCTAGCGCGGGTGGAGAACCGGGTGGCCTACGGCATGGTGGAGGACGTGTTCGACCTCGCCGCCGCCTATGCCGAGGCCATCGCACAGGGCCATTGCTTTAACGACGGCAACAAGCGCACCGCCTACCGCGCCATGCTCGTGGCGCTGCACCTGAACGGCACCGCCATCACCCATGACACCGAAGCCATCGGCGACCGGATCATCGCGCTGGCCCAGCGGCGCCTGGCCGGGGATCAGCTTGCACAATACCTGCGCGAGCGGGCGGCCTGAGCCACCATCCCTGCCCCTTTCCGATTGCCGCAGACCGGGCCATTTGACACAATGGCCGCCAACCAGGCAGACCCAACCAGTCAAAGAGCAGCGATAATGGCAGACGATCTCCTCTCCGGCCAGGACACGGCCTATGACGCCTCTTCCATCGAGGTGCTCGAAGGGCTGGAACCCGTCCGCAAGCGGCCGGGCATGTATATCGGCGGCACCGACGAACGCGCGCTGCATCACCTGGTGGCCGAGATCCTCGACAACTCGATGGACGAGGCCGTCGCCGGCCACGCGAACCGCATCGAGGTGGAACTGCACGAGGATCACTCGGTCTCGATCCGCGACAACGGGCGCGGCATGCCCTTCGATCCGCACCCGAAATTCCCCGGCAAGTCGGCGCTCGAGGTGATCCTGTGCACGCTGCATGCGGGCGGCAAGTTCTCGGGCAAGGCGTATCAGACCTCGGGCGGCTTGCACGGCGTGGGCGCCTCGGTCGTCAACGCGCTGTCCGACCGGCTGCGCGTGGAAGTGGCGCGCGACCGGCGTGTCGTCGCGCAGGAGTTTTCGCGCGGCATCCCGCAGGGCAAGCTGGAGGAGATCGGCGCCACCGCCAACCGGCGCGGCACCACGATCACCTTCCATGCCGACGAAGAGATCTTCGGCCACCACCGCTTCAAGCCGGCGCGGCTGTTCAAGATGGTCCGCTCCAAGGCCTACCTGTTCTCGGGCGTCGAGATCCGGTGGAAATCGGCCATCGACGATGGCGAGACACCGCAGGAAGCCAGCTTCCACTTCCCCGGCGGGCTGGCCGATTACCTGGGCGAGACGCTGGGCGCCGCCACCACCTATGCCGATCGGCCCTTCGCGGGCACGGTGGATTTCCAGGCGCGGTTCGGCGTGCCGGGCAAGGTGGAATGGGCGATCAACTGGACGCCCGTGCGCGACGGGTTCATCCAATCCTACTGCAACACGGTGCCCACCCCCGAGGGCGGCACCCACGAGGCCGGCTTCTGGGCCGCGATCCTGCGCGGCATCCGCGCCTATGGCGAGCTGGCCAACAACCGCAAGGCCGCGCAGATCACCCGCGAGGATCTGCTGACCGGCGGCTGCGCGCTGGTCTCGTGCTTCATCCGCGAGCCGGAATTCGTGGGCCAGACGAAGGATCGCCTGGCCACGACCGAGGCGCAGCGCCTGGTCGAGGGCGCGGTGCGCGACCATTTCGACAACTGGCTGGCGGGCGATCCGAAATCCGCCGGCGCGATCCTCGATTTCCTGGTGCTGCGCGCCGAGGAACGCCTGCGCCGCCGGCAGGAGAAGGAGACCGCGCGCAAGAGCGCCACCAAGAAGCTGCGCCTGCCCGGCAAGCTGGTGGACTGCTCGAACTCCGCCCGCGACGGGACCGAGATCTTCCTCGTCGAGGGCGACAGCGCCGGCGGCTCGGCCAAGATGGCACGCGACCGCAAGACCCAGGCGCTCTTGCCGCTGCGCGGCAAGATCCTCAACGTGCAGGGCGCGGCGGCCTCCAAGCTGGGCCAGAATGCCGAGATCTCGGATCTCTGCCAGGCGCTCGGCGTGGGGATGGGCACCAAGTTCCGGCTCGACGATCTGCGCTACGACAAGGTCATCATCATGACCGATGCCGATGTGGACGGCGCGCATATCGCCTCGCTCCTGATGACGTTCTTCTTCACCCAGATGCGCCCGCTGATCGATGCCGGCCACCTCTACCTCGCCTGCCCGCCGCTCTACCGGCTGACACAGGGGGCGCAGAAGGTCTATTGCCTCAACGAGGTGGAGCGGGATGCCTGGCTCGAGAAGGGGCTGGGCGGCAAGGGCAAGATCGAGGTCTCGCGCTTCAAGGGGCTGGGCGAGATGGACGCGAAGGATCTGAAGGAGACGACGATGGACGCGCGCTCGCGCCAGCTGATCCGCGTGACGATCGACGAGGACGAGCCGGGCGAGACCAACGACCTGGTGGAGCGGCTGATGGGCAAGAAGCCGGAATTGCGGTTCGAGTATATTACGGAGAACGCGCGGTTTGTTGAGGAATTGGATGTGTGAGCGTTCTGCCTGAGTGGGTTCAGTGGGTCAGCGCGTTGGGGCCGATGACGATTGCTGCGGCGGTCGCCTATATCGCGTGGCAGCAATGGCGGACTAATCGGGATTCATTGCGAGAGCGGCTCTTTGACCGGAGGTTGGACGTTTACACGAGGGTTCTTGCCGCGATGTCGGATGTTTTACGCCAGCGTTACCAGGCGAACCCCGAAGGTGCGTTAGCCCAGGCTTCGCGCGACGCCGAGTTTCTGTTCGGCAAGGAAGTCGTTAACAAAATCGATGATGTCCAAGAAACTGTACGCCAAGCTATGTACCATTATTACCTCATCGATTCAGACGAAGAGGATGGCAAAAAACATGTGCAACTGGAGGCCAAGAAGGCGCGCTATGTCTCGGATCAATTTGAAGTCTTGCACAGCCTCGTCGCGCCGTATTTATCTTTCAAAGATCGAAGGTAGCTTCGCGCTAGAAGCTTTTTCCCTTCGCACCCCCGCCTAAACCAGCACCCCGTCCTCCAGCCGCACCACCCTATCCATCCGGGCCGCCAGCTCCAGATTGTGGGTGGCGATCAGCGCCGCCAGGCCCTCCTCGCGGACCAGCTTCATCAGCGCGGCAAACACCACCTCCGAGGTCGCCGGGTCGAGGTTGCCGGTGGGCTCGTCGGCCAGCAGCAGGCGCGGCGCGTTGGCGAGCGCCCGGCAGAAGGCCACGCGCTGCTGCTCACCGCCCGACAGGGCCGCGGGGCGGTGGGCGGCGCGCGCGGCGAGGCCGACGCTTTCCAGCAGCGCCGCCGCGCGGGCCGAGGCCGCGCCGCGCGCCACGCCGGCGGCCAGTTGCGGCAGCACGATGTTCTCTTCGGCGGTGAATTCCGGCAGCAGGTGGTGAAACTGGTAGATGAAGCCCACATCGGCGCGGCGCAGCTCGGTGCGGCGGCGATCCGACAGCGCGGTGACGTCTTCGCCGCCGATGCGCACGCGGCCGGCATCGGCGCCGTCGAGCAGGCCGGCAATGTGCAAAAGCGTGGACTTGCCCGCGCCCGAGGGTGCGACCATCGCCACCACCTCGCCGCGCGCGAGCGTCAGGTTCGCCCCGCGCAGCACCGCGATCTCGGCGGGCGTGCCGCGCAGATAGCCCTTCTCGATCGCCTCGAGCGCCAGGACCTCACTCATAGCGCAGCGCCTCCACCGGGTTCATCCGCGCGGCCCGGCGCGCCGGCACCAGCGTGACGAGGAACGACAGCGCCAGCGACAGCGCCGTGGCGGCCAGCACGTCGCGCCATTGCAGCACCGCGGGCAGCCGGTAGATGCCGCGGATCGAGGCATCCCAGACCTCGCCCCCCGAGGCCCCGTTGAGAAACGCCAGGATCGGGTCGAAATAGAGCGCGAAGAGGCAGCCGAGCACCACGCCGAAGGCGGTGCCCAGAAGGCCCACCATCGCGCCGCACAGGAAGAAGACCCGCAGGATCGAACCCTCGCTGAGGCCGATCGTGCGCAGGATGCCGATGTCGCGGCCCTTGTTCTTGACCAGCATCACCAGCCCCGAGACGATGTTGAGCGAGGCGATCAGCACCAGCACCGACATCAGCACGAACATCACCGTATCCTCGATCGCCAGCGCCTGCAGGAAGGCGCCCGACGCATCGCGCCATGACCAGAGCAGCGCCCGGTCGCCCGCGGCCTGCAGGAGCGGCACGGTATAGCGCTCCACCGCGTCGGGATCGGCGACGAAGACCTCGATCTCGTCGGCATTGCCCTCTTCGTTGAAATAGGTCTGCGCCTCTTCGAAGGGCATGTAGATGCGCGTGCGGTCGATATCGTAGCGCCCGGCGCTGAAGATGTAGCTCACCTGGTAGGCGTTGACGCGCGGCGAGGTGCCGAAGGGGGTGCGGGCGCCATCGGGCGAGATGAGCTTGACGGTGTCGCCGAGGCCCACCCGCAGGTCGCGCGCGATGCCGGCGCCGATGGCGATGCCCGGCCCGAAATCGTCGAGCGAGCCCTGCGAGGTGGCGGGATCGGCGATGCGCGGGATGGTCTGCAGGTCTTCGCGGGCGATGCCGAAGACCTCGGCGAAGGCGTTCTCGCCGCCGGCCGAGACCATGACCTGCCCGCGCACCAGTGGTGCTGCGCGGGTGACGCCGGGCACGGCGCGGATGCGCTCGGCGATTTCGGCATAGTCGGGCATGGCGCGCTCGGTGCGGCCCTGTTCGTCGACCCGGACGGAATTGTAGACGGTGACGTGGGCGTTGGCGCCGAGGATCGTCTCGACGAATTCGGTGCGGAAGCCGGCGCGGACGGAAAGCGTGATGATCAGCGCGGCGACGGCGAGCGTGATGCCGACGAGCGAGATCCAGGTCATGACGCTGACGCCGCCCTCGGCGCGGCGCGCGCGCAGGTAGCGCCAGGCGATCATCCATTCGAACCGCGAGAAGGGTGGCGTGGCGGCCAAGGTGAGCTCCCTCGAAATGCCGCGCGACCTTGGGCATGGCGGGCGGGAAGGTCAAGCGGTGTGGGGACACGGGGGGGCTCGGGCCGCAGGCCCCGCGCGGGACAAGGAGCGAAGCTCCGCCGCGCGAGCGCCGCCCCGTCGGGGCGGGGTGGCGCTATTGCTCTCGACCCGCGATGCGGTGAGGGCGGAGGGGCTGGGCTGCCATAAAGCGCCCAATACCAACGTTGAAGGCGCCACCCCTCGGGGCGGCCCTCACGCTACCGTTGCGCTTCTTTTTCAATGTGCCGGAAATACCTCGGGGGTCCGGGGGCGGAGCCCCCGGCCTGGCCCAACGCTTCGACGCGCACGAAGTGCGCCGAGAAGGGGCGGGAGCACCTCGCTCGCCGCAGGTGTCGCGCGGGACAAGCGCGTAGCGCGCCGCGCGAGCGCCGCCCCGTCGGGGCGGGGTGGCGCTCTGGCTATCCGCCCAAGCTGCATTAAGGGCGGAGGGGCTTGGCTGCCATAAAGTGCTCAACACCTAGGTCGGAGGCGCCACCCCACGGGGCGGCGCTCGCGCTCCCGTTGCGCCCCTACTCCGTCGCCGCCGCCGGCGTCAGCCGCAGCAGCGCGCCGTCGCGGGCGTCGACCAGTGCCAGCACCGCGCCGTCGCGATCCACCGCGATGTCGCGGATGCGCTGCTCGCCGTGCAGGAACCGCTCCTCTCCGGTCACCCTGTCACCCTCCAGCTCCAGCCGGACGATCCCGCCGGGGTTGAGCGAGGCGGCGAGGATGTCGCCCTGCCAGGCGGGGAACATCTCGCCCTCGTAAAACGCGAACCCGCCCGGCGCGATCACCGGATCCCAGTAATAGCGCGGCTCGGTCACGCCCTCGGCGGAGCTCTCGCCCCGGTTCACAGGCCGGCCCGAGTAGTTCTCGCCGTAGCTCACCACCGGCCAGCCGTAATTCGCGCCGGGCTCGATCAGGTTCAACTCGTCCCCGCCGCGCGGCCCGTGTTCCAGCGCCCAGAGCTCGCCCGTGCCGGGCCGCAGCGCCGCGCCCTGCACGTTGCGGTGGCCGAGCGTCCAGATCCCGTCCACGGCGCCCTCGCGCCCGGCGAACGGGTTGCCCTGCGGCACCTCGCCCTGCGGCGTCAGGCGCAGGATCTTGCCATAGCTCTTGTCGAGATCCTGGGCGAAGACCCGCTCCGACGGCGAGGAATGTTCGCCCGTGGTGATGTAGACGACGCCATCCGCCGGCACGATGCGCGAGCCATAGTGCTTCGACGTGCGCGAGGGCGGGGTCTGCACGAAGATGTCGCGCACCTCGTCGAGCCGCGTGCCGTCCTCCGACAGCACGGCGCGGGCCGCAGCAGTGGCCGAGCCGCCCTCGGCCGGCTTGGCATAGGTGAGGAAGATCACGCGGCTCTGCGCGAAATCCTCGGCCAGCGCCACGTCGAGCAAGCCGCCCTGCCCTTGCGCGTGCACCTCCGGCACGTTGGCGATTGGATCGGAGACGGCGCCCGAGGCCGAGATCATGCGCAGCCGGCCGGGCCGTTCGGTCACCAGGTAGCCGCCCTCGGGCAGCACGGCGATGCCCCAGGGATGGACGAGTCCGGAGGCCAGGCGCTGCACCTCGAGCTCCACCCCGCTGTCGAGCTTCGGCGCGCGGGTCTGGCCCTCAAAGGCAGGCGTGGCGTCAGGCACGTTGGCGCGGCCGTACTCCCAGCCCTGCGCGGCGGCGCCATGGGGCGCGGCGAGGCAGGAAAGGGCGAGCGCGGCGGCTGCGGATAGGGCGGTGAGGCGGCTGTCAGCGCGTGTGGGCATGGGGGCACTCCTTCGTCGGCTTGCCCCAGAGGCTAGCGCGGCGGCCCGGCCCGGCCCATCACAAGCCCGTCAGGCGCCTACAGCCCCGCATAGATGCGCGCGATCCGCTCCACGGCCTGTTCCGGCGGCAGCTCCTCGCTTTCGCCGGTGCGGCGCGAGGTCAGCTCCACCACGCCGTTCTTCAGCCCGCGCGGGCCCACGGTGATCCGCCAGGGCAGGCCGACCAGATCCATCCGCGCGAATTTCTCGCCGGCGCGGTCGTCGGTATCGTCGTAGAGCGGCTCGAGCCCCAGCTCGACCAGCGAGAGGTAGATCGATTCGCAGGCCGTATCGGCCTCGGCATCGCCGGCGCGCAGGTTGACGATGCCGCAATGGAACGGCGTCACGCCTTCGGGCCAGATGATGCCGTTCTCGTCGTGGTTGGCCTCGATCAGCGCGCCCACCAGCCGCGACACGCCGATCCCGTGGCTGCCCATATGCACCGGCACCGGCTTGCCGTCGGGGCCCTGGACATTGGCGCCCATCGGCTCGGAATACTTGGTGCCGAAATAGAAGATCTGCCCCACCTCGATGCCGCGCGCCTGGCGGCGGCGCGCCTCGGGCACCTGTTCGAACAGGGCGGGATCGTGGGTCTCGTCGGTGCGGGCATAGCGCGAGGTGAATTCCTCGAGCACCGCGCGGCAGGCTTCGTGGCTGGTATAGTCGATCTCGCGGTCGCCGAATTTCAGGTCGGTGATCTCGCTGTCGTAGAAGACCTCGCTCTCGCCGGTCTCTGCCAGGACGAGGAATTCATGCGTGTCGTCGCCGCCGATCGGGCCACTGTCGGCGCGCATCGGGATCGCCTGGAGGCCCATCCGCTCGTAGGTGCGCAGGTAGCTCACCAGGTGGCGGTTGTAGGCGTGCAGGGCGTCTTCCTTCGTGAGGTCGAAATTGTAGCCGTCCTTCATCAGGAATTCGCGGCCGCGCATCACGCCGAAGCGCGGGCGCACCTCGTCGCGGAACTTCCACTGGATATGGTAGAGCGTGAGCGGCAGATCCTTGTAGGAGGAGACGTGGCTGCGGAAGATGTCGGTGATCATCTCCTCGTTGGTGGGGCCGTAGAGCATGTCGCGCTCGTGCCGGTCGCGGATGCGCAGCATCTCGGGGCCGTAGGCGTTGTAGCGGCCGCTTTCCTGCCACAGGTCGGCCGGTTGCAGCGTGGGCATCAGGACGGGGATGTGCCCCGCGCGCTGCTGTTCCTCGTGCACGATCTGCTCGACCTTCTTCAGCACCTTGTAGCCCAGCGGCAGCCAGGAATAGATGCCGGCGGCCTGCTGGCGGATCATGCCCGCGCGCAGCATCAGGCGGTGGCTGGCGATCTGGGCGTCGGAGGGGGTTTCCTTCAGGACGGGCAGGAAATAGCGGCTCAGGCGCATGTGACGCGGGGCTTTCGGCTAGGTTGGACCGGCCAGACGTGTAGGCGAAAGGGCGGGGCCGGGCAAGGCCGACGGGTGGGTCGGTGCGGTGAGCGGCCCCGGGATCAGCCTGGCGCAACGGGAGCGCGAGGGCCGCCCCGTGGGGTGGCGCTGCCAACGTGGGTGTTGGGCGCTTTATGGTGGCCGAGTACATCCGACCGTTCCGTCGCGCGGGCCGAGAGCAATAGCGCCACCCCGCCCGGACGGGGCGGCGCTCGCGCGGCGGGGCTTCGCCCCTTGTCCCGCGCGGGGAGGCTGCGCCTCCCTGAGGCCCTGCGGGGCGGAGGGCTCCCGCCCCTTCTCGGCGCACTTCGTGCGCACTCGAAGCGGTGGGCCAGGCCGGGGGCTCCGCCCCCGGACCCCCGGGATATTTAGGACGCAAAGACGAGGGAGGCTTGGCGCAACGATAGCGCGAGAACCGCCCCGACGGGCCTCTCGAACATTGCTTCGCAATGTTCTGCCGGCAGGCGACTGCTACGCAGTCGCCGAGTGGCGGCGCTCGCGCGGCGGGGCTGCGCCCCTTGTTCCGCGCGGGGGCGCTGCGCGCCCCTCCCAACGCGCTGGCGCTTGAACCCGCGCCGCGGGCAGGCGATATGTTGTGCGGCGCAAGGGGGCATCATGGCTTTATCGGTACGCAAGCAGGCCATCTACTGGGGGATCGCGGGCGCGGTCTTCCTGCTGCTTCTCTACCTGCTGGGCAACGTGATCCTGCCCTTCCTGCTGGGCATGGCCATCGCCTACCTACTCGACCCGATCGCCGACAGGCTCCAGACCCTCGGCCTCAGCCGCGTCGCCGCGACCATCGTCATCACGCTGGCCGCGGTGCTGATCTTCGTCATCCTCGCCCTGCTCGTCATCCCCACCCTGATCGAACAGCTCACCGACCTGATCGAGACGGCGCCCGAGCTCTTCGACCGCCTGCGCGCCTGGCTCACCGGGCGCTTCCCCGACCTGCTGGACGGCGAGAGCCAGGTCTCGCAATCGCTCACCTCCCTGGGCGAGACGCTGCGCGAGCGGGGCGGTGAGCTGGCGCAGGGTGTGCTCACCTCGGTCGGCTCGCTCATCAACGTGCTGGTCCTGCTGGTGCTGGTGCCGGTCATCACCTTCTACCTGCTGATCGACTGGGATCGCATGGTCGCCGAGATCGACACGCTGCTGCCGCGCGATCACGCGCCGACGATCCGGCGGCTGGCCAAGCAGATCGACCGCACCCTGGCCGGCTTCATCCGCGGCCAGGGCACCGTCTGCTTGATCCTCGGCACCTTCTATGCCGGCGCGCTGATGCTGGTGGGGCTGCAATTCGGCCTCGTCGCCGGCGCGGTGGCCGGCGCGCTCACCTTCATCCCCTATGTCGGCGCCATCGTCGGCGGCGCGCTGTCGATCGGGCTGGCGCTGTTCCAGTTCTGGGGCGAATGGTGGTGGATCGCCGCCGTCGCCGCGATCTTCTTCGTGGGCCAGTTCGTCGAGGGCAACATCCTCACGCCGAACCTGGTGGGCAATTCGGTGGGGCTGCACCCCGTCTGGCTGATCTTCGCGCTTTCGGCCTTCGGCGCGCTCTTCGGCTTCGTCGGCCTGCTCGTCGCCGTGCCGGTGGCCGCGGCGCTCGGCGTGCTGATGCGCTTCGCGGTGGAGCAATACCGACACTCCAAGCTCTATCGCGGCATCGAGGGCGAGATCCCCCTGCCCGGCGCCATCGCCGACGCCACCGCCCTGCCCGGCGACGATGTCGAGCATTCCGACGCGGATGCCCAGGAGGCAGACACCAAGGCGGCAGGCCCCCACGCACCAGGCGACCCGGCCCGCGGGGCGGAGTGATCCATGCCCCGACAGCTGGCCTTCGACCTGCCGGTCCGCCCGGCCCTTGGGCGTGAGGATTTCTTCGTCTCGCCCGCCAACGCCACCGCGCTCGCCGCGCTCGACGCGCCCGAAGGCTGGCCCGGCGGCAAGCTGGTGCTGACCGGCCCGCCCGGCGCCGGCAAGACCCATCTCGCCCATGTCTGGGCGGCCGAGCAGCACGCCGCGATCCTGCCGGCCGAGGCGCTGGCCGGCGTGGACATCGCCCCCCTCGCCGCGCGCCGCGCCGTGGTGGTGGAGGATGCCGGCCTGATCGCCCACCTGCCCGACACCGCGCCCGACAGCGCCCGCGACGCGGCCGAGGCGGCGCTCTTCCACCTGCACAACCTGCTCGCCGCCGAGGGCGGGCGCCTGCTGCTCACCGCGACCGAGCCGCCCAGCCGCTGGGCCCTGCGCCTGCCCGACCTTGCCTCGCGCATGCAGGGCACGATGGTGGCGCGGATCGAGCCGCCCGACGACGCGTTGCTCACCGCGATGCTGGCAAAGCTCTTCGCCGATCGCGGCCTGGCCCCGCGCCCCGCCGTGCTGGCCTATATCGTCAAGCGCATCGACCGTTCCTTCGCCGCCGCCGCGCGGATCACCGAAGCGCTCGACGCCGCGGCGCTGGAAGCCGGCGGCGGCGTGACCGTGCCGATGGCCGCCGCCCTGCTGGACAAGCCCGCCCCGAACACCGAATAATCATCGCCATATCAGGGCGTTGTCACACGCCCGTCACATCCCTTCCGGATAGACGAGCCCATGACCGATACCGATTTCCTGTCCGCGCCGATCCCTGCGCCGATCACGCTCGACGGCGTGGATCTGACCGGCCCCGCGCGGTTCTTCAACCGCGAGCTTTCGTGGCTGTCGTTCAACTGGCGCGTCCTGGAGGAAGCCGACAATCCCCGCGTGCCGCTGCTCGAGCGGCTGCGCTTCGTGTCGATCTCGGCCACCAACCTCGATGAATTCTACACGGTGCGCGTGGCCGGCCTGCGCGAACTGGCCAATGCCGGCAACACCACGCCCGGCGACGATGGCCTCTCGCCCGCCGAACAGCTCAAGCTCATCAACGAGGATGCCCGCGCGCTGATCGTCGAACAGCTCGCCGCCTGGCACCGCCTGAAATGCGAGATGGAAGAGCGCGGCATCGTGATCGAGACGCGCGACACGATCACCCGCGAAGACCTGGCGCATCTGAAGGGCGCCTTCCTCGAAGGCGTGTTCCCGGTGCTCTCGCCGCTGGCGATCGACCCGGCGCATCCCTTCCCCTTCATCCCCAATCTCGGCCTCGTCCTGGCGCTGCAACTGGCGCGCAAGGCCGATGGCCGGCCGCTGCAGGCGCTCTTGCCGATCCCCAACCAGATCGACCGCTTCATGGCCCTGCCCTCGCCCGAGGGCCAGCGCCGCTTCCTGCCGCTGGAAGACCTGCTGCTCATCCACATCGACAGCCTGTTTCCCGGCTACAAGGTCGATGGCCACTGCACCTTCCGCGTGCTGCGCGACAGCGACCTGGAGGTCGAGGAAGAGGCCGAAGACCTGGTGCGCGAATTCGAGGTCGCGCTGAAGCGCCGCCGCCGCGGCGAGGTGGTGCGCCTGACCGTCACCAAGGATGCCCCCGCCGATCTGCGCCGCATGGTCGAGCGCGAGCTGCACGTCACCGCCGACGAGGTGGTCGAGATGGATGGCATGATCGGCCTGGCCGACCTCAAGGAACTGGTGCTCGACGAGCGCCGCGATCTGCTCTGGCCGCCCTTCACCCCGCGCGTGCCCGAACGCGTGCAGGATCACGACGGCGACATGTTCGCCGCCATCCGCCAGAAGGACATGCTGTTGCACCACCCCTACGAGACGTTCGACATGGTGGTGCGCTTCCTCGCCCAGGCGGCCAACGATCCCGACGTGGTGGCGATCAAGCAGACGCTCTACCGCACCTCGCGCGACAGCCCGATCGTGAGCGCGCTGTGCGACGCCGCCGAACAGGGCAAGAGCGTCACCGCGCTGGTCGAGCTCAAGGCCCGCTTCGACGAAGCCGCCAATATCCGCCAGTCGCGCCGGCTGGAACGCGCAGGCGCGCATGTCGTCTACGGGTTCATCAACTACAAGACCCACGCCAAGATCAGCACCGTGGTGCGGCGCGAGGGCGACCGGCTGGTCACCTACACCCATTACGGCACCGGTAATTACCACCCGATCACCGCGCGCATCTATACCGACCTGTCGCTGTTCACCTGCGATGCCGCGCTGGGGCGCGACGCGACCAAGATCTTCAACTTCCTGTCGGGCTATGCCACGCCCGAAGGGCTGGAGAACCTGGCCATCTCGCCCACCACGTTGAAACCCTCGCTCATCGCCTCGATCGAGCGCGAGGCCGAACATGCCCGCGCCGGCCGCCCGGCGATGATCTGGGCCAAGATGAACTCGCTGGTCGAGCCCGACGTGATCGACGCGCTCTATGCCGCCAGCCAGGCCGGGGTGAAGATCGACCTGGTGATCCGCGGCATCTGCGGGCTGCGCCCCGGCGTGGCCGGCCTGTCGGAAAATATCCGCGTGAAAAGCATCGTCGGGCGCTTCCTGGAACATTCGCGCATCGTCTGCTTCGGCGACGGCCACGGCCTGCCCTCGAAGAAATGCCGCGTCTACATCTCTTCGGCCGACTGGATGGATCGCAACCTCAACCGCCGGGTGGAAACGCTGGTCGAGGCCACTAATCCCACGGTGAAGGCCCAGATCGTGAGCCAGATCATGGCCGCCAACATGGCCGACGAGGCGCAGAGCTGGCTGCTCGACGGCCGCGGCGACTGGCACCGCGCCGCGTTCGGCCCCGGCGAGAACCCGTTCAACTGCCACCGCTTCTTCATGGAAAACCCCTCGCTGTCGGGCCGCGGCTCGGCCGGGGCGGGCGACGTGCCGAAGCTGGCCCACTCGGTGGACTAGCGGGCATTGACCAATGCGGCGGCACTTGGCAGGCTCTGCGCGGGATGAGCCGGGAGTCGTGCCCGTGAACGAGATATCCGCCCAGGCGGAGGATTGGGGCCCCTTCGGGCGCCCGCTCTTCAACGATCCGATCGCCCGCCGCCTCGCGCGGGTCGGCGTGGTCGATGTGGGCTCCAACTCGGTGCGGCTGGTCGTGTTCGACGGCGCCGCCCGCTCGCCCGCCTATTTCTACAACGAAAAGATCCTCTGCGGCCTCGGCGCCGGGCTGGCCGAAACCGGCCGGCTCAACCCCGAGGGCAAGCGCCGCGCGCTCGCCGCGCTCAAGCGCTTCCAGCTGCTGGCCGAGGGGATGGGCATCCCACCGCTGACGGCCGTCGCCACGGCCGCCATGCGGGAGGCGGAGGACGGTCCCGCGTTCAGGGAGGAGATCGCGCGGGAGACCGGCCTCCGCCTCTGGGTCATAGACGGCGAGGAAGAAGCGCGCCTGTCGGCCCAGGGGGTGCTGCTGGGATGGCCCGATGCCGACGGGCTGATCTGCGATATCGGCGGCTCGTCGATGGAACTGGCCGAGCTGCATGGCGGCAAGGTGGGCCGGCGGCTGACCTCGCCGCTGGGGCCGCTGAAACTGCAGAACATCAAGGGCGGCAAGAAGGGGCTGAAGACCCATATCGCCAGCATCATCGCCGGGCTGACCGAGAAGATGGGCACCGATTACCGCCGCATCTTCCTCGTCGGCGGCTCCTGGCGGGCGATCGCGCGGATCGACATGGAGCGCCGCGGCTATCCGCTGCACGTGCTGCACGAATACCGGATGACGCCGAAAAGCGTGTCGGAGACGGTGAAATTCATCCGCAGCACCGACATGGCCGACCTGCGCGCCCGCACCGGCACGTCGGAAGCGCGGATGGCGCTGGTGCCGATCGCGGCCGAAGTGCTGCGCCAGATGGTGCGCGCCTTCGGCCCGAAGGAGATCTGCATCTCCTCCTACGGCATCCGCGAGGGCATGCTCTACGAGCAGATGCCCGAAGAACTGCGCGCCCGCGATCCGCTGATCGAGGCCTGCCGCTTCGCCGAGAACAAGGATGCCCGCATGCCCGGCTTCGGCCGCGCGCTCTACCGCTTCCTGCAGCCGCTCTTTCACACCCAGCGCTACGAAAAGCTGCGCCTGGTGCGCGCCGCCTGCCTGCTGCACGACGTGACCTGGCGCGCGCATCCCGATTACCGCGCCGAGGTCTGCTTCGACAACGCCACCCGCGCCAACCTCGGCGGGCTGACCCACCAGGAACGCGTCTTCCTCGGCCTCGCTCTGCTGCACCGCTACAAGAACAACCGCGAAGGCACCGCGTTCGAGCCGCTCTTCGGCCTTCTGTCGGAACGCGAGATTGCCGAGGCCGAGGTGCTGGGCAAGGCGATGCGCTTCGGCGCGATGTTCTCGGTCGAGGCGCCCGACCGGATCGCCTCACTGCGCCACTACCCCAAGAAGAAGAAGCTGGAACTGCAGATCGACGCCGCCGCCGAGGGCCTGTTCGGCGAGGTCGCGCGCGCCCGCTTCGCCTCGCTCGCCAGCTCGCTCGGCGCCGAGACCGAGATCATCATCCGCAAGGCGTGACCGCCCCTTCAACGTGCCGCAAATACCTTCAGGGGGTTTCGGGGGCGGAACGCCCCCGCGCCTGAGGCGCCGGGCGTCAGCCGGGCGCCGAGGTGAAAGAGCGCGCGTCAGCGCACATTTTAAAGAGCCTCAGATATCCACCTCGCCGGGCGCCGGCGGGTCCTCGAGATCCAGCTCCGGCGCGTCGGGCTTGCGGCGGATGATGATGTCGCCGTTGGGCAGCATCTCGGGCGCCTCGTAGCGCGTCAGGTCGATCGCCCGGCCGCGCAACTCTTCCAGCGCGGGGCCGATTTCCTCCATCAGCCCTTCCAGCATCACCGAGGCGCCATCCTGCAGCAGGCCCAGCCCGCGCGACAGCTCGCTTTCGCCATCCTCGCGCTCGGCCAGCGCCTCGCCCTCGCCGGCGGCCTGCGCATGGGCGGGGCCGGTCAGAAACATCAGCGGGATGAGGGCGGCGATGATCTGTCTCATGGGCCACATCTAGGCCGCGCGCGCCGCGATTCCAGAGGGTCAGACCCCGATATCCAGCGTCACCGGGAAGTGATCCGACGCGGTGAGCAGCGCCTCGCGCAGCGCGGCATCGCCGTAGCAGGCCGCATCGTCGAACGGATGCCAGATGCGCCAGGCGGGGCGGCGCGCCATCAGGTCGGGCGAGACCATGATGTAATCGAGCAGCGCCTGGAGCCAGCGCCGTTCCGGCTCGATCCAGAACCGCGCGGTGGTGGGCTGGGCGCCGATCCGCTGGCTCAGCGCCTGGCGGGCATGGGGATCGTGCAGCGCGGCGGCCTCGCCCTCGCCCAGCACGATCTCCACCCCCGAGCGGCCGAACAGGCGCTCGTATTCGTCCAGCCCCGGCCCGTCGTTGAAATCGCCCAGCACGATCAGGCTGTCGCCCGCCTCGAGATGCGCCGCCACCCGCGCCCGCAGCCAGATGCATTGCGCCAGCTGCTTGCGGCGGTTCTCGATCGCCAGCCGCATCAGGTGATCGGCATCGCGCGCGCCATGCGGCGCCTTGGATTTCGCGTGCACCCCGATCAGCCGCAGCGCCTGCCCGCCCGGCAGGGTGAGCGCCGCCTCGAGCGGCGGCTTGGAGAAGCGCACGGGTTCGGGCGCGGCGTCGCTGTCGAGGTCGATGCGGAACGTGCCGTCGAAGCGCGGCGCGCCGGGGCTTTCGCGCGGGTCGTGGCGGGCGGAGATCACGTCGGGATCGTGGAGCAGCACGATTTCCTGCTGCGTCTCGTTGGGAAAGCCCGCCAGCGCCCGGCGCGCGCGCAGACCGGCCCAGGCGGCGAAGCCTTCCAGCGCGGCGATGCCGTCGTGCCGGCGGTGGATGTCGGGCGCCTCGATCACCATCACCGCATCGGCGTCGAGCGCGGCGAAGACGCGGGCCAGCGCATCGGCCTGCGCGCCGCGCGTCACCCCGTGGCGGCCCGAAGGCGCGCCGTCGCGCAGGAGCGTGCCGTCCCCGGCGAAAAGCGCGTTGAACCATTCGACATTGTAGGTGGCGATCCGCATCAGGGGTGCGTCGGGGGGTGCATCGGGGGGCGCATCAGGGCTGCATCAGGCGTTTTCCGCCGCGCGGCTCTGCTGCACTTCCTCCCAGGCGTTGTTGATCGCGATCAGCCGGCTCTCGGCCAGGCGCTGCGCCTCTTCCGGCACGCCGCGCGCGGCCAGCCGGTCGGGGTGCATCTCGCGCACCAGCGCGCGCCAGGCGCGGCGGACCTCGTCGAGCGGGGCGTCGGGGGCCACGCCCAGCAGATCGTAGGGATCGGGCGCCGCATCGGGCACGAAACGGGCGCGCAGGGCGCGGAACTGGCGCGGATCCATCCCGAAGATCTCCGAGACGCGTTCCAGGAACACGTCTTCGTCGGGGTGGTAGGCGCCATCGGCGAGCGCGATGTGGAAGAGGCCCTCCATCAGGTCGCACAAAGTGGGGTTGCCCGGCCCGAACATCCGCGCGATGGAGCGGGCGTAATCCTCGAACCCCGCCACGTCGGTGCGCGCCATGTTGAAGACCCGCGCGGCATTGGCCTCTTCCTCGGGCGGGATGACGAAGACCTCGCGGAAGGCCGTGACTTCCGAGCGGGTCACCTGCCCGTCGGCCTTGGCCATCTTGGCGCCGAGCGCGATGACGGCGATGGCAAAGCCCACCCGCCGCTCGGGCGGCGAGCGGAGCTTCTCGAACACGACGGCGAGGCTTTCGCCCGCGGCAAGGGCGGCCAGCGCATCGGCTATGCGGGACCAGAGCGACATGGGGGCAGTCTAGCGGCGCTGCGGCGCAGAGTCAGCCGGCGGATTCGCACAGGGGAGTGCGCGCGGCGGGAGCCGGGCCAGCGGCGCCCCAGGCGCAACGGGAGCCGGGACAGTGCCGCCCCGTGGGGTGGCGCCTCCGACGCTGGTGTTGAGCGCTTTATGGTGGCCGTGTACATCCGCATTCGCCGCAGCGCGGGCGGTTAGCAAGAGCGCCGCCCCACGGGGGCGGGACGGCGCTGGCCCGGCGGGGCTGCGCCCCTTGTCCCGGGCCGACAAAGCCTCAAGCGTGACAGGAGCCGGGACAGCGGCGCCCCGTGGGGTGGCGCCTCCAACGCCAGTGTTTGGCGCTTTATGGCAGCCAAGCCCCTCCGCACTCGCCGCAGCGCGGGCCGCCAGCAGGAGCGCCACCCCGCCCGGACGGCGCGGCGCTGGCCCGGCGGGCTTCGCCCTTGTTCCGGGCCGATAGAGCCTCAAGCGTGACGGGAGCCGGGACAGCGGCGCCCCGTGGGGTGGCGCCTCCGACGCCGGTGTTTGACGCTTTATGGTGGCCAAGCCCCTCCGCACTCGCCGCAGCGCGGGCCGCCAGCAGGAGCGCCACCCCGCCCGGACGGGGCGGCGCTGGCCCGGCGGGCTTCGCCCTTGTTCCGGGCCGACAGAGCCTCAGCGCCCTTCCAGCCTCACAACATCTTCTGCAACAGCACCAGATCCAGCCACCGCCCGAACTTGCGCCCCACCTGCGGCAGCAGCGCCACGCGAACATATCCGAGCCGTTCGTGAAACGCGATCGAGCCGGCATTGGCGGCATCCACCCCCGCGAAGATCGAATGCGCGCCGCCCTCGCGCGCATGATCCTCCACCGCCTTCATCAGCGCCCGGCCCAGCCCGCCGCCGCGCAGGCTCTCGCGGATATAGACCGAATGCTCCATCGTGTAGCGATAGCCCGAATTGCCGCGGAACTGGTCATAGGTGGCATAGCCCAGGACATGCCCCGCCTCGTCGGCCACGAAGGTCTCGCGCCCCGCCGCGCGGCGCGACGCGATGAGCGCCGCCCACGCCTCCGCGCTGCGCCCCTCGCCGGCGAAGGAGGCGGTCGTGCCGGCCACGATCGGCGCCATGATCTCGATCAGCGCGGGAATGTCGGCATCGATGGCGGGGCGTATCTGCATCGCGGGCTCCGGCGGCCTGCGGCATCCCGCCGCGACGGCCTTGTAGTTGACAGCGGGCGCACAGCGCCCATGTTCGAAACCAAACGCACAACAAGACGGGATGGACAATGCTGCTTCGCGCGCTCGACAGGTTTTTCAGCAACGAAGCGGCGGGGGGCATCCTGCTGATGCTCTCGGCGCTCGCCGCGCTCCTGGTGGCGAACTCCTCGCTCTACCCCGTCTACGAGAGCTGGCTCAATTCCACGCTGGCGATCACGCTCGAAGGCGACGGGCTCTCCAAGGCGCTGATCCTGTGGATCAATGACGGGCTGATGGCGATCTTCTTCCTGCTCGTCGGGCTGGAGCTGAAGCGCGAATTGCTGGAGGGCCGGCTGAAAAACCCGCGCGACGTGGTGCTGCCGGGCGCGGCGGCGGCGGGCGGCATGGTGCTGCCGGCGCTGTTCTTCCTGGCGTTCAACTGGGGCAATGCCGAAACCGTCAACGGCTGGGCGATTCCGGCGGCGACCGACATCGCCTTCGCGGTCGGCATCCTGGCGCTGGTGGGCGACCGGGTCCCATCCTCGCTGCGGATCTTCCTGCTGACGCTGGCGATCCTCGACGACCTCGGCGCGATCATCATCATCGCGCTGTTCTACACGGCGGAACTGTCGGTCGATTACCTCGCCCTCGCGGCGATCCCGCTGGTGGGCATGTTCTTCCTCAACCGCGCGGGCATCCACAAGACCGGGCCGATCATCCTGCTGGGCGTGATCATGTGGGTCTTCGTGCTGAAATCCGGCGTGCATGCCACGCTGGCCGGCGTGATCACCGCCTTCTTCGTGCCGCTGAAGGATCGCTGGGGCGCCTCGCCGCTTCATTCGATGGAAGACAGGCTGACGCCGTATGTCTTCTACCTCATCGTGCCGCTCTTCGCCTTCGCCAATGCGGGCGTCGTGCTCGAGGGCGTCTCGCTTTCCAACCTGCTCGACCCGCTGCCGCTGGGCATCGCGGTGGGCCTGTTCTTCGGCAAGCAGATCGGCGTCGCCGGCGTGACCTGGCTGATGGTACGCCTCGGCCTGGCGCGGCGGCCCTACGGGGCGACATGGCTGCAGATCTACGGCATCGCCTGCCTCGCCGGGATCGGCTTTACCATGTCGCTGTTCATCGGCGGGCTGAGCTATACCAGCAACTTCTACATGAACGAGGTGCGGATCGGCGTGCTGCTGGGATCGGGCCTGTCGGCGCTGGTGGGCTACCTGGTGCTGCGCTTCACGCCGAGCGAGGCGGTGGAGACGGCCGAGGTGGATGCCAAGGGCCTGGCCGAGCGCCAGGAAGAGCTGGAAGCGCGGACGGGGCACGGCACGGCCCACTGAGGCGGGCCAGCCGAGCGGGGCTCAGAACGCCTTGCGCCCGCGCGGCGTGCTCAGCTCGAAGCCGAGCCGCGGCACCGCGCCGCGCGCGATGTGCATCTCGATGCCCGGATCGCCCAGCGTCTCGATCGCGGCGCGCAGCGCGTCGGGGCGCGGGTGCGAGAGATAGAGCACTTCGAGCCGCACGCCGTGATCGGGCAGCGCCGCCGCCGGGTGCGGGCCCTGCCATTCGATCAGCGCCGGGAAGAGATCGTCGAACGGCTGATGGCCGCTCTCGGGCACCGTGATCCGCCAGCGATAGCTGTCGCGCGCCAGGTCGAGCGGCGTACCCACGCCGGGCGGGGCCAGCGCCCGCGCGGCCTCCATATCCTCCGTCCGCAGGATCCAGGAGCCGGGCCGCGCATCGCCGGTGAAATCGTCGAGCCCGAACCACCGCGCACCCTGCGGCGGGGTGGCGTCGGGGTCGATCGCGATGAGCTCCAGATAGCTGTCGCCGCCCAGCGAGAGCAGGTGATTATGCGTGCCCATGCGCCGATGCACGCCCCGCGCGCTCATCGGGGCGCCGATGACGTATTCCAGCCATTCGCGCGCGGCGGCCAGATCGCTGCACAGGATGGCGACGTGATCGAACGAGACATGCATCGCGCGCAATCTATGCGCAGGCCGCCCCGCACAGCCAACAGGAAAACCGGCCCGCGCGCCGCTTTCTGGCGGAATGCGACGAATCCGCCATTCGCAAATCGCAGGTGAGGGCGCGCCGCCTCAGGCCGCCTTGTCGCGCGCCGCGCGGATCAGGTCGAGAATGTCGCGCGCCGCGGCGGGGATATTGGTGCCCGGCCCGAAGATCGCCTTGACGCCCGCCTTGCGCAGGTAATCGTAATCCTGCTGCGGGATCACGCCCCCGCAAATCACGATCACCTCGCCCGCGCCCTGGTCGCGCAGAGCCTCGATCAGCTTGGGCGCCAGCGTCTTGTGACCGGCCGCCTGGCTGGAGATGCCGACGACGTGCACATCGTTGTCGACAGCATCCTGCGCCGCCTCCTCGGGCGTCTGGAAGAGCGGGCCGACATCCACGTCGAAGCCGATATCGGCAAACGCCGTGGCGATCACCTTGGCGCCGCGGTCATGCCCGTCCTGGCCCATCTTGACCACCAGCATGCGCGGGCGGCGGCCCTCTTCCTCGGCGAAACGCTCCACCTCCTTCTGGATGGCGGCGAAACCCTCGTCGCCCTCGTAGGCGGCGCCGTAGACGCCCGCGAGCGTCTTCACCTCGGCCCGGTGGCGGCCGAACACCTTTTCCATCGCCATGCTGATCTCTCCCACGCTGGCGCGCGCCCGCGCCGCCTCGACCGCCAGTTCCAGCAAGTTGCCACCGCTCTTCGCGCCCTCTTCCAGCGCGGCGAGCGCGGCATCGCAGGCGGCCTGGTCGCGGCTGGCGCGGATCTTCTCGAGCCGGGCGATCTGGCTCTCGCGGACGCGGACGTTGTCGACATCCAGCACCTCGACCTCCTGCACCTCGTCGGGGCGCCACTTGTTGACGCCGACGATCACCTGGTCGCCGCGATCCACCGCCGCCTGCCAGCGCGCGGCGGCCTCCTCGATGCGCAGCTTGGGCATGCCCGAGGCCACCGCCTTAGTCATGCCGCCCATTTCCTCGACCTCCTCGATCAGCTTCCAGGCCTCCTCGGCGAGGTCGCTGGTCAGCTTCTCCACGTAGTAGGAACCGGCCAGCGGATCGACGACGCTGGTCACCCCGGTCTCGTTCTGCAGGATCAGCTGCGTGTTGCGCGCGATGCGCGAGGAAAACGCCGTGGGCAGGGCGATCGCCTCATCGAACGAGTTCGTGTGCAGCGATTGCGTGCCGCCCAGCACCGCGCTCAGCGCCTCGTAGGCGGTGCGCACGATGTTGTTGTAGGGATCCTGCTCGGCGAGGCTCACCCCCGAGGTCTGGCAATGGGTGCGCAGCATCAGGCTTTGCGGTTTCTTCGGCTCGAACTCGCTCATGATCCGGTGCCACAGGAAGCGCGCGGCGCGCAGCTTGGCGGCCTCCATGAAGAAGTTCATGCCGATGGCGAAGAAGAAGCTCAGCCGCCCGGCGAAGGCATCGACATCCATCCCCGCCTTCAGCGCCGCGCGTACGTATTCGCGCCCGTCGGCCAGGGTGAAGGCCAGTTCCTGCACCAGGTTCGCGCCCGCTTCCTGCATGTGGTAGCCGGAGATCGAGATCGAGTTGAAGCGCGGCATGTTCTGCGACGTATAGGCGATGATGTCGGAGATGATCCGCATCGAGGGTTCGGGCGGATAGATATAGGTGTTCCGCACCATGAATTCCTTGAGGATGTCGTTCTGGATGGTGCCCGAAAGAGCGCCCACCTTCACGCCCTGTTCCTCGCCCGCGACGATGAAGCTCGCCAGGATCGGGATCACCGCGCCGTTCATCGTCATCGAGACGGAAATGTCCTGCAGCGGGATGCCGTCGAAGAGGATCTTCATGTCCTCCACGCTGTCGATGGCGACGCCGGCCTTGCCCACATCGCCCACGACGCGCGGGTGATCGCTGTCATAGCCGCGATGGGTGGCCAGGTCGAACGCGACCGAGACGCCCTGCTGCCCGCCTTCCAGCGCACGGCGGTAGAAGGCGTTGCTTTCCTCGGCGGTGGAGAAGCCCGCATATTGCCGGATCGTCCAGGGCCGGCCGGCATACATCGTGGCGCGCGGCCCGCGCGTATAGGGCGGCAGGCCCGGCAGGCTGCCCATGTGTTCCAGCCCCTGGGCATCCGCCTCGGTATAGAGCGGCTTGACGGGAATGCCCTCGGGCGTGTTCCAGACCAGATCGTCGGGCGAACGGCCCTTGAGTTCCTTGGTGGCCAGTTCGCGCCACTTCGAAAGATCGTCGCTCATCTGCTGCGGCTCCTTTCCCCGGCGCATCTGCGCCCTTCGTTTTTGGCCCCGCCGCCCCTATATTGATCCGGGTTGCAGGAGATATGATGAAACGCTTTGGTTTCGCTTGGCTTTTCGCGGCGGCGATCATGGCGCCGGGCGCGATGGCGGCGCAGGACGACACGCCCGATGCCGCGATCTACGGGCCGATGGAGGCCGAAGGCCTGACGCTGGAGCAGTTCCGCTGGGAAATGCGCCCCGTCGTCGTCTTTGCCGACAGCCCCAACGATCCCGCCTTCGCCGAGCAGATCGAGCTGCTGATCCGCCGCCAGTCGGAGCTGATCGAGCGCGATGTCGTCATCATCACCGATACCGATCCCGCCAACCCCTCGGACATCCGGCGCAAGCTGCGCCCGCGCGGCTTTTCCATCGTGCTGGTCGACAAGGAGGGCCGGGTGAACCTGCGCAAGCCCTTCCCCTGGGATGTGCGCGAGCTTTCCCGCGCGATCGACAAGATGCCGATCCGCCAGCAGGAAATCCGCGAGAAGCGGCAGGCGCGGCCCTAGCGCGCTCATCGCGTGCCCTCCGGGAAGTAGCGCACGCCGTCGGGCAGGGTGGCGGCGAAATCGGTGAGCAGCGGGGCGAGCGTGGCGGCGGCCTGCGCGTCGGCCGCGTAGAAGCGCACGAATCCGCCACCCAGGAAGCCGCGTTCGTATTTCAGTTGCAGATCGCCCAGCACCACCCAGTCGCGGCCGATCCCGTCGCCGAAATGCTGCGGGTAGAGCGCGATCAGCGGCGCGCCGTCGCGGGCCACCAGGTCGCCCGCCCAGCCGGCGGGCGCCTCGCCCAGCCGCAGGTCGCGCGCCTCGGCGCTGGCCAGGCCCCACAGGTCGAGCACGTGGTGCGGGTTGCGCCAGGCCAGCCGGCCGATATCGTTGGCGGCCGCGTCCACCTGCGCCACCTCGTGCACGAAGCGGGCCATCTGCGCCTGTTGCAGGTGGATGCCGCGCGGTGACCACAGGCCCACGCGGATGAAATCGAGCGTGTAATAGGCGCCCGAGACCAGCCCCGCCACGGCCACCGCGCCCGCAAGCTGCCCCGCGCGCGCCCCGGCGCTGAGGCCGCAGGCCACCAGCAGCGCGGCGGCGGCGGCGATCAGGGCATAGGGCTCGTACCGGTTGAGCCAGCCGATCTGTCCCAGCGCCAGATGCGCCAGCGCCGCCAGCGCGCCGGTCAGCGCCAGCGCCCGCGCACGTCGCTCGGGCAGCAGCGCCCCCGCGGCGAGACCCGCCAGCGCCAGCGCCAGCAGCACCAGCCCCGGCAGGTGGGTGACATTGGCCGCGAAGCCCTGCGCCAGCCGCGCGGCGAAGGACAGGTCGCCCACCCCGCCATCCATCATCTTGGCGATCACCGAGGAAGGCAGCGGCCCGATCCCGTTCGCCGAAAGGAAGGCCGCGAAGCCCGCCACCGGCACCAGCGCCAGCGCGCCGAGGCCGAGCGCGGCCCCCGGCCGGCCCAGCCAGGCCACGGCCAGCGCGGCGGCCCAGGCCAGCGCGAGGCCTTCCAGCCGGAAAGCCGGCGCCAGCAAACAGCCCAGCGCCAGCGGCAACAGCCAGCCGGCAGCCCCCTGCCCCAGCCGCAACAGCCCCAGCACGATCGCCAGCGAGGCGGCGGCATGGGCGGTGTGCTCCATCCCCGCGAAGGCCAGCCCCGGCGCGTTCAGCGCCACCGGCCCCAGCACCGCCGCCGCCAGCGCGAAGCGCGGCCAGCGCGCCGCCGCGCCGCTTTCCTCCAGCAGCCGGGCCCAGAGCAGGCACAGCAACACGAGCGCCGCCACGTTCCAGGCCAGCGGCAGGTAGCGCCCCCATTCCGCCCCCGCGCCCGGCACCAGCAGCAGCGGCCACAGCGCCGACGAGGCCGCCGAAGCCCATTCGCCCGCATTCACCCCGTAGCCGCCGCGCGCGATCTGCTCGGCCACGGCGAGGTGGATATACGGATCGTCCACCGGATATTCGAACACCCAGCCGGCGCGTGCCGCCGCCGCCACCAGCATCGCCGCGAGAACGGCAAGACCGGCGGCAGCGGAGACCGCGCCAAGGGGCCACGCCTCCCCGCGCGCCCCGGCGTATTCTTCAGTCAGGCTCACTCGAATTCCATGATCACGTCATCCACGGCCAGGCTGTCGCCCTGCCCCGCATTCACCTTCGAGACGATCGCCTTGCGCTCGGCGCGCAGGATGTTCTCCATCTTCATCGCCTCGATCGTGCACAAAGCCTGGCCCTCCTGCACCTCCTGCCCCGGCTCCACGTCGATCTTCACCACCAGCCCCGGCATCGGGCAGAGCAGCATCTTCGACGTGTCGGGCGGCTGCTTCTCGGGCATCAGCTGCGCCAGTTCGTGCTGGCGCGGGGTGCGCACATGCACGGGCAGATCGGCGCCGCGCAGGCGCACACGGAAGCCCAGCGGCAGCTTGGAGACCTTCATCACCAGCGGCCCGCCCTCCATGTCGATCACCGCGAGCGGCTGGCCGGGCACCCAATCCGAAGTCACGCGCAGCTTCGCACCATCGGCAAACCGGATGGTAGAGCCCTGGGGATCGGCCTCCACCTCCAGCTCGAAGACGTGATCCTGGAGCGAGACGACCCAGTCGCTGCCCACCTTGCGCTCGTGATTGTCCATCCGGCCCGACACGCGGGTGCGCCGGATCTCGGCCACGCGGTTCATCGCGGCGCAGGCGGCGGCGACACGGCGCAGCGCCTGTTCGGGCAACTCGACGCCATCGAACCCCTCGGGCCATTCCTCGGCGATGAAGGCGGTGGTGATGTCGCCAGAGACGAATTTCGGATGATCCATCACCGCCGAGAGGAACGGCAGGTTGTGGCCGATCCCCTCCACCTCGAACCGGTCCAGCGCAAGGCGCATCTCCTCGATCGCCTGTTCGCGGGTCGGCGCCCAGGTGCAGAGCTTGGCGATCATCGGGTCGTAATACATCGAGATCTCGCCGCCCTCGAAGACGCCGGTATCGTTGCGCACGACGGCGGTCTTGGTGGCGCTTTCCTCGGGCGGGCGGTAGCGGGTGAGCCGGCCGATCGAGGGCAGGAAGTTGCGATACGGATCCTCGGCGTAAAGCCGGCTCTCCATCGCCCAGCCGTTCAGCTTCACGTCCTCCTGCGCGATCTGCAGCTTCTCGCCATTGGCGACGCGGATCATCTGCTCCACCAGGTCGATCCCTGTGATCAGCTCGGTCACGGGATGTTCCACCTGAAGACGGGTGTTCATCTCGAGGAAATAAAAGTTCTTTTCGCCATCAACGATGAACTCCACCGTGCCGGCGCTGGTATAGCCCACGGCCTGCGCCAGTGCGACGGCCTGCTTGCCCATCGCGGCGCGGGTCTCTTCATCGAGGAACGGGCTCGGCGCCTCTTCGATGACCTTCTGGTTGCGCCGCTGGATCGAGCATTCCCGCTCGCCCAGGTAGATGCCGTTGCCATGCGCGTCGCACAGCACCTGGATCTCGATATGGCGCGGCTGGGTGACGAATTTCTCGATGAAGATGCGGTCGTCGCCGAAGGAGCTGGCCGCCTCGTTCTTCGAGCTCTGGAACCCCTCGCGCGCCTCGTCGTCGTTCCAGGCGATCCGCATCCCCTTGCCGCCGCCCCCGGCGCTGGCCTTGATCATCACCGGATAGCCGATCTCGGCGCTGATCTTCACCGCCTCCTCGGCATCACCGATCAGGCCCATATAGCCCGGCACGGTCGAGACGCCCGCCTCCTGCGCGATCTTCTTTGAGGTGATCTTGTCGCCCATCGCCTCGATCGCGCCCTTGGGCGGGCCGATGAAGGCCACGCCCTCACGCTCCAGCGCCTCGGCGAATTTGGGGTTCTCCGACAGGAAGCCGTAACCGGGATGCACCGCCTCGGCGCCGGTCTGGCGGATCGCGTCGAGCACCTTGTCGATCACGATATAGCTCTGGTTGGCGGGCGGCGGGCCGATATGCACCGCCTCGTCGGCCATGCGCACATGCAGCGCGTTGCGGTCGGCATCGGAATAGACGGCCACCGTCTCGATCCCCATACGGCGCGCCGTCTTGATGACACGGCAGGCGATTTCCCCGCGGTTGGCGATCAGTATCTTCTTGAACATGCCCTGTCCCTTGCTCTTGCCCCGGTTTCGCCTGTCATCATCGGCACGGGGATGGTGAACGCAGAAAGGGCCGCAGGCGAATGAACGCCCACGGCCCTTGCGGAAGTGTCGGTGCGGCGGGCCGGAACGGCCCTCACGCGATCAGTTGCAGCGCGACGGGTAACGGTCGCAGTAAAGCAGGTTGCCGCCCGCCCCGATCGCCGCGGCAGCGACGGGATCGGCGCCGGTGACAAGGCCCACACCTGCGCCGGCACCGGCCCCGATGAGACCCTGCTCAAGCTTGGTGTCGCCGCAGGCCGCGAGCGCGCCGAGGGCGACGAAGCCCAGAACCCAGAATTTCCGATACATTGCGGTGTGCCTTTTCTGCTCGGTTGCTTTGCCGGCAAGATGCCGCAACCGGCGGAATAATCAATGCCTTTCGCGCGGGATTGTGCCGATTCGGCAAAGCGCCGCCCAAGCGGCAGGGCCGGCAAAAGGTGAGGTCTGGCCCGGGAAAGGCCAGACCTCCTAGAAGGGGAAGGGTAACGGTTTTGACAAATCGCAACGCCGCGCTTGCTGGATAACGACGTTGCAGGGAGGAGATTGGCGCAGGCGACGCGAAAAGCAAATGCACAACTCACGGTTGCGCCACTTTCGGCCAAATCATGCCCAAATCGCGCCGCGCTTGGCGTCTTCCCGCCGAGTTGGATCATTCGAACGCCTCCGGGAAGCTCGCCCGCGCGCGATCCTCGTCGATCCGCAGCAGCGACTCGTAGCTGGCCGGGTCGAACGGCTCTTCCGCGGGCACGACCTCGCGCCCGAAAAGCCAGCTCAGCCGCCCGGCATCGAGATTGCCGCGCTCGAAGGGCTCGGCGCCGAAATGCTCCCACAGGGCCTGCATGAACAGCGTGTCGGCGGCGCGGTCGGCCGGGCGCCTGTCGGCATGGCGTTCGCGGCGGGTGAGCGGCGTCACCCCGCGCGGATTGGCGCGGCGGATGGTGAACTGGAAGTCGGTGCCCGGCGCGCGGCCGGGAAAGCCGCGATGCTTGGTCATCGGGGGCAGCGCCATCAGAATTCCTCCCACACGCAGGTGCCATCCTCGGGGCGGTAGGCCTCGAAGACCTGCGCGACCTCGGGGTCGATCTCGCCGAAGGGCAATTCGCGTTCCGACAGCGAGATCACGATCATCGCCGGCTGCGGCCCGGTATTGGCGATGCGCGGCAGGGCGTAGTCGAGGCAGAGCGCAGCGAGGTCGGCCTCGAGATCCGCGTAATCCAGCGCCGCCAGCGCGGCGCGCAGGTCGGGCGCGATGAAGCGGAAGCGCATCGTCAGCCCGTAGCCCGCCGCGTCGGAGACCATCTCGTGAAACAGCACCGCCTGGCCGGAGGGCACGGCGATCGCCTCGGGCACCTTGGGTTCCAGCCCCTCCGACATCACGCCGCCTCCCGCGTCAGCATCACCCGGCGCGCCTTGGGCACGCCCGGCAGATCGCGCAGACGGCCCAGCCCGCGCAGCGCCTGCATCTGCGCGGGCGCGCGGCCGCGCCGCAGATCGAGGATCGCGCGGCCGCCCGGCGGCACGGCGCGTTGCAGGAACGGCAGGTAGGGATCGACAGGGAAGTGGAAGCCACAGGCGAGGAAGCTCACCGCGAGGTCGCATTCGCCCTGGGCGAGCACATCGCCCTCGGCCGGGTTCAACGTCACGATCCGCTCGGCCGGCACCCCGTTCGCCTCGAGCAGCCGGCGCGCCCGGTCGAGCGAGGAATAGGCGGCGGCCTCCTCGGCGAAGCCGAAATGCCTTGCCTCGTTTTCCTCGCGGTCGATCAGCAGCAGCGCCGCGCCGAAAGTGCGGGCGGCGAAGAGGCTGAAGAAGGCATAGCCGCAGCCGATATCGGCGATCCGCCGGGGCGGCTGCGCGGCCAGTTCGGGCTGCAGGATGTGGAATTCCAGCAGGATCACCGCCGCCGCCCGCCGCGCGATCGCCTCGCGATATTCCTCGGCCAGGTCGGCCAGCGGGCCGGCATCGTCATCATACCAGGCGCGCAGCGCCGGGCCGCAGCGCGGATCGTCGGACAGCACTTCCGAGCGCTGCATGATCAGGTTCACCAGATCCTGCAGCGTCAGCATCGACAGGTCGAGCGCCGCGATCATCGGCGAGGCCGCCAGTAGATCGAGATCCACATCCAGCTTCATCGCGCGCCCTCAGAGGGGGATGTTGTCATGCTTCTTCCACGGGTTCGCCAGCCGCTTGCCGCGCAGCGAGGCGAAGGCCCGGCAGACCCGCTTGCGCGTGGAATGGGGCATGATCACCTCGTCGATGAAGCCCTTTTCCGCCGCCACGAACGGGTTGGCGAAGCGATCCTCGTAATCCTTCGTGCGCCGCGCGATCTTTTCGGGATCGCCCAGTTCCGAGCGATAGAGGATCTCGGTCGCACCCTTGGCGCCCATCACCGCTATCTCGGCGGTGGGCCAGGCATAGTTGAAATCGCCACGGATATGCTTCGAGCTCATCACGTCATACGCGCCGCCATAGGCCTTGCGGGTGATCACCGTGACCTTCGGCACCGTCGCCTCGCCATAGGCGAACAAGAGCTTGGCGCCGTGCTTGATGACGCCGCCATATTCCTGGCCGGTGCCGGGCAGGAAGCCGGGCACGTCGACGAAGGTGAGGATCGGGATCTCGAAGCAATCGCAGAACCGCACGAAGCGCGCCGCCTTGCGCGAACTGTCGATATCGAGGCAGCCGGCCAGCACCATCGGCTGGTTGGCGACCACCCCCACCGTGCGGCCCTCGAGCCGGATGAAGCCGGTGATGATGTTCTTCGCGAAATCGGCCTGGATCTCGTAGAAATCGCCCTCGTCGGCGACTTTCACGATCAGCTCCTTCATGTCGTAGGGCGTGTTGGGATTGTCGGGCACCAGTGTGTCGAGGCTTTCCTCAAGTCGGCCGGGCGAATCGAAGAACGGCCGCACCGGCGGCTTCTCGCGGTTGTTGAGCGGCAGGAAATCGACCAGCCGGCGCACCTCGATCAGCGCGTCGACATCGTTGTCGAAGGCGCCATCGGCGACCGAGCTCTTCTTCGTGTGGGTAGACGCGCCGCCGAGCTCTTCTGCGGTGACGACCTCGTTGGTCACCGTCTTCACCACGTCGGGGCCGGTCACGAACATGTAGGAGCTGTCGCGCACCATGAAGATGAAATCGGTCATCGCGGGCGAATAGACCGCGCCGCCCGCGCAGGGCCCCATGATGACCGAGATCTGCGGCACCACGCCCGAGGCCATGATGTTGCGCTGGAAGACCTCGGCATAGCCGGCGAGCGAGGCGACGCCTTCCTGAATGCGCGCGCCGCCGCTGTCGTTGAGCCCGATCACCGGGGCGCCGTTCTGCACCGCCATGTCCATGATCTTGCAGATCTTCTGGGCGTGGGTTTCCGAGAGCGAGCCGCCGAAGACGGTGAAATCCTGGCTGAAGACATAGACCTGGCGGCCGTTGATCGTGCCCCAGCCGGTGACGACGCCGTCGCCGTAAGGGCGATCCTGCTCCATCCCGAAATCGGTGCAGCGATGGGCGACGAACGTGTCGAATTCCTCGAACGAGCCGTCGTCGAGCAGCAGGTCGATCCGCTCGCGCGCCGTGAGCTTGCCCTTGCCGTGCTGGGCGTCGATCCGCCGCTGCCCCCCGCCCAGGCGCGCCGTCGCGCGGCGGTTCTCGAGCTCGGTCAGGATATCCTTCATCGCGCACCTCCAGGTTTTCGCGGCAATCTACGCGCTCGCGGCGCTGCGGCAAAGGGCGATGTGGTAAATTTGCAAAGCGTTGGCAATGCGAGCGGCGCGAAATGGAAAAGTGCAAACTCCTTTCATGCCTTGCACGACAGAGCGCGAGCGCCGCCCCGTGGGGTGGCGCCTCCGACGCTGGCGCTGGTCGCTTTATGGTAGCCAAGTGCATCCGAACTCATCGCATCGCGGGTCGATGGCCATAGCGCCACCCCGCCCCGACGGGGCGGCGCTCGCGCGGCGGGCTTCGCCCTTGTCCCGCGCGGGCGGCTTTGCCGCCGAGTCTCTCAGGGAGAAGTATCTTGGCGCAACGGTAGCGCGAGGGCCGCCCCGTGGGGTGGCGCCGCCAACGCTCGTGTTGGACGCTTTATGGTAATGGTAGCCAAGCCCCTCCGACCTCGCCTTAGCGCGGGCCGATAGCAGAAGCGCCACCCCGCCCGGACGGGGCGGCGCTCGCGCGGCGGGGCTGCGCCCCTTGTTCCGCGCGGCTGGTCCCGGAGGCGCAATGTGACGTCACATCCCTGCACCCGCGCACAGACATCGCGATGGACGCCGCTCGCGCCGCATTCTACTTAACATGAATGCTACCCCAGAATCCGGCCCGCTTCCTGGACCGCTCAACACCCCCGAACATCTTCACCCTCGTTCTGCTGGCCGGAACGGGCGCGCTGTCGATGAACGTGTTCCTGCCGGCCCTGCCCGAAATGGCGGAGTATTTCGGCACGCCCTACAGCGTGAGCCAGCTCGCCGTGCCGCTCTACCTGGTGATGAACGCGGTGCTGCAGGTCATCGTCGGCCCGCTGGCCGACAAGTTCGGCCGCCGCCCCGTCACGCTCGCGGGGCTGATCTTCTTCGTCATCGCCTCGATCGGCTGCATCTATGCGCCCACGGCCGGGCTCTTCCTGTTCTTCCGCATGCTGCAAAGCACCATCGCCATCGGCTTCGTGCTCTCGCGCGCCGTGGTGCGCGACATGTATCCCGCCGACAAGGCCGCCGCGATGATCGGCTACGTGGCGATGGGCATGTCGCTGGTGCCCATGTTCTCGCCCGTGATCGGCGGCTGGATGACCGAGCAGTTCGGCTGGCAATCGACCTTCTGGCTGATGGTGGGCATGGGCGTGGTGGCCTGCGCACTCTCCTGGGCCGACCAGGGCGAAACCAGCCCGCCGCGACCGATCACCATCCTCGCGCAGTTCCGCCAATACCCCGAATTGCTGCGCGCGCCGCGCTTCTGGGGCTATTCGCTGGCGGTCACCTTCTCGTCGGGCGCCTTCTTCGCCTATCTCGGCGGCGCGCCCTTCGTGGGCTCCGAGATCTTCGGCCTCACCCCGCAGGCGCTGGGCTACTGGTTCGGCGCGCCGGCAATCGGCTACCTGCTGGGCAATTTCACCACCTCTCAGGTGGCCGAGCGGCTGGGCATCAACCGAATGATCCTGATCGGCTCGATCGTCGCGGTGACCGGCCCGCTCGCCGCGCTGATCGCGTTCGAGCTGGGCCTGCGGACGGAGCTCGTCTTCTTCGGCTCGATGACCTTCGTGGGCTTCGGCAACGGCATGGTCATCCCCAACGGCACGTCGGGCGCGCTGTCGGTGCGGCCGCACCTGGCCGGCACCGCCTCGGGCTTTTCCGGCGCGCTGATGATCGGCGGCGGCGCGGCGCTGGCCGCGCTGGCGGGCGCGATGCTGACGCCCGAGCGCGGCGCCTTCCCGCTGCTGGCGCTGATGAGCGTGGTCTGCGCGGCCGGCGTGCTGATGATCCTGCTGGTGATCCGGCGCGAGCGCAAACGGGATTGCCTGAGCGCCTTTGCAAAGGCACCATCGCGCCGCACGCAAAGCTGCAAAGGTGAGTCTTGGCCCAGCAGAAACTCTATGCCGGCGCGAAACTGCGCGAGATCCGCACGCGGCTGGCGCTGACGCAGAAACGCTTCGCCGAGAAGCTGGGCGTCTCGCTGCCCTATCTCAACCAGATGGAGAACAACAACCGCCCGGTCTCCACAGGCGTGGTGCTGGCGCTGGCGCAGGAATTCGGCTTCGACGTGACCGAGCTTTCCACCAGCGATACCGAGCGGCTGGTGAGCGACATGCGCGAGGCTTTGGCCGATCCGGTCTTTGCCGATGCGCCGCCGCCGCTGGCCGACATCCGGCTCGCCGCCTCCAACGCGCCGGCGCTGGCGCGGGCCTTCCTGGCGTTGCACCGGGCGCACCGTCAGAACTCCGAACGGCTCGCCTCGCTCGACGAGGCTCTGGGCCGCGAGGGCGCGGCGGGGGCGCTTTCGCCCTGGGAAGAGGTGCGCGACTTCTTTCACTATTGCGACAATTACCTCGACGCGGTCGATCGCGCGGCCGAGCATTTCGGCGCGCCCGGCGGCAGCGTCCGCGATGCCGCGGCGGCGGCCGAGGCGGCGCTGGAAAAGCGAGGCGTGGAAACGGTCTATGCCCCCACGGCCAAGCTGCGCGCCCATGATCCGCAGGCCGGCCGGCTGACGCTCTCCACCCGCGCCGCCGGCCCCACGCGGCGCTTCCAGCTTCTGCACCAGCTTGCCCTGATCGCGCATTCCGACCTGATCGAGGCCACGCTCGACCTCGCCCGCTTCCAGAGCGAGGATGCCCGCGCTATCGCCAAGATCGGGCTGGCCAATTACTTCGCCGGCGCCGCGCTGATGCCCTATCGCGCCTTCCTCGACGCCGCGCAGGAAGAGCGTCACGACCTGGAGATCCTGGCCGACAGGTTCGGCGCCTCGATCGAGCAGGTGGCGCACCGGCTCTCTACCCTTCAGCGCGCGGGCGCCAAGGGCATCCCGTTCTTCTTCGTCCGGGTCGACCAGGCCGGCACGATCACCAAGCGCCACTCGGCCACGCGGCTGCAATTCGCCCGCTACGGCGGCGCCTGCCCCTTGTGGAACGTGCACAGCGCCTTCGAGACGCCGGGCCGCTTCCTGCGCCAGCTCGCCGAGACACCCGACGGCGTGCGCTATTTCTGCCTGGCGCGCGATGTCTCCAAGTCTGGCGGGGCCTGGCAGGCGCCCACGCGCCGCTACGCGATCGGGCTGGGCTGCGAGGTCCGCCATGCCGGCGCGCTCACCTATGCCGACGGGCTGGACCTCACCCGCACCGGCGCGTTCGAGCCGATCGGCATTTCCTGCCGCATCTGCCCGCGCGAGAATTGCCACCAGCGCGCCGTGCCGCCGGTGCAGAACCGGCTCTCCGTCGATCCCGACAGCCGCGGCCTGCTGCCCTACTCGATCGCGCCCTGACCGGCGCCCTGAGCGCTTGCCGCCCCGCCGCCCGCGCGCTATCCAAGCGTCAACACGGGAGGGTTCCGCATGGAAATGTCCGGCAGCCGCATCATCGCCGCCGATCGCGCGACGGTCTGGAAGCACCTCAACGATGCCGACACGCTGAAGCAATGCATCCCCGGCTGCGAAGAGCTCACCGGCTCTCCGGAAGAAGGCTTCGAGGCGGTCGTCAAGCAGAAGGTCGGCCCCGTCCGCGCCACGTTCAAGGGCAAGGTCACGCTCACCGACGTCGTCCCCGAGCAGAGCTATCACATCTCGGGCGAGGGGTCGGGCGGCGTGGCGGGTTTCGCCAAAGGCGGCGCCAACGTGCGGCTCGCCGATGCCGAGGAGGGCACCGAGCTTACCTACGAGGTCGATGCCAAGGTCGGCGGCAAGATCGCGCAACTCGGCTCGCGCCTGATCGACGGCTTCGCCACCAAGATGGCCGATCAGTTCTTCGAGCGCTTCAAGGACACGGTCGAAAGCGCCTGACCGCCAGTGCCCGCGCCTCAGTGCCGCCGCCCGCCCTCGCGCAGCATCGCGCAGAGCTCGGCCTTCAGCGCCATGCGCTCGCGGCGCAAGGCGTTCTCGCGCAGCCAGTCCGACGCGCTCAGCCCGCTTTCGATCCGCTGCACCTCGGCGTTCACGGCATCGTATGCCTCGAGCCGCCGGGCGAAATGCGCGTCGCGCGCCTTGAGCTTGCGGATGCTGCCTGCATATTCCGGCAGGTCGTCGGCCAGGTCGTGAATTCTGTGTGACATGGGTTCACCCCCTGCCCACAGGTTTGCCCAACAGGCGATTCCCGGCAAGGGTGTTGATGAAGCTCACAGCTTGGTGGCGTTGGTCGCGGGCGTGACGGCGCGCCGCTTGAGCACCCATTCGCGCCAGGTGATGAAACTCACCGCGCCGATGATCACCGCCCCGCCGAGGAACACCCAGGGGTCGAGCGCCTCGCCGAAGGCGAAATAGCCCAGCAGCGTCGCCCAGACGAGCTGCAGGAAGGTGACCGGCTGGGTCACCGCCACCGGCGCCGCGCGGAAGGCGAAGGTCATGCAGATATGCCCCACCGTCGCAAGCGCCGCGCAGAGCGCCATCCAGCCCACCTGCGCCAGGCTCGGCGGCTGCCACACCGCCCAGGCCAGCGGCGCCAGCCCGATCGCCACCGAGACCGACATCATCGCCACCACCACCTGCGGCGGCAATTCATCCGACAGCACCTTGGCGATCAGGTAGGAGGCCGCGAAGAAGCTCGCCCCCACCAGCATCGCCACGTGACCGTCGGAAATCTCGCGCAGGCCCGGCCGCAGGATCACCAGCGCGCCCGCCAGCGCGACGGCCACCGCCGCCAGACGGCGGAAGGAAAAGCCCTCGTTCAAGAGCAGCGCCGCGCCGATCGTCACGCCGATCGGGCTGAGATAGTTGAGCGCCGTCACCTCGGCCAGCGGGATGCGCGCCATGGCGTAGAACCACAGCGTCACCGCCACCGTGTGCACCGCGCCGCGCGCCCCGGCCAGCGCCAGCTGGCGCCGCGTGGGCCGGGCGGAGAGCAGCGGGCGCAGCATCGGCAGCACGAAGACCAGCCCGATCGCGTAGCGCAGAAAGGCCATCTCGGCCGCCGGCAGCCCGTCGCCCACATGGCGCACGATGGCGTTCACGCCCACGAACAGCGCGCCCGAGGCGAGCATCCACAGCACCCCCGCAACGGGGGCTTGGGCGCGGAGAGTGGAAGCGGGGGCGGAGTTGATGTTGGGGGCGGACATGCCGCCACACAAGCGCCCCGGCGCGACTACTTCAAGAGTTAACTTGCCGCCCCGGCGGCGGGCCGGGCAGCGGAATGAACTCCGCATCGTCGCCGGGCGGCAGGCGGAAGCGGCCATGCGCCCAGTCGCCTTCGCGCCAGGCTTCCTTGGCCGCCTCGATCTTTTCGCGCGAGGAGGCGACGAAATTCCACCAGATATGCCGCGGCCCGCCCAGCGTGGCGCCGCCCAAGGCCATCAGCCGCGCGCCCTGCGGCCCGGCCGTCACCGTGATCGCATCACCCGGCCGGAAGACCAGCATCCGCCCCTCGGCAAAGCGTTCGCCCGCGATCTCCACCTCGCCCGACAGCACGTAGAGCCCGCGATCCTCGTGATCCCCGGGCATGGGCAGGGCCGCGCCCGGCTCCAGCAGCACGTCGGCATAGAACATCTCGGTGGGCGTCGAGACGGGCGCCGCCGCGCCCCAGGCCCGGCCCATGATCAGCCGCACCTGCTTGCCCTCGCCCTCGAGCAGGGGCAGCGCCTCGCGGCCGTGATGCTCGAAACTGGCGGGATCGTCCTCCTGCGCCTCAGACAGGGCGAGCCAGGTCTGGATGCCCGACAGGCGGCTCGCCCCGCGGCGCGTGGCCTCGCTGGTGCGCTCGGAATGCGTCACGCCGTTGCCCGCCACCATCCAGTTCACCGCGCCGGGATGGATCATCTGGTTGGTGCCCAGCGAATCGCGGTGCTGGAACTCGCCTTCGAAGAGGTAGGTCACGGTGCCCAGCCCGATATGCGGATGGGGGCGCACGTCGATCCCCTGCCCGGTCAGGAACTCAACCGGCCCCATCTGATCGAAGAAGATGAACGGCCCCACCATCTGCCGCTTCGGCGCCGGAAGCGCGCGGCGCACCTCGAATTCGCCCAGGTCGCGGGCGCGGGGGATGATCAGCGTCTCGATCGCGTCGAGCGTGGCGGGATCGGTGGCATGCGGCTCCAGCGCGGGGTTCCAGCTCATCGCGGCCTCCTATTGTGCGAGCACGTCGTGCCAGTCGCGGTGGCGCCGGAACTGGGCCGCCGCGAAGGGGCAGAGTGGGGTGATCCTGGTGCCCGAGGCGCGCGCCTCCTGCACCGCATGTTCCACCAGCGCCACGCCCACGCCCTTGCCGCGATAGGCGTCGGGCACGGAGGTATGGTCGATGATGATGTGGCTGGGGCTGACGCGGGAATAGGTGAGCTCGGCCTCGGGGCCGCCTTCCTCGCGTGTCACATAGCGGCCCTTCGTCTCGCTGCCTTCATGGGTGATCTGCATGGCGCGACTCCTTGCTTGGCAACCATCATGTATGTTTGCCCCCGCCCCGCGCCAGTGACTTCGCGCGCAGGGCGGCTGTGCGGAAATCACAGACCGGCCAGAAGCGAGGCCGCGATCACCCACATCACCACTCCGATGCACGCGTCGAGCACCCGCCACGCGGCGGGCCGCGCGAAGAGCGGGCGCAGCAGGGCCGCGCCGTAGGCGAGCCCGAAGAAGAAGGTGAAGGAGGCGGCCACCGCGCCTGCGCCGAAGCTCACCCGCGCCGCGCCGAAGCCCGAGGACACCGCGCCGATCAGCATCAGCGTGTCGAGATAGACATGCGGGTTGAGCCAGGTGAGCGCGAGCGTGGTCAGCAGCACCGGGCGCAGCGCGCGCCCCGCCCCCTCGCCGGGCTGCAACGCGCCCTGCCCGCCCCGCCAGGCCGCCAGCAGCGCCCGCGCGCCATAGGCGATCAGGAAGGCCGCGCCGCCGATCCGCATCGCGGGCGCCAGCCAGGGCAGCGCGGCGGCCAGTGCGCCGAACCCGGCCACGCCGGCGGCGATCAGCAGCGCGTCCGACAGCGCGCAGGTCAGCGCCACGGCGAAGACATGCTCGCCCCGCAGGCCCTGGCGCAGCACGAAGGCGTTCTGCGCGCCGATGGCGAGGATCAGCGAGAAGCCGGTGGCGAAACCGGCGAGAAAGGCGGTGAGATGTGCGGCCTGCATGGGCGCCGATTACTGCGGGGGGCGGCCCCCGTCCAGTCCGGCGTCCAGACCGGCCCTCAACTGGCGAGGTAATCCTCGCTCCAGCCCAGTGCGGCCATCTCTTCGGTGCGGAACCGGCCTTCGCTGCGGCAGACGAATTCATCGAGCTGCGGCGGCGCGACGGACGTGCCCGACAGCATCGCATGGGCCTGCCCGCGATGGTGCACCGCGTGCAGGGCGACATGCAGCAGCGTCTCGCCCAGCGGCTCCACCTGGAAATGCGCCTCGGGCACCGGACCGCGCCGCGCCACGCCGGGCTCGGGCCCGCGATAGATCCGCACCGCGCGGCCCAGGTCGCCCGGCGCCAGCGCATCGCAGAACGCCACCAGCCGCGCATCCAGCGCCATCTGCGCCGCGCGCAGATCGGCGAGCGCGGGCAGCGGCACCTGGTTGTCGCGGTGGGTGAAGCCGCGCGTGCCGCCCTCGAGCGCGTCGATATAGAGCAGATCGACCGTGTAGAGGTGGTTGAGCGTTCTTTGCAGCGAGGGGAAGAACGAAGTGCGCTCCGCCTCCCATTCGCCCGGCTTCAGCCGCGCGCAGGCGTTCAGCAGCCGCAGGTTCGCCAGCGCGTTCTGTCGCGCCATCAAGCGGTAGGGGCGGCAGGGATCGTGCGGATCGCTCATCTCCCTGTACCCCTGCCCCACCGCGCGCCTAGAGCTCGGCCATCACCTCGTCGGAGGCCTCGAAATTGGCGGTGACGTTCTGCACGTCATCGTCATCCTCCAGCGCCTCGATCAGCTTCATCAGCTTCTGCATGCCTTCCAGATCGAGCTCCGTCGTCGTGGTCGGCCGCCAGACGAGCTTGGTCGAGGTGCTCTCGCCCAGCTGTTCCTCCAGCGCGTTCGACACCTCGGCCAGGTCGGTATCGGCGCACCAGATCACGTGCCCGTCCTCGTCGCTCTCCACATCCTCGGCGCCGGCCTCGATCGCGGCCATCATCACCGTGTCGGCATCGCCGGCCCCGGCGGGATAGGTGATCTCGCCCTTGCGCTCGAACATGAACGCGACCGAGCCGGTCTCGCCCAGGTTGCCGCCGTTCTTGGAGAAGGTGGACCGCACGTTGGAGGCGGTGCGGTTGCGGTTGTCGGTCATCGCCTCGACGATCACGGCCACGCCGCCGGGGCCGTAACCCTCATAGCGGATCTCGTCGTAATTCTCGGCATCGCCGCCCTGCGATTTCTTGATCGCGCGCTCGATCACGTCCTTCGGGACAGATTGTGACTTCGCCTCTTTCACGGCCAGCCGCAGGCGCGGGTTCTTGTCGGGATCGGGATCGCCCATCTTCGCGGCGACGGTGATTTCCTTGGCCAGCTTGGAAAACAGCTTGGAGCGCGCCGCATCCTGCCGCCCCTTGCGGTGCTGGATGTTCGCCCATTTGGAATGCCCTGCCATCTGCCTTGCCTTCTGTCGGTGCCCGGATCGAACGTCTCTATAATTCAGCCCCCCGGCCCGCCGCAAGGCCGCGCGGAATCCCGCCGACGCTGCGACAGTTTGCCACGCTCTCGCCTCAATCTTCGATTTAAGTTCCCTCAGTCTGTTCACGCATAAATTGCAAAACTCTTGTGGAGGTACACATGGGCACCTGGGGCGGCGGCAGTTTCGACAACGACACGGCGCTCGATTACCTCGCGGATATCGAGCACCCGCATCAACTCAAGGAAACGCTGGATCTGCGTGGCCTGAACCAGATCGAGGTCAGCCATGCCGAGCAGATCATCGTCGCGGCCGAGATGGTCGCCGCGATGATCGGGCGCCCGGCCAAGGGCGCGCCCGCGCATGTGATCACGCTGGCCGAACGCTTCGGCGAACCGCCCGCCAAGCTGCTGGAAGCCGCGCAGCAGGGCGTGATGGCGGCGCTGACGCGCTCCGAGCTGCCGCGCCTCTGGGCGAACGCCGATTCGTCGCGCGAGTTCAACATGTCGGTCAGCCGGCTGGTGGATCGCCTGATGCCCGGCACGCCGATGCCCGAGGGCCTGCCCGGCGAACAGGCGACGCATTCCTGCGTCTTCTGCGGCGAGGGCGTGCCCCGCTCGCGGCTTTTCTCGATCACGCTGCGCCAGGAAACCGGCGGCCATCCCGAAAGCTACGGCACGTTCCACTGCCACATCGCCTGCTTCAACGGCGCCCTGCCCGCCGGGCAACTGGTGCAGGAATGGAAGCGCGAAGACACGCGCGAACCGGCACTCGCCGCCCGCGGCTGAGCCGCTACGGTTTCCCGCTGATCCAGCTCAGAGCGGCCAGATCAGCGGGACAAGCGCCGATGTCAGCAGCCCCATGCTGATGTTGAGCGGTATCCCCACCTTCATGAAATCGGTGAAACGGTAGCCACCCGGCCCGTAGACCAGCATGTTCGTCTGGTAGCCGATCGGCGTCGCGAAGCTGGCCGAGGCGGCGATCATCACAGCCACCACGAAGGGCCGCGGATCGAAGCCCATCGCCTGGGCCAGCCCGATGGCGATCGGCGTCAGGATCACCGCGACAGCGTTGTTGGTGACAAGCTCGGTCAGAAGCGAGGTCAGCAGGTAGATCGCCCAGATCACGAAGAAGGCCGGCAGGCCGGTCAGCACCGGCGAGATGGCCGAGACGATCATCGTCACCGCGCCGGATTCCTCCAGCGCCGCGCCGATGGCCAGCATCGCGAAGATCAGCGCCAGCAGCCGGCCCTCGACGAAGGAAAACGCCTCGTCGGCGTCGATGCAGCGCGCCAGCAGCACCACCGCCACGGCCAGCACCGAAAGCAGCAGGATCGGCGCAGCACCAATCCCCGCCAGCACCACGATGCCGGCCATGCAGGCCAGCGCCACCGGCGCGTGGCTGCGACGATAGGCCCGGTCGGAAGGCTGCGAGACATCGACGAGATCCATGTCGGCGGCAAGGCGGTGGATATCCTCGGGGCTGCCCTCCAGCAGCAGCGTGTCGCCCACGCGCACGACGAGGTCGTTGAGCGCCCGGCCGATATTCTGGTTCCGCCGGTGCGCCGCCAGCACGTAGACGCCGTAACGCCGCCGCAGCCGCATCGAGCCCAGCGACCGGCCCACCATCCGGCAGCCCGGCGTGATCAGCACCTCGACGGTCGTCGTCTCGACGGTCGAGACCTGATCGACCCGCCGGAGCGACTTGTTGCGCTGCAGGCTCAGAAGCTCGGTCATCCGGGTGCGCAGCACCACCCGGTCGCCGACCTGGAGCTTCACGCGGTCGAGCTCGTGCCTGAGCGAGGCATCGCCGCGCACCACGTCGATCAGCCGTACGCCCTCGCGCTTGAAGAGCTGCACGCCGGTCACGTCGCGCCCGATCAGGTTGCTGTCGGGGGGGATGACGGCCTCGGTGAAGAACTTCATGTTGGAGCGGTTGCCCGACAGAAGCTCGGCCATCGAGTCGCGCGCGGGCAGCAGGCGCGAGCCGATGAAGTAGAGATAGATCATCCCCCAGGCGACCAGCACGATGGCCAGCGGCGTGACCTCGAAGATGGTGAAGGGCGCCAGGCCCTGGCTGCGGGCGACGCCGTCGACCAGCAGGTTGGTCGACGTGCCGATCAGGGTGAGCGTGCCGCCCAGGATCGCCCCGTAGGAGAGCGGGATCAGCAGTTTGGAGGCCGGCACGCGCAGCCGCTTGGCCAGTTGCACGAAGACCGGGATCATCACCACGACGACGGGCGTGTTCGACACGAAGGCCGAGGCGGCCAGCACGAAGCCCATCATCCCGCCGATCGCGGTGCGCGGATGGCTCTCGGCGCGCCGTTCGGCCGAGCGGGTGAAGAAGTCGAGCGCGCCTGTGCGCACCAATGCCCCCATCACGATGAACATCGCGGCGATGGTCCAGGGCGCGGGGTTCGACAGCACGCCGAGCGCGCGCTCGTAGGGCAGGATGCCGGCGACGAGCATGACAGCGGCGCCGGCGATGGCGACGACCTCGGCGGGGTAGTATTCCCGCACGAACAGCACGAACATCACACCCACGACGACGAGCGCGAGGATCGCCTCCTGCGCGGGGCCGAGCGAGATCACGTCCATCGGGTGCGGTTGTCCCCTGTCCTCATCCGGCGGCATCATCGCCGTTCCGGCCGTCTGTCGCAAGCGCGCATGCGGGAAGAATGCCAGTAGGGGCGCGCAGCGCCCCCCGCGCGGAACAAGGGGCGTAGCCCCGCCGCGCGAGCGCCGCCCCGTCGGGGCGGGGTGGCGCTATTGCTCTCGTCTCGCGCTGCGGCGAGGTCGGAGGGGCTTGGCAGCCATAAAGCGCCCAACAGCAGCGTCGGCAGCGCCACCCCACGGGGCGCCGCTCGCGCTCCCGCTCATGGTTATGTCCACCTTACCGCGCCGCGCGCCCAAACGATTTCAATGACTTGCAACGTGTCCACATGTGGACACCCCGTTCTCCCCCCCAAAGAGCCCCGGAAGGCAAAGCCTCCCCGCGCCCTCCGCGCTCTACTCGAGCACCGGCCCCGCCTGCTCCAGCCGCCCGCCCTGGCGCACCATCGACACGGCGCGTGCCTTGCCCGTCATGTCGTCGGTCTCCACGAAGAGCCCGCTCAGCGTCGCCTCGCCCAGGGCTGGCTCGAACCGCCCCTTGCCCATGCCCGTCACGAAACGGCGCAACGGCTCGGCCTTGTCCATCCCGATCACCGAATTGTAGTCGCCGCACATGCCGGCATCGCTGAGATAGGCCGTCCCGCCCGGCAGGATCTGCACGTCGGCGGTGCAGACATGGGTATGCGTGCCCACCACGACCGAGGCGCGGCCATCGGCGAAGTGCCCCATCCCCATCTTCTCGGATGTCGCCTCGCAATGCATGTCGATCAGCGAAGCCTTGGCCGTGCCGCCCAGCGGATGCGCCATCAGCACCCGGTCGATCTCGGAAAACGGATCGTCGAAGGCGCGCTTCATGAACACGTTGCCCAGCACCTGCGCCACCAGAACCTTGCGCCCGCGCGTCGCCTCGAACAGCCCCGCCCCGCGCCCCGGCGCGTTACGCGCGAAGTTCAGCGGGCGCAGGATGCGCGGCTCGGTCTCGATATATTGCAGCATGTCGCGCTGGTCGAAGGCATGGTCGCCCAGCGTCACCACATCGGCGCCCGCCCCCAGCAGCACGCGGGCATGATCGGGCGACAGCCCCGCGCCGTTGGTCGCATTCTCGCCGTTCACCACGACGAAATCGAGCCTCCAGGCCTCGCGCAGCGCCGGCAGCCGCGTCGCCACCGCCTCGCGCCCCGCGCGGCCCATCACGTCACCGAGAAAGAGCAATCTCATGGCACCGTGCTAGGCAAGCGCGCGGCGGGGCGCAAGCCCGACCTCACGGCGTGACGACAACCTTGCCGGTGGATTTGCGGCTGCGCAGCAGCTCCATCGCCTCGCCCGCCTGCTCCAGCGGCAGGCTGGCCGAGATATGCGGATGCAGCCGCCCCTCGGCGAACCAGCCCATCAGCACCTTCATCGAGTCGGCCACCACTTCGGGCTTGAACGCGTTGTAGCCGCCCCAGTAATGGCCGATCACGCTCACGTTCTTGACCAGCAGGTGGTTGGCCGGGATCTGCGGAATGTCGCCGGAGGCGAAGCCGATCACGATCACCCGCGCTTCGGGATTGAGCGCCCGGAACGCCGCCTTGAACAGATCGCCGCCCACCGGATCATAGACGACGTCGGCCCCGCCAAGCGCCTTGACCCGCTCGCGCAGATCGCCGCCATCGCTGTCGATCACGTGGTCGGCGCCGGCCTTGCGGCAGACCTCCAGCTTGGCCTCGCCGCGCGCACAGGCGATCACCTCGGCGCCCATCAGCTTGCCGATCTCGATCGCGGTCAGCCCCACGCCGCCCGCCGCGCCCAGCACCAACAGCCGCTCGCCGGGTTGCAGCCGCGCCTTGTAATCGAGCGCGACATGGCTGGTGCCATAGGCGATCTGGAAGGCCGCCGCCTGCTCCAGCGACATGGAATCCGGGATCTCCACGCAGCGCGCCGCCTTGAACACCCCGTATTCGGCCAGCCCCCCGGTGCCGCCCACCGCCACGCGCGTGCCCACCGCCGGAGTGCTCACGCCCGGGCCCAGCTTCTCCACCGTGCCGGCGGCTTCGAGCCCCAGCGTCGCGGGCAGCGGCGGCTTTTCCTGGTAGGAGCCGGTCGCCATCAGAAGATCCGCGAAATTGAGCCCGCAGGCCCCGATGCGGATCAGCACCTCGCCCTCGCCGGGCACGGGCATCTCGACATCGCGCAGTTCCGGCGGCTGTTCGGTAGAGACGATCTGATAGGCCTTCATGGATTCCCCCTCGGAAGTTGACGCGGCGGAGCCTAGGCACCCCCGCCCCGGATGGCGAGGGGGAACGTCACGTAGCCGATTCCCCGCCCGCTCGCCGCTTGACGTGCACGGCACTATACCCAGAGGCGAAATTGCAAAACGCGAAATATGACGTAGCGTCACAATCCAGAATGATCGTGCAGACGCAGCATTTTCCCATGGGAAAATAGTTGATTGCAGCCACCAATTATCAAAAATGTCTTGATATCAATCGTTTATAAGAAAATCGCCCCACCCTATCCAAAAAGACAGGTTGAGATAATCCTTGGCTGAGTCGAACTGTCTCTCACACGCATAGGTTACTATGCAGGTTATTGGTAAAAATGGCGCACAATCTCACGTTGCGAGGTCAGGTGCAGCCGGAAGCGGAGCGAGAGAGAATGAAGCATCCTGTGGATGTCCATGTCGGGAAACGGATCAGGCACCGGCGCTGGATGGTGGGCATGACCCAGCAGCAACTGGCCGAGAAGGTGGGCATCAAGTTCCAGCAGATCCAGAAATACGAAACCGGCATGAACCGCGTCAGCGCGTCGCGCCTTTGGGATATCGCCGATGCCGTGAACGTGCCGATCTCGTTCTTCTTCGAAGGGCTCGACGGCGAAGAGATCAACACCGGCGCGATGCCGGGTGACATCCTGGCCGACAAGGAAGCGCTCGAGCTCGTCCGCTCCTACTACGCGATCCCGGAAAACCAGCGCCGGCGCCTGTTCGAACTGGCCCGCGTGCTCTCCGACGTGGCCTGACCGCCGCTTGACGCCTCGCGGGGGAGGCTCTACCCGAAACGGGCAGAGTATCCCCCGATGGGCCGATGACCACCACATTCACGGCAGATGAACAAGCGGCGCTGATCGCCACGGCCGAGGCGATGGCCGACGCGGCCCGCCACGCGACGCTGGTGCATTTTCGCACCGGTCTTACCGCAGAGAACAAGCTGGCGGGCGGCTTCGACCCGGTGACCGAGGCCGACCGCGCCGCCGAACGCGCGATGCGCGCCATCCTCGTCGCCGAACGCCCCGACGATGCCATCCTGGGCGAGGAATTCGGCACCAGCCCCGGCACAACCGGGCTGACCTGGGTGCTCGACCCGATCGACGGCACCCGTGCCTATATCTCGGGCACGCCGACATGGGGCGTGCTGATCGGCCTGCGCGATGCCGATCGTGCGCTTCTCGGCATCATCGACCAGCCCTATATCGGCGAGCGGTTTCTCGGCGGCTTCGGCACCGCGCTGATGCGCGGCCCGCACGGCGAAGGCGACCTTGTCACCCGCGCCACCGCCACGCTGGCCGAGGCGACGATCTTCACCACCTTCCCCGAGGTCGGCACGGCCGACGAAGGCGCCGCCTTCGCCGCCCTGGCGCGGCACTGCCGGCTCACCCGCTACGGGATGGATTGCTACGCCTATGCCCTGCTCGCCGCCGGGCAGGTCGACCTCGTCGTCGAGGCGGGGCTGCAGGCCTATGACATCCTCGGCCCGCTCGCCGTGATCGAGGCGGCGGGCGGCATCGTGACCGACTGGCGCGGCGGCCCGGCGCTCGAGGGAGGCCGCGTGATCGCCGCGGCCAATCCCGCCATCCACGAAGCCGCGCTCGCCGTGCTGGAGCCCACGCCATGAGCCGCCTGCTGATCCGTGGCGCCGCCCATCTGCTGACGATGGACGATGCCCGCCAGGAGCTGCGCGATGCCGACGTGATGATCCGCGACGGCGTGATCGAGGCGGTGGGCCCGGGCCTCTATGCCGATGACGCGCAGATCGTGCTGGCGCATGGCTGCGTCGTCACGCCGGGCCTGGTGAACACCCACCACCACCTCTACCAGACGCTCACGCGCGCGGTGCCCGGCGCGCAGGATGCCGCGCTCTTCGGCTGGCTGCGCCGGCTCTACCCGATCTGGGCCAAGATGAACCCGGGCGACTTCCATATCTCCACCCTCGCCGGGCTGGCCGAGCTGGCGCTCTCGGGCTGCTCCACCGCGTCGGATCACCTCTATCTCTACCCCAACGGCGCCCGGCTCGACGACACGATCGCAGCGGCGCGCGAGATTGGCCTGCGCTTCACCGCCACGCGCGGCGCGATGAGCATCGGCGAAAGCGATGGCGGCCTGCCGCCCGACAGCCTGGTGGAGGATGAGCGCGCGATCCTCGAGGATTGCATCCGCGTGGTCGATGCCTTCCACGATCCGGCCCCCGGCGCGATGGTGCAGGTGGCGCTGGCGCCCTGTTCGCCCTTCTCGGTCAGCCGCGACCTGATGCGCGAGGCCGCGCTGCTGGCCCGCGACAAGGGCGTGCGGCTGCACACCCACCTCGCCGAGAACGAGGAGGATATCGCCTATTCGCTGGAGACCTTCGGCTGCCGCCCCGGCGCCTATGCCGAAAGCTTGGGCTGGCTAGGCGAGGATGTGTGGTTCGCGCATTGCGTGAAGCTCGATGCGCAAGAGATTGATCTCTTTGCTAGAACCGGAACTTGCGTCGCCCATTGCCCCTGCTCGAACTGCCGCCTCGCCTCGGGCATCGCGCCGGTGCGGGCGATGCGCGATGCGGGCGTGGGCGTGGGGCTGGGCGTGGATGGCTCAGCCTCCAACGATGCCGGCAACCTGGTGGCCGAGGCGCGGATGGCGATGCTGCTGCAACGCGTGGCGCAGGGGGCCGGCGCGATGAGCGCGCGCGAGGCGCTCGAGATCGCCACCCGCGGCGGCGCCCGCGCCCTGGGGCGCGACGATATCGGCCAGCTCACGCCGGGCAAGCGCGCCGACATCGCCATATGGGATGCCGGCGCCATCGAATCCGCCGGCAGCTGGGATCCCGCCGCGCTGCTGCTGGCCGGGCCCACCTGGGTGCGCGATCTCTTCGTCGAGGGCCGCCAGGTGGTGCGCGACGGGCGGCTGGCGACGATGGACCTCTCCGATATCTCCCGGCGCCAGCGGGATGCCGCCGCGGCGCTGGCCGAACGCGCCTGAGCCTTGCCGCCCCCGGCCCGCCCCGCCTAACCTGCCGCGACCCCAGCCACCGGAGCCCGCACATGCGCACCATACCGGCCCTCGCCGCCGCCCTCGCCCTTCTCCTGCCCGCCTGCGTGACCCAGGTGGCGCCCGGAAATGCCGGCCGCGTCGATGCGGGCGAACAGGGCGAACTCGCCGGCCAGGCGCGGATCGCGGCCGATGCCGAGGCCGGGATCAACGCCGCCCGTGCCGCCGCCGGGCTGGCGCCGCTGGCCGCCGATCCCCGCCTGCGCCGCGCCGCCGCCGCCCATGCCGCCGACATGGCCGCGCGCGGCTATTTCGACCATACCAGCCCCTCGGGCACCACGCCCGCCGACCGCGTCGCCGCCACCGGCTACGATGGCTGCCTGATCGCCGAGAACATCGCCCGCGGCCAGGCCGATGCCGCCGCCGTGGTGCAAAGCTGGCAGAACTCGCCCGGCCACCGCGCCAACAACCTCAACCCGCAGCTCACGCAGCTCGGCGTGGCGGAAGGCGCGGGCAAGACCTGGGTCGCCGTCTTCGCGCGGCCCTGCTGAGGGGTCAGACCGCCGGCTCTCCGCCGATCCAGACCGAGCGGATCGCCCGGTCGTCGCCCATCATGATCGTCGGGAACAGGCTTTCCCAGAAGCTCTCGGCCTCGCGCTGGGCGATCGCCTCGGTCGAGGCGAGATCCACGACGATCAGATCGGCCTCCATCCCCGGCGCGATATTGCCCACCTGCCCGTCCATGTGCAGCGCGCGGGCCGAGCCCTGCGTCGCCAGCCACCACAGCTGCGCCGGGTGCAGCGCGGTGCCCGTCAGCTGCCCGATCTCGTAGGCCGCCGCCATCGTGCGCAGCATCGAGAAGCTCGACCCGCCGCCGGTATCCGTCGCCAGCCCCACGCGCTGCCCCTCGGAGATCCGCGCGCCCATGTCGAACAGGCCCGAGCCGATGAACGTGTTCGACGTCGGGCAATGCACCAGCGCGCCCCCCGTCTCGCGCAGGCGATCCCGCTCGCGCGGCTCCAGGTGAATCGCATGGCCGTAGAGCCCGCGCGGCCCCAAGAGCCCGTGTTCTTCATAGGTGTCGAGGTAGTCGCGTGCCTGCGGGTAGAGCGAGAGCACCCACTCGATCTCGTCCAGCTGCTCGCTCAGATGGGTCTGCATCAGGCAGTCGGGATAGAGATCCCACAGCGCGCCCAGCGCCTCGAGCTGCTCGGGCGTCGAGGTGGGCGAGAAGCGCGGCGTGATCGCATAGCTCAGCCGCCCGCGCCCGTGCCAGCGCTCCAGCAATTCGCGGCTTTCGTCGAAGGCCGCCTGCGCCGTGTCGCGCAGGCCCGGCGGCGCGGTGTCGCGATCCATGCAGGTGCGCCCGGTCGCCACGCGCTGGCCGCGCGCCTCGGCCTCGCCGAAGAAGGCATCGACCGAGGCGGGGTGGATCGTCGCGAAGGAACAGATCGTCGTGGTGCCGTGATCGCGCGTCAGGTCGAAATACCGTGCGGCGACGGCGGCGGCGTAATCGGGATCGGCGAAGCGCATCTCTTCGGGGAAGGTGTAGAGGTTCAGCCAGTCTATCAGCCGCTTGCCCCACGAGGCGATGATCGCCGTCTGCGGGTAATGCGCGTGCGCATCCACGAACCCCGCCGAGATCAGCCCGTCGCCATAGGCGAAGTGCTCGGCGCCCGGATGCTCGGCCCGCAGGCGATCGGCCTCGCCCACCGCGCGCACGCGGCCGCCCTCGATCAGCACGCCGCCCCGGCGGATATGACGCGCGGCGCCCTCGGGCCCCTCGGGCCCGAACGGATCGCCGTCAAAGGCCAGTACCTGCCCCGTCAACAGGCGCGGCGCTTCCTCGCTCATCGCTTCCCCCGGATCGGCCCCGCCCCACCCTAAGCCGCGAATTTGGCCGCGTAAATCGCCCCGCGCCGCCTGCCCCCCCTGTTTTCCGCCCCGGTGCTGCACTATGGTCGCCCCGGCAGGCAGCGCGAAGCGAAGCGGGGCGCAGGTGGTAGCGGATCAGGCGGAACAGACCGAGGTCGCGGAAGAAGACAGCGACGCCTACGCGCTGAACCCGCGCGCGGTGGCGGCGATCCTCTATGCCGTCGAGGTGGGCGATGCCGCCCAGCTGCGCGACCTGATGGAGCCGCTGCACGCCGCCGACATCGCCGACCTGCTGGAACAGATCAACGCCTTCGACCGCCGCCGCCTGGTGCTGCTCTACGACCGCGAATTCGACGGCGAGATCCTGTCGGAACTCGACGAGGGCATCCGCGAGGAGATCATCCCCCTCCTGCGCCCCGAGGTTCTGGCCGACGCGGTGCGCGAGCTCGATTCGGATGACGTGGTCGACCTGGTCGAGGATCTCGAGGACGATCAGCAGAAGACCATCCTCGAAGCGCTGGAACTGGCCGATCGGGTGGCGGTGGAACAGGCGCTGGCCTATCCCGAATATTCCGCCGGCCGGCTCATGCAGCGCGAGGTCGTCATGGCGCCCGAGCACTGGAACGTGGGCGAGGCGATCGACTTCATGCGCGCCCAGACCGACCTGCCGGAAGAATTCTACTACATGGTGCTGGTCGATCCCTCGCTGACGCCGGTGGGCCAGGTCTCGCTCGGGCAGATCCTGTCGCATCCGCGGGAGACGAAGCTGGCCGAGCTGACCGATCCTTCCTTCCGCACCTTCGAGGTGAGCGAGGCCGAGGGCGACGTGGCCTATGCGTTCAACCAGTATCACCTGATCTCGGCCCCGGTGGTCGACGAGAACGATCGCCTCGTCGGCGTGATCACCATCGACGACGCGATGAACGTGCTCGACGAGGAGCACGAGGAAGACATCATGCGCCTGGCCGGCGTGGGCGAAGGCTCGCTCGGGGATCGGGTCTACGAGACGACGAAGCAGCGCCTGCCCTGGCTGGCGGTGAACCTCGTCACCGCGATCCTCGCCTCGCTGGTGATCGCGCAGTTCGAGGAGACGATCGCGCAATTCGTGGCGCTGGCGGTGCTGATGCCGATCGTCGCCTCGATGGGCGGCAATGCCGGCACCCAGTCGCTGACCGTCGCGGTGCGCGCCATCGCGACGCGCGACCTGACCGGATCGAACGTCTGGCGGGTGGTGCGGCGCGAGGTGATGGTGGGGCTGGCCAACGGGCTGATCTTCGCCGTGGCGATGGGCGCGGTGGGGCTATTGTGGTTCGGCTCGGCGGCGCTCGGCGGCGTGATCGCGGCGGCGATGGTGATCAACCTGGTCATCGCGGGGCTCGCGGGCATCCTGATCCCCGTCATCCTGGATCGCGTGGGGGTGGACCCGGCGCTTGCCTCGGGCGCCTTCGTGACCACCGTCACCGACGTGGTGGGCTTCCTCGCCTTCCTCGGCCTCGCGGCGCTGGTGCTGTTGTGACCGATGCCGCCGGCAAGGCCGCGCTGCGGCGCAAGGCGATGGCGCGCCGCGATACCTCGGCCAACCGCGAGGATGCGCAGCTCGCCGCCGAGCTCTTGACCGCCTTCCTCACCTCCTATCGCGGCGCGGTGGTCGCGGGCTACCTGCCCATCCGCTCGGAGATCGATCCGCAGCCGGCCATGGCGGCGATGGCCGCCCATGGGCCCGTCGGCGTGCCGGTCATCACCGGCAGGGGCGAGGCGTTGCGCTTCCGCGCCTGGGATCCGAAGGGGGAGCTGGTGGCCGGTGATCTGGGCACGCTGCAACCCGGCTCGGGCGACTGGCTGGAGCCCGAGATCCTGATCGTGCCGCTCGTCGCCTTCGACCGTTCGGGCGGCCGGCTGGGCTATGGCGGCGGCTTCTACGACCGGACGCTCGCCCGGCTGCGCGCCGGCGGCGGGCGGGTGCTGGCGGTGGGCTTCGCCTATGCCGCGCAGGAATTGCCCGACCTGCCCGCCGAGACCCACGACCAGCCGCTCGACGCGCTGGTGACCGAGGCCGAGGTGCTGACCTTCCGCTAGGCGGCGGCCTCAGCCCGCCGCGCTGGCCGCGACGCGCAGCTGCTGCGGCGCGCGGGCGCGCACGATCTTGCGGATCAGATCGGCCAGCTTTTCCAGCGAGGGATTGCGCCGCACGTCGCTGACATAGAGGTTCACGTGCCGCGAGGGCAGATCGGGCAGCGCCCCGCCATGCAGGATCGGCTCGGCATAAGGCGTCTGGGTGCCGGCAAGCTGGGCGTGCACGGCGAGGTCGGCCGCCACCATCGCCTCGATCGTGCGCGACTGGTCGCTCTCGATCGCCATTTCCCAGGCGATCCCCGCCTCGTCGAGCGCGCGGTGGATCGAGGGGCGGAAGATGCAGCGCGTCTCGAAGGCCAGCCGCAAGGGCCTTTGCCGCCACGCCATGCCGCCCGGCGCGCCCAGCCAGATCAGCGGCAGGGTCAGCAGCGTCTCGCCGCCGCGATCCACGGTTTCCTCGGTGGTCAGGATCACGTCGAGCTCGCCGCGGGCGAACTGCTCCTTCAGGCGCATCGTGAAGCTCGAGGTCAGCGTGATCTTCATGCGCGGATAATCGGCATGGAACGCCTGCAGCACCTGGGGGATCGCCGGGTAGACGATGTCATGCGGCACGCCCAGCGTGATCTCGCCCTCGTATTCCTGCGCGGTGAGCCGGCCGAACACCTCGTCGTTGAGGTCGAGCATCCGCCGCGCGTAGCTCAGCAGCTGCTCGCCCTCGCCCGTCAGCCCGATCGTGCGCGCCGAGCGGTCGAGCAGGCTGATCCCCAGCGATTCCTCCAGCCGTTTCAGCTGCATCGAGACGGCGGATTGGGTGAGGTTCAGGTAGCCCGCCGCCCGCGTCACCCCGCCGGCATCGGCCACGGCGACGAAGGAACGCAGGGCGGTCAGGTCGAGGTTCCGGGGCATATCAAGACTCCTGATCCATGGCGGAACAAACATTCATTTTCTTTATGAGACGCCCTGCGGCATATACATCAGCAGAAATGATGTTTCACCGGAAATCAATCACCATTCGGAAAGGAGATCAAGATGCAAGCCGCCAGCCGCACCACGCCTACCCGCCTCACCCTCACGCTGCGCCCGGCCCGGCGCGGGCTGTTCGCGCGCCTCGCCGCGATGCGCACCGCCGCCCGGACGCGCCGCGCGCTCGACACGCTCGACGATCACGTGTTGCGCGACATCGGCATCACCCGCGAAGAAGCCATGCGCGAAGCCCGCCGCCCTGCCTGGGACGTGCCGCCGAGCTGGCTGCGGTGAAGCGCAACAGTAGCGCGAGCGCCGCCCCGTGGGGTGGCGCCTCCACCGCTGGTGTTGAGCACTTTATGGCAGCCAAGCCCCTTCGATCCCACCGCATCGCGGGCGGCCAGCCATAGCGCCACCCCGCCCGGACGGGGCGGCGCTCGCGCGGCGCGCTACGCGCTTGTTCCGCGCGACAAATCGGCCCTGTCCCGCGCCATTGTGCCCCGGCACGCCCCGCCCGCGCATATCGTGCCGGAAAGTCTTGAAAACGCAGCCGGGCTTCCCGATATTGGTCGCGGAAGCGGCCCGCTCCGGGCCGCGATGACTTAACTCTCTGTGGGAGACTTCAATGGCCGACTACAACACGATGCGTGCCGGTACCGCGACCGCCGGTTCCGTTCGGATCGACGAAGGGCTGCGCGCGCATATGAACAAGGTCTACGGGCTGATGTCCGTCGGCCTTCTCGTGACCGCGCTCGTCGCCTGGGCCGTCGGCTCCAGCGACGCGCTGCTGTCGATCTTCCGCGATCCGGTGACGCTGCGGCCCAACATCCTGGGCTGGATCGTCATGTTCGCGCCGCTGGGCATGGTCTTCGCCTTCGGCGCCGCCATCCAGCGCTTCTCGGCCGCTGGCGCGCAGCTGTTCTTCTACACCTTCGCCGCGGTGATGGGCCTGTCGATCTCGTGGATCTTCGCCGCCTTCACCGGCATCTCGATCGCGCAGACCTTCCTCGTCACCTCGATCTCCTTCGCGGGGCTGTCGCTGTGGGGCTACACCACCAAGCGCGACATCTCGGGCTGGGGGTCGTTCCTGATCATGGGCGTGATCGGCCTGATCGTGGCGTCGATCGTCAACATCTTCCTGCAATCGCCGGCGCTCTACTTCGCTGTGTCGGTGATCGGCGTGCTGATCTTCGCGGGCCTCACCGCCTATGACACGCAGCGCATCAAGAACGACTACATCGTTCACGCCCAGTCGATGGATACCGAATGGCTGGCGAAGTCGGCGATCATGGGGGCGCTGAACCTCTATCTCGACTTCATCAACCTGTTCATGTTCCTGCTCAGCTTCCTGGGCAATCGCGAATAAGCCGAACGGGCTGATAAACAGACGCGAAGGGCCGACATCACGCCGGCCCTTTTCGCGTTCAGGTATCCTTTTCCGTGGTGAAGGCGAGCGGGTAGCCCATGCGCAGGCCCTCGTCATTGGCCTGGCGGGCCTTCTCTTCGGCCACTTCGCGGGTGTAGACGGCCACCACGCAGGCGCCCCGCCGGTGGGCCGTCAGCATCACCCCCATCGCCGTGCCCTCGCCCATGCGAAACACCAATTTCAGCACGTGCACGACGAAATCGCGCGGGGTGAAATCGTCATTCAGCAGGATGACCTTATACATCGGCGGGCGCGCGGTGCGCGCCGCCGTCTCGGGCTTCGGCAGGAGCTTGGTGTCTGACATGGGCGTGTGCGCGGTGGGATGCCGTCGCCCCAGCATCCCACCTGCGCGCCGCCGCGTCCAGAGGCACAGGGAACACGGGGCTCACAGGACGCGACGCATATGCACCGCCGGGAAGCCCAGCCCCGGCGCGATCTGCAGGCTCACCCGCGCCACGCTGTGAAAGCCGAGCGCGCGGTAGAACGGCTCGGCCGTGAGCGTCGACATGCAGTTGAGCCGCCGCGCCCCGGCCTCGAGCGCCGCGCACATCGCATGGGTCATCAGCCGCGCGCCGATGCCGCGGCGGGCGTAATCCTGGTGGGTGACGACGTGGCGGATATGGGCCATGTCGGCCGGGCTGACCCCGCCCTGCGGCGCCAGCCAGCTCCACCCGCCGGCGGCGAGCAGGCGGCCGTCGGGCGCCTCGGCCACGAAGTAGCTGCCCGAGCGCAGCAGGGCCGGGCTGGGGCGCGAGATCAGCGGCAGAACCTCGTTGAGCAGCCGCCTTTCGTAATCGGGCCGCAGCAGGGCCGCGTAGGCGCGGGCATAGAGCCGTTCGAGCGCGTCATGGTCGCCGTGGCGGGCGGGCCGGATCGCGAGCTCGGGCATCGGCGCAGCGCCGGGCAGGGCGTGGCCGGGATGCGGCCCGTAGAGCGGGGGATGTTCCGCGGCGTCGAGGCAGGTATCGTGCATGTTTCTCTCCACTGTCGTGGCGCTTCGCGTCTCGGCGCTCGGCGGTTCTGCAGGGGAGAAACAAAAACCGCGCGAGGCCGGGTTGGCGTCGCGCGGGCTTCGTTCGGTATGTCGGAAGGTCTTACTTGATCTTGCCTTCCTTGTACTCGACGTGCTTGCGCGCGACGGGGTCGTACTTGCGTACGACCATCTTCTCGGTCATCGTGCGTGCGTTTTTCTTGGTCACGTAGAAGTGGCCCGTATCCGCTGTCGAGTTCAGGCGGATCTTGATCGTGGTCGGCTTCGCCATTGGAGTTCTCCGGTCTCGTGCAACGGGGGGCGGGCCGCCCGTGGAATCTCATGAAGCCCGCCTTTTAAGCCTTTCGGGGCGGGTGTCAACAGGGCTTGGGCGGTGGGTGGAGCATCGCCGCGCGGGACAAGGGGCGCAGCCCCGCCGCGCGAGCGCCGCCCCGTCGGGGCGGGGTGGCGCTATTGCTATGGGCCCGAGATGCGGCAAGGTCGGAGGGGCTTGGCTGCCATAAAGCGCCTAACACCAGCGTCGGAGGCGCCACCCCACGGGGCGGCCCTCGCGCTACCGTTGCGCCAGCACCAGAACTTCAATGTGCCTCAAATACCTTCGGGGCCCCGTAAGCAGCGCCACGCCACGGGGCGGCGCTCGCGCTACCGTTGCGCCTCAGGCCCCCGTTCAGGAGCCCCCCTGCCCCGTCACCTCGGTCGCCAGCGCGTAATCCTCCAGCTCCTCGGGCAGCAGGATGTAGATCTCGTCGGGCGGCGTCGCCAGTGCCGGCTCCATGATCCGCAGATCCACCCCCATCCGCGACAGGTACCCCACCACCTGCGCCTGCCCGCGCTGGATATCCTCCACCGCGACGAAGGCCGGCAGCAGCGTGTTCTCGTCGAAGTAGTGCTGGTGCACACCGACCGCCCCTGCCGCATCGGCGATCCGCTCGACCCCGGCGGCGAAGAGATAGGGGCAGGCCGAGAGGCAGATGTCGCCGGCGCTCACATGCGTCGTGACGCCACCCTCGCGCAACGCCGCCCCGATCTCGAGCGCATCGCGGACCGAGCCGCCGGGCGAGTTCAGGTAGACCTGGGCCGGCACATCGTTCGTCTCGCGCCAGGCCGCGAACCGCCCCGCATCGCCCGCCTCGATCGCGCCGGTGATCGTCAAAGCCTCCGCGCCGCCGATCTCGCGCAGGGCGAAGGCCAGCCGCTCGGGCATGTCCTCGGGCGCGGGATAGGGGCGCGCGGGCGTGGCCGGCCAGTCGGGCGCGGTGCCGGGGCGGTAGCGGCGGGTCTGATCGCCGGGATGCACCGGCGCGGTCAGATCGGGCGCGCGCGGATCGCCGGTCAGCAGCGAGGGCGCCTCGCGCAGAAGGTCGCCGCCGAAGAGGAACAGCGCGATCCCCACCTGCAGCCACAGCACGCCCAGGATCGCACCGCGCGGGGTGACCCGGCCGGCGCGCTCGGCCAGGCTCACGCCACGCCCCCCGGCTTGGATTTCGGCACCACGACGGGCCGCGCGCCCGGATCGGCCGGCGGCACCTCGGCCGGATCGGGCGCATGGGCCGACGGCACCGCCATCGACGCCTCCATCTGCCGCATCGCCGCCATCGCGCCGCGCAACTCGGCCAGGGTGAGCGTGTTCTCCACCGGCACCGGCGCCCGGCCCGACCGGATCGCCGCCTGCACCACCATCAGGATGAAGACCAGCACCGCCGGCAACAGGTCGATCGCGATGGCGCCCGCCCAGGAGGGCACGAAATTGCCGGCATAGCGGATCACCGCGTCGGCCGCCGAAATGGGCGCATAGGCCACCTCGGCCGGCGGCTCCATCGCCGCCACCTCCTGCGCGGCGGCGGCCAGCGTGGTGGCGCGCTGGCCCAGCACGTCGAGCACGCTGTCGATGGTCGAGCGCTGCGCCGCCTGGGTGCCCGCATTGCCGCCATCGAGCGCCGGCAGCACAACGCTTTGCGCCAGGTCGGCCGCAGCCCGCTCCACCAGCGGGGCCACGGAGAGCTGGCGCAACTGCGCGATCAACCCCGCCAGCCGCACCGCGCGTTCCGAGAACTCGACCGACCGCGCCTCGATCGAGCCCTGCTCCACCGTCAGCGCACGCATGTCGCGCAACAACTCGTTGCCCTCGGTGAAGGCCTGTGTGACCAGCGGCGCCTGCGCGGCGATCTGCGCCTCGAGCGCCTCGAGCTCCTCGGCCTTCTGCGTGAGCACCCGGAACACCGCGCCGCGCCCGGCAAAGCCCGACAGGTCGCCCGTCGCCTCCTGCTCGGAGAGATCCTGGAAGGATTGCCGCACCCGCGCGACATCCAGCTCCAGCCCCTGCGCGGCCAGCGCGATCTCGTTCGCACGCTCCAGCGCCGCCTGGTAATCCTGCACCGTCTCGGCCATGTGCTGCTCGACCGCCGCCGACCCGGCGAGCGCCGCCGCGTTCAGCCACGACGACATGGCCACGATCGCGACCGAGCCGAGCGCCATCGACAGGATCAGCCCCACCCGCGCGCCTGCCGTGCGCACCGCCGGCAAGAGCCGCATCAGGTAGGACCAGAAGACGAAGATCCCCACCGAGACGGCGATCGAATAGGCCATGGCAGCGAAGAACCCCAGCGCCCCCGACTGCCCCAGCAGCGACGAGACGCCGAGATAGGTGTAGATGCCCGAAGCCGTGGCCAGAACGCCCAAAGCGGCCGAGGTGAAGGTATCGAGCCATCGTACATGGCCCTCCAGCTCCGCCGCATAGCGCAGCCCGTGCGCCTCCGCGCCGCTCAAACTTCCGTCGTCACCGGCTCCGTTACTGGCCATGCATGATCCCTCGCGCCACCCGTTCATTGCAAACATCGGGGCGCAGAGGCGTCGAATCAAGTTTGCGCCAGCAAAGCCGGGCCTAGGGCGCCGGCCGCCCCATCGCCTCGTGGATCTCGCGCACCCGCTGGGGCGACAATTGCAGCGCCGCGGCCAGCTGCTTCAGATACTGCTTTTCGGCCGGCGTATCGACGACCACCGCCATCAGCGCCGAGGAATAGACCTGCGCGCGCGCATTGTCCTGAGTGTCGCGCGCCAGCGCCGCCGGATCGAGCGGCGCGTCGAGCTCGGCCTGGACGAAGGTCATCTCCTCCTCCGACGCGTCGTCGAGATGGTCGAGGATGCGCGTGCGTTCGTCGGCGTCGATCCCGCCATCGGCCTTCGCCGCCTGGATCATCGCGCGGATCATCAGCTTGGCGTTCTGCTCGGCCACCGGGCCGGCGGGCGTGGCCCCGGCCACGGCGCCCATCATCTCGCCCAGGCCCGACGCGCCGGCCTTCGCCGCCCCCTGCATCGCGTTCATCAGGCCGGCGAGCCCCGCCTCGGCCGCCTCGGTCGTGCCGGCGGCCTGGCGGCCGAACCGGCCCATCATGTCGCGCATCGCCTGGCGCCCGCCGGGCATGCCGAAACTCTCGGCCATGCGGCCGAGGTGATCGCCCATCCCGCCCTCGTCACCGGCGCGGTTGAGCGCATCCTTCATGCCCTCCATCCCGCCGGCCTTGCGAAACCTGTCCACCCCGCGCGCGGCGGCGAAGCCCACCGCGAGCGTGGCCAAAGTGCGAACGAAACTCATCTGACGGTCCCCCCTTGATGATCATGACCTGCGCCTAATGTGGCACGGCTTCATGACGATTCCAGCCATGCCATGGCCGCGAGGGGGGCCGAAAGGCGGGGTCTTGCGCGCGGACGGCCTGTAAGCCGGATCCTGTTCCCCGGATCGCTCCGGTTCGACGACCATTCATCTCGGCGCCGCATCGCTGCGGCGCTCCAGCTGCCAACCCGGGCCCCTGGGCTGAAGCTGCCCTGCGGTGCGGCGGCTTGCGCCGCCCGCCCGCGCGGGGCCCCTATTCGGCATTGCTCCCGGTGGGGCTTGCCATGCCGTTCCCGTTGCCGGAAACGCGGTGGGCTCTTACCCCACCGTTTCACCCTGACCTCCGCTTGCGGAGGCGGTCTGTTCTCTGTGGCGCTTTCCCTCGGGTTGCCCCGGCCGGGCGTTACCCGGCACCGTTGCTTCATGGAGTCCGGACTTTCCTCCGGCGCCTCGCGGCACCGGCGGCCGTCCGGCCATCCGCGCGTGGCGCATCTAGGCGCTGGCGGGGCTTGCGTCAACGGGAAAGCGGGCGGCGAGATCGGCGGCGATGGCGGCATCCACCGCGTCGGCCGGGCCGGTGGCGCCGGGCCGGAAGCGCAGCCGGAAGGCGGCGAGCCGCACTTCGTCGGGAACATCCGCGGTATAGCCGAAGGCCCGCAGATCCGCGTCCACGCCGCCGCCCTCCCCCGAATTTTCGCCGAAAATTCGCGCGCGGGGCCAGACCGACAGGCCTTGCCGGGCCAGCGCGCGCCAGTCGAAGCGGGGGCCGGGATCGTGCTTGCGGCCGGGCGCCATGTCGGAATGGCCGATCACCCGTGCGGGGGGGATCGCCCAGCGATCCATGATGCCCGCCAGCAGCGCCTCGAGCGCGGCCATCTGCGGCGCCGGATAGGGATGATCGCCGCGATTGGCCAGTTCGATGCCGATCGAGCGGGAATTGACGTCCGCGACACCGCCCCAGGCGCCGGCCCCCGCATGCCAGGCGCGATCGGCCTCGTCCACCAGCTGCACGACGCGGCCCTGCGGCCAGATCAGATAATGGGCCGAGACCTCGGCCGCCGGATCGCACAGCCGCTCCAGCGCCGCGTCGGCGCTGTGCATCGCGGTGTAATGCAACACGATCAGGTCGGGCCGGGCACCGCCGCGGCGCGCCCCGCAATTGGGCGAGGCGATGCGCTCGATGCGCGCGCCCTGCCGATCAGCCCCGTGCGGCAAGCCGGAACGGCGCCGGATCCCAGGCGCAGGCGAAACCGTCGCCATCCGGGTCCAGCCCCTGCGGATCGCGCTTCGGGCCGCCGCGCGCCAGGAACGCCTCCTGCGCCTTGTCGGGCGAGGGATACTTGGCGCAGTTCCGCTCGTACCGCGACTGCGCCGCGATGATCGAGCGGGAATAGATCGGCTCGCCCACGCGGTTGTTGGTGGACAGCGCGAATTGTACGACGTTGGAATTGTTCTCCCCGCTGCGCGCGGGCAGCGCGGTGGGCTCGATCACCTGGTAGGCCTGACGCTGGGCGGCGAGGCGTGCGGCATTGTCCTCGATGCTTTCGCGGTTCGAGACCGCCTCGAACGAGTTCTCGTCGGAGATGCCGGGATTGTTCGTATCCACGGCCACCGGCGCGGCGGCGGCAACCTGCGTGCCGGTGGAGCCGGTGCCACCCGCCGTGCCGCCGGCCTCACCGCTGCGGCCGAGCATCTCGAGCGTCTGGCTGGCCAGTTCCGCCTCGGGGCCCGAAGCGGCCGCGCCGCCCGTCGATTCGGTCGAGATCACGCCACCCGTGGGCGCCGCGCGGCCGGCCAGCTCGCGCTCGCGCTCGGCGCGGGCGGCCTGGTAATCGTTGTAATTGCTGAAGCCGACGCCGGCGCCGCTGTCGGGGATCGTCGGCTGGCAGGCGGCAAGCCCGCCCAGCGCAAGAAGGGTGAGGATGGCGTGTCTGGGCCGCATGTCTCTTGATCCGCTCAAAACCCGTGGGGCGCTGCCCGTCATCCGGGCGCGTTGGCCGGGCCTTCTACCACCATTTCGCGGGCTTGGAAACAAAGCCCGCCGCGGCCTCAAGCGAATGTGCGACATTCAGCAGATCGCCCTCTTCCCACGGCTTCCCGATCAGTTGCAGCCCCAGCGGCAGGCCCTGCCGGTCGAGCCCGGCGGGCACCGCGATGGCGGGCAGGCCGGCGAGGTTCACCGTCACGGTGAACACGTCGTTGAGATACATCTGCACCGGATCGGCGGTCTCGCCCAGCCCGAAGGCGGCCGAGGGCGTGGCCGGCGTGAGGATCGCGTCCACGCCTTGAGCGAACGCCTCCTCGAAATCGCGCTTGATCAGCGTGCGGACCTTGCGGGCGCGGTTGTAATAGGCGTCGTAGAAGCCCGCCGACAGCACGTAGGTGCCCACCATCACCCGGCGCTGCACCTCGGCGCCGAAGCCTTCGGCGCGGGTCTTCTCGTACATGTCCACGATGCCCTCGCCCTGGGCGAGTTTGGCGCGGTGGCCGTAACGCACGCCGTCATAGCGCGCGAGGTTCGAAGAAGCCTCCGCCGGCGCGATCACGTAATAGGCCGGCAGCGCGTATTTCGTGTGCGGCAGCGAGATGTCGACGATCTTGGCGCCCGCATCCTCCAGCATCGCGCGGCCTTCGGCCCAGAGCGCCTCGATCTCGTCGGGCATGCCGTCCATCCGGTATTCTCGCGGGATGCCGATCACCTTGCCGCGGATGTCGCCGGTCAGCATGGCCTCGAAATCCGGCACCGGCAGGTCGGCCGAGGTGCTGTCCTTCGGATCGTGGCCGCACATCGCCTGCAGCATGATCGCGGCGTCGCGCACGTCCTTCGTCATCGGGCCGGCCTGGTCGAGCGACGAGGCGAAGGCGATGATCCCCCAGCGCGAGCAGCGGCCATAGGTGGGCTTGATCCCGGTGATGCCGGTAAAGGCCGCGGGCTGGCGGATCGAGCCGCCAGTATCGGTGCCGGTCGCGGCCAGGCACAGGTCGGCCGCCACCGCCGCCGCCGAGCCGCCGGAAGAGCCGCCGGGTGTCAGCGCCGTCTCGTCATTGCCGCGCCGCCAGGGGTTCACCGCATTGCCGTAGCGCGATGTCTCGTTCGACGAGCCCATGGCGAACTCGTCCATGTTCAGCTTGCCCAGCATCACCGCGCCCGCCTCGAAGAGCTGCGTGGTGACGGAGCTCTCGTATTCCGGGCGGAACCCGTCGAGAATGGCCGAGCCCGCTTGGCTGGGCACACCGCGCGTGCAGAACAGATCCTTCACCCCGATCGGGATGCCGCACATGGCCGGCGCATCGCCGCCCGCGATCCGTTCGTCGGCGGCGCGGGCCTGCTCCATCGCGATGTCGGGCGTGTGGTGCACGAAGGCGTTGAGTGCACCCGCGCCCTCAATCGCGCCCAGGCAGGCCTCGGCCAGCTCCACCGCCTTCACTTCGCCCTTGCGCAGCGCATCGCGCGCCTCGGCGATCTTCATCCCCGGCAGCGCGCTCATTCCACCACCTTCGGCACGGCAAAGAACCCCTCGCGCGCATCGGGCGCGTTCGACAGGATGCGCGCCGCCTGGTCGCCCTCGGTCACCACGTCGTCGCGGCGTTTCAGCCTCATCGGCGTGACCGAGACCATCGGCTCCACCCCTTCCACATCCACTTCCTCGAGCTGCTCGATGAAGCCGAGAATGGCGTTGAACTCGCTGGCCAGCGCGGGCAGATCGCCCTCTTCCACCCGGATCCGGGCGAGACGGGCCACCTTGCGGGCGGTATCTTCGTCGATCGACATGGCATTCCTTCCGCGAACGCGCATCGCTTTATCGCGCCCCGGCGCAGCCTTCAAGGCGCTGACATATGCGCGTGGCCTGCTAGGTTCGGCACAAACCAAAGCGACACAGGAGGAACCCCCATGAAGATCACCTGGCTCGGCCACGCATCCTTCCGGATAGAGATCGAGCAGGCCGTCCTGCTCATCGACCCGTGGCTGGAGAACAACCCCGCCTTTCCGAACGACCAGCGCGACAAAGCGCTCTCGGGCGCCACGCATATCCTGATCACCCACGGCCACGGCGATCACGCGTCAGAGGCGGTGGCCATCGCCAAGGAGACCGGCGCGCCGATCTTCTGCATTCACGAGCTTTCCGGCATCCTCGCCGGCCAGGGCGTGGAGGCGACGGGCTTCGGCAAGGGCGGCAGCGTGGAGCTTGGCGGCGCGAAGGTGACGATGGTCAACGCCGTGCATTCCGCCTCGGTCGATTTCAGCGGCGACGGGCCGCGCGCGGCGGGATCGGAAGCGGGCTTCATGATCGCGGGCGAAGGCCACGTGATCTATGTCTCGGGCGATACCGACATCATGGCCGACATGGCCTGGATGGGCGAATACCACGCCCCCGATATCGGCATCCTGTGCTGCGGCGGGCATTTCACGATGGATATCGACCGCGCGGCGTGGGCGGCGAAGAAATACTTCGATTTCAAGACGGTGATCCCCTGCCATTACGGCACCTTCCCGCTGCTCGCCCAATCGGCCGAGCCGCTGCGCGACAAGCTGCCGGGCGTGGACGTGAAACTGCCCAAGGTGATGGAGACGGTGGAGCTCTGAGCCCGGCTCAGACGAACAGCGCGACGACCTGGCGGGCCACCATGATCCGGCGGCCCGCCGCATCCCACATCTCGCTGCCCTGAAGCGAATAACCCGCTTCCGCCTGCTCCGAGTACGTATGCAGCAGGTGCCAGCCCGCGCCATCGCCTGTGACCGGCTGGAACAGGTCCACCCCCCAGCTCATCGTCGAGATCGGGCCCCATTGCGGAAACAGCGCCATCGCGCCGGGCGGCAGGCAATCGCCCAGCGCAAGCAAAGCTGTCTCGGGATGCAGACCCTCGCGCTCCTTCAGGCGCCCCCAGATCATCAACTCGGGCGGCCCGCCGCTGCCCGGCCGCCCGCCGCGCACCACCTTCATGTCGAAATTCCGCACGAAGGAGAGGCCATCGACCTCGCCGCGGTGCAGATCCTCCAGCCCCTCGGGGCCCGGCACGTCGGGCGCGGGGCGCGCGTCATGGGCGATGGCGCTCTCGCGCGCATTGGCGCAGGTCAGAAGCGCGCTGGCCGCCGGCCCCGCCTCGCTCGCCGCGCTGACCGAGACGACGGCTGAGTTGCGCCCCCGGCGCAGCAGGCTGACGGTGAAGGAAAGCCGCCCCGTCGCCGGGCCGGTAAAGGCGAATTGCGCGGCGCGCAGCGGCGGCAGATCGGGCAGCGCCAGCCGCGCGGCATGATGGCAGAGCGCCGCTGTCATCCCGCCATAGAGCGTGCGGCCCTGCATCCAGTTGCCCGGCGCCTCGACCTGCCATTCGCCGCCTGCGCCGGTGAAGCCGGCCAATGTGTCTGCAAGGTTGGGCATGTCTCCTCCTACCGCCGCGCCGCGAAGAAATCGCGCAGCAGCGCCTCGGCCTCGGTCGCGGCGATCCCGTCATAGATTTCGGGCGCGTGATGCGCCTGCGGATGCGAGAAGACCCGCGCCCCATGCGCCACCCCGCCCGATTTGGGATCGGCGGCGCCGTAATAGAGCCGGCCGATCCGCGCAGCAGAGATGGCGGCGGCGCACATCGCGCAAGGTTCCAGCGTGACATAGAGATCGTGGGCCACCAGCCGCTCGCTGCCGACCGCGGCGCAGGCGGCGCGGATCGCCAGGATCTCGGCATGGGCCGTGGGATCGTTCAGTTCCCGCGTGCGGTTCGACGCGGCGAAGACCGCGCCCGAGGGCGCCACGATCACCGCGCCCACCGGCACCTCGCCGCGCGCGGCCGCCTCGCGCGCCTGGGCCAGCGCCTCGTCCATCCTCGATGCGAAGGTCATGGGCGCCAGATTGCAGGCGCCGCCGCTGCGCTCAAGTCTTTCCTTGCGTCGCGCGGCACGCTATCGCGGGGCATGGCGCAGAGCACACCCTCCTCTCCGAAACCCGGCTCCCCCAAGGGCTCCCCCAAGGCTTCCCCCCCTGGCGACCGCATCGCCAAGGTGCTCGCCCGCGCGGGCGTGGCCTCGCGGCGCGAAGCCGAGCGGATGATCCTCGAGGGCCGCGTGAAGGTGAACGGCAAGGTGATCGACCGTGCCGCGCTCAACGTCACGCTGTCCGACAAGGTCGAGGTCGATGGCCGCGAGATCGGCGCCCCCGCCCCGCCGCGCCTGTGGCTCTACCACAAGCCCGCGGGCCTGGTGACGACCGCGAAAGACGATCAGGGCCGCCCCACCGTCTTCGACAGCCTGCCCGAAGGGATGCCGCGCGTCGTCTCGGTCGGGCGGCTCGACCTGAACTCCGAAGGGCTGCTGCTGCTCACCAACGATGGCGGCATCAAGCGGCGGCTGGAACTGCCCGCCACCGGCTGGCTGCGCAAATACCGCGTACGCCTGCACGGCACGCCGTCCGACGCCGATTTCGCGCCGCTGCGCGAGGGGCTCACCGGGGACGGCACCGAATACCAGCCGATGGAGGTGCGGATCGACCGCCAGCAGGGCGCCAATGCCTGGGTGACGGTCGGCCTGCGCGAAGGCCGCAACCGCGAGATCCGCCGCGCGATGGAGGCGATCGGGCTGAAGGTGAACCGCCTGATCCGCATCGGTTACGGCCCCTTCCGGCTGAACGATCTGAAGCCCGGCGAGGTGGAGGAGGTGAAGCCCCGCGTCCTGCGCGATCAGCTCGGCCTCGAAGAGGCGGTGAAGGGCCACGCCGTGGCCCGCAAGCGCAAGCCGCCGACCCGCTCGCGCAGCGCCAAGGGCGCCCCGAATCGCGGAAACCGCCCCGGCGGCGCGGGCAAGGGCCGCGCGGACTGAAAAGAGCGTCCACATTTTCGGCCCCTTTGAAATCAATGGGTTAAAGGGCGTCCACATGTGGACACCCCGCATTTCCCTTTGTCACGCGCCGCCCGCGCCCTAGACCGGAGGGCAGACCTCACCAGCTAGGGATGGCGCGGATGGCCGATCTTCTGACCCTCGAAAACCTCGGCAACCTCGTGATGCTGATCTTCCTGCAGGCCGTGCTCGGCTTCGACAACCTGCTCTACATCTCGATCGAATCCCAACGCGCCCCGGTGGCCCAGCAACGCGCCGTGCGGTTCTGGGGGATCATCATCGCCGTGATCCTGCGGATCGTCCTGCTCTTCGTGGTGATCGCGCTGATCGACGCACTGTCGGAGCCCTTCTTCGTGCTCGACTGGGAAGGCGTGCTGACCGGCGGCGTCAACTTCTCGACCATCGTCTTCCTCTTCGGCGGGATCTTCATCATCTACACCGCGGTGAAGGAAATCGCCCACATGCTGAGCGTGGAGCACCTCGAGGCCGATCTCGACGGCGGCACCGGCAAGCCCGCCTGGCGGGTGATTAGCTTCATCGTGCTGATGAACCTGATCTTCTCGTTCGATTCGATCCTCTCGGCGCTGGCCATCACCGATGTCTTCCCGATCCTGGCCTTCGCGATCCTGCTCTCGGGCGCGGCCATGCTGCTGCTGGCCGACCGGGTCGCCGAATTCCTGGAGCGCAACCGCATGTACGAGGTGCTGGGCCTGTTCATCCTGCTCATCGTCGGGGTCGTCCTGCTGGGCGAGGCCGGGCCGGCGGCGGGCCACGCGATGCATGACGAGGCGCTGAACCTGCGCGTCTTCGGCTACGAGATCGTGCCGATGTCCAAGACCACCTTCTACTTCGCGGTGATCGTGCTGGTGGCGGTGGAGGTTATCCAGTCGGGCTATACCCGCAAGCTGGCGGCCGAGCGGCGGGGGCAGAAACACTAGACACCCCATCGGCATGAGCCCGCGCAAGGGATGTTCCCCCTAGCAAGACCGGCCCCCATACCTTAGCTATGAACAGGATTTCCCGGTGGTGTGGGGGCTGGTGCGATGACGGAAACGGGGCTGCAGAAGCTGGCCTATGCCCTGCTGCTGGCGCTGATCTTCTACGTCTCGGTCACGGGCATCTTCTGATGGCACAGCGCTACGGCGGCAGATATTCCCCCGACGGCAGCGAGAAGCTGCCCGATGCCGCGCCGAGGCGCCCGTTCGACGGCCAGCGCGCTGCGCGGGCCTCGGGCCGGTCGGGCCTGCTGTTCATCGCGCCGCTGCCGCTGCTCGTCGCCGCCTTCACCGGCCCGCCGGTGCAGCTGGCCCTCACGCTCGCCGCCTTCGCCCTGCTCATCGCCGCCGCCTTCATGACGCGCGAAGGCCTCCGCGCGCAGGAGGAATACGAGGCCCGCAAGATCGCCCGCCGCCCCGGCCTGCCGCGCAAGATGCTGGGCTCGGCGCTGGTGGGCGCGGGGCTCTTCCTCGCCGGGCTCGCCGACGGCTCGGCGCTCAACGGCATCATCTTCGGCGTGATCGGCACGGCGCTGCACTTTCTCGCCTTCGGCCCCGATCCGCTGCGCTCGAAGGGAATGGAAGGCATCGACACGTTCCAGCAGGATCGCGTCGCCCGCGCCGTGGGCGAGGCCGAGAAACACCTCGCCGCCATCCGCGACGCCGCGACCCGCGCGCAGGACCGCCAGATCGAGGCGCGGGTGGAGCGTTTCATCACCACCGCGCGCGAGATGTTCCGCACCGTCGAGGAAGACCCGCGCGACCTGACGGCGGCGCGCAAATACATGGGCGTCTACCTGATCGGCGCCCGCGACGCGACCGTGCGCTACGCCGATATCTGGGCCCGCACCCGCGACGAACAGGCGCGGCGCGACTATGCCGCCCTGCTCGACGATCTGGAACGCAACTTCACCGCCCAGACGCAGGCCTTCCTGCGCGACGACAAGGCCGATCTGGACGTGGAAATAGAGGTGCTGCGCGAACGGCTGGCGCGCGAAGGCATCGCACCGCAAACGACGGGACAGGAGTGAATCCATGGCAAACGACGTACGCAGCAAGGCCGAGGCCACGCTGAAGGAAGTGGAGCAGGTCTCGGCCACGATCCTGCCCGAACCCTCGACCGAGCTCGTGCCGCTCAAGCAGGCCGAGCCCGCGACGGCCGAGGAAATCCGCAAGCGCATGGCGGAAATCGACATGGAGGATACGGGCTCCATCGTGCGCTTCGGCTCGGGCGCGCAGGCGGAATTGCAGCAGATCAGCCAGGCGATGCTGAACGACGTGCGCAACAAGGATGTGGGCCCCGCGGGCGACAGCCTGCGCTCGATCGTCACCACGATCCGGGGCTTTTCCGTCTCGGAACTCGACGTGCGCCGCGAACGCACCTTCTGGGAAAAGCTGCTGGGCCGCGCCGCGCCGATGGCCAAGTTCGCCGCCCGCTTCGAGGAAGTGCAGACCCAGATCGACCGGGTGACGGAGAACCTGCTGGAGCACGAGCACAAGCTGCTCAAGGACATCAAGTCGCTCGACATGCTCTACGACAAGACGCTCACCTTCTATGACGAGCTGGCGCTGTACATCGCCGCGGGCGAGGAAAAGCTGGAAGAGCTGGACAATTCAATAATTCCCGCCAAGGAGGCCGAGGTTCAGGCCGCCCCCGAGGACGACCAGGTGATGAAGGCGCAGGAGCTGCGTGACTTGCGCGCCGCCCGCGACGACCTCGAGCGCCGGGTGCACGATCTCAAGCTTACCCGCCAGGTGACGATGCAATCCCTGCCCTCGATCCGGCTGGTGCAGGAAAACGACAAGTCGCTCGTCACCAAGATCAACTCCACCCTCGTCAACACCGTGCCGCTATGGGAAACCCAACTGGCCCAGGCGGTGACGATCCAGCGCAGCTCGGAAGCGGCGCAGGCGGTGCGCGATGCCAACGACCTGACGAACGAGCTGCTCACCGCCAATGCGCGGAACCTGCGCGAGGCGAACAAGGTTGTCCGCGAGGAAATGGAGCGCGGCGTGTTCGATATCGAGGCGGTGAAACAGGCCAATGCCGATCTGATCGGCACGATCGAGGAAAGCCTGCAGATCGCCGACGAGGGCAAGCGCCGCCGCGCCGAGGCGGAACAGGAATTGCAGAAGATGGAAAGCGAATTGCGCGACACGCTCGCCTCTGCCCGCGCGCGTGGTGACGGCGTGGGCGACAATGCGGGCACGGCGGTGCCGGGCGCCTGACCGTGATGAAGCTGCGCCCCGCATTCCCGCTGCTGATGCTGCTGGGGGGCCTGGCCCTGTCGGCCTGCCAGGTGGCGCCGCCCGTCTCGCCGGTGCCGCAGGCGCGGCCTGACAGCGCGCCCCAGCCCGAACCGGGCGCGCTGTCGGAGGAAAGCCGCGCGCTTGCCGCCTATTACGCGCGGGTGGAGCAGAACCTGCTCGCCCAGGGCCTGCTGCGCCGCGATGGCGGCGGGCCCGATGTGCCGTTCAGCGCCCGGATGCTGGCCGACAATTTCGAGCGTATCGCGCTCTACGAGGAATATGCCGAGGTGGGCGGAAGGCTGATCCCGCGCGCCACGCCCTCCACCCTGCACCGCTGGGAAGGGCCGGTGAACGTGGGCGTCGAGTTCGGCCCCCGCGTGCCCGAGGATCAGCGCGCCGCCGACCGCTCGGCGCTGGCCGCCTATGTCGCGCGGCTGGCACGCGCCACCGGCCACCCGATCCGCTTCGCCCAGGGCGGCACCAATTTCCACGTGCTGATCCTCACCGAGGATGACCGCCGCGCCATCGGCCCGCGCCTGCGCCAGCTGCTGCCCGGCATCTCGGCCGCCGCGCTCGACAGCGCGGTGAACATGGATCGCTCCACCTATTGCGCCGTCTATGCCGTCGACCCGCGCGACGATGGCAATTACACCCGCGCCGTCGCGCTCATCCGCGCCGAGCATCCCGACCTCCTGCGCCTGTCGTGCCTGCACGAAGAGGTGGCCCAGGGGCTGGGGCTGGCCAATGACAGCCCCTCGGCGCGGCCCTCGATCTTCAACGACGACGAGGAATTCGCCCTGCTCACCCGGCACGACGAATTGCTGCTGCGCATGCTCTACGATCGCCGCCTGCGCGCCGGCATGTCGCCCGACGAGGCGCGCGGTATCGCCGCCGAGATCGCCGAGAGCCTCATCGGCGGGGAAAGCTGACCGGGAGCCACGGCGCTTGCGCGCGGCCGCCCCGCGCCGCAATGTGACAGTGATTTAAGAGGGAGACATTCATGGGCATTCTCGATTTCCTCTCCGGCGAGTTCATCGACGTCATCCACTGGACGGACGATACCCGCGACACGATGGTCTGGCGGTTCGAGCGCGAGGGCCACGCCATCAAGTACGGCGCCAAGCTGACGGTGCGCGAGGGGCAGGTGGCCGTCTTCGTGCACGAGGGCGTGCTGGCCGACGTGTTCACGCCGGGCCTCTACATGCTCGAGACCAACAACATGCCCATCCTCACCACACTCAACCACTGGGATCACGGCTTCCGCTCGCCCTTCAAGAGCGAGATCTACTTCATCAACACGACCCGCTTCAGCGATCTGAAATGGGGCACCAAGAACCCGATCATCTGCCGCGATCCCGAGTTCGGCCCGGTGCGGCTGCGCGCCTACGGCACCTATTCCGTCAAGGTCTCGGATGCCGCGCGCTTCATGACCGAGATCGTGGGTACCGACGGCGAATTCACGATGGACGAGATCTCCTTCCAGATCCGCAACATCATCGTGCAGGAATTCAGCCGCGTGCTGGCCGGGTCGGGCATCCCGGTGCTCGACATGGCGGCGAACACCGCCGATCTGGGCAAGCTGGTGGCGACCGAGATCTCAGGCGTGATCGCGGAATACGGGCTGGTGATCCCCGAGCTCTATATCGAGAACATCTCGCTGCCCGAAGCGGTGGAAGCGGCGCTCGACAAGCGCACCTCGATGGGGATCGTGGGCGATCTTGGGCGCTTCACCCAGTTCTCCGCCGCCGAGGCGATGAGCGCGGCGGCCGCCAATCCCGGCGGCGGCGGTGCGATGGGCGCAGGCATCGGCGCCGGGCTGGGCATGGCGATGGCAGGCCAGGTGGCCGGGCAGATGGGGGGCCAGATGGCCGGCGCGCAACCCGGCCCCTGGGGCGCCCGCCCCGCGCCGCAGGCCGCGCCCGCCGCGATGCCCCCGCCCCCGCCACCGGCCGAAAGCGTCTGGCACATCGCCGAGAACGGCGAGACGCGCGGCCCCTACAGCCGCGCCTCGCTGGGCCGCATGGCCGGCGACGGCGCGCTCTCGCGCGATACGCTGGTGTGGACCCAGGGCCAGGACGGCTGGCTCAAGGCCGGTGACGTGCCGGCGCTGGCGCAGCTCTTCACCGTGGCCCCGCCGCCCCCGCCGCCGCCCGCCTGAGCGCGATGCCCGAGGATCAGGCCAGCCAGCACCGCTTCCCCTGCACGCAATGCGGGGCCGACATGCGCTATGACCCGGCGCGCGGCGCGTTGGTCTGCGACCATTGCGGCAACACGATCGAAGAAAAGGCGCAAGCCGCCCCGCCCGCGATCCGCGAGATGGATTTCCGCGCCGCGATCGAGGCCCGCCTGCCCGAGGCCGAGATCGAGGAAACCCGCGTGCTCACCTGCCCCAATTGCGGCGCGCAGGTGGAGTTCGACGCCGACACCCATGCCGCCGAATGCCCGTTCTGCGCCACGCCCGTCGTCACCGATACCGGCACCCACCGCCACATCAAGCCCCGCGCCCTGCTGCCCTTCGCGCTGACCGAGCCGCAGGCGCGCGATGCGATGAACGCCTGGCTCGGCCGGCTCTGGTTCGCGCCGAACGGCCTGCAGGAATATGCCCGCAAGGGCCGCCGGATGCAGGGCATCTACGTGCCCTACTGGACCTATGACGCCGACACGAAGAGCAGCTATTCCGGCGAACGGGGCGACGATTACTTCGTCTCCCGCACCGTGATGCGCGACGGCAAGCCCGTGCAGGTGCAGGAACGCCGCACCCGCTGGAGCCCCGCGCGCGGCCGCGTCGCACGCTTCTTCGACGACGTGCTCGTGCTTGCCTCGCGCTCGCTGCCCAAGGCCTATACCGATGCGCTCGCCCCCTGGGATCTCGCCGCGCTGGAACCCTACCGCGCCGACTTCCTCGCCGGCTTCCGGGCCGAGGCCTATACGGTCGAGCTCGAGGAAGGCTTCGCCGAGGCCCGCGCCCACATGGATGCCGTCATCGCCCGCGACGTGCGCTTCGATATCGGCGGCGACCGCCAGCGCATCCACGGCATCGACACGGCGATCAGCGACGTGACGTTCAAGCACATCCTGCTGCCCGTCTGGCTCGCCGCCTACAAGTATCGCGGCAAGACCTACCGCTTCGTCGTCAACGGCCGGTCGGGCAAGGTGCAGGGCGAACGTCCGTGGTCGGCCTGGAAGATCGCCCTAGCTGTGACGCTCGGGCTGATCGTGGCGCTCGCGGTCGGGTATTTCGCCGCACAATCGCAATAGGAGCCGCCATGCGCCGCGTCCACTACCTCGAAAACTCCCGCGCGCACCGCATCCTGTGGCTGCTGGAAGAGCTGGGGCTGGATTACGAGGTTTCCGTCTATCCGCGCAGCCGCACGATGCAGGCCCCGAAGGAGCTGCGGGAAAAGCACCCGCTCGGCAAGTCGCCGATCCTCGAGGATGAGGGCAAGGCGCTGGCCGAAAGCGGCGCGATCACCGAGTATCTCGCGGGCCGCTACGGCGGCGGCGCGCTGCGCCCGACCGAGGGCGAGGCCGGCCTGCGCTGCACCTACTGGCTGCATTACGCCGAGGGCTCGGCCATGCCGCTGCTCTTTGCCAAGCTGCTCTTCCAGGTCATGCCGAAAGGGGCGCCCGCGCTGATCCGCCCGGTGGCGCGGATGATCGCCAATGGCGCCGACAAGGCGGTGTTCGGCCCGCAACTGCGCGTCCATGCCGATTTCTGGGAGAAGGAGCTGGCGCGCGACGGCTATTTCGCGGGGCCCGACTTCACCGTGGCCGACATCATGATGAGCTTCCCGGTCGAGGCGGGCATCGACCGGATCCCCCTCTCGCCGCCGCCGCCCGCTCTGTCGGCCTGGCTCGATGCGATCCGCGCCCGGCCGGCCTATCGCCGCGCGCTGGAGCGTGGCGGCGCCTACGCCTTCGCCGATACGGGGAAGGGTTGATGGCGGCAGGCGTTACCGCTAACACCGCCGAAACACGCGGAGGCCCCCGATGATCCTGTGCTGCGGCGAGGCGCTGATCGACATGCTGCCCCGGCAGATGGAGGGCGAGGCCGCCTTCGCCCCCTATGCCGGCGGCGCCGTCTTCAACACCGCCATCGCGCTGGGCCGGCTGGGTGCACCCACGGGCTTCTTCTCGGGCCTCAGCGAGGATCTCTTCGGCCAGACGCTGGCCCAGGCGCTCGAGGCGAGCGGGGTGGATGCCACGCTCTGCCTGCGCTCCGACAGGCCCTGCACGCTGGCCTTCGTGCATCTCGAAAGCGGCCAGGCGCGCTATACCTTCTATGACGAGAACAGTGCCGGGCGCATGATCGAACCCGCCGACCTGCCCCCCCTGCCTGACCGCGCCGCAGCGCTGTTCTTCGGCGGCATCTCCCTCATCTCCGAGCCCTGCGGCAGCGCCTACGAGGCGCTGATGGCCCGCGAGGCGCCCGCGCGGGTGACGATGATCGACCCGAACATCCGCGCCGGTTTCATCGCCGACGAAGCCGCCTACCGCGCGCGGCTGGAGCGGATGATCGCGCTGGCCGACATCGTGAAGCTTTCCGACGAGGATCTCGCCTGGCTGGAAGGCGAGGGCGAGATTGCCGCCAAGGCGCAGGGGCTGCTGGCGCGGGGGCCCTCGCTTGTCTGCATCACCGAGGGCGCGCGCGGGGCAACGGGCTTCACCGCGACCGAGGCCGTGGCCGTGCCCGCCAAGCGCGTCGAGGTCGTCGATACGGTCGGCGCGGGCGACACGTTCAATGCCGGTCTGCTGGCCGGGCTGCACGCGGCGGGCGCGCTGAACAAGGCCGCCATCTCGGCCCTGCAGGCCGATACGCTGCACGCGGCGCTCTCGCTCGGCATCCACGCCGCCGCCGTCACCGTCTCGCGCGCGGGCGCCAACCCGCCCTGGGCCGGGGAGCTCGCCTGACATGCGCGCGCTCCTCCAACGGGTGACCGAGGCCGAGGTGCGGGTGGCGGGCGAGGTGATCGGGCGCTGCGGCGCGGGCCTTCTGATCCTCGTCTGCGCGATGCAGGGCGACAGCGAGGCCGAGGCCGAGCGTCTGGCCGCCAAGATCGCAAAACTGCGCGTTTTCCGCGACGATCAGGGCCGGATGAACCGCTCGATGCAGGATTTGTCCTACAGCGCGCTCGTCGTCTCGCAGTTCACTTTGGCCGCCGATACCCGTTCTGGCAACCGCCCCGGCTTCTCTGCCGCCGCCGCGCCCGAGGAAGGCCGCCGCCTCTATGAGCATTTCGCCCAGGCGCTGGCAGGCCACGGCATCGCGGTGCAGACCGGCCGTTTCGGCGCCGACATGGCGGTGCAACTGGTCAATGACGGGCCGGTGACGATCTGGCTGGATACGGAAGCGGCTTAGGCCCCCCTGATCCCGCCCCGCCCCCATTGCCCCTTCCTGCCGAACCCCCTAGGCTCGCGCCATCCGCGCCGAGGCGCGCCAACCCCCTGTTCCGGAGGACGCCATGAACAAGCTCTCCAACTCGCTTGCCGCGGCCGATGTCGCCCACAGCTTCCACCCCTATACCAATGCCCGCGCGCATGAGCAGAACGGCCCGATGGTGATGGTCAAGGGCGATGGCGTGCGCGTGCATGACAGCCAGGGCAACGAGTATATCGAGGGCATGGCGGGCCTCTGGTCGGTCGCCGTGGGCTTTTCGGAAAAACGCCTGGGCGCCGCCGCGGCCAAGCAGTTCGAGGCGCTGCCCTACTACCAGACCTTCGCGCACAAGGCGAACGAGCCGCAGATCCGCCTGGCCGAGAAGCTGGCCGAGATGACGCCCGAGGGGCTGAACCACGTCTTCTTCACCAATTCCGGCTCGGAGGCGAACGACACCGTCATCAAGATGGTCTGGTTCATGAACAACGCGCTCGGCCGGCCGCAGAAGAAGAAGTTCCTGTCGCGCAAGAAGGCCTATCACGGGATCACCATCGCCTCGGGCTCGCTCACCGGGCTGGCGGGCAACCACAACGATTTCGACCTGCCCTTCCTGCCGGTCGTCCACCTGACCACGCCGCATCACTGGCGCGAGGGCCGCGACGGCGAAAGCGAAGAGGCCTTCACCGACCGATTGATCGCCGAGGCCGAAGAGGTGATCGAACGCGAGGGTGCCGATACGATCGCCGCCTTCATCGGCGAGCCGGTGATGGGCGCGGGCGGGGTGTTCCCGCCGCCCGAAGGCTATTGGGAAAAGATGGTGGCGCTGTGCCGCAAGCACGACATTCTCGTCGTCTCGGACGAGGTGATCAACGGCTTCGGCCGCACCGGCGCGCGCTGGGGCTGCGAGAAATACGGGTTCACGCCCGACATCCTCGTCACCTCCAAGCAGCTGACGTCGAGCTACCTGCCGCTCTCGGCCATCGTCTTCAACGACACGGTCTATGACGCGATCGCCGACAACACCGCCAAGCTGGGCACCTTCGGCCACGGTTTCACCACGTCGGGCCACCCGATCGCCTGCGCCGTCGCGCTGGAGAACATCGCCATCATCGAGGAGCGTGACCTGATGGGCAACGCGGCCCGGCTCTCGGCGCCGTTCCAGGAGGGCCTCGCCGCCTTTGCCGACAATCCGATCGTCGGCGAGGTGCGCGGCACCGGCCTGATCGCGGGGATCGAGATGGTGGCCGACAAGGGCTCCAAGCGCAGCTTCTCAAAGGCCGGCGCGGTGCCCGCGCAGGTGGCCAAGTTTGCGCAGGCCGAGGGGCTGATCGCGCGCAACGTCTACGAGACGATCGCGCTCTGCCCGCCGCTGATCGTGACCGAGGATGACGTGCAGGAGATCGTCTCGCGCATGGGCCGCGCGCTGGAACGCACGGCGGAATGGGTGAAGGCGGAAGGGCTCGCCTGACCGGCGCATCCTTTCCCGACTATTTTACTCTGAAAGGCTGGACGCCACGCGCCGGCCCGGCTATGCATCGGCCGGACCAGCGCAACGGACGGATCATGCCTCACGCCCTGCTCGCCCTTCCCGCCGAAGCCCCGCGCCGCGACCGCCCGGCCGCGCCGCCGCGATTCGCGCCGCAGGAACGCGCGGTGCTGGAACTTCTGCGCGCCGCCGCCGCCCGCGCCCGCTGCGCCCGGCAGCAGGACATGTTCCGCGCCTGTGCCCTTCTGTCGATGGATCGCGCCCGTTCGCGCGAGGCCGCGGCGGATGCCCTGGCCCGCGGCCTGCCCCAGGCGCTGGGGCGCGCGCCCGTCTTCTATCGCCCCGGCACGGCGGAAACCTCGTTCGACGAGGCCTGGCTCATGCGCCTCGCCGCCTCGGCCCGCACGGGCGACGACGCCTCGCTCGCCTTCGGGCTCAAGGCCCGCGTCGCGCCGCATCTGCAGCGCGGCACCGCCTTCCTGCTGCGCGCGATATCCGAGCAAAACGCTCCACTTTAGAATTATTCTAAAAACTCTTGAAGCGGCCGTGCCCCGGGGTTATCTCTGCTTGCGTCAGCCAGCCTCACGCCAGCCAGCCCCCATGGTTTCCGTGCCGCAAGAGGAGAATGATATGACCGAGACAGCAAAAGCCCTCGCCCCCACGGCGCGCGAGGCCATCGCCGAAGCCCTGCAGCAATCCGTCGCCGAGACCGCGGTGACGACGATGCTGGCGCAGAATTTCCACTGGAACGTGACCGGCATGGCCTTCGGCCCGCTGCACGCGCTGTTCCAGCAGATCTACGAGGATCACTTCACCGCGCAGGACGATCTGGCCGAGCGCATCCGCGCGCTCGACGTGCCGGCCGAGGGCACGCTGGCGGGGATGCTGAAACGCTCCAAGGTGTCCGAGCACGAGGGCAGCGCCACGGATCAGGAGATGATCCGCAAGATGCTCGACGCGCAGGAAACGCTTGCCGCCACGCTGGCGGGTGCCGGCCAGACCGCCGCCGAACATGGCGACACGCTGACCGAGGATCTGTGCATCGCGCGCGGCCAGGCGCACGAGAAATTCGCCTGGTTCCTGCGCGCGCATCTCGCGTAAGGCTGCGCGCCCCTCTCCCTGCCGCCGCTCAGGCGGCGGGGTTCCTGACGCCTTTCTTGGCGCATTTGCGGGCATAGGCCGCGCGCCAATGGCTGTAGCGGCCGAGCGCCGCCTGCTGGTTCACCAGGAAGTCGATGAAGCCTTCCTGGTGCTTGCGTTTCTTCAGCCCCTTGAACAGCGATTTCTGGGCCTTGGTCATCGAGCAGCCGATGCAATGGCCTTCGCGGCGGAACTTGCAGACGTCGATGCAGGGGCTGGGTATCTTTGACATGCGTGCCTTGCCGATGGATGCGGGCGAGGGGGGCCCGGCCCGTCACTTGGTGAGGATGAGCTTCCCCGCCCGCGTGATCCGCAGCACGTAGACCTGCCCGTCGAGGTGGATATGGGCCTGCACGCCCCCCTCCGTCAACACGCGCGCGTCGTGGACGGGCAGGCTGTCGGCCCGTGCGGGAATGGAATCGGTCATCGCGTTCATCTTTGGCCCCATGCACTGATTTTCAAACGCATCTGGCGGGACCGCGGGGCGTTTGCCGGGCTGGCTTGATGCTGCCGGACAATTCCTGACAAAATTAATATGGATTGTCAAACCCGGTGACTTCTGGCGCAACGGTAGCGCGAGCGCCGCCCCGTGGGGTGGCGCTGCCAACGCTGGTGTTGAGCACATTATGGCAGCCAAGCCCCTCCGAACTCACCGCATCGCGGGTCGATGGCAATAGCGCCACTCCGCCCCAACGGGGCGGCGCTCGCGCGGCGCGCTACGCGCTTGATTCCGCGCGGGGCCTACCGCCAGAACTTCCCCCAGCTCTCGCGCAACTCCGCATCGTGATACCCGCGCGTCACCTCGTAGAGCCGGTTGCGCACCGACAGCCGCGCGCCGCCGTCGCGCTGGATCGGCCGGATCGTCGTCGCGAACCCGCTGCGCGCGGGCTCCCCGGTCAGCCATGACAGCGGCAGCGTCACCCGCAGCCCCTTGTCGAACGCCCCCTCGCCGAACTCGTCGAACGGGACGTCGGTCAGCGTGAAGAACGCCCCCACCCGGATGCCGTTCGCGAATTCCCGGTCCAGCGCGAAGGTCGCGCCCCAATCCCCCGCCAGGTAGCGGCCGACATCCACCTGCCCCAGAAAGCCGTTGCCGAAATCGTAATAGGCCGAGGCATGGCCCGTCACCACGGCGTAATCGCGCAGCCCGAACAGCACGTCGTAATCGCGCTGGATCGCGTAGTTCAGCTCGCCCCCGAAGGCCAGCCGCGAGGCGACGGGCTTCCACAGCACCTCGCCTGAGACACCCGCGAACATCCGCTCCAGGTAGCCCGCCGTCACCCGCCCGTAGAGATCGTCGCCGGGGCGGAAGAAATACTCGGCCGTGAGATGCGTGATCTCGGTCTCGGAGGCGCGGTCATACCGCACCACGTCGGAGCGGACGCGCGGCAACGGCGAATCCGAGCGGCGGCGCGACTGGTCGAGATTGCCGACGACCGGCTGGCGCACCTGCCCCGACAGAACCAGCCCCGGCGCGGGCGCATAGGCGACGTCGAGCTTCAGCCCCGCATCGGCGCGCACCGGGCTTTGCGGATCGAACAAGGCCGGCGCGAGATAGGCGCCCAACGCGTAGGAGAAATCGGGATAGGCATCGGCCAGCGGCGCGATGCCGCCCCCCGCCCGCCCGATCTCGGCCCGCACATAGCTCTGCCAGGAGCCGTCGAGCGCATGCTCCAGCTCTTCCAGGTCGCGCCGTTGCAGCGTGACGCGCGAGAGCGGCATGCCGCTCGCCACCGGCTCGATCGCGAAGGTCTCCACCCCCGGCGGCAGCGTGTTGGCCAGCACCCGCGCGGTGCGCCCGATCGCCTGCGAGGTCGCGTCGTAGCGGCCGTTGGCGATCCGCACCCGCGCCGTGCCGTCCGAGAGCTCGAGCGCCTCGAGCGCCACGCCCTCGCGCGCCAGCGCCGCGCGCAGCCGAGCCGCGCCGCTGCCGGGCGCGGCGCTGTCCGCACCCCAGCTCGCCGCCGCCACGGCGCCGCGCGGGGCGATCGGCGGCGGCGCCTCCTCGATCCCGCCGGGATGGCGCGGGCGCGCCGGGTCGAACACGTAGCGCAGGGCGATGCCGAACTCGGCCCCGTGCAGCACGTAGCCCGACAGCGACAGCCCGTTGTCGAACCGGTAATCGGCGCCGAAATTGAACGGCATGCGCTGCGTGAAGTTGGAGCGGTTCTGCTCGCGCCTGTAGCCGTCGGAGGAGTACTCGGCCTTCAGCGTCAGCCGGTCGTCGTAATGCCAGGCGAGCCCGCCGAATAGCGCCGCATCGCCGCGGAACCAGTTGCCCAGCCGCAGCCGCCCCGTGCCCGAGCCGCCATCGGGCCGCCGCTCGAACCGCGGCGAGACGAGGCCGAGCGGATTGGCGAAGCCGCCCACCTCGCCCAGCCGGCCCCAGCCGATGCCCCCCGTGGCGACGAGATCGGGCATGATGTGCTTCGTCGCCACCACGTATTCCCCGCCATAGACACCGGTGCCGCCGAAATCCCGCAGGCCCACGGCGAGCGCCGGGCGCGCGGCCGTCTCGGACAGAAGCTGGTACTGCACGTCGAAGCTGCGGTCATAGAGGTTGGGCAGGCCGCCCGAGGGGTAATCGTGGAAGATCGTGTAGCGGAACGAGCCGGTCAGCCGTTCGGCGATCTGGACGGTGACCGTGTTGCGCAGCGCGCCGCCCACGTAAGCGGCGGTGAAGGTGGCGGTGCCGTCGCCGCCGGGATAGGCCACCGGCATGTCGACGATGCCGGGCGTGCCGTAGATGCCGAAGGCCAGACGCGGGCTGTCCTGTGCGCTTGCGGCTCCGGCGCCGTACAGGCACAGGGCCGCGCCGGCGCAGCCGAGAACCATCATGTGCCGCAGCGTCACGTGCCCATCCTCCCGTCTGTGCCGCGGATCTTGGCGCCCGCGGTCACGGGGGCTGTCTCTGCCCGCCCTCAGTTTGAGGCCAAAAGGCTGCGCGAATCAAGGATTTGCTCGGGCCAAGCGGCGCCGGCCCCGGTTTCCGTCGAAACGGGGCGCGCTATTTCAGCAGGATGGAAGCGAGGCGCAGCCGCGCTCAGGCGCTCCAGCTCAGCGGCGCGGGTTCCTCGCGGAAGGCGAAGCGGCGCAGGTGATCCTCGACGATGAACCGCGCGCGGGCCAGCCCCTCTTCATCCGGCGCCGTCACCTTCAGCGTCAGCCCCGCCGCGTCGGCCGACATCAGCGCCGGCCCCGGCGGCAGCTCGGCCCGGCCTTGCCGCTCGTCATAGGCCACGCTCACCTTGTGCGCGAAATGCTTGCACAGCTGCTGCAGGTAGCGCGAGCCCTGCGCGGTGGGGAAATGCGCGGTGGATGTCAGCATCTTCGTGCCGCCTTTCAAACTTGATTCTTTCACTAGGTTATTGGCTTGAACGCCGGCTGGCAATTGGCTAGGCCATCCGCGACAGCCAGCCCCATGCGGAGCCAGCCGACACGAACTCCCCCAGCTGGATGAACTGCCATGACATTCGCCGCCCTCTTCCGCGCCGCCGTGCTTGCCCCTGCCGCGCTGGCCCTCGCCGCGCTCACCGCACCCGCGCAGGCCGAGCCGGTCACCTTCGCCACCGCCACCGACGAGGTCACGCTCGACGCCGCGCCCGAACGCATCGTCGCGCTCGATGTCGCCGCCATCGACACGCTCGCCGCGCTGGGCATCACGCCCTCGGGCATCGTCTCGCCCCTCTTCGTCGACTATCTCGACGGGCTCGAGGGCGCCGCGCAGGTCGGCACCCTGTTCGAGCCGGATTTCGAGGCCATCGCCGCGCTCTCCCCCGACCTGATCGTCGTCGGAGGCCGCTCGGTCGCGCAGGCGGCGCCGCTGGCGCGCATAGCGCCGGTGGCCGACATGAGCATCGGACCGGATGCGCTGGCCGACGGCAAGGCGCGGCTGGAGGCCTATGGCACGCTCACCGGGCGCGGCGCGCAGGCCGCGGAAATCGCCGCCGCGCTGGACGCCAAGCTCGAACAGGCGCGCGCGCTGGCGACGGCGCAGGGTGGCCGGGCGCTAATCGTGATGACGAACGGGCCCAAGCTTTCCGCCTTCGGGCCGGGCAGCCGCTTCGGCTGGTTGCACAATGCCGTGGGCTTCGAGCCTGCCGATCCGGGCATCGACACGGCCAATCACGGCGAGGCGGTCTCCTTCGAATACATCGCCGAGCGCGATCCCGACACGCTGCTGGTGATCGACCGGGGCGCCGCGGTGGGCGAAGGCAATGAAGCCGCGCAGGCGACGCTCGACAACCCGCTGGTGAACGGCACGAAGGCCGCGCGCGAGGGGCGGATCATCTACCTCTCGCCCGCGCCGCTCTATATCGCGGGCGGCGGGGTGCAGGCGCTCTCGATCACGCTCGACGAGATAATCGCGGCCTTCGGGGGCGCGTGAGCGGGTCTCGCACGATGCCTCTCGCCGCCGGGGCGGCGCTGGCGGGCCTGTTCGTGCTGTCGCTGTTCCTGGGCAGCGCGGCGCTGAGCCCGGTCGACCTCGCCGACCCCGCCGCGCGCGAGCTGCTGCTCGTCAGCCGCCTGCCCCGCAGCCTCGCCGCGATGCTGGCCGGCGCGGCGCTGGCGGTGACGGGGCAGATCCTGCAGGTTCTGGCCCGCAACCGCTTCGTCGAGCCGATGACCGCGGGCGCCGGCCAGAGCGCGGCTCTCGGCATCCTCGTCGTCAGCCTCGCCTTTCCCGGCGCCGCGCTGGGGCTGAAGATGGGCGCCGCCGCGCTGGCCGCCCTGGCCGGCACGCTGGGCCTGATCCTGCTGATCCGCCCCCTGCCGCCCACCCAGCCGCTGCTCGTGCCGCTGGTGGCGCTGGTCTATGGCGGCGTGATCGGCGCGGGTGTGACCTTCATCGCCTGGCAGCGCGACATGATGCAGTTCCTGGACGTCTGGATGACGGGCGAGCTTTCGGGCGTGCTGCGCGGCCGGTACGAGCTGCTGTGGCTCTCGGCGCTCACCTGCGCCGCCGCCTGGGCCATCGCCGACCGGCTGACGCTGCTCTCGCTGGGCGAGGATGCGGCGCGCGGGCTGGGGCTGAACATCCCGCTCGTCACCGCGGCGGGCATGGTGGCGATCGCGCTGGCCACCGCGATCGTGGTGGTCACACTCGGCTCGATCCCCTTCGTGGGCCTCGTCGTGCCGGCGCTGGTGGCGCGCCTGACAGGCGACAACCTGCGCCGCGCCCTGCCGATGACGGCGCTGACCGGCGCGATCCTGGTGCTCGCCGCCGACATGGCGGGCCGCACCCTGCGCGCGCCCTACGAGGTGCCGGTCGCCACGATGGTCAGCCTGATCGGCGCGGCGCTGTTTCTCTACCTGCTCAACCGGCGGCCCGCCCGTGGCTAGACGGCTGGCGATCCTCGGCGCGGTGCTGGCGCTGGCCGCCGCCGGCTACATGCTGATCGGCGCGCGCGGAAACTGGGGCTTCGTGCTGCCCTTCCGCGCCGCCAAGCTGGCCGCGCTGCTGCTGGTGGGCGCGGGGCTGGCCGTGGCCACCGTGATGTTCCAGACCATCACCGCCAACCGCATCCTCACGCCCTCGCTGATGGGCTACGATGCGCTCTACGTGCTGGTGCTGACGGCGCTGGTGCACGGGCTCGGCGCCTCGGGCTATGCCGCGCTGCCGCCCGCCCTGCTCTTCGCGCTGAACCTCGCTGCGATGAGCGCGCTCGGCCTGCTGCTCTTCGCGCTTCTGGCGCGGCTGGCGCGCGGCGACCTGGTGCGCCTGGTGCTGACGGGCATCGTGCTGGGCCTGCTGATCCGCGCCGGCACGACCTTCCTGCAAAGGATGATCGACCCGAGCGCCTTCCAGATGGTGCAGGGCATCTCCTACGCCCGTTTCACCCAGGTGGAGCCTTCGCTGCTGGGCCTCGCCGCGCTGGCCATCCTGCCGGCGCTGGCGCTCGCGTGGACGCTGCGCCACCGGCTCGACGTGATCTCTCTGGGGCGCGACGCGGCGGCCGGGCTGGGCGAGCCGCCGGCGCGGCTGGAACGTGCCGCGCTGGCGCTGATCTGCGTGCTCGTCGCCGCCGCCACCGCGCTTGTCGGGCCGCTCGCCTCGGGCTCGCTGGGCCCGACCAGCTTCTTCGGCCTGATCGCCGCGGCCTTCGCCCACGCCATCACCCCCCATGCCCGCCACGCCGTGCTGATGCCCTGCGCCGCGCTCACCGGCGCGCTGATCCTCGTCGGCGGGCAGACATTGATGGAGCGGGTGCTGGCGCTCGCCACCCCGCTCACCGTGGTGATCGAGTTCGTCGGTGGCGTGACCTTCCTGATCCTGCTTCTGAAAAGGCGTTCGGCATGATCCGTATCAGCGACGTGCACCACCAGATCGACGGCCAGCCGATCCTGCGCGGGATCGAGCTCGACATACCGCAGGGCGGCGTCACCGCGCTGATCGGCCCGAACGGCGCGGGCAAGTCCACGCTGCTCTCGCTGGTCGCGCGGCTGGCGCCGATCCAGCGCGGGCGCATCACCGTGGCCGGGCACGAGGTGGGCCGCGTGCGCGACCGCGATCTCGCCCGCGTGCTGGCGATCATGCCCCAGGCGCAGCACGTCGCCACCCGCTTGCGCGTCGAGGAACTGGTGGGCTTCGGCCGCTACCCCTGGCATCGCGGCCGCCCCGGCCCGGCCGACCGCGCAATGGTGGAAGCCGCTCTCGAGCGGTTCGACCTGCGCGCCCTGCGCAGCCGCTTCCTCGACGAGATCTCGGGCGGCCAGCGCCAGCGCGCGCTGGTGGCGATGGCCTATGCGCAGGACACGCCCGTCCTGCTGCTGGACGAGCCGCTCAACAACCTCGACATCGCCGCCGCACGCGGGCTGATGGCGCTGCTGCGCGACATGGCCGAGCGCGACGGCAAGACGATCCTGATCGTGCTGCACGACATCAACGTCGCCACCGCCTATGCCGACCGGCTGGTGGTGATGCGCGAGGGGCGCATCGCCGCCGAGGGCCCTCCGGGCGAGGTGGTGACCGAAGCACTCCTGCGCGAGGTGTTCGGTACCGAGGCGGGCATCGCCCGGATCGAGGGGCGGCCCTTCGTGATCGTCTGAGGGCTCGCGGAAAAGCCTCCGCCGCTTTCTTGACAATTTCAGTAAGGCTATCTATCGCGGGCCCATCACTGCCAGCTGCGACACCGTGCATCCTGTCCCGCCAGCAAGACAACCACCAAGGGGATAACGGGACATGGCATTGAACGTGCGGGCGCTGCTGCTGGGCAGCGCGGCTTTGTGGGGCGGGCTCGCCCAGACGCAACAGGCAGCGGCGCAGGAGGTCTTTGCCCTCGATCCGATCCGCGTCGAATCCGAAGGCGCGCAGGAAGCGCTCGGCAACACCTCCGTCACCGAGGAAGAGCTGGAGGCGCGCAACCCCACCAGCCTGGCCGACATCTTCGCGGGCGAATCCGAGATCGCCGTGAGCGGCGGCGCGGCCATCGCGCAGAAGGTGATGGTGCACGGGATCGAGGAATCGCTGCTCGGCGTCACGATCGACGGCGCGCGGCAGAACAAGTCGGCCTTCCACCACACCGGCAACGTGCTCATCGACCCGACGCTGCTGAAACGCGTCGAGATCTCTTCGGGCATCGCGCCCGCCGATGCCGGCCCCGGCGCGCTGGCCGGCCTCATCGCCTACGAGACGAAGGACGCCGCCGACCTGCTGGAGCCCGGCGCCACCTTCGGCGGCCACGCGCGCTTCGGCTATGACAGCAACGGCAGCACGTTCACCTATGGCGGCACGCTCTACGGCATGACCGGCGGCTTCGACTACCTGCTCAACGCCACCCGCGCCCAGGGCGACGATTACCGCGACGGCAACGGCCGCACGATCGGCGGCACCGGGGCCGATCTCACCGGCGTGGCGCTGAAGCTCGGCTATACCGGCAGCACCGGCCACCGGCTGGAGTTTTCGGGCGAGATGGTCCGCGATGCCGGCACCCGTGCCATGCAAGGCAACCCGCCCACCTTCGGCCCGCCCTATTTCGCCCGGCCCGATTTCGCTGGCGTGAACGGGCGGCCCACCGTCTATCGCGCGGCGCTCTCGCAGCGCAATTCCTACACCTTCACCTACGAGATGACCGAGCCGCAGGGCATCTGGGCCCCGCTCGCGCAGCTCTCCTACAACGAACAGCTCGTCGAGGCGGGCGCCGCGGTTGGCACCAACACCTCGCTCAGCGGCAAGCTGGAAAACCGGTTTGCGCTCTGGGGCGGCGAGTTGGCCGCGGGCGTGGATTTCTTCCACGATACCGCGCGCAGCCACGGCGTGCTCAACGCCCCGCCGGGCCGCGAGACGCTGAACAATGCCGGCATCTACGCCCAGATGCGCCAGGATGTGGGCGAGCGTCTGTCGCTCTCCTATGGCGGGCGGTACGACATCCAGCGCTACACGCTCGACGATGGCAGCACCCACGAGGCGCAGGGCTTCAGCGCCAACGCTCAGGCCGATCTCAGGCTGACCGAGACGCTTTCGCTCAATGCCGGCGTGGCCTCCAGCTGGGGCGGGTTCGAACTGTCGGAAGCCTCGCTCATCAACCTCAACGGCACCTGGACATACGGCGTGCCCACCGCCTCGCGCGCGCTGAACGCGCGGGCTGGCCTCCGCTATGAGCAGGGGCCGTGGCAGGCCGGGCTGGCCTATTTCCACACCCGGATCGACGATGTGAACGACGTGCTCGACCCGGCGCGCCCCACCTCGGATGTCACCTCGCGCGGGGTGGATGCCTCGGTCGCCTATATGGGCGCGCGCGGCTTCGCGCGGCTCAACTACACCTATGCCGACGTGCGCGAGGATGGCGATACCGTCGCCTCCAACGCCTATTACATCGGCCGACCGATGGGGCATATATTCGCGCTCGAGGCCGCCTATGACGTGACGCCCGACTGGCGCGTCGGCGGCACGGCCGAGATCGCGCTGGCCAACCCGGATGCGGCCGGCGCGGGCGCGGGGCCGTTCGTGATGGGCGAACTGCCGGGCTACGAGGTGGTGAACCTCTACGCCACTTATACGCCCCCGCGATACGACAACGTGCAGATCCGCTTCGACGTGCGCAACGTGTTCGATGCCGCCTATGCCAGCCGCTCCTCCGACGGCATCGGCACGGCGATCATCGACCCGCTCAACGAGCCCGGCCGCTCCTTCGGCCTGTCGCTCAACGTGAGCTTCTGATGGCGCGCGTACATCACATCATGGGGGCGCGCCGGGCAACCGGCGCGCTCTGCGCGCTGGCGGCGCTGGCCGCGCCCGCCTCGGCGCAGGAAGTGCCGGCCGCCGATGCGCCCGCGGCGCCGCTCCCCGCGCCGGAAACCCCGCTCGACCGGGCGGCCACGCTGCTCGCCGATGGCGGCCCGGCGATCTGGGCCATCGCGGCGCTCTCGGTGCTGACGCTGGCGCTGATCCTGTGGAAGACATGGCGCCTGTCGCGCGCCGGCGCCTGGTCGCGCGCGCCGTCGGCCCGCGCCGTCGCCGCCTGGGAAGCGGGCGATCGTGACGGGGCCCTCGCGGCGCTGGCCCGCCGCCACGGCCTGCGCAGCCGGCTCGCCCGCGCCGCGATGCAGGCCGCGCGCGACCTGCCCGAACCCGCCGCCCGCGAAGAGACCGAGCGCGTGGCCCGCCGCCTGCTCGCCGACCAGCAGGGCGGCCTGCGCGCGCTGGAGCTCATCGCCACGATCGCCCCGCTGCTCGGCCTGCTCGGCACGGTGCTGGGCATGATCGCCGCCTTCCAGGCCCTGCAGGAAGCCGGCTCGCGCGCCGATCCGGCGCTGCTGGCCGGCGGCATCTGGGAAGCCCTGCTCACCACCGCGGCGGGCATGGCCGTGGCGATCCCCGCCTCGGCGGCGCTCACCTGGTTCGAGACGGTGATCGACGCCCTGCGCGCCGACATGGAAGACCTCGCCGCGCGCGTCTTCGTGGCCGGCAAGGCGCCCGAAGCGCGGCAGGACATGGCCGCCGAATGACCTTCGCGGGCGCCAGACGGGCCAGGCGGCGCCCCAGCCTGACGCCGATGATCGACGTGGTCTTCCTGCTGCTCGTCTTCTTCATGCTCGCCTCGCGCTTCGGCCTCGACGCGGTGATTCCGCTGCCGCTGGGCGGCGGCGGCGGCGCCTATACCGGCGCGCCGCGGCTCGTGCAGATCGGCCCCGACAGCCTGCGCCTCAACGGCGTGCCGGTGGGCGAAGCGGCACTGCCCGAGGCCCTGCACGCCCTGATGGAAAGCGAGGCCGACCCGGTGATCCTGCGCGCCGACGAGGGCACCGACCTGCAGCGCGTCGTCACCCTGTCCGACGGGTTGCGCGCGGCCGGGATCGCGCGGCTGGTGCTGGTGGAATGATCGATCTCGCCCCGCCCCCGCGCCGCCCGCGCGGCGAATCGATCGTGCCGATGATCAACGTCGTCTTCCTGCTGCTGGTCTTCTTCCTGATGACCTCGCAACTCGCCCCGCCCGAGCCGGTGGAGGTGACGCCGCCCGCGGCCGACGCCGCCGATGACGGGGCCGAGGCGGGGCCCGCCGCGCTCTACCTCGCCGCCGACGGCACGCTCGCCTTCCGCGAGCTGCGCGGCGAGGCGGCCATCGCGGCCTTTGCCGCCGAGGCCGGGCCCGAGACCTCAGCGCCCCCTGCCCTGCGGGCCGACGCGCAAGCCGAGGCGCGCGACGTGGCCGCCATCCTCTCCCGCCTGCGCGCGGCGGGGCTGGGCGAGGTGGCGCTGGTCGTGGTGCCGCGATGAGCCGGCGGGCCGAGTTCCCGATCTTCCTCGCGCTCGCTGCCGCGCTGCACCTGGGCGCGGCGATGCGCTACCCGGTGGAGGATGGCGGTGCCGAGACCGGCGGCACCGGCGGCGAGCAGAGCGTGACGGTCGAGGCCGCCTCGGCCCGGATCGCCGCCCTAGTCGAGGAATGGGAGAAGCCGCCCGAGGCCGCTGAACCGCCCACTCCCATGCAGGCCCCCGAGCCTCCGCAGGACGCGCCCGCCGCGCCGGCGCCCGCCACGGAACAGCCCGCGCCCGAAAGGCCTGCCCCGCAAGCGCCGCCGCCGCCCGACGCGCCCGAGGCCGACCCACAGGCGCAACCCGCCCCCGCCCCGCTCGCCCCGCTGCCCGAGGCAGAGATCGCCGTCGCGCCCTCCCGCCCGGCCGCGCCGGAGCCCGCCCTGCCCGACGCGCCGAGCCGCCCGCAGGTGGAGCCGCCCCGCGCCGAGGCGCCCCCGCCGCCCACGCTGCAGGCCGAAGCGCCGCCGCCCGAGGCCCCCGCCACGCCTGCCGAGCCCGCGCCTCCCGCGCCCGCCGATGCCATCGCCGCCAGCCCGCGCCCGCAGCCGCGGCCCGACAGGCCCGAACCGCCCGATCCGCCGCGCCAGCAGGCACGGCAGGCCGCCCCGCAACCCGCCCCCCCGGCGCAGGAGAATAGCAGCGCCCAGGCCGCCCGCCGCGCTTCGGGCAGCGGCGGCGCGGTGCAGGCCGGCGAGGCTGCGCAGAACGCCGCGCGCGCGCTGTCTCCGGCGCGGCGGCAACAGCTCCAGGCCACCTGGGGCGCGCAGATCCGCGCGCGGATCGAGCGGCAGAAGCGCCACCCCGGCGGGCGCGGCGGGCGGGTCGTGGTGCAGCTCACGGTTTCGCCCGCGGGGCAGATCGTGGGCGCGGGGATCGCGCGCTCCTCCGGCCAGCCGGCGCTCGACCGCGCGGCGATCACCGCGGTGCGGCGTGCGGGCCGGTTGCCGGCCGCGCCGGAGGGGCTGCCGCGGCAGAACTTCAGCTTCAGCCTGCCGATGGATTTCCGCTGAGCACGCCCCGGCGCGGCACGGCGCCGCAGCAAGGCGCACCGCCCCTTCCCCTGCCCCGCCCCGCCGGGCTAGATGCCGCCATGATCCGCACCGCGCCTCTGCTTGCCCGTCTCTGCCTCGCCCTCGCATTGGCGCTGGCGGGCGCGCTTTCGGCCGCCCAGATGGCGCCTGCGCGGGGCGAGGCGGCGCTGGCCGCCGCCGAACTGGCGCTGGGCCCGGTGGCAGGCGATCTCTGCGGAGAGCCGGCGGGGGAGCATCGCTGCCCGTTCTGCCGCCTGCTCGCCGATCCGCCGCAGGCCGCACCGGCTGGCCCGGCGCGGCGGGCGAGCCTGCATGATCTCTGGGACCTGGCTGCCGCAGCGCCTCCCGCCGGCCCCGCCGGCGATCCCTGCCGCCCCGTCCGCGCACCCCCGGCGCGGGCCTGATCCAGCCTTGCAGTTTTTGCCGCCCGCCGGGCGGCGCCATCCATCTCGGGGGATTTCCCATGTTTTCGACACGCCTTCTCAGGGGCGCCCTTGCGCTCCCTTTCCTGTTCGCCTCCGCCGCCCTGGCGGGCGAGAGCCACGGCCATGCCCCCAGCTACACGGCCGGCCACCTCACCATCACTGCGCCCTTCACCCGCGCCACCCTTCCGAACGCGCCCGTCGCCGGCGGCTACATGAGCATCGCGAATGCCGGCCCCGGTGACGACCGCCTCGTCGCCGCCGAGAGCCCCGTCGCCGGGCGCGCCGAGATCCACGAGATGCGGATGGAGGGCGACGTGATGAAGATGCGCGAGCTGATGGACGGCCTGCCCCTGCCCGCGGGCGAGACCGTGGAGCTGGCGCCGGGGGGCAATCACGTCATGCTGATGGACCTCGCTGCGCCGCTGGAAGAGGGCGGGACGGTGCCGCTGACGCTGGTCTTCGAGCAGGCCGGGCGGGTCGAGGTGGTGCTGGATATCGCCGCGCCGGGGGCGCGGGCAGCGCATGGGGCGCACGGCCACGCGCCGGCGGCGGATCAATGAGGCTCTCGGGCCTGCGCCTCGCCGCGCTCTGCCTGTGGGTGCTGGCCATCGCGGCGCTGGGCATGCTCGCCTGGGCTCGCGTCGGCCCGTCGGCGACCGAGGCGGCTGAGGTCGAGGCGGTCACGATCGGCCAAGGCGACTACCGGCTCACCGCGACGGACGGCTCTGCCTTCACCGAAGATGCGCTGAAGGGCGCGCCCTCGGCCGTGTTCTTCGGCTTCACCCATTGCCCGGATGTCTGCCCCACCACGCTGGGCGAGATCGCCGCCTGGCAGGAGGAACTGGACGCGCCGATCCGGGCCTTCTTCGTCACCGTCGACCCCGAGCGCGACACCGCCGAGATCCTCGCCGATTATACCGGCTGGGTGCCCGGCCTTCTGGGCGTGACCGGCAGCCGGGAAGAGACCGACAGGGCGGTCGAGGCCTTCCGGGCCTATGCCGCCAAGGTGCCGCTGGAGGATGGCGGCTACACGATGGATCACTCGGCCCACGTGCTGCTCTTCGACAGCGCGGGGCGGTTCTTCGAGCCGATCGGATACGGCGAGGGGATCGACCGGGCGGTGGAGAAGATCCGGCGTCTTCAGGCGCTCTGAGGGTGGCTGGCCGGGCCTTTTTCGGGCCCGGCCAGAGGGCCCAAAAGGGGTCGATTCAGGGGTGTCCACATGTGGACACCTCGTAAGCCATTGATTTTACATGGTCGGATTTTGTTAACTATGTTCCGCGGCCACCCCTCACATCCCCCGGCCAGCCACCATCGCGCCGAGATCGGCGGCGGAGAGACCGGCCGGGTCGGCGAGCGCGCGGGCGAGCCTGTCGCCCGCCTCGGGGCCGAGCGCGGCGCGGGACTTGGCGTGCAGCCGGGCCTCGAGCGCCTCGGGCTGGATCGGGTCGGCGAGGTCGTGGGAGAGCGCCACGCTGCGCCCACCTGCCAGACGCGCCGTGCCCGAGACCTGCATGTCGGACAGCGCCGCGTCGCCCTCCACCTTCACCCGCCTAGCGAAACCGGCCAGCGCGGGATCGGCGGCGACGGCATCGGTATAGGCGCGGTGATCGCCCGTCTCGCGCCCGGCGATCACCATGCCGGCGAGCCAGGCGTAGGAGAACTTGACCTCCAGCCCCGTGCGCGGCGCCTTGATGTCGCAGACGCGCAGCCAGCGGGGGTTGGTGCGGATCTCGACCGCCTCCACCGCCTCCAGCCCCAGCCCGGCCAGCCCCGCGCCTTGCAGCGCTTCGATCATCGCGTGCAGGCCGTGGCAGCAGGCATGCAGCTTGTAGCTGTTGCGTGCAAAGCGGAAGGTGCCGTCGGGCGGATCGGGCCAGCCGGCGGCCGGATCGGGATGGTCGGCATGGGTGGCGATGAAGCCCTGCGGGCCGGCGATGCCGTCATCGGCAGACGTCATGCCCAGCCGGGCGAGCATGGCCGCCTCCACCCCGGTCGCCGCCGCGATGCCGGCATTGTAGGGCTTGCCCATCGTGCCGAATTGCGATTTCAGCCCCGCGACGCGGGTGGCACAGAGCCCCAGCGCGGCGCGCATCCGGGTGCGATCCAGCCCCATCAGCCGCCCCGCCGCCAGCACCGCCCCGAAGGCGCCGGCAGTGGCGGTCTGGTGGAAGCCGCGATTGTAGTGCCCCGCGCCCAGCACCTGGCCCAGCCGGATCGCGCCCTCGGCCCCGGCGAGGAAGGCGGCGATCACCTCGGCGGCGCCTGCACCCTCCTGCTCGCCCACGGCGAGGGCGGCGGGATAGATGCCCACCGAGAGGTGCCCGACATGAGCGAAATGCGTGTCGTCGAAATCGAGCGCGTGGCTGGCCGCGCCGTTCACCAGCGCCGCCATGCGCGCGGGCGCCTTTCCGCCGCCGAAGAGCGTGGCCGCGCCCTGCCCGCCCTCGGCCTCGGCCAGCGCGCGCAGCGTCTGGGCGACCGGCTCTGACTGTCCGGCCAGGCCGCAGACCATCCAGTCGAGCAGCGAGAGACGGGCGAGCGCAAGGGCCTCGGCCGGCATCGCCTGCGCCGGGGTTTCGGCCAGATCGAGCATGTTCTCGGTGATCGTCATCGCGCGCGCCTCCCCGCACCGCGTTTATGGCCCGGCTTGCAACGCGGGGGAAAGGCCGTTTGCAGGAACATCCCTGCATCGCGACGCGTTCCCGAACAGGAGGCAAGCGCATGTCCTTTCGGAAGACCTACCTCACCAAGCCCATCTACAAATGGGCCAAGACGGCCCTGCCCGCCCTGTCGGAGACCGAGGCCGAGGCGATCTCGAGCGGCGATGTCCATTTCGAGGCCGAGCTGTTTTCGGGCAAGCCCGACTGGTCGATGTTGCGCGACATGAAGGCGCCCCGGCTGACCGAGGAGGAACAGGCCTTCCTCGACGGCCCCTGCGCCACCTTCTGCGACATGATCGACGAGTGGAAGGTCAACCAGTACAAGGCCGACCTGCCCGAGGAGGCGTGGAATTACCTGCGCGAGAACGGGTTCTTCGGGATGATCATCCCCAAGGAGCATGGCGGGCTGGGCTTCTCTGCCTATGCCCATTCCGAGGTGATCCGCTACATCTCGAGCCATTCGATCACCGGGGCGGTCACCGTGATGGTGCCCAACTCGCTCGGCCCCGGCGAGCTGATCCTGCAATTCGGCACCGAGGAACAGCAGCGCCACTGGCTGCCCCGCCTGGCGGGCGGCGAGGAGCTGCCGGCTTTCGGCCTGACCAGCGAAGAGGCGGGTTCGGATGCCTCGGCCATGGTCGATACCGGGGTGGTCTGCCGGGGCGAGTGGAACGGCGAGGAGGTGCTGGGCCTGCGGCTGAACTGGGCGAAGCGGTATATCACGCTCGCGCCCGTCTGCACCGTGCTGGGGCTGGCCTTCCAGATGCGCGACCCCGATCGCCTGCTCGGCGACGAGGAAGATATCGGCATCACCTGCGCGCTGGTGCCCACCGATCTGCCGGGGGTGGAGACGGGGCGGCGGCACTTGCCCTCGGGCACGATGTTCATGAACGGCCCGACCACGGGCGAAGACGTGTTCATCCCGCTCGATCACATCATCGGCGGGCCGGACTATGCCGGGCGCGGCTGGATGATGCTGATGAGCGCGCTCGCCGCCGGGCGCGGCATCTCGCTGCCCTCGCTTTCCGCCGCGGCCTCGGCCATGGCGGCGGATACGACGGGCGCCTATGCGCGCATCCGCCAGCAGTTCAACCTGCCGATCGGCCTCTTCGGCGGCGTGCAGGAGCCGATGGCGCGGATCGCCGCCAATGCCTACGTGATCGACGCCGGCCGGCGGCTGACGACCGCGGCGCTCGACGAGGGGCACAAGCTGGCGGTGATCTCGGCGATCATGAAATACCACGCCACGGAGCGGATGCGCGAGGCGCTGGGTGACGCGATGGACGTGCATTCCGGCAAGGCGGTGATCGACGGGCCGCTGAACTACCTGCAGCCCGCCTATCGTTCGATCCCGATCGGGATCACCGTGGAGGGCGCCAATATCGTGACGCGCAACCTCATCATCTTCGGCCAGGGCGCGATCCGGGCGCATCCGCATCTGCTGGACGAGATGCAGGCTTTGCAGGAGAGCGATCCCGATGCCTCGCTCGATGCGTTCGACAAGCATTTCTGGGCCCATGTCGGGCATTCCGTGCGCACCTTCTTCCGCGCCTGGGGCACCGCCTGGCGCGGCCGGGGCGGCGCGCCCGAGGGGGCCGGCAAGGTGGCGCCGCTCTACGGGCGGCTGGCGCGCTGGTCGGCGGCCTTTGCCGTGGTGGCCGACATGGCCTTCCTCACGCTCGGCGGCGCGCTGAAGCGCAAGGAGATGATCTCGGCCCGGCTGGGCGATGCGCTGTCGGAGATGTATCTCGTCGCCGCGACGCTGAAGCGATGGGAGGACGAGGGCCGCCAGGAGGCCGACCTGCCGCTGGTGCGCCACGCCGCCGAGACATCATTCGCGCGGATCGGCCGGGCGCTCGACGAGACGATCGCCAATTTCCCCGCGCGCTGGGTGGGCTGGCTGCTGCGGCCCACGCTGCTGCCGCGCTCGGCCTCGCGCGGGCCGACGGATGACGTGACCGAGGCCGCCGCGATGCTGATCTACCACCCCACGGCCGCGCGCGACCGGCTGATCGGGCGGCTGCACCGGGGCGCGCCCGGCAGCGGCATCGCGCTCTTGCACGACGCCTATCGCCGCGTCACCGCCGCCGAGCCGCTGGCCAAGCGCCTGCGCGAGACGCGCAAGACCCCGCGCGAGGGGCTGGAGGCGGGCATCCTCAGCGAAGAGGAATTCGCCCAGCTTCAGAAGGTGGCCGAGGCGGTGCAGAAGGTCGTCGCCGTCGACGATTTCACGCCCGAGGAACTGGCGCGGCTGTTCCCCGGCATGGACCGCCCCGAAACGCCCAGCGCCGGCACGCGGGAGGCCGCTGAATGAGCCGGCCGGTCTACCTCGTCGATGGCGCGCGCACGCCGTTCCTGAAGGCCCGCGGCAAGCCCGGCCCGTTCACGCCGGTCGACCTCGCCGTGCAATGCGGCCGCCCGCTGCTGATGCGCCAGCCCTTCGCCCCCACCGCCTTCGACCTCGTCATCCTGGGCTGCGTCAACGTCATCCAGGACGAGATGAACCCCGCCCGCGTGGCCGCCTTGCGGCTGGGGCTGGGCGATGAGCAGGTGGCCTTCACCGTGCAGATCAATTGCGGCTCGGGCATGCAGAGCATCGACACCGCCTTCCGCTACATCCGCGACGGCAGCCACGAGATGATCCTCGCCGGCGGCGCCGAGGCGCTGAGCCACGCGCCGCTCGTCTACAGCCGCGAGGCGACCGAGTGGTTCGGGCGGATGGCACAGGCCAAGCGGCCGCTCGACAAGGCCAAGGCGATGGCCGATGTGCGCCCCGATTTCTTCTCGCCCGTCATAGGGCTGGAACGGGGGCTGACCGATCCCATCACCTCGCTCAACATGGGCCAGACGGCCGAGGTACTGGCGCATCGCTTCGGGATCGACCGCCAGACCGCCGATGCCTATGCCGTGGAAAGCCACCACCGCCTCGCCGCCGCGCAGGAGGAGGGCCGGCTCGATCCCGAGGTGCTGCCCGCCTTCGACCGCGACGGCAACGCCCATGCCCGCGACGATGGCGTGCGGCCCGACAGCTCGCTCGACAAGCTCGCCAAGCTCGATCCCGCCTTCGAGAAGCCCTACGGCAAGGTCACGCCGGGCAATTCCAGCCAGATCACCGATGGCGCCTCATGGGTGATCCTCGCCTCGGAGACGGCGGTGGAGGCCCACGGGCTCACCCCGCTGGCGCGGATCGTGGATAGCGAATGGGCGGCACTCGACCCCTCGATCATGGGGCTGGGGCCGGTGCTCGCCTCGACCCCGCTCGCCCAGCGCCACGGGCTTTCCTGCGAGGATATCGGGCTGTGGGAGATCAACGAGGCCTTCGCCGCCCAGGTGCTGGCCTGCCTCGCCGCCTGGCAGGACGCCGATTTCTGCCGCGACGTTCTGGGCTACGACGCGCCGTTCGGCCGGATCGACCGGGGGCGGCTGAACGTCGATGGCGGGGCGATCAGCCTCGGCCACCCCGTCGGCACCAGCGGCAACCGCATCGTGCTGCACCTGGCCAACGCGATGAAGGCACGCGGCGTGACGCGGGGCATCGCCACGGAATGCATCGGCGGCGGCCAGGGCGGCGCCATGCTGCTGGAGGCCGCATGACCGACGTGCTCGACCATATCGAACCCGACCCCGCCGAGGATGCCCCCCGCCCCCGCCAGCTCACGCATTGGCGGCAGGAAGAGGCGGGCGGCGTCATCACCATCTGGCTCGACAGCCCGGGCAAGAGCGCCAACCTGATCTCTGCCGAGGTGCTGCGCGAACTCGACATGCTGATCGACCGGGCCGAGCGGGCGCGGCCCGAGGCGCTGGTGCTGCGCTCGGCCAAGGCCTCGGGCTTTGCCGCGGGGGCCGATATCGGCGAGTTCGACGATCTGCGCGGCCCCGAGGCCGAGGCGCGGCTGAGCGAGGGGCATGGCGTGCTCGACCGGCTGGAGGCGCTGAGCTTCCCGACCGTCGCCGTCATCCACGGCCACACGCTGGGCGGCGGGCTGGAAGTGGCGCTGGCCTGCGATCACCGGATCGGGGTGGAGGGGCTGAAGGCGGGCTTCCCCGAAGTGCGGCTGGGCCTGCATCCCGGCCTTGGCGGCACGTTCCGCCTGACCGGGCTGATCGACCCGCTGGAAGCCATGCAGATGATGCTGACCGGCAGCTCGGCCCACGACACGAAGGCGAAGAAGCTGGGCATCGTGGATGCCCTGGTGCCCGAGCGCCATGTCGATGCCGCTGTGGCAGCCGCCATCGCCGGCAAGCTGGAAACCGACCGCGGCGGGGTGAAGGCCAGCGCCCTGCGCACCGGCGCCGCGCGGGGCATCGCCGCCGCACGGATGCGGACCGAGACCGAGAAGCGCGCCCCCCGCGCGCACTACCCCGCCCCCTTCGCGCTGATCGAGCTGTGGCACCAGCATGGCGGCGACCGGAGGGAGATGCAGAAGGCCGAGATCGCCTCGTTCGGCTCGCTCTTGGGCAGCGCCACGGCGCAGAACCTGATCCGCGTCTTCCACCTGCGCAACCGGCTGAAGGCGGCGGGGCGCGGCGAGGACGGCATCGCCCATGTCCACGTGATCGGCGCGGGCGAGATGGGCGCCGAGATCGCCGCCTGGTGCGCGATCAACGCCAAGCGCGTGACGCTGGAAGACGTGGCGCTGGAGCCGCTGGGCAAGGCGGTGAAACGCGCCGCCAAGATCTGCCGCGACAAGCACCTGTCGGGGATCGAGACACGCGACGCGCTCGACCGGATGATGCCCGATCCCGGCGGGCTGGGCCGCGCGCGGGCCGACCTGGTGATCGAGGCGGTGCCCGAGAAGCGCGACCTGAAGGAAAAGATCTATGCCAGCCTCAAGGGCGCGATGAAGGACGGCGCGATCCTCGCGTCCAACACGTCGAGCCTGCAACTCGGCACGCTGGTGGATGCCGCGCCCGAGGCGGCGCGCTTCGCTGGGCTGCATTTCTTCAACCCGGTCTCGAAGATGCAATTGGTCGAGGTGGTCTCGCATCCCGGCGCGAAGGCCGACACGCTCGACCGGCTGGCCGCCTTCACCGCGGGGATCGACCGGCTGCCCGCGCGGGTGCGCGACTACCCCGGCTTCCTCGTCAACCGCGTGCTCGCCCCCTACCTGATGGAGGGGATCGTGATGGTGGATGAAGGCCACGACAAGGAAGCGATCGACCGCGCGGCGCTCGCCTTCGGCATGCCGATGGGTCCGCTCACGCTGGCCGACCAGGTGGGGCTGGATATCTGCCTGGAGGTCGGCCGCTCGCTGCGCGACACGCTCGACAAGCCGGTGGCCGAGACGCCCGACTGGCTGGCGAAGAAGGTCGAGGCGGGCGAGACCGGGCGCAAGGCCGGCAAGGGCATCTACGATTACGACAAGGGCGGCGCGCCGGAAGAGCCCGCCGACGAACCCGACCAGGCGCTGATCGACCGGCTGATCCTGCCGATGTGCAACGCCGCGGTGGAATGCCTGCGCGAGGGCGTGGCGGAGGATGCCGACACGATCGACGCGGCGATGATCTTCGGCACCGGCTGGGCGCCGTTCCGCGGCGGGCCGCTGCATTACGCCCGGGTGCGCGGCGACGTGCCCGACCGGCTGCGCGACCTGGCCGAGCGGCATGGCGAGCGCTTCGCCCCCGATCCGGGCTGGGATGACTTTGGCTGACCCCGCGGCCGACCGCGCCGAGGCGCTGGTCGCCGAGATCATCGACCGGCTGGGTGGCGAGATCCGGCTGGCCCTGCCGCTCGGCCTTGGCAAGCCGGTGACGCTGGTCAACGCGCTGGTGCGCGCGGCGGCGGCGCGGCCCGAGGTGCGGCTCAGCATCCTCACGGCGCTGACGCTCGAGGGCCCGGCCATGGGCTCGGGCATGGCGCGGCGCTTCCTCGCGCCGGCGCGCGAGCGGCTGTTCGGCGCCTATCCCGAGCTGGAATATGCGCGGCTGATGCGGGCGGGCGAGTTGCCCGGCAACGTCGAGGTCTCGGAATTCTTCATGCTGGCCGGCCGCTGGCTGGGGGTGGACATGGCGCAGCGCCGCTACATTCCGGCCAATTACACCCACGCGCTCGACGTGCTGCGCCGCTGGCGGCCGAACCTGGTGATGCAGCTGGTCGCCGATGCGGGCGACGGCCGGCTGAGCCTGTCGTGCAATACCGACATCACCGCCGATCTGGTGGCCGACCGGCGCGCCGGGCGGCTCGATTTCCTCTTCGCGGGCGAGCTGCATCCCGACCTGCCCGCGCTGGGCGGCGAGGCGGCGCTGGTGGGCCGCGATTTCGCCGACCTGCTGCTGGAGGATGCCGGCGGCTATGAGCTCTTCTCGGCGGTCAAGCGCCCGGTCGGCGCGGTCGAGCACGCGATCGGGCTCAACGTTGCGCGGGTGATCGAGGATGGCGGCACGCTGCAGATCGGCATCGGCGCGATCGGCGACGCGGTGGCGCACGCGCTGATCCTGCGCCACCGGGGCGAGGCCGCCGCGATCCACGCCGCGCGACCCTTCGCGGCGGACGGCTTCGCCTGCGACGGCGCCTTCGATGCGGGGCTCTATGCGGTGACCGAGATGCTGGTGGACGGGATCGTGCAGCTCTTCGAGGCCGGCATCGTGAGGCGCGAGGTGGATGGCGCGGCGATCCATGCGGGCTTCTTCGTCGATTGCCGCGACTTCTATCGGCGCCTGCGCGAGATGGCGCCGGAGCGCCGCGCGCTGATCCGCATGATGCCGGTCTCGTTCACCAACCAGCTCTACGGCGACGAGGCGGGCAAGCGCGCGGCGCGGGTGAAGGCGCGGTTCGTGAATTCCGCGATGAAGGCCACGCTGCTGGGCGGGGTGGTGAGCGATGCCACCTCGGAAGGCCGCGAGGTGAGCGGGATCGGCGGGCAGTTCAACTTCGTCGAACAGGCCTTTGCGCTGGAAGGCGCGCGGTCGCTCATTACCCTGCCGGCGGTGCGGTGGCACAAGGGGCGGGCGCGATCCAACATCGTCTGGGCGCATCCCCATGAAAGCGTGCCGCGCGCCTATCGCGATATCATCGTCACCGAATACGGGATCGCCGATCTGCGCGGCAAGCGCGACGAGGATGCCGTGGCCGCCATGCTGCGCATCGCCGACAGCCGCTTCCAGGCCGGCCTGCTGGACGAGGCGAAGGCGGCGGGCAAGATCGCAAGCGATTTCGAGCTGCCCGAAGCCTGGCGCCACAACCGGCCCGAGCGGGTGGCAGACTGGCTTGCCCCGTTCGACCTGCCCGATTTCCCCTTCGGCAGCGATTTCACCGAGGAGGAGCGCCGCCTGCTGCCCGCGCTCGAGACCTTGTCGAATAGCGAGGGCAACCGGCTGCGGATGGCGGGGCTGCTGCTCGCCGGGTTGCGGGGGCGCGCGCCCGAGGCGCCGATGCGGCGGATGGGGCTGGACGCGCCCAAGGGCTGGCGCGAACGGCTCGAGGCGCTGGCGCTGAAGGGCGCGCTGGTGCGGACGGAGTGAACCGCCGGCCTAGCCCCCCTGCCCCTTCGCCCAATCCTCCAACGCTTCGACCACCTGCTTGCCGATCCCCGAGGGAGACACCGCATCGAGCGGGCAATCGCGCTTCAGCCGGGCCTTCATGTCGGCGGGATGGAAGCCCGACGCGCCGTCGAGCTTGGCGAGCTCTTCCCACGTCACCGGCACGGCGACGCCCGCGCCGGGACGGGCGCGCAGGGAATAGGGCGCGATGGCCGTCGCCCCGCGCTCGTTGCGCAGCCAGTCGATGAAGATGCGGCCCTTGCGCTTGGCCTTCGACATCGTGGCCACGTATCGCTCGGGCGCGCGGTCGGCGAGGATGGCCGCGAAAGTCTGCGCGAAGGAGCGCACCGTCTCCCACCCGGCCACGCGGCGCAGGGGCACGATCACGTGCACGCCCTTGCCGCCGGTTACCATCGCGGCGCTTTCCAGCCCGCAGGCCCGAAGCCCCTCGCGCACCTCCTGCGCGCCGGCGCGCACCGCGTCGAAATCGAGCCCCTCGTCGGGGTCGAGATCGAAGACCAGCCGGTCGGGCCGCTCAAGCCTGTCGCGCGCGGCGCCCCAGATGTGGAACTCCATCGTGCCCATCTGCACCGCGCCGAGCAGGCCGTCGGCATTGGCGAGATACATGTAATCCTCTGTATCGCCGTCCTTTTCCTCGATCGGCAGGGTCTTTACCGCGTCGGGGAAGCCCTTGCCCGCGTGTTTCTGGAAAAAGCACTGCCCCTCGATCCCCTCGGGGCAGCGCAAGAGCGAGACGGGGCGGTCGGCGGCATGGCGCAGCATCCGCTCGGCGACCAGTTCGTAATGCCGCGCCACATCGCCCTTGGTGAGCCCCGCGCCGGGATAGACGACGCGCCCCGCGCTCGAGATCCGCACCCCGCCCACATTGGCCTCGCCGCCCTCATCCTCGGGCGCGCGATCCACCGCCGCTTCGCTGCCAGCACTCACCTCGTGTGCCTCCTTGTCCTGGCGCAGGCCCTTGAACACGCCGTGGCGTATCCGGCCCTCGCCCGTGAATTCGGTATATTCGACCTCAGCCACCAGTTTCGGCGTAACCCATTGCGCGCCCCTCGTCTCGGCGGGCAGATCGCCCTCGAAGGGCGCCGTCTTGCGCTTCAGCCGGTCGAGCGCGGCGCTCACCTCGTCGAACGTGGCGGCGTCGAAGCCGGTGCCGACCCGGCCGCGATAGACCAGCCGGCCGCCCTCGTAACTGCCCAGCAACAGCGAGGAAAACGCCCGGCCGCGCTTGTCGGATTTGGCCCAGCCGCCGATCACGAATTCCGCGCGTCGGATGCATTTCGCCTTGATCCAGGCGCGCCCCCGCCCGCCGCGATAGGGCGCGTCGATCCGCTTCGATACGATCCCCTCGCCGCCCGTGTCGCACATCGCCTGCAAGGCGGCCGCGCCATCGGCCTCGATCACCGGGCTCAGCCGCAGGGGCCCGCGCGGCGGCAGGCCGGAAAACAGCTTCTCCAGCGCCTTGCGGCGGTCGGAAAGCGGCTTGCCGGTCAGATCGTCGCCGTCGAGCGAGAGCAGGTCGAACGCGTAGTAGATCAAAGGATCGCCCGATTTCAGCGCCTCCTGCAGGGCCGAGAAATCGCCGCCCCCGCCGCCGGCGATCACCTCGCCGTCGATCAGCGCGGCGCGGCATTTCAGCGCCTCGGCCGGCTCGGCCAGCGCGCCGAACCGATCCGTCCAATCCTTGCCGTTGCGGGTGTAGAGCCGCACGCCCCCCTTGCCGAGCGCGATGAGGCAGCGATAGCCGTCGAACTTCGCCTCGTGCTGCCAGGCGTCGCCCTCGGGCGGGGCATCCTCCAGCGTGGCGAGCTGCACCTCGCGGAAGCGCGGGCGCGTGCCGTCGTGCTGCGCCGGCTTGTCGGCGGGCCGCGCCTTGGCGATCGCCTGCATCGTGCGGCCCGTCGTGACGCTGGAGCGGTGGCGGTTGACCAGCGCATCGGCGCTGCGCCCGGCATATTTGTCGCGCTCCTTGATGAGCAGCCAGTTCTCGCGCTTCTCGCCCTTGCGCGGCCGCATCCGCACCAGCGCCCAGCCGCCCTTCATCCGCGCGCCATGCAGGCGGAAATGCAGCTTGCCCGATTTCAGCCCCTCGGCCGGGTCGTGCAGCGGCTCCCACCAGCCCTGATCCCACAGCATGACGGTGCCGCCGCCATATTCATCCTTCGGGATCGTGCCCTCGAAATCGCCATAGGCGACGGGGTGATCCTCTGTGCGCACCGCGAGGCGCTTCTGCGACGGGTCGGCAGACGGCCCTTTCGTCACCGCCCAGGACAGCAGAACCCCCTGCCATTCCAGCCGGAAATCGTAGTGCAGCCGTGTTGCATCGTGCTTCTGCACCACGAAGGACAGCTGATCGCCCGCCGCCTCGACCAGCTCGGCGCGCGGCTCGGACGTGATGTCGAAATCGCGCTTGGCGGCATATTCCGATAGCTGTTTCATGAGGCCTTTCGGCTACGGCCCGAGCTCTTGGCCGCCGGTTTCGACGCCGTCTTGCGCGATTTGCTTTCCTTCAGGCTTTTCTTCAGCGCGTCCATCAGGTCGACCACGTTCTCGGCCTCGGCGCGTGCCGGTTCATCCCCGGTCGAGACGCGCGGCGTCTTCTTGGAGCGCAGCTTGCGGTCGATCAGATCCTTCAGCGCGGCGGCATAGTGATCCTCGAAGGCCGCGGCATCGAAGGGCGCCGTCTTGCGCTCGATCAGCTGCTTGGCGACGTCGAGCAGTTCCTGATCCGACGCGTCATCCTCGATCGAGGAAAACAGCGGTTCGGCATCGCGGATCTCGTTGGCGTAATGCAGCGTCTCCATCAGCAGCCCGTCGCCGCAGGGGCGCACGGCGCAGAGATATTCCTTGCCGCGCATCGTCAGCTGCCCGAGCCCGGCTTTAGAGGTCTCCCGCAGCGCATCGCGGACGACGCGATAGGCATCCTCGGCCAGCTCGTCGGTCGGCACGACGTAATAGGGCCGGTCGAACCAGATCGGCGCGATCTCATCGGTGCCGACGAATTGCACGAGTTCGAGGGTCTTCTTGGTCTCCAGCCGGATGGCGTCGATCTCGTCGGGCTCGAGCAGGATGTATTCGCCGTCGTCCGTCTCGTAGCCCTTCATGATGTCGTCGTTTTCCACCGGCCCCACGCCCTGGACGATCTTCTGGTAGCGCACCGGCTTGCCCGAGGGCTTGTGGATCTGCCGGAACGAGACCCGCCCGCCCGAGTCGCGGGCGGAGTGGATCTCCACCGGGATGGAGACGAGCGACAGCCTGAGCTGCCCTTTCCAGATCGCGCGTGACGCCATGGCTGTGCCCCAGTTGTGCTGCGGGCCGCGGGGGGCCCTTGAGGGGTAACGTGGGGCGTGGGGGAAAGGTTGCGGGGGCGCAACCTTCGCAACGGCGCGATGCGACAGGCGCGACGAGCCTCGCTATCCCAGGCTCAACTCATTCATAGGGGCCCGCCGGACCTCACCGGCCCCGTCGCTTCACCTCACGCCCTCTCGGCAGCCTCCAGCGCGTGGCAGGCGGCCCGGCCGATCGGTGTGGTGCGGGGCTGGGGGATGTCGACGCGGCACCGGTCGAAGGCCAGCGGGCAGCGCGGGTGGAAGGCGCAGCCGGGCGGCGGCGAGATCGGGTTGGGGATCTCGCCGTCGACCCGGCGGCGGCGGCGGCCCGAAAGCGCGAGGTCCGGCACCGCGTCGAGAAGCATCCGCGTGTAGGGGTGCTGCGGCTCGGAGAACAGGCGCTTGCCCTCGGCCACCTCGACCAGCCGCCCGAGATAGAGCACGCCGATCCGCGTCGCCATGTGGCGCACCACCGAGAGGTCATGGCTGATCAGCAGGTAGGTCAGGCCGAACTCGTCCTGCAGGTCGCGCATCAGGTTCAGGATCTGCGCCTGCACCGACACGTCGAGCGCCGAGGTCGGCTCGTCGCAGACGATGAATTCCGGCTTGGACGACAGGGCGCGCGCGATCGCGATGCGCTGGCGCTGGCCGCCCGAGAATTCGTGCGGATACTTCGTCACGTCGGTCGCCGACAGCCCCACCACCTCGAGCAGCCGCGCCGCCTCGGCCCGCGCTTCCGCCTGGTTCATCAGGCCGAAGGTGAGGATCGGCTCGCAGATGATGTCGCCCACCCGCCAGCGCGGATTGAGGCTGGCGAACGGATCCTGGAAGATCATCTGGAACCGGCGCCGCAGGCTGCGGGGGATGCCCGCGCCGGCGTCGATCCTCTGCCCGTCGAAGGTGATCTTCCCGGCCGAGGGTTGAAGCAGGCCGACCACCATCTTGGCGATCGTCGACTTGCCCGACCCGCTTTCACCGACGAGCGCGAAGGTCTCTCCGCGGGCGATCTCGAAGCTGACATCGGCATTGGCGGTCAGGAACTGCTTGCCGTCGCGCTCGATCACCCGGTTGAGCCAGGGTTTTGACACGTCGAACCGGCGGGTCAGGCCCTCGACCTTCAGAAGCGGATCAGGCATCGCGCAGCTCTCCTGCCTTGGCGGGATCGTAGAGCCAGCAGGCAACCTCGCGCCCGCCGCCCTGGGGCATCAGGTCGGGCCGGATCTCGCGGCAGGGGGCGAAGGCGTGCTCGCAGCGGGGGTTGAAGGCACAGCCCGGCGGGATGGCATCCAGCCGGGGCATCGAGCCGGGGATCTGCACGAGGCGGTCCGTCTCTTGCGTCAGGGTCGGGATCGAGCCCATCAGCCCCGCGGTATAGGGGTGCAGCGCCTCGGTGATGACTTCGCGCACCGGGCCGGTCTCGGCCATCCGGCCCGCATAGAGCACAGCCACGCGATCGGCGGTTTCCGCGATCACGCCCATGTCGTGGGTGATGAGCATCACCGCCGCGCCCCGCTCGGCGCAGATATCCTTGAGCACCTCGATGATCTGCGCCTGGACCGACACATCGAGCGCGGTCGTCGGCTCGTCGGCAATGACCAGCTCGGGCTCGGCACACAGGGCCAGCGCGATCACCACGCGCTGGCGCATCCCGCCCGAGAAATGGTGCGGATAATCGTCGATCCGCCGCGCCGCCGCCGGGATGCCGACCCTGTCGAGCAGCGCGACGGCGCGTTTGCGGGCCTCGGCTTCCGAGACATCCATATGGGTGCGGATCGTCTCGATCAACTGCTGCGCCACGGTGTAGAGCGGGTTGAGCGAGGTCAGCGGATCCTGGAACACCATACCGATGCGCCGGCCCCGCACGCGGCGCATGGCCTCGGGGCGCAGATTGTCGATCCGCTCGCCCTTCAGCCGGATCTCGCCGCCCGCGATGCGCCCCGGCGGCTCGATAAGCCCGATGATCGAGGCGCCGGTGATCGACTTGCCCGCCCCGGATTCGCCCACCATGCCAAGCACTTCGCCCGGCATGATGTCGAAGCTCACCCGGTCGAGCGCGCGCAGCACGCCGCGGCGCGTGGGAAATTCCACCACGAGGTCGCGGACGGAAAGGAGGGGTTCGGTCACTGCATCTGTCATTCTCTGGGCTCCCTATCGCAGCCGCGGGTTCAGCGCATCGCGCAGCCAGTCGCCCAGCAGGTTGACCGACAGCGCCAGCGCCAGCAGCGTCACGGCGGGGAAAAGCAGGATCCACCACTCGCCCGAGATCAGGAACCCCTGGCCGACACGGATCAGCGTGCCGAGGCTGGGCTGGGTGGGCGGCACGCCCACGCCGAGGAACGACAGCGTCGCCTCGGCGATGATCGCCAGCGCCAGGCTGATCGTGGCGATCACCAGCACCGGCCCCATCACGTTGGGCAGGATGTGGCGGAACATGATCTTAAGCGGATGCGCCCCGATCACCCGTGCGGCCTGCACGTATTCCTTGTTCTTCTCGACCATCGAGGCGCCGCGCACCACGCGGGCGAACTGCACCCAGTCCGACAGGCCGATGGCCACGATCAGCACCCAGATCGCCAGCTGGTCGCGCAAGTTGTCGGGGAGGAATCCGCGGGCGATGCCGAAGACCAGCAGCGCGATCAGTATCGCCGGAAAGGCCAGCTGCACATCCGCGACGCGCATCAGCGCGCTGTCGACCCAGCCGCCCTGCCAGCCGGCGAAGAGCCCGATCGAGATGCCCAGCACCATGGCGAACAGCACCGCCATCGCGCCCACGAACAGCGAGGTGCGCGTGCCGTACATGATCGTCGACAGCATGTCGCGGCCCTGCCCGTCCGTGCCCAAGAGGAAGACCTCGCCGGTGAAGGCGTTCGGCTCCATCGGCGGCGTGAAGCCGTTCATCAGGTTGAGCGCGGCCGGGTTGTAGGGGTTCATCGGCGCGATCAGCGGCGCGAAGACGGCGCAGACCACCACGACCAGCACCACGATGGTCGCGACGATGGCCACCGGCGAGGTGCGGAACTTGTAGGCAAGATCGCTGTCCCAGGCGCGATACAGGCGTCCGGGCGCCTTCGCTGCGGGGGGCTGGCTGTCGGGAGTCATGGGCGGCTCCTCAATGGCTCTGGGCGGCGCGGTCGATGCGCAGGCGGGGATCGACCGCGTAGTATAGCAGGTCGACGATCAAGTTGATGACCACGAAGATCAGCGCGATCATCATCAGGTAGGCGGACATGACCGGCACGTCGACGAAGCGGACCGAACTGATGAACAGCGCCCCGACACCGGGCCAGTTGAACACCGTCTCGGTGATGATCGCGAAGGCGATGATCGAGCCGAGCTGAAGGCCGGTGATGGTGATGACCGGCACCAGCGTGTTCTTCAGCGCGTGGCCGAAATTCACCGCCCTGGCGGGAAGGCCGCGGGCGCGGGCGAACTTGATGTAGTCGGACCGCAGCACCTCGAGCAGCTCGGCCCGCACCAGCCGCATGATCAGCGTCATCTGGTAGAGCCCGAGCGTGATCGCCGGAAGGATCAGCGCCAGCCGGCCCGACGGGGTCAGGAAGCCGGTGGTCCACCAGTTGCCCAGCGCCACCACCTGCCCCCTGCCGTTCGAGGGCAGCCAGCGCAGCTCCACCGCGAAGACCCAGATCAGCAGGACGCCGATCAGGAAGGTGGGCAGCGACACCCCGATGAGCGAGCCGGTCATGATGATGTTTGACAGCACGCCGCGTCGTCTTAGCGCCGTATAGACGCCGAGGCCCAGCCCCGAGATGAAGGCCAGCGTGCCCGAGACCAGCGCCAGTTCCAGCGTGGCGGGCAGACGTTGCAGGATCAGTTCGGTCACCGGCATCTGCAGCCGGTAGGAGATGCCGAATTCCCCCTGCAGCGCGTTGCCGATGAAGCGGCCGAACTGCACGGGGATCGGATCGTTCAGGCCCAGGCTGTCCCGCAGCGCCTGCCGGTCGGCGATCGACGCTTCCTGGCCGACCATGGAACTGATCGGATCACCCACGAAGCAGAACAGCGCGAAGGACACGGCGGCGACGGCGATCATCACGATGATCGACTGCAGCAGGCGGCGGATGATGAATGCGATCATGGTTCGTCCCGTCAGGATGCGCGCGTGGCGGGGTGCCGAAGCTTATGGCGGCCGGGCCGGATCAGTGCAATGCCATCCGAAGGCCCGGCCGGCCCAGCGCCGCGACGGCAGGCACCCGGCCGCCCCTTCGGCGGCCGGGTGCAGGTCACGGCCTTTTCGCTCAGTCGATCGTGACGGTCCAGATCGTCGGCGAGTTCTCGGGATGGACGTCGATGTTGACGCCTTCCTTCACCGCATAGGCCAGCAACTGGTTGTGCACGTTCAGGAAGACGCGGTCTTCCATCACCTGATCCCAGATCTCGGCGATCACGGCATTGCGCGCCTCGAGATCGGTCATCGTGGCGATCTGCTCGATCTTCGCGTCGACCTCCTCGTTGGAATACTTGCCGCCGTTATAGGCGCCGTAGGAATCCTCGCGGGTATGCACGAGGAAGTTGAAGACATAGGCGCTATCGAAGGTCGGCACGCCCCAGCCCAGCAGGTAGAAGTCGGTCTCCCAGTTCTCGATCAGCGGGAAGTGCAGCGAGCGCGACTGTGCGTTCAGGGACACGTCGATGCCGATCTGGCCCATCATCCCCACGACCGCCTGGCAGATCGCCTCGTCGTTCAGGTAGCGGTCGTTCGGGCAGTCGAGCTGCACCGAGAAACCGTCGGGATAGATCGACGACACCAGCTCGCTCGCCCGTTCGATATCGGGCGCGTCATAGCTGTGCATCTCTTCCGTCCAGCCGTTGACGAACGGCGGCAGAGGTGCGGCCGAGGGCTGCGACTGGCCGCGCATCACGACCTGGTGGATCGCGTCGCGGTTCAGCGCCAGCGCCATCGCCTCGCGGATTTCGGGGTGCGAGAACGGGTTGTCATCCACGTTGGACGAACGCAGCTTCTCGGACGCCATGTCATAGGCGAAGAAGATGTTGCGGTTCTCGGGCCCGGTCACGACCTTGACACCCTCGCTCTGTTCGAGCGTGGCGATATCCTGCACCGGCACGTCCTGCACGAAGTCGACCTCGCCCGACAGCAGCGCGGCGATCCGGGTCGCGGCCTCGGGGATCGGCTTGTAGATCACCTCGGTCACTTGCGGCGCGTCGCCCCAGTAGCCGTCGAACACTTCCAGAACGGTCTCGACCTCGGGATCGCGCGAGACGAGCTGGTACGGCCCCGTCCCGTTGGTGTTGCGCACCGCGTAGTTTTCCTCGCCCGCGGCGAAGTTCTGCGGCGCGACGACATCGTTCGCCTCGGCCCAGTCCTTGTCGACGATGAAGAAGTTCGTGAGGTTGTTGGGGTAGAGCGGCGACGGCCCGGTCATCTGCACGTGGACGGTATAGTCGTCCACCGCTTCGGCGCCGACGACATCGGCGTGGATCGCGCGGAAGCCCGAGCTTTCGTGGAGCACGCGCTCATAGGAAAAGACGACATCCTCGGCGGTGAACTCGGCACCGTCATGGAAGGTCACGCCTTCGCGCAGTTTCAGCACCCAGATCGAGGGGTCGTCGGGATGGATTTCCCAGCTCGTGGCGAGGTTGGGTTCAAGCGAGCCATCGACGTTGCGCGAGACTAGCGTGCTGTAGATATGGCGCAGCAGCGCCAGCGTCGGGCCCTCGTTCTGGCTGTGCGGGTCGAGGGTCAGCGCATCAGCCACCCGGGCCCAGCGAAGCGTCTCGGCCGAGGCCGCGCCGGCGGCAAGGGCCAGCGCGATGGCCGTGGCCGACAGGCTCAGTGCGCGTGGAAGCTTGGTCATGGTCGTCTCCTGTTGGTGGTTTGCCATTCCTGGAACGGCGGTGGCCCGAACGAGATACAGGTTTGACCAACAAGTCAATTCTCACGCGGAGAAAGGGGGCGCTCACATGCGTGTGAGCGGGGGGGGGTGAGCGCCGGCAGAGGCTGCGGTGGTGGGAGCGCGAGTCCATAATGAGGACACGGTCCAAGACGGACGGAAAGATGGGCCGGGAGCCTTGAAACGATGGTGCCCGGGGGCGGAATCGAACCACCGACACGAGGATTTTCAATCCACTGCTCTACCCCTGAGCTACCCGGGCACGGGTGCGGCGCCTGCCGCGACGGCGAGGCCGTCAGGGTCGCGACTGATTAGGCGATGGCGGGGGCGGTGTCCAGTGGGTTCGGGCGGATTTTCCGCAGCAGGGCGGGCTCAGTGGCGGGGGCTCAGTGGCGGGGGCCCTCGTCGCCGTCGTCCCGCAGTGCCGCCTCGATCGCCTCGCCCAGTTCCTCGGGATCGTCCTCGCCGGCGCCGGGCAGCACGTAGCTGCCGCGCAGCCAGCGGCCGAGGTCGATATCGGCGCAGCGGCGCGAGCAGAAGGGGCGGTAGCGGGGCTCGGTCGGGGCGGCGCAGATCGGGCAGGTCATGGCGGGCTTTCGGCTGGGCTCTCGGGCAGCTATTCAGGCAGGCTCTCGGCGAGCGGCAGGCGTTCGCGTTTGCGTTGCAGCTCGAAATGGCCCAGCGGCGTCCAGCCTGCAAGGGCGGTCTCCACCGGGTCTCGGCGGAAGGCCGCGCGCAGGGCGCTCTCGAAGGCGCGGCGATCCTTCTTCGGCAGCGGCGCGAGGTCGAGCGTGATCTGCCCGCCGAGGCCCCGCACGCGCAGGGCGCGCGGCAGCAGTTTGGCGAGCGCCAGGTCGGCCTTCAGCCCCGCGGCGAGCGAGGTATCGGGGCCGGTATTGACGTCCACCGCGACGAGCGCGCGGGTCGGCTCGATCCAGGCATGGCCGCCGCCGGGCAGGTCGATCCGGGGGCGGCGCGCGGCCTCGATCATCTCGTCCACGCCGTGCTCGGCGAAGGCGTCGGGCCCATCGGCCAGCAGGTCGGGCGCGGGCCAGTCGCGCCAGGCGAGCTCATGCGCGTCGGGCGCGGCGACGAGCAGTTCGGGCCCCTGCCCCGCATCGCCCGCCACTTGCGCGGCGAGGTCGCGCATCGCGGCGATGTCGGCGGCGATGGCGGCATCCTCGGCGCCTTCGCAGGCCGAGCGCAGGATCAGCCCGTGGCCGGCATCCCCCATCACCTCGGCGGCGATATCGTGCAGGCGCACGCGCTCGTCCTCGTCGCGGATGGCGCGCGAGATGTTGAGGCCCGGTGCGCCCGGCGTGACGATGGCATAGCGGCTCTTGTAGAGCACCCTGTCGGTGACCGGGGCGGCCTTGCCCTCCTCGGCATGGCTGACGACCTGCACCAGCAGCGCCTGGCCCTCGCGCAGGCCCTTGGCGCCGCGCAGGTAGGCGCGGCCCTCGGGCAGGCGCAGGATCACCCCGCCCTGCCCCTTCAGCGGCCGTTCGGCCACGGCGCGGTAGATGGCGCCGGGGGCGGGGCGGTCTTCGGGCGGGTCGATCAGCAGATCGTCGAGCGCGCCATCCTCGATCCGCGCGGCGGCGCGGCGGCCGGCCACCTCGCCCAGGGCGATGATGCTGCCCTTCATGGCGCGGCCCGGAACAGCGGGTAGCCCGCCGCCTGCAGAAGCTGCGCGGTTTCGGCCACGGGCAGTCCGACGATGCCGGTGAAGCTGCCCTGGATCCACGGGAAGAACAGGCCGGCGCGCTGGTGGATGCCGTAGGCACCCGCCTTGCCCTGCCATTCGCCCGAGGCGAGGTACCAGTTGAGCTCTTCGTCCGAGAGGCGTTTCATCTTCACGTCCGACACGGCGAGCCGTTCCCACAGCTTCGCGCCGCGTTTCACGGCGACGGCGGTGATCACCTTGTGGCGGCGGCCCGAGAATTGCAGCAGGAATTCCGCCGCCTCGCCCGCGTCGCGCGGCTTGCCGAAGATGCGGCGGCCCATCGCGACGGTGGTATCGGCGGCGATGACGATGTCGTCGGGGTCGCTGGCCACGGCCTGCGCCTTTTCGCGCGCCATGCGAGCGCAATAGGGGCGCGGCAATTCGCGGGGCTGCGGGGTTTCGTCGATCTCGGGGGCGAGGATCGCGTCGGGCGTGATGCCGATCTGCGCCAGAAGCTCTTTCCGGCGCGGGCTGGACGAGCCGAGGATCAGCCGCACGTCAGCGGAAGCGATAGTTGATCCGGCCCTTCGTCAGGTCATAGGGCGTCATCTCGACCTGCACCTTGTCGCCTGCCAGAACGCGGATGCGGTTCTTGCGCATCTTGCCTGCCGTGTGCGCGATGATCTCATGGCCGTTTTCGAGCTCGACCCGGAATGTCGCATTCGGCAGGAGTTCCTTCACGACACCGGGAAATTCGAGCATCTCTTCCTTGGCCATGGTCTCTCCTTCAATGGATCGCCCGCCTGTGGCGCGGGCGCGCCACTAAATGCGCCCTCGGAGCGGGTTTTTCAAGGTCAAAACGCGGGGGGCACGGGTTTGTTTCCGGGGGTGGGGCTGGGAAGGGCGCGAAGCGCCCCGCGCGGGACAAGGGGCGAAACCCCGCCGCGCGAGCAACGTGCCGTTCGGCAGGAGTGCCGCGCCCTGCAGGCACTCAGGAAGGTGCAGCCTCCCCGCGCGGAACAAGCGCGCAGCGCGCCGCGCGAGCGCCGCCCCGTCGGGGCGGGGTGGCGCTATTGCTATCGGTTCGCGATGCGGGGAGTGCGGAGGGCCTTGGCCGCCATAAAGCGCCCAACACCAACGGTGGCAGCGCCACCCCACGGGGCGCCCCTCGCGCTACCGTTGCTCCAAGCCTCCCCGTCTTTGCGTTTCAAATATCCCGGGGGTCCGGGGGCGGAGCCCCCGGCCTGGCCCAACGCTTCGAGCGTGTGCATCAGCACACCGAGAAGGGGCGGGAGAGCTCCGCCCCGCAGGGATTCAGGAGGCGAAGCCTCCCCGCGCGGAACAAGGGCGAAGCCCGCCGCGCGAGCGCCGCCCCGTCCGGGCGGGGTGGCGCTCTTGCTATCGTCCCGCGCTATGGTGAGTGCGGAGGGGCTTGGCTGCCATAAAGTGCCAGACACCAGCGTTGGCAGCGCCACCCCACGGGGCGGCCCTCGCGCTCCCGTTGCGCTAGTCCTCCTCCGCCATCGGCGGCCCGAACCGCGAGACCAGCCGGTCGATGATCTGGTCGCGCACCTTACGGTAGGCCGACAGCTTCTCCTCCCGCGTCTGGCCGATGCCGGTGGGATCGAGGATCGGCCAGTATTCCACCGTCAGGTGATAATAGCGCGTCATGTCGAGCGCCAGGCGCTGCGACGCGGGCGACAGAGCGACGATCAGATCATACGACGAGATGTCGTCGCCCCATTCCTGCATCTCCTGGAAAGAGCGCGATCGGTGGCGTTCCAGCTGCACCCCCATCTCGGCACAGACCGCGATGGAAAAGCCGTCGATCTCCAGGTCGTTGTACACGCCCGCCGACTGCACGTAGCTCTCGGTGCCGTAGAACTTCTTCATCAGCCCCTCGGCCATCGGCGAGCGGACGGCGTTGTGATCGCAGCAGAACAGCACGCTGTCGGGCAGGCCCCCCCGCGCCATCCGCTCAGCCCCCCCAGTGCAGCACGCAGATCAGCGTGAAGAGCCGGCGGGCCGTGTCGATATCCACCTCGGCCTTGCCCTCCAGCCGCTCTTGCAGAATGCGCGCGCCCTCGTTGTGGATGCCGCGCCGCGCCATGTCGATCGCCTCGATCTGGCTGGGCGGCAGCTTCTTGACCGCGTCGAAATAGCTCTCGCAGATCTGGAAGTAATCCTTCACCACCTGCCGGAACGGCCCGAGCGAGAGGTGGAACTCGCCCACCGCGGCGCCCTTCTGCGAGGCGATCTCGAAGACCAGCCGGCGCTCGCGGATCGCCAGGTTCAGCCGGTAGGGCCCCTTGGGCGGCTTGCGATCCTCGCGTTCGGGCAGGGCGAAACTGTTGTCTTCCAGCAGGTCGAAGATCGCGACGCGGCGTTCCTGCTCGATCTCGGGCGTGGGCGGCGGCAGGCCGGAATCGTCGATCGTGACGTCGATCAGCTTCATTCCGCCCCTCCGCTCACCACGCGCTTTGGCGCCTCGTTCAGCGCGTCGAGCCGCGCGCGCACCGACAGGCCGTGCGCCTGCAGGCTTTCAGCCTGGGCCAGCCGCTCGGCCGCCGGGCCGATCGCGGCCAGGGCGGCGGGTGTCATCGCGGCGAGCGTGGTGCGCTTGAGGAAATCCAGCACCGACAGGCCCGATGAAAACCGCGCCGAGCGCGCCGTGGGCAGAACGTGGTTCGGCCCGCCCACGTAATCGCCGATCGCCTCGGGGGTGAACTGGCCGAGGAAGATCGCGCCGGCATGGCGGATGCGCGCGCTCACCGCCTCGGGATCGTCGGTGCAGATCTCCAGGTGTTCGGGCGCGAAACGGTCGCTCAGCGCGGCGGCCTCGCCCAAGTCGCGCACCACGATCGTGGCGCCGAAATCGCGCCAACTGGCGCCGGCGATGGCCGCGCGCTCCAGCGTTTCCAGCTGGCGCTCCAGCGCCGCGCTCACCCGCCGGGCCATACCCGCATCATCGGTGATCAGCACGGCCTGGGCGCTTTCGTCATGCTCGGCCTGGCTGAGCATGTCGGTCGCGATCCAGTCGGGATTGGCGTTGCCATCGGCGATCACCAGGATCTCGGAGGGCCCGGCGATCATGTCGATCCCCACCTTGCCGAAGACCCGGCGTTTGGCGGCGGCGACGAAGGCATTGCCCGGCCCGGTGATCTTGTCGACCGGCGCGATCGTGTCGGTGCCATAGGCGAACGCGGCGATCGCCTGGGCGCCGCCGATGCGATAGATCTCGTCGACCCCTGCGATCCGCGCGGCGAGCAGCACCAGCGGGTTGGCCGCGCCGTCGGGCGTGGGCACGCAGACGGCCAGCCGCTCCACCCCCGCCACCTTGGCGGGGATCGCGTTCATCAACAGCGAGCTGGGATAGGAGGCGAGCCCCCCGGGCACGTAGAGCCCGGCCGAGGCGACCGGCGTCCACCGCCAGCCCAGCCGCGCGCCGTCGGGATCCGTCCACTCCGCATCCTCGGGGATCTGGCGGACATGGTAGGCCCGGATGCGTTCGGCGGCGAGCTCCAGCGCGGCGCGGGCATCGGAAGGCACCTCGGCGCAGAGCGCGTCGATCTCGTCGGGCGAAAAGCGCAGGGTGTCGGGCGTCAGCGCGATGCGGTCGAACCGCTCGGTCAGCTCGATCACCGCCGCATCGCCGCGCGCGCGCACATCGGTGATGATCGCGGCGACGGTATCATCGACATCGGGGCTGTCTTCGCGCTTCATCGACAGGAGGCCGGCGAAGCGGGTCTCGAAATCGGGATCGCTGGTGGAAAGGTGCAGCGGCATGGCGTTCTCCTTGCCTTCCCATAGCCGCAGCGCGGCATCTGGGCAATGGCGGGCGCCTGCGCCCTGTCGTGCCGGGTAGCTCAGTCGGGGTGGCGCGGCGTGGCCTTCGACGGCGCCACATAGGGCCGCGTGACATCCTTCAGCGTGACCTCCAGCGCCTCCACCTCCAGCCTTATCGCGCCGTCGCCCGCCAGCGTCAGCAGCACGGTGCCGGTGCCATCCTCGCCCGGCTCGAACGCGATGGCGAGCAGCGAGAGCACGAGATCGGGATCGCGCCGGTCGATCCCCGTCGAGGCAACGCGCAGCACGTCGTCGACCACCAGCACCGCCTGCACCCGCTCTACCGGGCGGCGGCGGGCGCGGGCGCGGGGCTCATCCTCCCAGCGGAAGCGGTTGAGCAGCAGGGCAAAGCGCCGCCGCTCGGCATCATAGCGCATCTCGACGGCCGGCAGCACGCTGTCCTGCGTCAGCGCCGAGATGACGGCCAGGTCTTCGGCATCCAGCGCCTTCAGCGCCAGCGGGGTCTCGCCCCCATCCTCGAAACGCGCATCCTCGACCATCACTCGCCCTTGATGCGTTCGATCTCGGCGCCCACGGCCTTGAGCTTTTCCTCGACCCGCTCGTAGCCCCGGTCGAGGTGGTAGACCCGGCTCACCACCGTCTCGCCCTCGGCGGCCATGGCGGCCAGGATCAGCGAGACCGAGGCGCGCAGATCGGTCGCCATGACAGGCGCGCCTTTCAGCTTCTCGACGCCGTGCACCGTGGCGGTGCCGCCATGCACCTCGATCTCGGCCCCCATGCGGGTGAGCTCGGGCGCGTGCATGAAGCGGTTCTCGAAGATGCGTTCCTCCAGCACCGAGGTGCCCTCGGCGGTGCAGAGCAGCGCCATCATCTGGGCCTGCAGGTCGGTGGGGAAGCCGGGGAACGGCTCGGTCGCCACGTCGACCGCGCGGATGCGGCCGTTCTTGCGCGACACCTTGATGCCGGTATTCGTCTGCTCGACGGCCACGCCCGCGGCATCGAGCTTCTCGACGAAGGCGCCGACCAGGTCGAGCCGGCCGCCGATGCATTCCACCTCGCCGCCGCAGATCGCGGGGGCCAGCATGTAGGTGCCCAGCTCGATCCGGTCGGCGACGACGGGGTGCGTCGCTCCGTGCAGCCGGTCGACACCCTGGATCTCGATCTCCGAGGTGCCTTCGCCGGCAATCTGGGCGCCCATCTTGCGCAGGCAGATGGCGAGATCGACGATCTCGGGCTCGCGCGCCGCGTTGCGGATCACGGTGCTGCCCTCGGCCAGCACGGCGGCCATCAGCATGTTCTCGGTCGCGCCGACCGAGGCGAAGGCGAGCGTGTGATCGGCGCCGCGCAGGCCCTTCGGCGCCTTGGCGTGCAGGTAGCCGTCGCGCAGGTCGATCTCGGCCCCCAGCGCCTCGAGCGCCGAGATGTGCAGGTCCATCGGCCGCGCGCCGATTGCGCAGCCGCCGGGCAGCGAGACGACGGCGTGGCCGAGCCGCGCCAGAAGCGGACCGAGCACGAGGTTCGAGGCGCGCATCTTGCGCACGATCTCGTAATCCGCGACGGGGTTCACCTCGCCATGCGAGGACATGGCGATCACCTTGCCCTCCTGCAGGGCGCTGACCTCGGCACCGAGGGATTCCAGCAGGGCCGACATCGTCTTGATGTCGGAGAGCCGCGGCGCGTTGGTGAGCGTCAGCGGCTCTTCGCTGAGCAGCGTCGCCGGCATGAGCGCCAGGCAGGCATTCTTGGCGCCCGCGATCGGGATCTGCCCCGAAAGCGCGCCGTTGCCCCGCACGAGAATACTGTCCATCCTGCTGCCCCTATTCCTGCCCCGGTTCGGTTGGCCCCTCCCGAGGGGCCTGTGCCTGTGCCTTCGCTCTTGCCTGTGCCTTCCGCCTGGCCATGTTGGCCTTGAGCGCCGCCTTCAGCCGCGCCTCGCGGGTTGTCTCGGCCGAGCGTTTTCCGCCCGCTCCCGCGCCCTGCCCCGTCTGCTTGCGCTCCATGTGACGGGCATAGCGCAGGTGGGCGGCGCCGTCCAGATTGCGTGGGCGTGGAGCGCAACAGAGCGCGAACGCCGACCCGCGGAGTGGCGCCTCCAACGCTCGTGTTGTGCACTTTATGGCAGCCAAGCCCCTCCGCCTTCACCGCAGCGCGGGCGGCTGGCCAAAGCGCCGCCCCACGGGGGCGGGTCGGCGCTCGCGCGGCGGGGCTGCGCCCCTTGCCCCGCGCGCGGGCTTCGCCCGCGTGGGTGCCTTGCGGGGCACTCACGCCCTGCGCTGCCCGCGCCCCGCAAATTCCACAGCATCGCCCTTGCACGGCGTGGCGATTGCGTCTAATCAGCCGCCCACCGGCGCTGCCGTAGCTCAGGGGTAGAGCACTCCCTTGGTAAGGGAGAGGTCGAGAGTTCAAATCTCTCCGGCAGCACCAGGTTTCCAGATAAGCGCAACTCATTGCCCCCCGCGTGGAGCCTCTGTCGCGCGGGACAAGGGGCGCAGCCCCGCCGCGCGAGCGCCGCCCCGTCCGGGCGGGGTGGCGCTATGGCTGACCACCCGCGCTGCGGGGAGTGCGGAGGGCCTTGGCTGCCATAAAGCGCCCAACACCCACGTTGCAGGCGCCACCCCACGGGGCGCCGCTCGCGCTCTGTTGCGCGCCCCCTACGCCGCCGCCCGCCCCAGCTTCGCGATCCCGCCGATGATCTCGTCGAGCGCCGCATCCGCCGCCTCGATCCGCGCCGCGATCTCTGCCTGCGCGCCCGCCCACGTCTCGGCCGCGCGGTTCAGCCGCTCCAGCCCCTCGCCCGTCAGCGCCAGCCGCCGCTTGCGCCTGTCCACCGGATCGGGCTCCGACGCGATCAGCCCGTCACGCTCCAGCGGCGCCAGCCCGCGCGACAGGGCCGACTGGCTCATGTCCAGCACATCGGCGATGTGCTGGACGTTCGTGCCCTCGGTCGCCGCCAGCGTGGTGAGGATGCCGAACTGCCCCACCGTCAGCCCGTGCGGCGCCAGGCGCGCATCGTAGAACCGCGTCAGCCGGTTCGCCGTGCGCCGCGCGCGGCGGCAGATGCAGGCGCCCGACATCGCCTCGCGCAGCGCCTCGTTGGGAGCTCTCTGGTTCATTTCGCTTGACTCCATGCATATGACTGCACTTTATATGCGTATGACTGTAAATGGAGACTAACCGATGCAGAGCGCCGCGCCAACCGCCGAAATTCCCCGCTTCGCCACCGGCCTGCCCGCCCCCGACCGGCTGGCCGGGCTGACCGGGCTGCAGATCCTCGAGGCGATGAAGGCGGGCGAACTGCCGATGCCGCCGATGATCGGCGTGATCCCCTGGTGGCCGCACGAAGCCGGCGAGGGCTGGATCGAGTTCCGCGCCCGGCCCGAGGCGCGGTTCCTCAACCCGATGGGCTCGGTCCATGGCGGCTGGGCGATGACGCTGCTTGATACCGCGATGGGCTGCGCCTGCCACACGACGCTGGCGGCGGGCGAGGTCTATGCCTCGCTCGACAGCCACGTGAAATTCGTCCGCCCGATCCTGCCTGGCACCGGAGAGGTGGCGATCACCGGCCGCGTGCTGACCCGCGGCAGGCGGATCGTGACGGTGGAGGGCCGGCTCGCCACGCTCGACGGCACGCTGCTCGCGCTCGGCACGTCGAGCTGCCATGTCAGCCGGGCCCGGGGCTAGGGCGATGCGGCTCCTGATCCTCATGCTCGCACCCTTCGCCTTCGCGACGGGTACCTTCGTCTTCGCCGGGGTGCTGGCGCCGATGGCGGGTGACCTCGGCGTCAGCGTCTCGGCGGCGGGGCAATTGCAGGCGGGTTTCGCGCTGGCCTGCGCGATTGCCGGGCCAGTCCTGGCGCTGGCCACGGCGCGGCGCGGGCGAAAGGCGATGCTGCTGGTGGCGCTCGGCGGGGTGACGCTGTTCAACGCGCTCTCGGCGCTGGCGCCGGGCTATGGCACGCTGATGGCGACGCGGATCGCGGCGGGGGTGCTGGGTTCGATGACAATCCCCATGGCCTCGACCATCGCGGTGGCGCTGGTCGGGCCCGAGCGACGCGCGCGGGCGCTGGCGCTGGTCTATGGCGGCATCTCGCTGGCCTTCCTGTCGGGCATCCCGCTGGGCACGCTGGCCGGCACCGCCTTCGGCTGGGAGGCGAGCTTCTGGCTGGCCGCCGGCCTCGGCGCGGCGGTCCTCATCGCGGCGGCGCTGGTGCTGCCCGACGTGCCGGCCCCGCCCGCCCCCGAGGGCGGCGCGCTGGCCCGCGTGCGGGCCTGGCCGGTGCCGGGCTACCTGCTGGTCACGCTGATGGCCTTCGCCGCGATCTTCTCGGTCGTGGGCTATGTCGGCCCCGTCATCACCCGGCTCACCGGGTTCGGAGGCGGCGGGATCGGGGCGTTGCAGATGATCACCGGCGCGGGCTCGATGCTGGGGCTGGTCGTGGGCACGCGGATGGCGGAGCGCGGCGTGTCGCGCCCCCTGGTGCTGCTCTTCGCGGCGATCCTGCTGGCGCAGGTCTTGCTGTCGGCGGGGCTGCTGGGCGGCGCCGCGGGCGGGGCCGGGCTGGCGATCTGCGTCACGGGGATGGCGCTCGGCTCCACGGCGCTGTTCGGCACGGCTCCCATCGTGCAGAGCAGGCTGGCCGGGGCGGCAGGGCCCGCGGCCACGCTGGCCTTCGCGCTGAACGGCTCGATGGTCTATTTCGGCCAGGGGCTGGGCGTCGTGCTGGGAGGGCTGGCGCTGGCGCGGTTCGGGCTGGATCACGTGGCGCTCGCGGGCGCCGGCGTGGCGCTGGCCGGGATCGCGCTGGCGCTGGCCCTGTCGCGGCGGCGGGAGGTGGTGGCGGCGGCGGAGTAGTGCGGCGGAGAGGGGGTGTCCACATGTGGACGCGTGCTAAGCGGTTGATTTCGTTGGGGCGTTAATGTGGACTTAACCAAGATGGCTGCGCGGAGTGGGATTGCGCGACGGGAGCGCGAGCGGCGCCCCGTGGGGTGGTGCCTCCAACGCTGGTGTTGGGCGCTTTATGGTGGCCAAGTCCCTCCGACCTTGCCGTAGCGCGAGCGGCTGGCAAGAGCGCCACCCCGCCGGGACGGGGCGGCGCTCGCGCGGCGGGGCTTCGCCCCTTGTTCCGCGCGGGGGGGGGCTCCGCCCCCGGACCCCCGAGGTATTTCCGACAAAGTGAAGCGCAACGGTAGCGCGAGGGCCGCCCCGTGGGGTGGCGCCTGCAACGCTGGTGTTGGGCGCTTTACGGTGGCCAAGGCCCTCCGCCCTCGCCGTAGCGCGGGCGGCCAGCAATAGCGCCACCCCGCCGGGACGGGGCGGCGCTCGCGCGGCGCGCTGCGCGCTTGTTTCCGCGCGGGCGGCTTTGCCGCCTGAGACACGGCGAGGGCGCGCAATAAGAAACGGCCCGGGGAGAGCCCCGGGCCGCCTTTTGCCTTCTGGCGCGCGTGGCGCAGTGTCAGACCTCCAGCCACTCGGCGCGGACGTCGTCGCGCTCCTTGAACTCGGCCGGGGTGCCGGAATAAACGATCTCGCCGTGCCCCATCACGTAGACGCGGTTGGCGATCTTCAGCGCGATCGACAGCTTCTGCTCCACCAGCAGGATCGACACGCCCGACTTCGCGATTTCCGAGATCATGTCGCCCACCTGCTGCACGATCTTGGGCGCCAGCCCCTCGGTCGGCTCGTCGATGATGATCAGCTCGGGATCGCCCATCAGCGTGCGGCACATCGTCAGCATCTGCTTCTCGCCGCCCGACAGCACGCCCGCCACGTTATCCGCCCGCTCCTTGAGGTTGGGGAACATGTCGAGCATCTGCTCGATCGTCCAGCGGCCCGGCTTGCGCATGTCCTTCACGCCCAGCATCAGGTTCTGGCGCACCGTCATCGTGGGGAAGATGTCGCGGCTCTCGGGCACGTAGCCCAGGCCCAGCCGCGCCACCTTGTGGTTCGGCAGGCCCGCGATCTCCTGGCCCTTGAACACGACCGAGCCCACCGGCGGCACCTCGCCCATGATCGCCTTGGCGGTGGTCGAACGCCCCACGCCGTTGCGGCCCAGAAGCGCGATCACCTCGCCGGGCATGATCTCCATGTTCACGCCGTGCAGCACGTGGCTCTTGCCGTAATAGGCGTGCAGGTCGGTGACCTTGAGCATCGGCTCCTGGATGGCGGATTGCGCGTTCATGCCGTGGCCTCCTCGGCTTCCTCGGCCTCTTCGCCGAGATAGGCTTCCTTCACCTTCGGATCGCCGCGGATCTCCGACGGCGCGCCGGTGGCGATGATCTCGCCATAGACCAGCACCGAGATCCGGTCGGCCATGCCGAAGACCACCCCCATGTCATGCTCCACGATCAGCAGCGTCTTGCCCTTCGTGGCCTTCTCGATCAGCGCCACGGCGCGGTCGGTCTCGGAATGCGACATGCCCGCCGTCGGTTCGTCGAGCATGATCACCTCGGCCCCGCCCGCGATGGTGATCGCGATCTCCAGCGTGCGCTGGTCGGCATAGGGCAGAAGCGCGGCGGGCAGGTTGGCCTTGTCGATCAGGCCCACCTCTTCGAGGATATGCGCCGTCTTTTCCGACACTTCCTTCAGGTTGCCGATATTGCGCCAGAAGGAATAGCCGTAGCCCATCGAGTAGAGCACGCCGCAGCGCACGTTCTCGCGCACCGTCATGTTGGTGAAGATGTTCGAGACCTGGAAGGAGCGCGACAGCCCCATCCGGTTGATCTCGTAGGGCTTGCGCCCCGAGATCACCTGCCCGCCCAGCCGCACCTCGCCCTCCGACAGGCCGTAGAGCCCCGAGATCAGGTTGAACAAGGTGGACTTGCCCGCCCCGTTCGGCCCGATGATGGCATGGGTTTCGCCCTTGCCCACCGACAGGTTCACCCCGTTGATGATCTTGGCGGGGCCGAAGCTCTTGTGAACGTTGATCAGTTCGAGTGCCGGTTCAGACATCTCAGACCTCCGCGTTGCGTTTGGCGACATAGCGCATGACGGCGATGCCGGCGGCCAGGAAGACGGCCGCGACGACCCAGGTCATGATCGCGTCGGGCGGCATGGCGATGCCGAACGGCTCGAACATCTCGCCGTAGCCCTCCGAGGCGCGGAAGGCGACCTCGACGATCACGATCACGCCGGCGAGCATCAGCAGCACGCCCAGCACCTGGCTGCCGAACCGGCCCACCTGGCGGGCGGGATCGGGGCTGCGGATCGCGTTCCAGAAGCCGAACACGATGCCGGCGATGCCGTTGGGCGCGAACATCACCACCGCGATGAACATCAGGCCCAGGTACAGCAGCCAGCCCGCCGAGTAATCCGACAGGTAGGAGGCCATGTAGGTGAGCAGGATCGCCCCCATGATCGGCCCCGAGAAGTAACGGATGCCGCCCACATAGGCCATGATCAGCACGAAGCCCGACGGGATCAGCGACAGCTTCTCGGGCGTGAAGATCTCATCCTGCACGGCCGACATGCCGCCGGCCATGCCGGCGAAGGCGCCCGCGAAAATGAACACCAGGTAGCGCACGCGCTCGGGGTTGTAGCCCACGAACTGCACGCGCTCGCGGTTGTCACGCGTGGCCTCCGACAGCTTGCCCAGCGGCGTGCGGGTGAAGGCGTAGATGCCCAGCGTGCCGATGAACGTCCAGAAGGCGATGAACCAGTAGACCTCGTCGACCGGGCCCAGCGACAGGCCCAGGAATTCCGGGCCGCTCATCCGGTCGCCCGAGATGCCCATCTCGCCGCCGAACAGGCTGTCGAACATGAAGCCCGCCGCGGCCATCAGCTCGGCCACGCCGAGCGAGATCATCGCGAACGGCGTGCCCGCGCGCTTGCACGAGGGCCAGCCGATGATCGCGCCGGCCAGCGCGCCCATCGCGAAGCCGAAGATCGGCAGCGAGAAGACCGGCGTGTTGGCCCAGATCCCGCCCTCGGCGGCCGAGATCCAGTTGAGGATGTGCACGCAGAAATAGCCGCCCAGCCCCATATAGACCGCGTGGCCGAAGCTCAGCAGCCCGGCGCGGCCGAGCAGCATGTTGAACGACAGCGCGAAGACGATGTTGATGCCCATGTGGTTGAGCAGGGTGATGGTGCTGCGCGACGGTCCCAGGAACGGGATCACGATCAGCACCAGGGCGAACAGGATGAACGGCAGCACCCGCTGGCGGAACTTCTCCGAGGAGGAAGGCGCCAGGGCCTGCATCTGAGTGGTTGCGTCGGTCATACTTCACGATCCCCCATCAGGCCGGTCGGCCGCACGATGAGCATCAGCACCAGCAGCAGGAAGGGCAGCATCGGCGCCATCGAGGCGATGGTGATCTCGCCCACTTCGGAGGTCGGCGAGAGGCCGAGGAAGCCGAAGATGTCGGCCAAGGATGCGTTGACGGAAATGGCCGAGGTCTGCAGCAGACCGATCAGCATCGCCGCGATGAACGCGCCCTCGAGCGAGCCGAGCCCGCCGACGACGACCACCACGAAGACGATCGGCCCCATCTGCACGGCCATGGCCGGGTCGGTGATCAGGTAATTGCCGCCGATCACGCCCGCCAGCCCGGCCAGCGCGCAGCCGGCGCCGAAGACCAGCATGAAGATCTGCGGCACGTTGTGGCCCAGATGGCCCACCATGTGCGGATGCGTCAGCGCCGCCTGGATGATCAGCCCCGCGCGGGTGCGCTTGAGCAGGTACCACAGCGCGGCCAGCATGAAGATCGCCACGAACAGGATGAAGATCCGGTAGGCCGGGTATTGCGCGCCGTAGAGCGTGAACAGGGGGAAATCCAGCAGCTCGGGCACCTCGTAATTCACCGAGGTGCGGCCCCAGACGATCTTGACGATCTCGTCGATCATGTAGGCCAGCCCGAAGGTGAAGAGCAGCTCGGCCACATGGCCGTTGGCATGCACGCGGCGCAGGCCCCAGCGCTCCACCCCCATGCCCACGACGCCCACGATGACCGGCGCCAGGAACAGCGCGATCCAGTAGCTCGTCGAGCCGCTGATCGTGTAGGCGAAATAGGCGCCGAGCATGTAGAAGCTGGCATGCGCGAAGTTCAGCACGCCCATCATCGAGAAGATGAGCGTCAGCCCGCTCGACAGCATGAACAGCAGAAGGCCGTAGATGGTGCCGTTGAGCAGGGAGAATACGATGGTCTCCATGGATCACCCCTGTAGAGAAAGGGCGCCGCGTATAGCGAACGCGACGCCCGTGTCTTCAGATCATCGGGCCCTGATTACTCGGGGCGCTCCATCTCGCAGGTGGTCTCGGCCATGGCGGCCTCGGCGGGGATCTCGCCGCCTTCGACCAGCTTCCAGCCCCATTCCGAATTGTCGACGGTGTATTTCACGTCGCGCGACACGGTGGAGATGTAGAGCGGCTGCTGCGCCTGGTGATCCTCGGCCCGCATCGTCACGGTGCCGTAGGCGCCCTCGTAGGTCGCCCCTTCCAGCGCCTTGGCCACCGGGATCGGATCGTTGGAGCCGGCCCGCTCGGCCGCTTCGTCGAACATGTGCAGCGCGACGAAGGCACGGTGATAGTAGTAGTCGTAATCGGGGAACCGCTCCTTGTATTCCTCGATCAGGGCATATTGCTCGTCCGAGGCGTCGAGGTTGGTGATGCCTTCGGTCACCTGGTAGAGCGTATCCACAGCGCCGTCGCCCAGCGCCGCCACGGCGCCCAGCGAGCCGCCGTAGAAGGTGAGGTAGGGCACGTCATGCCCGGCATCGGCCGCGGCCTTGACCAGCAGCGTCATGTCGGAGCCCCAGTTGCCGGTGATCACCGCATCCGCATCGGACGAGATGATCTTCTGCACGTAGGGGGTGAAATCCTTCACCTTGGCCAGCGGGTGCAGCTCGTTGCCGACGATCTCGATATCGGGGCGCTTTTCGGAGAGCTGGCTCTCGGCGGCGGCGGCCACGGCCTCGCCGAAGATGTAATCCTGCCCGATCAGGTAGACCTTCTTGATGTCGTCGCGCTTCGCGATCCAGTCGGTGATCGCGTTCATCTTCATGTCGGCATGCGCGTCGAAGCGGAAATGCCAGAAGCTGCACATCTCGTTGGTGAAGTCGGGCGTCACGGCGGCGTAGTTGAAGAACAGCACCTCGTCGCCCGGGTTGCGGGCATTGTGCTTGTTCACCGCGTCGATGATCGCGGCGGCCACGGAAGAACCGTTGCCCTGGATGATGTAGCGGATGCCGCTGTCGATCGCCTTCTGCAGCTGCACCAGCGATTCCTGCGGGCTGACCTTGTTGTCGTAGCCGACGATCTCGATCATGTCGCCGTTGACGCCGCCATTCTCGTTGATGTGTTCTGCAGCCAGCTGGAACGACACGTAGGCGGCTTCGCCCGAGGTGCCCATCGGGCCCGAGAGCGGATCGATGAACGCCATCTTCAGCGTATCGGCGCTGGCAGCCGAGAGGGCAGCAACGGAAACGGCAGCCGCGAGAGCGGCAGTCTTCTTAAGGGTCATAGATTTTCCTCCCATTGGCGAAACCTCCGAAACGTGCAGGGGAGATTTCTTGATTGGGATGAAACGGGGACGGGCCCGTCTTGTCAAGACAAATGTGAAACTCTATTCTGCATTGCAAAACTGGCGCCGCTAGGGAGGAAGGCAATGCCGGAGTTTTCGCGTGATGACGCGCAGTTCCGCTCGCAAATTCGTGACTGGCTGGCCGAAAACTGCCCTGCCGAAATGCAGGGCCGCGGCAGCCATGACGGCTTCTCGGAATCCGACATCTGCTGGGGCGGAAAGCGCTTCAAATTCACGTCCGACGCGCAGCGCGCCTGGATGGAGAACGCGGCCGCGGCCGGGCTCACCGTGCCCACCTGGCCGGTCGAATATGGCGGCGCCGGGCTGAGCCGCGCGCAGCAGAAGATCTGGATGGCCGAACTGGCGCGAATCGGCGCCAAGCTGCCGCTTCAGTCTTTCGGCATCTGGATGCTGGGCCCTGCCCTTCTGGCCTTCGGCACCGAGGAGCAGAAACGCCATTTCCTGCCCCAGATCGCCCGCGGCGAGATCCGCTGGTGCCAGGGCTATTCCGAACCGGGCGCGGGCAGCGACCTGGCCTCGGTGCAGACCCGCGGCGAAGATCGCGGCGATCACTGGCTGGTCAACGGCCAGAAGATCTGGACGTCGTATGCCGATCAGGCCGACTGGATCTTCGCGCTCGTCCGCACCGACCGCGAGGCGCCCAAGCATCTTGGCATCTCCTTCATGCTGATCGACATGGAAAGCGCCGGCGTCTCCACCCGGCCGATCCGCCTGATTTCCGGCAAGTCGCCCTTCTGCGAGACGTTCTTCGACAATGTCGAGGTGCCCAAAAGCTATGGCGCGGGCATTCCCGCCATCGTCGGCGAGGTCAATCGCGGCTGGGACGTGGCCAAGCACCTTCTCACCCACGAGCGCGAGATGATCGGCTCGGGCTCGCGCGGGCCGCTTGGCGGCCGCTCCGTCGGCAAGCTGCTGAACGACGACGAGAGCGTCGCCGCCGATCCGGTGCTGCGCGCCGAGGCGATGCGCTACGAGGTCGATGCCATGGCGGTGGGCCTGACGCTGGAACGCTACAAGGACATGGCCGGGGCCGGCGTGCCGATCGGCAATGCCTCCTCGATGCTGAAATACCAGGGCACCGAGCTCAACAAGCGCGGCTACGAGCTGCTGATGGCGCTGGGCGGATCGGACGCGGTGGAATGGGATAGCCCGCATGGCGAACTGGCCAGCGAATGGCTGCGCACCAAGGCCAATTCCATCGAGGGCGGAACGAGCGAGGTGATGCTGGATATCATCGCCAAGCGCGTGCTCGAACTGCCGGCGAAATAAGAGACAGGGACATTCGAGCATGGAAAGCCTGATCCTGAACGAGGATGAAACGATGCTGCGCGATGCCGCGCGCGGCTTTCTCGACGCTGCCGCGCCGGTGAGCGCCTTTCGCAAGGTGCGCGATGCGGGCAGCGGCTTCGATCGTGGCCTCTGGGCCGAGATGGCGCAGATGGGCTGGGCCGGCGTGCTGGTGCCCGAGGAGCACGGTGGCGCCGATATGGGCCACCGCGCAGCGGGCATCCTGGCGGGCGAGATGGGGGTGACGCTGGCCGCCTCGCCCTTCATCTCGACCGCCGTGATCGCGGCCACCACTTTGCGCGAGCGCGCGGGCGCACAGGGGGCACGGGCGGCCGATGCGCTGAAGGGGATCGCGTCGGGCGAGCTGATCTATGCGCTGGCCATCGACGAGGGCCCGAAATTCGCGCCCGAGCGCGTGGCGATGGCCGCCGCGCCCGCCGGCAACGGCTATGCGCTGAGCGGGCGCAAGGGTTTCGTCGCCGAGGGCGCCGCGGCCGACCGCCTGCTGGTGCTGGCGCGCACCGGCGGCGCGCCGGGCGAGGCCGAGGGCCTGACGCTCTTCGACATCGAGGCCGGCCGCGCCGGCATCGCGCGCGAGCGGATCGACAGCGTCGATGGCCGCGATTTCGCGCGCTTCGCCTTCGATGGCGTCGAGGCCACCGGCGATGACGTGGTGGGCGAGCCGGGCGGCGGGCTGGAGGCGCTGCGCACCGGCCTGCGCGCCGGCCAGGCGGCGCTGGCGGCCGAGCTGGGCGGGCTGTCGGCAGGCGCCTTCGCGATGACGGCGGGCTATCTGAAGGAGCGCAAGCAGTTCGGCCGGCTGATCGGCACGTTCCAGGCGCTCCAGCACCGCGCCGCGCATATGTGGAGCGAGATCGAGGTGACGGCGAGCGCCATCGCCAATGCGGGCCGGATGCTCGATGCCCGCCCCGACGAGGCCGAGGTGGCCGTCTCGCTCGCCAAGGCGCGGGCCACGGATACCGCCAAGCTGGTGGTGAGCGAGGGCGTGCAGATGCATGGCGGCATCGGCATGACCGATGAATTCGACATGGGCTTCTACATGAAGCGCGCGCGGGTCGGCGCGGAATGGCTGGGCGACTACACCTATCACGCCGCCATTGTGGCGCGGGCGCGGGGGTTCTGATGGGGGTGACACCGGCAGAGCTGTTCTCGCTCGAGGGCAAGGTGGCGCTGGTCACCGGCGGGGCGACGGGGATCGGGCGCATGGCCGTCGAGGGGCTGGCGGCCGCCGGCGCGCGCGTGCTGCTGGCCAGCCGCAAGGCCGATGCCTGCGAGGCGGTGGCCGCCGAGGTGAACGCGATGGGCCTGCCCGGCCGCGCCGAGGGGTTCGGCGGCGATGTCGCCTCGGAAGCGGGGATCGAGGCGCTGGTGGCCGAGGTCAGATCCCGCACCGACCGGCTGCACATCCTGATGAACAATGCCGGCCGCACCTGGGGCGCGCCTCTGGGCGAGTTTCCCTATGATGCGTGGGACAAGGTGCTCACCCTCAACGTCACCGGCATGTTCCACCTCACCCAGCTGGCCCTGCCCCTGCTGGAAGCCGCCGCCACGCCCGACGATCCGGCCCGCGTGGTCAATGTCGGCTCGATCATGGGCGACGTGCCGAAGGGCAATGGCGCCTATTCCTACGCCGTCTCCAAGGGCGCGGTGCACCACATGACCCGCGTGCTGGCCAATGACCTGACGGCGCGGCACATCAACGTGAACGCGATCGCGCCGGGGCCCTTCATGTCGAAGATGATGGCCTTCGCGATCGGCAACGAGGAAGGCCGCAAGCGCACCGAGGCCACCGTGCCCGCCGGACGCGTGGGCCGCGAGGAGGATGTGGCCGGCGTGCTGCAATTCCTCTGCGGGCGCGGCGGCGCCTATGTCGCGGGCGCGGTGATCCCGCTTTCGGGCGGGATGAATGCACAGGCCGCCAAGGCCGGGTTTCTGAGGGACGAGACATGAGAAAGACAGTCACGCGCGCCGAGCTGGGCGAGATGGTCGGCCAGGAAATGGGCGTCAGCAGCTGGTTCGAGATCACGCAGGATCAGATCGACAAGTTCGCCGATTGCACCCACGACCACCAGTATATCCACACCGATCCCGAGAAGGCCGCGCAAACGCCCTTTGGCACCACCATCGCGCACGGCTTCCTCACCCTCTCGCTGCTCTCGGCCATGGTCTACGAGATGCCGGCGATCGAGGGCATCACGATGGGCGTCAATTACGGCATGAACCGCATGCGCTTCGTCTCGCCCGTCAAGGTGGGCAGCCGCGTGCGCGGGCGCTTCGTGCTGCTCGCCGTCGACGATATCCGCCCCGGCGAGTTGCAGACCACGGTGCAGGTGACGGTGGAGATCGAGGGACAGGAGAAACCCGCGCTGGTGGCCGAATGGCTGGGCCGGCGCTACTACGAGGTGGCGGCATGAGCTTGCGGTTCGACGGCAGGGTGGCGATCGTCACCGGGGCGGGCGTAGGCCTGGGACGCAGCCACGCGCTGGGGCTGGCGGCGCGCGGCGCGAAGGTGGTGGTCAACGACCTGGGCGCCGCGACCGACGGCACCGGCGCCAATTCCGCCGCGGCCGAGGCCGTGGTGGCCGAGATCGAGGCACAAGGCGGCGAGGCGATGGCGCATCCCGCCTCGGTCACCGATCCCGACGCGGTGCAGGACATGGTCGATGCCGCCATCGCCCGCTGGGGCCAGGTGGACATCCTGGTCAACAATGCCGGCATCCTGCGCGACAAGACCTTCGCGAAGATGAGCCTGGAGGATTTCCGCGCCGTGCTGGACGTGCACCTCATGGGCTCGGTCATCACGACCAAGGCGCTGTGGGAACACTTCCGCCAACGCAATTACGGCCGCATCGTCTACACGACGTCGGCCTCGGGCCTCTACGGCAATTTCGGCCAGTCCAACTACGGCGCCGCCAAGGCCGCGATGGTGGGCCTGATGAACGTGCTCTGCCAGGAAGGCGCGAAATACGGCATCAAGGCCAATATCCTCGCGCCCACCGCGGCGACGCGGATGACCGAAAGCCTGCTGCCCGAACAGGTGCTCGACCTGCTCAAGCCCGAGACCATCACGCCGGGCCTGCTGGTGCTGGTGCACGAGGATGCGCCCAACCGCATGATCCTCGGCGCCGGCGGCGGCTCTTTCGCGGAAACCCGCATCTACGAAACGCCGGGCATCACGCTGATGGGCGAGGATCTCACCGCCGAGGCGGTGGCCGAGCGGCTCGACGCGATCCGCGACCCGAAGGGCCAGGAAATCATGCCGGGCGCCTTCGCCCAGACCCAGAAATACGCCGCGGCGGCCGCACGGCTGCTGGGCATCGACTTGCCCCGACAGGGCGACTGAACAGAAACGAGGAGAGACAGAAATGCGTGACGCCGTCATCGTATCCACCGCCCGCACGCCCATCGGCAAGGCCTTCCGCGGCGCCTTCAACGACACCCAGGCGCAGGAACTGATCGGCCATGCCGTGCGCCACGCGGTGGAACGCGCGGGCGTGGAGCCGGCCGAGATCCAGGATTGCCTGGTCGGCTGCGCGATCCAGCAGGGCTCCACCGGCGGGAATATCGGCCGCCAGGCGGTGATCCGCGCCGGCCTGCCCACCACGATCGGCGGCATGTCGATGGATCGCCAATGCGCCAGCGGCATGATGGCCATCGCCACCGCCGCCAAGCAGGTGATCCACGATGGCATGGACGTGGTGATCGGCGGCGGCGTGGAAAGCATCAGCCTGGTGCAGAACCAGAACATGCGCACCGACCGCGCCCGCGATCCCTGGATCGTGGAGCACAAGCCCGAGCTCTACATGACCATGCTCGAGACCGCCGAGATCGTCGCCGACCGCTACAATGTCAGCCGTGAGGACCAGGACGAATACGCGCTGGAAAGCCAGCGCCGCACCGCCGCCGCGCAGGAGGCGGGCAAGTTCGATGACGAGATCGTGCCGCTGAAATCGGTGATGAAGGTGCAAAACCGCGAAACCGGCGAGATCAGCGAACACGCGGTCGAGATCACGCAGGACGAGGGCAACCGCCCGTCGACCACGCTGGAGGGCCTGTCCGGGCTGCAACCGGTGTTCAAGGACGGCCAGGTGGTCAAGGAAGGCAAGTACATCACCGCCGGCAATGCCTCGCAGCTGTCCGACGGCGCGTCGGCCAGCGTCATCATGGAGGCGAAGAAGGCCGAGAAGGCCGGGCTGCAGCCGCTGGGCCGCTACGTGGGCGTCATGGCCGCGGGGCTCGAACCCGACGAGATGGGCATCGGCCCGATCTACGCGGTGCCGAAACTGCTGGAGGCCCACGGCCTGAAGATGGGCGATATCGGCCTGTGGGAACTCAACGAGGCCTTCGCCTGCCAGGTCTTGCATTCCGCCCGCGTGCTGGGCATCCCGCACGAGATCCTCAACGTCAACGGCGGCGCCATCTCGATCGGGCATCCCTACGGCATGTCGGGCGCCCGGATGGTGGGCCACGCGCTGATCGAGGGCAAGCGCCGGGGCGCCAAATACGTCGTCTGCACGATGTGCGTCGGCGGCGGCATGGGCGCGGCCGGGCTGTTCGAGGTTCTGTAAGCCATATCGGGGCCCGGCACCGCGCCGGGCCCGCAACACATATATGAGGAGAGGCACGGGATGGACCTGGGCATAACCGACAAGGTAAGGCCGCTCATCGAGCAGGTGCGCAACATGATCGAGAAGGAGGTGATCCCCGCCTCCGAGGAATACCATGCCGAGATCGGCAAGCACCCGTCGGGCGACCGCTTCGCGCTCACCGACCGGCAGCTCGAGATCCTCGACACGCTGAAATCCTCCGCCAAGCAGAAGGGCCTGTGGAACTTCTGGCTGACCGACAGCGAACGCGGCTACGGGCTGACCACGGTGGAATACGCCTACCTGGCCGAGGAAATGGGCAAGGCCGCGCTCGGGGCCGAGACGTTCAACTGCTCTGCCCCCGATACCGGCAACATGGAGGTGCTGGAGCGTTACGGCACCGAGGCGCACAAGGAACGCTGGCTGAAGCCGCTGCTCGAGGGCGAGATCCGCTCGGCCTACGTGATGACGGAGCCGGGCGTCGCCTCGTCGGATGCCACGCAGATGGCGCTCTCGGCGAAGCGCGACGGCGATCACTACGTGCTGAACGGCGAAAAGTGGTGGGCCTCGGGCGCCGGCGATCCGCGCTGCAAGCTCTACATCGTGATGGCCAACACCGATCCCGACGCGCCCAAACATGCGCGCCACTCGATGTTCCTGATGCCCAACGATCTGGGCGGCATCGAGGTGCTGCGCCCGATGAAGGTATTCGGCGACGATGACGCGCCGCACGGGCACATGCATATCCGCTTCACCGATGTCCGCGTGCCGGCCGAGGATCTCGTGCTCGGCGAGGGGCGCGGTTTCGAGGTGGCGCAGGGCCGGCTCGGGCCGGGGCGCATCCACCATTGCATGCGCGCCATCGGCCAGGCCGAACGCGCGCTGGAGCTGATGATCAAGCGCGGCATGTCGCGCGAGGCCTTTGGCAAGCGGCTGGTCGATCTGGGCGGCAATTACGACATCATCGCCAATGCCCGCATGGATATCGAGATGGCCCGCCTGCTCTGCCTCAAGGCGGCCTACATGATGGATACGGTGGGCACCCGCGCCGCGCAGCCTTGGATCTCCAAGATCAAGGTCGTCGCACCGCTCGTGGCCACCCGGATCGTGGACGAGGCGATGCAGATGCACGGCGCCGCCGGGATCAGCCAGGATTTCCCGCTCGCGCACATGTATACCCACCTGCGCACCCTGCGCTTCGCCGACGGGCCGGATGCCGTCCACCGCCGGCAGGTGGCGCGTGCCGAGTTGAAGAAATACACGAACGAGAAGGTGTAAGTGACCGAGATCATTGTCATAAGGCATGCCCAGGCGAGCTTCGGCGCGGCGAATTACGACGTGCTGTCGCCGCTTGGGCACCGCCAGTCAGAGGCGCTTGGCCTCGCCCTGCGCGCGCAGGGCGTGACCGGCGCCGACGCCTGGATCATGGGCGCCCAGCGCCGCCACCGCGAGACGCTGGAAGGCGTGGCCAAGGGCATGGGCGTGGCCGCCGATCCGCAGGTGCACGAAGGGCTCAACGAATTCGACTTCCGCGCCCTGCTCGATGCCCGCTACCGCCACACGCTCCCGCCCGAGAACATGCATACCGACCGCAAGAGCCACTTCCGCACCCTGCGCGAGACCGTGCTCGCCTGGCAGCGCGGCGAGGTGGTCGACCCGCCCGAGACATGGGAGGCGTTCGAGGCCCGCGTGCAGGCCGCGCTCGATCACGCCCGCGCCCAGGCGAAGCGCGGCGGGCGGGTGATCATCGTCTCCTCCGGCGGCGCGATCAGCCAGATGATCCGCGCCGCGCTCGACGCCCCCGCCGCCCAGCAGATCGAGCTGCAATTGCAGATGCGCAACTGCGCCGTGACCCGCTTCATCGCCACGTCGCGGCGGCTGTTCCTGCATTCCTACAACGAAACCCCGCATATCACGGCCGAGACAACGGCCGAGATGCTGACCTATTCCTGAGGCGCAATGAGCGAGACGTCAGATCCCACCAAGCTCGACACCCAGGCCGTCGCCGACTGGATGTCGCGCCACGTGCCGGGTTTCGAAGGCCCCGTCACCGCCACCAAGTTCCCCGGCGGCCAGTCCAACCCCACCTTCCGGCTGCACACGCCCTCGGGCGATTACGTCCTGCGCCGCAAGCCGCCCGGAAAGCTCCTGAAATCCGCCCATGCGGTGGATCGCGAATACCGCGTGCAATCGGCCCTGTGGGAAACCGACGTGCCGGTCGCGAAGATGTATGCGCTGTGCGAGGATGAAAGCGTCATCGGCTCGATGTTCTACGTGATGGAGGCGATCGACGCCGGCAATTTCGTCGACCCCCGCCTGCCAGCGCTGCCCAAACCCGCCCGCACCGCCGTCTTCGACGAGATGAACCGCGTGCTCGCCGCGATCCACGATGTCGATATCGACGCGGTCGGCCTGTCGGATTACGGCCCCGAGGGCAATTACTTCGCCCGCCAGACCGGCCGCTGGACCAAGCAATACCGCGCGTCGGAAACCGACCACATCCCCGACATGGAGGCGCTGATCGACTGGCTGCCCGCCAACATGCCCGACGATGACGGCCAGCGCACGCTGGTGCATGGCGACTTCCGGCTCGACAACCTGCTGTTTGCCGAGGATGGCTCGCGCTGCCTGGCGGTGCTGGATTGGGAGCTGTCGACCATCGGCCACCCCTATGCCGATCTCGCCGCCGTCATCATGCAATGGCAGATGCCGCCGGGCGACCAGGGCAAGGGGCTGGCGGGGGTGGACCGCGCCGATCTCGGCCTGCCCAGCGACGAGGCATTCATCGCCGATTACTGCCGCCGCCGCGGCATCGAGCGGATCGAGAATTTCAACTTCTACCTCGCCTTCACCTTCTTCCGCATGGCGGGGATCATCCAGGGCGTCTACAAGCGGGCGCTGGATGGCAATGCATCGAACCCCGAGCGGGGGCTGGCAATGGGGCCGAGCGTGAAGCGCTTCGCCCAGGCGGGAATGGAGGCGGCACGCAATGGCTGATTTCGACGGCAAGGTGGTGATGATCACCGGCGCCGCCTCGGGCTTCGGCGCTCTGGCGGCCGGCGAGTTCGCCGCGCGCGGCGCGCGCCTGATGCTGTGCGACCGCAACGGCGACGGCGTGGCCCGGGTGGCCGAGCGCCTGCGCGGCGATGGCACGCGGGTGGAGCATGCGGAGGTGGACGTCTCCGACGATGCCGCGATGGGCGCCTTCATCAATGACGGCGCCGCCGCGCTCGGCGGGCTCGACATCGCGCTCAACAATGCCGGGATCGGCAACGGCGTGGTCCCCCTGCCCGACATCCCGATGGAGGATTACGATCGCGTCATGGCGATCAATGCCCGCGGCGTGTTCATCGGCATGCGCCACCAGATCCCGCTGATGCGCCAGCGCGGCGGCGGGGTGATCCTCAACACCGCCTCGGCGGCCGGGCTGGTGGGCTCGGGTTTCCTGTCGGCCTATGCGGCGTCGAAACACGCCGTGGTGGGCATGACCAAGGCCGCCGCCGACGAATGCGCCCGCCACAACATCCGCGTCAACTGCATCTGCCCGTCCTTCGCCTCCACCCCGATGGTCGAGGCGATGGGCGATCAGGTCGGCGCCAGACACAATATCAGCCGCGAGGATGCCTATACGCGCATCGCCGCGCGGGTGCCGCTGCGGCGGGTCGCCGAACCGGCGGAGGTGGTCCAGGCGATGATCTGGATCTGCTCGCCGGGCAACAGCTTCATGACCGGCCAGGCCATCGCCATCGATGGCGGGCTGACCGCCGTCTGACAGGGAACAGGGCCGATGAGCAAGGATGCCTTCATAGACGAAGACGAGATGGACGGCGATGGCGACGGCGATCGCAAGTTCGTCACCGCGCTGGCGCGAGGGCTCGAGATCCTGCGCTGCTTCCGGCCCTTCGAGACGACGCTGACCAACCAGGAGATCGCCGCCCGCACCGGCCTGCCCAAGCCCACCATCTCGCGGCTGACGCATACGCTGCGCAAGCTCGACTACCTCGTCTATTCCGAGCGCACGGGCACCTACCGGCTGGGCGCGGGCGTGCTGTCGCTGGGCTTCGGGGTGCTGTCGGGGATGGAGATCGCCGACCGCGCCGCCGAAGAGATGAAGAAGCTCGCCAGCGGCCCCAACCCGCATATCACCAGCGCGCTCGGCGAACGGCACCGGATGAGCGTGGTCTATACCGCCGTGCACCGCTCGCAGCAGGCCGTGGCGCTGACGATCAACGTGGGCGCGCGGCTGCCGCTGGTCTATTCGGCGATCGGGCGCGCGATCCTCGTGGCGATGAGCCCCGAGGAGCGCAGCCACATGGTGCAGCTCGCCAAGCTGGAAAAGCCCCACCACGCCGAGAAGATCGACGCCTCGATGGAGCGCGCCCTGCGCGATTACGAGAAGTTCGGCTTCTGCACCTCGTTCGGCGAGTGGCGGCCCGAGGTGAACGGCATCGCGGCGCCCGTTCTGTCGCTCAACGGCGATCGGATCTACGGGATGAACGTGGGCGGGCCATCGTTCCTCTTGTCGCCCGAGGAGCTGCTGGACGCCTATGGCGACCGGCTGCTGGAGGCGGCGCGCAACCTGTCGCGCGGGCTGACCGTGCCGGCCGAGAAACTCTGAGGCGTCATGGACGAAAGACTGATCGAAGAGCCCTATCCGCTGCAGGCCCATCTGGGCTTTGAGATGGTGGAGTGGCGCGAGGGCTATGCGCGGTTCGACCTGCCGCTGGCCGATTTCCTGATGAACCGCTACGGCATCCCGCATGGCGGGGTCTATGCGGTGCTGCTGGATACGGCGATGGGCTATTGCGGATCGTATACCGGCGATCCCGAGAACCGGCGCATGGCGATGACGCTGAGCCTGACGACGAACTTCCTGTCGCGCCCGAAGGGCGAGCGGCTGATCGGCGAGGCGCATGTGACGGGCGGCGGCGCGCGGACCTACTTCGCCGAGGGCACGATCACCGACGAGACCGGCGAACGCATCGCCACCGGCTCCGGCACGTTCCGCCGGCGAGGCTGACAGGGGCCGAAGGCCCCCGCGCGGAATCAAGCGCGCAGCGCGCCGCGCGAGCGCCGCCTCTCGGCGACTGCATCGCAGTCGCCTGCCGGCAGAACATTGCGAAAGCAATGTTCGAGAGGCCCGTCGGGGCGGGGTGGCGCTCTTGCCATCGTCCCGCGCCACGGCGAGGGAAGATGTACGTGGCCACCATAAAGTGCCCAACTCCACCGTCGGAGGCGCCACCCCACGGGGCGGCCCTCGCGCTACCGTTGCGCTCCCCGGCACCCCTCCGCCCATCGTGACCGCGCCACCCGGAACGCCCCGCCCCCGCACACGTTGCGGCCACAGGTGGCGCCAATCGTCACCGGAAAGGACATCACGATGTTCCGCACAGAGACAGACCCGGCCACCGGCCTGCTCGTCATCCGTGCCGAGGGCAAGCTGACCGATACCGATTACGCCCGCTTCCACGCCGCGCTCGATGCCCGCCTCGCCGCGCGCAACGAGGTGGCCTTCGCCGTCGACCTGCGCGGCTTCGAGGGCTGGGAAAGCGGCGAGGCCCTGCTCGACGACGTGAAGATGGATCTGCGCCACGGCGGCCACATACGCCGCCTCGCCATCGTGGGCGATGCGCGCTGGCAGAAATGGATGGCCTGGATCGCCAAGCCCTTCACCTCGGGCGCCGTGCAGTATTTCGATGCCGCCCGGATGGACGAGGCCATCGCCTGGGCCGCCGAAGCCCGGGAGTATGCCGCCTGACCGCCCGCCGCGCACGCTCCCGTTGCGCCAGGATCGACCGCACTTCAATGTGCGTCAATACCTCGGGGGTCCGGGGGCAGCGCCCCCGGCCCGGCCCAACGCTTCGACGCGTACGAAGTGCGCCGAGAAGGAGCGGGAGCCCCCTGCCCGCCGCTGGCATCGCGCGGGACAAGGGGCGCAGCCCCGCCGCGCGAGCGCCGCCCCGTCGGGGCGGGGTGGCGCTATGGCTATCGGCACGCGCTACGGTGAGGATGGAGGGGCTTGGCTACCATAAAGTGCGCAATACCTATGTCGGAGGCGCCACCCCACGGGGCGGCGCTCGCGCTACCGTTGCGCTACACATGCGCCGACGGGGACGTGGTTAAGCCCAAGTTAACGGCTTAGAAAAATCAATGACTTACGGGGCGTCCACATGTGGACACCCCATCTCCAGCCCCCTCAGGCGGCCATGTTCGCGGCCATCACCCGCTCCAGGTGATAATCCGTATCGCCCAGCTGATGGTCGATCATCACCAGCCGCTTGCCCATGTGCGAGACGGGATATTCCCAGGTCATCGCGATCCCGCCATGCATCTGGATCGCCTCTTCCGAGCACAGCCGGGCCGCCCGGCCGATCAGGTTCTTGGCCATCGACACGGCGCGCGACTGATCCGCCTGCCCCATCCGCGAGGCGGCGTGGATGGTGATCGAACGGGCCTGCTCGATCTCGGTCACCACGTCCACCGCGCGATGCTGGAGCGCCTGGAACTTGCCGATCGCCACGCCGAACTGCTTGCGGGTGCGCAGGTAGTCGAGCAGGATCGCGTAGGTCGTATCCATCAGCCCCACCGCCTCGGCACAGAGCGCCAAAGCGCCCGCATCCAGAGCGTCGGCGAGGGCCGCGCGGCCATCCTCGATCAGCAGCTCGGCCTTGGTGCCGTCGAGGAACAGCTCCGCCGCGCCGCCGCCGTCGATCAGGCCGTAACCCGTCACCTCGGCATCGGCGGCCTCCACGGCATAGACCGAGACATTGCCGCCATTCTTCGCCGCGACGAGGAACACGTCGGCATCGTTGCCGCCATAGATCATCGACTTGCGCCCGGTGAGCGCGCCGCCCTTCGCCTCGGTCTCGATCTCGTCGACCGCATAGGGCGCGTCGATCTCGCCGATGGCCACGGCATAGCGCTTCGTCCCGGCCAAAAGCTCCTCCTGGTCGGCCCCCGCGGCCGCCATCAGGCGCGAGGCCATCAGCGTGCCGAGCACCGGCTCGGGGTTGAGCGCGCGGCCCAGGGCCTCGAACACCACGGTGATGTCGAACCCCGCCCCGCCGAAGCCGCCCGCCTCTTCCGGCGCCAGCGCGTGCAGCACGCCCAGCTCGGCCATCTCGGCCCACTTGGCCGGGTCGTGATACGGCGCCTCGTAGGCCACCTTGTTGCGATGCTCGATCGTGTACTTGTCGGCCAGGTAGCGATCGAGCGAATCCTTCAGCATCCGCCGATCGTCGGTGAGTGTGAAATCCATGTCAGAGCTCCAGCATCGCCTTGCTCAGGATGTTCCGCTGGATCTCGTTGGATCCGCCGAAGATCGAAAGCTTGCGGTTGTTGAAATATTGCGCCGCGTTGGTCGCGGCCTCCTCGGGCACCAGCGCCACGTTGCCCTCGAGCATCTCGGACGGGAACGGCGCCGCCGCCGGCCCCAAAGCCCGGCGCGCAAGGTCGTTCAGCGCCTGGCGGATCACCGTGCCCTTGATCTTGAGGATCGAGGTCTCGGGCCCCGGCGCGCCCTGGCTCTGGGCCTGGAACAGCATCCGCAGGTTGGTGATCTTCATCGCCTCCAGGTCGATCTCCACCTCGGCCATGCGGGCCGCGAAAAGCGGGTTCTCGGCCAGCGGCTTGCCGTTGCGCTTCACCTTGCGGGCGAGGATCTTCAGATCGTCGAGCGCGCGCTGCGAGAAGCCCACCCCGGCGATGTTGGTGCGTTCATGGGTGAGCAGGTACTTGGCGATCGTCCAGCCCTGGTTTTCCTCGCCCACCAGGTTCTCGGCCGGGACGCGGACATCGGTGAAGAACACCTCGTTCACCTCGAACCCGCCCTCGATCAGCTTGATCGGCCGCATCTCGATGCCCGGCGTATCCAGATCCACCAGGATGAAGGAGATGCCTTCCTGCGGCTTGCCCTCGCTCTTGGTGCGCACGAGGCAGAAGATGTGATCGGCGTACTGGCCCAGCGTCGTCCAGGTCTTCTGGCCGTTGATCACGTATTCGTCGCCCTCGCGCACCGCGCGGGTCTTGAGGCTGGCCAGGTCCGAGCCGGCGCCCGGTTCGGAATAGCCCTGGCACCACCAATCCTCGCCCGAGAGGATGCGCGGCAGGTAGTGATCCTTCTGCGCCTGGTTGCCGAATTTCTGCAGCACCGGGCCCAGCATGGCCAGCCCGAAGGGCACCTGCCGGGGCGCATAGGCGCGGCAGCATTCCTCTTCGAAGATGTGGCGCTGCACCGGGCTCCACCCTGTGCCGCCATATTCCTCGGGCCAGGTCTGTGCGACCCAGCCCTTCTCAAAAAGGATCTTGTGCCAGCGCAGCGTATCCTCCTTGCCGATCTCCACCCCCTTGCGGACCTTGTCGGCCACGTCCTGGGGCAGGTTATCCTTGAGGAAGTCGCGGACTTCCTGGCGGAAGGCTTCCTCTTCCTTGGTGAAGCTCAGGTCCATCTCATGCCTCCTCGTTGAGTTGGGCGAACGTGGTGCCGTCCTCGGCCATGCGGGCCAGGAGCGGCGGGACTTTCCAGTAATGGCTGTCTTCCTCGGCATAGGCCTCGATCCGGCGGACAAGCTCTTTCGCGCCCACCTCGTCGGCATATTTGAGCGGCCCGCCGCGGAACCTCGGGAAGCCGTAGCCGAACAGGAACACGGCATCCACGTCGATCGGGCGCAGGGCGGTGCCGTCTTCGACGACGCGCGTCGCCTCGACGATCATCGCGGTCATGTAGCGATCCACGATCTCCTGATCGGTGAAGCTGCGCGGGGTGATGCCCGCTTCCTTGCGCTCCTTCTCGATGATCTCGGCGACCTCGGGGTTGGGCACGATCTCGTCGCCGGAATAGTCGTAGAAGCCCTTGCCCGTCTTGCGCCCGAACCAGCCGCGTTCGCAGATGCGGTCGTGGATGGTGACATAGCGTTCCTCGTTGGGCCGGCTCGCCGCCTTGCGCTTGCGCGTGGCCCAGCCGATATCCAGCCCCGCCAGGTCGCCCACCTTGAAGGGCCCCATGGCGAAGCCGAAATCCTCGAGCGCCTGGTCGATCTGCTGGGGCGAGGCGCCGTCTTCCATCAGGTAGCCCGCCGTCTTGCCGTAATGCGCCAGGATGCGGTTGCCGATGAACCCGTCGCAGACCCCGGCGCGGACCGAGACCTTCTTCAGCTTCTTGCCCAGCGCGAAGCCGGTCGCCACCACTTCGGGCGCCGTCTTGTCGCCGACGACGACTTCCAGCAGTCGCATCACATGGGCGGGCGAGAAGAAGTGCAGGCCGATCACATCGGCCGGCCGCGAGGTGACCGAGGCGATCTCGTTGATATCGAGGTAGGAGGTGTTGGAGGCCAGGATCGCGCCGTCGCGGCAGATGGTGTCGAGCTTGGAGAAGATCTCCTTCTTGACGTCCATTTCCTCGAACACCGCCTCGATCACCAGATCCACATCGGCGAGATCGTCGAGCGAGGTCGAGGGCGAGAGGGCGGCCAGCGCCGTCTCCTTCTTCGCCTCGGTCAGCTTGCCGCGCTTCACGGCGCCGTCGAGGTTCTTCGTGATCGTGCCGACGCCGCGATCGAGCGCCTCCTGCGTGACCTCGACGATCCGCACCGGCACGCCGTTGAGCAGGCACGACGTGGCGATGCCCGAGCCCATCGTGCCGCCGCCGATCACGCCCACCTTGGCGATCTCGCGCGGGGTGGCCTTGGCCTCGGGGATCTTGGCAACGGCGCGTTCGGCAAAGAAGGCGTGGATCATGCCGCGCGTGCCTTCGGTCTGCAGCAGCTCCATGAAGCTCTTGCGTTCGAAGGCGATGCCCTCGTCGATATCGCCGGGCGACATCTCGACCGCGTCGATCACGCGGACGGGGGCGAGCAGGTGGCGCGCCTGTTTCTCGGCCTTCTTGCGGGCGGCGGCGATCGCCTCGGGATCGGGCTCCACCGGCAGGTCGCGCGTCTTGCGCGTGGCCAGCGTGCCGGCGGCGGCATCGCGCGCGGCGGCGAGGGCGATATCACGCGGCTCGCCCTCCTCGATCCGGTCGATCAGGCCCTTCTCGAGCGCCTCCTGCGCGGGCACCTGGCGGCCGCTGCCGGCAATGTCGAGCGCGGTGGCGATGTCAGCCAGGCGCGGCGTGCGCTGGGTGCCGCCGGCGCCGGGCAGCAGGCCCAGCAGGATCTCGGGCAGGCCGATGCGCAGCCCCTTCACGCCGACGCGGGCATGGCAGGCGAGCCCCAGCTCGAACCCGCCGCCCAGGGCGGTGCCGTGCATCACGGCGATAACGGGCGTGTCGGAGGCCTCGATCACGTTGCAGACCGAGGGCAGCGACGGCTCGCGCGGGGGTTTGCCGAATTCGGTGATATCGGCGCCCGCCGTGAAGGTGCGCCCCGCGGCATAGAGCCCGATCGCCTTGACCGAGGCATCGGCGGCGAGCGTCTCGACCGCCTCTTTCAACCCGGCGCGCACCGGCTGCGACGAGGCGTTGACCGGCGGGTTGTTCACGCGGATGAGCGCGACGTCGCCCTCGCGCTCCACGCTGATGACATCGTTGATCTCGGTGGTGGTCATGCCTGTCTCTCTCTCCTCAGCTGGCATCTGCCCGGTCGAGCAGGTGTGCGAATTCCGTCACCAGGTGACGCTTCAATATCTTGCCCGCGGCCGAGGCGGGCAGGGTTTCGACGATGATGATGCGCGAGGGCACCTTGTAGGCGGTGAGCCTCTCCTTCAGCCAGTCGCGCAGGGCGGGCTCGGTGGCGGTGCCGTCGGTGGTGCAGAAGGCCAGCACCTCTTCGTTGCCGGGCACGGCGCGGCCCACCACGGCGGCCTGGCGGACGGCGGGATGGCGGGTGAGCATCGCCTCGATCTCGGGCGGGTAGACGTTGAAGCCCGAGCGGATGATCAGTTCCTTCCGGCGGCCCGCGATGTGCCAGGCGCCGGTCTCGTCCTGCCGCGCCAGATCGCCGGTGCGCAGGAAGCCGTCTTCGCGCATCGCGGCGGCGGTGGCGGCGGGATCGCGGTAATAGCCGCGCATGACGCCGGGCCCGCGCACCAGAAGCTCGCCCACGCCCTCAGCATCGGGGGCTTCGAGCGCCAGTTCCACGCCGGGGAACGGCACGCCGACCGAGACATCGCCGCGCCGCATGCCGGCATTGGTGCCGCAGACGCCCGATGTCGTCTCGGTCAGGCCGTAGCCGTTGTAGAGCGGCAGGCCGAAGGCGGCTTCGGTGCGCTCTTTGAAGGCGGGGTCGAGCGGTGCGCCGCCGGAAGAGATATAGCGCAGGCGCGGTGCCTCGGGCGCGCCGCCGCGTGTGGCGGCTTCCTGGATCAGCGCCTGGAACATCTGCGGCACGGCGGGCAGGATCGTGGCGCCCTCGGCCAGTGCATCGAGCACCGCGCCGGGCGAGAAGCGCGGCATGAAGCGGATCGAGGCGCCGTGATGCAGGCTGCCCAGGAAGGGCGCGGCGAGGCAGAAGATATGCGTGCCGGGCAGCACGGCGATCACCTCGTCATCGGGCGTGAGGCCGCGGATCTCGGCCGCCGTCCGCGCGGCATAGAGCAGGTTGGCATGGCTCAGCATCACGCCCTTCGGCGCCGAGGTCGTGCCGGTCGTGTACATCAGCACCGCGATCCGCGCGGCGGGATCGTCGGCCACACTCTCGGGCTGGGCCTCCTGCGCCTCGGTGGCCAGGATCGCGCCGCAGGGCAGCGTGCCGATCCGGGCCGCGCCCAGGCGGTCGGCATGGGCGGCGGCGGCAGGCGAGGCTTCGGGCGTGAACAGCATCATGCGGGCGCCGGAATGGGCGCGGATCGCCTCGATCTCGCCTTCCGACTGGCGCGCGTTCAGCGGCGAGACCCAGGCGCCGATCTGCCACGCGGCGAGGCAGGCGACGGCATAGGTGGCGCTGTTCTCGCAGACCAGCAGCAGCCTGTCGCCGGGGCGCAGGCCGTGGGCGCTCAGCGCCTCGGCCATCGCATCAGCCATGGCGCAGAGCTCACCATAGGTGAAGGCCGCGCCGTCGTGATCGAGGATCGCGCGGGAACCGGCCGCGTGGCGCCGCGGCAGATCGTGCAGCCAGGTCATGCAGGCTCCCCCCTGAGTGACATGCGCGCGACCGTAGCGGCGCGGCAGGGGGTGGTCAATATGCGGAACCGAGTTCTGCCCTGCGGAATTTTTGGTGACGCTGCGGCGCCGCCCTCCCCGGCCCCGGCCCCGGCACCCCGCTTGACACCCTGCCCCGCGCTGGCATACGCCATCGGCACGCGCGGGCATGGTGAAATGGTATCACACGAGCCTTCCAAGCTCTTGGTGCGGGTTCGATTCCCGCTGCCCGCTCCACCAACCGGCCCGGGACGGGGCCAGTCCGCGACCTTGGCCGCGACCATGGCCGCGACCACAGGCGCGGTTGCGCCCGCCGGACCGCCCGTCTAACGAGCGCAAGCGGAAGCCAGCGGGGGCGGGCGATGGCAGGGCCTGACATCCAGAGCGAAGAAGACCGCGCGCGCGGCAAGTCGGTGGGCGCGCTGGCCGGGCTCTGGCCGTTCCTGAAACCCTACCGCGCGATGATGACCGCCGCCGGCGTGGCGCTGGTGCTGACCGCGGGCGTCTCGCTGGTGCTGCCGCTTGCCGTGCGCCGAGTGGTGGACGGCTTCGCAACCGGCGAAACCGCGCTGCTCGATCAGTATTTCGCGGGCGCGCTGGCCATCGCGCTCTTGCTCGCGCTGGGCACGGGGCTGCGCTACTACCTCGTCACCCGGCTGGGCGAGCGCGTCGTGGCCGATATCCGCAAGGCGGTGTTCGACCACGTCATCGCCATGTCGCCCGCCTTCTACGAGCGCATCATGACGGGCGAGGTGCTGAGCCGCATCACCACCGACACGACGCTGATCCTGTCGGTCATCGGCTCGTCTATCTCTGTCGCCCTGCGCAACGTGCTGATGCTGGTGGGCGGCATCGTGCTGATGGGCTTCACCTCGGCCAAGCTGACCGGGCTGGTGCTGCTGATCGTGCCCGCCGTGATGGTGCCGATCATCACGCTCGGCCGCCGCCTGCGAACGCTCTCGCGCGAGAACCAGGACTGGATCGCCGCTTCCTCGGGCAACGCGTCGGAGGCGCTGAGTTCCGTCCAGACGGTGCAGGCCTTCACCGCCGAGGCGCGCACCGCCGAACGCTTCGCCACGGTGACCGAGCAGAGCTTCGACAGCGCCAAGCGCCGCATCCGCACCCGCGCGGCGATGACGGTGATCGTGATCGCGCTGATCTTCGCGGGCGTCGTGGGCGTGCTGTGGATCGGCGCGCGCGACGTGCGCGCGGGCGGGATGAGCATCGGCGCGCTGGTGCAGTTCGTGATCTACGCGATCATGACGGCGGGTTCCGTCGCCGCCCTGTCGGAGATCTGGGGCGAATTGCAGCGCGCCGCCGGGGCGACCGAGCGCCTGCTGGAGCTTCTGGGGGCCGAAGACAGCGTGCGCGACCTGCCCGGCGCCACCGCGCCCGAAGGCCGCCTGCGCGGCGAGATCAGCTTCGAGAACGTCACCTTCCACTACCCCTCGCGCCCCCATGCCGCCGCGCTGGAGGATGTGAGCTTCACCATCCGCCCCGGCGAGACGGTGGCGCTGGTCGGCCCCTCGGGGGCGGGCAAGAGCACCGTGATCCAGCTGCTGCAACGCTTCTACGACCCGGAAGCGGGGGTGATCCGGCTGGACGGGCGCGACCTGCGCGACATGCCGCGCGCCGCCTTCCGCCGCCACATGGCGCTGGTGCCGCAGGATGCGGTGATCTTCGCCGCCTCGGCGCGCGAGAACATCCGCTTCGGCCGCCCCGACGCGACGGATGCCGAGGTCGAGGCCGCCGCCCGCGCCGCCGCCGCGCATGATTTCCTCGCCGCCCTGCCCGAAGGCTATGACAGCCAGGTGGGCGAACGCGGCGTGATGCTCTCGGGCGGGCAGAAGCAGCGGCTGGCCATCGCGCGGGCGATCCTGCGCGACGCGCCGGTGATGCTGCTCGACGAGGCGACCAGCGCGCTGGATGCCGAAAGCGAACGCCTGGTGCAGGAAGCCGTCGATGCCCTGGCCGAGGGCCGCACGACGCTGATCATCGCCCACCGGCTGGCCACGGTGAAAAAAGCCGACCGGATCCTCGTCTTCGAGGGCGGGCGGATCGTGGCCGAGGGCAATCACGATGCGCTGGTGCGCGAAGACGGGCTCTATGCCCGGCTCGCGCGGCTGCAATTCACCGCGGGGAACGCGGCCGCCTAACTCCCCTCTTCCGGCGCGGCGATCCGTGCCAGTCTGGGCCGTCAACATCATGCAGGGAGCGTGACGATGGGGCTGTGGTCTTTCGTGAAGGATGCCGGCAAGAAGGTGCTCGGCAAGGACGAACCGGCGAAGGAGGATCTCGTCGCCGAGGTCGAGGCGCTGGGGCTCGAGACCGAGGGTGTGGAGATCGACGTCGAGGGCGACAAGGTGAAGGTCTCGGGCAAGCCCCGCAGCCAGGAACTGAAGGAAAAGATCATCCTCGCCGTGGGCAACGTGGCCGGCATCTCGGCCGTGCAGGATGATGCGGGCGGCGCCGATCCCGTGTTCCACACCGTCGAGAAGGGCGATACGCTCTGGGCGATCGCGCAGAAGACGCTGGGCGACGGCAACCGCTACAACGAGATCTTCGAGGCCAACCGCCCGATGCTCGACGATCCCGACAAGATCTATCCCGGCCAGGTGCTGCGAATCCCCGGCGAACGTTCCGCCTGACGCACAGGCTGGCCTCCGGCTGACACCGCGCCCCGCGCCACGAGGCGCGTCCTCTCGCCGCGCCTGACGCCACGTCGGGCGCCGCGCTGCGGCTTGCGCGGCGGGCGCTTTCCCGGCATTTTCTGTCAACGCACAGAACGGGCCGGGGGAGGCCCGCCATCGCCGTCGGGGAGGACGCCAGATGAACGCCGAAGTGAAATTCGCCACGGTCGCGGATTCCGAACGCATCGAAGCCGAAGCGCCGTGGGATCAGCGCGACATGCCGCGCTCGATGTACGAATTCGTGACCAGCGCGCGCGATCGCTTCGGCCCGCACAACGCCTTTTCCTTCCAGATCGAGAGCGGCCCGAAGGACAAGGCCGAAACGCTGACCTGGAACCAGTTCCACGGCAAGGTCACCCAGGCCGCCAACCTCTTCCGTTCGCTCGGCGTGGGCACCGACGACGTGGTCGCCTACCTGCTGCCCAATTGCAACGAGACGCTGATCACCCTGATCGGCGGCGCCTGTGCGGGGATCGTGAACCCGATCAACCCGCTGCTCGAACCCGAGCAGATCGCCGCCATCCTGCGCGAGACCAAGGCCAAGGTGCTGGTCACGCTCAAGGCCTTCCCGAAGAGCGAGGTCGCCCAGAAGGCGGCCGAGGCGGTGCGCCACGCGCCCGGCGTGACGACGGTGCTGGAGGTTGATCTCAACCGCTATCTCAGCCCGCCGAAAAGCTGGATCGTGCCGATGATCCGGCCCAAGAATCCCGCGCAGAAGGGGCTCAAGGCCGACGTGATGGATTTCAACGCGGCGATCGCCAAGCAGCCCTCCGACCGGCTGACCTTCGACGACGTGCTGGAAGACCGTGTCGCCGCCTATTTCCATACCGGCGGCACGACAGGCATGCCCAAGGTGGCGCAGCACAAGATCTCGGGCATGGTCTATAACGGCTGGATCGGCTCGGAGCTGCTCTACACCGTCGAAGACAACATCATGTGCCCGCTGCCGCTGTTCCACGTCTTCGCCTGCCACGTGATCGTCATGGCGGCGCTGAATTCGGGCGCGCATGTCGTCTTCCCCACGCCGGCCGGCTATCGCGGCGAGGGCGTGTTCGACAATTTCTGGAAGCTGATCGAACGCTGGCGCATCACCTTCATCATCACCGTGCCCACCGCGATCTCGGCGCTGATGCAGCGCCCGGTGGATGCCGATGTGAGCAGCGTGAAGACCGCCTTCTCGGGCTCGTCGCCGCTGCCGGTGGAGCTGTTCAAGCGCTTCGAGGCGGCGACCGGCGTGAACATCGTGGAAGGCTACGGCCTGACCGAGGCGACCTGCCTGGTCAGCTGCAACCCGATCCACGGCGAGAAGAAGATCGGCTCGGTCGGGATCCGCTTTCCCTATACCGAGATCAAGATCCTGTCGCATGACAGCAATGGCGAGCTGATCGAGTGCGGCCCTAACACGGTGGGCGAGATCTGCATCGCCAGTCCCGGCGTCTTCGCCGGCTCCACCTATACCGAGGCGAACAAGAACAAGGACCTGTTCCATTACGACCGCTTCCTGCGAACGGGCGATCTGGGGCGGATCGACGAGGATGGCTATCTGTTCATCACCGGGCGCGCCAAGGATCTTATCATCCGGGGCGGCCACAACATCGATCCGGCCGAGATCGAGGAGGCGCTGGCCGGCCACCCGCAGGTGGCCTTCGCCGGCGCGATCGGCCAGCCCGACGCGCATTCGGGCGAGCTGCCCGCGGCCTATGTGGAGCTGACGCAGGGCGCCACCGTGACCGAGGCCGAACTGATGGACTATGCCCAGAAGCATATCCACGAACGCGCGGCGGTGCCGAAATACATCGAGATCGTGGACGAGCTGCCGAAGACGGCGGTCGGCAAGGTCTTCAAGCCCGACCTGCGCCGCAGCGCCATCAAGCGCGTCTACAACGAGGCGCTGAAGGAGGCGGGCGTCGACGCCCGTGTCGAGAAGGTGATCGAGGACAAGGCGCGCGGCCTTGTCGCCGTGCTGGAGAAGACCGGCAATGTCGACGATGCCCGCGTGAACGAGGTGCTGGGCAGCTACACGCGGCCGTGGCAATGGGGCGAGGCGAAGGCGAAGCAGCCGGCGTGAGGCCTGTGGCGCACGGCGTGTGGCGGGCCTGTGCAGGCAAGTCACACGCTGCGACGCGGCGTAAGGGGTGCGTTAACTTGCTTTTGCAACAATGATAGGCAGGATTCGGATCAGTGCCGGAAGCGGGCGGAACAAGCCCCCTCACCCGGCCGTTTGGGACAGGACATGGCAGGCATTTTGCTCATATCGGCCCTGGCGTCGCTTGGCGTCTTCACGGCCCTACTGCTGACCGGGACGCCCCTGCTCGGCGCGCTCGCCGCCTATCCGGCGGTCGGCGCGGCGATCATCGTCTTCTGCGCCACCTGGATCATGCTCTTCGCCCCGGCCGCGCCGCACGGGCCCCACGGCCCCGGCCCGCAGACGGCCTGACGCCGCCGGCAGGCTAGGCGCAGCGCCGGTCAGGCCGTGCGCGAGGCCGATTTCGGCCCGAAGATCAGCCAGATGATGAAGCCCAGGAAGGGCAGGAAGAAGACGAGCAGGCACCACAGCACCTTGGCGCCGGTGGATGCGTTGGAATTGACGATCGAGATGATCGCCCAGATGTCGAGCGCCAGCAGGATCAGCCCGCCGATGCCGCTGAGGCCGGTCATGTTCATTTCCATCTTTTCATGTCCTTCGCCGTGACAGGTCAGCCGCGGAAGGCGGCGGTCCTTTTCCCTGCAACGCGCGGTGCGGCGGGGAAGTTCCCGAAAGTGTGAACGGAATTCGCGCCTGCGGCGGGCGGAGCGCTCCCGCCCCTTCTCGGCGCGGCTTGCGCCGCGCGTCGAAGCGTTGGGCCAGGCCGGGGGCGCTGCCCCCGGACCCCCGAGGTATTTCGGACAAAGTGAGGCGCAACGGGAGCGCGAGGGCCGCCCCGTGGGGTGGCGCCTCCGACGTGGGTGTTGGGCGCTTTATGGTGGCCGAGCACATCCGCCGTCACCGCAGCGCGGGCGGCTAGCAATAGCGCCACCCCGCCCGGACGGGGCGGCGCTCGCGCGGCGGGCTACGCCCTTGTTCCGCGCGGTGGGGCTTCGAGAGTTGTTGGAGGAGAAGTTGCGCTGAGGGGTGAATTGGGCACCACGGTAGCGCGAGCGGCGCCCCGTGGGGTGGCGCCGCCGGCGCTGTTGTTTGGCGCTTTATGGTGGCCAAGCCCCTCCGCACTCACCGCAGCGCGGGCGGCCAGCCAGAGCGCCACCCCGCCCGGACGGGGCGGCGCTCGCGCGGCGCGCTACGCGCTTGATTCCGCGCGGGGCCTTCGGCCCAAAGCGGGGCGCTGCGCCCCCTGCCCGGCCCCCTCAGGCCCGCTCGCGCAGCTCCGGATGCGTGTAATCCGCCAGCTTCTGGCGCAGCGTCAGCTTCGACACCTTGCCCGTCGCCGTCAGCGGCAGGTCGTCCACCCAGATGATATCGTCGGGCAGCTGCCACTTGGCGAAATGCTCGGCCATATGCGCGTTGATCTCGTCGAGCGACGGCTTCGCCTCGCCCGCCGGCACCGCCACCAGAACCGGGCGCTCATCCCATTTCGGGTGCGGCACCCCGATCGCCGCGCAATTGGCGATCGCGGGATGGGCCATCGCCACGTTCTCCACGTCGATCGAGGAAATCCACTCCCCGCCCGACTTGATCAAATCCTTCGCGCGATCCTGGATCACCAGGAAGCCCTGCGGGTCGATCGACGCGATATCGCCGGTGCCGAACCAGCCCTCCGCATCCATCGCCTTGGCGCTCGCCTCCTCGTTCTCGAAATAGCCGCTGACCACGGTATTGCCGCGCACGTAGAGCTCGCCCGCAGCCTTGCCGTCATGCGGCAGGCGCTTGCCCTCCTCGTCGACGATCTTGAACTCCACCCCGAAGAGCCGCCGCCCCTGCTTCTGCTTGATGTCGAGCTTTTCCTCCAGCGGCGCCGACATCTTCTCGAGCGGCAGCCCGCCATGAGAGCCGACGGGTGACATCTCGGTCATGCCCCAGGCATGGCCGACATTTACATCCATCTCCTCGAACGCCTTGATGAGCGAGCGCGCCGCGGCCGAACCGCCGACCAGCAGCTGCGAGAAACGCGCAGGCTTGCGGCCCTGCTTTCGGATCTCGGCCAACAGCCCCATCCACACGGTCGGCACGCCCCATGCGCTGTCGACATTCTCTTCGTCCATCAGGCGGAAGACGCTCTCGCCATCCAGCTTGGCGCCCGGGAAGACCAGGTCGCAGCCCGTCATCGGCGCGCCATAGGGCAGGCCCCAGGCGTTGACGTGGAAGAGCGGCACGACCGGCAGCACGCGGCAGCCCTCGTAGAAGGTGCCGGGATGCGCCATCGCCGCGAACATCGCGTGCAAGAGCGTCGAGCGGTGGGAATAGAGCGCGCCCTTGGGGTTGCCCGTCGTGCCCGACGTGTAGCACAGGGCCGAGGCGGTATTCTCGTCGAGCTCGGGCCAGTCGTAGCTGTCGGGCTGGCCCTCGAGCAGCTCCTCATAGCACAGCGCGCCCTCGAGCTTGGTGTCGGGCATGTGCGCGCGGTCGGTCATGATCACGTAGACCAGCCCCTCGGGCAGGTGATCCTTCACCGCCTCGAGCAGCGGCACGAAGGTGAGATCGACGAAGATCATCCGGTCGCCCGCATGGCGCACGATGTAGATCAGCTGCTCGGCCGAAAGCCGCGGGTTGATCGTGTGGCAGACCGCGCCGATGCCCGAAATCGCGTAGTAGAGCTCGAAATGGCGATAGCCGTTCCAGGCGAGCGTCGCGATCCGGTCGCCTTCCGTCACGCCGTGGGCCACCAGCCCGTGGGCCAGCTGCGACACGCGGCCCAGCGCCTCGCGGTAGGTCTGGCGGTGAATGTCGCCCTCGGTGCGGACGGAAACCATCTCGCCCTTCGGATAGGCTTCGGCCGCATAGACCAGGATGTCGCTGATCAAGAGCGGCCGGTGCATCATCTTGCCGAGCATCTGTTCCTCCCCAACTGGATGCCTGTATTTCTCCTTGCGGAACATAATTTCAAAAAGCATGGTCGGCCAGTCGGAAATGTTTCACGATCAGGTCACAGGGAGGGATCGACCATGACTGATGTCATGCGGCGCATCGCGCTTGCCAAACGCCCCGAGGGAGAGCCGGGCGACGAGTGTTTCGAACTGAAGGAAGAGCAGCTGCCCGAGCCGGGGCCCGGCGAAATCCTGGTGCGCAACACGGCGATGTCGCTCGATCCCTACATGCGCGGCCGGATGGATGACGTGAAGAGCTACACCTCGCCGGTGCAGATCGGCGAGACCATGACGGCGCAGACGGTGGGCATCGTCGAGGCGTCGAACGATCCGAACTTCAAGCCGGGGGATCGCGTCGGCGGCTGGCTGGGCTGGGCCACGCATGGCATCGCCAAGGCCGGCGCGCTGACCAAGCTGCCCGCCAGCGGCGAGATGAACGCCTATCTCGGCGTGCTGGGCATGCCGGGCTTCACCGCCTGGGCCGGGGTGACGGCCTATGCGAAGCTGAAGGAGGGCGAGACCTTCGTGGTGGCCGCCGCGAACGGGCCCGTCGGCTCGCTCGCCGGGCAGCTCGCCAAGCGCGCCGGCGCGCGGGTGGTGGGCGTGGCCGGCGGCCCCGAGAAGTGCCGCGACGTGGTGGAGAATTTCGGCTTTGACGCCTGCATCGACCACCGCGCCCACAACTCGCCCAAAGAGATGCGCGCCGCCCTGCAGGAGGCCTGCCCGAACGGGATCGACGTCTATTTCGAGAATGTCGGCGGCCACGTGCTGGGCGGTGTCCTGCCGCTGATGAAGCTGCACGGGCGGATCATCGTCTGCGGCATGATCGCCTGGTACAACGGCGCGGGCGACGAGACGGGCAGCCTGCCGCTGCAGAAGATCTGGCGCCAGGTGCTGGTGAACCGGCTGACCATCCAGGGCCTGTTGCAGACCGATCACGTGGCCCGCATCCCCGAGTTCCACGCCGAGGTGGCACCGTTGGTCGAAAGCGGCGAGATCCGGCACGAGCAGGATGTGGCCCACGGGCTGGAGAACGCGCCCGAGGCGTTCCGCGGCATGTTGAAGGGCCGCAACAAGGGCAAGCAGGTCGTGCAGCTTTCGGAGGAGCAGCAATGAGCCCGCTTTTCGATCTGACCGGCAAGAACGCTCTCATCACCGGCTCCACCAAGGGGATCGGGCGGGCCATCGCCACGCATTTTGCGGCCCATGGCGCGAATGTCGTGATCTCCTCGCGCAAGGCCGATCTGTGCGACGAGGTCGCCGCCGACATCAACGGCAAGGGCGGCGGGCGCGCGGTGGCGATCCCGGCCAACGTGTCGGACGACGCGGCGCTCGACCAGCTGTGCGACCGGGCCGAGGCGGAGCTCGGCGCGATCGACATCCTCGTGTGCAACGCGGCGGTGAACCCCTATATGGGCCCGTTCCTCGACACGCCCGACGACGCGTTCGAGAAGACGATCGCGGTCAACATCCGGGCCAACATGCGGCTGGCGAAGCGGCTGGTGCCCGGGATGCAGGAACGGCGCGACGGGGCGATCGTGATCATCTCGTCGATCGCGGCGTTCAAGGGATCGAAGAACCTCGGGATCTACGCGGTGACCAAGGCCGCCGACACCCAGATCGTGCGCAATCTGGCGGCCGCCTACGGGCCCGACAACATCCGCGTCAACGGCATCGCGCCGGCGGTGGTGAAGACCAACTTCGCCCGCGCGCTCTACGAGGATCCCGAGCGCGAGAAGCGCGTCGCGTCCTCCTACGCGTTGCAGCGACTGGGTGAGCCCGACGATATCGCGGGCGCCGCGCTCTACTTCGCGTCGCGCGCCGGGGCCTGGACGACAGGCCAGACGCTGATCGTGGATGGCGGCTGGACGATCAACGAGTGATCTGAAGCAGGGCGCTACAGAGCGCGAGCGCCACCCCGTGGGGTGGCGCCCGCAACGCTGGTGTTGGGCGCTTTATGGCAGCCACGTACATCTTCCCTCACCGCCGCGCGGGCCGATGGCAATAGCGCCACCCCGCCCGGACGGGGCGGCGCTCGCGCGGCGGGGCTGCGCCCCTTGACCCGCGCGGGGGGCCTTCGGCCCCTGCTCCGGGAAGATCAACGGTAGAAATTTTGCGCAACAGGAGCGCGAGCGCCGCCCCGTGGGGTGGCGCCTCCGACGTGGGTGTCGGGCGCTTTATGGCAGCCACGCCCCTCCGCACTCACCGCATCGCGGGTCGATGGCAATAGCGCCACCCCGCCCCGACGGGGCGGCGCTCGCGCGGCGGGCTAGCGCCCTTGTTCCGCGCGGGCGCTGCGCGCCCTTCAGGTCTCAACCGGCTCGATCAGCCCGGGCCCTTCGGCGCGGTTGGAATTGACCGCCGTATCGACCCGGTGAAACGCAAGGCTCCCCTCCGGCGCGGCGCGCATCAGCTTCGCGGCGCCGGGGCCCTCCTCGCCGAGCCAGAGCGCCTGGTCTTCCGGCGCCAGGATCACCGGCATGCGGTGGTGGATGCGCTGCATCTCGCCCTCGGCCGCGGTGGTGACGATGGCGCAGGTGCGCCAGCGCGTCTCCCCACGCTGCCAATCCTGCCAGATGCCCGCCATGACCAGCGGCGCGCCATCGGCCATGTGGATGTACCACGGCAGCCGCGCGCCCTCCGGCGTCTTCGTCCATTCGTAGAAGCCTGTCGCCGGCACCAGGCAGCGACGGGTGCGGCAGGCCTCGCGGAAGGCGGGCTTGGTGGCAACCGTCTCGGCACGCGCATTGATCAGCAGCGGGCCGGCATTGGGCGCATCGTACCAGTGCGGCAGGAACCCCCACCGCATCGAGACCATCCGGCGCGGCCCGCCTTCCTCGGCCAGCACGGCGGCGATCGTGTCGGTCGGGCAGACATTGTAGTTCGGCACCGGCGGCAGATCGTTGGCGGGCGCCGCCCCGAAGAGCTGCGCCATCGCATCATGTGGCAGGGTGACAGCGAAACGTCCGCACATGGCCCCTATTTAGGCGCGGCGGCGGCCGCGCGCATCCCTCTGCCCCGCGGGCGCCTCGGCCCCGCCCGCCTCTTCCTGCGCCGCGCGCAGGTTCTCGCCCATGCGGCGCATATAGGCGAGCGCCTCGCGCACTTCCGCGTCGGAGAAGCCCCGCAGCGCCTGGCGGTTCACCTGCCGCGCCAGCCCCATCGCCCGGTCGCGCAACTCGGCGGCGCGGGGCGTCGCCACGATCCGCTGCGCGCGGGCGTCGCCCGCCATGCGTTCGCGGGTGATCAGCCCGTCCCGCTCCATCCGCTTGAGCGTGCCGGCCATCGTCGCCTGCTCGACGCAGAGCGTCCGGGCCAGCGCCGTCTGCGTGAGCCCCGGCGATTCGGCGAGCTCGACCAGCGTCATGAACTGCGCGGGCTGCAGCCCGAGCGGCCCGAGCGCCTCGGCCAGGCCGCGGAAGAACTGGCGGGCGAGCTGGTTGGCCTGGAAGCCGGCGGAGGTTTCCTTGAACGACATGGGCGGAAGGTGAACTTGCATTGGATGCTATGCAATGATACATAGGGCGCTATGTAACCGGAGTTTCCGTCATGTCACAAGCCCCTGCCTCCTCACCCGCCCCCGCCGCCTACACGCCCCTGCGCGCCGGGCTTCACTGGCTGATCGCGGCCTCGGTCATCGGCGCGCTGGCCACCGGGTTGATACTCGGCCGGCCCGGCTACGCGCTGCTGCCGCTTCACATGGGGCTAGGGCTGATCGCCGGGCTGGCCGGGCTGGCGCGGCTGTGGCTGCGGCTGCGCCAGGGCGCGCCGCGATCGAACCGCGCGGCGCAGGCGGTGCATTGGCTGCTGGCGCTGCTGCCCATCGTGCAGATGGCATCCGGCATCGCGCTGGTGGCGCTGGCGGGCGCGGTGCCGGCGATGGTGGCGGGCCGCGTGCTCACCGCGCAGGATTTCGCCGCCCTGCCCCCTTCGGGCCCGCATTTCGGCATCGGCATGGCGATCCTGCTGCTCGCCTCGGGCCACGTCGCCATGGCGCTCTGGCACCATGTCGTGCGCCGCGACGGGCTGATCGCCCGGATGCTGCCGCGCCGGGGCGCGGGCGGCGCCACCCGCGCCTAGGCGCAAGAAATAGGGCCCGCCGGATCGCGCCGGCGGGCCCCGCAGCACTTCAGGCCGCAAGCCTTACTTCATGGTGATGCGGCCATCCGTATAGGGCTCGTAGGGGCTGTTCTCGGCGAGGTATTCCGCCGTCACATCCGCCAGGTCGGGGCCGAAATCATAGGCATTCTCGGCATCCACGAACATCGAGTAACCGTCGCCCCCGTTGCGGACGTAGTTGTTCGACACCACTCCATAGGTCGCCTCGGGATCGAGCGGCTCGCCACCCACCGTCACGTCGGAGATGCGGCTGCCCGGCTCGGCGGCGGCATCGACGGTGAAGGCCATCCCCGCGACCTGCGGGAAGCGACCCGCGCCTTCCTCGATCTGGCTCACGCCGTTCTCGAGCGCCTCGAGCAGCGTCGCGCCCGAAACCTGGAAGGTCGACAGCGTGTTCTGGAACGGCAGCACGGTGAGCACTTCGCCCATCGTCACCTCGCCCGCGTCGATCGAGGCGCGGATGCCGCCCCCGTTCTGGATCGCCACCTGGATGCCCTGGTCGGCCACCCGGTCGAGCATCGCGTCGGCGATCAGGTTGCCCATCGGGCATTCCACGGCCCGGCATTCCTCGCGCGTGCCCACGATTTCCGCGGCCGTCTCGGCGACCACCTTGTTGCGGATCTCGTCGAGCGGCTGGGCGGCCTCGGCGATGCGGTCCTTGGTGCCCTGCTCCTCGGTCACGGCGGCATCCATGATGAGCGGCGCGCCGGTGGCTTCGATCACCTTGCCCTCGTCATCGAAGGTGACGTTCAGCTCGCCCAGGAACTTGCCATAGGCATAGGCCTGCACGATCGCGGTGTCGCCCACCATCGTGGGATAGGCGCCCTCGGCGCCCTCCATGTCACCCAGCAGCGTGTTGGAATGGCCGCCCACGATCACGTCGACGCCGGTCGTGTTCTGCGCCACTTCCTGATCGACGCGGTAGCCGCTGTGCGACAGCACGATGATCTTGTTCACGCCTTCCTCGGTCAGCTTGTCGACCTCGGCCTGCACCGCGCCCACCGGCTCGGTGAAGATGACGTTGGGGCCGGGGCTGGCCAGTTCGTCGGTATCCTGCGGCGTCAGGCCGATCAGGCCGATCTTCTCGCCGCCCTGCTCGATCACCGTGGATTTGGCGATCTTGTCGGCCAGCAGCGGCTCGCCCGAGATGTCGGCGTTCGACATCAGGATGGGGAACTCCACCGCATCGACGAAACCGGCCAGCACTTCGGGGCCGTCGTCGAATTCGTGATTGCCCACGGTCATCGCCGTGTAGCCCATCTTGTTCATCATCTCGGCGGCGAGCTTGCCCTTGTAATAGGTGTAGAAGAGCGAGCCCTGGAACTGATCGCCGCCATCGACGAGGATCCAGTTGTTCGACCGCGCCTTGGCTTCCTCGATCGCCGTGACCAGCCGCGCCGAGCCGCCGAAGCACTCGCCGGCATCGTTGTCTTCCGCCGAGCAGGGGCCATCGTATTTCGAAATCGGCTCGAACCGGGCGTGGAAGTCGTTGGTGTGCAGGATGGTCAGCGAATATTCCGCCTGCGCGGCCCCGGCACAAAGCGCCAGGACGGCAGACCCGGATAGAATACGTGCGAGCATGTCAGCCCCCCTTGTCTTGAGAATATCAATCAGCTTGGCGAGCCTTGACCAAAGAGTCAAAGCCTGATGGCGCCGCCTTGCCTAGTGCCCCCGGGTAACGCGGGCGTGACGGGTGCGGGGTGGGCTTGGCTGCTGGATTTTCGGGCAGCTCCGGGGCCAGGGGGGGGGCCGGGAGGATCACCGCCCCATTGACCGCGCCGCGCCGCTGGGGCATCTGCGGCCCATGCTCGTCTACAAGATCTTCCGCGCCGAGGAATACGCCGATTTCGTGCAGGCCGGCCAGAGCGCCGGCGCGCCGGTCGACCTGGCCGACGGCTACGTGCATCTCTCGACCGCCGCGCAGGTGGCCGAGACCGCGGCGAAGCATTTCGCCGGCGAGGGCGGGCTGATGCTGCTGGCGCTGGAAAGCGACGATCTCGACGGCCTGGAATGGGAGAAGTCGCGCGGCGGTGCGCTGTTCCCGCATCTCTACCGGCCCCTGCGCGAGGCCGATGTGCTGTGGGCCAAGCCGCTGCCGCTGGAAGATGGCCGCCACATCCTGCCCGAGGGCGTCGAACCGTGACCCCGCCCCTCATGGGCCGTGACGGCCGCGCGCCGCTGCGCGAGCGGCTCGGCATGCCCCTGCTGCGCGCGCTGGAGCCCGAGCGCGCCCACCGCGCCGCCCTCGCCGCCTTGCGCGCGGGGCTCGCCCCCCTGCCCGGCCCCGTCACCTCTCCGCGGCTCGAGACTTCGCTTGCGGGGATGCGCCTGCCAAATCCGGTCGGGCTCGCCGCCGGGTTCGACAAGAACGCCGAGGCCGCCGCGCCGCTGATGCGCGCGGGGTTCGGCTTCATCGAGCTGGGCGCCGCCACGCCCCGCCCGCAGCCGGGCAATCCGCGCCCACGGCTCTTCCGGCTGCCACTGGATCGCGGCGTCATCAACCGCTTCGGCTTCAACAATGACGGCGCCGAGGCGATCGCGTCGCGCCTGGCGCGGCTGCGCCGTGATGTGCCCGTGGGCCTCAACCTCGGCGCCAACAAGGACAGCGCCGACCGCGCCGCCGATTTCGCCGCCGTGCTGGCGCGCTGCGGGCCACATGTGGATTTCGCCACCGTCAACGTCTCGTCGCCCAACACCGAGAAGCTGCGCGATCTTCAGGGCCCGCAGGCGCTCTCCGCGCTGCTGGCGGGCGTCGTGGCGGCGCGCGAGGGGCTGGCGAACCGCCCTTCCCTGTTCCTCAAGATCGCGCCCGACCTCGAGGGCGAGGCGATCGAGCAGATCGCCGAAGTGGCGCTGGCCGCCGGGATCGACGGCATCATCGCCACCAACACGACGCTGGCGCGCGATGGCCTGCGCTCGGCCCATGCGGGCGAGGCGGGCGGGCTGTCGGGCGCGCCGCTCTTCGAGCGCTCGACCCGCGTGCTGGCGCGGCTGCACCGCGCCACCGAAGGCCGCCTGCCGCTGATCGGCGTGGGCGGCATCTTCAGCGCCGAGGATGCCTGGCAGAAGCTGCGCGCCGGCGCCACCGCCGTGCAGCTCTACTCCGCGCTGGTCTACGAGGGGCTGTCGCTCGCGCCGCGGATCGCGCGGGCGCTGGAGGCGCGGCTGGCCGCCGAGGGCACGGATCTGGCCACGCTCACCGGCTCGGGTACGGGCGACTGGCTCTGACCGCTCAGGCGGCGCGGGCGGGTGCGGGATCGGCCTCGGCCTCGAGCGCGGGGTATTTCCAGGCCAGCGTCACCGCGCGGGCCACGTAGCTCACCATCAGCGCGGCCCACAGCCCGTGATTGCCCATCAGCGGCACCAGCACCACCAGCGCCAGCACGTAGACCGGCACGGTGAGGATCATCATGTTGCGCATGTCGCGCGTGCGGGTGGCGCCGATGAAGATGCCGTCGAGCATCCAGCTCGCCAGGCCCAGCAGCGGGCCCGCCACCATCCAGGGCAGGTAGCGCCGCGCCTCTTCGCGCACGTCGGGCGCGGTGGTCAGCACGTCGATGATCTGCCCGCCGAACAGCGCGAAGGCCAGCGCCAGCAGCAGCGCGCCGATCCCGCCCCAGAGGCTGGCCAGCAGCGCCGCACGGCGCAGCGCGGCGCGCTGTCTCGCGCCCAGGGCCGCGCCCACCAGCGCCTCGGCCGCGAAGGCGAACCCGTCGAGCGCATAGGCCGTGATCTCCACGAATTGCAGCAGGATCTGGTTGGCCGCGAGCTGCAGGTCGCCCCGGCCCGACGAGACGAAGGTGAACGAGGTGATGATGCCCACCAGCAGCAGCGAGCGGATCATGATGTCGGTGTTCACCGCCGCCATGCGGATCAGGCGCGCGCGGTCGAAGATCAGCGCGGGATCGCGCCAGCCGCGCCCGGCAAAGGCGCCGCGGCACAGCCACAGGCCCAGCGCCAGGCCCGTCCACTCGGCGAGGAAGGTGGCCAACGCCACGCCCGGCACGCCCCAGCCGAGGCCGAGCACGAACCACAGGTCGAGCACGATGTTCAGCCCGTTCTGCCACAGCTGCAGCACCAGCACGGCGCGCGTGCGTTCCTGCGCGATGAGCCAGCCGTTGATGCCGAAGATCGCGATCGCCGCGGGGGCCGAGAAGATGCGGATCGCCAGGTATTGCCGCGCCAGCCCCTCGACCTCGTCGCTGGCCGGCGCCAGCTGGAACGCCGCCCAGAAGAGCGGCGCCTGGAGCAGGATCAGCGCCGCGCCGAAGCCCAGCCCGATCAGCAGCGCGCGCGACAGAAGCGCGTTCACCTCGCGCGTGTCGCCCGCCCCGCGCGCCTGCGCGGCGAGGCCCGTCGTGCCCATCCGCAAAAAGCCAAACAGCCAGTAGACCGAGACGAGGATCACCGCCCCCAGCCCCACCGCGCCGATCGGCGCCGCCTCGCCCAGCTGGCCCACGACGCCGGTATCGACGAGCCCGAGGATCGGCACCGTCGCGTTCGACAGGACGATCGGCAGCGCGATGGCCAGCACCCGGCGATGGGTCAGCCGCAGCGGCGCCTCAGCCATCCGCCGGCTCTTGCGCGGCATCGCGCGGCGGCATCAGGAAATGGCCGGTCGCCTGGGCGAAGGGCCGCGCGCGGTTGTCCTGCCAAGCCTCGACGAAGACCGAGGCGTAGCGCCGGCCCGAGCGGTTGACCTGGGCGCGCGCATAGGCATCGCGCGGCAGGCCCGAGCGCAGGAAATCGGTGGTGAAGTCGATCGTCTTGGGAAAGCGCGGCAGCGCCTCGCGGCGGATATCCTCGGGCGCGATCCGCCCGCTTTCCAGATCGTCCCACAGGCTGGCCCAGGTCAGCCCGATGATCGCCGTCACCTCCAGGAAGGCCGAGGTGGCGCCGCCATGCAGCGCCGGCAGGGCGGGATTGCCGATCAGCTTGTCGTCGAAGGGCAGCACCGCCGTCAGCTCGTCGCCATGACGTTCGAACACGATGCCGAGGAAGCGCGCATAGGGCACCCCGCCCACCAGCGCCGCGAGCGCCGTGTCGCGGCGCTGCTTGACCACCTGAACGGGCTCGGGCCGCCGCTTCCCGCTCATGCGCCGCGCTTCTCGAAGGTGAAGGCGGCGGTCGCGGCGGCGACCGGGCGCTCGGCATCGTCGTCGAGCGCGGTGGCCCGCACGAAGGCGACCGAGCGGGTGACGTGGTAGCATTCGGCCACCGCGCGCACCACCTGGCCAGGCGTGGCGGCGCGCATGTAGTCGATCCGCAGGTCGATCGTGGCGGTATGGGCGCCGCATTGCGGATGGCTCAGCACCGCCGCGCCGCCGCAGGTATCCATCAGCGCCGAGACCGCGCCGCCATGGATCACCCCGGTCTCGGGATCGCCCACCAGGTGCTCGGCCCAGGGCATCGCCATCTCGACCCGCGCCGGCGCGATCGATACGAGCCGGATCCCCAGCGCCTTCGCATGGGGGAGATGGGCGAGAAACGTCTCGCCCATCTTCTGCATCTGCTCTGCCGAAAGTTCCGCCATCGGCCCCGCGACCAAATGTCTGCACCGTGAAATCCCGCCATTTATTGGCGCTTGCCAAACCGCCCGCAAGTACTATCTTCCGCAATTGAGAATTATTCGCATTAACAACTTCAACAGCCGGACAGCCATGGCCACCCAAGCGATCCAGCGCCGACCCCTGCCCTTCAACCTGGGCGATTTCCGCCCCGGCCGCGCCGCCATCGCCGCCGCCCTGATGGCGCTGGCGGTGATGCCCGGCGGGCTGGGCGAGCTGACGCGCGGGCTGATGACGGATGCCTACGTTCAGGTCTCGGTCTTCGTGGCGGCGACGCTGCTGATCTTCTACGGGGCCGAACGCCTGTTCCGCTTCGACATCGGCACCGCGCTGGCGGGCGCGAAGGGCTGGCAGGTGCCGCTCGCCGCGCTGCTGGGCGCGACGCCGGGCTGCGGCGGCGCGGTGGTCGTGGTGGCGGCCTACGCGTCGGGCCATGTGGGTTTCGGCGCGGTGGTCGCCACGCTCACCGCAACGATGGGCGACGCCGCCTTCCTGCTGATCGCCACCCGCCCCGACGCGGCCGCCGTGGTGCTGCCGCTGAGCTTTGCCGTCGGCATCGTCTCGGGCTGGGTGGTGGACAGGGTGGTGCGCACCGAGTTCCGCTCCACCATCTCCACCCACACCCATACCGCGCCGCTGATCGGCCGCACCCGCCTGCGCGACTACGCCTATTTCGCGCTGGCCGCGCCGGGGCTCTATGTGGGCGTGATGCAGCTGGCGCAGGTGGAGGTGGCCTCGATCCTCGGCCTGCCGGTCACCGCGCTGGCGCTGGCCGGCACCGCGCTTGGCCTCGCGATCTGGGCCGCCTCGCCGCTCGCCGCGATGACCAATTCCAGCGACACGCCGGTCACGCGCATGGCCGAAGAGACCGCCTTCATCTCGGTCTGGGTGATCGGCGCCTACCTCGCCTACGATTACGCCGCCGCCTATGCCGGGCTCGACCTCGAGGCCGCGTTCGGCGCCATCGCGCCCCTTCTGCCGCTCATCGCGATCCTGATCGGCTTCATCCCCGGCTGCGGGCCGCAGGTGCTGGTCTGCACGCTCTACATCAACGGGCTGGTGCCCTTCGCCGCGCTGATCGGCAACGCCATCTCCAACGACGGCGACGCGCTGTTCCCGGCCATCGCGCTCACCCCCAAGGCCGCGATCATGGCCACGGCCTATTCCGCCATCCCGGCGCTGATCGTCGCCTACGGGTTCATGCTGCTGGCGCCCGGCTTCCTCAACTGAGGCGGGAGGCAATTGCACCCCCCACCCGTTCTGGATACCTTCCCTACGGGAACCAGGAGACATGGCAGAGTTGAGCGACCACCGGCTGACCTTCAAGGAGATGTGCGCGAAGTTCGACGTCACGCCGCGCACGCTGCGCTATTACGAGTATATCGAACTGCTGACCCCCGAACGCGAGGGGCGCACGCGGTTCTACACCCCGCGCGAAGTGGCGCGGATGACGCTGATCATGCGCGGCCGGCGCTTCGGCTTCCCGCTGGAAGAAATCCGGCAATGGCTGGAAATGTACGAAACCGAGGGCACGCAGGTGCAGATGCGCACCTGGGTGGAGAACGCCACGCGCCAGATCGGAGAGCTCACCCGCCAGCGCGACGAGATCGACGAGGCCATCGCCGAGCTCACCCGCCTGCGCGACGAGGCGCAGGCCACGCTCGAATCGTGATCCATCGCCCGCCCGCGACCCCGTGACCTCGCGTCACGGCGCCCCGCCTCGCGGCGAACTCACCGCCCCGCCAGCTTCTTCTTCAAAGCGGTTTGACCCTAAGGAAATTGCGTTTTCCCCTGGGTCAGGTTTCGCAAAATTTTACCGGATGGTAAATGACGTGGCGTCGCCATTACGTGCACGTCACCTTCGCTTGTAGAAAGGCCGCGAAACACGCATCTGGCGCGCTGCGGCCCACTCAAGGGACGCTGTCAGCAAGGTGCAAAGCGATGACAGACCAGGTTATGACCATCCGCGAGATGTGCGACGAATACGGGGTGACGGCCCGGACGCTGCGGTTCTACGAGTCGAAGGAACTGCTGTTCCCGATCCGCGAGGGCCAGAAGCGCCTGTTCACCCGGCGCGACCGCGCCCGCCTGACCCTGATCCTGCGGGGCAAGCGGTTCGGCTTCTCGCTCGAGGATATCCGCCAGCTTCTCGATCTCTACGAGATGGACGATCACGGCGAGACCCAGCTGCGCGAGACCTTCCAGAAGGCCCAGACCCGTCTGGCCGAGATGGAAGCCCAGCGCGACGAGCTGAATGCCGCGATCGACGAGTTGAAAGCCCAGCTCGACTGGGGCGCCGAGCGCCTGGCGAGCTACGAGACGATGCGCAAGGCCGGTTGAGCGCCGGCCTGTCAGAGGGAAGAGGAACGACATGCCCAGTTACACGGCCCCGATCGACGATCTGCAATATGTCCTGCACGATGTGCTGGGCGTGACCGAGGCCGGGATCACCGGCTACGGCGATCTCGACAGCGATTTCACCGCCGCCATCCTGGGCGAGGCGGGCAAGATCGCGTCGGAGGTTCTGGCGCCGCTGAATACGGTGGGTGACCGCGAGGGCTGCCGGCTGGAAAACGGCATCGTCTACACGCCGACCGGCTTCAAGGCCGCGTTCGACCAGCTGCGCGAGGGCGGCTGGCCGGGGTTGGACGTGCCCGAGCAATATGGCGGCCAGGGCATGCCCTATATCGTGGCCACCGCGGTGGGCGAGATGTTCTCGTCCGCGAACCAGGCGCTGATGATGTATCCGGGCCTGACGCATGGCGCGCTGTCGGCGATCCTGACCCATGGCAGCGACGCGCAGAAGGACACGTTCGTGCCGAAGATGGCCACCTGCGAGTGGACGGGCACGATGAACCTGACCGAGCCGCATTGCGGCACCGATCTGGGCCTGATGCGCACCAAGGCCGAACCGCAGGAGGATGGCTCCTACGCGATCACCGGGCAGAAGATCTTCATCTCGGCCGGCGACCACGACATGAGCGAGAATGTCATCCACCTGGTGCTGGCCAAGATCCCCGGCGGGCCCGAGGGCATCAAGGGCGTGTCGCTCTTCATCGTGCCGAAATTCCTGGTGAAGGAAGACGGCTCGCTGGGCGAGCGCAACGGCGTCTCGGTCGGCTCCATCGAGGAAAAGATGGGCATTCACGGCAATTCCACCTGCGTGATGAACTATGACGGCGCCAAGGGCTGGCTGCTGGGCGAAGAGCACAAGGGCATGCGCGCCATGTTCACGATGATGAACGAGGCGCGGATCGGCGTGGGCATGCAGGGCCTCAGCCAGGCCGTCGCCGCCTACCAGAACGCGGTCGAATACGCCAAGGAGCGGCTCCAGGGCCGCGCGGTGACCGGTGCCGAGGCGCCCGACAAGCCCGCCGATCCGCTGATCGTGCATCCCGACATCCGCCGTAACCTGATGGCGCAGAAGAGCTTCATCGAGGGCGCGCGCGCCTTCATGCTGTGGGGCGCCACGCTGATCGACCGCCACGTGCGCGAGCATGACGACCAGGCCGACGGCCTGATCTCGCTGATGACGCCGGTGATGAAGGGCTTCATCACCGATATGGGCTATGCCTGCACCGTCGAGGCGCAGCAGGTCTATGGCGGCCACGGCTACATCGAGGAACACGGCATGTCGCAATTCACGCGCGATGCCCGGATCACGATGATCTACGAAGGCGCCAACGGCATCCAGGCGCTCGACCTGGTGGGCCGCAAGCTGGCCGCGAATGGCGGCAAGCCGGCCATGGCCTTCTTCGAGATGATCAAGGATTACTGCAAGGAAAACGCCGAGGTCGAGGGCATGGCCGAATTCGTCGAGCCGCTCAAGGCGGCCTCGAAGGATCTGCAGAGCGCGGCGATGTTCTTCATGCAATCGGGCATGAAGAACCCCAACGAGGCGCTGGCCGGCTCTTACGACTTCATGCACCTCTTCGGCCATGTCTGCCTGGGCTACATGTGGGCCCGCATGGCGCGCGCCTCGCTCTCCGCCCTGGCCGAGGGCCGCGGCGATGCCGCCTTCCACGAGACCAAGCTTGCCACCGGGCGCTATTACATGGCCCGCTGGATGCCGATGGCGGCGATGCACCTCGCGCGCATCCGCACCGGCGCCGCGCCGGTCATGGCGCTCGAGGCGGAAGCCTTCTGAGAACGTCCGCTCACGGACAGGCCGCGCGGGCGATGGCTGTTGCAGCCGGGCCCCGCGCGGCCCACATTGCGCCCAGACGGGAGGTGAGACCATGCCCAAGCGATTTCGTCTGACGCGGCGTTTTCCTGTCGCGATGACCGAAGACGGCTATCGTCGTCTCAGGAAATTCGCCCAGGAGGCCGGGCTCGACGAGGGCGAGGCGCTTTCCTTCCTGTTCGAGAATTTCGACAGCGTGACCGACACCGATACCCTCACCCACCGGCTGAGGCTGTTCAATTCGGAGCTCGAGTCACGCAAACGCTGAGCGACCTTTGGGGAGGGGCACGATGACGATCAGGCTGCATTGCTTCGGCGAGAGCGGGAATTCCTACAAGGCGGCCCTGCCGCTGGAGCTTTCCGGGCTCGACTGGGAGCCGGTGAAGGTGGATTTCTTCGGCGGCGCGACCCGCTCGCCGGAATATGCCGCGCTCAACACGATGGGCGAGGCGCCGGTGCTGGAAGACGGCGACGTGGTGCTCTCGCAATCCGGCGTGATGCAGCACTACATCACCGAGAAGACCGGCAAGTTCGGCGGCGAGGATGAAGCCCAGCGCCGCGAGGTGATGCGCTGGCAGTTCTGGGACAATCACAAGATGTCCTCGATGGCCGGGATGCTGCGCTTCCAGATGAACTTCCTGCCGGAAAAACACCGCAGCGCCGACGTGATCGCCTTCATGCAGGGCCGCATGAAATCCGCGTACAAGGTGCTCGACCGCGCGCTCGAGGGCCGCGACTTCCTGGTCGGCGACGGGCCGACCCATGCGGATTTCTCGTGCTGTTCCTACCTCTATTACCCCGAGCCCTTCGGCTTCGACCGCGCCGACTGGCCGAATATCGACCGCTGGCTCGATGCGATCGCCGCCCTGCCCGGCTGGAAACACCCCTACGATCTGATGCCCGGCTCGCCCGCCGACCGCGCGTGAACCGGGCCGCAAAAGGAGGACATGATGTCTGAAGCCTATATCTACGATGCCGTCCGCTCGCCGCGTGGCAAGGGCCGCTCCGACGGCTCGCTGCACGAGGTGACGAGCGTGCGGCTCTCGGCCCAGGTGCTCGACGCGCTGGTCGACCGCAACGAGCTGGATACCAGGGCGCTGGAGGATGTGATCTGGGGCAACGCGACCCAGGCGATGGAGCAGGGCGGCTGCCTCGCGCGCACCGCGGTGCTGGCCTCGAAGATCCACCAGCAGGTGCCCGGCCTGTCAATCAACCGCTTCTGCGCCAGCGGCATGGAGGCGGTGAACCTCGCCGCCAACCAGGTCAAGGCGGGCGCCGGCCAGGCCTATATCGCCGGCGGGGTCGAGATGATGAGCCGCGTGCCCATGGGCAGCGACGGCGCCGCCGTGGCCGTCGATCCCACCGTCGCGATGGAGACGTATTTCGTGCCCCAGGGCATCTCGGCCGACATCATCGCCACCGAATACGGCATCTCCCGCGACGATGCCGATGCCTTCGCCGTGGAAAGCCAGAAACGCGCCAAGCAGGCCTGGGATGAAGGCCGCTTCGACAAGTCGATCGTCACCATCCGCGACGTGAACGGCCTGCCGATCCTCAGCCACGACGAATACATGCGCCCCGGCACCGACATGCAGGCGCTCGGCGCGCTGAAGCCCTCGTTCAAGGATATGGGCGAGGCGATGCCCGGCTTCGACAAGGTCGCCCTGCTGAAATACCCGCATCTGGAGCGGATCAACCACATCCACCATGCCGGCAATTCCAGCGGCATCGTCGACGGCGCCGCCGCGGTGCTGGTGGGCTCCAAGGAATTCGGCGAGGCGCACGGCCTGAAACCCCGCGCCCGCATCCGCGCCACCGCCAAGATCGGCACCGATCCCACGATCATGCTGACCGGCCCCGTCCCGGTGACGGAAAAGCTGCTGGCCGAAAGCGGCATGCAGATCGGCGATTTCGACCTGTTCGAGGTGAACGAGGCGTTCTCGTCGGTCGTGCTGCGCTTCATGCAGCGCTTCGACGTGGATCACGCCAAGCTCAACGTCAACGGCGGGGCCATCGCGATGGGCCACCCGCTGGGCGCCTCGGGCGCGATCATCATCGGCACCCTGCTCGACGAGCTGGAGCGCCAGGACAAGGAGGTCGGCCTCGCCACGCTCTGCGTCGCCTCGGGCATGGGCGCGGCCACGGTGATCGAGCGGGTCTGAGGCCGCCGCGGCCCGCCCCCGATCCCGACACGACAGGAGAGAGACATGACAGATTTCACCTATGACCTGGGCTCCGACGGCGTGGCCGTCATCACCTGGGATTGCCAGGGCAAGAGCATGAACGTGCTCAACATGCCCTCCGCGCAACAGCTCGACGGCTTCATCGACAAGGCGCTGGCCGACGATGCGGTCAAGGGCGTGGTCATCACCTCGGCCAAGCCGGATTTCGCCGCGGGGATGGATCTCAACGTGCTGGGCTCGTTCCGCGAGAACGGCGCCGAGGGCGTGTTCGAGGGCATCATGCAGCTGCACGGCGTGCTGCGGAAGATCGAGCGCGCGGGGATGGACCCGAAGACCTTGAAAGGCGGCAAGCCGATCGCCGCCGCCCTGCCCGGCACTGCCCTGGGCATCGGGCTGGAACTGCCGCTCGCCTGCCACCGCATCTTCGCGGCCGACAATCCCAAGGCCAAGATCGGCCTGCCCGAAATCAAGGTCGGCATCTTCCCCGGCTCGGGCGGCACCACGCGGCTCGTGCGCAAGATGGGCGCCATGGCCGCGGCCCCCTACCTGCTGCAGGGCCAGATGGTCGACCCGAAGAAGGCCAAGGGCGCCGGCATCATCGACGAGGTGGTGGACGACCCGCTCGCCGCGGCGAAGGAATGGGTGCTCGGCGCCTCCGACGCCGATATCGTGAAACCGTGGGACCAGAAGGGCTACAAGATGCCCGGCGGCGCCCCCTACCACCCCGCCGGCTTCCAGACCTTCGTGGGCGCCAACGCCATGGTGATGGGCGAAACCAAGGGCGCCTTCCCGGCGGCCAAGGCGCTGCTCTCGGCCGTCTATGAAGGCGCGATGGTGCCCTTCGACACGGCGCTGAAGATCGAGGCGCGCTGGTTCACCCACGTGATCATGAACCCGTCGTCGGGCGCGATGATCCGCTCGCTCTTCCTCAACAAGGAAGCGCTCGAGAAGGGCGCCAACCGCCCCGACGCGCCCGACCAGAAAGTCCGCAAGCTGGGCGTGATGGGCGCCGGCATGATGGGGGCAGGCATCGCCTATGTCAGCGCCAATGCGGGCATCGAGGTGGTGCTGATCGACCAGAAGCAGGAGGCCGCCGACAAGGGCAAGGCCTATTCCGAGGGCATCCTCGACAAGGGGATCAGCCGCAAGAAGGTGACGCCCGAGAAGAAGGCCGAGGTGCTGGGCCGGATCAACGCCACCACCGATTACGCCGCACTGGAAGGCTGCGACCTGATCATCGAGGCGGTGTTCGAGGATGTGGGCGTGAAGGCCGAGGTCACGAAGAACGTGCTCAAGGTGGTGCCCGAGGATTGCATCTTCGCCACCAACACCTCGACCCTGCCGATCGGCGAGCTGGCCAAGGCGACCGACAAGCCCGACCAGTTCATCGGCATCCACTTCTTCTCGCCCGTCGACAAGATGCTGCTGGTCGAGATCATCCGCGGCGAACAGACGGGCGACCGCGCCGTGGCCAAGGCGCTCGACTACGTGCGCCAGATCCGCAAGACGCCGATCGTGGTGAACGACGCGCGGTTCTTCTACGCCAACCGCTGCATCATCCCCTACCTCAACGAAGGCGCCCGCATGGTCACCGAAGGGGTGGAGCCGGCGCTGGTGGAAAACGCCGCCAAGCAGCTCGGCATGCCGCTGGGCCCGCTGCAGCTGGTCGACGAGACATCGATCGACCTCGCCGTGAAGATCGCCAAGGCCACCAAGGCGGCGATGGGCAACGCCTACCCGGCCGATGCCAAGCCGGTGGACGAGCTGATGTTCTGGCTGCACGAGGAAGGCCGCGACGGGCGCAAAGCCAATGCGGGCTTCTACGCCTATGACGACAAGGGCAAGCGCCAGGGCATCTGGCCCGGCCTGCGCGACCGCTACGAGCCGCGCGAGGATCAGCCCGAGCTGACCGAGGTGCAGCACCGGCTGATGATGGCCCAGGTGCTGGAAGCGGTGCGCGCGCTCGAGGAAGGCGTGCTGATGGACATCCGCGAAGGCGATGTCGGCGCGATCCTCGGCTGGGGCTTCGCGCCGTGGTCGGGCGGCCCGTTCTCGTGGCTGGATATCCTCGGCGCCGAACGCGCGGTGGAGATCTGCGACGAACTGACCGCCGAACATGGCGAGCGCTTCACCTGCCCGCCCCTGCTGCGCGACATGGCCGCCAAGGGCGAAAGCTTCTACGGCCGGTTTGGCCCCGAGGCGGCCAAGGCCGCCTGATCCTCACGGCAGGCATCACCGTCTGAGAACAAACCGGCGCCCCAAGGGGCGCCGGTTTTTCGTTGGGGAAACGAGGGGGCGCTGTCGTAGGTGCGCGCGCCCCGGGGGAAATTCAGGCGAGCCGCGGGCCCTGCTGGCGCTTGGCAGCCCACAGGGCGGCCTCCTCGGCTTCCGAGGCGATGCAGTCGATCAGGATCTCGGCCTCGTCGATCGGCAGCGTGCGATAGGCGGAAGCGCCCTCCTGCCCCCAGAGCGGGGCGATGGCGCCCTCGGCATGGGCCGGGCAGTAGAACAGCGCGCCGACATTGGCAAAGACCACCTGGTCACGCTCGAAATGCAGGGTGATCACTTCCACCGGCTGCGCGGGCGCCACGCGGGTGATGCCGTGCAGGCCTTCCAGCGCCGCGGCGGGCAGCAGGGTGAAGGGATCGTCGAACAGGGCCTCGGCGCTGTCGCTCTCCAGCATCACGCTCTGTTCGGGCAGCAGCAGCATCGGCATCTGGTTGCCCAGTGCGCCGACCGGCACTTCCAGCGGCCACAGGTGACGCGGCAGCGGCGCGGCATCCTTCCACAGCAGGCCACGCTCCACGCGGGTGACGCGCTGCATGCCGTCGTCGAAGGTCAGAACCATGTCGCCCTCGGTCACCGCCTCGACCGGGCGCCAGCCCATCGTCGTGGCGACGCGGGTGCCCGCGGCGAGGCCCGAGGCCAGCCTGTCTTGCATGCGCTCGGCGCCGTCCCACGCGCCCGTGGGCTCATGCTGCCTGAAAACCGCCCCCCCCAGGATCGACTTCCGGAATTCGAACATTGCCGTCACCCTTCTGTGCCGCACCCGCTATGGTTGTTGGGGTGCCTTGCTGTGCACCCATCTGGCGCAACGGATTTGCCGGGAATTCGACTGGTTTGGGGCTTGATTAAGGCAAGTTGACAATATGTTGGTTAATGACCGGTCAAACCCTTAGATTGGTCACGCTGCGCGAACAGTCGATCAAAGTTTCCCTACGTCACATGACCAAAAGAACAGGTGGGAGGGCTCGAAATGGGGCGGATTCGAGGGAATCACCATGGGGTTCATACCGGCCCATCGTCGAAATCGTACCCGAATCGGGCAATATCCGGGGCACAGATTGTGGCAATCGCCTCTGAATCCGCCTCGGAATAGTAAACACGGTAATCGCGTTCCCGGTGTGATTCGTTAACGCGCGCGAGGGGGGCGAGGCGGAAGCCCAGATGCGCCTCGAGCGGAGCGATATCGGCCTCCAGCCGCTCCAGCCGGATGAACAGATCGCAGCGCTCGGCGCCGCCGGGCAGGGTGACGTAGCTCGCGTAATGATGTTGCGCCAGCGCAACCCGCTGCGCGGGATCGGCGAGGAAGCCGCTGAAATCGGTGCGCCGGGCCAGGGCGACGGCGGGGTGATCGAAGCTCTGCCCGCGCAGCCAGTGATAATAGCTGACCGCCCTGTCCCACGGATTGCGCACCAGGGTGAAGACGAAGAGCCGGTCGAGCTCCCCCGCCCCATAGAGCCCCAGCCCGTCGGCGAGCGTCGAGTGTTTCCACAACCGCCCCGCCGTCTCGACGCCGGACAGCCGCTTGCGCCGGCGCTTGGCCTTGGGCGTGTCGCCCACGAGGATGTCGTCGGCCATGGCGCGCGCCTCGAGCGCGGAGGCCAGCGCGGTGCCCCCGGTCTTGGGGATATGCACGAAGAGATAGGAACGCCCGCGCGACAGGATCATGCCGCGATGCTAGAGCCCACATCGCCGCCGGGCACGAATTTTCTGCGAAAATTCGGGTGTGGCGCCCGCGATTGTGACAGCCGCGCGTTGACGCTATCGTGTCGGGCAAGCGGAATACCGCGCGAAGAAGGGGCAGCAGGCAGACACCCATGACGGTGCTCAAGCAGTATGAGCGGCTCGAGGCCAGCGCCCTCTATCGCCCGGCGCCCGGCGAGCAGCGCCGCGAGGTGATCGTCTCGCTGGGCGAGGCGACGCTGATGATCTCCGACACGCGCGGCACGGCGCTCACGCACTGGTCGCTGCCGGCGCTGGAATGCCTGCGCCCCGCTGGCGCGGAGGAGGGCGCGCTCTACCGCCCCGCCCCCGATGCGGGCGAGACGCTGGAGATCGACGATCCGGTGATGATCGCCGCGCTCGACCGGGTGAAGGCGGCGCTCGACCGCGCGCGCCCCCACCCCGGCCGGCTGCGCCAGGTGCTGATCGGTGCCACCGTCGTGGCGCTGCTGGCACTTGCGATCTTCTGGCTGCCCGGCGCGCTGATCTCGCGCACCGCCGGCATCGTGCCCTTCGCCAAGCGCGCCGAGATCGGCCGCGAACTGGCCGCCGACATGCGCCCCGTCACCGGCGCCCCCTGCGACGGCGCGGCCGGGCGCCGGGCCCTGGCGCGGATGAAGCAGCGGCTGATGGGCGTGGGGCCGACCGAGATCCAGGTGCTGCCCGCCGGTGTGCCCGGCAGCACCCACCTGCCCGGCCGGCTGATCCTGCTCGACAAGGCGCTGGTCGAGGGCGAAGACGATCCGGCCGTGATCGCCGGCTACATCCTGCGCGAGGCCGAGGCCGCCGCCCGCGCCGACCCGCTCGAGGCGCTGCTGCACCATGCGGGCTTCTTCGCCACGCTGCGCCTGCTGACCACGGGCGAACTGCCCGAGGGCGCGCTGCGCCGCTATGCCGACACGCTGCTCACCCGCCCGGCCCCTGCCCTGCCCGACGAGGCGCTGCTGGCCCGGTTCGAACGCGCCGAACTGCCCGCCACGCCCTATGCCTATGCGGTGGACCCGACGGGCGAGAGCACGCTGGCCCTGATCGAGGCCGATCCGGTGGCCGATGGCGGCCGCCCGGTGCTGAGCGATGGCGAATGGGTGGCGCTGCAGAACATCTGCAACGGTTAAGCGCGCCCTAGTCGGTGATCAGCCGGCGGGGGACGGTCTGCGTCCAGATCAGATCCATCGCCTGCTTGCCCTGCAGCGTCTGCACGCCGCGCGCGGGATTGTAGCGATCCTCGAAGACGCGCTTGTAGCCGCGCGGCGGTTTCAGATCGAGCCCCAGCCGGTAGGCCCGCGCCGATTGCACGTCGAGCACCACGGGCGCCGCGCGCGCGGCCTTGATGTCGGGCGGCGGGGCGACGGCGACTTGCTGGCGCACCCGCGTGGGCACGCGCGTCGTGTAGCTGCGGCCCGAAGGCATGGTGACCTTCGCGCCCGCGGGCACCTCGCGCACACGGTATTCCACGCGGGTCTCGGCCGGCGCGCCCCCCGCCAGCACCGCCGGAGCGGCGGCGCGGGGCGCGGGATCGGCGGCCGGGCGCAGCCGGGGCGCCGTGGCCTGGGCCGGGGCCGGCGCGGCGACACGGGCGGCGACGAGCGTGGCCTGCGGGGCGCGTGGCGCCTCGGCCGGGCCGGGCATGGCCGCCGCCGGCGCGGTTTCGGGCGCAGGGGGAACGGGGCGCGGGGCAGAGCCGGGTTCCACCGCGATCACCTCCACGGGCGGGCTCTGTGGCGCCTGCGCCGCGGGCGAAGCCGAGACCCGGCTGGGCTTGAACCCGCACAGATGCCGCCGCTCGCGATCCACGCGCGGCACCCAGTTCACCGCGCCGTCGAACCCGGCGCGCACGAAGACACAGCCCCGGCTATCCACGTATTGCGTGCCGGCATAGCTTTCGGGCGGGAACTCGGCAGGCTGCACATTGCCGGTCAACTCGGCCCGCGCCGCCCCGGCACAGAGCAGCGCCAGGATCACCGCGCTCCTCATCATTGTTGCCATGCCGTCACCTCCTACCACATCTGGTGCGAGGATGCGCGACAAGCCGGCCCAAGTAAAGCGCCGCTCACTTGGTGCCGAACATCCTGTCGCCCGCATCGCCGAGGCCGGGCACGATATAGCCCTTGTCGTTCAGCCGCTCGTCCAGCGCCGCCGTCACGATCTTCACGTCGGGATGCGCCTCCTTCATCCGCGCCACGCCTTCGGGCGCCGCCAGCAGGCACAGGAAGCGGATATCCGTGGCGCCCGCCTCCTTCAGCTTGGTGATCGCCGCGGCCGAGGAATTGCCGGTGGCAAGCATCGGGTCCACGGCGATGACCAGCCGGTCATCCAGCCCCTCGGGCACCTTGAAGTAGTATTCCACCGGCTGCAGCGTCTGCTCGTCGCGGTAGAGCCCCACGAAGCCCACCCGCGCCGAGGGGATCAGATCGAGGATCCCGTCGAGCAAGCCATTGCCCGCCCGCAGGATCGAGATCAGCGCCAGCTTCTTGCCCGCCAGCGTGGGCGCGTCCATCGCCTGGAGCGGCGTGTCGATCGGCTTCGTCGTCATCGCCAGCTCGCGCGTCACCTCGTAGGCGAGCAGCTGGCTGATCTCGCGCAGAAGCTGGCGGAAGACCGCGGTGCTGGTCTCGCGTTCGCGCATGATGGTGAGCTTGTGCTGCACCAGCGGGTGCGTCACCACGGTGAGGTGATCGTCCATCCTATCCCCCGAATTGCTTGAGCAGGCCGTCGCGGGTGGCTTCATCGCAGAAGGCGGCGCCGGCGGCAACGCGGTTGATCGCGTCGAATTCCGCCTCGTCCCAGCCCGTCGCCTCGGCCATGCCTTCGTATTCGCGCGTCATGTTCGTGTGGAAGAAGGGCGGATCGTCGGTGCTGATCGTGACCTTCACGCCCCGGCGGCGCAGCTCGGGCAGCGGATGGGCGCGCCAGTTGCGGTAGAGCCCCAGCGCGATGTTTGAGCCGGGGCAGACCTCCAGCACGATGCCCTTCTCGGCAAGCTCGTCCACCAGCGCGGGATCCTCGATCGCGCGCACGCCGTGGCCGATGCGCGCGGGGCGCAGATCGCGGATCGCCTCGCGCACGCTCTCGGGCCCGCCCCATTCGCCCGCATGGGTGGTGATGCCCAGCCCCGCCTCGCGCGCCATGTCGAACGCATAGGCGTAATCGCCCTGGTGGCCGATCTTCTCGTCGCCGCCCATGCCGAAGCCGGTGATGAAGTCTCCGGCCGTCTCGGCGGCGCAGCGGGCGGTCTCGCGCGCCTTGTCGGGGCCGAAATGGCGGATGCAGGTGACGATGCCGCGGCAGGCGATGCCGTCGGCGCGCTCGGCCGCCTCGGCCGCTTCGCGCATGGCGTGCAGGTATTCGCGCCAAGCCGCCAGATCGCGGCCGCCGCAAAAATCGGGCGAGAGGAACAACTCGGTATAGATCACCCCGTGCGCGGCGCTTTCCTCGAGCACGGCGCGCGTGAGGCGGACGTAATCCTGCGGTGTCTGCAAGACCGAGGTCGCCGCCTCGTAGACCTTCAGGAAATCCCAGAAATCGGTGAAGCGGTAATGGCCGCGCTCGTCGAACACGCCCGTGAGGTCGACATGCTTTTCTTTGGCCAGCCCGGCGATGAAGGCGGGCGGGGCGGCGCCCTCGATATGCAGGTGCAGCTCGATCTTCTTGACGTCTTTCACAGGAAACTCCTCCCCGGCCCGTGGCTGTCGATGCCCAGATGCGCGGCGATCGAAGCCGCCACGTCGGTGAACGCGCGCAAACCCGCGCCGCCCGTGCCCACGCCGTGGCACAGCACCGGCACCCGTTCGCGCGTATGGTCGCTGCCCGCCCAGGACGGATCGTTGCCGTGATCGGCGGTGACGACGATCAGATCGCCCGCGCGCGCCCGCGCGAGGACATCGCCGAGGCAGGCATCGAACCACTCCAGGTGGCGCGCATAGCCCGCAATGTCGCGGCGGTGGCCGTAAAGCGAGTCGAATTCGACGAAATTGGCAAAGGCGATCGCCCCGTCGGGCGCCTCATCCTGCACGTCGCGCAGGTGATCCATCAGCGCCGCGTCTTTCCCTTTTCGAACCTCGGTAATCCCGCGCATCGAGAATATGTCGCCGATCTTGCCGATACCGAACACCGGCCGCCGCGCCGCCTGCGCCCAGTCGCACAAGGTGGGTGCCGGGGGCTCGATCGCATAGTCGTGGCGGTTGGAGGTGCGAGTGAAGCCCTCTTCCACGCTGCCCACGAACGGCCTTGCGATGACGCGGCCCACCTTCATCGCGTGCAGGCGCGGGGCCATCGCCTCGCACAGATCCCACAGGCGCTGGAGCCCGAAATGCTGCTCATGCGCGGCGATCTGGAAGACGCTGTCGGCCGAGGTGTAGCAGATCGGCCAGCCGGTGCGGATATGCTCTTCCCCCAGCTCCTCGATGATCTTCGTGCCAGAGGCATGGACATTGCCCAGCGTGCCCCCGGTGCCCGCGAGCTGTGCGCATTCGGCCATCAGATCGGGCGGGAAGGCGGGATCCTCGTCGGGGAAATAGTGCCAATCCCACGGCACCGGCACGCCCGCCAGCTCCCAATGGCCCGTGGGCGTATCCTTGCCGGGCGAGACCTCGGTCGCCGCGGCCCAGAAGCCTTCGAGCGGCGCGTCCAGCCCCGGCGCGCGGGCGCCGCTGGCCGCCTCGATCGCATGGTTGAGGCCAAGTGCCGCCATGTTGGGCAGGTGCAGCGGGCCTTCGCGGCCCTCGTCGGCGCGGCCCTCGGCGCAGGCTTGCGCGATGTGCAGAAGCGTGTTGGCGCCGGTATCGGGCAGGTCTCCGTTGAAGAAATCGGCGGCATCCGGCGCGCCGCCGATCCCGACGCTGTCGATCACCAGCAGGAAGGCCCGGCTCACGGCATCACCCGGTCATGGATCATCGGCGCGGGCGGCGGCGCGGCGCCGATCACGATGGCCTCGCCCACCGCGCGCTCGGCCGCCTCGGCCGCCTCGATGCTGGCGGCGTGGATGCGGCAGATCGGCGTGTGCGGCCCCACCGGATCGCCCAGCATCGCCACGTCGGAAAGCCCCACCGACGGGTCGATCCGCTCGCCCCCCCGCCGGCGCCCGCCGCCCAAAGCCACCACCACGTTGCCCAGCGCGCGCCCGTCGATGGCGGCCACATGCCCCTCGGCGCGGGCCGGCACGTCGATCACCACCGGGGCCGATGGCAGCCTGTCGGCCCAACGCTCGGTGAAATCGCGCGGCCCGCCCAGCTCGGCCACCATGCGCCCGAACCGCTCCGCCGCCGAGCCGTCGGCGATGGTGGCGCGCAGCTGTTCCGACGCCGCCGCCTCATCGCCCGCCTGGCCCGACAGCACCAGGAGCACGCCGCCCAACGCGCAGGTCAGATCGGTGATGAGGCCCGTCGCATCGCCGCTCGTCAGCGCCTCCATCACCTCCAGCACCTCCAGCGCATTGCCCAGCGAGGGGCAGCAGGGTTGGTTCATGTCGGTGATCAGCGCGGCGGTGCGGCAGCCGGCGCCATTGGCCGTCTCCACCAGGCTTTCGGCCAGCGCGCGCGCCTCCGCCGCCGATTGCATGAACGCGCCCGAGCCGCATTTCACGTCGAGCACCAGCGCATCCAGCCCCGCCGCCAGCTTCTTGGACAGGATCGAGGCGGTGATCAGGTCGATGCTTTCCACCGTGCCCGTCACGTCGCGCACCGCGTAGAGCCTCTTGTCGGCCGGCGCGATGCTGCCCGTGGCCGAGACGATGGCGCAACCCACCGCGCCCACGATCTCGCGGAAGCGATCCTCGCTCACCTCGGTGGCAAGGCCCGGTATCGCTTCGAGCTTGTCGAGCGTGCCGCCGGTATGGCCCAGCCCCCGGCCCGAGACCATGGGCACGTAAGCCCCCATCGCCGCCAGCGCCGGCGCCAGCAACAGCGAGAGGGCATCGCCCACGCCGCCGGTCGAATGCTTGTCGATCGCCGGGCCGGGCAGATCCCAGCGCAGCACGTCGCCGCTGTCGCGCATCGCCAGCTTAAGCGCCACGCGCTCGGCGCTGGTCATGCCGTTGAGCAGCGCGGCCATGGCGAAGGCGCCGGCCTGCGCGTCGCTGACATCGCCGCTGGCGAGGCCCGTGGCGAACCAGCGCAACTCGGCCTCGGAAAGCGCCTGGCGGTCGCGCAGCTTGGCGATGATGAGCCGGGCCTCCATCAGGCGAGGTTCTCGGCCGAGAAGGCGCCGGGCAGCAATTCGGCCATCGTCATCACCAGCGTCTTGCCCTTCGTCGTCGTCATCGTCACCCGCACGTCGGGGCCGGCGAATTCCTTCAGCTTCTGCCGGCAACCGCCGCAGCAGGTGACGGGCACCGGGCTCTCGGCGATCACGCAGACCTCCTCGATGCGCGTGTCGCCGCCCGCGATCATCGCCGCGATGGCCCCCGCCTCGGCGCAGGTGCCCTCGGGATAGGCCACGTTCTCGACGTTCACGCCGGTATAGATGCGCCCCGAAGCCGCGCGGATCGCGGCGCCGACGCGGAAGTTGGAATAGGGCGCATAGGCCCGGTCGCGGATCGCGGTGGCGGCTTCCAGCAGGTCCATCTGCATCCCCCTTGAATCGTGCGGCGGCTTGGTGCGGCGGCTGATAGCGCCCAGAGTGAGCCATGCGGCAGGCGGGCGCAAGCATGCCGCCACGCTTGCCAGCGCCGCGTCATTGGCTGTATCGACAGGCACCGGCCGAGCGTTTATCACAGCCGCCGGAGCAGATGGTTTAACGTTAAACAATCTTGCGGGAGGAGCGGTGATGGACGATCAGCGGAACGAGGCCCTGCGCCAGGCGGCGCTGGAATACCACGAGTTTCCCAAGCCCGGAAAGCTCGAGATCCGCGCCACCAAGCCGCTCGCCAACGGGCGCGACCTGTCGCGCGCCTATTCCCCCGGCGTGGCCGAGGCCTGCCTCGAGATCAAGGCCGATCCCGCCGCCTCGCGCCGCTACACCGCGCGCGGCAACCTCGTGGCCGTCGTCTCCAACGGCACGGCGGTGCTGGGGCTGGGCAATATCGGCGCCGCGGCCTCCAAGCCGGTGATGGAGGGCAAGGCCGTCCTGTTCAAGAAATTCGCCAATATCGACTGTTTCGATATCGAGCTGAACGAAAACGATCCCGAGAAGCTGGCCGATATCGTCTGCGCGCTCGAGCCCACCTTCGGCGCCATCAACCTGGAGGATATCAAGGCCCCCGATTGTTTCGTGGTCGAGGAGATCTGCCGCAACCGCATGGGCATCCCCGTCTTCCATGACGATCAGCACGGCACCGCCATCGTGGTGGGCGCCGCGGCCACCAACGCGCTGCGGGTGGCGGGCAAGGATTTCGCCGATATCAAGGTCGTCTCCACCGGCGGCGGGGCGGCGGGGATCGCCTGCCTCAACATGCTGCTGAAGCTCGGCGTGAAGCGCGAAAACGTCTGGCTGGTCGATATCGACGGGCTGGTCTGGAAAGGCCGCAGCGAGGGCATGACGCCGCAAAAGGCCGAATACGCGCAGGAAACCGATCAGCGCACGCTGGCCGAATGCATCGCGGGGGCCGATCTCTTCCTCGGCCTGTCGGGGCCTGGCGTGCTCACGCCCGACATGGTGGCGCGCATGGCCGACCGCCCGATCATCTTCGCGCTCGCCAATCCCACCCCCGAGATCATGCCCGATGCCGCGCGCGAGGTGGCGCCGAATGCGATCATCGCGACGGGGCGCAGCGACTACCCCAACCAGGTCAACAACGTGCTGTGCTTTCCCTTCATCTTCCGCGGCGCGCTCGACGTGGGGGCGACGCAGATCAACGACGAGATGAAGATCGCCTGCATCGAGGGCATCGCCGCGCTCGCCCGCGCCACGACCAGCGCCGAGGCGGCGGCCGCCTACCAGGGCGAGCAGATGACCTTCGGCGCCGATTACCTGATCCCCAAGCCTTTCGACCCGCGGCTGATGGGCGTCGTCGCCTCGGCCGTGGCGCGCGCGGCGATGGAAAGCGGTGTCGCCACACGCCCGATCGAGGATCTCGCCGCCTACAAACGTACGCTCGACGGCTCGGTCTTCAAGTCGGCGCTGATCATGCGCCCGGTCTTCGAGGCGGCGGCGACCGCCTCGCGCAAGATCGTCTTCGCCGAGGGCGAGGATGAACGCGTGCTGCGCGCCGCCAATGCGATGATCGAGGAGACGACCGACCGCCCGATCCTGATCGGCCGCCCCGACGTGATCGAGACCCGCGCCGAGCGTGCCGGCCTGTCGATCCGCCCCGGCCGCGATTTCGAGATCGTCAACCCGCAGGACGATCCGCGCTACCGCGATTACTGGGGCACCTATCACGCGCTGATGGCGCGCCGCGGCGTGACGCCCGATCTCGCCCGCGCGGTGATGCGCACCAACACCACCGCCATCGCCGCCGTGATGGTGCACCGCGAAGAGGCCGACAGCCTGATCTGCGGCACGTTCGGCCAGTATCTGTGGCATCTCAACTACATCACCCAGGTGCTGGGCACCGACAAGCTGCACCCGGTGGCCGCGCTGTCGCTGATGATCCTTGAAGACGGCCCGCTCTTCATCGCCGACACGCATGTCCATCCCGAACCCACGCCCGAGCAGATCTGCGAGACCGCCATCGCCTGTGCCCGCCACGTGCGCCGCTTCGGGATCGAGCCCAAGATCGCCCTGTGCTCGCATTCCCAGTTCGGCAATCTCGAGATCGACAGCGGCCAGCGGATGCGCGCCGCAATGGCGCTGCTCGATGCAGCGCCGCGCGATTTCGCCTATGAGGGCGAGATGCATATCGACAGCGCGCTCTCGCCCGAGCTGCGCGAGCGGATCTTCCCCGGCGCCCGCTTCGAGGGCGCGGCCAACGTGCTGATCTTCGCCAATACCGATGCCGCCTCGGGGGTGCGCAACATCCTCAAGATGAAGGGCGGCGGGCTGGAAGTGGGGCCGATCCTGATGGGCATGGGCAACCGCGCCCATATCACCACGACCTCCGTCACCGCGCGCGGCCTGCTCAACATGAGCGCCATCGCTGGAACACCGGTGGCCCATTATGGCTGAGCGCGCTCTCCCCGTCTTCATCTGCCTCAAATGGGGGGTGGGCTATCCCGTCACCCATACCAATGTGCTCTACCGGGCGCTTTCCGATCACATGTCGGTGCCGTTCCGGATGATCTGCCTCACCGACGATCCAGCCGGGCTGGATGCGGGAATCGAAGCCGCTCCCCTGCCCGACTTCGCCACCCCGCGCGCGCGCTGGGTGCCCGGCATGTGGCCCAAGCTCGCCGCCTTCCGCCCCGGCCTGGTGCCCGAGGGCGCGCCCTGCCTGCTGATCGACGTCGACATGCTGGTGCTGCGCGACCTCGCGCCGCTCTTTGCCCATGTCGAGGCCGAAGGCGGGCTGCACATCATCCGCGACTGGCACGATACCCATGAACGCTGGTTCCCCCGGCTCTTCCCGCGCAAGCGCGGGGGCAATTCCTCGCTCGTCGGCTGGATCGGCGGGCAGCAGACACATCTCTGGTCTCGCTTCGCCGCGGATGAGGCCGAAGCCCTGAGGAAGGACCGCAACGACCAGATCTTCATCAACCGCTACGCCGAGGGCAGGCGCTACTGGCCGGCGGAATGGGTGCTCAGCTTCAAGCGCACGCTCGCCTGGCACATGCCGGTCAACCTGGTGCGCCCGATCCGCCCCCCGCGCGAGGCTTTCATGATCGCCTTCCACGGCCGCCCCGATATCGAGGAGGTCGCGGGCGCGCGCGGCCGCATCTGGGGCGGATCCGAGAAATGGGGCCTGCGCCCCGTGCCCTGGATCCGCGCCTATTGGGAGCGTTACGCGGCATGACGCTCATCCGCTATCTCACCCACCCCCAGGTGCGGATCGACCCGGCCGTGCCGGTCACCGACTGGTCGCTCTCGCCCCAGGGCGCGGCGCGGGTGGCGGCGCTGGCGGGCTCGGGCGCGCTGGCCGGCACGCGGCGGGTGATCGCGAGCGCCGAGGTGAAGGCGCAGGAAACCGCCGCCCCGCTCGCCGCCGCGCTCGGCTGCGCGGTCGAGACGCGCCCCGCCATGCACGAGAACGACCGCAGCGCCACCGGCTTCCTGCCGCCGGCGGAGTTCGAGAAGGTGGCCGATGCCTTCTTCGCCACGCCCGAGACCAGCGTGCGCGGCTGGGAGACCGCGCGCGCCGCGCAGGCCCGCATCGTGGCCGAGGTGCAGACCTGCCTCGCAGTCCACCAGGGCGGAGACGTGCTCTTCGTCGGCCACGGCGCCGTCGGCACGCTGCTGTGGTGTGCGCTGGCCGGCCAGCCGATCTCGCGCCGCCACGATCAGCTGCCCGGCGGCGGCTGCTGTTTCGCCTTCACGCCCGGCTGCGCGCCGCAAACCGGCTGGGCCCCGATGGAGCAGCTCTGGCAGGCGCCCCCGCAAGCGGGCGCCACCTTGCCCCCGCCGCCGCCACTTGCATAAATCGGCCAAGGGAGGATCACATGGGCTATGCAGAGATCTACGACAGCTGGCGCCGCGATCCGCAGGCGTTCTGGATGCAGGCCGCCGAGGCGATCGACTGGCACCGCAAGCCGGAACGCGCGCTGAACGACGCGAACCCGCCGCTCTACGAATGGTTCGCCGACGGCATGGTCAACACCTGCCACAACGCGCTCGACCGGCATGTCGAGGCCGGACGCGGCGATCAGGCGGCGCTGCTCTATGACAGCCCGGTCACGGGGCGCAAGGCGCGCGTCACCTATGCCGAGTTGCGCGACCGGGTGGCGGTGCTGGCCGGGGCGCTGAAGGCGCAGGGCGTGCAGAAGGGCGACCGGGTGATCATCTACATGCCGATGATCCCCGAAACGGTCGAGGCGATGCTCGCCTGCGCGCGGATCGGCGCGATCCACTCCGTCGTCTTCGGCGGCTTCGCGGCCCATGAACTGGCCGTGCGGATCGACGATTGCGAACCCAAGGCCATCCTCGCCGCCTCCTGCGGGGTGGAGCCGGGGCGCGTGGTGGAATACAAGCCCCTGCTCGACGGCGCGATCGAACAGGCCCGCCACAAGCCGGATTTCTGTGTCATCTTCCAGCGCCCCGAGGCCACGGCCGAGATGCAGGGCGGCCGCGATATCGACTGGGGGCTCTTCACCGCCGACGCGAAACCCGCCGACTGCGAGTGGGTCGAGGGCAACCACCCCGCCTATATCCTCTATACCTCGGGCACGACCGGTCAGCCCAAGGGCGTGGTGCGGCCCACGGCCGGGCATCTCGTGGCGCTGAACTGGACGATGAAGAACGTCTTCAACGTGGATCCGGGCGAGGTGTTCTGGGCCGCCTCCGATGTGGGCTGGGTGGTGGGCCACAGCTACATCGTCTACGGGCCGCTGATCCACGGCAACACGTCTGTCCTGTTCGAGGGCAAGCCCGTGGGCACGCCCGATGCCGGCACGTTCTGGCGGATCATCGAGGAATACGGCGTGCGCAGCTTCTTCACCGCGCCCACCGCCTTTCGCGCCATCAAGCGCGAGGATCCCGAGGGCAAGCTGATCCGCGGCTACGATATCTCGAGCCTCCGGGCGCTCTACCTCGCGGGCGAGCGGGCCGATCCCGACACGGTGAAATGGGCCGAACGGGTGATGCAGGTGCCGGTGATCGACCATTGGTGGCAGACCGAGCTGGGCTATCCCGCCGTCGCCAACCCCGCGGGGATAGAGCTTCTGCCGATCAAGGTGGGCTCGCCCTCCGTCGCGATGCCGGGCTACGACATGCGCGTGCTCGACGACGAGGGGCAGGAACTGCCGCCCGGCACGCTGGGCGCCATCGTCACGCCCTTGCCGCTGCCGCCGGGCACGCTGTCGGGGCTGTGGAACGCCGAAGAGAGGTTCCGCCGCGCCTATCTCGACCGGTTCCCGGGCTATTACGAGACCGGCGATGCCGGGATGATCGACGAGGATGGCTATCTGTGGATCATGGCGCGCACCGACGACGTGATCAACGTGGCCGGGCACCGCCTGTCGACCGGCGCGATGGAAGAGGTGCTGGCCAACCACGCCGATGTCGCCGAATGCGCGGTGATCGGCGTGGCCGACGAGCTGAAGGGCCAGGTGCCGCTGGGTTTCCTGTGCCTTTCCAACGGCGTGAACCGCCCCCATGGCGAGATCGTGGCCGAATGTGTGGCCTCCGTTCGGGAGGAAATCGGCCCCGTAGCCGCCTTCAAGCGGGCGGTGGTGGTGGACAGGCTGCCCAAGACCCGCTCGGGCAAGATCCTGCGCGCGACGATGAGCGCGATCGCCGCCGGGCGCGACTACAAGGTGCCCGCCACGATCGACGACCCCGCCATCCTCGACGAACTCGCCGAGGCGCTGCGCGGGATCGGCTATGCCGGGGGGAAAGCGGAGGGCTGACCGCGCGGCCTCAGGCGGCGAAGCCGCCCGCGCGGAACAAGGGCGAAGCCCGCCGCGCGAGCGCCGCCCCGTCCCGGCGGGGTGGCGCTCTTGCTATCCGCCCGCGCTACGGCAAGGTCGGATGTACCTGGCCACCATAAAGCGCCCAACACCCACGTCGGAAGCGCCACCCCACGGGGCGGCCCTCGCGCTCTGTTGCGCTCCATGCCACCGACGCAACTTGGTTAAGTCCACATTAACGACCAATAGAAATCAGTCACTTACAAGGCGTCCACATGTGGACACCCCGATGCGGCGCCGAAGGCGCCCCGTCGGGGCGGGGTGGCGCTCTTGCCATCGTCACGCGATGCCGTGAGGGCGGAGGGGCTTGGCCACCATAAAGCGCCCAACACCCACGTCAGAGGCGCCACCCCACGGGGCGGCCCTCGCGCTACTGTTCCGCCTCGCTGCAACACCCCATCCCAAACGATGGAAAAACTTTCCAATTCAATTCCACGTTGTGGCAGTATGGTACCGACACGCGGGGCGGGCATATCAAGATCCGGTGGTCGGGAGGCGGCAGTGGCGGAAGACAGTGACGGCGGCATCGGGCTGCGTATCGCCGATCCGGAACGGCTGGCCCTGCTGGCCCATGACATCCGCGCCTCGATCTCCGACGTGATCGCCGGGCTGCGGCTGATCGAGCGCGACAAGCTGCGCCCCGAAAGCCGTGTCCAGATCGAACGCGTCTCCATGGCCGCCGATCAGCTGGCCCGGCTGCTGGAGGAATCCGTCGCCGCCACGGTGGGCGAGCGCCCCAAGGAACGCTACCGCCTGCCCCCTCTCGACGTGCCGCGCTTCCTGCGCGGGATCGAGCGGCGCTGGGGCGGCATCGTCTGCGGCCTGCGCGCCGAGCGCGGCGAGGATGGCGGCGGGCCGTTCTTCACCGTCTCCGCCGGGCCGAACCTGCCCATCGCTGCGCAGGTGGATCGCGTGGCGCTCGACCGCATCATCTCCAACTTCGTGTCCAACGCGCTGCGGATCGTGCCGCGCGGCCGGATCGAGCTGGCCTGCTGGCTCGACGAGGCACAGGCCCTGCATTTCCGGGTGCGCGACGACGGGCCGGGCTTCCGCCCCGAGCAGATCGCCTCCTTCGCCGAATGCAAGCCCGCGACCTTCGGCATGGGCGAACCCGGCTCGGGCTACGGCATGCGGATCGCGCGCGACCTGACCGGGCGGCTGGGCGGCAGGCTCACCATCGCCAACGGCGCCGAGGGCGGGGCCGAGCTGACCGTCACGCTGCCCGTGAAGGCCTGGACCCATGCGGGCCCCGCGCCCGTCCGCCACGCCACGCCACCGGCCGAACTGCCCGATCTTGCCGGCAGGCGCGTCCTGCTCGCCGACGATACCGAAACCAACCAGCTGATGTTCTCGCAATTCCTGCAGAAGCTGGGCGCCGAGGTCACCGTCGTGGGCGATGGCGGCGCGGCGCGGCGCGAATTGCTGTTCGGCAGCTACGATTTCGCCGTGCTCGACGTCGAGATGCCGGTCGCCAACGGGATCGAGGTGATGCGCGATATCCGCAACGCCGAATATGCCGAGCGGCGGCCCTACCTGCCGGCCGTCGCCGTCACCGCCTATGCCCTGCCGCGCAACCAGCAGGCGATTCTCGCCGCGGGATTCGACGGCGTGCTGGTGAAACCGGTTATCACTCTGGCGGATTTCGGGCGTGGCCTTTCCGCATCGCTCGCCCGCTGGCTGGCCCCCGGCGAGGCGGCAAAGGGAAACCCGCGCCCCGCCAGCGGCGTTTCGGATGCGGACGGACCCGGCGCGCTGCACCGGGTCTCGGCCCGTTTGCGCCATCTTTTGGACGAGAGCGGGCCGGAGAATGAAGATGACTTGCGGGCCGGTTTCGTGGCGGACCTCACTTCGCTCCGCCGCAGGCTGGAGACCGCGCTGGAACAGAAGGATCGCCGCGCCCTGCACGCGCAGTGCCACACGCTCGCCTCGCTCGCCGGAACGCTCGGCGCCGAGGCGATCGCCGAGCGGGCCGCCACAGCCTGCCGGGCGCTGGAGCAAGGCGGCGGGATGGATGAAGGAATGGTCAAGGATCTGCGTGCCATAAGCGGGGAACTTGGGCCGCTGATCGCGCTGGTCGGCCAGGAACGGGGCCGCACGGAAGACGCGCGCGACAAGGCAAGGCAGGACTAGGCAAGGCAAGACCAGACGGATGCAGAAGAAGCCCCTCCTTCTCGTCGAGGACACGGCGAGCCTGCGCAAGCTCTATTCCTCGGTGCTGGAACGCTCCGGCTACGAGGTGCTGGCCGTCGCCACGCTGGCCGATGCCCGCACCGCGATGGCCGAGGCCGAGCCCGATGTCGTGCTGCTCGACCTGATGCTGCCCGATGGCGACGGCATGGCGCTCGTCTCCGAGGCGGCGGGCGCCCTGCCGCGCTGCAAGGTGATCGTCATCACCGCCAACGGCTCGATCCACCGCGCGGTGGAGGCGATGCGCGCCGGCGCCTTCGACCTGCTGCCCAAGCCGGTGGAAAGCCAGCACCTGCTCAACGTGGTGATGAACGCGCTCTCCGAGGCGCGGATGGATCGCGCCGAGCCGGCGCGCCCGCCGCTGGGCTTCATCGGGTCGAGCCCGGCCATGCACGCGGTGTTCAAGCGTGTCCGCAAGGTGGCCGGCTCGATGGCGCCCGTGCTCGTCACCGGCGAGAGCGGCACCGGCAAGCAGATCTGCGCCGAGGCGATTCACGAGCTTTCCAGCCGCGCCGACGGGCCCTTCGTGACGGTCAATTGCGCCTCGGTCTCGGCCGAGATGCTGGAGCCCGAGATCTTCGGCAGCGACGGCGCCGAGCCCGGCCTCGGCGCGGTGCTGCAGGCCGAGGGGGGCACGCTGTTCCTCGACGAATTCTGCGACATGGATCAGCGGCTGCAGGGGCTGCTGCTGAAGTTGTTGCAGAACTCGGCCTTCGTGCCACCGGGCAGCAATGTCGCGCGGATGACGAATACGCGGGTGATCTGCGCCACCTCGCGCGATCCGCTCACCGAGGTGCGGGCGGGGCGGCTGCGGGCCGATCTCTACTACCGGCTGCACGTGCTGCCGATCCACCTGCCGCCGCTGCGCGAGCGGGGCGGCGACGTGATCGAGATCGCCGAGGCGCTGCTCGAGAAGATCTGCGCCCGCGAGGGCCGCGACGTGCCGCGCCTGGCCGAGGACGTGCGCGCGCTGTTCCGCGATCATCCCTGGCCCGGCAATGTGCGGCAGCTCAACAACGTGTTGTGGAGCGTGGTGGTGAACGCGCCGGGCCCGGTGATCACGCGCGCAGCCTTGCCCGACGGTTTCGCCGAGGCCGCCGAGGGCCTGGCGCCGGGCCGCCCCGTCACGCCCGACGAGGCGGTGGACGCCCTGGCCGGCCTGACGCTGGCCGAGGTGGAGCGGCGGCTGATCGAGCGGACGATCGCGCTGCACGAAGGCTCCGTCCCCGCGGCGGCGCGGCAGCTGGGCGTGTCGCCCTCGACGATCTATCGCAAGCTGGAAAGCTGGGGGAGACCGGCCTCGCGGCGGGCGCTCTGAGGGCCGGTTTTCGGGGTGTCCACATGTGGACGCATTGTAACCATTTGATTTTACAACGTTAAGATCGGGTTAACCGTATTCTCTGGGCGCGCAGCGCCCCCGCGCGGAATCAAGCGCGTAGCGCGCCGCGCGAGCGCCGCCCCGTTGGGGCGGGGTGGCGCTATTGCTATCGGCCCGTGATGCGGTGGGGTCGGAGGGGCTTGGCTGCCATAAAGCGCTCAACACCGGCGTTGCAGGCGCCCCCCACGGGGCGGCTCTCGCGCTCTGTTGCGCCCTACACGAACTGCTCCCGGATCAGCCGTTCCTCCAGCCCGTGGCCGGGGTCGAACAGGATCCGGTGGCGCACGTCGGGGGCGGAGCGGATCTCGACCGAGTGCACTTCGGGCACCGAGCGGCTGTCGGCGTCGGCCATCACCGGCCGTTTGCCCGGCTGCAGCACGTCGAACCGCACATGCGCCGTCTTGGGCAGGAGCGCCCCGCGCCAGCGGCGCGGCCGGAACGCCGCCACCGCCGTCAGCGCCAGCACGTCGGCGCCGATCGGCAGGATCGGCCCGTGGGTCGAGTAATTGTAGGCGGTGGAGCCCGCCGGCGTCGACAACAGCGCCCCGTCGCAGACCAGCTCGTCCATCCGCACGCGCCCGTCCACGCTGATCCGCAGCTTCGCCGCCTGCGGCCCGGCGCGCAAGAGCGAGACCTCGTTGATCGCCAGCATCCTGTGCGTCTGCCCGGCCGCATCCACCGCCGTCATCTCCAGCGGGTTGACGATCTCTTCCACCGCCTCGGCCAGCCGCGCCTCCAGATCGTCCTCGTGGAACTCGTTCATCAGGAAGCCGACCGTGCCGCAATTCATGCCGTAGACGGGGATGTCCAGATGCTCCGTCCCGTGCAGGGTGGCCAGCATGAAGCCGTCGCCGCCCAGGGCCACGATCACCTCGGCCTGCTCGGGAGGCACGTCGCCATGGCGCGCGGCCAGGCGCTCATGGGCGCGCGTGGCGATCTCGGTGCCGCTCGACGCGAAGGCGATCCTGCTGGGCATCCCGCTCCTCCCCTGCCGCGCCTGATCGCGGTCAGGCCCAAGCGTTAGCAAAGCCCCGCGCCAAGATCACGCCCCGATTTCGCGCCCACACGCCGCCGCACCCCGCCCGGATGCCGCTTTCAACATCATTATGTGCGAAAGCGGACTTTCCCCCCCGCCCGCGCGCGCGTAAACAGCGCCCAAGCTGCACGCCACCTGGGAGATCCCGCCATGACGACCACGTTCCGCGATTCCGGCTTCTTCACCGAAGACCTCTCCAGCCGCGATCCCGCCATCGCCGAGGTTCTGGGCAAAGAGCTCGGTCGCCAGCGCGACGAGATCGAGCTGATCGCCTCGGAGAACATCGTCTCGCTCGCGGTGCTGCAGGCCCAGGGCTCGGTGCTCACCAACAAATATGCCGAGGGCTATCCCGGCAAGCGGTATTACGGCGGCTGCCAGTTCGTCGACATCGCCGAGGAACTCGCCATCGAGCGCGCGAAGGAGCTGTTCGGCGCCCAATTCGCCAACGTGCAGCCCAATTCCGGCAGCCAGATGAACCAGGCGGTGTTCCTCGCGCTCCTGCAGCCGGGCGACACGTTCATGGGGCTCGACCTCAATTCCGGCGGCCACCTCACCCACGGCTCGCCCGTCAACATGTCGGGCAAGTGGTTTAACGTGGTCAGCTACGGCGTGCGCCAGCAGGATCAACTGCTGGACATGGACGCGATCCGCGAGAGCGCGCGCCAGCACAAGCCCAAGCTGATCCTGGCCGGCGGCACCGCCTATTCGCGGGTCTGGGATTGGGAAGCCTTCCGCGAGATCGCCGACGAGGTGGGCGCCTACCTGATGGTCGACATGGCCCATATCGCCGGGCTGGTGGCGGGCGGGCAGCACCCCTCGCCCCTGCCGCACGCCCACGTGGTGACGACGACGACCCACAAGTCGCTGCGCGGCCCGCGTGGCGGGATGATCCTCACCAACCACGAGGATATCGCCAAGAAGGTGAACTCCGCCGTCTTCCCCGGCCTGCAGGGCGGGCCGCTGATGCACGTGATCGCCGCCAAGGCCGTGGCCTTCGGCGAGGCTTTGCGCCCCGAATTCAAGGCCTATGCCGCGCAGGTCGTCGCCAATGCCCGCGCCATGGCCGACCAGCTGCAGAAGGGCGGGATCGACGTCGTCTCGGGCGGGACCGACAACCACCTGATGCTGGCCGACCTGCGGCCCAAGGGCGTGACGGGCAAGGCCGCCGAGGCCGCTCTGGGCCGCGCGCATATCACCTGCAACAAGAACGGCGTGCCGTTCGACCCGGAAAAGCCCTTCGTCACCTCGGGCATCCGGCTGGGCACGCCCGCCGGCACGACCCGCGGCTTCGCCGAGGCCGAGTTCCGCCAGATCGCCGACTGGATCGTCGAGGTGGTGGACGGCCTGGCCGCCAACGGGGATGACGGCAATGCCGAGGTGGAAGAGGCGGTGAAGGCCAAGGTGGCCGGGCTCTGCGCCAACTTCCCGCTCTACCCGAACCTCTGAGCGAGGCGCGCGACAGGCAAGCGGCGGCGACCCCGCCGCCGACCCGCTCGCTCGAGCGCCTTCTGGGCGATGCGGTGCGCGCGCGGCTGCCCCACGGGGCGGCCGAATTCGTGATGTTCGGGCTGAAACAGGGCTGGGCCTGCCTGTTCGGCGGGCTGCTTCTGGCCGCGATCCTGATCACCCGCGCCGTCTGGCAGGAGGGCTGGGCGCTCGCCCGTTACGACTTCCTCTTTCTCTTCGCCGTCACCGTTCAGGCGGTCTTCCTCGCCTTCCGGCTGGAGACGCCGACCGAGGCGCGGGTCATCCTGCTCTTCCACGCGACCGGCACGCTGATGGAGATCTTCAAGATCCGCGCGGGATCATGGTCTTACCCCGAGCCGGGGGTGATCCGGCTTCTCGGCGTGCCGCTGTTCTCGGGCTTCATGTATGCCTCCGTCGGCTCCTACATGGTGCGGGTGATCCGCATCTTCGACATGCGCTTCACGCCGTTCCCGCCCTACTGGATGACGCCGGCGCTGGCGGTGCTGATCTACGTGAACTTCTTCGCGCATCACTTCCTGCCCGACATCCGGCTGGCGCTGTTCGCGGCGACGCTGGTGCTCTACGCCCGCACGCGGGTGTGGTTCACCGTTGGCGGGCGCTACTGGATGCCGCTGCCGCTGGCGGCGCTGCTGTCGAGCTTCTTCCTGTGGCTGGCCGAGAATGTCGGCACGCTGACGGGCACCTGGCTTTATGCCGGGCAGGCGGCGTTCGAGCCGGTGAGCCTGGCCAAGATGGGATCGTGGTACCTGCTGCTCTACGTGGCCTTCGCGACCGTCACGCTGGTCACGCGCGAGGCGCTGGGGCCAGAGAGAGCCCCGGAACCGGCGCCCCCGCCCCGGCGTTCCGCGAGGGAAAGGAGATCGTCATGATCGACCGTCTCGCCCTCTGGCTGACCCCGCTCTCCACGCTCTGCGTGGCCGGTGCGGTGGTGATCGCCGGGCTTTCCTTCGGCTGGCACGGCGTATGGCTCTACGTGGTCGCGGGGCTGCTGGGCCTCGCGGCGGGCGTGCCGACGGCGCTTTTCGCCGCCAAGGCGATGAAGAAGCCGCGGCCCGACTGGGAAGAGCGCCGCGGCACCTACCGCTAGGCGCGCTCAGGCATCGAGGAAGACCCGCAGCGCGGCCTCGAATTCGCGCGGCCTGTCGGCGTGCAGCCAATGCCCCGCACCCGGCAGCGCGGCGAAGCGGGCCTTGGGGAAGAGATCGCGAATGACCTCGCGGTCGTCACGGCTGACATAGTCGCTCTCGGCGCCGGTGAGGAACAGGGCGGGGCCGTCGAAGCGGCCCGTGGTGCCGGGCCAGCCGGTGACGGTGGACATCTCGGCCTCCAGCACGTCGAGGTTCAGCTTCCAGCGCCGCGCCTTCACGTCGAGCGATTGCAGCAGGAAGGCGCGCAGCCCCTTCTCGGCGACATGCGGCGCCAGCATCGCATCGGCATCGCCCCGGCTCTCTACCGCTGCCAGATCGACCTGCCGCATCGCCGCGATCAGGTGGTTCTGGCTGTGGGAATAAGCCTTGGGCGCGATATCGGCGATCACCACGCGGCGCAGCAATTCCGGCCGCGTGAGTGCCAGCACCATCGCCGCCTTGCCGCCCATCGAATGGCCGCAGAGATCGACCTGCGCGCCCTCGGCCTCGATCACCTCGGCCAGATCGGCGGCCATGTCTTCGTAGCTGTTCGTCGCGCCGCGCGGGCTGTCGCCGTGGTTGCGCATGTCGGACGCCAGCACCGGCCCGCGATCGGCTAGCCGCCGGGCGATCACGCCCCAGTTCCGGCCCGAGCCGAACAGGCCGTGGGCGATGACGAGCGGCGATGCCGCACCAGGGGAATCGTGGCGGATCACGTTGAGCATGGCCCCGCATAGCCCGCATCGCCGGGGCTGGAAAGGCCCCCGCGCCGCCGGTAGATTGCCGCCATGACACTGGAGCAGAGATCGGAGCGCCTGGCCGCCCTGCTGGCCGAGAAGCGCGGCATCGGGGGCGAGGGGCTGGAGCGCAAGCTGAAGCGCGCCGGGCGGTCCCTGCCGCGCTGGGTGCGGCGCGAGACGCGCGCGCTGGTCGAGGCCCGCGCGCTGGAGCAGCACCCCAAGCTGGTGCGCCGCGTCGATTACCCCCGGATCGAGCGCGGCATCGGCCGGGTCGAGGCCTGGCTGGCCCAGCAGGATCCGTGGGAGAGGCGCAAGGCCTGGATGATCGGCTTTGCCGCGGCCAATGCGTTCAACGTCCTCGTCGTCTTCACGCTGGTCGTCAGCGTGCTGGTCTGGCGCGGCTACGTCTGAGACATGCGCGGGGGGCCGGCCTCAGGCCACCCGCTCGCCCCGCACCCAGACACCGCGCAGCACCGGCGCGCCGCCGATCATCTTCATGCGGATCGCATCGGCGCGCATCCCCACCTCCATCCGCCCGCGATCGCTCAGCCCGGCCGCGCGGGCCGGCGCGGCGGTGACGGTGGCCATGCCGCGCGCCATGTCGCCCCAGATCTCGCCCAACCGCACCGCCGCCATGAGCAGCGCCGCGGGCACGTAATCCGACGACAGGATGTCGAGCAGGCCGGCCTCGGCGAGCTCCTCGGCCGCGACGTTGCCGGAATGCGATCCGCCGCGGATCAGGTTCGGCGCGCCCATCATCACCGCGATGCCCCGCTCGCGGCAGGCGCGCGCCGCCTCGCGCGTGGTGGGGAACTCGGCCAGGCGGATGCCGTGGCGAAACGAGGTCTCGACATGTTCTTCCGTCGTGTCGTCATGGCTTGCCAGCACCGCGCCGAAGCGCCGCGCCGCGGCCACCGCCTCGCGCTCGTGGCGGTCGCCGTTCGCGTCGCGCAGGGCCGTCAGCTCGGCCACGTGGCTGTCGAACTCGGCATCGCTGAGCCCCTGCTTGCCCTGCACGTATTGCTTCAGCTTGCCCACGTCGCGGAATTGCCGCTGGCCGGGCGTGTGATCCATCAGGCTGACCAGCCCGACGCGATCCTCGGGGCCGAACTCGGCCAGCTCGGCCTCCAGCGTGGCCGAGCAGACCTCGGCCCGCAGGTGCAGGAAATGCGAGATCTTGAGCGCCCCCTGCCCCCGCAGCGCCAGCAATTCCCGGGCCAGGCCACGCGCATAGGCGGAATAGCCCCCCTTGCCCCGCGGGATCGAGCCCACGCGCATCGCGTCGAACACCGTGGTGATGCCGCAGCCCGCAAGCTCGGCATCATGCGCGATGATCGCGTCGCCATGGGGCCAGTCGACGCCGGGGCGCGGCTGGATGTGCCGCTCCAAATTGTCGGTGTGGAGCTCGATCAGGCCGGGCGCCACCATGTCGCCCCCGCAATCCACCGCGCCTTCGGGCACCGCGCCGCCCGGCTCTACCCCCGCGATCTGCCCATCGCGGAAAATCACGGCGCCGCGGATCACCTCGGCCGGCAGAACGAGCGTTGCATTGGCAAGGATGGTGTCTCGCGTCATTTCTTCTCGCTTCCTGGTTGACTTGGCGCACCTGTCACCGATCTGTGATCGGGGGAGGATAGCCTGTGCCGATGCAGACCTACACGCGCTATGCGATCTATTACGCGCCGCCCGCCGGTCCATTGCGGGATTTCGCCGCCTCGTGGCTGGGCTGGGATGCCGCCGCCGGGCGCGAGGTGGCGCATCCCGCCCTGCCCGGCCTGCCCGACACGCCCGCGCATCTGACCGCGCAGCCAAGGCGCTACGGCTTTCACGCCACGATCAAGCCGCCCTTCCGGCTGGCCGAGGGCTGCACCGCCGAGGCGCTGCACGATGCCGCCGCGGCGATCTGCGCCCGCCACGCGCCGGTGGTGCTGGAGGGGATGCGCGTCGCCCGGCTGGGCCGCTTTCTGGCGCTGATGCCGGTGGGCGACACGGCAGCGCTTTCGGGCCTGGCCGCCTGCCTGGTGGAAGGGCTCGATGCCTTCCGCGCCCCCGCCGCCGCGGCCGAGATCGACCGCCGCCGCGCCGCCGGGTTGAGTACCGCGCAGGAATTCTACCTGCGCCGCTGGGGCTATCCTTACGTGATGGAGGAATTCCGTTTCCACATGACGCTCACCGGCCCGCTCGACGAGGCGCAGGCCGGGGCCGTCGAGGCCGCGCTCGCCCCCGCGCTCGCGCCGCTGCTGCCGCGGCCCTATCCGATCGACGCGCTCAGCCTGTTCGGCGAGGATGGCGAGGGGCGGTTCCACGAGCTGCACCGCTACACCCTTTCCGGCGCCAGCGCGGCGAGGAAGTCGGAAAGCGCCTGATCCAGCGCGCCGCCGTTTTCCACCACCCGCACGGGCAGGTGATAGGGGATGTCATAGCTCGCGCGCGCCAGCCGCCGGGCGATCTCGGCCCGGCTCTCGCGGCCCCGCGCGGCGAGCCGGTCGGCCAGGACCGGCACGGGTGCGGTGACATGCAGGATGCCGAGGTTCGGAAACGTCTCCCACGCCGCGCCGAGCATGGCGCGCGATCCGTTGAAGAGCACGTCGCGCCCCTCGGCGATCGCCCGGTCGATGCTGGCCGGGATGCCGTAATGCAGCCCGTGCGCCTGCCAGGTGAGCACGAAGTCGCCCCGCGCGGCGCGGGCGGCGAACTCGGCCTCGCTGACGCCTTCGAACCGCTCGCCGCCCGCCGCCTCGGACCGCGTGATGACGCGGCGCACGAGGTGCAGGTCGGGCCGCGCGGCGGCGGCGGCCTCCATCAGCGTATCCTTGCCCGCGCCCGACGGGCCGACCACGGCGAAGACGCGCCCGGCCATGTCACGCGGCCCCGGGCGAGAAGCGGGTGACATCGACGATGCGGTCGGCCACCCGGTCGCGCGCCTCGGTGTCGTGGAAGATGCCCACGATCGCCGCGCCGCGCGCCTTGGCCTCTTCGATCAGCGCCAGCACCGTCTCTCGGTTGAGCGCGTCGAGGCTGGCGGTGGGTTCGTCGAGCAGCAGCACCGGGTAGGGATGCACGAAGCCGCGCGCGATGTTCACCCGCTGTTGCTCGCCGCCCGAGAAGGTGGTGGGCGAGAGATCCCACAGCGCGCGCGGGATGTTGAGCCGGGCGAGCAGGGCCTCGGCGCGGGCAAGCGCCTGGGCGCGCGGCGTGCCCAGCGCCAGCAGCGGCTCGGCCACCACCTCGCGCGTGGGCACGCGCGGCACGACGCGCAGGAACTGGCTGACATAGCCCAAGGTCTCGCGCCTGAGCGCGATGATCTCTCGCGGCTCGGCGGCGGCGATATCCAGCCCCGCCACGCGCAGCCGCCCCGCCCCGGCGCGGTAATTGCCCCAGATCATCCGCATCAGCGTGGACTTGCCCGAACCGCTGGCGCCGGTCAGCGCCACGCATTCGCCCGCCGCCACATCGAGCGCCGCGCCGCGCAGCACCTCGATCACCGCGCCGCCCTGGTTGTGCAGGGTGAAGGATTTGGAGAGGTTCTCGATCTCGATCTCGATCATCGCACTCATCCCCTCGTCAAGCCTGCAACACCGACGAGACCAGCAGCTGCGTATAGGCATGCTGCGGATCGTCGAGCACCTGGTCGGTGAGCCCGGCCTCGACCACCCGGCCCCCGCGCATCACCATCAGCCGGTCGGCCAGCAGCCGCACCACGGCAAGGTCATGCGTCACCACGATCGCCGACAGCCCCATCTCGCGCACCAGCCCGCGCAAGAGGTCGAGCAGCCGGGCCTGCACGCTCACGTCGAGCCCGCCGGTGGGTTCGTCCATGAACACCAGCCGCGGCCCCGTCACCAGGTTGCGCGCGATCTGCAGCCGCTGCTGCATCCCGCCCGAAAAGGCGCGCGGGCGGTCGTCGATCCGGTCGGCGGCGATCTCCACCCGGCCCAGCCACTCGGTCGCGCTGGCGCGGATCTCGCCGTAATGGCGCGCGCCCACGGCCATCAGCCGCTCGCCCACATTGCCGCCGGCGCTGACGCCCATGCGCAGCCCGTCGCGCGGGTTCTGGTGCACGAAGGCCCAGTCGGTGCGCGCCAGCAGCCGGCGGCGCGGCTCCGACATCGCGGCCGTATCCACCAGCCCTTCGTCGCGCGTGCGGTAGAGCACGCGGCCCGCATCGGGCGCCATCTGCCCGGCGAGGCACGACAAGAGCGTGGATTTGCCCGAGCCGCTTTCGCCCACGATCCCCATCACCTCGCCCGGCCACAGATCGAACGAGACGCCGGTGCAGCCGATCCGCGCGCCATAGCGCTTCTCGATCCCCTCGACCCGCAGCAGCGGCCCCTCGGCCGCGCGCCCCCGAATTTTCGCGGAAAATTCGTTCATGCCGCCGCCTCATGCCGCCTGGCGCAATAATCGGTGTCGGAGCAGACGAACATCCGGCTGCCGGCATCGTCGGTGATCACCTCGTCGAGATAGGTATCGGTGGCCCCGCACAGGGCGCAGGGATGATCGGCGCGCGAGGGATCGAAGGGGTGATCCTCGAAATCCAGGCTCACCACCCGGCTATGCGGCGGCAGCGCATAGATCCGCTGCTCGCGCCCCGCGCCGAAGAGCTGGATCGCGTCCATCCCAAGCTTGGGATTGTCGAATTTCGGGATCGGAGACGGATCCATCACATAGCGCCCCTCCACCTTCACCGGATAGGCGTAGGAGGTGGCGATGTTGCCGTGCCGCGCGATATCCTCGTAGAGCTTCACATGCATCAGCCCGTATTCCTGCAGGGCATGCATCTTGCGCGTCTCGGTCTCGCGCGGTTCCAGAAAGCGCAGCGGTTCGGGGATCGGCACCTGGTAGACGAGGATCTGCCCCGCCTTCAGCGGCGTCTCGGGGATGCGGTGGCGGGTCTGGATGACGCTCGCCTCATCCGTCCGCTCGGTCACCGCCACGCCCGCCGTGCGCTGGAAGAACTTGCGGATCGACACCGCGTTCGTCGTGTCGTCGGCGCCCTGGTCGATCACCTTGAGCGTATCGTCGGGCACCAGGCAGGCCGCCGTCACCTGCACGCCCCCCGTGCCCCAGCCATAGGGCATCGGCATCTCGCGGCTGGCGAACGGCACCTGGTAACCGGGCACGGCCAGCGCCTTGAGCAGCGCGCGGCGGATCATCCGCTTGGTCTGCTCGTCGAGATAGGCGAAATTATATTGTCCCGTTTCCGTCATATTTCAGCCCTGATTGAATGTGACTCAGGCTCGGACAACCTGAGGGAGTGGACCTTATGGACATCACCGGCATCACCTTCGACCAGATCGCCCTGGCCGCCATGGCCACGATCGCGCTGCGCGAAGCCATGATCGTGTTCCTCCCCGCCTCGGTGGCCGGCCCCGGCGGCTGGCTGATCGACACCGCGCCGGGCGACCTGCCCGAGGAATTCTGAGCCCGGTTTCACTCGCGGTCTCATTCCCCCGCTCATTCCGCAGCCTGCCCGGCCTGCGCCGGCGCCTCTGCTTCCGCCTCTGCCCGTTCTCGCGCCCGTTCCTGCGCCTGCGCCTGCATCGCCTCGGCGCGGATCTTGCGGATCAGCTCCAGCTCCGACTGAAAATCGACGTAATGGGGCAACTTGATGTGCTCCAAAAAGCCCGTCGCCTGGATGTTGTCGGCATGTGACAGCACGAATTCCTCGTCCTGCGCGGGGGCGCCCTGGTTCTCTTCCCCCAGCTCTTCCCAGCGCAGCGCGCGATCGACCAGCGCCATGGAGATCGCCTTGCGCTCGCTCTGCCCGAAGACCAGCCCGTAGCCGCGGGTGAATTGCGGCGGCTCGGTGCGCGAGCCGCCGAACTGGTTGACCGTCTCGCATTCCGTCAGCTCCAGCGTGCCGATCTCGACGGCGAATCCCAGCTCGGGGATCTCCATCTCCACCGCCACCTCGCCGATGCGCAGCTCGCCCACGAAGGGGTGGTTGCGGGCATGGCCGCGCTGGGTGGAATAGGCCATCGACAGCACGAAACCCTCGTCGCCGCGGGTCAGCGATTGTAGGCGCAAAGGCCTGTCGGCAGGGAATTCGAGCGGCTCGCGGGTGAGATCGCGGGGCACGGCCTCGCTTGACGGTTCCTCCTGGATCAGCCCGTCGCGACCGAGATAGCCGGTGACGCGGGGCTGCGGCGCGGGTGCGGCCTCGGCCTCGGGCGCTTGCGGAGGGGCGGCGCCCTCGGCGGCGAGCGCGAAGTCGAGCAGGCGGTGGGTATAGTCGAAGGTCGGGCCCAGCACCTGGCCGCCCGGAATGTCCTTGAACGTCGCCGAGATGCGCCGCGCGCAGTGCATCGCGCCGGTATCGACCGGCACGGTGGCGCCGAAGCGCGGCAGCGTGGTGCGGTAGGCGCGGATCAGGAAGATCGCCTCGATCAGGTCGCCCCGCGCCTGCTTGATCGCCAGCGCCGCGAGATCGGGATCGTAGAGCGAACCCTCGGCCATCACCCGGTTGACCGCGAGCGCCAGCTGCTGCCGGATCTGCGCGAGGCTCAGCTCGGCCACGTCGCGCGCGCCGCGGCGGGCATCGGCGAGCCAGGCATGGGCATTGTCGATGGCGCGTTCGCCACCCTTGACGGCGACATACATCAGGCGGGCTCCACGTGCGTGCTGCGCGGCAGGGCGGCGAGGCGCGTGCCGGCGCAGAAGAAGAAATCGAGCCCCAGCGGGAAGAGCGCGTGGTTGGCCGTGAACGCCGCGATCTCGGGCAGCGAGAGGGCCGCGCTGTCGCGAATACCCGGCCCGGTCAGCCGCGCGCCCGCTGCCACGAGTTCGGCACATTCCACGATCAGCGTGGCCGAGCGGTCGGGATATTCGGGCGTTCCGATGGCGAAATCCTCGAGCGGGGCGAGCGCCGTCCAATCGCCCACGGCGAACATCGCCTCGCCCCGCGCGGCGATGGGCGCGCCGGTGTGGAAGGCGATCCAGCCGCGCAGCGCCTCGGTATCGAGCGCGGGCGCCAGCCAGAGCGGCGTGCCGGGATCGCACAGGGTGAGGATCAGCGCGCCCGCGGCGGGTGAAAGCGGCGCGGGCGGCGCGGCGCCCGCTACCTCGTGGATCGTGCCGGGCCGGGCCATCGCCTCGAGCGCGGCGCGAAAGCAGCGCGCGGCGGCGACGGGGGCATCGGCGAAGCCGCCTGACAGGGCCGTTTCCATCAATCCTCTCCCCGCACCATGGTGAAGAATTCCACCTTCGTGGCCGCCGCGCGGCGGGCGGTGGCGGCACGCGCCTCCTCCGCCTCACGCTCCAGTACGGCGATCACCTCGTCCGCGATCCGCGCCGCCGCCGCGCCGCCCTCGCAGAGCTGGGCATCCATCAGCGCCGCGGCGAGCGCGTGTTCCCGGTCGCGGCCCTGCACGTAGGCATGGCCCGCCGTGCCGCTTCCGGCCAAGCGCACGGCGCAGCGGGTGACGCTCATCTCGCCCAGGTTGAACGGCGCCCCGGTGCCGCCCGCCCGGCCGCGCACCATGGCCGCACCCGTCTCGGGCGCGCGCAGCAATTCATGCGCGGGCGGCTCGCCCAGGGCGCGCCACAGCGCGAGCAGCCGGGCCGAGGGCGCACGGGCCAGCACCGACATCCAGGCGCGGCGGGCCTCCTGGTCGGGCGTTTCGGTTGGGGCGGGAGCGGTCATGCAGACACCTTGCGGATCTGTCTAGATTACTATACAACTAGACAAATACCTACGCCCCGCACGGCGCCGAAGCAAGCGCGCCTGCGTGAAATTATTGTGACAGCACATGCCGGGAGAGGCCGATGGCCCGCACGCCGCTGTGGAAATCCATCGCCGCCACGCTGGCGGGCGAGATCGCCGACGGGCAATACCCGCCCGGCGGCAAGCTGCCCACCGAGGCGGCGCTCGCGGCGCGGTTCGGCGTCAACCGCCACACGGTGCGCCACGCGCTGGCCGACCTCGCCGCGCAGGGCCTCACCCATTCGCGCCGCGGCGCCGGTGTCTTCGTCGCCGCCCAGCCCACCGATTACCCGATCGGCCGCCGCGTGCGCTTCCACCAGAACCTCTCGGCCGCGGGCCAGATGCCCGAAAAGCGCGTGCTGCGGATCGAAACGCGCCCGGCAGGCGTGGAGGAGGCGCGCGCCCTCGCCCTGCCCCCCGGCGCGCCGCTGCACGTCTATGAGGGCCTCTCGCTCGCCGACGGGCTGCCGCTGGCGCTGTTCACCTCGGCCTTCCCCGCCGACCGCTTCCCCGGCCTTCCCGATGCCCTGCGCGAGACCGCCTCGGTCACCCGCGCGCTGGCGATGCAGGGGCTGGAGGATTACACCCGCGCCGAGACGCGGCTGACTGCGAAATCCGCCTCGGCCACCCATGCGCTGCACCTGCGCATCCGCGAAGGCGCGCCGATGCTGCGCGCCGTCTCGATCAACGTCGATGCGAACGGGCGCCCGGTGGAATACGGGCGCACCTGGTTCGCGGGCGACAGGCTGACACTCGTCGTCACGCCCGAGGATCTGGCGGGCAGCGCCTTGGCGGAAACCGGCTAAGCGGCGGAAAAGGCGCGGCTTGTCACACGCGCGATACGTAGCGGCGCTAGGCCAGAGGGCCAAGAGCAGTGCAAAGACGCGACCGCCCGATGCCCAGCCACCTGCCCCCCCTGCGCCTGACCGGCGCCACGATCCTGCGTGACGGCGCGCTTCAGCGCCGTTCGCTGGCGATCGCCGAGGGGCGGATCACCCGCGGCCCGCTGCCCGAGATCGACATGCAGGGCTACCTGATCCTGCCCGGCATCGTCGACCTGCACGGCGACGCGTTCGAGCGCCACACCGCGCCGCGCCCCACCGCGCCCTTCCCGCTGGAAACGGGCCTCGCCAGCGCCGACCGCGACGCCGCCGCCAACGGCGTGACGACCGCCTGGCTCGCCCAGTGCTGGAGCTGGGAGGGCGGGCTGCGCGGCCCCGACCATGCCGTCCGCGTCATGGCCGCGCTCGAGGCCTACCGCCCCCGCGCGCTCACCGACCTGCGCATCCAGATCCGGGCCGAGACCCACATGATCGACACCGGCGAGGCGCTGCTCGCCGCCGTGCGCCGCTACGGGATCGACTACGTGGTGTTCAACAACCACCTGACCGACGCGCTGGAGATGTGGGAAAAGGCGCCCTCGCGCGTGCATGGCTGGGCCGCCGCCGCCGGGCGTTCCGCCGAGGAGCACATGGCCATCGTCCGCGATGCCGCCGCCCGCGCCCGCGACGTGCCGCGCCACCTGTGCCGGCTGGCCGAGGCGTTCGACGCGCTCGGCGTCAGCTACGGCTCGCACGACGATGCCGATGGCGAGACGCGCGAACGCTTCTCGATGATCGGCGCGCGGATCGCCGAGTTCCCCACCACGCGCCGCGCCGCCGCCGCCGCGCGGGCCATCGGCGACCCGGTGCTGATGGGCGCGCCCAACGTGGTGCGCGGCGGCTCGCAGGCCGGCAATGTGGGCGCGCTGGCGCTGATCGGCGAGGGGCTGTGCGACGGCCTCGTCTCGGATTACTACTACCCCGCGCTCGCCCGCGCCGCCTGGACGCTCGTGGATCGCGGCGTGATGGACCTGCCGGCCGCCTGGGCGCTGATCTCCACCCGGCCGGCCGAGATCCTGCGCCTGCCCGATCGCGGGCGGCTGGATGTGGGCCGCCGCGCCGACCTGGTGATCGTGAACGAACGCACCCGCGCCATCGAGGCCACCATCGCCGGGGGCTGCCTGTCCTACCTCGCCGGCGAGGCCGGGCGCCGCTTCCTTGCCGCGCCGCAGGGGCTGCGCCTGGCCGCCGAGTAGCGGCTTTAACGCAAACGTCACGAAAGCTGCATCTGTCTGTCACCGGCGCGCGGCATTGTCCCGCCACGGCGCGCGAGACGCGCCCAAGATCCGAAAGCAGAACCTGAACCCTGGGGGACATGATGAAGACATCTCTCGCGCTCATTGGCGCCGCCGCCACGCTTTTCGCCGGCACCGCGATCGCCGCCGAAGTCGAACTGGGGCCGCGCCCCTATTACCTGATCGACCAGATGAAGCCCGGCGCGCTGAAGGATGCGCTGGCCGCCTGCGAAGACATGGAGATGACGAAGCAGGATTTCTCCATCGGCCATCGCGGCGCGCCGCTGATGTTCCCCGAACATACCGAGCAGAGCTACCGCGCCGCCGCGCGGATGGGCGCGGGCATCCTGGAATGCGACGTGGCCTTCACCGCCGACAAAGAGCTCGTCTGCCGCCACGCCCAGAACGACCTACACACCACGACGAACATCCTGGCGAGCGACCTGGCCGGCAAGTGCACCACGCCGTTCACCGGCGCCACCACCGACACGCCCGCCAGCGCCGAATGCCGCACCTCCGACATCACGCTCGCCGAGTTCAAGAGCCTCAACGGCAAGATGGATGCCTACAACCCCGAAGGGTCCACGCCCGAGGAATACATGGACGGCACCGCCGGCTGGCGCACCGATCTCTACGCCACCGAGGGCACGCTGCTGAGCCATGCCGAGAGCATCGAGCTGTTCAAGGAGTTGGGCGCCAAGTTCACGCCCGAGCTGAAGAGCCCCGCGGTGGAGATGCCCTTCGACGGCTATACCCAGGAAGATTACGCCCAGGCCCTGATCGACGAATACAAGGCCGCCGGCGTGCCCGCTGCGGATGTCTGGGCGCAGAGCTTCAACCTCAACGACGTGCTTTACTGGATTGAAAACGAACCGGAATTCGGCGCCCAGGCTGTCTACCTGATCGAGCCGGCCGAGGGCTTCGACCACGCCAACCCCGAGACCTGGCCCGTCGATCCCGCCGAAACGGCCGCGCAGGGCGTGAAATACCTCGCCCCGTCGATGAACATGCTGGTCACCGCCGAGGGCGACGAGATCCGCGCCAGCGACTTCGCCAAGGCCGCGAAGGAGGCCGGGCTGAAGCTGATCTCCTGGACGCTGGAACGCTCGGGCCCGCTGGCCGGCGGCGGCGGCTGGTACTTCAACTCCATCACCGAAGCCACTGATTACGATGCGGATTACTTCGAGGTTCTGCACGTTCTGGCCGAGGATGTGGGCATCGAGGCGATGTTCTCGGACTGGCCCGCGACGACGACCTACTACGCCAATTGCATGGGTGCCGGCACAGGGACCAACTGAGGGGTCCGCCGGCACCGCGACATAGCTGCAGTCATTTTCAGTACCAGTGAAGGGCGGTCTCTCAGCGGGGGCCGCCCGTTTCACGTTTCGAGCGGCCTTAGAGGATCCGCTCGCCCCGCGCCAGCTGCGCCACGAAGCCCGCGATCTTGCGGGCGCGCGTCTCCTCGCGCTTCACCGTGGCGAGCCGGTGGTAGATGGCGAAGCGGTTCTGGCGATCGAGCGTCTCGTAGAACGCCGCCGCCGCCGGGTTGGCCTTCAGCGCCGCGAGAAAGGCCGCCGGCATCTCGAAATCGCCCTGCCCGGCATAGGCGCGCTCCCACCGGCCATCGGCCTTGGCGGCCTCCACCTCGGCCAGCCCGGCGGGCTGCATCCGGCCTTCGGCGATCAGCCGCTCCACATGCGCGACGTTGACCTGCGACCAGTTCGAGCGCGGCCGCCGCGGCGTGAAACGCTGGACGTAGACATCCGGCCCCCGGCTCTTCGACATGCCGTCGATCCAGCCCCAGCACAGCATTTCCGGCACCGCCTCGGCCCAGGTGACAGAGGCCACGCCGCTGCCCTTCTTGTAGATCCGCATCCACAGCTCCGGCGCGCTGGCGTGGTTGGCGGCGAGCCAGTCGTGCAGCGCGGCGACATCGGCGAAGGGGATCGCATCGCCGGCCTCGGGCACGACCAGCGCCATGTCACGCGTGCTCGTAGGCGTCGAGGAAGGCGCGTGCGTCGAGGCGGCGGAAATCCTCCAGCCGCTCGCGCAGCACGTCGTGCGGCCAGTCCCACCAGGCCAGCGCGATCAGCCGCTCGGCCACGTCTTCGGGCTGGCGCCGGCGCAGCAGCTTCGCGGGCGTGCCGGCGACGATCGTGTAGGGCGCGACATCGCGGGTGACGACCGCGCCCGCGGCGATCACCGCCCCGTCGCCCACCGTGACCTCGGGCTTGACCATCGCGCCGTGGCCGATCCAGGTATCGTGCCCGATATGGGCGAGGCGCGAGCGGCGATGTTCGAAAAAGGCATCATCGGCGCCCGCATCATCCCAGTAATCGCCGCTGCGGTAGAGAAAGTGATGGCACGAAGCGGTGTGGAGCGGATGATCCGTCGCCCCGATCCGCACCATCGCGGCGATGTTGGCGAACTTGCCGATCCGGGCATTGGCGATATCGGCGTAGCGGTCGCAATAGGAATAATCGCCGAACACCGAATGCGCCACGCGGCTGCCGCGACCCACCTCGCAGAAGGCGCCGAAGCGGCTCTCGGTGATCTCGCAGTCCGGGTGCAGGTAGGGCGCCTCGGCGCTCAGCCGGGGCATGTCAGTCTTCCCAGGCATTGGCGAGGATCCACTCGCGCAGCTCCACGATATCTGGCCGGTTGCGCAAAGCCGCGATCTGGCGCTCGTGCGCGGCGCAGCAAGCCTCGTGCAGCTCGGCCACCTGCTTGTCCTTCATCAGCGCCTTCCAGACCTTGCGGGCCTGCGGCGCGAAAGCCGTCAGGTCCGATGTCTGCTTGGCGGAGCGGTTGCGCCGCCGCCAGTAGGAATGCGAGACCGACTTGTCACGCACCACCACGTCGCCGCGCGCCTTCTTGACCAGGAAGCTTTCCAGCGAGCGCAGCGGGAAATGATCGAGCGAAGCGAGGCGATAGCTGCCGCGCACGTCCATCCCGTTTTCCGTCGCATCCTCCAGCAGGCTGTCGGCCGGGCCGCCCGAGCCGTTGAGCCAGACCACCGGCCCCTGGTCGCGGAACACATCGGGGCGGTGGTTGCGCACCTTCTCGATCCGGGGCGAGAGGCGCACGATGCTCTTCACCCCGCGCCGCGCGCGGCCCTTGCCGGGGCGCTCCATCTCGTGACCGGGGAAGAGCTCGGTCACCCAGCCGCGTTCGTATTCCATCCGGCCATTGGCGCCGTGGTTGATCTCGGACAGCGAGAGCACGTCGAACTCGCCCGTCGCCTCGAACAGGTCGGCCAGCCGCCCCTCGCCCACGCGGACGTTGATGAACTCGTCCACATCCATCGAGATGAAGAAATCGGCCTCGCGGAACTCGGGCAGGTAATGCACGTATTCCAGCGCGATCGGCTGGAAGCGCGCCGATCCGGTGCCGAGCGCGGGGTTGGGCAGGTGGCGCAGATGGCCCAGCGCCTGCAGCCGGTCGAGCAGCGCGTCGGTGCCGTCGGTGCAATCGTTGGTGAAGACGATGAAATCCGTCACCCCCGCCGCCTTGTGCCAGGCCAGCCATTCCAGCACGAAGGGCCCCTCGTTCTTCATGCAGGTGGCCACCAGGATGCGCGGATCGGCGATCGGCCAGGGCGCGGCCTTGCGATCGGGCAGGAAGCCGGGCTCCACCACCGGCTCGTCGGGCTGGGCCCGGCCCAGCACCACCACCGAGGAAGGCTTGTCGGCCGCGTCCACGTGAAAGCCCTTGCGCGCCAGCCCGCGCAGAAGCGCGCGGCGGCCTTCCTCGCCATAGACCTTGGGATGCGTCTCGAGCACGATGGTGCGCACCCCCGACAGGTCGACCCCGTCGAACAGCCCCATTTCGCCGCCCTCGATATCGCAGGCGATGATCGTGGGATGCAGCTCCTCGATCAGCGCCGAAAGCGGCACGGTGTCGAGCTCTTCGACGCGCGTATAGGGCAGCCCCTCGGGCGACATCGACGAGGCCCAGAACGAGCCGCGGAAGTAGAACGGCACCTTGCCGGGCGCGTCGTCGCCGGTGACCACGGCGTTGCGCAGATCGACATTGCCAACCCCGTTGATGCGATGCGTCTCGGCGATGATCGGCACCATTTCGGGGTTGGCCTCGATGCAGGTGACGCTCTCGACCCCCTCGAACTGCGCCGCCACGGTGGAAAGCAGGCCGATCCCCGCGCCGAGCTCCAGCACCCGGTCGCCGGGCAGCATCAGGCGGCGCAGGTTTTCCACCTCGCCCGCCTCGTAGCGGCCCGAGCGCATCGTCTTCTCGATCTTGGGCGTGATCACCTCGGCCACGTTGGGGATCTTCACGCCGCTGACCGTGAAGACCTCGGAATAATCTATGCCTGCCTTGCCCATATGCCGCCCATCATGCGCCTGCCCGTTGGCCGCAAGTTACCGCCTGCCCCCGCGCCGGGCAATCGCCGGGGCTTACGTCCGGCCGGTGATGAGGCGCCGGCGCAACCAGCCGGAAAGCGTATCCATCGCCATCACCATCAGGACGATGAGCACGATATACCACGTAACTTCTTCCCAATCCTTTTGCGTGATGATCGCCTGGGTCAGCAAAAGCCCGATCCCGCCGCCGGTGATCGCACCGATGATCGTGGCGGATCGGGTGTTGGATTCCAGGAAATAGAGCACCTGCGACAAGAGCACCGGCGTGATCTGCGGGATCACCCCGAAGCGGTAACGCTGCACCGGCCGCGCGCCGGTCGAGGCGACGCCCTCGATCTGCTTGCCATCCACGTTCTCCAGCGCCTCCGAGAACATCTTGCCGAAGCTGCCCGTATCGGTGAGCAGGATCGCCAGCGCGCCGGTCAGCGGGCCGGGGCCGAAGGCGCGGCTCAGAAGGATCGTCCAGATCAGGCCGTCCACCCCGCGCAGGAAGTCGAAGACGCGCCGCACCGCGAAGCGCAAAGCCATGACCGGGGCGAAGGTCTTCGCCGCGGCGAAGGCGAAGGGCAGCGCGATGATCGCCGCGCCGAACGTGCCGAGGAAGGCCATCAGGATCGTCTCGAGGATCGCCCAGAACGTATCGGCGTGCAGCCACATCGGGTTGTGCCAGAAATCCTGCCAGGCGCCGGCGATGTTGGGCCTGTCGGCATCGATCCGCGGGCCGAGGAAGATCGCGAGCGGCCCGTGGCCGTGATAGGGGCTGTCGAGGGTGAAGAAGAACAGCTCCCACCCCGGAAAGTAGCGGAACACCTCATTGCGGTTCTTCGTCATCGAGACGCGCCCCGCCTCGGTGGTGATGTTCAGCCGCGCCGGCGAATACGACATCCAGTCGGGCATGTCTGCCTCGGGGATGTTCACCCGCACCCCTTCGCGGCGCGAGACCTGCGCCTCGATCAGCCCGAAGCCCGGCACGTCGTAGCGCAGCGCGCCTTCGGGGCCCAGTTCCACCACATGATCGCCGCGCAGCTCGACGCTGACCCACTCGCCCGAGGCCGCCACCCAGGGCGGGAAGGCGCCGGGCGCGTAGGTGCCCTTGCGCTCGCCCTCGATCGCGACGCTCAGCTCGCCCGAGCGGTTGTTGCGCGTGACGTGGGTCTTGTAGCTGTAGGTATCCGAGATCAGCGTCATCGCGTTGTCCATCCGGGCGCGTTCGGCGAGGCCGGGGATGTCGAAGGCGAAGAAGACGTAAGTGAGGTAGGCCAGCACCAGCGCCGGAAGGCCGAAGGCCATCAGCCGCTTGCGCAGGAACAGCGCGTCGATGCGGGGCTTGAGCTCGGGGCCCGTCTGGATCGTGGCGTCGGTCATCAATGCGCTCCGGGACCGGTGATGCGGTTGCGGACATGGCTCGAGAGCTGGTCGAAGAACACGATCGTCGCGAACAGCAGGATGAAGATCGCGGCGGCCTCGTCGAACTGGCCCATCCCCCAGGAAATCGCGTTCTTCAGCTCATAGCCGATGCCGCCGGCGCCGACGAAGCCGAGGATGGCCGAGGCGCGGATGTTGATCTCGAAGCGCAGCAGCGCATAGCTGAGGTAGTTGGGCGCGACCTGCGGCACGACGCCCAGCGTCATCTTCTGCAGCCACGAGGCGCCGACCGAGGAAAGCCCCTCGACGGGCTTCAGATCGGCATTCTCGTTGACCTCCGAGAACAGCTTGCCCAGCGCGCCGGCGGTGTGGAAGGCGATGGCGATCATCGCCGGCACCGGCCCGCCGCCGAGCACGAAGATCAGCACCAGCGCGATCACGATGTCGGGCACGGCGCGCATGATGTCCATCATCCGGCGGAACAGCCCGATCAGCCGCGGCCAGCGCGCCATGCCGCGGGTCGACAGCATCGACAGCACGATCGCGACGAGCCCCCCGATCAGCGTGGAGACGGCGGCGATGTTGATCGTCTCGACCAGCGCGGGCAGGAAGCGCAGCAGGTGCGCGGGCAGCTCGGCGCGTTTCTCCCACGCTTCCGACAGCACCGCGGCGGGAAAGTCGAAGATCGCGGGCAGCCCGTCGATGAAGCCGCCGGCATTGCGGTCGTTGGCGATCGAGAAGCCGGTGACGAGCAGCAGGATGAAGACCAGCAGCGTCAGCCCGCCATAGAGCCGCTTCTGGCGCATCAGCGCCAGGTAATGGGCGCGGGTCTCGGCCAGGGGGCCTTGCAGGGCGGTATCGGCCATGTCGTGCCTTCGGCTGCGCGGTTCGGGAAAGGCGGCCCCGCCGGGGAGGGCGGGGCCGGGGTTCGCGCGGCGCCGGAACGAAGCGCCGCGCCGGGACGCGGATCAGTTGGACTGCGCCTTGCGCACTTCGATGATCGTCTCGTAGGCCTCATGGCTGATCGGCGCGAAACCGGCGGTCTCGCCCGCGGCCACGCCATAGGCGCAATCGGGATCGGTCTCGTGCAGGTTCTTCACGAGGTTGACCATCGTCGCCTTCACCTCTTCGGGCAGCGACTTGCGCACCACGACGGGGCCTTCCGGGATCGGCTTGGATTTCCAGATCTCCACGATCTCGTTCATGTCGACGAGACCGGCATCCGAGGCCTTGCGCAGCGCGCCGGAATTGTAGCCCTCTTCCCACTCGCCCAGCCCGTCGGCCCAGGTCACGCCGGCGTCGATATCGCCGTTGGCCACGGCGACGATCGTCTGCTCATGCCCGCCGGTGAACTTCACCTCGCCGAAATAATCGCCCGATTCCATCGAGGCGCCGGTGGCCTGCGGGATCTCGATCGAGGGGATCAGGTAGCCCGAGGTGGAGTTGGGATCGCCGAAGCCGAAGGTCTTGCCCTGCATGTCTTCCAGCGAGGTGATGCCGCTGTCCTTCCGGGCGAAGCCGATCGAGTGGTAGGAGTAGGAGCCATCGAGGTTGGTCTTTACCAGCACCGGCTCCACCGCTTCGGGATCGCCCAGATAGGTGGCGGCATAGCCCGAGGCGCCCAGCCAGGCCATGTCGAGCGTGCCGCCCAGCAGGCCCTGGATCACGCCGTTATAGTCGGCCGGCGCGAATAGCTTCGTCGGCACGCCGAGGGCTTCCTCGGTATAGGCGCGCAGGCACTCGTTCGAGTTCAGGCGATCCTGGGCGTTCTCGCCGCCCAGAAGGCCGATGCGGAACTCGTCGATCTCCTGCGCCATCGCGGGGGCCGCAAGCGCGGTGGTAGCGAGGGCGGCGGCAATCAGTTTCTTCATTTTCACTGTCTCTCCGGTTGGTTGAGATGGTTTTGCGGTGTCAGACATGGGCCTTGGCCTTGTGCAGCGCGGCTTCCGTCGGGGTTTCCAGGCTCTCGATCGCGGTGGATGTCGCGGTCTCGGAAAACGAGGCATCGGCGCCGTAGATGTCGCGCGCCGCGCCGGTGGTCAGCTGTTCGGGCGTGCCGTCGAACACGATGCGTCCGTCGCGCATGCCGATCACCCGGTCGCAATAGCGCCGCGCCGTATCCAGCGTGTGCAGGTTGGCGATCACCATACGGCCGTCTTCCTCGTGGATGCGGCGCAGCGCCTCCATCACCACCTGGGCGTTCATCGGATCGAGGCTGGCAATCGGCTCGTCGGCGAGGATGATCTTCGGATCCTGCATCAGCGCCCGCGCGATGGCGACGCGCTGCTGCTGGCCCCCCGAAAGCGCCTCGGCCCGTTTCGCGGCATGGGCCGAGATGCCCAGCCGGTCGAGGATGTCGATCGCCTTGTGGATGTCGGATTGCGGGTAGAGGTTGAACAGCGTCGTCCAGGCCGAGCGGCGGAACAGCGTGCCGTGCAGCACGTTGGAGACCACGTCCATCCGCGGCACCAGGTTGAACTGCTGGAAGATCATCGCGCAATCGTTCTGCCAGGCGCGTTTCTCGGCGCCGCGCAGGGCCAGGATGTTGCGCCCCTCGAAGTCGATCACGCCTTCGGTGGCATCGGTCAGCCGGTTCATCATCCGCAGGAAGGTGGATTTCCCCGCCCCCGAGCGCCCGATGATGCCGATCATCATCGGCCTGTCGACGGTGAAGCTGGCGGCGTCCACGGCCGTATTGGGGCCGAAACGCTTGGTCAGCTTGTCCACGTGCAGCATGAATGTCCCCCAGTCGTTGGACGGGGGAATAGGCCGGCGCGTTAACCGGATTGTATCATTGCGGTGAAGGTTTTGTGACGCGGCGGAACCGGCGGGGCGGCGGCGGGGTTTGCCCGGCGCAGGCGGGGCTCAACTGGCTGCGACACGAATCACGGAGCGTGTTGCAGGCAACAAAAAGGGGCCCGAAGGCCCCTTCTCATCTCTTCGAACATCCGGCCTCAGGCCAGGGCGATGTTCACGGCGCTTTCGCGGCCGTCACGGCCCGATTCCACGTCATACGTGACCTTCTGGTTATCGGCGAGGCCCGTCAGACCCGAGCGTTCCACGCCCGAGATGTGAACGAACACGTCCTTGCCGCCCGTTTCGGGGGCAATGAAGCCGTAGCCTTTGGTGGAATTGAACCATTTTACGGTGCCGTTGGGCATATCCGTGTCTCCTAGTAGAACGTTGCCCGCAGCATGCGGCAACCTGGCGGCGTCAGAGCAAGATCGAAGGTGCTGTGGCCGTTTGATCGGAGAACAGGTTCGATAGAGATGAGTTAGCGCCCCCTCCATAAAAGGTCGCGCAGTCCGCGTAAACTGGAATTTCCGTGATCGCGACGCGTCGGCTGCAATCAGCCGATGATCTCGAACCGCGTCACATCAACCATCCCGCGATCGGTGATTTTCAGCGCGGGGATCACCGGCAGCGCCAGGAAGGCCAGTTGCAGAAACGGCTCTTCCAGCACCACGCCCAGCGACTGCGCCGCCGCGCGCAGCTCGCGCAGGCGGGCCTCGACCACCTCGAACCGCTCGAGCGACATCAGGCCGGCCACCGGCAGCGCCAGCTCGGCCAGCACCTGCCCGCCCTCGGCCACGACGAAGCCGCCCTCGATCTCGCCCAGCCGGTTGGCGGCGAGCGCCATGTCGCCGTCATCGGCGCCCACGCAGGCGATGTTGTGGTGATCGTGGCACACGGTCGAGGCGATGGCCCCGCGTTGCAGCCCGAAGCCGCGCACGAAGCCGCAGGCGATGTTGCCGTTGCGCCCGTGGCGCTCGATCACCGCGATCTTGACGAGGTCGCGCGCCGTGTCGGTGCGCTTGGCGCCATCCTCGATCGGGATCACCTCGCGCAGATGCTCGGTGATGATCTTGCCCTCGATGATGCCGATCACGTCGGTTTCCTCGCGGTTGCCGGCGACGCGGAACTGGGCCGCCGCCACGCGCGGCGCCTTGACCGAATCCCGGCCCACCGGCGGGGTGACGCGGCGCGCGGCGAAGGCCTCTTCCGTCGCCTCCACCCCGCCGCAGAACACCCGCGCGGCGCGGCATTCCTCCAGCCCGCCCTCCAGCACCACGATATCGGCCCGGCGCCCCGGCGCGATCTGGCCGCGATCCTTCAGCCCGAACGCCTCGGCCGCCGAAAGCGTGGCCGCGCGGTAGGCGGCCAGCACCGGCGCGCCCAGCGCGATGGCGGTGCGGATCATGTGATCGAGATGCCCCTGCTCGGCGATATCCAGCGGGTTCCTGTCATCGGTGCAGAAGGCGATATAGGGCGAGTTCCGCTCGGTGATCAGCGGGGCGAGCGCGTGCAGATCCTTGCTGACCGAGCCTTCGCGGATCAGCAGCCGCATCCCCTTGCGCAGCTTCTCGGCGCCCTCTTCCGCCGTCGTCGCCTCGTGCTCGGTGCGGATGCCGGCGGCGATATAGGCGTTGAGGTCGCGCCCCGAAAGCTGCGGGCAATGCCCGTCGATATGGGCGCCGCGGAAGGCTTCGAGCTTGGCCAGCGCACCCGGATCGCGGTGGATCACGCCGGGATAGTTCATGAACTCCGCCAGCCCGATCCCCTGCGGATGGCCCTTCAGCGCCTCCAGCGCCTCGGCATCGATCTCGGCGCCCGCCGTCTCCATGTCGGTGGACGGCACGCAGGAGGAAAGCTGCACGCGGATATCCATCAGCGTCTCGGTCGCGGCCTGCTGGAAATAGCGGATGCCCGCGGTGCCGACCACGTTGGCGATCTCGTGCGGGTCGCAGATCGCGGTGGTCACGCCCCGCGGCAGCACGCAGCGGTCGAATTCGTGCGGGGTGACGAGCGAGCTTTCGATGTGCAGATGCGTGTCGATGAAGCCGGGCACGAGGATGGCGCCGCCCGTGTCGATCACCTGCACGCCCTCGTAGGCCTCGCCGACGCCCACGATCCAGCCGCCGCAGATCGCCACGTCGCCCTCGATGAGCTCGCCCGAGACCATGTCGAGCACGCGGCCCCCGCGCAGCACCAGGTCGGCGGGCTCATCCCCGCGCCCCTGGGCGATGAGGCGGGCAAGCGGCGGCTGTGTCATGGGCGGGCTCCGGTTCCGTGCGCTGCGCGGCAGCAGACCAGAGGGGCGCGGCGGTGTCCAGCATCGGGCCGCTCCCGGGTAGACAGCCGCCGTCCGCTTCCCTAGCGTGAGCCGACATGGGTCACCGTGCCGCATTTCCGGCGCAGCATCAGGCGGATTGATACTTGGAGTCGCTTTTCTACCGGCAGACACGCGCGGAAATTGCCGCGCTCGGGGGGCATCACAACGCGCACCTGCATCTCGACCGCGCCCATACGCTCGACCCCGGCTATGTCGATCACGGGCGGATCGACGTGCTGCGCGCCTCGCATATCTCGCTCCAGAAGAAGCACGCGCTGATCGCAACGGTGCATGACGGGCCGGCCTATGACCGCGAAGACCTGCAGCGCCGCGTCGCCGCCACGACGGCCGAGATGGTGGCGGCCGGCACCGCCACGGCCGACACGATGGTCGATGTCACGGCCGACAGGGTGGGCACCGACGCGCTGGACCTGGTGATGGATCACGCGCGCGCCGTGGCGGGCGAGATCACCCTGCGCGCCGCCGCCTACACCCCGCTCGGCTTTCGCGAAAACAAACCCGCCCAGTGGGAGGTGTTCGAGACGGGCGTGGCACGCGCCGATTTCATCGGCTCGCTGCCCGAGGCCGACGACCGCAACGACTACCCCGACAATATCGGCTTCGAGGAACACCTCGTGCGGATGCTCGACCTGGTGAACCGCACCGGCAAGATGCTGCATGTCCATACCGATCAGCTGAACCTGCCCGAGGAACGCGGCACCGAGCGGCTGATCGAGGTGATGCGCGCCAACCCGCTGCGCGTATCCGCCGAGGGTGGCGCGCCGCTGGTCTGGGCGGTGCACATGATCTCGCCCTCCACCTATGACGATGCCCGCTGGCAGGCCTTCGTCGAGGGCCTGCTGGAGTGCAACATCGGCGTGATCTGCTGCCCCTCGGCCGCGATCGGCATGCGCCAGCTGCGCCCGCGCGCCACGCCCACCTACAATTCCATCCCCCGCGTGCTGGAGCTTGCGGCCGCCGGCGTGCCCCTGCGGCTCGGCTCCGACAACGTGGCCGACATGTGCTCGCCGTCGACCACGGCCGACCTGATGGACGAGGTCTTCATCCTCTCCGCCGCGATCCGGTTCTTCGAGCCGCAGATCCTGGCCCGCTTCGCCGCCGGCGTCCCGCTGGGCGAGGATCAGCGCGCCGGGATCGCCGAACATCTGAGGCTCAACGATGCCGAGATTGCCAAGCTTCTGGCGAAGAAGCAGGGCTGAGGCGCACGTCGCCCCGGCGCCCCCTGGCCTGCCGCTCGATCCGCTGGCGGCAGACTTCGTCGCCGATCCCTACCCCGCCTGGGCCTGGCTGCGCGAACACGCCCCCGTGGCACCGCTGGCCACCGGCGGTCACGTGCTCACCCGCCATGCCGACATCGCCGCCGCCTTCACCGACCGCCGGCTCGGCAACGCGCCCTCGCGCTTCTCGGCGCTCGCCCCGCGCAACCGCGACCGCCACGTCGCCGCCGATCTCGCCGCGCATATCCCGCCCTTCCTCGACATGCCGGATCTGAAACACCCCCGCCAGGCGCTCTCGCGCGCCTTCTTCGCCACGCTGAAGGCGCAGGAAGCGCCGATCCGTGCCCATGCCGCCGCGCTTGCCGCCAGCGCCCGGCCGGGCGACGACCTGATCGCCGACACCGCCCGCCCCTTCGCCCTGCGCGCCATGCGCGGCTTCATCGGCATCGAGGCGGCCGAGCCCTGGCTGAAAGACAAGGCCCGCGCCTTCTTCACCCTCTTCGCGCCGCTCTCGGATGCCGCGAAATTCGCCCGCCTCAACCTGGCGATGGAGGCCTTCCGCGAAGCCCTGCGCACGGCCGAGCCCGCCGCGCCTGCAGGCAGCCTGCTCGCCGCCATGCGCGACGATCCCGACGGCGTGGATGCCGCCCACCGGATCGACGCGGCGATCCTCGTCTTCGCCGACGGGATCGAGAATATCGAGGCGGGCGCGGCCTCCTGCGCGGCGGTGCTGGCCGCGAACGGCGTCACCGGGCCCTCCGAGCGCCACGTCGCCGAGGCCCTGCGCCTGCAGACGCCGGCCCAGATGGTGCCCCGCGTGGTGCGCGAGGATTTCACCCTGCACGGGGTGGATCTGAAGGCCGGCCACCCGCTGATGCTGGCGCTTGGCGCCGGCAACCGCGATCCCGCCGCCTTCCCCGATCCCGACCGCTTCGACCCGGCGCGCGACGGTGCCGACGTGCTCACCTTCGGGCGCGGGCTGCACAATTGCATCGGCCGCCCGCTCGCCCTGCTGATGCTGACGGCCCTCTGCGCCGAGCTGGCCGCGCGCGGCGCCCGGCCCGGCGCGATCCCCGCCTACCAGCCGCGCTTCGGCCACCGCTGGCCCGCCGCCTGCCCGATCGCCTTCGCCTGAGCGGCGTCAGGGCAGCAGCGGCCACATCATGCGCCGCACCGCGCGCCCGCCCCGCCCCGACCGCTCGCCGAACCGGGCCACGCCGTTGTCGATCATGCCCGCGCACAGCCAGACCGGCAGCCGCACCTGCGGATAGCGTGCCGGCACCCGCAGATGCACCGTCTCGCCAGGTGCGACGGGGCGGGCGAGCGGCGCATGTCCGGCGAGGTTGCTGCGCAGGCAATTGTCGAGGTTGCGCGTCCGCAGCACCACGTGCAGCCCGCTTTCCACCGTCGGCCGCCATTCGTGGGGCGAGCGGTTGGTCACCGCCACGCGCGCCTCGAACGCCCCGCCCGGCGCGGCGAGCCGGGGCGCGGCGAGCGTGAAGGCAGCCCTGTAGAGATGCCGCTGCGGCCCGTGCGGCGGGGCCACGCCCTCGGGCACGGCACGGCGCGGCAGCACCTCCTGCCCGTCGATCAACCGCTGCAACCGCGCCACCAGCGCCGGATCGGGCGCGCGCGCCAGGGTCTGTTCGTGGATGCCGGGCAGGATCACGTGATCGGCCCCCTCGGGATGCCAGGCATGCAGCGCCGCCTCGGGCGCCACCATCAACGCGCCGACCGACCGGATCGGACAGGTCGACCAGACATGGAAGGAGGGCACCGGCACCGGCTCCGACGGCCAGTGATCCCACAGCACCAGCAGCGCCGTGCCCCGCCCACGCGCCGCCAGTGCCTCGGCCACGTAGCGCGCGATGCGCCCGCCCTCGCAGAAGCCGCCCAGCCTCAGAAGCCCGTCACCGGGCGCCAGCGCCTCAACCGTGTCGGCGTAATGACGGGCGAGCGCACGGGCCTGCGCCTCGTCCTTGCCGACCTTCTGGAACAGGGTGCGCATCACGATCACGTCGCGCGCCTCGCTCAGCGCGGTGCCGAGCGCGCGGTATTCGCGCGGGTGCTGGCAGAACCAGAAGAACGGCGCGCCCGCCGGTGCCGCCCGGGCCGCGCGGGCGGGCAGGCGCACTGCCCAGGGCCAGCCGGGCACCGGAGCGTCGGGCCACTCGGCCACCCGCGCGGCGACGAAGGCGAGGCCCTCATCCTCGATCCCGCTCGCCGCGCGGGGCGGCGCGGCCTCGACATGCGCGGCGAAGTCGGCAAAGCGCGGCGCGTCGAACAGCGCGCCCGCCTCGAGATGGCGGCCCGACAGCCGCTCCACCTCGAAGATCATCTGCGTGGCCGAGAGCGAATCGCCGCCCGCGTCGAAGAAATCCGCCTGCGGCCCCGATGGCGGCGCGCCCAGTACGCTGGCCCAGGCGCGGGCGACGAGGGCCGCCATGCCCTCGACCTCCGCTCCCGGCCCCTCAGCCTCGGCCCCCTCCGCCGCCGCCAGAGCCCGCCTGTCCACCTTGCCGCCCGGCAGGCGCGGCAGCGCCGCCATCGCCTCGATCCGCCGGGGCAGCTTGTGCGCCGCCAGCCGCCCGGCCAGATGCGCCTCCAGCGCCGCCACGCCCGGCCCGCCCTCCGCCAGCACCACGGCCAGCCCCACCTGCTCGCCCAGCGTCGCATGGGGGCGGGCGAAACAGGCGGCATCGAGCACGCCGTCGAGCGCCAGCGCCGCCGCCTCGACCTCCAGCGGAGAGATCTTCTCGCCCCCGCGATTGATCATCTCCTTGGCGCGCCCGGCGAGGAAGACATAGCCCTCGCCGTCGATCCGCCCCAGATCGCCGGTGCACAAGCGCCCCTCCTCATCGAACGCCGCGCCAGCGCCGCCGCGCGCCATCACCGTCGGGCCGCGCAGCCGCAACTCGCCGGTTTCGCCCGGCGGCAGGGCGTGGCCCGCCGCATCCGTCACCTCCAGCACCAGCCCCTCGCCCGCCACCACGCCGACCGAACCGGGCTTGCGCGCGCCCGGCGGCAGCGGGTTCGAGGTGATCTGCCCCGCCGTCTCGCTCATCCCCCACATTGCGATCACCGGCACGCCGCCCAGCAGCGCCTCGGCCCGCGCCTGCCGCGCCGGCGCCAGGTCAGACGAGACCGAGCGCACGAAGCGCAGCCGCGCGCCCAGGGCAGCCCAGTCGTCAGCGGTGTATTGCGCCTCCATCGCGGCCAGCATCGTCGGCACGATCTGCAGCCAGGTGCCGCCCGCCTGCACCGCGCCGGCCAGGGCCGCCGGATCGCGCCCGCCCGCGAACCGCACCCGCCCGCCGGCGAGCAGCGGCGCCAACAGCAGGTCGACGAAACCGCCGATATGGAACATCGGCAGTGCGTGCACGGCGCAATCCCCGGGCCCCAGCGCCAGCCACCGCGCGATGTTGCGCGCCGAGAGATAGAGGCGCCCCAGATCCAGCGGCACCGGCCGCGGCAGCCCGGTCGAGCCCGAGGTGAACAGCACCAGCCCCGGCGCCCCCGGCGGCAGTTCGCCCGGCGCCCGACCCGCGATCCGCCCGCTCGCACAGTCGATCCGCAGCGCCGCCACGTCCCCGGGCAGTGCCGGCAGCGGAGTGTCATGCAACAGCAGCCGCGCCCCCGATGCCGCCAGCTGATGCGCCAGGTCATCGGCGCCGAGTGCGGGGTTCAGCGGCACCAGCCGCAGGTGATGGCAGAGCGACAGCGCGGTCTCGGCCGCGTCCGGCGTGTCGGGCAGCATCGCCGCCACGACCGCGCCTCGCGGAATGCCGGCCGCCTCCAGCGCCGCACCGCGCGCCGCATGGGCCGCGCGCATCTGCGCCGCGTCACGCGCGAAGCCGCCCGGCCCGGTCAGCAGCGCGCCCGCACCGCCCCCCGCCTTACCCAGCGTCTCGAACATATCCAGCCCCGGTGGGATCTCGCCGTCCATCACCCGCATCCCTGCCCCGCACGGCCACGAGCATAGCGCCACGAGCGGCGCAGGAGAACCTGCGCGCCCACAGCTTCAATGTGCCCTAAATACCTCGGGGGGTGCGGGGGGCAGCGCCCCCCGCCGCTCACCCGCCGCCGCGCCCGCGCCAGCGGGCGCAATGGCGGCTCAGAACGCCTTGAGATAGCGCAGCGCGATCGGCGTCAGCGTGATCAGGAACAGCGCGGGCAGCATCAGCGTGGCCATCACCGCCGACATCTGCACCGGCAGTTTGTTCGCCTTTTCCTGCGCCCGCAGCTCGCGCGCCTGGCGCATCTCGATCGCATAGGCCCGCAGCGCCTCGGCCAGCGAGGTGCCGAATTGCAGCGACTGGCCCACCACGTTCGCGAAGCTCCGCGCCTCGGCGATGCCCATCCGGTCGGCCATCGCGGACATCGCCTCGCCCCGGTCGCGGCCGGCGCCGATCTCGGTCTGGCAGATCAGGAATTCCTGCGCGATCTCGGGCGAGACGCGCGCCAGCTCCTTGCCCACGCGGCCCATCGCCGCGTCGAAGCCCAGCCCGGCCTCGGCCGAGATCTGCAACAGGTCGAGCGCGTTGGGAAAGCCCGCTTCCACCCGGTCGCGCCGCGCGCGCACGCGGGCGCGCAGCCACCAGAGCGGCGCATAGAAGCCCAGCGCGACCGAGCCCATGCAGAGCTGGAAGAGGCGCAACCCTGACAGGCCCACGACGAAGGCGTCGAGCGCCTCGGGCAGCACGATCAGCTTCTGCAGGCCCAGCAGCACCGCCAGCAGCGCCGGCAGCGACAGCGCGATGACCAGCCGCGCGACGTAGAAGTTGCGCACCGCCTCGGCCCCGGTGAAACCGGCCATGGCCAGCTGATCCTTCACGGCCAGCCGCGCATTGCGATCCTCGGGCAGCAGCGAGCGCAACATGCCCGTGGGCGTCGCATCGCCCGTCTTGACCAGCTGCACCCGCGCCGCGCCGGGGGCACCCGGCGCCCCGCGCGCCAGCCGCCGCATCCGCTTCGTCCCGCCATCCGACGCCGCGATCGCCGAGGCGAGGCCCAGCCAGATGCAGCCCGCGCCGATACCCACGCCGCCGAGCACGACATAGAGCGTCGGGTTCGCCTGGATCTGCGCCATCAGAGAGGAAATCAAGTCACCCATCGCGCCGCCTCATACCTTGAAGTTCACCAGGTGCCGCAGCACCAGGTAATTGGCCACCACCAGCGCGATCACGACCAGAGCGATCGGCACGAAGAGCGGATCGTCGCGGACCGAGCCGTAATAGCGCGGCGCCGTGAAACTCGTCACCACGTAGATCAGGATCGGCATGGCCGACAGCATCATGGCCGACATCCGCCCCTCCGACGACAGCGCCTTCACGCGCCGGCGCATCATGATCCGCTCGCGCACGGTGGCGGCCAGCGTGCCCAGCATCGCGGCGAGGTTGCCGCCGGTTCCGTGCTGGATCGAGACCGAGACGGCCAGGTAATGCACATCCTCGGTATCCACCCGCTCGGCCAGGTCGTAGAGCGCATCGGTCAGCTCGTCGCCATAGGCGATCTGGTCGGCCATGATGGCGAATTCGCCGGCCAGCGGTTCCTCCATCATCGCCGCGACGTTGGAAAAGGTCACGTTCAGCGGATGGCCCACCCGCAAGCCGCGCATCATCAGGTCGAGCGCATCGGGCAGCTGCGCGGTGAACGCGTCGAGCCGGCGGCGGCGCAGATGGCGCACCAGCAGAACCGGCAGCCCGGCCCCGATGCTGAGCGCAAAGAGCGTGGCCAGCACCGGGCCGAACAGACCCGAGAACACGAATTGCGCCACGACCACCGCCACCGCGGTGCCCAGCAGGAACAGCCGCGGCGGCACGGCGATGCCCGCCTGGCGCAGCTGGTGCGGCAGATCGCCGATCACCGGCACCCGGGCGAGCCCGGTCTTCACCTCGGGCGCGCGCAGCAATTGCAGCGCCTCTTCCGGCGTGCGGCCCTCGCGGATCACCCGCATTCGGCGCAGCCGCGCCTCCTCGTCGCGGCCCTCGCCGGAAAGGATCTGCCGCAGCCCCTCGAAGGCGATCAGCACGCCCAGGAACAGGCCCAGCATGACCAGGTGCTCCGGCGCGATCGTGTATCCGGCGACCTGCATCGCCTAGCCCCTGATCGCGAACAGGTCGCGCGGCAGCTCGGCCCCGGCGGCACGCAAGGCATCGGCGCAGCGGGGGCGCACGCCGGTGGGCAGGAACTCGCCCAGCACGGTGCCGTCCTCGGCCTTGCCCATCTTCCGGAAGACGAAGATGTCCTGCATGGTGATCGTGTCGCCCTCCATGCCCGCGATCTCGGAAATCGCCATCACCCGGCGCCGCCCGTCGGCCAGCCGCGACAGCTGCACCACGATGTGGATGCCCGCCGCGATCTGCGCGCGCACCGCCGAAAGCGGGTAATCCGAGCCGATCATCAGCACCATCTGCTCCAGCCGGGCCATGGCGTCGCGGGGCGAGTTGGCGTGGATCGTCGTCATCGAGCCGTCATGCCCGGTATTCATCGCCTGGAGCATGTCGAACGCCTCGGCGCCGCGCACCTCGCCCACGATGATCCGGTCGGGCCGCATCCGCAGCGCGTTGATGACCAGGTCGCGCTGCGCGATCCGGCCGGCGCCCTCGGCATTGGCCGGGCGCGTCTCCAGCCGCACCACGTGCTCCTGCTGCAATTGCAGCTCGGCCGCATCCTCGATCGTCACGATCCGCTGGCGTGCGCCGGCAAAGGCCGACATGGCGTTGAGCATCGTCGTCTTGCCCGAACCGGTGCCGCCCGAGATCAGCACGTTCATCCGCGCCTCGACGACGCAGCGCAGGAATTCCGCCGCCTCGGGCGAGAGGGCGCCGGCCTGCGACAGGCCGGCCAGCGTCAGCGGCTGGCGGCTGAACTTGCGGATCGACAGCGACGGGCCGTCGATGGCGCAGGGCCGGATGATCGCGTTGACCCGGCTGCCATCGGGCAGGCGCGCATCCACCCAGGGCTGGCTCTCGTCGATCCGGCGGCCCACGCGGCTGACGATCTTGTCGATGATCCGCAACAGGTGCCGCTCGTCGCGGAACCGCACGGCGGCGCGTTCCAGCTGGCCATTGCGCTCCACGAAGACCTTGTCATGGGCGTTGACCAGGATGTCCGAGACGCCGGGATCGGCCAGCAGCGGCTCGAGCGGGCCGAGGCCCAGCACCTCGTCGATCAACTCGTCCACCAGGCGCGAGAAGTCGCCGGCCGAGAGCGGCGTGCGTTCCTCGCGCAGGTATTGCGCCACGAGGTCCGAGATTTCGCGGTGCAGTTCGGGCCGCGCCACCTTGTCGATCACCGAGAGGTTGAGCTGAGACAGCAGGCGTTCGTGCAGACGGCTCTTCAGCTCCAGCCGCCCGGCGAGCGAGGCCTCGCCCCGGCCGGCGCTCGGGGCTGAACCCTGCGGCGCGGCGGCAGCCTGCCGGGCGCGCGGCTCGATCGGCTCACCCTCGGCGAAGGGCGCGCCGCCGAAACGGCGGTTGCCGGCGGCGACGGGATCCTCGTGCTGCGGCTGCGGCGCGGGGGCGGGCGCGGCGGCGGCAGCCGCGGGGGCGGCCCGCTGCGCCGGGTTCAGCGCAACCACGTCGCCAGAGCGGGCGCCAGAGGCGGCACCAGCAGAAGCACCAGGGAGCCCACGGCCAGAGGTGTCGGAATGGAAGTTGCGGAACATGCTCGGACTCCTCGGTATCAGGCGGTGCGGGCCTGCGCCTCGGCGGCGCGGGCGGCTTCTATCTTGCGGGCAAGCGCCGAGACGGCGCGCGCCACGGGCGACCGGCGGGCGGCGCTGACGACCGGCTGGCCGGCATCCATCGCGCTGCGCACGGCGCGGTCGTCGCGCGGGATCCAGGTGGCCAGCGGCCGGTCGAGCACCAGCTGCGCCTCTTTCTGCGAGGCGCTCAGGCTGAACGGCTTCTTGGCGCGGTTGACGACGATCTCGATCTCCAGCCCCGGATTTTCGTCGAGGTAGAAATCCATCAGCCGCCGCGCCTGCCGGATCGCGGGCACCGACGTGTCGGTGACCAGCAGCATCCGCCGCGCCTCGGCCAGGACGGGGGCGAGCCAGTCGACCAGCGCGGCGGGCATGTCGACCACCACGAAATCGTATTCCGCCCGCAGCGTCTGCAGCAGCGCCAGGATCATCGGCGGCGTCAGCGCGGTGAGCGGCGCGAATTCCGCCGGCGCGGGCAGGACGTGCAGCCCCGAAGGATGCGCGATCATCGCGGTCGACAGGAAGGTGGCATCGGGCTCGGTGCCGTCGCGCGCCATCGACATGAAGGCGCCGCGATCCTCCACGTCGAGGAAGAAGCCGGCATTGCCGTGCTGGAAGTCGAGGTCGATCAGCGCCACGCGCGGCGCTTGCGCCGCCTCGCCCCGGCGGGCCATTTTCGGCGCAGCCAGCGCGGCGGCGAGGTTGACGGCCAGGGTGGTGGCGCCGATGCCGCCGCAGGCCTGGGCCACGGCGATCACGTCGCCCGGCCGGGCCGAGGCACGGCCGCCGCCGCGCGGGCGCTCGGCCGTCTCGGCCGACAGGTCCACCGCGTGGCGCAGGTCGGGCCGGATCGAGGCCAGCGGCAGCACCTCGTCCACGCCCGCCTCCATCAGTGCCTTGGCATCGGCCAGCCTCAGCCCCTCGCTCGTCATCGCCAGGAACCGCGTCTGCCCGCCGCGCCGCGCCGTCACCGCCGCCAGCGCCGCCATCTCGGCCGCATCGGCGGGATCGGCCTGGAAGACCACCACGTCATGCCCGTTCACGAAATCCGGCTCCAAAGCCGCGAGATCGGCGAGCGAGGCGCGCAGGGCGGCGACGCTGGCGCCATCCTCGGCGCTCAGCGCGGCCGAGACCATCTGGTTCATCCCGTTGTTCAGGCTCGCCACCAGGATCGACGCGCGCGCGCCCTCCTCGGGCTTCGCCGCAGGCGCGATCGCCGCGCGGGGCGTTTCGGGCGCGGCCTCCATGCCCACATTCTCCACGCCCTCCGCCTCGGGCGCGGGCGCCATGCGGTGGGACCGGAAAGTGGGCAGCGGGGCTTGAGCGTTCATTCTTGCGTCCTCACAACAGGTTCTCGGCCGGCAGCGAGGCCGACATGGCGGGAAAGGCGAAACCCAGCCCGGTATGGCCCGGCCCCGGCTGCCCCGATACCGCGGCGCCCAGCGCGCCAAGCGGCGAAATGAAGGTAAAATCCAGACCAGTGATCTCGACTGTCACGACCGGGGTGAACGGGCCGCCCACGAAGCCCATCGCGGGATCGAACTGGTAGACGAAGCGCAGGTTCTCCACCCCGGCGCCCTCGGGCATCAGCTCGGCCACCGCTTCCCAGATCTCGCTCGAGGTCGGGCCGTTGGGCTCGCCCACGCAATCGAACGAGCCGGCATCGGCGCAGATATCCGGGCCGGCGCCGCAATCGGTGCCCCACTCGACATCGGTATTGCTGCCGCGGGCATTGTAGTCGGGCAGATCGGGGCAGGCCGGCGGCATCACCACCGCCATCCGCACCGCGCGCTCGGTCGCCTTGTCGGCCATCACCATGGTGAAGCCCAGGCGCATCATGTCGATCAGCCCGAACAGCATCATCAGGAAGACGACGATCACCGCGCCGAACTCCACCAGAACGGCCCCGCCCTCGCCGCGCGCGAACCGCGCGATCATGTCCCGCAGCCCGCTCATGCGCCGAAGACCCGCGTCGCGTCGGTGATCTCGGTGACCAGCGCGCTCGGCGCCAGGCCGATGATCGCGAAAGAACCGGCGAAGGGAAACTCGATCGCCACCCGCGCCGTCACCCGGCCCACCGGCGCGGGCGAGACGCGAAAATCCCCGTCGATGCAGTCGAGCACCGGGGTCACATCCTCGATGGTGACGAGCCTGGGGAAGACGGTGCCGCCGGTCGTGCTGTCGCGCACGATCTCGGTCAGCTTGCCGTCCATCCCGGCGACCGAGCCGCCCGAGGCGCAGATATCCACCGGCATGACCCGCGCCATGTAGCGCGTCGCGTCGCGCACGCCCGACAGCGCGGCCTGATAGCTCCAGTACATCCGCCCGCCTTCCACGGCGACGGCGAAGAACACCACGAAACTGGGCAGGATCAGCCCCATCTCGACCAGGGCCGCGCCTTGCTCGGCGCGCAGGAAGCGCCCGCAAAGGCCGCCCAGCCGGGCGCGGATATGTGCCAGCACAGCCACGCGCCCCTCAGCGATACAGCCGGACGTAATCGCGCACCTCGCCCTCGCTGGGCGAAGGGCCGCAATCGGCGCCGAGACAGGCGACGATCTCGACATTGAGCTTGCCGTCCTCGGTCTCGCCCAAGACGAACACGTCGAAATATTGCTGCACATGCAGATCCTCGGCCACGCCCGCGGCGCAATCGACACCGGCAATGGTCAGGATGCGGCGCGCGGGATCCTCGTCGTAGCTCGCGGGCGAGCACAGGCCCGAGGCGAGCGGCCCCGTCACCCAGTCGAGCCCCAGAAGCCCGCCGACACCGCCCAGCAGCCCCGCCAGAGGCGAGCCGACCAGCGCCACCACGTCTTCCAGCAGCTCGTTCTGGGCCTGCACCTCGGCCAGGTAGAAGCCATAGCGCGTGTCTTCCTCGGGGAAGGGATCGACGCCGTCGTAATAGAGATCCACGTATTCCTGCCGGCCTTCCGACCAGTCGCCATCGCCCAGCCCCACGCAGGCGCCCACGCCCTCGAAGCAATCGTCCACCGGCAGGTGCGGCGGCGGCGAGGCCGAAGGCACGCAAACGCCCGAATTGTTCAGCACGCCGCCCAGCACGTTGGCCGCGGCGCCGAAATCGGCCTGCCCGGCCATGCCCGCCGTGGCCCCGCCGAACTGGTTGAACCGCACGTCGAGCCCGGCCTCGATATCGGTCACCGACACGTCGAGCGAGAGGTCCAGCCCCCCGGCCCCGAAACAGGCCGAGCCGGGATCCTTCGCCGCGATCAGGCAGAGCGACAGGGCGCGCCCCACCAGCCCGGCACAGACCGAGGTATCGCCCAAACCTTCCACCACGGTGCCCACCACGCCCGCGCCGCCCGCCAGCAGCCCGCCGGCCGAGGCCGCAAGCTCCAGCTCCAGGGTAGAGCCGACATGCGCCTCGGCGCGGAAATCCACGCTGGGCATGCACATGGCGATGGGGGTGACGTTGCAGGCCACAAGCTCGAACCCCGCCACCGCCTCGGCCGCCACGGGCACCGAGCTGGCGCCGCCACCGGCCAGGGCGGCGCGTGCGGCGCCGAAGCCCAATCTGATCAGGTGGTCGGGGATCGTCACCCGCACGAACCGCGCCTGCTGCGGCGCAGCCGCGATCGAGAGCGCAAGTTTGGAGTCGTATTTCGAGGGCAGGCTGGAATGAAAGCTCAGCTCGTATTCCTGCGGGCCGCGCAGCGTGCCGGCCCGGTCGCCGAACGAGACATGGCCCTCGGCCAGCGCGGCGGCGGCGGCCTCGGCGCGCTCGATCGCGTCGGCGCGGCCGTCCAGCTCGCCCGCGGCGGCGAGCGCCACGTTGTCGGCGAAGGCCTGAAGCTCGGTCTGGGTGGTGGCCATGCGGCCGAAATCCAGCGTCAGCGCCAGCAGGCCGCAGAACGCCACCAGCACCACGCCCCAGAAGACGAGGACGGTGCCCTGCTCTTCATCGCGGTATCGGGTGAGCGGCATGCGAAGCGGCATCCTGTCGGCCTCAGTTCAGGTTGATGATCGAGGAATCGGTGCCCCGGCGCTCGCGCACCGTGCGCACGGGCGCCGAGGGGGCGGCGCGCGGGGTCGGCGCCTCTTCCTGGCCCAGAAGGTCGTTGAGCGTGATCTGGTCGAGCGTCGCATCCTGCGCGCCGTCCAGCGTGCGCAGCGTCAGGCTCAGCGTGCCGGCGCGTTGGGCGAGCGCCAGCTTCTGGCTGTCGCCGGGGGTGACCTCCAGCGTGATGGTGCGCGCGGCGCCCGAGGCGGCGGTGCCGCTCACGCTTTGGTCGACGCCGATCACCCGCACGTCCTGCAGGATCGTGGCGGCGCGCAGCTCGCCGTAATTGCCCTGGGTCAGCACCACGTCGACCCGGTCGCCCGGCGTGATGAACCCGCCCACCGCCGTCACGGCATCGGCCTTGATCGACATGGCGCGGGTATTGCTGCCCAGCTTGTTGATGAGCGAGACATCCTCGCCGAACCCGCCGAGCTTGGCCTCGACGATCAGATCGCCCGCCACCAGCAGGTGACGCGCGCGCCGCGGCTCCTTGCCCGAACCGCGCTCGCCCACGATCTGCGCGGGATCGGTGATCGCGCCGTCGGGCAGCGCGTTGGCGGGCCAGTCGATGGCGCGCAGGTCGGCCGCGGTGACGGCGGCACCGGCCGGCAGTTCATGCGCGGCGACCCAGACCTTGGCCAGCGCGATCTCCTCTGCCGCGGCGTTCCGGGGGGCGGTCAGGTGGCTCTGTGCGAACCAGACCGAACCACCGGCGATGACGATACCGAACAGGGCGACGAGCAGGGAGGCGGGGCGCATGGCGCGAATTCCTTGTAAGGGTTCCGCCAGCCCGGCGGCGAGGGCCGGGCTGGGCGGGAAGTGTGGAGCGAGGTCGGGCCACACGTTGCGACGCGGCCCGAAGCGGCGGCGATCAGCCGCCGGCGGCGCACTCGGCCTCGGTGCCGCCCAGCGCGGTGCAGGCGCCGGTGAAGTTCTCGCCGGTATTGGTGCCGATCGCGGTGACGACGCCGGCACCCACGGCCACGGCGATGCCCAGCGCGATGCCGTATTCCACCAGCGTGGCGCCGTCTTCCTCACGCGAGAACATCGCGAACTTGGCTTTCACTTTGTCAAACATCTCGTTTCCTTCGAGTTACACACATTGTGTCGTTTTCGTGTCCAGGATCGCTCCCGGGGGGGGATTGGCGATGGACACGGACGACCATCGCGGCAAGCACCAATCTGCCCCGGAAAACCCCGCCGCAAATCCCCCGTTTGGATGAGAAATGCACCCGTGGGTTGTGCTGCAAATTTGTCTCAATTCCTCTGGGGTGAAGAATCCGGGGCCCGGGCCCTTCCGCCGAATCCCCGAAGGCGCGCGCACGGCCTCACCCGCCAAGCCACAGAAAAGCCACAAACTTACCCCGGCCCGAGGCGGTTCCTAACACAGAATTAACCAAACCCTCGGCCAGTCTGCCCCGGTGCGACACATGGAGTGAACGGTGCCGGATCGGGACAACCAGACCGCGACGGCCACGCCTTCGGGCGAAGGCCAGGCGCGGCTCGAAACCCTGTTTACCTTGATGAACGGATGGTCCGCCGCGCTGGCCGGACAGGCCGAGCTGCCGCGCATCCTCGACCAGCTGCGCGACTTCTTCGACGGCAGCTCCGCCGCGATCTGCCGGGTGCGCGAAAGCTGGGCCGCGCCGCGGCTCGCCGCGCGCGTCCCGCACGAGGCGCAAGCCGGCGTGCCGCATCCCGGCCTCGCGGATATCGTGCTCACCAAGTACCGCGCCTCGGCCGTGCCCGGCACGATCTGGCGCCTGTCGGAACTGCGCGACGAGCCGGGCTTCGAGCGCAGTGCCGCCGGCCGCGAACTGGCGCGCAGCCCCGATACCGGCGAGATCAGCCTCGTCGTGCTGGCCAATGGCGACGATGCCTTCGACTACCTGCTGCTCACCTACCGCGACGCCCCGCGCCGCGATGCCGCCTTCTCGCCCGAGATGGTGGCCCGCTCGCTCGCCGATGCCTGGGCGCTGCGCCGCGGCGGGATCGTCGCGCAGATGATCGTGAGCAACGGCCGCCGCCGCGGCCCCGCCGCCGATCCGCTGACCGAGATGCCGCCGATCCTGTCGGACAGCAATCCCTACGGGCTGACCCGCTCGGAATTCCGCGTCTGCCACATGGTCGAGGCCGGGATGAAGGCGCCGCGCATCGCCGAGGAGCTGGGCCTGGCCGAGGCGACGATCCGCTCGCACCTGCGCGCGATCTACGCCAAGACCGGCGCGTCGGGGCAGCTCGAGGTGATGAGCCGTCTGCGCGCCCATGCCCGCCCCGACGGCGAGAACGTCGTCGCCCTGCGCCGCGCCAGCGCCTGAGCCTCAGGCGGCGCAGCCGCCCGCGCGGAATCAAGCGCGTAGCGCGCCGCGCGAGCGCCGCCTCTCGGCGACTGCAAAGCAGTCGCCTGCCGGCAGGGCATTGCGGAGCAATGCCCGAGAGGCCCGTCCGGGCGGGGTGGCGCTATTGCTATCGATACGCGAGGCGGTGAGTGCGGAGGGGCTTGGCTGCCATAAAGTGCCCAACACCAGCGTTGCAGGCGCCACCCCACGGGGCGGCCCTCGCGCTACTGCTGCGCCAAGCGGTGAGGGAAAGCCCCAGTTCGGGTTTGAAATCACCCCCGCACCGCCCCATAACCCCTGCCAGACAGTAACGGGAACCAGACATGAAGATTGCGGTGGCCGGTCTCGGCTATGTGGGCTTGTCGAACGCCATCCTCCTGGCGCAGCACAACGAGGTCGTCGCGCTCGACGTGCTGGCCGAGAAGGTGGAGATGGTCAACAACGGCACCTCGCCGATCATCGACCCCGATTGCGAGGAATTCCTCGCCAGCGGCAAGCTGAACCTGCGCGCCACGACCGATCCGGCCGAGGCCTACGAGGGCGCCGACTTCGTCATCATCGCGACGCCCACCAATTACGACCCGGAAACCAACGCCTTCGATACCTCCACGGTCGAGGCGGTGGTGGAAGAGGTGCGGCGCCGCAATCCCGAGGCGGTGATGGTCATCAAGTCGACCATCCCGGTGGGCTTCACCCAGGATCTGATGGCCACGACCGGCTGCGCCAACGTGATGTTCAGCCCCGAATTCCTGCGCGAGGGCCGCGCCCTGCACGACAATTTGCACCCCTCGCGGATCGTCGTCGGCGAACGCTCCGACCGCGCGCGCCGCTTCGCCGACCTGCTGGTGCAGGGCGCCCGCGACAAGGAGGTGCCGGTGCTCTTCACCGGCCCGTCCGAGGCCGAGGCGATCAAGCTCTTCGCCAATACCTACCTCGCCATGCGCGTCGCCTATTTCAACGAGCTCGACAGCTATGCCATGGCCTTCGGCATGAACACGCGCGACATCATCACCGGCATCGGGATGGATCCGCGCATCGGCGCGCATTACAACAACCCCTCCTTCGGCTATGGCGGCTATTGCCTGCCCAAGGATACCAAGCAGCTGCTGGCCAATTACACCGCCGTGCCGCAGAACCTGATCCGTGCCATCGTCGATGCCAACCGCACCCGCAAGGATTTCATCGCCGAGCAGATCATCGCGCGCCGGCCCCGCGTCGTCGGCGTCTACCGGCTGGTGATGAAGGCGGGCAGCGACAATTACCGCCAGAGCTCGATCCAGGGGATCATGAAGCGCATCAAGGCCAAGGGCATCAAGGTGGTGGTCTACGAGCCCAGCTTCGAGGAAGAGACGTTCTTCGGCTCGGTCGTCACGCGCGACCTGTCCACCTTTAAGGAGATCTCGGACGTGATCATCGCCAACCGCCGGCACGAAGATCTCGACGACGTGGCGGAAAAGGTCTTCACCCGCGATCTGTTCGGGGCCGATTGATGGCGCGCACCGCTCTTGTCACCGGCGCGGCGGGCTTCATCGGCTATCACCTGTGCCGGCGCCTGCTGGATGACGGGTTCCGCGTGGTCGGGCTCGACGATCTCAACGATTACTACGAGGTCGCCCTGAAAGAGCGGCGGCAGGCCATGCTGTTGCAGAATGGCGGCTTCCGCATGGTGAACGAGCGCGTCGAGGCGCCCGGCGTGCTGGCCGGGCTGTTCGCGGAAGAGACGCCCGATATCGTCGTGCATCTCGCCGCCCAGGCCGGCGTGCGCTATTCGATCGACAATCCCCGCGCCTATGTCGAGGCCAACCTCGTGGGCACGTTCGAGCTGCTGGAAGCCGCGCGCGCCCATCCGCCTTCGCACATGCTGCTGGCCTCGACCTCGTCCGCCTATGGCGCGAACACGGCGATGCCCTATGCCGAGGTGGTCAAGGCCGATCACCAGATGTCGTTCTACGCGGCGACGAAGAAGGCGAACGAGGCGATGGCCCATTCCTACGCCCATCTGTTCGCCCTGCCGGTGACGATGTTCCGCTTCTTCACCGTCTACGGGCCGTGGGGCCGGCCCGACATGGCGCTGTTCAAGTTCACCCGCGCAATCCTGAACGGCGAGCCGATCGACGTCTACAACCACGGCGACATGAAGCGCGACTTCACCTATGTGGACGATCTGGTCGAGGGCATCCGTCTGCTGATCGACGTGCCGCCCGAGCGGGTGGAGGGCGAGGTGCCCGAAGGCGACAGCCTGTCGCCCGTGGCGCCCTGGCGGGTGGTCAACATCGGCAACGCGCAGCCCGTCGCGCTGATGGACTACATCGCCGCGATCGAGGCGGCGACGGGGCGCGAGGCGGTGAAGAACATGCTGCCGATGCAGCCAGGCGACGTGCCCGCGACCTGGGCCGACACCACGCTGCTGGAGCGCCTGACCGGCTACCGCCCGCGCACGCAGGTGCGCGAGGGCGTGGCGGCCTTCGTGGCGTGGTACCGGGAGTATTACGGCGTCTGAGTAGCGCAACAGCGCCAGGCCGAGGGCTAGCCCCCGGGCCCCCGAGGTATTTCCGACAAAATGAAGCGCAACAGAGCGCGAGAGCCGCCCCGTGGGGTGGCGCCCCCGACGCCGGTATCACGCGCTTTATGGTGGCCAAGCCCCTCCGCACTCACCGCAGCTCGGGCGGATAGCCATAGCGCCACCCCGCCGGGACGGGGCGGCGCTCGCGCGGCGCGCTACGCGCTTGATTCCGCGCGGGCGGCTGCGCCGCCAGAAGGCCTAGAGGTTCACACCGTCCACACTTAACATAACATAATCGCACATGAAATCAGCGGCTTACAATGTGTCCACGCGTGGACACCCCGAAACCACCCCCCCTCACGCCCCCGAAAACACCGGCTTGCGCTTCTCCACGAAGGCCTTCGCGGCCTCCCGGTGATCGGCGGTCTCCATCGAGATCGTGTGGTTCTCGGCCTCCAGATCCATCACCTCCTCGATCCCCTGCCCCGCCGCCGCGGCGTTGAGGTTCGCCTTCATCCGCCCCAGCGTCGCCGTCGGCCCCTCGGCCAGCTGCCCCGCCAGTTCCAGCGCCGCACCGGCCACCTGCTCCGGCTCCACCACCTTGGTCACCAGCCCGATCGCCTGCGCCTCCTCGCCCATCAGCACCGGGCTCAGCAGGTAGAGCTCGCGCGCCTTGGCCGTGCCCAGGATCTGCGTCATCAGCCAGGTGCCGCCGAAATCGCCCGACAGGCCCACCTTCGCAAACGCCGTCGTCAGCTTGGCTGTCGTCGCGCAGATGCGGAAATCGCAGGCCAACGCCAGCGACAGCCCCGCACCGGCCGCCGCGCCGGGAATGGCGGCGATGGTGGGCTTGGGCATCTGGTGCAACAGGCGGCTCGCCTCCATCCGGCCGCGCAGGCCGGCCGTGCGCTCTTCGCGCGAAGCATCCATTCCGGCGCCGCGCGAAAACGCCTTCACGTCGCCGCCCGCGCAGAACGCGCCGCCCGCCCCCGTCAGCACCACGGCACGCACCGCCGCATCGCCCGCAGCCGCCTCCAGCGCCTCGACCAGGGCGGCCGTCATCTCGCCCGTCAGCGCGTTGCGCGCCTCGGGGCGGTTCATCGTCAGCACCAGCACGGCGCCGTGCATCTCCTGCAACAACTGGTTGGTCATCGCATCCTCCTCCATCTCGTCGCGCATATCCTGCGCCGCGCCGCCGGGGCGGTAAAGCCGCCCCCCACGTTACGCTGCGGCACGGGTCGGCCGGTCGAACACGGTGCGCCCCATCAGCGAGGCGACGAGCTCCACCATCAAGAGCGCCGTGCGGCCGCGTTCGTCGAGGAACGGGTTCAGCTCCACCAGGTCGAGCGAGGTGACGAGCCCGCTTTCATGCAGCATCTCCATCACCAGATGCGCCTCGCGATAGGTGGCGCCGCCGGGCACCGTGGTGCCCACGCCGGGCGCGATATCGGGGTCGAGGAAATCCACGTCGAGCGAGACATGCAGCATCCCGCCCGCCGCCTCGACCCGCGCGAGGAAGGCCCGCAGGAGCGGCGCGATGCCCATCTCGTCGATCTCGCGCATGTCGTGGCGCAGCACCGGCGTGTCGGCCAGCGCCGCCTTCTCTTCCGGATCGACCGAGCGCAGGCCCATCAGGCACAGATTGCCGGGCTCGAGCGGCGCGGCCAGTTCGGGGAAGCCGTCGAAGCCCTCGCGCCCCGTCAGCCAGCCCAGCGGCGTGCCGTGCAGATTGCCCGAGGGCGAGCTTTGCGGGGTGTGGAAATCGGCATGCGCATCGAGCCAGAGCACGAAGAACGGCCGGCCGAGCGCGTCGGCGTGGGCAGCCATGCCGGCGATGCTGCCGGCGGCGAGCGCGTGGTCGCCGCCCATGAAGATCGGCATCGCCTCGGCCGCGGCCGCGCGGCCCTCGGCGATCAGCGCCTCTGTCCAGCCGATCACCGCGCCCATCGCGTGCACGTGCTCCGGCGCGGAGACCTCGGGCGCGGCGCGCGGCGCCAGGTCGCCCCTGTCGCGCACGCGATGCCCCAGCGCCTCCAGCGCGCCGGCGAGCCCTGCCACGCGGAAGGCGTCGGGGCCCATCAGGCAGCCCTGCCTGCGCTTGCCGTCATCCATCGGCACGCCGATGAGGTGAATGTCGCGGCTCTCGGCCATCGCGTTCTCCTTTCCGCTGGTCGCGGACAGGGAAGCACGATCGCGGGGAGATGCCTAGTGCGGCCCTCAACCCGCCTGCGCCAGCAGCCGGGCATTGCCGCCCGCCGCCGTCGTGTCGATGCAGACATGCCGCTCCAGCAGGCAGCGCGCCGCCAGGTCGCGCCCGCAGACCAGCGGCAGGATCGGCCCGTCGCGCCCCGCCAGCGCCACCCGCATCTCGCGCGCCGTGTCGGCGTCGCCCCACCAGGCGGCGAGGTCGAACCCGGTCAGCCGGCCCAGGGCCGACGGGGCCAGCCGCCCCGCCACCTGCACCGCCCGGCAGCCCTGCGCCTCGGCGATGCGCGCCTGTTCGGCCGCCGCCTCCCCCGGGCCCAGGCACAGCACCACCCCGCGCGGGTGGAGCGTGTAGCGGTTGCTCTCGCCCGTGGGGCCCGGCATGTCGCGCGCCTCGAGCATCGCGCCCTCGAAGCCGCGATGCCGGTCGAGCGCCGCCTGCACCCCAGCCTCCGATGCAGCCTCCGGGGCGGCCTCCGGTGCGCCGCCCTCCGCCGCCTCCGATGCGGCGAAGCGCGGCACATAAAGCGGCCCGCCCGCCTTCGGCCCGGTGCCCGAAAGGCCCTCGCCCCCGAAGGGCTGAGAGCCGACGATGGCGCCGATCTGGTTGCGGTTCACATAGAGGTTGCCCACCCGCACCCGTGCGGCGACCTCCTCCACCCGGTCATCGATCCGCGAATGGATGCCGAAGGTCAGCCCGTAGCCGCGCGCGTTCACCGCATCCACCACCGCGCCCAGCTCCTCGGCACGGAAGGTGGCGACGTGCAGGACGGGGCCGAACACCTCTTCCTCCAGCGCCTCGATCCCGCGCAGGCGGATCGCCACGGGGGCGACGAAGTGGCCCTGCTCCAACACCTCGACCTCGGCGATCACGCGCCCCTCGTCGCGGGCGCGGGCCACATAGGCGGCGATCTTTTCCCGCGCTGCGGCGTCGATCACCGGGCCGATATCGGTCGACACGTCCCACGGATCGCCCAGCGCCTGCACCTGCATCGCGCCGTTCAGCATCTTGAGGAACGGGCCGGCCACATCCTCCTGCACGTAGAGCATCCTCAGCGCCGAACACCGCTGCCCGGCCGAGCGGAAGGCCGAGGTCACCACGTCGCGCACCGCCTGTTCGGGGAGGGCCGTGCTGTCGACGATCATGGCGTTGAGCCCGCCCGTCTCGGCGATCAGCGGCGCCTCGGGCGACAGGCTGGCGGCCATCGCGCGGTGGATGCGCTGCGCCGTGGCGGTGGAGCCGGTGAAGCAGATGCCCGCGATGCGCGGATCGGCCGACAGCGCCGCGCCCACCTCGCCGCCGGTGCCGGGCAGCAGCTGGAGCGCCTCTGCCGGCACGCCCGCCTCGTGCAGCAGGCGCACGGCGAGATCGGCGATCAGCGGCGTCGCCTCGGCCGGCTTGGCGATCACGCCGTTGCCCGCCGCCAGCGCCGCCGCGATCTGGCCGGTGAAGATGGCCAGCGGGAAGTTCCAGGGGCTGATACAGGCGAAGATGCCGCGCGGCCCGGCCTCGAGCGCCGCGCCCTGATCGGCGTAGTAGCGCAGGAAATCCACCGCCTCGCGCAGCTCGGCCACCGCATCGGGCAGGCACTTGCCGGCCTCGCGGGCGAGAAGCGCGAAGACCTCGCCGAAGGCGGCCTCATAGAGATCGGCGGCCTTTCGCAGCACCTCGGCGCGCTCGGCGGGTGGCGCCTCCCACCTGCGCGCGGCGGCGAGCGCGGCCTCGGTATCGGCGGGGGCTGCGCGGGTGACGTGGCCGACCAGCTCGCCTGGATCGTAGGGGTTGAACACCTCGACGGCCTCGCCGCCCGTCGACGCGCCCGTCCCTGCGCCCGCGATGCGCGGCGCGGCCTGCCACGTCGCCTCGCGGAAGGGGGCGCGGGCGGCCTCGATCTCGGCCAGGTCATCCCGGTCGTGCAGGTCGAAGCCGCGCGAGTTGCGCCTGCCGCCGAACAGGTCGGGCGGCGGCACCACGGCGCGGTTCTCTCCCGCGCGTTCCAGCGCCGCGAAGGGATCGGCGGCGACCACCTCGGGCGGCACGCTTTCATCGACCACCTGGTTCACGAACGACGAATTGGCCCCGTTCTCCAGCAGCCTCCGGACGAGATAGGCCAGCAGGTCGCGATGCGCGCCGACCGGGGCGTAGATTCGGCAGCGCGTGCCCGCCTCGCGGCGCACCAGGTCGTGCAGCGCCTCGCCCATGCCGTGCAGGCGCTGGAACTCCCAGGCGTCGCGCCCCTCGGCCATCTCGAGGATCGCGGCCATCGTGTGGGCGTTGTGGGTGGCGAATTGCGGATAGATGCGATCGGTCATCCCCAGCAGCTTGCGCGCGCAGCACAGGTAGGCGACATCGGTCGCCGCCTTGCGGGTGAAGACGGGAAAGCCCTCGAGCCCTTCCACCTGCGCGCGCTTGATCTCGGTATCCCAATAGGCGCCCTTGACCAGCCGCAGCGTGATCCGCCGGTCGAGCTTTTCGGCCAGCGCATGCGCCCAGTCGATCACAGCCGGCGCGCGCTTGCCATAGCCCTGCACGACGAGGCCGAAGCCATCCCAGCCCTCCAGCGCCGGTTCGCGCAGCACCGCCTCCATCACGTCGAGCGAGAGGTCGAGCCGGTCGGCCTCTTCCGCGTCGACGTTCAGCCCCAGCCCGGCGCCCGCCGCCTGCCGCGCCAGCGCCAGCAGGCGGGGGGCGAGACGCGCCATCACGTCGGCGCGGTGTGTTTCCTCGTAGCGCGGATGCAGGGCCGAGAGCTTGACCGAGATACCGGGATTGTCGCGGATGTCGCCGCCGCGCGCCTTGGCCGTCAGCCGCGCGATGGCGCCGGCATAGGCCGAGAAATAGGCATCGGCATCGGCCCATGTCATCGCCGCCTCGCCGAGCATGTCGTAGGAATAGGTGTAGCCCCTGGCCACCATCCTGTTGCCGCGCGCGATGGCGGCGTCGATATCCTGGCCGAGCACGAATTGCCGGCCCATCTCGCGCATCGCCTGGCGCACGGCGGTGCGGATCACCGGCTCGCCCAGCCGCTTCAGCGCGCCGCGCAGCAGGTGCGCCATGCCGGCGGGGCGGGCGGTATCCTCGCGCAGCACGTTGCCGGTGAGCATCAGCGCCCAGGTGGAGGCATTGACGAGCGGAGAGTTCGAGTGCCCCAGATGCTCGCCCCAGGCCGACGGGGCGATCTTGTCCTCGATCAGCGCGTCGATCGTCTCGGCATCGGGCACGCGCAGCAGCGCCTCGGCGAGGCACATCAGCGCGATGCCCTCGTCGGTGGACAGGCCGTATTCGGCCAGGAACACCTCCATCAGGCCGGGCTGCGCCTCGCCGCGCAGGCGGCGGACGAGGGTCGCGCCGTGCGCGGCGGCGGCGTCGCGCTCGGCGGGTTTCATGCCGTGGGCGGTGATGAGGCGGTCGAGCACCTGCGCCTCGGGCGCGCGGTGATCGGCCCGGATCGTGTCGCGGAGATCGTCGAGGCCGGGCATGGGGGCTCCTTTCTCGCGGTGGCGGTTTCGGCAGACAATGTAGCGCGGCTTGCGCAGGCCGTCTGACCGATTTACGGTTCCGGTGCAGGCGGTGTGCCTGAATTTTTCTGCTCTGGAAGGCCGGATAATGACCGATCCCCGCACCGACAGGCCGCTCGACCGGATCGACCGCCGCATCCTCGCCGCCCTGTCGCGCGACGGGCGGATGCCGGTGACCGATCTCGCCCGCGAGGTGGGCCTGTCGAAATCGCCCTGCCAGGCGCGGCTGAAGCGCCTCCGCGACGAGGGCTACATCCTGGGCTTCCGCGCCGTGCTCGATCCGGCGCGGCTGGGGCGCGATCACGTCGCCTTCACCGAGGTGCGGCTGACCGAGACGACAGAGCCGGCGCTGGCCGCCTTCAACGCGGCGGTGATGGCGATCCCCGAGATCGAGGAATGCCACATGATCGCGGGGCGGTTCGACTACCTGCTGAAGGTGCGGACGGAGGATATCCGCGCCTATCGCGCGATCCTGGGCGAGGTGATCTCGGCCTTGCCGCATGTGGCGGCGACGTCGAGCTTCGTGGCGATGCAGGTGGTGAAGGACGAGGCGTTCTGAGTAGCCGATCAGGCGCAACGGGAGCGCGAGAGACGCCCCGTGGGGTGGCGCCTGCAACGATGGTGTTGGGCGCTTTATGGTGGCCGAGTACATCCGACCGTGCCGTAGCGCGGGACGATGGCAAGAGCGCCACCCCGCCCGGACGGGGCGGCGCTCGCGCGGCGCGCTACGCGCTTGTTCCGCGCGGGATTGATGGCAGCAGTTTTGCGCAACAGAGCGTGAGGGACGCCCCGTGGGGTGGCGCTGCCGACGCTGGTGTTGGGCACTTTATGGCAGCCAAGCCCCTCCGAACTCACCGTAGCGCGGACGATAGCCATAGCGCCACCCCGCCCGGACGGGGCGGCGCTCGCGCGGCGCGCTACGCGCTTGATTCCGCGCGGGGAGGCTCCGCCTCCCGAACCCTTCAGCTCGGGGCAAGGCGGTCCAGCAGGGTGTCGGTATCGAGCCCCGCGACCGCGCCGGGCGTGAGGCCGCGATCCCCGTCCACGCGACCGGCCACATAGCTCTCGGCAACACCCGATGGCGCGCTTTCCAGCAGGATAGCCGCCGTCAGCAGCGTTGCCGTGCGCTCCGCAAAGAGCCGCGCCTCGCCCTCTTCCGGCAGCCCCGGCCAGCGCGCCTCGTGCGCCGCCAGCGCCGCGTCATAGCGCGCATCGCCCCCGCGCGCGCCCTGCAACCGCGCGCGCAACGCCTCGCCCGCCGCCGGCTCCCGCGCGAGGCTGCGCAGGATGTCGAGGCAGATCACGTTGCCCGAGCCCTCCCAGATCCCGTTCAACGGTGCCTCGCGGTAGAGCATCGGCAGCGGCGTCTCCTCGACATAGCCCATGCCGCCCAGCACCTCCATCGCCTCGCCGATCACCGTGGGGGCGCGCTTGTTCGACAGGTATTTCGCCAGCGCCACGCCGATCCGCGCGAAGGCTCGATCCTCCGGCGCGCCGCCATCGAAGGCCGCCGCCACGGCGAAACCCAGCGCCGTCGCTCCCTCGGCATCCAGCGCCAGGTCCGCCAGCACGGCGCGCATCAGCGGCTGGTCGATCAGCCGGCGCTGGAAGGCCACACGCCCCGCCACCCACCACTGCGCCTCGGCCAAAGCCGCGCGCATCAGGCCGGCGGGCGCGATGGCGGTATCGAGCCGCGTGTGGTGCACCATCTCGATGATCGTGCGCACCCCCTGCCCCGGCGCGCCCAGCGCATGGGCCAGCGCGCCGTCATACTCGATCTCGGCCGAGGCATTGGCGTGATTGCCTAGCTTGTCCTTCAGCCGCATCAGCCGGATCGCGTTGCGCCCGCCCTCCAGCCAGCGCGGCACGAGGAAACAGGTGAGCCCCGCCTCCGCCTGCGCCAGCGTCAGGAACCCGTCCGACATCGGCGCCGAGCAGAACCACTTGTGCCCGGTCAGCCGCCAGGCATTGCCATCCGGCTCGGCCCGCGTGGTATTGGCGCGGACATCGCTGCCGCCCTGCTTCTCGGTCATCGCCATGCCCATCGTGGCGCCTCGCTTAGCCGAAACCGGCGCGATGGACGGGTCATACACGCCCGAAGCCAGTCGCGGCTGCCACTCGGCGGCCAGTGCCGGATCGGCGGCGAGCGCGGGATAGGCGGCATAGGTCATCGTCAGCGGGCAGCAGATGCCCGGCTCGAGCTGCGAGAGCATGTAGACCATCGCGGCATGGCTGGCATGACCGCCCGGCGCACCGTCCCACGCCATCGCGGCATAGCCGAGGCTTGAGGCCTCGCCCATGATCGCGTGGTAGCCGGCGCTGAACGCCACTTCATCGCGGCGCGCGCCGTCGCGGCCGAAGGCAACGAGGCGCGGCTTGTCCCGGCGCGCCTCGGCGGCGTGGTGCAGCATCGCCTCGGTGCCCAACGCCGCGCCCGCGCGGGAGAGCGCCGCCTCGCGCGCGCCCGCACCCAGGGCCGCGCCGCGCAGCACCGCATCCTCGCCCCAGTAATCCCGCGCCCCGCGCGGTTCGGGCTGGTTCGTCACCTCGTGCGTGTGAAGCCGGCGCTGCGGCGGCAGATCGGGCATGAGAAAGGCCTCCCGCATCTCAGGATAGAGACGCGGGAGGCCCGTTCAAGCTGCGTGTTGCGGCGCGGCCGCTCAGGCGGCGAGCTTCGCCGTCTCGCCCGCCTCGCAGAACTCGGCATGCATGGCCTTGATCGCGCCGGCCAGATCGTCGCGCACCAGCAGGAACTGGGCATCGACGTTGCGCGTCGATTGATGCGCGGCCAGCACTTCGATCCCGGCCTTCTCCATCGCGATCAGGCCGCGCGTCAGCACGCGCTGATCGGTCAGGTCGCGCCCCACCACCGAGGCGATAGCGCGGTTGCGCAGCGACACGGCGGCGGAGGGATAGATCTCTTCCAGATCACGCTCCACCCGTTTGGCCACCTTCAGCGACGTGTCGATGAAATGGGTGATCGTGTTGGCGTTCGAGGTTTTCGAAACGATCCGCACCTTGTGGCGTTTGAGCACCTCCAGGATAGCCGCATCATAGCCTTTCACGCCCACCATGTCGGGTTCGTGCAATTCCAGCGAGATGACGTTGAGGCCGGTCACGATCTCCACCCCCGGCGTTTCGGCCAGCGCATCGTCGATCAGCGTGCCGGGATCGTCGGGCTCGAAGGCGTTGGTCACCCGCAGCGGGATCTCGGCCTGGCGCAGCGTCTTGCCGGCCTTGGGGTGGATAGCCTCCATGCCGAGGTTCGACAGCTGGTCGGCCACGTCGTAATTCGTGTGGCCCAGCTTCTGCACCGCGTCGGCCCCCACCAGGTTGGGATCGGCCGAGGACAGGTGGAACTCCTTGTGAATGATCGCCTCGCGCGCGCCGGTCATGGCAGCGAGGCGCGAGAACGTCACCTCGGAATAGCCGCGGTCGAACTCGCGCATCAGGCCCTCGCGGCACTGGGCATAGCCCGTGACGATCGGCATCTCTTCGGACAGGTCGATATCCGACAGCCCGCGGCGCAGGCGTTCATCGAGATCGACCTCGGCATCGTCGCGCCAGCCGGTGAGGTCGACGAAGCGGGCATCCACCCCGTTGCGCTGCAGAAGCTGCGCGGCGGTGAAGGCGGAATGCGCCTCGCCCAGGCCCGACAGCAGCTCGCGGATCATCATCATGTGATCGGCCAGACGGAAATGCCCGTAGGAGCACAGGCGCTGCAGGTCGATCAGGCACGACCGCGCGCCCTCGATCCGCTCGCGCACGAACTCGTTCGCGGCGGCGCGGTCGGCCGGGTGGGTCAGCACCGCCTCGTGCGCCTCGCGCATCGCCTGGGCGACACGGGTCAGCGCATCGAGCCAGCCGTGATCGTCATCGGCGCTGGCAAACAGCGCATAGACGCCCGGCTCGCCGGATTTCTTGTGCTCCAGCAGCAGGTTGGTGATCCCCCCGAAGGCCGAGACCACGAAGATCCGGCCATAGAGATCCTTCCCCTCGCGGCCGCGCTTGAACAGCGGGTCGATCAGTTCGCCGATCCGCGACATCGTCGTGCCGCCGACCTTTTCGACGGTGTGGCTTGGATAGGTCACGTTCGCCCCCTCAGGCATTTTCTTCCGCCGGCGCGTAGGAGCCGTCTTCGCGGTGCACTTCGTTGCCGGTGACGGGCGGGTTGAAGCAGCAGGCCATGACCAGCTCTTCCTCCGCGCGCAGCGTGTGGTGATCGTTCAGGTTCAGCGCATACATCACGCCGGGCGTGATCTCGTGCGTCTCGCCGGTGCCCAGATCGGTGATCGAGCCCTTGCCCGAGATGCAGTAGACGCTCTCGAAATGGTGCTTGTAGTGGAACGTGTGTTCCGAGCCCGCGGCCAGCGTGGTGATGTGGAAGGAAAAGCCCATCTTGTCATCGGCCAGCAGCAGCCGGACCGACGACCATTGAGCATCCTTCACCTCGCGGTCGGTGCCCTTCAGCTTGTGGAAATCACGTACGATCATGGCGCTTACTCCGCTGCGAATTTCGATTGCTGGCTCGTCACTTCGCGGGCGGCCTCCAGCAGGATGTCGAGCCCCTCGCGGAACGTCTTGTCGTCGGTCGTCAGCGGGGCGAGCACCTTGACCACCTCGTCGTCGGAGCCCGACGTCTCGATGATCAGGCCCTTCTCGAAGGCGCGCCCGCAGATCGCCGAGGCCAGCTCGCCCGAGCCGACATCGACACCCTGGAACAGGCCGCGGCCCTTGAGATAGGCGCCGGGGATCATGCCCGCCAGCTGGTTGAGCGCGGTCGTCAGGATCATCGCCTTGGATTGCAGGCTGTCCTGAAAGCGGCCATCGGCCCAGAACTTCTCCAGCGCGACGCGGCCGGTCACGAAGGCATGGGTATTGCCGCGGAACGTGCCGTTATGCTCGGCCGGGCCGAACACGTCGTGTTCGGGGCGGATCAGCACGGCGGCGAACGGCAGGCCGAAGCCGGAAAGCGACTTGGCAAGCGTCACGATATCGGGCGTCACGCCCATCTCCTCGAACGAGAAGAACGTGCCGGTGCGGCCGATCCCGGCCTGGATGTCGTCGATGATCAAGAGCGCGCCGTGCTTCTTGGCGATGCCGGCGATCTTCTTCACCCATTCGGGGCGGGCGGCGTTGAGCCCGCCCTCGCCCTGCACCGTCTCCAGCAGGATCGCCGCGGGCGCGTCATAGCCCGAGGAGCCATCGGAGAGCAGCTTGTCGAGCATCTCGGCGGTATCCACGTCGTCGCCGAAATAGCCGTCATAGGGCGCGCGGTGCACGCCGTTGAGCGGTGCTGCCGCGCCGCCGCGGTGATAGCCGTTGCCGGTGGCCGCCAGCGCGCCCATCGTCACGCCGTGAAAGCCGTTGGTGAACGCGATCACGGAATTGCGGCCGGTCACCTTGCGGGCGATCTTCATCGCCGCTTCCACGGCGTTGGTGCCCGTTGGGCCGGTGAACATCACCCGGTGATCCATGCCGCGCGGCTCGAGGATCAGCTTCTCGAACGTCTCGAGAAAGGCGCCCTTGGCTTCCGACGCGAGGTCGAGCCCGTGGGCGATGCCGTCATTGCTGATATGGTCGATCAGCGCCTGCTTCATGTCATCGTCGTTATGGCCGTAGTTCAGCGAGGAACAGCCGGCCAGGAAGTCGATGTAGCGGGTGCCGTCGGCATCGGTGATGTGCGAGCCCTTGGCGGACGCGATGTTGACCGGGATGCCCCGGCAATAGCTGCGCGCCTCGGATTCGCGGCGTTCATAGATGTTGGTATCGCCTGTCTGAACAGTCGTCATGTCAGTACCTCGTGGGGATATGTCTCTCAGGCGGCCTGCGCGAAAGCGGCCGCGTCGAATTCGATCGTCACCATGTGTTCGGTCGCCTGGCGGTTGCCGAAGTGATCGTCGCGGGTGAAATGCGGCTCGGAGGAAAGATCGCCCCCGGCGCGCTTCGCGAACCCCTTGAACAGCCCCCAGGAGGCGGCATTGTCGCGGGTGATGGTGGTCTTCATGCGGGTGACGCCTTCACAGGCATCGCGGGCCATCAGCCGCGACAGCATCCTGCCGCCCAGCCCCTGGCCGCGCGCCTCTTCGCCCACGGCGACCTGCCACACGAACAGCGTGTCGGGCTCGGCGGGCGGGATGTAACCGGAAATCCATCCGACGATCTCGCCCCCCTGCTCGGCCACGATGCAGGTATCCGCGAAGTGATCGCATTGCAGCAGGTTGCAGTAGATCGAATTCTCGTCGAGCGGCTTGCACCGGCGCACCAGCGCCCAGACCGCCTCGCCATCCTCGGCCACCGGCTTGCGGAAGGTGAGCGTCTGCGATTTCGGGTCTTCGATCATGTCCTTCATGGGCTCTTGCGCCTCCAATTGCTTCGATTAACAAAGTAGTGCAGCCGCAGAAATGTTTCAACTTTACTAAGCAATTTTCTTTACCATTGGGGCATTTTCCGCCGAAACCCTTGAAAAATGGGGTGATAGGCTAAATATTCCCAACATGAAACTGCTTCAATATGCCTCAGCGAACCCTTGCCACCGGCCGGGCCGTCTGCCAGATTTGCCCCATGCTTCCCCTTTCGGAGTGGTGATGGACCGCACGGATGTCTCGCTTATCGCCCTGCGCCGAATCCTGCGTGCGACAGAGCTTTACGGCCGCGACCTCGCCAAGGCTGCGGGGCTGACCGCCGTGCAGTTCCGCGCCCTGCAGATCGTGGCCGAGACGGGATCGACCACCGCGAAGGAGATCGCGCAGCGCATGGGCGTGGCCCAGGCCACCGTGACGGCACTGGTGGACCGGCTCGTCAAGCAGGACATGGTCGCGCGCCGCAAGTCCGAGCGTGACGGGCGGCAGACCGACATCGTGCTCACCGAGAAGGGCGCCGCGACGATCGAGAACGCGCCCGACGCGCTGCAACAGCGCTATGTGCGGCAGTTCGAGTCGCTGCAGGATTGGGAACAGGCGATGCTGGTCGCCGCGCTGGAGCGCGTGGCCCGGATGCTGGATGCCGAGGATATCGACGCCTCGCCGGTGCTGGATATCGGCGAGATCCACACGCACTGAGCCCGTTCGCCCGGCCCGAATTTTCGCAGAAAATTCGCGGCCCCGCGGCGGCGGGCAACGAACCGTTAACACTTTTTTCGTTTCTTTTCAGTGGCCTGAAAAGTGTCCACATGTGGACACCCATCGCACCGCCTTTTTCACTCCTCCCGCCGGCCCAGCGGTAGCGCCGTCAGGCGGCGCACTGCCTCCAGCGAATTGCGCGCGCCGACCTTCTCCATCAGGTGGCGTTTATGGGCATCCACCGTGCGCGGCGAGATGCCCAGCCGCGCCGCGATCTCCTTTGCCGTCCGCCCCTCGGCCAGCAGCGCGGCCACCTGCCGCTCCCGCGCCGTGAGATCCACCACGGTGCGCTCTGCCGAGAGATCGGCGAAGCTCCACACCGCGCGGGCCAGCGGTGCCGCGGCATCCAGCGCCTGGCCGCGCACGCGGCACCAGAACAGCCGCCCGTCGGCGCGCCGCATGATCCGCTCGTCGGTATGGGTGCCGGCGCGCGCCAGCTCCCCCTCCCACCGCTTTCCCGTCGCCGCGAATTCCTCGCGGCTGGGATAGAGCCTCTCCAGCGACTGCCCCGTCAGCGCGCCCTCGCCATAGCCGAACATCGCCCCGAAGGCGCGGTTGTGGCGCAGGATCACCCGATCCTCGCTGTAGAGCAGCCCCACCGGCGCCCAGTCGAATATCTCGCGTTCCGCCGCGCGTTCCATCCCCGCCCCCGCATAGGTAATCTTACGGATACGCGATCCGGCGCGCGCGAGCTATATAGGCGCCAGCTTGAGGAGGCATCACATGGAACCGAAGATCGTAGGCTGGGGCCATACCCGTTTCGGCGCATTGCGCGAGCAGTCGCTGGAAGACCTGATCATCGAGGCCGCGGGCGAGGCGATCGCCCACGCCGGCATCGAGCCCGCCGATGTGGATGGCATCTGGCTGGGGCATTTCAACTCGGGCATGGTGCCCGACGGCTTTGCTGCCTCGCTGGCGCTGGGGCTCGACGATGCGCTGCGCTTCACCCCCGCCACGCGGTGCGAGAATGCCTGCGCCTCGGGCTCGGCCGCGATCTATACCGCGCTCGACGCGATCCGCGCGGGCTCGGCCAAGGTGGCGCTGGTGGTGGGTGTCGAGAAGATGACCGATCTCGACACGGCGGGCGTGACCAAGGCGCTGGCCGGCGCGTCGTACCAGAAGGAGGAATCCGGCGTCTCCTTCCCGCAGATCTTCGCCCGCATCGCCGAGCGCTACTTCCAGAAATACGGCGACAAGTCCGAGGCGCTGGCCCGGATCGCGGCCAAGAACCATTCCAACGCCATGGCCAACCCGCTGGCCCAGATGCACAAGGATGTGGGCTTCGAGTTCTGCAACACCGTGTCGGAGAAGAACCCGATGATCGCCCCGCCCCTGCGGATGACCGATTGCTCGCTCATTTCCGACGGCGCCGCCGCGCTGGTCATCGCGGCCGAGGATGTGGCCGAGACGATGGAGCGCTCGGTCGGCTTCCGCGCCGCGGTGCAGGTGAACGATTTCCTGCCCATGTCGCGCCGCGACATGACCGAGCTGCCCGGCCCGGCGCAAGCCTTCGCCCGCGCCTTCGAGGCGGCCGGTGCGGGTGTCGGCGACATGTCCTTCGCCGAGGTGCATGACTGCTTCACCATCGCCGAACTGATGATCTACGAAGCCATGGGCCTGGTGCCCGCGGGCAAGGGCGATACGGCGATCCGCGACGGGCTGGTGGCGCGCGGCGGCAAGCTGCCGGTGAACCTGTCGGGCGGGCTAAAGGCCAAGGGCCACCCGGTCGGCGCGACGGGCGTGTCGATGCATGTACTGGCCGCCCGCCAGGTGCGGGGCGAGGCCGATGAGATGCAGGTGCCCGGCGCCGAGCTGGGGCTGGTCTTCAACATGGGCGGCTCGGGCGTGGCGAATTACTGCTCGATCCTCGAGGCCGAGAAGTGAACCCGGCCGAGTGGCTGCACCGCACGGCGCGCCGCTTCCCCGACAATCCCGCCCTGCTGTTGGGCGGGGTGACGCTGGCCGACTACGCCGCGTTCGACCGCAACGCCGCGTTGCTCGGCGCGGGGCTGGCGGCGCGGGGGCTGGGGCCGGGCGACCGGGTGGCGCTGTTCCTGCCCAACTGCCCCGAATACCTCACCCTGATGGCCGCGATCTGGTATTGCGGCGCCGCCGCCGTGCCGATCAACGGCAAGCTCCACCCGCGCGAGGTGGCGTGGATCGCGGGAAATGCCGGCGTGAAGCTGATCTTCACCGCCGACGGCGAGGCGATTTGCGAGGGTTGGGAGGGCGCTCCCGACCGCCCTGCCCCCGACTGCCTCGCCCCCGGAAGCGACGCCTTGATCGCCCTCGCCGCCCATGCGCCGCTGCCCGCGCCCTGCCCGCTTGGCGCCGATGATCCCGCCTGGATCTTCTACACGTCGGGCACGACCGGCCGGCCCAAGGGCGCGGTGCTGACCTGCGGCAACCTGATGACCACCTCGCTCACCTATCTCGCCGATGTCGACGACGTCGCGGCCGCCGACGCAGCGCTCTACGCCGCGCCGATGTCGCACGGGGCGGGCCTCTACTCGCTGGTGCACATCCTGCGCGGGGCGCGGCATATCGTGCCGGAATCGGGCCGCTTCGATCCGGCCGAGATACTGGAGCTGGCGGCGCGGCATGGGCCGATCTCGATGTTCGCGGCGCCGACCATGGTCAAGCGGCTGGTCGCTGCCGCCCGCGCGGCGGGCTCCGACGGGCCGGGCATCAAGACCATCGTCTATGGCGGCGGCCCGATGTACGTGGCCGACATCAAGGAGGCGCTCGCCGTGATGGGGCCGAAATTCGTGCAGATCTACGGGCAGGGCGAATCTCCGATGTGCATCTCGGCCCTCTCGCGCGCCGAGATCGCCGACAGCGCCCATCCTGACTGGGATACGCGGCTCGCCTCGGTCGGCCGCGCCCAGAGCAGCGTGAGCCTGCGGGTGGTGGACAGCGAGGATCGCGATGTGGCGCCGGGCGAGCTGGGCGAGATCCTCGTGCGCGGGCCGTCCGTCATGGCGGGCCACCACGCCAATCCCGAGGCGACGGCGCGCACCCTGCGCGGCGGCTGGCTGCATACCGGCGATATCGGGCGGCTGGATGCGAACGGCTACCTCACGCTCCAGGATCGCGCCGGCGACGTGGTGATCTCGGGCGGCACCAACATCTATCCCCGCGAGGTGGAAGAGGTGCTGCTGCGCGTGCCGCAGGTGCGCGAGGTGGCGATCGTGGGCACGCCCGATCCCGAATGGGGCGAGGTGGCGGTGGCCTTCGTGGTGCCCGAGGGCGACGCGCCCGATTGCGCCGCGCTCGATGCCGCCTGCCGGGCCGAGCTTGCGCGCTTCAAGACGCCCAAGCGCTATGTCTTCGTGGATGACCTGCCGAAGAACAATTACGGCAAGGTGCTGAAGACCGCCCTGCGCGCGCGGCTCGAAGCGGACGCGCCGCGCGAAGGCGCCTGAGCCTCAGCCGCCCGCAAGCCGCGCCACCAGGTCGCGGACCAGCGCAATATCCTCGGCGCGGCTGAGCGTCGGCGCGTGGCCGCATTGCTCGATCACGGTGAGGCCGGGGCGCGGGCCGGCGCGGCTCATCCTCTCGGCGATGGGCGCGGTCAAGAGATCGCTCTCGGCGCCGCGGATCACGTGGAGCGGCAGGGTGATCCGCTCGAACCGATCCCACGAGGCGAGATCGGCGCGCGCGTGGGTGAAAAGCGTCAGGATCTGCGGATCGTAATGCAGCGTAAGCGAGCCGTCGTCGCGCCGGCGGACGGAGCTGCGCGCCATGCGGCGCCAGAACGCATCGCTGGCAGGGCCGAAAGGCGCGTAGGCCGTGCGCAGCCAGGCCTCGGCCTCGGTGAGCGTGGCGAAGGCGGGCAGCTCGCCCACATACCCCACGATCCGGGCTATGGCGGCTTCGGGGAGCTCGGGGCCGATATCGTTCACGATCAGCCAGTCGAGCCGCTTGGCCAGCGGCCCCGAGGCCATCCGCATCCCGATCAGCCCGCCCATCGACGTGCCCAGCCAGCCGGCGCGATCCACGTTGAAATGATCCAGCATGTCGGCGGCCACGCCGGCGAGATACTCGATGGAATATTCCACCTCGGGCTGGCGCGCCCAGCTCGACAGGCCGCGCCCGATCGTATCGGGGCAGAGCACGAAATGGCTGTCGGAAAGCGCCGCGGCCAGTTCGTCGAAATCGCGGCCGGTGCGCGCAAGCCCGTGCCACATGACCAGCGCGGGCGCGTCGGGATCGCCCCAATGGGTGACGTGCAGTTCGTGATCCATCACCGGCACGAAGGTGTGGGCGGGGGTGCGGGCGGGGGAGTGCACGGGCCCGCTCATCTCCGCGCTCCGCGGGCCATGATCGTGCCGGCGATGCCGCGCGGGAAGAAATAGACGAGCAGGATGAACACGATTCCCAGCCAGAGCAGCCAGCGGTCGGGGTTCAGCAGCTCGGGCAGCAGGGGCAGTGCGCCCACGGCCTCCGACGCGGCGCTCATCAGGTCGCGCAGGTAGTACTGCGCCATGACCAGCAGCACCGCGCCGATCACCGCGCCCCACATCGTGCCCATGCCGCCGATCACTACCATCAGCAGGATGTCGATCATGATCGCGAAGCTCAGCGCCGTGTCGGGCCCGGTATAGCGCAGCCAGACGGCATAGACGCTGCCCGCCACCGCCGCGATCGCCGCCGAGAGGCAGAAGACGAAGGTGCGGTAGGCGACGACGCGGTAGCCCACCGCCTCGGCCCGCGCCTCGTTCTCGCGGATCGCCTTGAGCACGGTGCCCAGCGGCGACATCGTCAGCCGCAGCATCAGCACGAAGAGCATCAGCGAGGACAGGAAGACGAAGTAATAGGCCGCGATCTTGCCGTTCAGGCGGACGCCGAACCAGCGCACCACGTCGCCCTCTTCGTCGACGAGCAGCTTGGTGGCCGGCTTGAACAGGTCGGGCGCGGAATAGGTGATGCCATCCTCGCCGCCGGTGAATTGCGAGAATTGCGAGGCCAGGACCAGCGCGACCGAGGCTGTGGCCAGCGTGATCATCGCGAAGAAGATCGCCTTCACCCGCAGCGAGAGCAGCCCGATCGCCGTGGCAAGCACCAGCGACACGGCGATGCCCGCCGCGGCGCCCAGCAGCACCGCATCCCAGCCCGCGCCCATCTGGCGCGACAGGATCGCCACGCCGTATGCGCCCAGCCCGAAGAACATCGTGTGCGCGAAGCTGACGATGCCGGTATAGCCGATCAGCAGGTCGTAGCTGGCGACCAGCACGATGAAGACGCAGATCCGCGCCGCCACCTCGATGGCGCGCACGTCCTGGAACAGGAACGGCGCGAAGAGCAGCGCCGCGCCGATCACCGCCACGGCGGCCTTCACCGCGATGGCGCCCGTGGTCTGGCCCTGCGCCGCGGGGCGGCCGGAAATGGTAGTTGCGTCAGTCATCGCCGCCTCCCTCACTTCACCGCCGGGCGCAGGCCGCTCGGCCGCCACAGCAGGATCGCCACCATCAGCAGCATGTTCGATGCCAGCGCCAGCTTGGGCGCCAGGAAGCCCACGTAATTGGCCGTCAGCCCCACCAGCAGCGCGCCCAGAAGCGTGCCCTCGATCGAGCCGAGTCCGCCGATGATCACCACGATGAACACCACGATCATCATCTCGGCGCCCAGCGCCGGGGTGATCAGCGTCTCGTAGCCCGCCCACATCGCGCCGCCCAGCGCGGCGAGCGCCGAGCCCGCCATGAACACGCCGATGAACAGCCGGTCGATGCGGAAGCCCAGCGCCTGCACCATCTCGCGGTTCTCGACGCCCGCGCGGATCAGCAGGCCCAGCCGCGTGCGGTTGAGCACCGCGTAAAGGGCGGCGAATACGACGAGGCCCAGCGCGAAGGCGAAGGCGCGGTAGATCTCCACGCTCACGTCGCCGATGATCCAGGCGCCTTCGAGGAAGGCGGGCCGCGGCACCGAGACGGGCGTGCCGCCCCAGATGGCGAGGATGAGCTGCTCGGCCACGATCAGCGCGCCCATCGTGATCAGGATCTGGCGGAGGTGATCGCGGTAGACCGGGCGCACGATCACCGTCTCGAAGAACCAGCCCGCGATCAGCCCGAACAGCATCGCCGCGACAAGCGCGAGCGCGAGCGCCAGCGCCGCCATGCCCGCCCCCGCCGAAAGCCAGCCTCCCAGCGCCGCCAGCACCGTGGCGGCGATGAAGGCACCGAAGCTGACGAAGGCGGAATGGCCGAAATTCAAGACGTCCATCAGCCCGAAGACGAGGCTGAGGCCCGAGGCCATCAGGAACACCATCATCCCCATCGCCAGCCCCGCCACCGTGAGCGTGACCCAGGACGAGGGCGCGCCGATCAGCACGAAGGCCAGCGCCGCCACCGCCAGGGGCAGCAGGTTCACGCCGCCCGCCCGATCCAGAACGTTGCCCATCACATTCTCCCTCATGCCGACAGGCCCAGCAGGCTGTCCTGCAGTGCGGCGTCGGCCGCGAACTCCGCCATGCTGCCGCGATGCACGATGCGGCCGTCGTCGATCACCGCCATGTCGCGGCCCAGACGGCGCGCGAACTGGAAATTCTGCTCCACCAGCAGGATCGTCGTGTCGCGGCCGATCTCGGCGAAGGCATCGCCCATCGCCTCCACGATTGCGGGGGCGAGGCCCTTGGTCGGCTCGTCGATCAGGATCAGCGCGCGCGGCTCGATGATCGCGCGGGCGACCGACAGCATCTGCTTCTGCCCGCCCGAGAGCGCCCAGGCCTGTTTCGTCCAGAACCTCTCGAGCGCGGGGAAGAGCGTGTGCACACGCGCCAGCCGCGCCCGGTCGAACCGGCCTGCCGAGGTGGCGAGAACCAGGTTCTCCTCCACTGTCAGGCCGCCGAATATCCCCATGTTCTCGGGCACATAGGCGATGCCAAGCCGCGCGATGTCGGCGGTGTGCATCGCCGTCAGATCCGTGCCGCGGAAATGCACCGAACCGGGCGAGGGCCGCCAGAGCCCCATGATCGAGCGCAAGGTCGTCGTCTTGCCGGCGCCGTTGCGGCCGAGCAGCACGAAGACGCCGCCTTCGGGCACATCGAAGCTCACATCATGCAGCACGGCATACTGGCCAATATCCGTCTTCATGCCAGTCAGCGACAAGAGGCTCATGCCGCGCCCTCCGACTGGCCGAGATAGACGTCGCGCACGATCTGGCTGGCCATCACCTCGGCGGGCGGGCCGTCGGCGAGCAGCTCGCCGTTGTGCAGCACCACGATCCGGTCGGCCAGCGCGCGGACGACATCCATCTTGTGCTCCACCAGCAGCACGGTCTTGGAGGTATCGGCCTTGATCCGGCCGATCAGCTCCAGCACGTCGGGCGCATGGTCGAGCGACATGCCGGCGGTGGGTTCGTCGAACATGTAGATGTCGGGCTCCATCGCCATCAGCAGGGCGACCTCGAGCTTGCGCTGATCGCCATGGGGCAGGTTCGCGGCCTCCTGGTGGGCGACGCGGGTGAGGCGCGCGGCCTCGAGATAATGCTCGGCCTTCTGGCGCAGCGCGGGGTAGCGGCTGACGGGGCGCAACATGCGCCAGCCGTCGCCGGCGCGGGCCTGCACGGCGAGGCGGATGTTTTCCAGCACCGAGAGCTGCGGGAACAGGTTGGTGAGCTGGAAGGCCCGCCCCACCCCGCGGCGCGCACGGGAAGAGGGCGCGAGGCGGGTGATATCCTCGCCGTTCAGCAGCACGGAGCCTGATGTGGCCGCCAGCTGGCCCGAGATCAGGTTGAAATAGGTGGTCTTGCCGGCGCCGTTGGGGCCGACGATCACCGTCAGCTCGCCGGGGCGGAAGGCGCAGGACACGGCGTTGACCGCGACGTGCCCGCCGAAGCGGATCGTCAGGTCGCGCGTTTCGAGAGAGGGCGTGCTCATCGGATCGCCTGTCGTCGCTGGTGCATCGTGGGTGAAGGGGCGGCGCGCCGCGATAGCGCCCCGCCCGATGCCCGGGCCATCTGCGGCCCGGGCCCTGGACGATCAGCCGTTGTCGCGGCCGATGGGGATGTCCATCTCTTCGGCGGGGATGATCCGCACCTTTTCGGGGATGGCCCACTCCACGTCGTCATCCACGCGGATCTTGAAGTGCAGCATGTCCTGCAGCGCCTGGTGATCCTCGGGGCGGAAGGTCATCGTGCCCTTGGGGGTTTCCCACGACATGCCTTCCATCGTCTCGATCAGCGTCTCGGTCTCGTAATCGGGCGCTTCCTGCAGCGCCTTGACCACCGCCAGCGCCGCCGACATGCCACCCGCGGTGAAGAAGTCGGGCGGGCTGTCGAACCGTTCCTGGTGCTGCTCCACCAGCCAATCGTTGATCTCGTTGTCGAAGGCTTCGTAGTAGTAGTAGACGGCGCCCTCGAGGCCGGGGAAGCGCTTGTAGGTAGGCAGGACCGGCAGGATATGCCCGCCCATCGAGATCTCGATCCCGAAGCGCGCCGGATCCATCGCCTGGATCTTGCCGGGCGCGTCGCCGCCGCCGGCGATGTAGATCAGGATGACCTTGCGGCCGTCGAGATCCTTCAGCGCGTTGAACATCCGTTCCGCCGCGGCGGTGAAATCGGCGGTGCCCTGGGGCACGTATTCCTCGCTCACCACTTCCGCGCCGGTGCCTTCCAGCGCCGCCTTGAACGCCTTGATGCCGTCATGGCCGAAGGCGTAATCCTCGGCCAGCGTGGCCACGTGCAGGTTCTCGTCGGGTTGCAGGGCCAGCGCCTGGGCCTGCATGTCCATCGAGGAGTTGCGCGACGTCTTGAACACGTAGCGGTTGCTGTCGGGGCCGGTGAGGCTGTCGGCCACGGCCGGCTCCACGATCAGGATCTTCTCGTATTCCGCGGCGATCGGCAGCATCGCCTGGGTCACGCCCGAAGAGGTCGCGCCCACGGCGAGCAGCACCTCGTCATCGCCGTAAGCCTCGGCCAGCACGGCGCGGGCCACGTCGGGCTTGAACTGCGTATCCTTGATGATCAGCTCGATCGGCCGGCCGTTCACCGCGTTGGTGCCGTCGGTCGCGTATTCGATCCCGAGTTCAAAGCCGGTCTGGGCCTGCTTGGAAAAGGCCTCGAAGCTGGAGCCCGAAAGCCCGTGGACGAGGGCGATCTTGATCGGATCCCCATCCTGCGCGTGGGCAGCGCCGGCCAGGCCGAGGCCAAGCGCCGCAGCCGCCGCGAAGCGTGCGAAATATCTCATGGTTTCCTCCCTTGCGGCGCCGTGCGGGGCATCTTCGGCGGGGCATCGCCGTTGCACGCCCGAGGCGCCTCTCCTACGGTATGGCCAGCGTCGGACGAAACCGCGCGCGGAGCAATATCGTGGAACTACGTATCGAGGTCGCCTATCGCGACGGGGATTTCGCCGGCATCGCCTTCGACCACGCGCCCGTCGGCCTGGTGGTGACGGAGAACCGCGTGATCCGCGCCTGCAACCACGCCTTCGCCGACATGTTCGGCTACAGCCGCGAGGAGCTGCGCGACCAGCTCTTCGCGATCCTCTATCCGACCGACGAGGAATTCGTGAACATCCGCGACCGCGGCGTGGAAAGCCTGCGCGAGACCAACCGCTACTGGGACGAACGCATCATGGCGCGCAAGGATGGCGGGCTGTTCTGGTGCCGGGTGCGCGGCCACAGCTTCACCCCCGAGGCGCCGCTGATGCGCGCGGTGTGGAGCTTCGCCGATCTCTCGGCGGTGCGGCCCTACCGCCCGCTCACCCGCCGCGAGCGCGAGATCGTCTCGCTGCTCGGCGACGGGCTGACCAGCAAAGAGATCGCGCTGAAGCTCGATCTCTCCTACCGCACGGTGGAGGTCTACCGCGCCAAGCTGCTCAAGAAGTTCGGCGTCAGCAACACCAGCGCGCTGTTCCACGCGCTGGGAGGGCTGGAATCCGAGAACGTCGTGCGCTGAGGGGCGGTCAGGCCGCTCAGTTCAGGCCGCTGCGCGACGCCGCCGCCGGCGCGGGCGTTTGCCCGCGGGTTGCGCCGCCTGGGGCTTGGCCGCGTTGCCGCCCGCGCGCGGCTTGCCGCCGCGCCGGCCCTGCCCGCCGCCATTGCCGCCGCCGCCACCACCCCGGCCGCCACGGCCCTTGCGGGCCGGCCTCGTGCCGGTGCCGGGCTCAGGCCGAGTGCCGCTGGCCACGGGGATCTCGATGCCCATCACCTTGTGCACCTGGGCCAGCAGATCGGCCTCTTCCGGCGCGCAGAGCGCCACGGCGATGCCGTCCTTGCCGGCGCGCGCGGTGCGACCGATCCGGTGGACGTAATTGTCGGGCGTATCGGGCAGCTCGTAATTCACCACGCAGGCGACATCGGGAATGTCGATCCCGCGCGCGGCCACGTCGGTCGCCACCAGCACGTTGATCTCGCCGGCGCGGAAGGCCTTGATGGCGCGGTCACGCTGGCCCTGGCTCTTGTTGCCGTGGATTGAGGCGGCGTTGAACCCGTCGGCCACCAGGCCCTTCATCAGCTTCTCGGCGCCATGCTTGGTGCGCGCGAAGACCAGCGTCAACGCGTCGCCCTGATCGCGCAGGATGTCGCGCAGCTTGCCCGGCTTTTCCGCCTTGTCGAGGAAATGCACCGATTGCTCGATCTTGTCGGCCGCCTTGCCCGGCGGCGCCACCTGCACGCGGCGCGGGTTGGTGAGGTAGGCGCGGCTGAGCTCTTCCAGCTGTTTCGGCATCGTGGCCGAGAACAGCATCGTCTGGCGCGGCGTGCCGAGCTCGGGCGCGATCCGGCGCAGGGCGTGGATGAAGCCGAGGTCGAGCATCTGGTCGGCCTCGTCCAGCACCAGGCAGCCCACGTCGCGCAGCAGCACGGCGCGGCGATCCATCAGGTCGATCAGCCGGCCCGGCGTGGCGACGAGGATGTCGGTGCCGCGCGCCAGCATGCCGATCTGGCGGTTGATCGACTGGCCGCCGACGACGACGCAGATCCGCAGATGCGAGTGCTGGGTGAGCGCGCGCAGGCTGTCGGCGATCTGGTTGGCCAGTTCGCGGGTCGGCGCGAGGATCAGCCCGCGCGCCGATTTCGGCGCCGGCCGGTCAGGCAGCGAGAGCAGCCGGTCGATCAGCGGCAGGCCGAAGGCCAGCGTCTTGCCGGTGCCGGTCTGGGCGAGGCCCAGGATATCGTGGCCGTCCAAAGCCGGCGGGATCGCTTGGTTCTGGATCGGCGTGGGCTCGGTGAAGCCGGCCTTGGAGAGCGCATCCTTGAGCGCCGGGGCGAGGCCGAGCATATCGAAATCGAACATTCATCATCCTTTGCAAGCCGCCCGGCCCCTGCCGGTGCGACCGATATCGAACAACGCCGCGGCAAGGCCGGGGCGCGTGAGGGCGCGACAGGGTCTCGGGCGGCGGGCTCGTCCCGCCATACCGGCCGTGCCGTCAGAGCCCTGCGTGAAGGGGATCCTGGAAGTTGCGCGCTGGGGCGCCCCGGTTTTTGTGCCTCAGGGGCGCGGCATGCTCACGCGGCAGCGCAGCGTCGCGCCTCACTTGGGGGATCGCGGCCCCCAAGTCAAGCTTTTCCGCACCGCGCGCCGATCTTACGGACCCGTCACACGATCAGCCGCGACCAGCTGCCATAGCCGTGCCGCACCGGCCCGCGCGGCACCGAGGCCGCGCAGAGCGCCAGCCCCGCCACGATATCGGCGCCGCGCTGCAGCCACGTGCCCTCCAGCACCAGCGCGCAGATCACCAGCGCCGCGCCGAGGCAGATGTTGAGGAACCGCAGCGGCCGCGCGGTCTCGGCCGTGGCGGCGACCGCCACCGTCACCGCCAGCGCGCCGATCAGGTGATCGGCATCGGCCAGGTTGCCCGACGTGCCCAGCGTCAGCCGCGTGAACATCAGCCAGATCCCGATCGCCGCACTCACCGCCAGCCCCCATGTCAGGCTGACACCGCCGCCCAGCGTCTCGCTCACCAGGGCGCGGGGCGGGCGTTCGAAGCTTTCCATCGAGCGGTCGTCGGGCCCGTCATCGGTATCGCCCGCCAGGAAGACCAGCAGCATCGGCCGCCCGGCCCGGCGGCGGCGCGCGAGGAACTGGCAGGTGGCGATCAGCTCGTCCACCGAATAGGGGATCTGGATCAGCATCGCCGCCGCCGTCAGCAGGCACAGCGTGCACCAGGTGCCCAGCACGATCGGCTGGATCACGATGAAGGTGATCGAGACGACGCCGAGCGGCACGATCATGATGCCGAAGATCATCACCAGCCACGGCATCGTCCGCCAGCGGCTGCGCGAGCCGATCAGCCCGATCAGGATCTCCAGCAGGTAGGTGAGCGCGCCGAGCCCGGCATCGGGCACCGGCCAGGCCTCGGACACGTCGGAAGTGATGATCTCCTCGGTGCCGTTCTTGGGATCGTCGGGCGCGCCGGGGAAGAACGGCTCCCACACGCCGTCGACATGGCCCAGCTGGTAGGCGGCTAGGTAGCGCGAGACGAAGAGGCCGAAGAAGGCCAGCGCGATGATCGGCAGGCGCTGTGTCCAGTCGGACGGCGAGTAATCCCAGCCCGGCGGCACGGCGGGCCCGGTCTGCGCCGCCATGATCGAGATGCCGGGCGCCGGCCTGACGCAGACGGCGAGCGCGAAGACGATGGCGCCCACCAGCGTACCGTTGAGATAGGCGGCGGGGCTTTCCGTCCAGAACACGAGCGGCGCCGCCATCACCCAGACGGCCACCAGCGCCACCGCCCAGCGCAGGAGCGCCGCGCGCCATGACAGGGTGGCGAGGCTGCCCAGCAGGATCAGCACCCCGGCCACCGCGTCGCTCAACGCCATCCAGCCGCCATAGCCCATCAGCGGCGGTGCGCAGATCAGCCAGGCACCCATCCCGGCATTGAGAAAGGGCGCCCAGAGGCTGCGCGCATGCTGCTCGCGGAACTCGCGCTCGTGCCGGGCGCGCAGGTTCTCGGCATCGCCATGGGCATCGGCCTCTTCCAGCCAGTGCGGCATCGTCAGCCCGTTTGCCGCGTACCAGCCCGCCGGATCCTCCTTCAGCGCCTCGACCATCGCCGGCAGCGTCCGGCGCAGGGAATGGCGCGGGCGCCAGCCCAGCAGGTGCTCGGCGCGCGAGATGTCGAGCTCGTAGTGATCGTCGGCCATGCGGATCATGAACGGCTTGATGAAGGGCGGCTCGCCGTGGTCGATATCGTCGGGGATCACCTGCTCGGCGCGTTCCTCCAGCCAGGCGCCGGCGGCGGCGATCGGCTTGGGCAGCGAGAGGGTCGTCCAGTCGTCTTCGTCATGGATCAGCCGGGCGAGGATTTCCTGCAGCTCGCCATAGCCGATCGCCTCGCGCTCGCCGATCAGGATCGTGCAGGCCTCGGGCAGCTCGGCGCGCCGGTCGACGGCGCGCGCGAAGGCGTCGAGCATGTCTTCGCGGTGCAGGAAGGATTGCCCGGTGGCCAGGTCGCCGGAATAGGCATGCGCCTTGGGATCGCGCTCGTAGATGCGGCGGATCTGCTCGGCCAGCGTGGGCACGGCGGTCGTCTCGTCATAGAGCCCGGCGAGGTGCAGCAGCACGTAGGGGATGCCGTGGTTTTCCTCACGGATCACCTGCTCGGTCTGCGCCTTCGATTCCGGATAGGCCCATTGCGGGTCGATCTCGGTCTCTTCGGTGATCGGCAGGCCGGGCGCGCCCGGCCGGTGGACAAGCATCGTGCCCGAATAGATCAGCCGGTCGACCCGGTAGGCCGAAAGCGCCCGCAAGAGGTTGCGCGTGCCCTCGACGTTGACCTTGTCGTAGAGCGGGCTCTCCTCGCCGGTGAAGTCGAAATAGGCGGCGAGGTGGATCACGGCGGCGAAATGGTCGCCGTGCTTGTCTGCCACCTCGTCGAGCGCATGGCGGACGGAGTCGGGATCGGTGAGGTCGAAGGCGAAGATGCCCTCGGCGGCCTCGAGATCGAGACCGACGACCTCGTATCCCTCCTGCAGCGTCTCGCGCAGGGCCTGGCCGAGCGATCCGGCCGCGCCGGTGATAAGTATGACGGGCCGCTCGCCCATCTCGCCTCCCGTGTCCGTTCCTCGGGGCACCCGTTCCAGCGCGGCCCTCGCTGACCCAACGGCAGCGCGCGGCATGGGTTCCTGCTGCGAAAGAGACCCGGTGTGTGGAACATCGCGCCGGGCGCGCCGGTTCCCTTCAGGAGTTCCCCGACCGAACCAGGCAACACACAGCCGGAAGGAAGACCATGCCCCGCAACGCCCCCCATACCGCCCCCCGCCTCGCCGCCCCCGCCCTCCTCGCCGCCGGCCTCGCCGCCTTCGCCGCCCCCGCCCTCGCCGCCGAGGCGACCGCGCGCGTGACGGGCGTCGACGGCACCGATTACGGCGCGGTGGGCCTGCGCGATACGCCCTCGGGCATGGTGCTGGCGACGCTCACGCTCACCCAGCTGCCGCCCGGCACCCATGCGGTGCACCTGCACGAGACCGGCGATTGCTCGGCCGAGGATTTCAGCTCGGCCGGCGGCCATATCGCGGGCGACAAGGCGCATGGCGTGCTCAATGCCGATGGCCCGCATCCCGGCGACATGCCGAACCTCACGGTGAAGGAGGACGGGGTCGGCGAGGTGGAGTATTTCCTCGCCGGTCTGGATCTTGAGGGCGACCTGCTCGACGAGGACGGCAGCGCCTTCGTGATGCACCAGGGGCTCGACGATTACGAAAGCCAGCCCGCGGGCGATGCCGGCGACCGGATCGCCTGCGGCGTGTTCGAGGCGCGCGAATGACACAAGCGCCGGCACCGGCGCCGGGCGGCGCGCCATGAGACGCTTCCGCGGCTGCTGCGTGATCGTGACCGGGGCCGCCTCGGGCATCGGCGCGGCGGCCGCACGGCGCTTCGCGGCCGAAGGCGCGCGGGTCGCCCTGCTCGACCGCAATTCGCCCGCCCCCGTCGCCGCCGGGCTGGAGGGCGCCATCGCCATCACCTGCGACGTCTCCGACGAGCGGGAAGCCGGCGATGCCGTGACCGAGACCGTGCGCCGTTTTGGCCGGCTCGACGTGCTGGTGAACAATGCCGGTTATCCCGTCACCGATACCGATGGCGACATGCCCGACGAGACATGGCGCGCGCATTTCGAGGCCGATGTGCACGGGCTGCACTACATGTGCGACGCGGCCACGCCGCATCTCGCCCGCACGCGCGGCTGCATCGTCAACACCACCTCGGTCGCCGGGCTGGGCGGAGACCGCGCGATGCAGGCCTACGATGCCGCGAAGGGCGCGGCGGTGCGGCTGACCAACGCGCTGGCGATCGACCTGGCGCCGCGCGGCATAAGGGTGAACGCCGTCTGCCCCACGCTCACCCGCACCGCGATGAGCCGCGAGGTCGAGGCGCAGCCCGAAAAGCTCGCCGCCTTCCGCGACGCGATCCCCCTGCGCCGCATCGCCGAGCCGGGCGAGGTGGCCGCGGCGATCCTGTTCCTGGCCAGCCGCGATGCCAGCTTCATCACCGGCACCGCCCTGCCCGTGGATGGCGGTGTGACGGCGGGCAACGGGCAGCCGGCGCTCGCCTGAAAAAATTTTTGCGCAACCGGGAACAAAACCCCGCGCGGCGGGTTTCCACGCGAGGTGCCGGCCATTTGGCGGCACGTGCGGGGCCGTCCGAACGACAGGGGGCCCCGGAGATATCCACCTGACCATGAGGCGAAACTCAACCGGCATCGACGTCGGGCACGACGGCCGGTTGCGCGAAGAAACATCCGAAAAGGAAATTGCATGAACGACGGAGACCGTCCGGTCATCCTGATCGTGGAGGACGAGTGGCTCATCGCCACCGATCTGGCCGATACGGTCGAAGCGGCGGGTTACACCGTGCTGGGCCCCGCCCACAACGTCACCACCGCGCTGGAACTTCTGGAGACATCGCCCCGCATCGATGGCGGGCTGCTCGACGTGAACATCAGGGGCGAAAGCGTCTATCCGGTGGCCGAGGCGCTGGAGCGGGCCCGCATCCCCTTCGCGTTTCTCAGCGGCTATGCGTCGGATCAGTTGTCGCCCGCCTATTCAACCCGCCCCCTGCTGTCGAAACCGCTGGAATTGCGCGCGCTGAACGCCTGCCTCGCGCAGATGCTGCGCCCCGCCTGAGCGCTGGCGGGCGCGCGCCTACTGGGTCACGCGCAGGATGCGGTTGGGCGCCACCTCCTGCCACGGCCCCGCCGCCCCGTCCGGCCAGATCACCCGCAGCGCCACCTTTTCGGCCGCGCCCAGCCCGAAATGCTGCAGCCCGGCATGGCCGCCCGCATGGCCGCCGCCCACCGTGATCTCGCGCGTGTGCAGCCTGTCGCCCGCCTTCACCTCGATCACCGCGCCCACCGCGCCGGTATTGGGCGCCGCCCCGGCCACGTCGACCAGCAGCCAGTTGCCGCCCTCGGTGACGTTGCGCCAGACCTCCATCTCCGCGCGGCGGTTCACCACGGCGAGGTCGAGCCGCCCGTCATTGTCGAGATCGGCCAGCGCCGCCCCGCGTGACCGCGCGGGCGAGGCGATGCCGGCCTCGACGGAGGCTTCGGCGAAATTGCCCGCGCTATCCTGAATAAGCAGGTTGTTGGGGTCTTCCATCGCCGCGTCGGGCATCTGTTCGACATTGCCCTTGGCCACGAAGATATCGTCGCGCCCGTCGTTGTTCACGTCACCGAAAGCCGCGTGCCAACCGGTCGAGGGGCGCCCGTCGCTGCCCATATGCGGGCGGTGGGCAGTGGTGCCGCGCTCGTAGGTGGCATCCAGCCAAGTCGGCCCGCCCGTTGCCGGATCGAAGACCTGGAATTTCTGATCGCCCATCGAGGTGAGGTAGACCTCGGGGAAGCCGTCGCCCGTCAGATCGCGCGAGGCGATGCCCATGCCCCACAGCGCATAGTCGCGCCAGCCCTCCTCGGCAGTGAACAGGCGCGGCGGATCGGTCATCTGCCACATCTGCTCCTGCCCGCCGCGGACGTAATAGTGCCGGTCGTTGGAGACGCGCAGATCGGCCCGCCCGCTGCGGCTCCAGTCGCTGAACAGCATCGAGAGCGCGCAGAAGCCGGGCTCCAGGCGCTGCGGCGGGCCGTAGCCGTCGCCCTCGGGGCGGTAGAGCAGCGTCGCGTCGCAAGCCTGGAACGGGCCGTCGGGATCGGTGCGATCGACATAGGTGCCGAAGGCGAGCGTGGGCAGCGCATGGCCCGCTTCCCAGGTGGCCGAGAAGGCCGTCGTCCAGTGATCGGCCGAGGTGAAGCCGAGCTCGGGGCCGAATGGCGCGAAGGCGCAATCGCCGAGGCCGCGCAGCAGCGTGTCGGGGCCGACGCGCAGGATGGCGAGGTCGAGCCGGCCGTCGCCGTCGATATCCAGCGGATAGGCCCCGGTCACGCCGGTCAGCGACAGGGATGCCGGCGTGTCGGCCTCGAAGGCGAGCGCGGTGTCGGATCGGTTGCGGAACAGCGTGGCGGGATTGGCGCCGCCCGCGGCATAGAGCTCGGGCAGCGCATCGCCGTCGCAATCGAAGGCGGCCACGCCGCCGCCCACGAAATGCTCCCACCCGCCGTCATAGACATGCGGCGCGATCTCGACGGGCTCGAAGCGGGGCACGGCGGGATCGGCCAGCGCCATGCCGGGCAGAAGCAGCAGGAGTAGCAGGATCGGCGCCTCACGCGGCATGGACGGCCCCCTGTTCGCGGATCTTGAGGATCGAGACCATCTCGATCCCGTGCGCGGCGGCGCCCTTGGCCCACATCGTCTCGTCGAGGTTGCGCACGGTGATGCCGGGCATCGGCGCGTCGACCCGCACGGTGTTGCGGCGGAACGCCTCGAGCATGAGGCCGGGATAGGGCGGATCGAAGGGCGGGCGCGAGCGGGCGATGACGATATGCTCGGGGTCGAACAGGTTGACGAGGTTGGCCAGCGCGACGCCCAGCACCTGGGCGGCGCGTTCGATCACTTCGTGGGCCAGCGTATCGCCCTGCCGCGCGGCCTCCAGGATCGCGGGGATCGAACTGGGCCCCTCGCCCGGCCGCCCGGTCGCAGCGTCGCGCACCATGGCGTAATCACCGACATAGGCCTCGAGACAGCCGCGCTGCCCGCATTGGCAGACGGCGCCGCCGATCTGCACCTTGGTATGCCCGAACTCGGCCCCGCAGCCGCGCTCGCCGCGATAGAGCTCGCCATCCAGCACGATGCCCATGCCGACGCCATGCTCGATCGTGACGACGAGGAAGTTGCGCAGGCCCCGCCCGGCGCCGAACAGGTGCTCGGCCTTGGCCACGAGGTTGGCATCGTTGTCGATGAAGGTCGGGCACGGCAGGAATTCGCGGAAGAGCGGCGCGAAATCGACGTTGCGCTCGATCACCGAGGATGACCAGTGCATGAACCCCGTCGCGCCGTTGAGGAAGCCCGGCATCCCCAGCACCACGCCCGCGATCCGCTCGAGCGGCAGGCCCACGCTGTCGCAGGCGGCCTGAAGTGCGCGGCGCACCTCGCGCAGCAGATGGGCGGCGTGCAGGCGCGAGGCGGGCAGCGGCGCGGCGTATGTGCCGATCTCGATACCCTGGCCATCGACGATCATCACCAGGATCGCGTGGCGCGCGATCTTCATACCGGCCACATGGAACGCGCCGCCGTCGATCTTCAGCATGATCCGGGGCCGCCCGCGCTGGACGGTATCGCTCGGCGCGCGCTCCACCTCGCGGATGAAGCCCGCCTTCAGCAGCGCGGTGCAGGCGGCGGTGATTGTGGCGGGGCTGCTGTCGAGCGCGCGGGCGATATCGGTGCGGGAGATCTCGCCCGCCGTGCGGATGCATTGCAGCACGCGCAGCTGCGTCGTCCCGCGCGCATCCAGCCCGCCCAGCCCCGGCCAGTTCGCCACCCGATCCGCCACGGTGAATCACCTCTCCTCCCCGCCTGTCCCGAGGGATAGCATTGACCGCGCCGCGCGAGAAAAATAAATTTGCTCGCTGAAATAATCGTGCAAGATGCGGGGGTCAGCGCCGATTCGACCGAGTCGTCGGCCGCTTGCACACGGGAAAACAGGGAGGACATCCATGAAACTCTTCGCAACAGCCGCCATCGCCGCGTTTATGGGCACCGGCGCCTACGCGCAGACGGTCGGCGTGAGCTGGTCGAACTTCCAGGAGGAACGCTGGAAGACTGACGAGGCCGCCATCGTCGCCGCGCTCGATGCGGCCGGCGCCGAATACATCTCGGCCGACGCGCAATCCTCGTCGTCCAAGCAGCTTTCCGACGTGGAATCGCTGATGGCGCAGGGCGTCGACGTGCTGATCATCCTCGCGCAGGATACCCAGGCCGTGATCCCCGCCGTCGAGGCTGCGGCGAACGAGGGCATCCCGGTCATCGCCTATGACCGCCTGATCGAGGATCCGCGCGCCTTCTACCTGACCTTCGACAACGTCGAGGTCGGCCGCATGCAGGCCCGCGCCGTGCTCGAAGCCGCGCCGGAAGGCAATTACGTGATGATCAAGGGCTCGCCCACCGATCCCAACGCCGACTTCCTGCGCGGCGGCCAGCAGGAAGTCCTGCAAGAGGCGATCGACAGCGGCAAGATCAACATCGTGGGCGAGGCCTATACCGATGGCTGGCTGCCCGCCAACGCCCAGCGCAACATGGAGCAGATCCTCACCAGCCAGGACAACAACGTCGATGCCGTCGTCGCCTCGAATGACGGCACGGCCGGCGGCGTCGTCGCGGCGCTGACCGCGCAGGGCATGGAAGGCATCCCGGTCTCGGGCCAGGATGGCGACCACGCGGCGCTCAACCGCATCGCCCGCGGCACGCAGACGGTTTCCGTCTGGAAGGATGCGCGCGAGCTGGGCAAGCGCGCCGGCGAGATCGCCGTGGAACTGGCGAACGGCACCGCGATGGAAGACATCGAGGGTGCCTCCGAGTGGACATCGCCCGCCGGCACCACGCTGATCGCCCAGTTCCTGGAGCCGGTTCCGGTGACGGCCGAGAACCTCTCGGTCGTGGTCGATGCCGGCTGGATCGAGAAGGATGCACTGTGCCAGGGCGTCACCGACGGCCCGGCCCCCTGCAACTGATCCATAGCCGATCCCAGGCGGCCCCTGCCCTCGCGGCGGGGGCCGCCCCACATTCGAGATTCCGAGGTCACCATGGCAGAGGCCACCGCCTCCGGCGCGTCGACCGGGCGCAAGAGCATCATCCGCAAACTTGAATTCGACACCCGCCTCCTGGGCATGGTGGGCGCGTTCGTGCTGGTCTGCATCGTGTTCAACCTGCTCACCGACGGCCGTTTCCTGACGCCCCGCAACGTCTTCAACCTCACGATCCAGACCGTCTCGGTCGCCATCATGGCGACCGGCATGGTCTTCGTGATCGTCACCCGGCATATCGACCTCAGCGTCGGCGCGCTGCTGGCCACCTGTTCGGCGATGATGGCGATCACCCAGACGCAGTTCCTGCCCGGCCTCGGCATCGGCTACAACACGCCGCTGGTCGCGCCCATCGCGATCGTGGTCGGCCTGGTCACCGGCGCCGCGATCGGCGCCTTCCATGGCTGGCTGATCGGCTATCTCACCATCCCGGCCTTCATCGTCACGCTGGGCGGCCTGCTCGTCTGGCGCAACGTGGCCTGGTATCTCACCGACGGGCAGACGATCGGCCCGCTCGACGACACGTTCCAGATGCTCGGCGGCATCGGCGGCACGATGGGCGAGACGGGCAGCTGGATCTTCGGGCTGATCTGCGTGCTGGCCGCCTGCGTGGCGATCTGGCAATCGCGCCGCGCCCGCATCCGCCACGACTTCCCGGTCAAGCCGGTCTGGGCCGAGGCGGTGCTGATGGCGCTGGCCGCCGCGCTGATCCTGGGCTTCGTCGCCACGCTGAACGCCTATGAAGTGCCCGACCGGGTGCTCGCGCGCAGCTTCGAGGATCGCGGCCTCGAGATGCCCGAGGGCTATTCGGTGGGCTACGGCATCCCCTATTCGGTGCTGATCCTGATCGCCGTGGCCGTGGTGATGACGCTGGTCGCCCGGCGCACGCGGCTCGGCCGCTACATCTTTGCCGCCGGCGGCAACCCCGACGCGGCCGAATTGTCGGGCATCAACACGCGGATGCTGACGGTGAAGGTCTTCACCATCATGGGCGTGCTCTGCGCGCTGGCGGCGCTGGTCGCCTCGGCGCGGCTGTCGTTCCATTCCAACGATATCGGCACGCTCGACGAGCTGCGCGTGATCGCCGCCGCGGTGATCGGCGGCACCGCCCTGTCGGGCGGGATCGGCACGATCTATGGCGCCATCCTCGGCGCGCTGATCATGCAGTCGCTGCAATCGGGCATGGCGATGGTGGGCGTCGATGCGCCGTTCCAGAACATCGTCGTGGGTGGCGTTCTGGTGCTGGCCGTGCTGCTCGACATCATCTACCGCAAGCGCACGGGAGACGCATGATGGCTGACAGAACCGGCCCCCCGCTCGTGGAAATGCGCGATGTCTCGGTCTCGTTCGGCGGGGTCAAGGCGGTCGATCACGTCACCGTCGATCTCTATCCCGGCGAGGTCGTGGGGCTGCTCGGCCATAACGGCGCGGGCAAGTCCACGCTCATCAAGTGCCTCTCGGGCGCCTACCGGATGGATTCCGGCGAGATTTTGATCGACGGCGAGAAGGTGGAGGTGAACAACCCCCGCGACGCCCGCCGCCACAATATCGAGACGATCTACCAGACGCTCGCCCTGGCCGACAATCTCGATGCCGCGTCGAACCTGTTCCTGGGGCGCGAGCTGATCTCGCCGCTGGGCTTCGTCGACGATGCGCGCATGGAGGCCGAGACGCGCAAGATCATGGGGCGGCTCAATTCCAACTTCAAGAACTTCAAGGATCCGGTGAAGGCGCTGTCGGGCGGGCAGCGGCAATCGGTGGCCATCGCCCGCGCCGTCTATTTCAACGCCCGCATCCTGATCATGGATGAGCCCACCGCCGCGCTCGGCCCCCAGGAAACGCGCATGGTGGCCGAGCTGATCAACCAGCTCAAGGAACAGGGGATCGGCATCTTCCTGATCGAGCATGACGTGCATTCCGTGATGGATTTGTGCGACCGCGCCTCGGTGATGAAGAACGGCAAGCTGGTGGGCACGGTGAACGTGAACGAGGTGACCGACGAGGATATCCTCGGCATGATCATCCTCGGCAAGCAGCCCGGTGAGCAGAACGGCGAACAGAACGGCGCGGCGCCCGAACCCGCGCCAAGCGGGGCGGAGGCCTGAGCGCATGCGCGGCGGCCCGATGATGCGGCGCCTCGGCCTGCCTCTCCTCGCCGCCGCCGCCTTCGCCGCGCCGGGCCTGGCGCTCGATCTCGGCCCGCGCCCCACCTTCCCCGAGCCCGACATGGCACGGGTGGAGCTGGGCCAACTGCTGTTCTACGACCCGATCCTGTCGGGCAACCGCAGCGTCAGCTGCGCCACCTGCCATCACCCCGATCACGGCACGTCGGATGGCGTGTCGCTGGCGCTCGGCGATGGCGGCATCGGTCTGGGCCCCGAGCGGCATATCGGCGCCGACAACCCGCCCGAGCAGCGCATCCCGCGCAACGCGCCGGGCCTGTGGAACCTGGGCGCGGCCGAGTTCGACCGCTTCTTCCACGACGGCCGGCTCGAGGCCGATCCCGCCCAGCCCAACGGCATCCGCACGCCGCTGGGCGCCGACATGACGCTGGGCTTCGATTCCCCGCTCGCCGCGCAGGCGATGTTTCCGGTGCTCTCGGGCGACGAGATGGCCGGGCATTACTCCGAGAACGAGGTGAGCCGGCTTGTCCGCCAGGGCCTGCTGGCCCAGCCCGGCGGCGCCTGGGATGCGATCGCGGCGCGGGTGGCGGCGATCCCGGAATACCGCGACCGGTTCGATGCGGCGCTGCCGGGCGAAGACATCACCTTCACTGCCATCGCCAACGTCATCGCGGATTTCATCGCCTTCGAATGGCGCGCCGACGATGCGCCCTTCGACCGCGCCATGGCGGGAGGCCCGCCCCTGCCGCCCCAGGCGCAGGCGGGGCAGGATCTGTTCTACGGCAGCGCGGGCTGTGCCGACTGCCATGCCGGCTGGCTGCAGACGGATCACGATTTCCACGCGATCGCGGTGCCGCAATTCGGCCCCGGCAAGGCCGCCCGGTTCGAGAACCACCGCCGCGACGAGGGCCGCATCCGGGTGACGGGCGACCCCGCCGATGCCTTCGCCTTCCGCACGCCCTCGCTGCGCAACGTGACGCTGACGGCGCCCTACGGCCATACCGGCGCCTTCCCGACGCTCGAGGCGATGATCCGGCACCATGCCGATCCCGTCGCCTCGCTGCGGGGCTATGATCTGGGCCAAGCGATCCTGCCCGATTTCCCCGGCGTGCAGGACGACGTGGTGCTCGCCTCGGCGACAGAGGTGGACGCCATCGCCGCAGCGAACGAACTGGCCCCGTCGGCCCTGATGGATGACGAGATCGCTCAGCTCGTCGCCTTCCTGCACGCGCTGGAAGACCCCGTCGAGCGGCTGGGCGTGCCCGACGCGGTGCCCAGCGGCCTGCCCGTCACCGGCCAGTAACGGGCCCTTAGCTGATCCAGACGTGCGCTGACGCGCGCTCTTTCCTCTCGTTGTCGGGCTTGCGCCCTCCGCCTCGGGGCGCCGACTCGCCCTCACGGCGAGTGCTGCATTTCCTGCAGCACTTCGCTGCAAAATCAGCGCAAGACAGTAACGCCGCGCTGCAGCAGGCTGACCGGGCGATTCACCCGCGCAGCCCTCGCGGCCGCGCCTGGCACCATGACGAAGGATACCTGTCCCATGACCTCCACGCCTCTTTCCCGCCGCGGATTCCTCAGGGGGAGCGCCGCCCTCGCCGGGGCCGGCGCGCTGTCGACCCTCGCGCAGCCCGGTTTCGCCGCGGGCGAGAACCTGACCGTCGGCTTCATCTATGTCGGTCCGAAAGACGATTTCGGCTACAACCAGGCCCATGCCGAGGGCGCCGCGGCGGTGAAGGCGATCGAGGGCGTGACCGTCGTCGAGGAAGAGAACGTGGCCGAGACGATCGACGTGCAGAAGTCGATGGAATCGATGATCAATTTCGACGGCGCGACGCTGCTCTTCCCCACCTCGTTCGGCTATTTCGACCCGCATATCCTGGCCATCGCGCCGAAATATCCCGAACTGCGCTTCCAGCATTGCGGCGGGCTGTGGCAGGAAGGCGTGCACCCCGAGAACGTGGGCAGCTATTTCGGCTATATCGGCATGGGGCAATACCTCAACGGCATCACCGCTGGCCATGCCACCAAGACCAAGAAGATCGGCTTCGTCGCTGCGAAACCGATCCCGCAGGTGCTGCTCAACATCAACTCCTACCTGCTCGGCGCGCGGTCGGTCGATCCGACCATCACCTGCCAGGTGATCTTCACCGGCGAATGGTCGCTCGCGGTGAAGGAGGCCGAGGCGACGAATGCGCTGGCCGATGCGGGCTGCGATGTCGTCACCTGTCACGTGGACGGGCCCAAGGTGGTGATGGAGACGGGCGCCGCGCGCGGCATGTATCTCAACGGCTATCACGCCGACCAGTCGTCGCTCGCGCCCGAGATGTACCTGACCGGGGCCGAGTGGAACTGGGCTTCCGTCTATGAAGACATGGTCCGCACCACGATGGCCGGCGGCACGATCGACAATTTCGTGCGCGGCGGTCTGGCCGAGAACTTCATCAAGATGTCGCCGCTCGGGCCCGCCGTGTCGGACGCGGCGCGCAACCAGTTCGAAGCGACGGCCGCCGCGATCCGCAAGGGCGGTTTCGCGGCCATCGCCGGCCCGCTGAAGGACAACCGCGGCAACGTGATCGCGACCGAGGGCCAGGCCTTCGAGGAAAGCGACGTGGCGCTCGAGAGCATGGACTACCTCGTCGAGGGAGTCGTCGGCTCGACCTCCTGACATGGCTTTGGCGGATCAGATCGCGGGGGGCGGGGCGCGTCCGGGGCTGATGGCCCCGGACGGCTGGCTCGCCGCGCTGGCGCGCCGGTCCGAGGCGGTGGCGGTGCCGCTGGCCGCGCTGATCGCCGGGCTGGCCGTGTTCGGCCTGTTCCTGGCGAGCCAGGGCAAGTCACCGGCGGAGTTCTACGCGCTGGTCTACAAGGCCGGCTTCGGCACCTCGTTTTCCTGGCAGAACACGCTGGCGCGCGCCGCGCCGCTGCTGCTGGCGGCGCTCTGCGTAGCCCTGCCGGCGCGGCTGGGCCTTGTGGTGATCGGCGGCGAGGGCGCGATCGTGCTGGGCGGAGTGGCCTGCGGCGCGCTGGCCGGGGCGCTTTCCGACCTGTCCGGCGCGCTGGCCATCCCGCTCATGGCCGCGGCCGGCGCGCTGGCGGGCGCGCTGTGGATCGGAGCCGTCGGCGCGCTGCGCCACTATCGCGGCGTGAACGAGACGATCGCCAGCCTGCTGATGGCCTATATCGCCATCGCGCTGATGAACCACCTCGTCGAGGGGCCGATGCGCGACCCGGCGAGCCTGAACAAGCCCTCGACCGCGCCCCTGGCCGAGCAGTTGAGGATCGGCAACATCCCGGGCTGGGATGTGCATTGGGGCCTGGTCATCGGCATCCTGGGCTGCGTGCTGGCCTGGGTGCTGATCGAGCGCACGACCTGGGGCTTCGCGGCCCGCGTCGCCGGCGGCAACGTGCGCGCGGCGCAGGTGCAGGGCCTGCCGGTGGGAAGGCTGATCGTGGGCTTCACCGCGCTCGGCGGCGCCTTTGCGGGGCTTGCGGGCGTGTTCGAGGTGGCCGCCGTGCACGGCGCGGCCAATGCCTCGCTGGCCACCGGCTATGGCTATACCGGCATCCTCGTCGCCTTCCTCGCGCGGCACAACCCGCTCGCCATCATCCCCGTCGCGATCCTGCTGGCGGGGTTCGAGGCTTCGTCGGGCCTCGTCCAGCGGCGGATGGACCTGCCCGATGCCACGGTGCTGGTGCTGCAGGGCTTTGTCTTCGTGGCGATCCTCGTCTCGGAGGCGCTCTATGGCCGGCTGCGCATCTTCGCGCCCGAACGCTGGGGCAACGGCAAATGAGGGGCACGCAATGAGCGAAGGCGATATCGGGCTCTGGGCGATCCCCATCGCCATCCTGGGCGGGGCGATCCGCGTCTCGACGCCGTTCCTGTTCGTGTCGCTCGGCGAGGTGCTGACCGAGAGGTCGGGGCGCATCAATCTGGGCCTCGAGGGCACGCTCGTCTTCGGGGCGATGGCGGGCTACGCGGTGGCCTTCCTCACAGGATCGCCCTGGGCGGGCGTGCTGGCGGCGGCGGCGGCGGGCAGCGCCTTCGGCCTGTTCCACGGGCTGCTCTGCTCGATACCGCGCGTGAACGACATCGCCATCGGCATCGCGCTGATGCTGCTGGGGATGGGGCTGGCCTTCTATTTCGGCAAGCCCTTCATCCAGCCCGTCGCGCCCGACCTGCCGGCGATCGAGTTCGGCGCCTGGTCGGATCTGCCGCAGGTCCGCGCGGCCTTGCGGGTGAACGTGCTGTTCCTGATCGGCATCGCAGCGGCGCTCGCGCTGTGGTGGATGCTGCGCGCCACGCGGATCGGGCTGCTGATCCGCGTCGTCGGCGATTCCACCGAAGCCGCGCGCGCCATGGGGCTGCGACCCGCCGTGATCCGCACGCTTGCCACCGCCGCCGGTGGGGCCTTCGCGGGCGTGGGCGGCGCCTACCTGTCGCTCTTCTATCCGGGCAGCTGGAACGAGGGGCTTTCCTCGGGCCAGGGCCTGATGGCCGTGGCCCTGGTGATCTTCGCGCGCTGGAACCCGATCGCCTGCTTCTGGGCGGCGATCCTCTTCGGCGGCGCCGGCGCGCTGGGCCCGGCGCTGCAATCGGTGGGCGTCTCGGAAGGCTATTACCTGTTCTACGCCGCGCCCTACGTGCTGACGCTGGGCGTGCTGATCGCCACATCCTCGCCCACGCGCGCCATGACCGGCGCGCCGGGCGAACTATCCATCACCAAATAGGAGAATGCCATGAACGGCTTGGGCGGCCTGAACAAATCCCCTGACGGCGTCGTGATCGGCATGGTCCAGCTGCAGCTGCCGCTGGTCGAGACCCGCGCCGACCTCGCCGCACAGACCGACCGGATCGTCGAGATGGTGGGCAAGGCGCGGCGCAACATGGCGGGGATGGATCTGGTGGTCTTCCCCGAATACGCGCTGCACGGCCTGTCGATGGATACCAACCCCGAGATCATGTGCAGCATCGACGGCCCCGAGGTTGCCGCCTTCCGCCAGGCCTGCATCGACAACGACATCTGGGGCTGCTTCTCGATCATGGAGCACAATCCCGGCGGCATGCCCTACAATACCGGCATCGTCATCGACAATACGGGCGCGCTGAAGCTCTATTACCGCAAGCTGCACCCCTGGGTGCCGGTCGAGCCGTGGGAACCGGGCGACCGGGGCATCCCGGTGATCGACGGGCCGAAGGGCTGCAAGCTGAGCCTCATCATCTGCCATGACGGCATGTTCCCCGAAATGGCGCGCGAGGCGGCCTACAAGGGCGCCGAGATCATGCTGCGCACGGCCGGCTATACCGCGCCGATCCGCGAGGCCTGGCGCTTCACCAACCAGGCCAACGCGTTCTGCAACCTGATGATCACCGCCAATGTCTGCATGTGCGGCTCGGACGGCACGTTCGACAGCATGGGCGAGGGCATGATCGTGAATTTCGACGGCACGATCCTGGCCCACGGCACATCGGGCCGCGCCGACGAGATCGTCACCGCCGAGGTCCGCCCCGACCTGGTGCGCGAGGCGCGCCGCCACTGGGGGGTGGAGAACAACATCTACCAGTTCGGCCATCGCGGCTATGTCGCGGTGAAGGGCGGCGCGCAGGATTGCCCCTACAGCTACATGACCGATCTCGCCGCGGGCCGCTACCGGCTGCCCTGGGAAGACGAGGTGATCGTCACCGACGGCACGTCGTGCAGGTTTCCCGCGCCCACGCGCCTCTACGGCGAAACCGCGAAGGAGGCCGCGGAATGAAGGATACGGCCGATACCCGCACTGTGGGCTCGACGCCCTATGCCTGGCCATGGAACGGCGATCTGCGCCCGGCCAACACGGCGCTGATCATCATCGACATGCAGACGGATTTCTGCGGCAAGGGCGGCTATGTCGACGCGATGGGCTATGACCTCTCGCTCACCCGCGCGCCGATCGAGCCGATCTCCCGCGTGCTTTCCGCGATGCGCGCCGGCGGCTACCACATCATCCACACCCGCGAGGGCCACCGCCCCGACCTCAGCGACCTGCCCGCCAACAAGCGCTGGCGCTCGCAGCAGATCGGCGCGGGGATCGGCGATCCCGGCCCCTGCGGCCGCATCCTCGTGCGGGGCGAGCCGGGCTGGGACATCATCGAGGAACTCTACCCCGAACCCGGCGAGATCATCATCGACAAGCCCGGCAAGGGCAGCTTCTGCGCCACCGACCTGGAACTGATCCTGCGCACGCGCGGCATCGACAACCTGGTCATCTGCGGCATCACCACCGATGTCTGCGTCTCCACCACGATGCGTGAGGCCAACGATCGCGGCTTCGAATGCCTCGTCCTCGCGGATTGCTGCGGTGCGACCGATCCGGCCAACCACGAGGCCGCGCTCAACATGGTCAAGATGCAGGGCGGCGTGTTCGGCGCCGTGGCCGACAGCACCGCCCTGATCGCGGCGCTCGCATGAGCGGGCCGGGCCACCTGGAGGCCGGCGCGCTGGGGGTCGAGACCGTCGGCATGACGATGCGCTTCGGCGCCTTCACCGCGCTCGATCACGTGTCGATCCATGTCCGCCCCGGCACGTTCCACGCGCTCCTGGGCGAGAACGGGGCGGGCAAGTCGACGCTGGTCAAGTGCATGATGGGCTTCTACCGCGCCACGTCGGGGCAGATGAAGGTGGATGGCAGGCAAGCCGATGTGCCCGATCCCAAGGCCGCGCAGGGCTACGGGCTGGGCATGGTCTACCAGCATTTCACCCTCGTCCCCTCGCTCACCGCGGCCGAGAACCTCGTCATCAGCCGCGAGGATGCGCCGGCGGTGATCGACTGGCGCGCCGAGAAGGCCAAGCTGGAAGCCTTCATGGCGAAGATGCCGTTCCGCGTGCCGCTCGACCAGCCGGTGCGCGCGCTCTCGGCGGGCGAGAAGCAGAAGCTGGAGATCCTCAAGCAGCTCTATCTCGGCCTGCGCTTCCTGATCCTCGACGAGCCGACTTCGGTGCTGACCCCAGATGAGGCCGACGAGGTGCTGGGCCACGTCAAGGCGCTGTGCCGCGACGGGCGGATCACGGTGCTGATGATCACCCACAAGTTCCGCGAGGTGACCGCGTTTGCCGACGAGGTCTCGGTGCTGCGGCACGGGCGGCTGGTGGGCTCGGGCAAGGTGGCCGATCTCACCCATGCCGACATGGCGCGCATGATGATGGGCGAGGAAACCCTGCCCGATCCCGCCCCGCGCACGGGCGAGCCGGGCGCGCCCGTCCTCTCGCTCAGCGGCATCCGCGCGGCGGATCGCTCGGGCCTGAAGGAGATCGCGATCGACGCGCTGGACGTGCGCGCGGGCGAGATCGTGGGCATTGCCGGCATCTCTGGCAACGGCCAGATGGAGCTGATGGAGGTGCTGACCGGCCAGCGCCCGCTCCATGCCGGCGAGGTGCGCGTGAAGGGCGCGCCCTACGGCGCCACAAGGCAGGAGGCCCGCGCCAGGGGCGTGCGCTACCTGCCCGAGGAACCGCTGCACAATGCCTGCGCCCCGCGCATGAGCGTGGCCGAGAATATCGGCTTCCGCAGCTTCGACATGAACGGCAGCGGCACCCGGTTCTGGCTGTCGAAGCGCGAGATGCGCGAGCGCGCGGCGGGGCTGGTTGCCGCGTTCAAGGTGCGCGCCGCCTCGCTCGACGCGCCGATCGCGGCGCTCTCGGGCGGCAATGTGCAGCGCGCGGTTCTGGCGCGCGAGCTGACGGGCGCGGTCGATCTGCTGGTGATCTCCAACCCGTGCTTCGGGCTCGACTTCACCGCCGTGGCCGAGATCCGCGCGCGCATCATGGCGGCGCGCAATGCCGGCGCCGCGGTGCTGCTGATGTCGGAGGATCTCGACGAGGTGCTGGAACTGGCCGACCGCGTGCTGGTCATGTCGGAGGGCCGCATCGCCTATGCCCGGCCGGCGGCCGAGGCCGACCTGGCCGAGATCGGCCACCACATGGGCGGGCATGCCTGATGGAGGAAGTCTCCGAACGCGTCGAGATCGGGGGTGCCCTGCCCTTCCCCTTCCGCTTCGATCCCGCGCGCAGCGCGCTGATCGTGATCGACATGCAGCGCGATTTTATCGAGCCGGGCGGCTTCGGCGCCGCGCTCGGCAACGATGTGGAGCCATTGCGCCGCATCGTGCCGACCACCGCGCGGCTCATCGCCGCCGCGCGCGCCGCGGGGCTGCCCGTAATTCATACCCGCGAATGCCACCTGCCCGACCTGTCGGATTGCCCGCCCGCCAAGCGCGAAAGGGGCTCGCCCGCGCTCAGGATCGGCGATCAGGGCGCGATGGGCCGCATCCTGATCGCGGGCGAGCCGGGCACCGAGATCGTCGCCGATCTCGCCCCCGCGCCGGGCGAGATCGTGATCGACAAGCCCGGCAAGGGCGCCTTCCATGCCACGCCGCTCGCCGATCACCTGGCCCGGCTGGGCACCCGCAGCCTGTTCTTCGCCGGGGTCACCACCGAGGTCTGCGTGCAGACGACGATGCGCGAGGCCAACGATCGCGGCTTCGAATGCTGCCTCGCCGAGGACGCGACCGAGAGCTACTTCCCCGCCTTCAAGGCCGCCACGCTCGAGATGATCCGCGCCCAGGGCGCGATCGTGGGCTGGACGGCGCGGGTGGACGAGATCGCGGCGGCGCTCGATGTCTGACGCGGCGCCCCTGCACCTGGCTGGGCTGATCGCCGGCGGCTGGCGCGAGTGCGATTTCGCGCCGTTCCGCGAGGGCGTCGAGATCTGCGAGCTGCGCAACGGCGCGCCCGCTGTGGCGCTGCTGCGCTATGCGCCCGGCGCCTCGGTGCCGCGCCACCTCCATACCGGGCTCGAGACGATCCTGGTGCTCGAGGGCGTGCAGAGCGACGAGCGCGGCGACTATGCCGCCGGCGCTCTGATCCTCAACCCCGAGGGCAGCGAGCATTCGGTCTGGTCGGGGCCGGGCTGCGTGGTGCTGATCCAGTGGGAACGCCCCGTCCAATTCGTGCAGCCCGGCGCCTGAGCCTTACGACGCCGTCGCGCGCTGCCGCTCCAGGAAGGCGCGCCAGCCGCCCAGCCGGGTGATATCCTCCGCGCCCTGCACGCCCGCCGCCTCGACGAGGAAACCATGCACCGGCGTGCCATCCTCCAGCTCCACCGTGCCGATCGAGAGCGGCGCGGGGATGCCCTGCAGGAAGCCGCCCAGCTCGGCGCGCGGCACGTCCCAGATCTCAAGCTCGATCCTTGCGCCGTTCTCGGCGCGCAGCAGGCCCGGCCGGAACGGCGGCCCGCCAGCCAGCGCATAGAGCCGGTAGCCCGGCGCCGTGCGCGCCCGCCGCGCGAAACTGGCCCCGCGCGAGGTGAGCTCGCCATTCAGCGGAAGGCCCGACATGTGCGCGCCGCAGACGGCGAGCGGCACCGTGTCGGGGGCGGCAGCCGGGCCGGCCAAGGCGCCCTGCGCCTCGCCCTCGAAGAGCCGCGCGACCGAGGCGGCCAGCGCATCGTCGCCGCTGCGCGCCAAGAGCGTGACCGAGCCGGGCCGCCCGTCGCGCCGCGGCGCGGTGGGCACGGCGATGCCGCACATGTCGAGCAGGTTCACGAAGTTGGTATAGGTGCCGAGGTTGGAATTGGGTTGCACCGGATCGGCCTCGAGATCGGCGAGCGTGTAGAAGGTGGGGATCGTCGGCACGCAAAGCAGGTCGATCCCCGCAAGCGCCTGTTCCGCGATCCGCTCCAGCTCCTTCAAACGGTAGAACCCGCGGAAGGCGTCGGCGGCCGACAGCCCCCGCGCCACGCCGATGATCTGCGCGGTGACGGGATGCAGCGCCTGCGGGTCGCGCGCCATCAGCTCTTCGACCACGGTGTAGCGCTCGGCCACCCAGGCGCCATCGTAGAGCATCGCGGCCACGTCGTAGAGCGGCGTGAAGTCGATCTCGGCGATCTGCGCCCCGGCGGCGCGCAGCGTCTTGAGCGCGGCGTCGAACATCTCTGCCTGCGCGGTGTCGCCGAAGAATTGCCGCGTCGCGGCATCGGGCACGCCGATCCGCGGGGCAGCGGGCGCGGGGCCCAGCGCGCCGGCCAGGATGCGGCGCGAATAGGCATCGGCGGGATCATGGGCGCAGGCCACCTCGAACGCGGCGAAGGCATCGCCGACATTGGCCGCGAAGATCGAGATCGTGTCGAGCGTGCGGCAGGCCGGCACCACGCCGCTTGCCGACAGCGCGCCGAGGCTGGGCTTCAGCCCGACGATCCCGTTCAGCGCCGCCGGCACCCGGCCCGACCCGGCCGTATCGGTGCCCAGAGAGAAGGTTACCAGCCCGTGGCCCACCGCCACGCCCGACCCGCTCGACGATCCGCCCGGCACGATCTGCGGATCGAGCGCGTTGCGTGGCACGCCGTAGGGCGAGCGCACGCCGACGAGGCCGGTCGCGAACTGGTCGAGATTCGTCTTGCCGATCGGCAGCGCCCCGGCGGCGCGCAGCCGGGCGACGACGAAGGCATCCTCTCCGGGCGTGTAGGCATAGGCCGGGCAGGCCGCCGTGGTGGGCAGGCCGGCGACGTCGATATTGTCCTTCACCACGAAGGGCACGCCCCAGAGTGGCAGCTCCCCCGGCGCGCCCGGCAGCGCCTCGGCCTCGGCAACCACCTCGTCGAGCGGGCGCAGGGCGAGGAAGATCGCCGGATCGCCGACCGCCTCGATCCGGCGATAGACCTCGGCCAGAACCTCGGCCGGGCTGGTGCCCGCGGCATAGGCGGCGCGCAGGTTGGAAAGGGTGAAGGGCGTGTCTTGCAGCATGGGGCTTCCTTGGTACTGGTGTCAGGCGGCGGCGGCGGCGCGGGCGGGGGGCTGCGGGGCAGCCTCCACCAGGGCACGGGTATAGGCGTGGCGCGGGCTGGCCATCACCTCGGCGGCGGGGCCGCTGTCGATGATCTCGCCCGATTTCATCACCAGCACCTCGTCGCAGAGCAGGCGCACGACGTTGAGATCGTGGCTGACGAACAGGTACGACATGCCGAGCTTGGCGCGCAGGTCGACCAGCAGGTTGAGCACCAGCGCCTGGATCGACACGTCGAGCGCGGCGGTCGGCTCGTCGAGGATCAGCAGCTTTGGTTCCAGCGCGATGGCGCGCGCGATGCCCACCCGCGCCTTCTGCCCGCCTGAGAGTTGGTGCGGATAGCGGCTAAGCAGCGGCTGCGGCAGGCCCACCAGATCGGCAAGCTCGGCTACCCGCGCGCGCAACTTGCCCCGGCGCAGCCCGGCGATCCGCGCCAGCGGCTCGGCGATGGCCGAGGCGGCGGTGTCGCGCGGGTTGAGGCTGTCGGTCGCATCCTGGAAGACCATCTGGATATCGCGCCGCCGCGCATGGGTGGCGAAGCGCGCAGCCGGCGTCGCCGCGATATCCTGCCCGTCGAAGAGGATATTGCCCGACGAGGCATCCTGCAGCCGCGCGATCATCTCCGACGTGGTGGATTTGCCGCTGCCGGATTCGCCCACCAACCCCAGCGACTGGCCCGCGCGGATCTGGAACGAGATGCCCTTGACCGCCTGCACCGGCCCGACCTTGCCCCGGTAGGTCTTGACCAGGTTCACCACCTCCAGCAGCGGCCGGTCATGCACCACGTGCGGCAGTTCCGGCGTGCGTGCCTCGGGCGGCAGCAGGCCCCTTATCGAGGCGCCGATCCGCGGCGTGGCATCGACCAGCCGCCGCGTATAGAGGTGCTGCGGCGCCGAGAACAGGCGCTGCGGATCGCCCTGCTCGACGATCTCGCCATCCTTCATCACCACGATCCGGTCGCAATATTTCGACGCGAGCCCGAGGTCGTGGGTGATCAGCATCATGCTCATCCCACGCTCGGCGGTCAGATCGCGCACCAGATCCATCACCGCCTTCTGGGTGGTGATGTCGAGCCCCGTCGTCGGCTCGTCGGCGATCAGCAGGCGCGGGTTGCAGGCCAGCGCGATGGCGATGACCACGCGCTGGCACATCCCGCCCGACAGCTCGAACGAAAAGGCATCGTAGCGTGCCGCGGCATCGTTGATGCGCACCGTCTCGAGCGCCTTGATGGCCTTCTCGCGCGCGTCCTGGCGCGTCGCCTGGGCGTGGCGGATCAGCACGTCCTCTATCTGGTGGCCGACCTTGCGGATCGGGTTCAGCGCCGCGCGCGGGTTCTGGAAGATCATCGAGATCTCGCGCCCGCGGATATCGCGCATCGCCCGGTCGGCGGCGCGGCGCAGATCCATGCCGCCATAGCTCACCTCGCCGGTGCGGATTTCGCCGCCCGCATCGAGGATCCGCATCACCGCGTAGGAGGTGACGGACTTGCCCGATCCGCTCTCGCCCACGATGCCCAGCGTCTCGCCGCGGGCGATGTCGAACGAGATGCCGCACACCGCGTTCACCTCGCCCTTGCGGGTGCGGAACGCCACCGAGAGATCCTTGACCGACAGCATCGTTCAGGTCCTTTTCCGGGGATCGACGATGTCGCGCAGACCGTCGCCGAGCAGGTTGAAGGTGAAGACGGCGAGCATCAGCCAGAGGCCCGGGAACAGCGCCAGCCACCATTCGCCCGAGACGATGAAGTTCGCGCCCTCGGCGACCATGATCCCCCATTCCGGCGTCGGCGGCCGCACGCCCAGCCCGATGAACGACAGCCCCGCCGCGTTGAGGATCGCCCAGCCCAGGTTGAGCGAGACCTGCACCATCATCGGCGGCAGCGCGTTGGGGAAGATATGCACCGCCAGCACCCGCAGATCGCCGTTGCCCGCGATCCGCGCCGCCTGCGCGAAGCCGGCATGGCGGCGGATGTTCACCTCGGCGCGGACGAGCCGCGCATAGAAGGGGATGTTGATGATCGCGGTGGCATAGATGATGTTCTCGATCGTGTTGCCGAGCGCGGCCACCACGCCCATCGCCAGCACGAAGAGCGGGAAGGCCATGATCGTGTCGAGGCAGCGGTTCAGCACCGCGTCGATCCAGCCGCCCCAATAGCCCGCGATCGACCCCAGGACCGAGCCGATGGCGAAGCTCAGCGCCACCGCCGCGACCGAGATCGTGAGGTCCAGCCGTGTCGCCACGATCACCCGCGAGAACACGTCGCGCCCCACGCTGTCGGTGCCGAACCAGTGATCCCACGAGGGCGGCTCCAGCGCCCGCGCCGCGTTCGAGGCGAGCGGATCGAAGGGCACCAGCAGCGGCCCGAAGATCGCGCAGCCCAGGAAGAAGGCGAGCATCGCGAAGGCGATCAGCGTGACGGGGTTGTCGCGCAGCACATAGGCGATGTGGCCGAGCGCGGTGTCGCCACGGCGCTTCGCGGGCGCGGCGGTTGCCGCAGGAGCGGTTGCGGTGCCGTCGGCCATGTCAGGACAATCCGATACGCGGGTCGATCAGCGCATAGGCGATGTCGATCAGCAGGTTGAGCAGAACGAAGAGCAGCGCCATGGCCAGCACGAAGCCCTGCACGGCGGCGTAATCCGAGACGACCAGCGCCTCCACCGCGTAAGAGCCGATGCCGGGCCAGGCGAATACCTTCTCGACCAGCACGTTGGCACCCAGCGTGAACGAGAACACCATGCCGAGCGTCGTGACGACCGGCAGCAGCGCGTTGCGCAGCGCGTAGCCGTAGAGCACCTTGCGCCGGCCCAGCCCCGCCGCGCGGGCGGTGCGCACGAAATCCGCCGACAGCGCCGACAGCATCGCCGCCCGCGTCATCCGCGCGATCGGCGCCAGCGTGAAGAGCGCGAGCGTCGTGGCCGGCAAGACGAGCTGCTTCAACGCGCCCAGCCAGGTCGCGAAATCGCCCGCGATGGCCGCGTCGATCAGGTAGAAGCCGGTGACATGCGGCGGCTCGATATAGATGAAATCCAGCCGGCCCAGCGGCGAGGGGGCGATGCCGGCGAGGTAGTAGAAGACATAGATCAGCACGATGCCGGTGAAGAAAGTGGGCATCGACACGCCAGCCGTCACCAGCACGCGGCACAGGTGATCCACCCAGGTGCCGGGCCGCGTCGCCGCCAGAACGCCCAGCGGCACCGCCACGGCGCACGACAGCAGCAAAGCGCAGAGCGTGAGCTCCAGCGAGGCGGGCAGCCGCGCGGCGAGATCGGCGGCGACGGGCTGGCCGGTCGAGATAGCGGTGCCGAAATCGCCGCGCGCCAGGTCGCCCACATAGAGGAAGAACTGCTGGATCAGCGGCTTGTCGAGGCCCAGCGCCTCGCGGATCTCGGCAATCGAGGCCGCATCCGCCGCCGGCCCCGCGAAATACGCCGCCGGATCGCCGGGCAGCGCACGCGTCAGCAGGAAGGAGATCACGACGACCCCCGCCACGACCGGCAGAGCCTGGGCCACCCGGCCCAGGATCATCCGGCCCCGCCCCCCCGAAGTCACGCCGAGGCGTCCTTCAGGGGCCGCACGTCGAGCTGGCGGTGGAACCAGAATTCATAGCCCGAGGCGCCGTTCATCGCCACGTTGAGCGCCGGCTGCCACAGCGGGATGCGCGGCAGATCCTCGAAGGCGATCTCGAACATGCGCTTGATGGCGGGGGCGTAGTCGGGATCGTCCATCGCCATGTGCAGCGTCTTGTCGACCAGCGCCTCGATCTCGTCGTTGCGGTAATTGGACGAGTTGAAGAGGTGGCCGTCCTTGTAGGCCCAGAAGAAGTAGTAATCAGGCGTGTTGAGCCAGCCGCCGAAATTCTCCAGGTGCAGCGGCAGGCGCTTCTCGACCAGCGAGGCGGTGCGCCAGTTCGCGCCGGGGATCTTCTCGATCTCGGTCTTGATGCCGATCTCGGCAAAGGCCTCCTGCAGCAGCAGCGCCGTCGGCTCCATCCAGTCGGCCAGGTCGAGACTGATCGACAGCGGCACCTCGAACCCGTCGGGATAGGCCGAGGCGGCCATCAGCTCCTTCGCCTTGGCGAGATCGGTCATGTAGTGCGACTTGCGCGGCCAGGCGGTATCGTCGATCGCCGCCTCGCCGCCCCACATCGGCGCGCCCCGGCCATAGGCGGCGGTCTGGAAGATCGCCTCGTAGGGGATCGCATAGGCCAGCGCCTTGCGGACATTGGCATCCTGGAACGGCTCGAAGGCGAAGTTCGGGCACAGGCAGTGGATGCAGTTCTCGATCGGGGTGGAATAGACCTCGACCCCCTCCATCGCGTCGAGCTCGGTGGCATCCTTGTCGGGAATGTCGAACGACATCTGCACGTCGCCGCGTTCCACCAGCGCGCGGCGGGTGGCGGGGCTGGGCACTTCGCGCAGCACGACGCGGCGGATCGCGGGCAAGGGGCCGCCGACCCAATCGTCGTTCCGCTCGTAGACAAGCTGCTGGCCCTGCTGCCACGCCGCCACCTTGTAGGCGCCGGAACCGGCCGGCGTGGTGTGCAGGTATTCCATCGCCCAGGGATCATCCTCGGTGGCGTTCGCCTTGGCGAGCTCGGAATTGATCACGAAGGGCACCGGCACGGCGAGGTCCGGCAGGGTGAGCTTGGAGGGCCGGTCGAGCTTGACGACGAAGGTCTCGTCGTCCACCGCCTCGAACTGCTCAGGCCGTTCCAGCCCGCCCGCCTTCATCTGCACCGTGGGGAAGCCGCCCACCGAAACCGCGCGGTCGAACGACCATTTCACATCCGCCGCCGTCACCTTGCGGCCATCCCAGAACCTGGCCTCGGGCTTCAGCTTGAAGGTCATCGTCAGCCCGTCGTCCGAGATCTCCCAGCTTTCGGCCAGTTCGGGCTCGATTACCGAATAATCGTAGGAAAGCCCGCCCCCCGGCGCCGGCTTGGTGCCGAAGCTGACCAGCCGGTCGTAGCAGTTCACCGCCACCTGGTAGGAAGCGCGGTTGGTCCCGGTGCGGTGCAGGTCGAGCGAGTTGATCGTCTGCCCGGTTACGGTGACCAGCACGTCGCCGGCCGCCTGGGCGGGCATCGCGCGCAGGAACGGCAACATCGAGGCCCCCAGCGTCGCGCCGGAGAACTTGAGGAAATCTCTGCGGGTCTGGGTCGTCATCTGGAGCGTCCTTGTTCGGGTGAGCTGAAATCGCCCGAAGATTGGACTGGAGGTGCATTGCACGCAAATGCTATAAACTCAGATATGTGCTGCAATTCTTGCAGCGGTTAAAATTTGGGCAGGCGCCATGCGGCACCTCAAGATTTACGACATGATCGAGGCGGTGCACCGCGCCGGTTCGATCCGCAAGGCGGCCGAGGCCACCAACATCACCGCCTCTGCCCTGAACCGGCGCATCCAGGCTTTCGAAGAGGAATTCGGCTCCGAGATCTTCGAGCGCCTGCCGCGCGGCATGCGGCTCAACCCGGCGGGCGAGCTGCTGCTGCACCACATCCGCGTGCAGCGCCAGGATCTCTCGCGCGTGCATTCCCAGGTGGCCGATCTCTCGGGCGTGCGGCGCGGCCATGTGAAGATCGCCTGCTCCCAGGCGCTCCTGCCCTATTTCCTGCCGCGCCAGATCTCGATCTACCGGGCCGCATTTCCCGGCGTGACCTTCTCGGTCAACGTGCGCGACAGAATCCAGGCCGAGCGCGACTTGAGCAATTTCGAAAGCGACCTCGCGCTCGTCTTCGAACCGGCGCACATGGTGGATTTCGAGATCCTGCATGTCGTGCACCAGCCGATCATGGCGGTGATGGCGCGCGATCATCCGCTCGCCGGCCGGGCCGAGCTGCGGCTGCGCGAATGCCTCGATTACGATCTTGTCCTGCCCGCCGCGCGGTTCGGCGTGCGCGCCCTGCTCGACAGCGCGGCAGGCCGGATGGGCAGGCGGCTCGAGCCGGTGCTCGAGACCGAGTCGTTCGAGTTCGTGCGTCACTACGCGGGCTACGGCCAGTCGATCGGCTTCCAGATCCCCGTCGGCCTGAGCGAGGAAGAGCGCCCCGATCTCGCCTACGTGCCGATGGCCCTGCGCGACGTGGCCGGCGGCCAGCTCTATCTCGGCCACCTGCGCGGCCGCTCCCTGCCCGTCGCGGCACTGAAATTTGCAAGCCAGGTAGCCGCCGCCGTGCCAAGCTGAGCGGAAAGGCACGGGTAGGGGATCCCCCTACTCATGCGGCGGATGCGCAGATAACTTCCCTGACGGAGGAATCTGTATGCAACCAACGATCCCGCAGAAGAGCAGCATCATCTTCGGCTTTGATTCCGCGTGGACGGATGCCCCCAAAGCGCCAGGGGCGATCTGCGCCATCGCATTCGACGACCAGGGACTCGTCAGGTTTCACCGGCCAAGACACGTCTCCTTCAAAGAGGCTCGTGCGTACATCGAGGAGAAGCGTAGAGGCTACGCCTACAGCCTCGTCGCACTCGATCAACCCACGATCGTTCCCAAAAACAAGCGGAAGCTGGCGCCGCGCCGCCCGCCCGTGATCACGGCCAAATCGCGTAGATATAGAGGGCATAGCCCGCCAGCAGCACCGCGCCCTCCCAGCGCGCGATCCTCAGCCCCGTCCAGGCGAAGCCCACCAGCAGCACCGAGGCACCGATCATCACCAGCGCATCGAAGCTCACGATCTCGGCCGGCACGGCGCCGGGCGCGATCAGCGCGGTGAAGCCGCCGATGCCGAGGATGTTGTAGATGTTGGAGCCCACGATGTTGCCGAACGCCACGTCGCCCTGCTTGCGGATACCCGCGACGACCGAGGTGACGAGCTCGGGCATCGAGGTGCCGACCGCCACGATGGTCAACCCGATCACCGTCTCGGAAATGCCGAAACCGCGGGCGAGCGACACCGCGCCTTCCACCAGGAACCGCCCGCCGAGGACGACCAGCGCCAGGCCGACCACCGCGATCAGGATCGACACCAGCAGCGATCCGCGCGGCGCCGCATCGGGCGCCAGCGCCGCATCGGCGCCCTGCAAGGCCACGCTCTTGTCATACGCTGCGCCGTGCTCGGCGGGGGCCGAGGCGCTTTCCTGCCGGAAGGCGAGGTAGATGTAGACGGCCAGCGCCACCACGAAGACGGCGCCCACCGCCCGGCCCATCGGGATCGCGGCGGCCAGCGCCCAGAACGCCACGGCGACGGCCAGCATCACCACACCGTCGCGCTTCAGCGCCCGCGAGGCGATCACCATCGGGCTGATCAGCGCCGCGACGCCGACGATCAGAAGCACGTTGGCGATGTTCGAGCCGACGATGTTGCCATAGGCGATGCCCGGCGCCTCGGCCAGCGCCGCCTGCACCGAGGTGACGAGCTCGGGCGTCGAGGTGCCGAAGCCCACCAGGGTGAGCCCGATCACCAGCGGCGAGACGCCCAGCCGCGTGGCGACCTGCACCGCCCCGCGGACGAGCAGTTCGCCCCCCATGATCAGCAGAACGAGGCCTCCGATCAGCGGCAGCCAGATGTCGAACACGGTGAAACTCCCTTTGCTTTCGTTGGGAAATAGTGGGTGAGGTGCGCCTGTCGACCGCACGGCCCTGGTCAGGATCAGAAGATCCGGCTCAGCGCAAAGGCCCCGCCGCCCATGATCGCCGCGACGAAGAGCATCGCGAAGAGAGTGGCGATCAGGCCCAGGATCAGCCAGACGCCATCGCGTTCGCTGAGCGCGAGGCCCAGCGCGATGATCGCGCAGGCCGGCACGCCGTTGGCGAAGGGGATCGGCAGGAAGAGCAGCAGCGCCAGCACCAGGCAGGCGAGGCCGATCAGCCGGTCGATCGCCGGCGCGTTGCCGGGCCAGAGCCGCGGCCGCGCGAGGCGCTCGATCCGTTCGATCCAGGGCAGCGAATAGCGTACAATCCGGGCGAAACTGGCGCGGTCCACCGACCGCTCGCTCAGCGCCCGCGGCAACCAGACCGAGCCGCGCCCGGCCACGAGCTGCAGCGCCAGGATCATCAGCGGCAGGCCGGTCAGCACCGACGATCCGGGCAGGTAGAGAAACACGTTCGGCACCGCGAACAGCACCAGCAGCGGCGCGAAGCTGCGGTCGCGCAGCCCGGCGACCAGATCGCCCAGCGCGATCCGCGGGCCCAGCCCGGTCTCCAGTTCGCGCAGCACGTCCGACAGGCGGCGCGGCGGCGGCGGGGCGGGTTCGGCAGAGAGCGCGGTCATGGCCGGGCAGCACCCCGGCGACGCGGCCGCGTACCTGGCAGAACGTGAGACCGAAGACACATGCGACGCATCCGTGAAGCCCTTCCAGCCAGCCTCGCGCGATGCGCCGGGGCCGCGGCCTCCTGCAAGTGGCGATCGCGCACCGCCTTTCAATCCCCTGTCCAACCGGCCGCCGAGAAATTATTTCCTGCGCCGCCTCTTGCGCGGCGCCCGCCGGTATCTGATCTCTTGCGGGCCGACCGGGCCCGGGCACGCGAATCGCCGCCCCCTGCCCCGCTGCACGGCACCACGCGCCCGGCGCTTCCGGGCCAGGAGACCACGGTCTTGAAGCTGCCGCCCCGGCGTGCCTTCCGCCCCGCGCCCCCTTCCCCGGCGCGCCGCAGCCATTCCGCCCCCTCCGATCCCCGACCTATCCGTCATCCCCGGCCCGCCGCCGGGTGGAGCCTGCGAAAGGGCCAGCCATGATCCACGCCGCCGCATTCTTCTCGAGCCTCGCCTCGCTTGTGCTCATCTTCGCCATCCACGCCTGCAACAACCTCGTCCCGCGCGGCAGCTGGCTGCGCGCCGAGGTGGTGACGGCGATCCTGCTGTCGCTGCTGACCGGCCTCTACCCGATCGCCGTGACCGCGGCGCTGACCGGCCTGTGGCAGGGCGTGGCGGGCAGCCTCTCGGGCGGCGCGGCGCTGTCGCCGGCCGCCATCGGCGCCGACCTCGCAAGCCTCGCCGCCGTGATCGCCACCGCCCTCGTCTTCCGCCACACGCTGAAGGCCGGCGCCGTGCGCCGACGCGCGTCCGACAACGTCACGCCGCTGACCCCGCGCCCCGACGCGCCGCGTCCGGGGCCGCAGACGATGCGCCGCGCCGCCTGAGGCGCACCCCAGGCCGGTGCGCCCTGCCGAACCACGGCGCACCGCTTACCCGTTCACTCGAGATAAGGCCCGACAGGGCGCAGGTTCACCCTGCGCCGGAGGGGTGACAGAAGCTGACGTTGGGCGCCTCTCGCGACCCTGCCCCTTCACTGCACGTACCGGATCAACAGCCGCGACACTTCCACGAACAGGTCCACCCGCTCCGCTGCCAGCATCTGCGGCGCATGGATCGCGGCGCCGTGCGTCAGCGCCTCCGCCGCCGTGACGCAGATGAAGGTGGCGAGATCCAGATCCATCTCCCGCATCTCGCCCCGCCGCGTTTCGAGGTAGTCCCGTATCAGCGTGTAGGCCTCGCGGTCGAACGTGTCGACGCCGGCGAACCGGCCGGTGCCGGGCAATTCCCCGACGAGGACGCGGTGCAAGTCGGGATCGGCACGATGCGCGTCGATCATCATCCGCGTCAGCCGGCGCATCGCCTCGGCGACCGGCACGTCCGAGAGCTCGCACAGCGTGCCACGCAGGATCGCCATCATCTCGGCCTTGTGCCGCTCGATCACCGCGACGACCAGCGCCTCCTTGCTGGGGAAGTATTGATAGAGCGAGCCGATGCTCACGCCGGCCTCGGCGGCGATGCGGTTGGTGCTGGCCTTGTCGAAGCCTTCCCTGACGAGAATGCGAGCCGTCGCCTCGACCAGCGCATCCACCGTGAGCCGAGACCGCGCCTGTCGCGCGAATTTGCGGGGTTCCAGCGGTGGCGACGCGGCCAAGATGCCCTGCCTCAATGCGAGTAGACAATTGCCTCGCCTGCGGGTCAGCGGCATGGCGATGGGTGTCGGCATGGTGGCCGGCCTCGTCATCGTCGGCGGCTGGTCGCTGCTCACGCCCTGGCTGGTGGTGGCCCTGGTGCTGATCGCCCTCATGATGCTCGTCGAATACGTGCGCCCGTGGGAGCAGGAGGCGAAGGCGGCACCGTCCGCCACAGTCGCGGTCGGCGAAACGGGCCCGTCACGGAACGAGCAGCGCGCGCTGGCCGGTCGCCTGACCATCCTCGCCCTCTTCGGGATCGTCGCGATCCTAATGGTGACGAAGCCCCACCTCGCGCTCGTCGGGTAGCTCGTCACCATTGACACCATCAATGCATCCCATCCCGACATTCAATTTTCGGAAAGCCTCGCCCTTCCCTATCCTTTTTCCCGAGCGGGGCCCTGCCGCCGCCAGCAAGGGAGGAAACCATGAGACTTCGCGCTTCGGCAGCGGCGATCACTGCTGCGCTTGCCATCACTCCGGCCGTCACACAGGCCGAGACGCTGATCTTCGCCACCACCAACCCCGAACAGCATCCGCTGAACCAGGGCTTCCTCGTGCCCTGGGCCGAGCGGATCAACGAAGAGGCCGCCGGCGCGGTCGAGATCGACATCCGCCACGGGCCGATGATCGCCAACCACACCAACTTCTACGACCGGGTCGCCGATGACGTGACGCAGATCGGCTGGGGCATGACCGTGTTCGACCCGGGCCGCTTCCCCTCGACCCTCGTGGCCACCCTGCCCTTCATGGTCGACAGTGCCGAACAGGGCTCGGCCGCCTTGTGCGGGATGTACGAACGGGGCGCCTTCGACAAGGATTTCGCCGACATCGTGCCGCTCCTGTTCGTGGAGTTCCCGCAGGCCTCGATCCACACCAACGGCACCGAGCTGACCGGGATGGACGATATCGAGGGGCTCAAGATCATCGCCTCCAGCCCCGCCGCCGCCGCCATCGTGGAAGAGCATGGCGGCGCGCCGCTCTCCTTCAACATCACCGAGCAATACGAGGCCCTGCAACGCGGCGCCGCCGACGGCACGATCCTGAACTTCACCGCCTTCCCGGCATTCCGGCTCGACGAGGTGACGACCAACCACTTCACCGCGCCGCTGGGCGGGGCGATGGGCATCGTGTTCATGTCGAAGGCGAAGTGGGAGGGCCTCTCCGACGCGGCGCGCGCCGCGATCGAGGCCCATTCCGGCTGCGAGGCGACGCGCGACTTCGGCCGCTTCATCGACCAGTGGGAAGCCCAGGCCATGGCCATGGTCGCCGGTCAGGAAGGCCACACGGTGGTGGAAGCCACCGATGCCCAGATCGAGGCCCTGACCGAACAGCACTGGCCCGGCCTGACCGAGGGCTTCGGCCATGCCGTCCCCGGCGGCGCCGAACTGATGCAGATGTTCGGCGAAGAGCTGGAGAAAGCCTCGGCCGAAGGCGGCTCCTGATGAGCGGTTCGACCTGGCGCAAGGGCCGCCGGGTCGCCGTCTCGGGCGCGGGCCCGGGCGGCGTCTTGGCGGCGCTGGAGCTGCTCCGCCAGGGCTATGACGTGCGCGTCTACGAACGCGCGCCCGAGCCGAAGCCTCTGAGCGGTGCGGTGCTGCTGTCCAGCCCTGTCCTGGCGGTGCTGCGCCGTTACGGCGTGGATGTCGGGCCCAGCTTCGGCAGCAAGACCATCGTCGAGTTCCGCAACAATCGCGGCCATACCCGCGCCCGCCTGCCCTTCAACGAAAGCGTCGAGCAGGCGCTCGGCATCCCCGGCTGGCATTATGGCGTGGTGCGCTCCACCGCCTTCGGCAAGATGCTCGACCTGTTGCCGGAGGGCGTGATCGTGCCCAGCCGCACGGTGACCGGCTACAAGGAGACGGGCGACGGCGTGCGCGTCCTGTTCGAGGAGGGCGCGCCTGAAGAGGCCGACATCCTGATCGCCGCCGACGGCATCCGCTCCAACGTGACCGAGCAGGCCTTCGGCGACCCCGGCCTCTTCCACATCGGCCTGCGCGTCTGGCTCGCCTGGTGCGAGGATTTCGGCGGGCTCGACCGGACCACCGGCGCCATCACCCATGCCCGCGACGTGCAGGTCAGCTACTTTCCGATGCTACATGACGGCAGGCCCGGCTGGGAATGGTGGGTGGTCGAGAAATCCGGCCCCGACGCCGTGCCGCCCGCCGACCCGGAAGCGCATCTGCGCGAGCGGGTCAGCCACTTCGCCCATCCCCTGCCGCTGTTCCCCGACCATACCGATTTCGACCGCCAGGTCTTCCGGTGGGAGATCTACAACCGCCCGTCTCTGCCACATTGGTGCAAGGGCCGCATGGCCGGGATCGGCGACGCGGTGCACCCCGTCTCGCCCTATGCCGCCTACGGCATGGGCATGGCGATCGAGGATGGCTACATCCTCGCCCGCGAACTGGGCGGGCGCGACCTGAGTGACCTCTTGGCCGTCTCCGACGCCTTCGCCCGCTTCGAGAAGGAGCGCGTGGCCTACGTCACCCACCAGGTGGAATTCGCCCGCAAGCTGGGCAGCCAGTTCCACCAGGCCCCCGCCCCGGTGGCGTGGTTCCGCGACAAGGTCTTCGACAATACCGGCGTGCTGCAAAAGCTCATCACCAAGGATTACCTGAAGGACGCCGAGGTCATGTCGCTCAGCCTGAAAGAGTTGCACGTCACGCCGTGACGGCCCGCCCCACACGCCTCGAACGGCGCGGCGCTTCCGGCGCCGCGCCTTTTTCATGGCGCCTTTACTGCATCGTCCCCGGCAGCCACAGCGCGATGGCGGGGAAGGCGATCAGCAGCGCGATCTTGATCATGTCGGCCGCAACGAAGGGCAGCACCCCGCGCATCACCTGGCCGAGATTCACCTCGGGCTGCAGGCTCTTCAGCACGAAGAGGTTGATCCCGAAGGGCGGGGTGATCAGCCCGATCTCGACCACCACCAGCATCAGCACGCCCCAGTAGTAGACATCGTATCCCAGCCCCGTCACCAGCGGCGTCACCACCGGCACGGTGATGACCATGACGGCGAAACTGTCCATCACCGAGCCGAGCAGCAGGTAGAAGAGCACCAGGGCTGCAAGGATCACCACGGGCCGCGCGTCGAACGAGGCGATCCAGCGGGTCACCATGTCGGGCGCCTGCCCCATGTTCACGAAGAACGAGAAGATCAGCGCGCCGAAGATCAGCCCGTAGATGAGGGCCGTGGTCTGGGTGGTCTCGGACATCACCGAAAGGAAGCTCCGCCGGTTCAGCCGCCCGCGCAGCAGGGCGAGGGTGAAGGCGCCCACGGCCCCCACGGCGGCGCTTTCGGTGGCGGTGAAGACCCCGCCGTAGAGCCCGCCGATCACCGCGCCGAACAGCAATGCGACCGGCAGCGCGCCGATCAGCGCCGGGCCGAGGGGTTCGCGCATTGCATCGCCGTCATGCACGTCCGCCCGGCGCACCACGACCCAGATCGCCCCGAAATACAGCAGCAGCGCCAAGGCCGCCGGCACCATGGCCGCGATGAACAGCGTGGCGATGGATTGCTCGGTCAGCAGGGCGAAGAGGATGATCGCGCCAGAGGGCGGCACCAGCGCGCCCAGCGTCCCGCCCGCCGCGACCGTGCCCGACGAGAAGGAGGGCGCGTAGCCCCGCGCCTTCATCTCGGGCAGGGCGATGCGGCCGAACGTGGCTGCCGTGGCGATGGACGAGCCGCTGACCGCGCCGAACCCCGCGCAGCCCGCCACGGTCGCATAGGCCAGCCCGCCCCGCACCCCGCCCAGCACCGCGTTGGCCAGGCGGTAGATGTCGTCCGAGATGCCGGCGGCCACGGCGAAACTGCCCATCATCAGGAACAGCGGCAGAGTGGCGACCTGCGCGTTGGTCAGGAACTCGCCCGCATCGGTGGCAAAGACGTTCCCGGCCGACCCCCAGGAGATGAAGAGCGCCGTGCCCCCCAGCCCGATCAGCCCTGAGACCGGCGCCAGCGGCAACTGCAGGAAGACGCCCAGCCAGAGCAGGCCGAAAGCGATCAGCACGAAGGCGCCGGGCCGCGTCTGCGCGAAAGTCGAGATGCCCGCGAAATCGATCGCCGCCCAGGCCAGCGCCCCGCCGAGGACGAGGGCGAAGGCGGCCAGCACCGCATAGCCGGCGGGCGTCGTCCGCTCCGCCCCGGCCGCGCCTTCGCCGCGCAGGTCGATCCATGTGTTGCGCAGCTGCGCCAGCGCCGCCAGCCCGGCGGCCCCGGCCACCACGAAATAGGTCGGCGCCAGCGGCCATTGCAGCAGCAGCGTCTCGCGCCCCTGGGAATGGTAGCGCAGGGCGAGGCCGAAGGTCTTCCACGCCAACAGGCCGAAGAACACCGCAAGCAGCGCCGAGCCCGCCCCCGCGAGGCCACGCGACAGTTGCGGCCCGAAATGCCCGGCCAGAAGATCGACCTTGAGGTTCACTCGGCGCACCGCCCCCGCGGGCAGGGTCAGGGCGACGGCCATGGCGAAGATCTGGCTCATCACCTCGTTCAGCGCCACCACCGCGCTGCCCGCCAGCCAGCGCATCAACACGTCGGCAACGATCACGATGGCACCGCAAAGCATGCCCAGAACGGCCAGGGCCGAGACAGCGGCACTCGCGGTCTCGGCCCGGTCGCCGCGGCGGCGCGCGGCTGTGGCGGAGGTGTCAGCCATGGCCGGTCAGTCCAGGATCGCCACGGGTCGGCACCATCCGGCGCTGCCCTTCTCGACCTTCACCGGGAAGGCGATGACCTGGAAGCCCGTGCCCGGCAGCTGATCGAGGTTCGCCAGCTTCTCCATGTGGCAATAGACGGTCTCGGCCCCGGCCTTGTGCCCCTCCCAGAAGAGCGACCAGTCGCCGGTCTGGCGTATCTTCTCCATCTGGCTGGCCAGCGGCGCATCCCACGACCACGCGTCGGTGCCGCAGACGCGCATCCCCCGCCCGGTCAGCCAGAGCGTCGCCTCGCGGCCCATGCCGCAGCCGGCCGAGACGTAATCGTCATGGCCGTAGCGCGCGCCGGCGCGGGTGTTGACCAGCACGATGTCACCGGGCTGCAGGTCGTGCCCGATACGATCCAGTTCGGCCTCGACCTCCCCGGCGCTGACGACATGCCCGTCGGGGCGCTCGCGGAAATCCAGCTTCACCCCCGGCCCCATGCACCAGTCCAGCGGCACCTGGTCGATGGTCAGCGACGGCTCGCCGCCGTTCATCGTGGGGTGGTAGTGCCAGGGGGCATCCATGTGGGTGCCGTTATGGGTGGTCATCTCGACCCGCTCGATCGCGGCGCCCTGCCGATCCAGCTGGTGCTCCACCGGCATGCCGAAGATCTTCTCGAAATCCTTCGCGCCCTCGGCGTGGCCCACATGGGTCAGCTTCGGGCCAAGGCCCGGCGGATCGCTGGCCACGCGATCCGTCAGCACGACCGAAAGGTCGATGATGCGTCGTGTCATGGGTCCTCTCCCTGTTCCGCCGAGACTACCCCCTGCCCGGCATTCGGTCCAATCAATGGAAGCAATAAGTCGCAGCGATCCCGTGAATGCCTTGGCTCAGTCCGAGACCAGCGTTCCGCCGTCCACGACGATGACCTGACCGGTGGTGAAGGCCCCACCCGCAGAGGCGAGCCAGAGCGCCGTGCCCGCCACCTCGTCCGGCGTGCCGGTGCGGCGCAGGGGCGTCGCGTCCAGCCGGCGGTGCATGAAGGCGGCATCGGCCAGAAGCCCGCCGGCGAAGCGTGTCTCGATCAGGCCCGGCGCGATGGCATTGGCACGGATGCCCCGCGGCCCCCACCCCACCGCGACGTTGCGGGCCAGCTGGCCGAGGGCGGCCTTGGTCATGCCATAGAGCCCGATGGCGCGGTTCCCGCGCAGCCCGGCGATGGACGAAACGAAGACCATCGCGCCACCCCCGGCCCGCGCCATGCCCGGAGCGAGCGCGGAGGCGAGCCAGTGATTGGCGTGCAGGTTGACGTCGAACACCGCCTCATATGCGCTCGCCGCCGCCGCGCCCGATGGGCCGACCGGCCCCTCGATCCCCGCACAGGCGACCAGGCAGTCGACCGGCCCGCCCAGCGCCTCGGCCGCCTGCTCGGCCAGGGTCTCGGAGGCCTCCCGCGTCCCGAGCCGCAGGCAGAGAGTGCTGACGGCGCCGAGGCCCGACAATTCGGCCGTCACCGCCGCGCAGGCCTCGGCATCGTCCGACGTCGCGACGACCGACGCCCCGGCCTCCAGGAACAGCCGCGTCACCGCGAGGCCGATGCCGGATGTGCCACCCGTCACCAGCGCCCGGCGGCCCGCGAGGCTGAACAGCGGGTGCATCAGGCCTGCACGACCCGCTGGTCGATGGCGCCGAAAAGCGGCGTGCCGTCTGCCGCGACGGCCTCCATCCGCACCCTTTCGCCGAAGCGCAGGAAGGGGGTCTTCGCTTCCCCCTCGTCGATCATCTCGATGCCCCGCCGCTCGGCAATGCAGGACGATCCGACCTCGCGGAAGTTCGGGTTCGACACGGTGCCCGAGCCGATGATCGTGCCGGCCACCAGATCCCGCGAATAGGCGGCATGGGCGATCAGCCCGTCGAAGCCGACCGACATCTCGTATCCATTGGCCGCGCCGAAGCGCTCCCCTTCGCGGTCGACGCGAAGCGGCAGGTCGATCCTCGCGTCGCGCCAGGCCTCGCCCAGCTCGTCCGGGGTGACGGCGACAGGCGCCATGGAGCAGGCAGGCTTGCAATGCAGCCAGCCGAAGCCCGTCTTCATCTCGCGCGGGGCCAGCCGGCGCAGCGACCAGTCGTTGATCTGCACCAGCAGCCGGATATGGCCACGGGCCGCGGCGGCATCGGTGCCCATCGGCACCGCATCGGTGATGATCCCGAACTCGCCCTCGAAATCGATCCCGTCCTCTTCCGAGGGCAGCGGCACGTCGGCGCAGGGGGCATGGAACCGGTCGGAAATGCCCTGGTACATCAGCGGCGGATCGGTCGGCAGCGGATCGACCCCAAAGACCTTCTCCATCAGCGCGCCGTGACTGTCATAGGCCGACCCGTCCAGCCACTGCCAGGCCCGCGGCAGCGGGGCGAGCGCGGCGGCCGGATCGAAGGGCGCACCCGCCCCATCGTTCACCGCCTCGTATTCGGCCTGGAGCGCGGGGGCCAGCGCCTCCCAATCCTCCATCAGCGCCCGAAGCGTCCGCGCCGCCTTGGCGGGGGCGCAGCGGGCGTGATCGCGGCTGACCACGTGCAGCCGTCCGTCGGGGGTGCCGTCAGGCAGGGTGGCGAATTTCATCGGCTGTCTCCTGGGTCGTCTGTGGCATGGCATCGCGGACAAGCGCGGCAAGGTCGGCGTCGCGCCGGAACCCGGCCGCCTCGGCCGCTTCGGTTACGAGGCGCGGGAAACGGCCGAACAGTCGCTGCGTCTCGGGCTCCGGCGCGTAAGTCACGCGGGCGGGGCTTTCGGGGTAGCAGGCCTGAAGGGCCGCGACCAGTTCGTCGAAGCTGGGGGCCTGGGCGGGCAGCGTCATCGTGCGCGTCGGGCCGGGATCGCCGGTCAGCGCGGCATGCAGGAAATTGCGCGCGGTGACGCCGACCGAGGCGATCCAGCTCCGATCCTCCGGGCCGACCGGCAGGCAGATATCCTCGCCCCGCCGCACCGCCCAGAACAGCCGCGACAGGAAGGCCGATTTCAGCCCCTCATCCAGCCCCTCGCGCGCGACGATACCGGAAGGGCGCAGGGACACGCCGTCGAGCCAGCCGCGCCGGGTCGCCTGTTCCAGCGCCACCTCGATCATGGCCTTCTGCGCGCCGTAGAGCATCGTGGGCCGCGCGGGCGCGGCATCGGTCACCGGCTCGGGCAATCCCGCGCCCAACACCGCGACGGAGGAGGCGAAGACGAACCGCACCCCCGTTCCCTTCACCGCCTCGATCATGTCCAGCGGAACGTCGACGTTCACGGCACGGGCCAGCGCCGGATCGGCCTCGGCCGCGCCGCCGAGGATGCCGGCCAGGTGGATCACCGCATCCGCATCGCAGACCCGCGCCAGCAGGGCCCGGTCGCGCAGGTCGCCTGCCATCACCGCCACCCTGGGGTCGTTCACCGGCGCCGGGTCGCGATCGGCCAAGACGAGCGACGTGATTCCCGGCTCGGCCAGCGCCTGCCGGGCGACCTCCCGCCCCAGGAACCCCGCCGCGCCGGTGATCGCGAGCTTCATCTGCCGGCCTTCAGCGCCGCGTCATGGGCGGCCTGCGCCTGTGCCAGATCGGGATCGAAGCGCGCGTCGGTAAGCACGAAGGCGATCCGGCAGGGCGCATCCGAGCGGTTGGCCCAGGCGTGGATCGTGCCGCGCTGAACCACCACGTCGCCGGGGCCCAAGGGCACTTCGGCCTCGTCCAGCAGCAAGACGATCTCGCCCTCCAGCACGATGCCGTAATCCACGCTCTCGGTCCGGTGCATCAGGGGATGGCGGCCGGGGATCGTGTGCTCGGCATTCTCGGCCAGGCCCACCGCGCCGAAGATCTCCTCGGCCTGCGCCTTGTCGAAACCGGGGCCGTCCGGCCCTTCGGGCGGGATGTCGACGATCCTGATCACGGTGCCGCCCCTCGGCGGGGCGGTATCGCGGTGGCGGTCGGTGGGTTCAGGTTCGTCGAAGCCCAACGTCACGGGCGTCTGCGCGGTGTTCCACAACTCGTGGAAGGCCAGGCCGGGCTGGCCGGGCGGCCGCGTGACATGGGGCGGCGCCCCGTCGGACAGCACCACCGCCTTGCCCGAGCGATCGTGGCCCGTCACCACCCGGCGGATCTCCTTTGCCGCCATCATGCCAACCTCCCGCCCAGCGTCTCGGCGAACCAGTCGGCGATGTAGGACCGGCCGAAGCTCATGTTGTCCGCGCCCACATGCTCCACCCCGCCCTCGCGATCGGTGAAGATCTTCAGCTCGCGCCGGGGGGAGTTCACCAGCTGGTCATAGGATTGATGCGCGTAATCGACGCTGATCTGCCGGTCCTTCGCCCCGTGGGTCACGAGGAAGGGCACCTTGATCTTCTCCATCTGGCCGTTGAGATGCATGCCCGCCGATTTGGCGAGGAAATCATCCATGTCCGAGGCGCCGAACACCCACTGGACGTGATTCCAGTAATGCGGCACCGGGTTCTCGCCCTCGCGCTTCAGCCGGCCCTGCTGGACCTCGGCCCAGTTGTGGTTCGCCCCCCAGACCGCGCCCGAGGCGAAGCGGGGTTCGTTGGCGCAGACGCGGGGGGCGTAATAGCCGCCCAGCGAGATGCCGGTCACGCCGATCCGCTCGGCGTCCACGTCATCCCGCGCGGCCAGCCATTCATAGACCGGCGTGCCCCATCTCTCCGATTCGGGATGCGCGGGCAGGCCCTGCAGGCGCAGGGTCTCGCCGGTGCCGGGCTGATCGACGCACAGGGTCGAGATGCCCCGCGCGGCCAGCGCGTGCGGCAGCCGCGACCAGTAGAGCAGCTCCTTGCAGCTATCGAGCCCGTTCAAGTAGACCACCGCCGGCGCGGGGCCCTCGACACCCTCGGCGCGAGTGTAGAGAACCGGGATCACCTTGCCCTCGTAGGGGATCTCGAAGCGCTCCACGTTGTCGCGGGAGAAGCCGGTGCCCTTCGCGAAGGCGTCGAGCCCCTTTCGGAAGGTCTCCTCGCGGCCGGGATGGCCGTGACCCTGCATCCGCTCGGCCGTCAGGTAATAAAGCGCGGCGCGCTGAAGCTTCGGCCCGGCAGAGAGCAGCCGCCCCTTCGCCTCGTCCTCGCCCGCAAGTTCCACCAGCTTGTCGGCGACCTTCATCCACTCGGCCATGAACGCCCCGGTGCCCGCATCCTCCCCGGCCTCGGCCTTGGCCAGCAGGGGCTGGCACATATCCATGATCTCGCCCAGCTCGGCCCCGCTCGCCATGGCGATGGAGACGGAGAGGTTCCAGACGTAATTGGGGAAGTAGTCGAACATCGCCATGGTGCGCGGGCTCCTTTGATCTCGATCAGATGGGCTGGGCCATGAGGCCGATGGTCTTGCCGTTCAGCTCGCCGATATCGACATGCTCCACCTTGCCCATCTGGCTGTCGCCGATGAGGATGGAATTCTCGGCGATGAATTTCGCGCGGTCGAAGCGGCGGGCGCGGTAGGCGGTGAAGGCGGTCTCGGGATCGTCGGCCTTCTCGAGCTCTTCGGCGAGCACGATGGCATCCTCGATCGCCATGCCCGCGCCCTGCGCCAGATGCGGGGTCGAGGCGTGGACGGCATCGCCCAGCAGCACGGTGCGGCCCTTGTGCCACGCGCCGTCGAGGAAGATCACCTCCAGCGGGCGGCCCACGACCTCGGCATCCTCGGTGATCTGGTCCTGCACCGCCTTGACCTGCGGCGGCGCGAGCGGGCCGATGCGGCTGCGCATGATCCCGGCCGCGCCGTCCCTCGGCAGCTTGAAGCCCTCTTCCTCCTGGCTGAGCAGGAACATGTACATGACGCCCCCGCCAAGGGGAACGAAACCGGCATTGACCGGGCCGGCGAAGATCTGGATGCCGTCCATGTCGTCGGGCTGGGGCAGGTTGTAGCGCCAGACCCACTGGCCGGTATAGCGCGGCTGCGGCGCGTCGGGCAGGATCTGGCCCCTGGTGCGGGAGAAGACGCCATCGGCGCCGACCACGATGTCGTACCGGTGGGTGGTGCCGTCCGACAGGGTGACCGTCACGCCGTCGCCGTCATCCTCCAGCGTCTCGACCGTCAGGCCGAGCCGGATGGTGACGCCCAGCTCCCGCGCCCGCGCCGCCAGCACGTTCTGAAGGTCGCGCCGCCGCACACCGGCATTCGAGGGATAGGCGTCGCCCGCCAGCCGCGGCGTGTTGAAATCCGCCACCTGCTGCCCGCCGGGGCCGCCGTGGAGCACGGTGCGGTCGAAGCCGAAGGCCTTTTCGAGATAGGCGTCCAGCAGGTCGAGAGAGGCCATCGCCCGGATCACGTTGAACTGCTGGATGATCCCGACGCCGTAGACCGTCCATTCCGGATCCTTCTCGACGATCTCCACGGGATAGCCCTTGCGGCTGAGCGCGATGGCCGCCGTCAGGCCGCCGATTCCCCCGCCCACAACCAGCACCGATCCAAGCTTCATGACAGGCCTCCCCTCCCGTTTGCATCAGCAACCTACGAGGGGGCGGAGCATTTGGAAAATGGAACTTACGGATCGGGAGTATCCACGCCGTCAATGCCTCCCAGCGACGCCACCGCCTCGGCGAACAGCCCGCGCAGCCAGACGATGCCAGGATCGCTGTCGCGGTAACTGTGCCATTGCATGACCTGGGTCAGCGTCTCGACCGGGAATGGCAGGGGCGAGACCTCGAGCGGCAGGTGCGCCGTCGCCGTCCGCGCGATCAGCCCATGGACCGTCGCGATCCGTTCCGTCCCCACGACAAGGTGCGGCAGCGTCGAGAAGGAGAAGCAGCGCACCTCGACCCGGCGTTCCACCCCCATGCGCGCCAGCATCTCGGCCTCGAGCGAGCCGGCGGAATTGGGCGGCACCATGATCGCGTGGCCGGCCTCCAGGAAACCCTGCCGCGTGACCGGGCGCCCCGCATGGCGGCTGCCCGACCAGACGACGCAGACATAGGGATCGGTGTAGAGCCGCTCGTAGGGGTGATCCTCCGAGGCATAGGGCTCGGGCGAGACCAGCAGATCCGCCTCGCCCTTTTCCAGCAGGTGATAGGGATGCGCGGTCTGGGGCAGCAGATCGAACCGCACCGTCGCCCCCATCTCCTGCGCCGCGGCCAGCACCCGGGGCATCAGGACGCTCAGCGAGTAATCCGACAGCAGGATGCGGAACACCCGCTCGGAACGGGCGGGATCGAAATCCGGCGCCGTCTCGATCGTCGCCTCGATCCGCACGAGGATGTCGCGCACCGGGCGCTGCATCGCCACGGCGCGCGGCGTCAGCTCCATCCGCCGGCCGACCTGCACAAGCAGCTGGTCGTCGAAATAGGTGCGCAGGCGGGTCAGGGCGTTGGACATGGCCGACTGGCTCATGTTCATCCGCTCCGCCGCGGCGCTGACCGATTGCAGCGCCAGCAGGTTGTCCAGCGCCACCAGCAGGTTCAGGTCGAGTTGCTTGAAACGCATGTCGGTCTCCTCCGCCCGGAACCATCGCGCATTCATCGCATGAATGCAAAGCATCCATACTGCCAACTTTTGCAATACTTCCCGCCTGCCTATGTTTCGTCCGACAGGGTCTGCCACCGGCATGACCGAAGGAGGAGTGACCGTCATGAGAATCATCGGGCCCGACGAACTGATCTTCGGCGTCGACAACATCGAGGCCTGCGCGGCCTTTCTCACCGATTACGGGCTGACCGACACGGGCGACGGCACGTACGAGGCGCTCGACGGCACCGCGATCACCATCCGCCCCCGCGACGACGGCAGCCTGCCCCCCGCCCTGCCCACGGCCAACATGCTCCGCCGCACGATCTGGGGCGTCGAAGACCAGGCGACGCTCGACGCGATCGAGGCCGAGCTGTCGAAGGACCGCGAGGTGGTGAAGGCCGACGGCGTGCTGCTGACGAAGGACGACGCGGATTTCGAGATCGGCTTCCAGCTGACCCGCCGGCGCGAGATCAACCTGCCGGCCGAGATGATCAACTCTCCCGGCGCCGCGCCGGGCCGCGGCCCCAACGTGATCGGCGCCAACGAGGATGCGGAAGCCAGGCCGCGCACCCTCAGCCACATCGTCTATTTCGTCCCCGACATGGACGTGATGGCGAATTTCTACATCAACCGGCTGAAATTCGTCGTCACCGACAAGTTCACCAATACCGGCCCCTTCCTGCGCCCGCAGGCGAACAACGACCACCACGTCCTGTTCATGATCCAGACCCCACCCTACATGCAGGGGCTGGAGCACCTGGCCTTCCACATGCAGGGCCCGACCGAGCTGATGCTGGCGGGCAGCCGCATGGTGAAGAAGGGCTACGAAAGCTTCTGGGGCCCCGGCCGCCACAAGTTCGGCTCCAACTGGTTCTGGTATTTCAACTCGCCGCTCGGCACCCATGTCGAATACGACGCCGACATGGACCTGCACGATGGCGACTGGATCCACCGCGAGGGGCCGATGGGGCCGGAACAGGCCCAGATGTTCCTGTTCGAGAACGTCGAGAAATGGGCGCCCGGCGGCCCGCCCCCCGGAAAGGGCGGCGGCAAGGGCGGCGGCAAGCCCGAGTGACGGCGCCGATGCGAAGCGTCGAGGCGCGCGAACTGACCGAGCCGCTTTGCCGCCTGGCCGACCTGCCCGAGGGAAGGTCGGTCGGCTTCGACCCGCTGGGCGAGGGGCGCGACACGATGTTCATCATCCGCAAGGGCGCCGCCCTGCACGCCTGGCGCAACCACTGCCCCCATTACGACCGCGCCCGCATGGCCTGGAAGAAGGACGAGTTCCTCAACGGCGACCGGACCCGCATCATGTGCGCCGCCCACGGCGCCCTGTTCGGCATCGAATCCGGCATCTGCGAGATCGGCCCCTGCCTGGGCGAACGGCTGACCCCCGTACCCCTCGCCATCCGCGGCGGCGCCGTCTGGATCGAAGGCCCCTACGCCCCGGGCTTCCGGCCGCGCGCGAAGGCATGAGCGCCGGATCGGGCGAGGCAGGTCGCGCATTCGCCATCAGTTCGGACCCCCGAACCTAAAGGAATTCACGAGCACTCAGCCGAGAAGCGGCTTTTCGCAGCATCGCCTGGTCTGATCCGCAGACAAACAGCGTGATACCCTTTTCGTGCCAGGCGGGGATATGGCTGGCGTCGCCGACAAACAATCCGATGGCCATGCCTGCGCGCTTGCCTGCGTCGATGATGCGCTCGATCGCAGCATCCAACTCGGCAGACGGAAAGGCGCAGCCCGTCGACTGCGACAGGTCCGCCGGTCCGATGAACATCATGTCGACGTCCTCGATCGCGGCGATGGCGTCGACATGATCCAGCGCGCTGGCATCTTCGATCTGGACCATCGCGATCGTGCCCGCGTCGGAAGCGGCGCGATATTCCGGGATCGACATGCCGCCGTAATCGCCCGCACGGGGCGATGGAGAGAGGCCGCGCTTGTTGCGCGCGAACTTGATTGCGTCGCAGACGGCCTCGGCGTCAGGGGCATCCATCACGTGGGGCACCATCACGCCCGACAATCCAAGATCGAGCAGCGGGGCGATCCAGTCGCGGCCCTTGCCCCACCGGCGTGACAAGAGGGGCAACCCGGCCGCCCTGCCCGCCATGGCCATCATATCCATCTGGGCGATGGAAATCGGCGCGTGCTCCTGATCGATCACGGCGAAGTCGAGCCCTGCATGGCCCAGTATTTCGACGATATGCGGCGCGGGGGTCTTGACGAAGGTGCCGATCAGCAATTCACCGGCGCGGATACGTTTTCTGAGCGCGTCTGTCATCGGGGGCTCAGTCGTCCAGGCCGATGACGTTTGCGGCATTCATTGCTGTCATGGCGCGGATCTGGTCGTCGGAATACCCGAGCGACAGGCAGGTCGCGACGCCGAGTTGGAACCCCTCCAGCGGGCTGAGCGTGCCCACCTGCCCGAGATCGGAACACAGGATCGTCCTCTCGGCCCCCACCAGATCGACGAAAGCCCTGAGCTCTTCGTTGGTGCGGGTGCGGAACTTGGAGCCTTCGAGGAAGAAGGCCAGCGAGTGCTCGACATAGGCGCCCATGTCCGCGATCTCCTTGGTATCTTCCATGGTGGCGCCGACGATATCTTCGGGATGGGTGAAGATCAGACGCTCCACCCCACGCCTTTTTGCCTCGGCAAAGACGATCTTGGTTTCCGAGACGTGGATGTGCCCGCTGGCCAGGGCCATGCCCGTCGCGGCCATGACATCCAGCAGGTCCAGCACCTCCGGGCGCAGCTCGCCATCGTCGAACAGCGGGACGGCGGTGGCGTGACGCATCTTCTGCGTGGTCGCCGGGTGTTGCCAGCCAGAGCTTTTTTCCCATTCCAGATGGTTTTCGGCGGCCAGCGTCGGCAGCCAGACGATCTTCCCCCCACAGGCGGCGGTGTGTTCCACCGCGTAGGGGTTGATGCCCCCTACCACGTTGTTCAACACGATGCCGGAGAAGACCTTCGTCGTCAGTTCAGGGTGGTGATCGGCGATTAGCTTCGCGCACATCACGCCAGAATAATCGTGATCCTTCGAGACCATCGCGGCGAAGCCCGCGTCGGAATAAACCCGTGCCAAATCAAGGTGGTCGATGGCCCGGGGCGCCATCGATGGGCCTGAATGAACATGCGGGTCCACGGCCCCTTCGAGAAGCTCGCTGATCCGCGCCGCCTCCTCGCGCGCAATCGTCTCCATCACCGTCATGGCCGGTCCTCCCTGGCTGTGCCGCGCTGCCGCTTGTAACGCTTGGCGATCCATCGTTCCGCTTTGCAGAACATCGTTACGATTATTTTCTCACAGCCGCCCTGTCAAGCAGGTGCCGCTTACGGTTCCGTCTCGCGATGGTTCACAGACAGCGGAATGGGCACCGCCGACGGATCGCCGCGGCTGAAGTGTGCAGGCTTGTCAGGGACAGCCCGATGGCGCCCGGTTTTTACTCGGCGAAGCCCAGTTCAGCCGAAATCGCGGCGGCAGCCTCTTTCACTGCGGCGATCTGATCGGGATCGGGCGGGGTGCCGATGTACTGCGTCAGGCTGACGATCGCGATCGTGATGACAACGTCGCCTTCGGCATTACGGATCGGGCAGGCCAGCGCGTTCAGTCCCAGCATCGTCTCGTTCGGGGCCGTGGCCCAGCCCTGCGAGGCGACCTCCTCGATATGCTGGTTCAGCACCGCGCTGTCGGTGATCGTGAAATCCGTTGCGCGCGGGATCTCGGCCGGAATCAACGCATCCCTTTGCGCTGACGGAAGCGAGGCGAGGTAGACCTTGCCCTGCGCCGAGTTGTGGAAGCCCAGCAGAGAGCCGGGGCGCACGCCCACCTCGATCTGCATGGTGCCGTGGATGGTGTTGAGGATGCGGATACCCGTCTCTTCGACCTGGCCCAGACTGACCGCATGCCCTGTCACGTCACGCAGGGTGCGCATGTGAGGCATGGCGACCGAGGTAAAGTCGGCCGAGCCAGACGCCGCCCGCCCAAGCGCGATCAGGCGCGCCCCGATCCGGTAGCGTTCCGTCTGATCCGATTGGGAAATGTAGCCAAGCGACATCAGCGTGCGCAGGTGACGATGGATCCGGCTCTTGGTCGTATCCAGCGCAGAGGCCAGCGCCGTGACCCCCATGTCACCCTTGGCATTGGCAAGGGTTTCCAGAACCTGCAGGGCCATGGCGACACTCTGGATGGTGTCTGTTTTCTCGGAACTCTCTGCTGTCACGTAACGTACCTCCGGTCGTGCTCAGTCCTAGCAGGATCTGTGAGGTGAACACAGAATGCTTGACATCCCGAACATCGCCCAAATATGTTCCGTTATCAAGAACGATGTATCGCACAGCGTAACGATATTGATCTGCCGGGGAGGAGACCGGCGCGGAGGGAGGGGATGAATTCCGGCTCTGCCATATCGGACCAGGCGTCCGATAGCGCAGCGACCGAAGCCCCGAACATCCTGCGCCCCCTGCCCTGACCGAAGTCGGTCGCAGCCGCGACCCGGAAAGGATGGAAATGTACGACAAGTCCGATCCCCGCGCCTCCCTCGCCCCGGCGAATGCCGGCAGCATGCTCAACCAGACCGGACTGGTGGCCGAGGCGCAGGATGCCCGCTTCTATGAAACAGCGCCGCAGATCGATGACGCGACAGGTAAGACCTGGCTGCACCGGGGGCACAACTTCCTCGTGGCCTATACCGACGCCAAACCGGGCGCCGTGCTGGAGCGCACCGGTCAGATCGACGAATATTGCGTGTTGTTCCCCAAAGCGGGCGGCAGCATCGAGTGGAACGGCGAAACCACAGAGGTTGCCGGGTTTTCCATTGCCTTCGTACCTGCGGGCGACAGCCGGGTTACCGCCGAGGGCGGCGAAATCGTCCGTCTGTTTTCGACCCGGAACGACGATCTCGCCGAGGCCTGCGGCAACGCCCGTGGCTACGACACCCCCCGCACGCACATCCCCGCCTTCCAGCCCTGGCCCGAGCCAAGGGGCGGCTGGAAAGTCCGCCATTATTCGCTCGACGTGGCCCCGGAGGAGGGGCGCTTCGGCCGCATCTTCCGCTGCACCACGCTGATGGTGAACGTGCTGGAGCCCTTCGACGGCCCCCGCGATCCTTCGAAGATGTCGCCGCATCACCACGACGATTTCGAACAGGGCTCGCTCGCGCTGAGTGGAGAGTTCACCCATTACCTGCGCTGGGCCTGGACCAGCGACATGGCCGACTGGCGCGACGATCAGGCGCTTGAGATGGGCGCGCCCTCGATGCTCGTCATCCCGCCGCCCGTCATCCACACGACCCGCGCCACCGGGCCGGGCCGCAACCTGCTGGTCGATATCTTCAGCCCCCCGCGTCACGATTTTTCCAACAAGCCGGGCTGGGTCCTGAACGCCGACGATTACCCGATGCCGGAATAACCCGGCCCCACCTTACCCTGCCCGACCGCACCACGCGGAACGGCGCATATCTTCACAGGGAGGAGACCCCAATGATTGCCAGAAGAACCCTGCTGCAGGCCTCGGCAGCTTTCGGCGCCACACTCGCCATGCCGCATGTCGCCCGCGCGGCAGGCAAGACCATGCGGATCGCCCATGCGGCCAACGAAGTGCACCCGGGCCATATCCTGGCCACCAGCTTTGCCGAGGGCCTGGAAGAGCTGATGCCGGGCGGCTTCAACGTCCAGATCTTCCCCAACCGTCAGCTGGGCGACGACAAGCAACTGCTGGAAGGCACCGTTGCGGGCACGATGGATGTGACCGCCGTCTCGGGCGTCCTGATCCCGCTGGTCACCGGCCGTGAGGGCATGAACGCCTGGCAGTTGCCGTTCCTCGTCCGGGATTACGATCATTTCGGGGAACTGGCGCGTAGCGAAGCCGGCCTGGCGATCCAGGCCGACCTGGCCGAGGCCGGCCTCATCGCGCTCGCGACGGCCGATACCGGTCAGCGGAATTTCCTGTCGGCCAAGAACGCCGTGTCCTCGGTGCCGGACTTCGCCGGCCTGAAGACCCGCATCGTCCCCGTTCCGCTGCACAAGCAGATCTGGGAAACCCTCGGCACCGCCCCGGTCGGCCTGCCCTATGGCGAAGTCTACGGCGCACTCGAAACCGGTGTGATCGACGCGGTGGAGATCAACGTCTCCTCCATGCTCGGCGAAAACCTTTGGGAAGTCGGCAAGCACTTCACCCTCACCGGGCACTATCCGTGGCACATGTCGACCCTCATGTCGCAGCGCTACTGGGATGGCCTGAACGACGAGGAGAAGGCGGCCGTCACCGAGGCGGGCCTGCGCTCGATCTCCAAGACGCTGGATTACGCCAAGACCCAGGATCTCGAAGGTCGTGAGGAGCTGAAGGCGAAGGGCGTGGAGATCGTCGACCTGACCGATCTGGACGAGATGAAAGCCAAGGTTGCGCCGCTGAACGAGGAATGGGCAGCCAAGGACCCGCTGATCGCCGGCCTCGTCGCGGCAGCCAATTCCGCAGCTTGAAAACCCACCAAGTGGCCGGGCGGCGCGAAAAGGTCGCCCGGACCACAAGGCAGGAGGGCCGCAACAGATGACCGATACCCCCGGGGCCCTCGCCCGTTTCGTCACCGGATATGTCCGCACGATCCGACTGCTCGCAGGCCTCTGCATGGGGCTGATCGTCGTCATCATGATTACGCAGGTCTTTTTCCGGTACGTGCTTGGCGGCAGCCTGATCTGGGCCGAGGAACTGTGCCGTTACCTCCTTATATGGCAGACCTTCCTAGTCCTCGGCCTCGCCTACACGCGCGGAGAGTTCGTGTCGCTCGATTTCCTTCCCTCCGCCCTGCCGCCGCGCGGACGCTGGATCCTCAGGGCCGTGATGGCCATGCCGATCGTCGCCTTCCTGATGGTGATGGCGTGGTATGGCTATGACTTCGCCTCACGCTTCGACCGCCAGACCATCCCGGCACTCGATTTCATCTGGACCTCCCTGACCGGAGAAGCGCTCGGCCTGTCGATCAAGTGGGTCTACGTGTCGGTCACCGTGGGGCTGGCCCTGATGTCACTGCACGTGATCGCCGAGCTGATCGTCACCTGCCGCCGTCAGCTCATCGAAAACGCCGACGATCCGAAACCCGCCACCGAGGCCAGCGCCTGATGACCAGCTTCTTCATACTGTTCGCCGGATTCCTGGCCTCGGGCATTCCGATCGCGCTGTGTCTCGGCATCGCGGGCACTGCCTATCTCTACCTGTCGGGCAACGGGATGATGGCGCTGATGTTGCCGCAGCGAATGATCGCGGGGATCGATCAGTTCGTCCTCCTGACCATCCCCCTCTTCCTGCTGGCCGGGGCGTTGATGAACGTGGGCGGCGTGACCGAACGCATCGTCACCTTCGCGCGGGCCATGGTCGGCCATCGCCGGGGCGGAATGTCGTCGGTGTCGATCCTGTCCTCGGGCTTCTTCGCGGGCATCTCCGGTTCGGCCACGGCCGAGGCCTCGGCGCTCGGCGCGATCCTGATCCCGTCGATGTCGAAACAGGGGATGCCGCCGGCCTATGCCTCCGCCCTGATCGCCGTCAGCTCGGTCATGGGGCCGATCATCCCGCCCTCCATCACCATGATCATCTATGGGGTGCTGTCCGGCGCCTCCATCGGCCAGCTCTTCCTTGCGGGCGTCGCGCCGGGGATCGGCATCGCGACCGGCCTTCTGCTCTACGCCAGCTGGCGGGCGAAGCGGGAGGGCTTCCCCGTCACCCCCCGCGTGAACGGGCGCGAAAGGCTGGCGGCGACCAAGCGCACCCTGCCCGCGCTGATCCTGCCGCTGATCATCCTTGTCGGCATCAAGGCCGGGATCTTCACGCCCACCGAGGCCGCCGCCGTGGCCGTCGGCTATGCGCTTATCATCGGCTTCATCTACCGCGACCTCACCCCCACGCGGGTGTGGGAGGCGCTGATCGCCACCGCCCTCGTATCGGCCTCGATCCTGTTCATCACGTCGATGGCGTCGATCGTGTCGTTTGTCTTCACGCTGGAACAGGTGCCGCAGCTGATCGCCGATGCCATGCTGTCGCTGACCGAAAACCCCTGGCTGATCCTGCTGCTTCTCAACATCTTCCTGCTGATCCTCGGCATGTTCCTCGAGCCGATCTCGATCCTGATCCTGACCATGCCGATCCTGCTGAAGTTCCAGGCGCTGATCGGGATGGACCCGGTGCAATTCGGCACGGTGGTGGTGCTGAACGTGGTGGTCGGAATGGCCACACCGCCCGTCGGCATCCTGCTGTTCATCGCCTCGGCCATTTCGGGCGAGCCGGTGACGCGGGTCATCCGCGAGGCAATTCCCCTGATCGGCATCTGCCTGATCGTGCTGGCGCTGATCGCCCTGATCCCGCAACTGACGCTCTTCATCCCCCGCGCCCTGTTCTGAAGGAATTCCATTGCCCAACTGCCGCAACGTCCTGATCGTCGTGGCCCATCCGGAGCCGACCTCGTTCAACCATGCCCTTGCCAACGCCGCCGCGGCCGCGCTGCGCGATGCCGGGCACGACGTTACGATCGCCGACCTCGCCGCCGAGGGCTTCCGGGCCGATGTCGGGCCGCATGACGTGCAGGCCCGCGCGGAGGAAAGCCGGTTTCATGTGCAGGCGGAACAGGCCCATGCGGCGCAGCATCGATGCTACGCCGACGACATCGCCCGCCAGCAGGCGCTGGTGGCAGCCGCAGACAACATCATCCTTCAGTTCCCGGTGTGGTGGGGCGGCCCGCCTGCCCTGCTCAAAGGCTGGATCGACCGGGTTCTGAGCTATGGTTTCGCCTATGTCGACGGCGCGCGGTTCGACACCGGCCTGTTCAAGGGGCGCCGCGCCATGATCAGCGTCACCACGGGCGGAACGCCAGAGCGATTTTCGGACGGGGGCGTGTATGGGCCGATCGATCCGCTGCTGATGCCCATCCGCCGACTGGCGCTGGAATACATGGGGTTCGAAGTCGAAGACCTCTGCGTAGCCTATGCCGCGCCGCGTGTCGGTTCCGCCGAGCGGCAGCGCTATCTCGATAATGTTCAGGACGCCGCGCTGAAGATGGCTGCAAAGCCGGTCCAGCGAAGCGATGCCTACAAGACCGCGCTTGCCAGGAGCGGCGACAGAGCCTGGGCGCGCCGGGTCTGACCGGCTTCAGGTGACGATTGCGCAATCCCTCGAGACGCCGTGGCGTTCCAGGATGTCACCGACCCGCCCGGACCTCGCCGCGGATCTGACGAAGCTTCGGAGCAGTTCAGCGGCGCGAGAGCGGCCGACCGGAACGCCCATGCCTTGCCGTATCTCCATGAAGGGGGGCATCAACACACGGCTCCCCGGGCGCTTCGTCGCTTCCTCCGCCATGACGGAGCCGATGCCTGCCACGGCGGAAACGTCGCCTCGGTCCAGTGCCGCGAGCATCGCGTGGATGTCTTCGTAATAACGAACGCAATCCGCGCCCGCCTGACGCGCGAGGGTAAGGCTGTAGGCGCTTCCGGTCACCGAGCCGACCGGAACCCGCGAAGCCACCAGCTCGTCCGCGGACATTGCGGCACATCTGGGACCGGCTAGGTAACAGCCTTCAATCTGAACGTAAGGATCGGAAAAAGCTATCGTCTCCGAACGCTTCGGATCTACCGCGAGGAAGCAGACATCCCAAATGTCGTCACACGCGCTGGAAGACACGTCCACAGCGCGATCCATCTCCACGTAGGTCAGTTCGACGCCAAGATCGGCGGCGAGCGCGCGTGAAAGGTCGACCGCGATTCCGCAAGGTTGGCCCCGATCATCGCGACCGACGAGAACCCTGTTCCCGAAGTTCAGCGCCACGCGCAGCACCCCGGTTGGGCAAAGCTCTTCGATACTGGCGTCGGGCGTCTTCATGGTAACGCTTTCCTCGGCATGGCGTGTACGATCCCCTCAATGGGTTTGCACTGCCGCGAGTGCCCGTCGCGGCGTCGGAAGATACGTGCCAACGCATAATTGCACTTTTACACAAAAATGTGCAATATGGCTTAAGGGTGCGATTCTGCGCTCTTCGAACAGGTCTCAAGGGAGGAAGCACTATGTTCACCAAGTCGATACGCGTCGCCGCGGCGACCGCGCTTGCAATCATGGCGACGGCGCCGTTCGCCGCCGCCCAGGATTTCAAGCCCGAGAATCCCGAATGCATCGCGCCGGCCAACCCGGGCGGCGGCTGGGACTTCATCTGCCGGACGACCGCCAAGTATCTGTTCGATCTGGGTCTGATCGAAGACACCATGCAGGTCACCAACATGACCGGCGGCGGCGGCGGCGTGGCCTTCGCACACACGGTCAAGGAGCGGAACGACGACGACAACCTGATCGTCGCGGCCTCGATGTCGACAAGCGCGCGGATCGCCCAGGGCGTCTTCGAGGGGGCGACGAAAGAGGATGTCCACTGGCTCGCCACCTTCGGAGCGGAATACGGCGCGATCGCCGTCGCCGCTGACAGCGAGATCGAGTCGCTCGACCAGATGATGGAGATGATCAAGGAGGATCCGCGCTCCATCGCCATCGCAGGGGGCTCTTCGGTCGGGTCGTACGATCACATCAAGCCGATGCTGCTGGGACAGGCCGCGGGCATGGAAGACGTCACGCAGATGAAATACGTCTCCTTCTCGGGCGGCGGCGAGGCGGTAACCGCCCTGTTGTCCGGTTCCGTGCAGGCACTGTCGGGCGATCTGTCCGAGATGCTCGGCTTCATCGAATCCGGCGACATCCGCCTGCTCGCCATTCTCGCTCCCGAACGTCTCGAGGCATTCCCCGACGTGCCGACCGCGCGCGAGCTCGGCTATGACGTGATCGGGGCCAACTGGCGCGGCTTCTACATGCCCGCCGGCGCATCGGACGAGGCCAAGGAGTTCTGGTCCAACGCGCTTCAGACCATGGTCGAGGACGAAGGCTTCCAGGCTGACCTGAAGGCCGCCTCCATCGAGAGGTTCAACAATTTCGGCGCCGACATGGATGCCTTCGCGGCCAAGACCATCGAGGATGTCCGCAAGTTGTCCAAGGAAATCGGCATCATCCAGTGACCTGACGAGCATGGGCCGCCCTGCCTAACCGGGGCGGCCCTTCTTTCACTCTGGGAGGAAACCATGAGCGACCGCCTCTTCGGCGTGTTCGGATTGGCGCTTGGCGCCTTCTACATCTGGGCCGCATCGATTATCCCCACCAGCTTCATGACCGACGTCGTTGGTCCGCGCGCCTTTCCCTACATCGTCGGGGGCGTCATCCTGATCTGCTCGGCCGTCTTCATCCTCAAGCCGGATGCGGAACCCGACTGGCCGGGGATGCACAGCTTCGCCGAGATCCTCTTCGCAGGCGCGGTGATGTTCCTCTACGCCTGGGCCCTTCCGGAACTGGGCTTTCTCATCTCCACCATCTTCGCCACCGCCTACCTGACCTGGCGGCTGGGCACCCAGCCTCTCTGGGCGCTCGTCACCGGCGTCCTGACATCGGTGGGCATCTACGTCGTCTTCAAACTGATCCTCGGCCTCTCACTGGCCAGCGGTCTGCTCGGGCTCTGAGGCAGCACACATGGAAACCCTAGCCAACCTTGCCGACGGCTTCGCGATTGCGCTGACCTGGCAGAACCTTCTTCTCGCGCTGATGGGCTGCTTTCTCGGCACGCTCATGGGCGCCCTGCCCGGCCTCGGGCCGGCGAACGGGGTCGCGATCCTCATCCCCATCGCCTTCTCGATGGGCCTTGGGCCGACGCCCTCCCTTATCCTGCTGACCTCGGTCTACTACGGGGCCATGTACGGCGGGCGAATATCCTCGATCCTGCTGAACATCCCCGGTGACGAGCCGGCGATGATGACCTGTCTCGACGGCTACCCGATGGCGCAGAAAGGCATGGCCGGCGAGGCGCTGACCCTGTCGGGCATCGCCTCTTTCGTCGGCGCCTTCTTCGCCACCTGCGGGCTGGTCATGCTGGCGCCGCAGCTCGTCAAGATCGCATTGCTGTTCGGCCCGGCCGAATATTTCGTGCTCTTCACCCTGGCCTTCGCGACGCTGGGGGGCATCTCGTCGACCAACCAGGCCAAGTCCGCCTTCGCCGCCGCCCTCGGCCTTGGCATCGCGATGATCGGGGCCGACAGCCAGACCGGGACTCAACGCTTCACCTTCGGCGAGATCCACCTCTACGACGGTATCGATTTCCTGATCGCCATCGTCGGCCTGTTCGCCCTGTCCGAGGTGTTCATCTTCCTCGAGCACCACAGGGGCGGCGCCGTGGGGACAAGCGGCGGCATGAAGATCGGCAGGCTCATCCCCGACTTCGGAATGGTGAAGCGCTGCATCCCGACCATGGGCCGCGGCACCATCATCGGCTTCATCTCGGGCGTTCTGCCGGGGGCCGGGGCCTCGCTGGGGTCCTTCCTCGCCTATTCGCTGGAACGCTCGGCGGTGGACAGCAAGAACGAGACCTTCGGCAAGGGCGACCCACGCGGCGTCGCCGCGCCCGAGGCGGGCAATAACGCCGCCTCCGGCGGGGCGCTGGTGCCGATGCTGGCGCTCGGCGTGCCGGGGTCGGGCACCACGGCGGTTCTGCTCGCGGTGCTGCTCCAGCTCAACATCACGCCGGGCCCGCTCCTGTTCCAGAACAACCCCGATGTGGTCTGGGGCCTGATCGCGGCGCTGTTCATCGGGAACTTCATGCTGCTGGCGCTGAACATCCCCATGGTGGGGCTGTTCACCCGCGTGCTGCTGGTGCCGACCCGGATCCTGATGCCGGTGGTGGCGATGATCTCCTTCGTCGGGATCTACTCGATCACCAACTCCACCTTCGACGTGATGCTGATGGTCGGCTTCGGCCTTGTCGGCTGGGTCCTGCGCAAGCTGGACGTGCCGATGGTGCCGATCATCCTCGGCATCCTTCTCGGCAACGAGATGGAGGTGAACATGCGCCGCGCCATGACCATCTCGGACGGCGACTGGAGCATCTTCGTCGGCTCGCCGCTGGCCATCATCCTCTGGATCATCGCCATCACCGGCTTCGTCCTGCCAATGTTCCTCGGCCGCGCGATGCGGCGCCGGATGGAGGCCAATCGCCCCGCGGACGAAGCCAAGATCGGCGACTGAGCGATCGCCATCCGCGTGGCCCCATGCTGGGCCGCGCGGATCAATTCATTCCAGGATTACGAACCTCATGCCCATGCTCCGTGCCATCGGATCCAAGCACTCGCCCATGACCTGCCTCGACCTGAAGGCGATCCTGGGCGATATGGCACCGCGCCTGCCGCATGTGCTTCGCCTGCTTGCGGAAAACCACATCCGAGAGACGCGGGAAGACACGGCCTGCCTCGCCGCCCTCACCCGCTGGCTGAACGGCGAAGCGCCCGGCTTCGAATTCCTGTTCCGGCCGAACCGTATCCTGATGCACGACACGACGTGCACCCCCGCCCTGGTCGACATCGCCGCCCTGCGCGACGAATTGGCAGAATCCGGGCTCGACCCGTCGGTGCTGACCCCGGAATTGCCGGTGGAGGTCTCGGTCGATCACTCGATCGCGGTCGATGCCTTCGGAACCCCGGAGGCGCTGGCGCTCAACACCAGCAGCGAGATCTCCCGCAACGCCGAGCGGTACAGCTTCATGAAATGGGCCGCCGGGATGATGGAGACACTCAACGTCAACCCGCCCGGCACCGGGATCATGCACACGATCAACCTCGAACAGCTGTCGACGCTGGTCGTGAGCGAAGGCGATCTCAGCCACCCGGACATGATGATCGGCACCGACAGTCACACGCCCATGGTCAACGGCATCGGCGTCCTTGCCTGGGGCGTCGGCGGGCTGGAGGCCGAAAGCGCCATGTTCGGCGAGCCCCTGTCGCTGGCCTTTCCCGAGGTGGTGGGCGTGAAACTGACCGGCGCGCTGCGCCCCGGCACGCTGGCCACCGACCTTGCGCTCGAGGTCACCCACCGCCTGCGCGAAATCGGCGTCACCGGCAGCTTCGTCGAATTCTGCGGTCCGGGCGTGTCGACGCTCACGGCCGACGACCGGGCCGTGGTCGCCAACATGGCGCCGGAATACGGTGCCTCGACTGGCTTCTTCCCGGTAGACGCCGAAAGCGTGGCCTACCTGCGCCGGACAGGGCGCCCCGAGGCCTTGCTGGAGCAGGCACACACGCTGATGCAGGCGCAGGGTCTCTGGTTCGATCCCGGGGCCGAACCCCATTTCGACCGCCAGATCACCATCGATCTTGCGAGCCTCACGCCCTTGGTCGCCGGGCCGCGCCGCCCGCAGGACAGGTTGCCGGCCTCCGAGGCGGAGACCGCCATCGAAAACGCGATCGAACGGCGCCTCGCCGGACATGGCGAGGGTGTCCCCGACGGGGCGATCGGCATCGCGGCGATCACCTCCTGCACCAACACGACCTCGCCGCGCCTGCTGGTCGAGGCGGGGCTTCTGGCCCGCAACGCCAGGGCGCGGGGTCTGACGCCGCCGCCCTGGGTCAAGACCTCTCTCGCGCCCGGATCGCCCTCTGCCGCGCAGATGCTCGAGAGGGCCGGCCTGCTGGACGATCTCGAGGCCACCGGCTTCGGCATCGTCGGCTACGGCTGCACCACCTGCATCGGCAATTCCGGCCCCCTGCCCGCGGTGATCGAAGAGGCGCTGAGCGAGGGCAAGGCGATCGCGGCTGTCCTGTCGGGCAACCGCAACTTCCCGGGGCGCGTGCATCCGAAACTGGATCTCGGCTTCCTCGCCTCGCCGCCGCTGGTCATCGCCTTCGCCCTCAAGGGCCGGGTCCAGGGCGACATCCTGACAGAGCCGCTCTGCTCCGACGCCGATGGCGCGCCGGTGACGCTGCACGATCTCTGGCCGAATGCGCAGGAAGTGGACGCCGCTCTTGCCAAGGGCCTCGACCCCGCCGACGTGCCGGCCGCCTTTGCCGGGGCGCGGGCCAACTTGGATTGGGCGGCGCTGCCAACGCCGGACAGCCAGTGCTTCCCGTGGGACCCGGAGTCGCGCAGCCTGCGCCGTCCCGCATTCGTCTCGCGCGATGCGCAGAGCCGGCTGGGCAGCTACGAGGCCGCGCCCCTGATGGTTCTGGGCGACGACATGACCACAGACCACATCTCCCCGGCCGGGTGGATCGCGCCCGACAGCGCCGCGGGCAGGTGGCTGGTCGAGCGGGGAGCCGACCCCCGCAACCTCAATGTCTACGCCTCCTATCGGGGCAACTGGGAGGTCATGCTCCGCGGTCTCTTCACCAACAAGAGCGCGATCAACTACCTCGCCGAGGACCTGCCCCCGGCAATCACCGAACTGGCGGACGGCAGCCGACACCTGGTCTTCGAAGCCGCTGACAGGCTCCGCGAGCACCAGACCCCCGCGATCCTCCTCGCGGGTCACCGCTACGGAATGGGGTCGAGCCGGGACTGGGCCGCCAAGGGCGCGGCGCTGCTGGGCCTGCGTGCCGTCATCGCACGCAGTTTCGAGCGTATCCACCGCTCCAACCTGATCGGCATGGGTGTCCTGCCCATCGAGATTGCCGATGACTTCGTCCCCGCAGAGGCGGGCATCACGCCGGCGGATCGGTTCGGCATCTCGGTCACCGCGGCAATGCTGACGCCCCGGATGCCGCTGGAAGTCACCTGGATCCGGGCGGACGGCACCGCGCAGACCATCGCCGCCCGTGCGGCGGTGGACACGACCCGTGACGTGGATCTGCTTGCCGTCGGCGGTGTCCTGTCCTCGATCCTACGGCGGATGCTGCCGCCGCAGTGACCCGGCCCCGCGTCAGACGGCTAGGCTGACCGCCTCGTCCCATTTGCGCATCAGCTCGATCTTGCTGTGCATCGCGCCGGTCAGGTGCTTCTTCAACGCGAAGGATGCTTCGAGGATCTCACCCGCGGCGAGCAGGTCGAGGATCGCAAGGTGCTGGGTGGACTGCTTGATGAACCGCTCCGGCGTCGACGCCGCCTGGTATTCCAGCAGCCGGCGCATCTGGTTCACCCGGACGAGTGCGGTATGGAAGTAGGCGTTGTTCGCGAAGGTGATCAGGTCCTCGTGGAAGCGCGCGCCATTGCTGAGAAGGTGCTCCACCGGCAGCCTTTCGATGTCGTGGTCCAGCATCCGTTTCTGCGTCGTGCGCAGTTCCTCCAGCTTGTCGAGGTTCACCTCGTAGTCGGGCAGAAGCATCGCCGACGGCTCGATCGCGATCCTGAACTGGTAGATTTTCTGAAACGATTCCGGAGACTTGGCCACGTTCAGCAGCCGCCAGCCATATCCCGGCTTGCGCTCTGCCCAGCCCTCGCGCGTGGCGCGGGTCAGAATGTCCTGAACCTGGCTCTTGGTGATGTCGTATTTCTCGCGCAGGAACTGTTCGGTCACTTCCTCCGGCAGGGCATCGTTGCGCCAGTCGGTCGCAACGAGGTGGTAGGGGCTCTGCCGTTCGGTCACCAGGGCAACCGGCACGGCACTCGCCGCCTGGGCCTGCGGCGCGGCGACGTAGAAGCCGCGGTTGCGGTGCCGCCGGACAAGGCCGGCCTCGCTCAGGATCAGCAGCGCCTCGCGGATCGGCGAGCGCGACACGCCGAAGGTATCCGCAAGGGACTGGGCCGCAAGGTGCGTCCCCTCGGCCAGTTCCCCCGAGGCGATCTTGACGGAAATGTCGTGGGCAATCTGCTCTGCCAGGTTGCTCCGGCGCATACCCGTTCTCCCGGTTACTCGTTCATGCAATAAATTGCAGAATTCGGGCCGAAAAAGCAATCCTGCCCCAAGACTGACCTCAGGTCCGAATGATCTTCCCCGCCTCCGGGACGGGCCCGCTACCAGTCGAACCGGCGGGCCGCGATGGGGGCGAGCACGATCACAGTGACCAGCCTGATCACGTGATGGGTCACCACGAAGGCCAGATCGGCCCCGGCGACGATGGCCAGCACCGCCATTTCCGCCTGCCCGCCCGGCGAAAAAGACAGCAAGGCCTCCATGTGCGGCGCCCAGCCGAGAAGCGCCACACCTTCCGAGAACAGCACCGAGATCACCAGCAGGATCACGCAGTACGCCGCCCCCGATGCCACGAAGCGCCGAAGCTCCGGCCCGGTGATCCCTGTGTAATTCGCACCGATGGACATGCCGATGAAGAACTGGGCGGCATAGATCGCCTCGGCCGGCGGTCGATTCTCGATCAGCCCGGACAGGCTAAACGCCGCTGACAGCACCATCGGCCCGATGATCGCAGCGCCGAAAACGCCCAGTCGGGCCGCCAGTTTCCAGCCCGCGACAGCGGCCACGGCCATCAACAGCCCCTCACCCAGGGGGAAGCCGACGATCGCCTCGCCCACCGGAGCATCGAGCGATCGGCCGTAGAACCAGATCAGAACGGCAGGGGCGAGGCTGACGATCATCAGCACCCGCGTCGCATGGACAAGAGACAGCGCGCGGATGTCGGCGCCGGCCTCTTCCCCGAAGACCGCCATGTCCTGAAACCCGCCTGGCATCGCGGAGTAGAACGCCGTCGGCCCGTCGAACCGGCAGAGTATCCGGAAGAACGGATAACCGATAAGGCCGATCAGCAGGATGAAGGGCGGGATCATCGCGGCGGAATAGGCCATCTCGGGCAACCGGCTCAGCAGGTCGGGCGTGATCGAAGACCCGACCGCAACCCCGAGGATGGTCCGCATCAACGTCGAAACCTGCCCGGCCCCTTTCAGCCGAACTCCCGCGAGCGCCGCGATCAGGCATCCGAAGATCGGCCCGAGGAGCAGCGGCAACGGCAACCCGACAAGGTAGAAGGCCACGGCACCCAGGACAGCTGCACCGGCCGTACGCAAGAAGGCAATCGACAGCATGGCAGACGGCGCCTCGTGACAGGATTACGGGACCTCAATATTGCATTTGTAGCTCGACACAACCACTTCTGGCGGCGAATTGCCTGCGCGGTCATTGGTGTTGCCTGGACCCGCCGGAAAGACGCAGTCACGCCGCTCAAATCCAAAAGGATAAGCCGCAGGAGGCGATGCCACCGGCATCACCAGAAGTGTGGGTGGCGGAGCCGAAGTCTGCACAACAAATCTATCAACATCTTGTTTATACGAAGATTCCCGCGTGCCGATTATCAACGTACCACCCTTCGAACCACACGAAGTCCGCATTCGAGGATGCACCCAACAACAATGGTCGCCACGACATGCCGATAGCCCAAGTGACCGTTTGCCCTCTCGGACATCATGACCGTGTGCACTCGGCCGAACTCGTCCGCTTCCGGCCCTCACCGGACATTCGCCAGGTTGGGCTTTGCCGCGGCGCAGCTTTCCCAAATCGGCCATCGGCGGCATCGTGCAGCATGATCTGACAGGCCATAGTCGGCAGAGCGGGACAAAATCGCCGTTAGGTTTGGCATCGCGGATGTCTGCTCTCAGATTGGCGAACTGACTAATTGATCCGAACCACGCACTGGCAGCTTGCTCGAAGCCTTCATCTCTTTGAGTGACAGGTTCGAGCGAATTCTGGTCACACCAGGAAGACGCCGCAGCGTGCTGTCGACGAAGGCGCTGTAGTCGTCCAGATCGCGCGCGACCACGATCAGCAGGAAATCGTCTTCGCCGGTGGTGTTATGGCAGGCGAGGATATTGGGTGTGACCTCGACAATACGCTGGAACTCGGCGGTCGCGGCCTGATCATGCTCTGAGCAACTGAGTTGAACGAAGGCCATCACGCCGAGCCCCAGCTTTCGGCGATTGAGGTGGGCCTGGTAGCCCTCGATGATCCCCGTCTCTTCCAGTTTCTTGAGCCGTCGCCAGCAGGGGGTTTCGCTCATGTTCAGGTGCTCAGCCAGTTTGGCGTTGGTCATGCGCCCGTCGCTTTGAAGCAGTTCGAGAATCTGTGCGTTGACTGTGTCGATGCTGGACAAGGGAGGACTTTCCTCAATATGCCCTCAGGTTGAGGGGTTTCTGCTCATGAAAATTATAATTAAGGGCAGAATGGCAAGGTAATTTCGTCTCCATATGATAGCTTCCACTCAACCAGTCGATACAACCGAAAGATCCTGCCATGAAAGCTGTCCTGTTCGAAAAATTCCAAGAAGCCCCCAAGGTCGTGAACGTCGCGGACCCTGCGCCCGAAGCGCATGGGGTCGTCCTCAAGGTGGAAGCCACTGGTGTCTGTCGCAGCGACTGGCACGGTTGGATGGGTCACGATAGCGATATCGAGCTTCCGCATATTCCCGGCCACGAACTCGCCGGTGTGGTCGAAGCCGTCGGCAAAGATGTGAAGAACTGGAAAGCGGGCGACCGGGTCACGGTGCCATTCATCTGCGGCTGCGGGTCCTGCGGTGAATGCCACGCTGGTCACCAGCAAGTCTGCCTGCATCAGGAGCAACCCGGCTTCACCCATTGGGGCAGCTTTGCAGAGTATGTGCCGATCCATCAGGCTGACCTGAACGTGGTCGCTCTGCCCGAGGCGATGGATTTCGCCACAGCCGCCAGCCTAGGGTGCCGGTTTGCCACGTCGTTCCGCGCCGTGATCGACCAGGGCAAGGTCAGTGCGGGCCAATGGGTCGCCGTGCATGGCTGCGGTGGCGTTGGTCTGTCCGCTGTGATGATCGCCAGCGCGGCAGGGGCGAATGTGATCGGGGTGGACCTCGATCCGGCAAAGCTGGCGCTGGCCAAGGAACTTGGTGCGGTTGCGGCCATTGACGGCAAGGGCGACGTGGTCGAGGCGACTAAGGAGATCACCAAGGGCGGTGCGCATGTCTCGCTCGACGCTCTTGGGCATCCGACGACGATGACGAATTCTATCCTTTGCCTGCGGCCACGGGGCAAGCATATCCAGGTTGGCCTAATGCTAGGGGAACACGCGGCCCCAGCCGTGCCCATGCCCAAGATCGTGGGACAGGAAATCGAGTTGCTTGGCTCCCACGGGATGCAGGCGCACCGCTATGGTGCGATGCTCGACATGGTCGAGAGCAGAAAGCTGAACCCGGCGCGGCTGGTGGGCGACAAGATCGGCATCGACGCCGCCCCGGAGGCCCTGATGAACATGGACAATTTCCAGTCCATCGGTGCAACCGTCATCACGAGCTTCTGAGCTATGGATAAGATTGCATTCATCGGCGGCGGCAATATGGCGTCGGCCATCATTGGCGGAATGATCGCCAGTGGGTGTGCGCCCTCGAGGATCACGGTTGTCGATCCAAATGCCGACCAGAGGGATCGACTGGCAAGTGAGCATGGCGTCCACACGACAGACAATGTGGCCAACGCCGCGGCCGCTGACATCATCGTGCTGGCTGTCAAGCCTCAGGTCATTGCTGCTGTGGCTAAACAGATGGATGCAGACCTGTCTGGCAAGCTGATCTTCAGCATCGCCGCGGGGGTGACGATCGCAACGCTCGAAGGCCTCTTTGGTCCGGTAGCCATCGCGCGCACCATGCCCAACACGCCTGCCTTGCTCGGTCTGGGGGCGACGGGGCTTTACGTAAACGACCACACGACTGAAGCGCAACGCATAGCTGCCACGGAGATCATCGAGGCCTTCGGCATTTGCGTCACCCTAGAAAGTGAAGACCTACTGGATGCTGTCACGGCCGCGTCGGGCAGTGGCCCCGCCTATTACTTTCTTATGATCGAAGAGATGATCCGGGCCGGAACCGCTTTGGGCCTGTCCCCGGAGGATGCCAGCGCGTTGACCCTGCAAACGGCACTTGGCGCTGCCACCATGGCCACCAAGGGAGATGCGCCAGAGGTCCTCAGAGCCCGTGTCACATCGCCCAACGGGACAACCCATGCGGCGATTGTCTCGATGCAGGAGAACGGCTTTGGGGACGTGATTGCAAAAGGAATGACCGCCTGCCGCGAACGGGCCGAGGAATTGGGAAAGGGATAAAGCAGCCGTTCGAACAAAGCGCGAAACTTGGCTAGTTTGGGCTCGAAGCCGACCTTCGCCGCAGATCGATGGTATAGTTGAGCGTCGGTGAAGTTCCGAAGACGTGGTGGGACCGGTGGAGTGGAGGAACCGCCATGTCTACCGCCAACCTACCAGCAATCCGTGCCTGCCGTCCCGCTTGGAACAAAGGGCGCATCATCGGCCAGAAACGTCCGCTGCAACCGAAGCATGTTTGGGCTATCAGGGTCCGGCTGGAGATCGCCCATCGGACCCGAGAACTGGCGCTCTTTAATCTCGCCATCGACAGCAAATTGCGTGGCTGCGACTTGGTGCGGATCAAGGTCGCCGACGTCTACGCGGCGGGGCAGGTCAAGCACCGCGCTGCGATCGTTCAGAGCAAGACAAGCAGGCCCGTCAGCTTCGAGATTACCGATGGGACCCGCAAGGCAATCGAAGCTTGGCTCGCATCCCCGTTAATGGTCGGGTCGGAGCATCTCTGGCCGGGAAGGTTTCACGAACGGCTTCACATTTCGACACGGCAGTATGCTCGCCTCGTCCGGGACTGGGTGGTCTCCATCGGTCTTGAGCCGAGCGCCTACGGCACCCATTCCATGCGCCGCACCAAGGTCGCGCAGATTTATCGGAAAACCGGCAATCTGAGAGCAGTGCAGCTATTGCTTGGCCATACGAAGATGGACAGCACCGTGCGTTACCTCGGCGTCGAACTGGAGGATGCGCTCGCGATCGCAGAGTCGGTAGAGATCTAAGCGCCAGGGCCGGTCCGTCGCGGCCGGCCCAAACCTGCCATTGGCAGATGAAAGCTACGCCGCAGTGCGGCTTCCCCGAAGCGAACATTGGAACATTTTCGGAGCATCACGCTAACTATTCATCCACGAACTATGCAGGATGCGCGCTGAACTCGCGTGCGACAGCCTTGATACATGCCGATCAGAGCGCGCAGGACGACCGCATTCAAGACTTTGACGGTGTTGATGTGGGCCCCGTTCACATACCGGTGCATATTGTGTGGCTTGTATGGTGGCGGGCAAAGGATGTCCCGATCTCCCCGCAATCTGAGCTCTTGTCGGTGACGAACGCCAAGGTCGGGTCAATCCAAACTCGATTATGGGCTTCGAGGTGTGCACTTTTTGTCAAGACCTCCGCCGCTGCGACGCCTCCTCCTGGGAGCCGTGGTTAGCGACCGCAGGCAGCATCTTTTCGAGCAGAGCAGAAGAATTTTGACCACCCAGCCATTCGGCATCTTATGGCACGGCCCGCTATTGCACCAGGATCGCCCGGAAATCGTTCACATTGGTCAGCGTCGGCCCGGTAAGGACGAGGGCGCCCAGCTGCTCGAAGACCGTGAAGCTGTCGTGTGCCGCGAGGTGTTTGCGGGGGGAGAGCCCGCGCTCCGCAGCTCGGCGAAGGAAATCCGGCCCTATGACGGCTCCAGCTGCGAACTCGGTCCCGTCGATGCCGTCGGTATCGGCAGCGAGCGCGGTGATGCGTGGATGGCCGTCCAATGCGAGGGCCAGGGAAAGCAGGAATTCCGTGTTTCGTCCGCCACGCCCGGGGGAACCTTGCCGGATCGTTACAGTGGTCTCGCCGCCGGAGATCAGGACCGCGGGTGGCTGGGCGGGAGTGCCGTTCGATGCCACTGAGGACGCGATACCCGCCATGACGATGCCGAGCTCGCGCGCTTCGCCCTCCAGAGCGTCTCCCAGCAGGATAGGGGTGATGCCGTGAGCTTCGGCGACGCGGGCCGCCGCTCGCAGCGAGGCTTGTGGGGTCGCGATAAACCGAAACTCTGACTGGTCCGGCCTCGCGGTGAACGGTGTCGAAAGCAGCCTTCGGGCCACGTCCGGTAGACCAGAGCCGAGCCGTTCCGCCAGATGCGACAGGTCGTCCCCGGCCGTGGGGTCAGCGACCGTGGGGCCTGAGGCGATGGCCGCCGGATCGTCGCCGGGAACGTCCGAGATCGCGAGCGTCACGATCCGCACCTCTCCCGCCGCCTGCGCGAGCCCCCCGCCATTGATGCGGGAAAGCCGTCGGCGCACGCTGTTCATCGCACTTATCGAAAGGCCGGAAGTCAGGAGAAGCCGGTTCACCTCGATGAAGTCATTTAGGCTGAGGGGTGGCTCGGGCATGGGCAGCAGCGCGGAACCGCCGCCCGAGATCAGGGCGAGGACAAGATCGCCCCGTCCGGCCTCGGCAACCTTGTGCATGATCTCCCGCGCCGCCGCCGCCCCTGCCATATCGGGCACCGGGTGCGCGGCTTCGCGCACCTCAATACGCGTGGTCGGAACGGCGTGGCCATAGCGGGTGACCACCACCCCGGACAGGTCGACATCTGGCCAAGCTCGTTCCACCGCGCGTGCCATCGCGGCGGCGGACTTGCCCGCGCCAACTACGATGCAGCGGCCCGCGGGTTTCTCGGGCAGGTGACTGGCCAGAATCTCGCCGGGGTCGGCCGCCTTAATGGCCGCGCCCAGCATCTCGCGCAGCAGGGTCTCGGGGTTGCTCGGGCTCATCTCAGCAGCGACTCAGATGTTGTCGCCGCGGATCGCCTCACAGACCGCATCGGTGACCTGTTGGGTCGTCGCACTGCCGCCCACATCCGGCGTTAGCACGCCATCTGCGCAGACCTTCTCCACCGCACGCATGAGGCGTATGGCCGCATCGGCTTCTCCAAGATGCTCAAGCATCTGGCTCGCAGTCCAGAAGGTCGCGACCGGGTTCGCAATACCCTTGCCTGTGATATCGAAGGCCGAGCCGTGGATTGGCTCGAACATCGAAGGGTAGCGGCGCTGCGGGTCGATATTGCCCGTCGGCGCGACTCCGAGGGAGCCAGCCAGCGCACCGGCGAGGTCCGAAAGGATGTCGGCATGCAGGTTCGTCGCCACAATTGTGTCGAGGCTCTTGGGGTCCTTGACCATCCGCACAGTCATCGCGTCGACAAGCATCTTATCCCAACTCACGTCCGGGAAGTCCTGCGCCACCTCGGCGGCAATTTCGTCCCACATCACCATGCCATGGCGCTGCGCATTCGACTTTGTGACCACGGTGAGGAATTTGCGCGGGCGCGACTGGGCCAGTTCGAAGGCATAGCGCATAATCCGCTCGACGCCGGTGCGGGTGAAGATGGAGACCTCGGTGGCAACCTCCTCGGGCATGCCACGATGGGCGCGCCCGCCCACGCCAGAATACTCGCCCTCGGAATTCTCGCGCACAATGACCCAGTCGAGATCGCCAGGTCCGACGCCCGCCAGCGGCGAGGTGATGCCGGGCAGAATCTTGGTGGGGCGCACGTTTGCGTATTGATCGAACCCTTGGCAGATCGGCAGGCGGAGACCCCATAGCGTGACGTGATCGGGCACGTCAGGGGCGCCGACAGCGCCAAAAAAGATTGCGTCGAAATCCCGGATCTGGTCGCGCCCGTCCTCCGGCATCAGCGCGCCGGTTGTTTTGTAACGTTCAGAGCCCCAGTCGAACTCGGTGACGTCGAGCTTGAAGCCGCCGTCGCGCCGGGCCAATGCCTCAAGCGCCTGAAGCCCGGCAGCGATCACCTCTGGACCAATGCCATCGGCCGGAATCGACGCAATGCGGTAGGTCTTTTGCTTCGGACTGGCCGCACGCGCCTCGCTTTCGGTGACATCCTGATGAACGACCGTCATCCTCTTCCTCCTCGCGCGGTATGTGGTCTGCCACTACGCTACCGGAACGGCGTTGGACGCCTCAATTCATTGGTGATTATATACATAACCGATATAGCATGCAGGATGCCGGCGATGAACAAGATGCAGTTGCGTTGTTTCCTGACAGCAGCCGAGACGCTCCACTTTGGTCGCGCGGCGCAGCGGCTGGAGATCCTACCGGCAAGCTTCGGGCGACAGGTTAAACAACTGGAGGATCACCTGGGGGTGGCTCTGTTCCGCCGAACCACACGGGACGTGACCCTTACGGAGGCCGGCGAGGCGGCCGTGGAGGACGCTCGGGACCTGCTCGCCCAGATAGACGCGTTCGAGGCGAAGGTGCGAGCCGTGCGCATGGCGAAGTCGCATGTCCTGCGAGTCGGCGCCATCGACAGCGCAGCTGCCGGTCTATTGCCACAAATTCTGCCTTTGATGCGGGCATCCCATCCCGATCTTGAGATTCAGATCGTCGAGCAGAAAACGATCCACCTGCTGCCGAAACTGTTGAGTGGCAGCCTCGACATCGCCTTCTGCCGCCCACCGGACGTTCGCGATCCGCGGCTCGTATTCCGGACCCTGTTCCATGAGTCTGCGGTCGTGGCCCTTCCAGCCGATCACCGCCTGGCCAGCCGCGACAGGATCGACATCGCGGACCTGGCCGACGAGCCGCTCATCGTGCCGGACCGGCGCTCACGTCCACATTCGCATGACCTAACGATCATACTTTTCCTGCGCGCCGGATTGACGGCGCGTATTTCGCAGATTGCCGAGGAAAAGCAGACCATCGTTAATCTTGTTTCGAGCGGAACTGGGCTTGCGATCGTGCCGCGATGGACGTCCCGCCTGAGGGTTCAGGGTGTGCGCTTTCTGCCGCTGCGCACGAAAGATGCCGCGCCCCAGGCGAAGCTTATCCTTGCATCGGCCTGGGCCCGGAATACGCGTGATCCGGAGCGAGACGCGCTAATGGAGCTGCTCGATGGACATCTGAGCGAAATCGAAGCATCGGCCTGACTATATCGTAAATGAATATAATAAACGGGGAATTGAGTCGAGAGCAGCTCTTGAGGCAATTTTTCTGAAGAGGATGCGCCTCGCAAAGGCCCGTCCGGGAGGAAATCGCAGAGGAGGAGCTCTCATGAAACTCACGGCACTTATCGCCGCTGGCACTTGCGCGTTGGCGTTGCCCGTCCACGCGCAGGACCGCGCGGACTGGCCCAGCAGCATCACCATTGGGACCGGCAGCCAAGGCGGCACCTATTTCGGCTATGGCTCGGGCTTCGGCGCGATGATCAGCGAGGAACTGGGCATCAACGCTGGTGCCGAGATCACCGGCGGTCCGGTGCAGAACGTAACTCTGGTCGAGACTGGTGAGCACCAGCTCGGCTTCGTTACCCTCGGACCGGCGGACGAGGCGCGGCGCGGCGAAAGCCCCTTGATGCCCGGCACGCCGCACGAGAACGTCCGCGCGCTGTTCCCGATGTATCAGACGCCCTTGCAAGCCGCCGTTCTGGCCTCCTCGGACATCGAAAGCTTTCAGGACTTGCAGGGCAAGCGCGTCGGCGTCGGCCCGGCGGGCGGCACCTCGGCCACCTACTGGACCCGCTTTTTCGAGAATGCTGAGGGTTATGATGATGTCACCGTCTCCAACGCCGGCGGCTCGGATACCGCGGGGCAACTCAAGGACGGGCTGATCGACGCCTTCGTCTATGCCGCCGGCCTTCCCACGGGCGCCTACAGCCAGCTCGCGGTCGAGAACGACGTGCGCTTCCTGTCCATGGACGACGAGACCCGCAGCACGATGAAGGAAATCGTGCCGGCCATGTCCGACTTCACGATTCCCGCGAACACCTACGAGGACCAGCCGGAGCCGTTGGAGACCACCTCGCTGTGGAACTTCGCGATTGCGCACCAGGACATGCCAGAAGATCTCGCCTACGAGATCACGAAGCTGGCGATGGAGAACAACGACAGGATGGTGACCAATCACGCGGCCGCCAAGGACACGCTGCCCGAGAACGTGCAGTTCAACACCGTGATCCCGTTCCACCCGGGCGCCGCTCGCTGGTTCGAGGAAAACGGCTACGACGTGCCGACCGTCGAGTAAGGCCAGCGGCCCTCGATCGATCTTAAAAAGGGCGGCGGAGCGAACCCGCCGCCCGTCTTCGTCCTGACCCAGCAGCAACAGGCGCCCGCGATGACCCATCCCTCCGACGCCCATCGGGCGCAGACCGCGCAGTCCAACATCGAGCAGGAACTGGCCCGCTCCAATGTCGACGCGGACCCGGTCGCCGGCAACCAACGTCTTTTCGGGGGCGGCCGCAACGCCCTCGTCGCGATCATGTGCGTGGCCTACACGGTCTTTCACCTGTTGGTGATGAACGTCTATCCGCTCGAGACATGGGCCTATCGATTGAGCCATGTGGGGGGCGGCCTATTGCTGGGCTTTCTGCTGTTTGGCTCCTCCCCCTTTGCCGAGAGCGATGCGGGAGGGCGACCAAATGGGCTGCTCTCGAAGGCGCTTCTCGTGCTGGCCGGAGCTGGAATCCTCTACGGTCTGGCAGGTGTCGCCGCGATCTGTATCAACGGCCTAATCATGGGGGAAATGCTGCCGCCTGCCTGGGCGATGTCCACCTTTGGCATCCCGCTGACCACCGGCACGGCAATCGCTATCCTGCACGGCTGGCTCTTTCCCCACCGCGACCGGACGCACTTCGCTCCGGGCGACGTCCTGCTCGCCGCCGCCGCAATCGCTGCCATCGCCTACCTGGTCTTCTTCGCCCGCCAACTCCAGCTTCGCGCGGGCATGCCCATGGCGCTGCCGGGCGACATGTGGTCGGCAATCACAGGCGTTCTGCTGATCATCGAGCTGACCCGCCGTCTGGCCGGGCTCGCACTGGTGATCATCGCTGGAGCCTTCGTCGCCTATGCCTTTGCCGGGCCTTGGCTGCCGGGGATCTTTGAGCATCGCGGCTATGACGCGAAGCGCTTCTTCTCCTACATCTTCACCGACAACGGCGTGCTTGGGGCGCCGATCGCGATTTCTTCGACCTACATCATCCTCTTCGTCGTCTTCGCTGCCTTCCTCCAGACCACCCGGGTTGGAGAATATTTCGTCAACCTCGCCTTCGCCGCCGCCGGACACCGTCGTGGCGGGCCGGCCAAGGTCTCGATCTTCGCCTCCGGCCTGATGGGGATGATCAATGGCACCTCGGCTGGCAACGTCGTCGCCACCGGCTCGCTCACAATCCCGATGATGAAGAAGGTCGGCTACCGTCCGCAGACCTCGGCCGCCGTCGAGGCCGCGGCTTCGACGGGCGGGCAGATCATGCCGCCGATCATGGGCGCAGGCGCCTTCATTATGGCTGAGATCACCGGAATCTCTTACATGGAGATCGTCTACGCCGCGATCATCCCCGCGCTCCTCTACTTCATCTCCGTCTACTTCATGGTTGACCTCGCGGCGAAGAGGGTCGGCATGAAGGGCCTGCCGCGCGATCAACTGCCGAAGCTCGCCAAGCTGATCCGGCAAGTCTATCTCTTCCTGCCCATCGTGGTGCTGATCTACGCGCTCTTCGCGGGCTATTCGGTGATCCGCTGCGGCACGCTGGCGATGATCACAGCGGCAGTGGTGTCCTGGCTAACGCCGCATCGCATGGGGCCCCGCCAGCTGTTCCAAGCGCTCGACAACGGCGCGCGCATGGTGCTGCAACTGGTCGCCGTCTGTGCCACTGCGGGTATCATCGTGGGCGTCATCGCGCTGACGGGGATCGGCTCGCGTTTTTCCACCGTGCTGCTTGCGCTGGCCGACCAGAGCCAAATCCTCGCATTGTTCTTCGCGATGATCGTCTCGATCATCCTCGGGATGGGCATGCCCACTACGGCTGCCTATGCCGTGGCCGCGAGCGTCATCGCGCCCGGCGTAATCAACCTGGGCGTCGCCCCCCTGACCGCGCATCTCTTCATCTTCTATTTCGCAGTTATGTCGGCGATAACGCCACCCGTGGCGCTGGCCGCCTATGCCGGCTCGGCGCTTGCTGGGTCCGACCCAATCCGCACAAGCGTAGAGAGCTTTAAGATCGGCCTCGCCGCCTTCGTCGTGCCCTACATGTTCTTCTACTCCCCGGCGATGCTGCTGAACGGCAGCCCTTTTGAGATAGCCCATATCTCGATCACCGCGATTTTCGGCGTCTATCTGCTCTCCTGCGCCGTGCAGGGTTGGTTCTTTGGCCCGGCGAGCGGTTTGGTGCGCGCCGCGCTCGTAGTAGGCGGGTTGACCATGATCGCCGGCGGCTGGGTTACCGACACGGTAGGACTTGGCATCGCGCTGGCGCTGGTCTTTGTGCAGAAAGGGATCGCCACCCGCGGTGATCTCTCTGCCCGGCAGAACCGGTGAGAGCGGGGCGTGGGGAGCTTCCGATGATCTTTTGCGCAGGTTGGGTTCGCCGCCGACTTCGTGAAACTGAGGGAAAAACCGGGCTTCCGCTGGAGATTGAGTGGGCCAATGATGATCGTGCCGACCAAGGCTATGGTAGCCAGTATGGCCTTAGGATTGCGGCTTGGTTTCAGGGTATGTCGCCTACTGAACCCCATTCATTCCGATCATTGCTCAAACATCTTGGGCATTAGCAGCGAACATCGACTTCCCGCTCTTGCTGTCAATCACTGCGATGTTAACCGATGGATTTGGATGGATGTCCGCTCCGGTCGCAATAAAATGCCGAAGTCGCCCTTGCGGCGAACGACTGCTTCCCGCCCTTTGCCGACGAAGGTTCGATCTATGCTCCCTCTCGCTAAGCGCGGATCCGGTCGAAGTGTTCTGGTCGGCCGTCCGGAAACATAATGTTTTACAGTGCCTTAAGGAGAATTCATCAAACTCGCGTACTCATGAGGTCCGGAGAGTATCAGCTCTGAGAGACCGTTTCCGAGCCTCTTTGCGCTGTCGGCGGTGTTCAGCCTTGTCGCATGACCCCTGAAAACAACGAATAATCCCGCCGGAGCCGGATTGGGAGAACGCCTTGGAAGGGGCATTTGGCGGAGGGAATGGCCCTGACGTCCAACCTTCTCCACAATAGGGTGGAGTTCTGTGCCCCCCGGCAACCCAATAACCCTGCGCACTTCACTGAGCTTCGATCAGCCGCGAATACCGGAATACAAGTGCGGCGCGTCGAGCCGCTGCACAAGGCGAGAACCCCTCGATACCTTGTTCATGAACGATTTCGCTCGCGGTCCGGATCAGCGCGCAAAGCCGACTTCTGATACCAAGCGTCCTATGTCTGGTCCGCGCTGCCATGCGCAGTCAGCTGATCCCGAAAACGCAACGCGCCCGTCTCCGCCTGCAAGACGCCGGTAAGGTTCGGCGCGAAGATCTCAATCCAGAAGACTTACCCCATCCGCGAATAGCGCGACCCGCGCGCCAGCGGACAGCAGGCGCCTGACGGTGGTCAAACCGATGCTGCCCGCTGCGCCCGTGACGACAGCGACCTTCCCTTCGAAACTTGTGTTCATTGATCACGCACTCCGAGTGCCCGGCAGTCCGTCGCGGGACCGCCGGGCGCATGGGATCTGTCACATCGCGCCGGAGGATGCGGCGCGGAAGGCGTCGAGGATGTCCCGACCGCCCTCGACCGAGTTGACCCAGTCGTCGATTATCGGCTGAACGGCCTCCTTCCACTCCGCCTGTTGAGCGCTGTCTGGAACAACGACCGTCCCGCCGGCCTCTTCGACCATGCTCTTGCCGAAATTCGCCGCGCCGTCCCAGAAGGCACCCATCCGGCGGTCAAATTCAGCGCCGCTGTTGGCTTCGATTGCGGCCTTGGCTTCATCCGGCAGACCGTCGAACACCGATTGGTTCATGAACATGAAGGCCGCGTTGCCGCCGAGCGGCAACTCGACATAGTAGTTCGTCACCTCTGCGAGACGGAAGGGCGGCACGGCGGAATAGCTTTCGATTGCCGCGTCGATGGTGCCGCGGCTTAACCCCTGGTACCAGTCGACGATCGACAGCGATACAGGGACCGCGTCTACCGCGCTTGCGATGGCCTGGCGCGTCGGGTTGATCCCAGAGACCTTGAGCCCTTCCATGTCTTCAAGACCCGACACTGGCCGGGAACTGAGTATATGGCCGTTCGGAAAGGTGAAGAGGTTCAGCACCTTCACATCCTGATATTCCGAGGCGATCACTCCTTCTTCCAGCAATGTGTTCAGTGCCACAGTGCCCTGTTCCGCTGTGTCGAAACCGAACGGCAGCGCGACAACCTCAGTCTTGGGAAATTTGCCCGGGTAATAGCCCTGGATGTCCCAGCCGATCTGCACAACGCCCATGGCGACGCGGTCCAGGACCTGCCCGTGCGAGGCAAGCGTACCGCCCGTGACCAATTCAATCTCGAGCGTGCCGTTGCTGTCGTCGGAGACCTTCTTGGCCCAGCCCTCCATCACGGCAGCGTGCACCGGGGTCGGCGCAGGGGCCGGCGAGGCAAAGACCAGCTTTGTCGGCTCGGCCGTGGCGGCCGTCGCAGCGGCGATAGCGACCAGCGAGGCCGCACTGAAGTATTTCATGGATTGTCTCCTCCCATCCTGTTTCCCCCGTTCTCTGCGGGGACGGCGGACCCCACGGGACCGCGTCGCACTGGGAACAGGATAAGAACGGAAACAAACGGCGTCTTGTCTGCGGATGCGGCGCGGATTGGACAGGTAGGAAGCTCTTCGGGCCAATTTGCCCGCTCAAACAATCGCCGTGTCGGAAAGGCGGCCAAGGACCTTCGCCGACCCGGCGGGGCCCGCGAGGGGCCGACCATGTTTCGAGGCGAGCGCCGCGACAAGCCGGACGCGTTCGGCATTGTCCCTCGCCAACTTGCCGTTTGCGTCGGCGATGGCATTCTCGAATCCGACGCGGGCATGGCCGCCTAATTCGATGGCCCGCTCCAGACAGACCATCTCGCCACGGCCGAAGGCGCAGGTCATCCAGATCGCCTCGCGGTGCAGGTCCGTTGCAACTAGAGCATCGTGGAGCGCGTCGAATTCTTCTACACTGGAATCCTGGGTCGTGGCATATCGCCCCACGACGATGATAAGGCGCGGCCGATCCGGCGCATGAAGCGTCCCGGCGTCGAGCATGCGCCGCATGATGGCTATCTGCTCGATGTCATACAGGATGAACTGAATCCCGATCCCGTTCTCGGCCGCCCAGGCTAGGAAAGCTTCGGCCTTGGCCTCACCTTCGCGAAGCAGTTCGGCCAGCGAAAATGAAAGGCAGGCGGGCCGCAGCGCCCGGACCGCCGAGATCTGCTGATCGACGTCGAACAACCCCGCCGCCTCAGTCGTCGTCTGGATGGCGATATCTGGGCACGCGGACTGGATTGCGTCGATTGCGGTGCGATACGTATCGGCATCCAGCGAATGCACTAGTTGGGCGTCCCGGACATGCAGATGAATAGCACCGGCCCCGGCCGCGCGACAGGCGTCGGCCGTTTCCGCAAGTTCGTCAGCGCTTAAGGGAATGGCGGGATGATCCGCCTTTGTCCGGCGGGCGCCGTTGGGCGCCACCATGATACACAGTTCGCTCATGTGCTTCTCCACTGCTCTTCGCGAAAACCAGAAAACTGGACGCAAGTTTGCTTGTCATCTATTGTGGTCGAACCCGGCCAAACACGCCGGTACGGGAGGAACCATGCCGCAGGACAATCTTGCGACACCGGTACTCCGAGCCTCCGGCTCGGCGTTCCAAAACCAGATGAACGGCCTTCTGAAAACTCGGTTCGAACTCAGTTCTTCCGGCCGGCGACCCTACGACGGTGAAATCCAGCGAAGCTATGTCTCGGACCGCCTCCGGTTGGCCGATATTCGGTTCACGCCGCATCACACGCGGCTGAAGGCTGGGAAGTCTTCGAAACACGGACATTCGTTTCTTGTGTCGCAGCAGGTCGAGGGACATGCGGTCGTAAGACAGTACGGGCGCCGGGCAGAGATCGGCCCGAACCAGATCTTTTTTATCGACACGTCGCAGCCCTTTGAGATCGAAACCGACGAGATACGGACACGGTCGATCTATCTGGATAGTCATTTCTGGAGCGAGATTTTTCCGGAGCGCAACATGTTTACTGCCACTGCGCTGAACTGCGAAACCGGAATGGGCCGAACCTGTGCGAGCATGATCGACGAGGTTTTCGACATGCCCTGGACCCATGACGACAAGATGATGCACCGGCTCGCGGGCTGCCTTGCGAACCTGCTTGCGGTGTCGATGGTGACCGTGCATCCCGAACAGCCGTTGCAGATTGCGGCACAATCGCCGACACTCAACCGCATACGCGAAGTGATCCACGCCCGGCTGGCGGATCCCGATCTGGATTGTTCGCAGATCGCGGGCGAAGTGGGTCTTTCGGTGCGCCAGGTACACTCTGTCTTCAGCGGTACGGGCACGACGGTCATGCGCTACATCTGGCAGAAAAGGCTGGAAAAGATCGCCGTAGAGCTGGAAAATCAGGCGCTCGCGAACAAGCCCGTTTCGGCCATTGCCTTCGAATGGGGCTTCAACGAGGCCGCCCATTTCAGCCGTCAGTTCAAGGCGCATTTCGGTGTCCCGCCGGCGAAATATCGGGCGAGCAACCTTGCATCTCCCGGACGCGGCGCCAACGAGCGGCCGACAAACGGTTAGAGATCCTGACACCGGCCAACAGCCTCGCGCGCCAGCCACCGGATCGCATCCCTTCGGAAGGCCGCCGGAAAGGCGGGCTCATCAATGACGTCCAGCGATGACACGTCTATGGCCGCAAAGGCCTGCTCTGGCGGACGGGCAGATAACGCATCTTCCAGTTCGGTCAATCGGAATACCCCTTCGCTGCCCGCCCCCGTCACCGCCACGCGCCAGCCACTGTCAAACCGAGCCACAAAGACGCCTGCGACGGCATAGCCCGACGCAGGATGGGAGTGCTTTGCATAGCCCGCGCTCGAAGGCTTCGGCAGGTCGATAGCTACAAGGATCTCGTCCTCCTCCAGGGCCGTCTCGAAGAGGCCGATGAAGTAGTCATCCGCAGCGATCTCGCGCCGGTCAGTGACCAGGGTCGCGCCGCATCCAAGGACGGCCGCCGTGTAGTCCGCCGCCGGGTCATTATTGGCCACGGATCCGCCGATCGTGCCTCGGTTACGCACGTGGCGATCGGCGATCATGCCGGCCATCCGGGCCAATTCGGGAATGGCGGATGCGACCTTGGGGCTCGTCGCCATGTCAGCAAGTCGGGTCAGCGCCCCTATGCGAAGCGACAAACCTCGATCTTCGACCCCCGTCATCTCGGCAATCCCCGAAAGGTCGATGAGGCGATCGGGCGCGGCCAGGTGCGCCTTCATCGAGGGCACCAGCGTCATGCCGCCAGACAGGAACATGGCCTCGTCCGATGCGCGGAACGCCTCAAGCGCGTCCGCAAGCGTCTCGGGTTTCACGATCTCGACAGGATGCATCAGGCGTCCCCCCCTTCCGTCAGAACCCTGACCCCCATGTCGGACGCACCTTGGAGCACAGCCGCCACGATGTTCTGGTAGCCGGTGCAGCGGCAGAGGTTGCCCTTCAACTCCTTGCGCACCTTCTCGGCGCTCAGACCGCCCGGATTTTTTTCGACAATGTCGATAGCGGTTACGATTAAACCGGGCGTGCAATAGCCGCACTGCAAACCGTGACAGACGGAAAAGGCCTTTTGCATCGGGTGCAGGTCGTCGCCTCCGACGGCCTCAATCGTCGTGACCTCAGCCATAGCCGGCAGGGTAGCAGCGAGGATGGAGCAGGACTTGACCGTTTCGCCGTTCAGCCTCACGACGCAGGCGCCGCATTGCAAGGTATCGCAGCCGACATGGGTGCCGGTCAGGTTAAGCTTTTCGCGGATCAGGTCGACCAGCAGCGTCTGGACTTCAACATCGACGTGGCGGGGCTGGCCATTCACTTGAAGCGACACTCGTGTCATTGCGCGGCCTCCTCTTGCTGCGTCAAAATCTCGTTCAGCCGGTCGAAGAACTGGGTCGCCAGCTTCTTCGAGGTCGAGGTTACGAGGCGGGAGCCAAGCTGCGCGAGCTTGCCACCAATGGCGACCTCGGCGGTATAGCTGACCTCCGTCCCGTGCCCTTTATCGTTCAAAAGAACTGTCGCGCCGCCTTTGGCAAAGCCTGCGATCCCGCCGCTACCTTCGCCCGTAAGCCCAAGCTTCTGGCCCGGGACAGCCTCCGCGATGGTGACCCTGCCGGAGAAGCGCGCCTTGACAGGCCCGATCTTCAGTTGGATCGTTGCGTCATACCCGTCGCCCTCCGCTTCAAGAGTCTGGCAGCCAGGGATAGCGTCGCGCAGGGTATCCACGTCGTTCAATGCGTCCCAGACCTCGTCCCGGGGGCGGTCGACCGTGAATGCGCCAGTCAGTTCCATCAGCTATCCTTTCCTTCCGCTGCCCTCAGCGCCGCCCAGAGGCGAGGCTGCGTCACCGGCATATTGATCTCCCTCACGCCCAAAGGCCGTACCGCGTCGAGCACCGCGTTCACGATGGCAGCTGGCGCCCCGATGGCACCGGACTCGCCGATCCCCTTCACTCCAAGCGGGTTGGTCGTGCAGGCGATCTCCAGCAGCTCGGAAGCAATCTGCGGCATGTGGTCCGCTCGCGGCAGGCAGTAATCCATGAAGGAGCCGGAGGTGAGCTGGCCATCAGCATCATAGGTGACCTCCTCCAGCAACGCCTGGCCGAGGCCCTGCGCAATGCCGCCATGGATCTGGCCTTCGCAGATCGTGTGGTTCAGCACCCGGCCGGCATCGTCATAGGCGACGAAGCGGTCGATGGTCAGCGCGCCGGTCTCTGGGTTCACCTCCACTTCGCAGACCATGCAGCCGTTTGGATAGTTCGGCGCGGCGCCCGGTTTGCCCGCCGAGGTGCCTGCGCCCGAGAGCCCCAGGCCCAGCACGTTTGCCGGTCCCGCAGGGATGTAGAAGAGCTTGGCCGCCTCGACCAGCGGCAGCGCCTTGTTGGTGTCGCGGACCTTGAGGAAGCCGTCCTCGAAATCAATGGAATCCTTGTTAGCCTCAAGGATAATTGCTGCCATGTCCTTTGCCCTGTCGATCAGCGCGTCCTTGGCGCTAAGCAGCGCCGTGCCACCCAGCATGGACGAGCGCGCGGCAAATGTACCCCGCCCGATCAGAACCTTGTCCGTATCACCCTGCACGTAGCGGATGCTCTCAACCGGCACCGAGAGCCAGTCGGACACCATCTGGGAGAAGACCGTCGCATGGCCCTGCCCGTGCGAATGGGTTCCGGCGATGATCGTCAGCGTGCCGTCAGGTTCGAACTTGATCTCCATCCGTTCGTTCATAACGCCCGCTATCTCCACGTAGGAGATCAGCGACCGGCCCCGGGCCAGCCCCTTCGCCTTCGACTCCTCGGCCCGCGCGGCATAACCCCTCCAGTCGGCAGCGGCCGCGCACTTTTCGATCATGCCGCCGAAATCACCACTGTCGTAGACCATCTTGGTCGCGCTTGTGTACGGCAGCGCCTCGGGACTGATTGCGTTCAACTTACGGAACTGCGCGGCATCCAGGCCCAAGGTCGCGGCCGCCTCGTCCATCAACCTTTCGATCAGGAAAGTCGCTTCCGGCCGACCGGCTCCGCGATAAACGCTCATCGGCGCGATATTGGTAAAGACGGCGTGGGTCGTCAGATCGACCGCACCGATATCGTATATATTTGGCACCAGCTGAAGCGAGAAGAAGATCGGCGGTGTCGCCGTCCCCCAGAAATAGGCGCCGAGATTGTGCCAGGCTGTGGCGCGCACGGCGAGCACCTTTCCCTCTTTCGTCACAGCGATCTCGCCCTCGACCTCCTGTCCACGTCCCTGGGTGTCGGTCAGTAATGACTCGGACCGGGTGGCAATCCACTTCACCGGGCGACCCACCCGCTTTGACGCCCATAGCACCAGCGCGTCCTCCGGGTGCATATGCGCCTTGAGACCGAAGCCGCCGCCGACATCCGGGGAAATCACCCGGATCCGGCTCTCGGCGACCTTCAGCACGTTGCGCGCTATGACGGACCGGAAGCCGTGCGGATCCTGTGAGGACGTGTAGAGCGTGTAGCGGTCCTCTGCCCGGTCATACTCGCCGATGCAGCCGCGCGGCTCCAGCGAGGTGGGCGCGACGCGCGGGCTTTTCAGGTGGCAGGTGACCACGCGGTCAGCGTTGGCAAAGGCTTGGGCGGTTGCCTCCTTGTCCCCCATCTTGATCTTGCACGACAGGTTCCCTGTCTCGCAGTCATCCCAGATCTGCGGCGCGTCACTCTCCAGCGCGGCGCGGGCATCCGTGACCACCGGCAGCATGTCATAGTCAACCGCAACTGCCTCGGCAGCTAGCCGCGCCTCGTCCTTAGTCTCCGCGATGACGATGGCCACCCGGTCACCAACGCAGCGCACCTTATCGGTCGCGAGGATCGGGCGCAGAGTGCCATAGCCCTCGGGCCCGCCCCAGAGCGCGGGCATAAAGAAGGGTGGCACCGACCCCAACCCGTCGGCTAGCACGTCCTTGCCGGTCAGAACCGCGAGAACACCGGGCATCGCTAGCGCCTCTTCCGCGTCAATCTCTCCAATCGTCGCGTGAGCATGTGGAGAAAGCACCAGCGCCATGTGACATTGCCGCCCAAGTACGATGTCATCCACGTATCGCCCGGCACCGGTGAGGAAACGGCGGTCTTCCAAACGGCCGGGAAAGATTCCTGCACTGTCTTTCATTTGGGTTCCTTTCCTTCGGATCACATCTGCGACGGCAGCCATAGGGCCAGCGCTGGGAACAGGATGAGGGCCAGGACCTTGATCAGGTCAACGAAGACGAAGGGCGCCACGCCACGATAGATCGTGGTCAGCGGGATGTGTTTGGCAATCGCGTTCAGAACGAAGATGTTCATGCCAAAGGGCGGCGTGATCATTCCCATCTCGACACAGATGACGGTGACGACACCCCACCAAATCGGATCGAACCCGTATTGCACGACAAGTGGCAGGAAGATCGGGACCGTAATCACCATCATGGCATAGCTGTCCATGACCATGCCAAGGGCAAGGTAAACGACAACCAGCAGGACGATGACACCGTACGGCCCGAAATCCAGCGCCACGATCCACGACGACAGGAGCGCCGGAACCTGGGTAAAGGCGATCAGGAAGGAGAACGTCACCGCGCCGAAGATCAGTGTGTAGATAAGCGCGATGGTAGTGGTCGTCTCGGCCATGACCTGCCCGAGGTTGCCTTTGCCTAGTCGCCCGCGGGCGAGCGCGAAGAGGAAGGCGCCGACCGCCCCGACGGACGCCGCCTCTGCATCCGTGACAATGCCGGTGTAGATACCGCCGATGACCGCGCCGAAAAGGAACGCCGCTCCGATGCAGCGCCGCGCGGCGCTCAGCAATGCGGACCTGTCGATAGGGGACCCTTCCGGCGCGAGGCCCGGCCGGACCGTCAGCAGCACCTTGATCGCGAGCAGGTAGAGCGCGATGGCCAGCGCCGCCGGGATCATCGCCGCAACGAAGAGCTGGCCGATGGATTGTTCCGAGAGCAGTGCGAAGAGGATTAGCGCCGTTGAGGGCGGTACGAGGCTGCCAAGCGTCCCGCCGGCCGCGACGCTGCCCGCCGCCAGGGCGGGGTCATAAGTCCTTTCCTGCATTTCCGGCAAGGCAACCTTTCCGAAGGTCGCGGCTGTGGCGAGGGAGGACCCGGTTAGGGCGCCAAAGCCAGCACAGCCCGCGATGGTGGAGTGCGCCAGCGACCCGCGCAAAGGCTTGAGCAGCTCATGCGCAAAACGGTAAATGTCCGACGACAGCCCGGCGACCGAGGCGAAGCTGCCCATCAGAAGGAAAAGCGGCAGAACGGCAAGCGTCTCGCTCGTCAGGAACTTGGCGCTTTCGCTGCCCACCACGGTGCCTGCGGGGGCAGGCCCGAGCAGGACGGCCGCACCCAAAAATCCGACCAGCCCCATGGAAGCGGCAAGAGGCACGCCCAGCACCATCATGACCCACATGAGGCCGAAGAACACCAGCGCGGCGACGCCCGCCTTCAGGCTGCGCAGCAGATCGTAGCCCGGCAGCAGGTCGAGCGCGTTGCTCCAGATCATGACCGAAAGGCAAACCATCAGAAGCGCAGGCAGGAGCTCCAACAGCCGCCAGGCGCCCCGCCCCTCCGTCGCGACTTCGATCGCGGCGTCAGTCACATGGATCATCTGTACAGGCACGCAGAGCAGGACGAGCCCAGCCATCGCATAATAGAACGGCGCGATCTGCCAGTGCAGGATGATTGTCGCCTGATCGCGTGCGTCGTAGGTCAGGGCCAGCTGGAACATCTCGACCCCGACTAGCAGGAGGAAAAGCATCAGCAGCAACATTCCCATCAGCTTGAAAGTCCGCGCCGCCTGGTTGGGCAGTCGGGCGGTCAGCAGGTCCAGCGTCAGGTGCACCGCTCGCGCGCAACCTGAGGGCATGCAGCTGGCGATGGCGATGCCCAGACACAGGATCAGCACCTCGTTCAGCCCACGGATCGTCACCGAAAACGCCGAACGAAGCGACACGTCCAGCAGCGTCAGAAAGGCGATGGCCACGATGGCAAGCACACCCGCGCCTGAGAGGAAGCGAGTGGCCTGCTCGACCGACAGGACAAGGCGACGCCCGTGAGGAATCTCAGTCATCGCCATGACCAAGCTCCGCTAGATAAGCGTCCCGAATGGCGGCCCGCGTCGGATCGGCGGCCAGCCAGGCGTCCGTCAACGGAGCGAGTTTCGCTTGCCACTTTTCGGATTCGGCCTCGGAAAGCACCCGGACACGATTACCGTCCGATCCTGCCAAACCCTTGGCCTTGCCGTTCACCTGATCGAGGAAGGCGCCGATCCCCTCTGAAAACTCCTGTCCCGAATGGGCATCGATCGCGGCCCTGGATGCCTCCGACAGGCTGTCGTATTTCTCGGCATTCATGACGAACATCGCCGGATTGCCGCCCATTTGGACGTCCACGAACTCTGTCATCACCTCGTTCAGGCGAAAGGCTGGCACCGCGGTGAAGGTCACAATAGCGCCGTCGATCGTGCCCCGGCTCAGTGCGGGGTACCAATCCGGGATTGGCAGGTTCAGCGCCACGCCACCAAGCGCCTCGACGGCGGCCTGCATCGTCGGGTTCTGCGCGGTGACCTTTCGACCGGTCATGTCACCCAGGTCCTCCAGCGGATCGACCAGCATCAGCGACGCATTGGGAAAGGTGAAAAGCCCTAGCACATGAACGTCGTCGTATTCGCCGTCCAGAACACCAGCTTCGTAGATAGCCTGAAATGCCCGGCCGCCCTCTGCAGCATTCGCGAACTGAAACGGCTGCTCGACCACCGCGCTCTTGTCGTAATTGCCGGGGTAATATCCTTGGAAATCCCAAGCGATGTCGACGACCCCGGCAGCGACGCGGTCGCGCAGCTGGCCCTCGCGGCCCAGCACCCCCCCCGGCACGAAATTAACCGTCAGCGCGCCGCCCGAGGAGGCCGCAACATCCGCGGCCCATTTGGCGAGGAAGGTATTGATGGCCGCCGGTCCCGGCGCCGGTGAGGCCAGCGTCACGGTATCCTGAGAAAATGCACTGCCGGCGGCCAGACACAGGCTTGCGGCACAGATCAGATGTTTCATGGTTTCCTCCTTAAGCGGCACTCTCCTCTGCGCCGCGAATGTCACAAGATGCTGCGAATGATGGCCGTGCAGCGGGCCGGGTAGTGTAGCGTCGGTATATGAGCGGCGCCCTCGATGATCTCGAGCCGCGCGCCGGAAACCGCGTCCACCACCGCCTGCGAGGCGGCGACGGGCGCGGCATGATCTTCGGACCCCACCGCCACCACGGTGGGACAGGTAATCTGCGCGGCGATCGCTCGAGTGTCGGCGATAGCGAGCGCATCGCAGCAGGCGGCATAGCCGGCGCCGCTGGCGACGGCTAGGATGCGGGCCATGCCTGCGCCGTCCACCGTCATCGCATCCGCCTCTGTCATCCAGATCTTCAGCACGCCCGGAGCGATGGAGTTAAGCCCACTCGCCCGGATTTTCGCCGCCCGGTCGCGCCACATTTGGGGGTTCAGGCTCTGGACATAGCTGTCGAAGACCGCCAACCCGGTAACCCGTGCGCCCGCCTTGCCAGCCACGATTTGTGCGACAACACCGCCGAGCGAGATCCCGACCAGCGCGAAGGCTTCAATCTCCATGGCGTCGAGCACCGCCAGAACGTCCTCCGCAAGCGCCTCGCACGTCACTGGCCCGCCACTTTCTTCGCTCAGGCCGTGGCCGCGAAATTCCGGACAGATGACAAACCGCTCGATCGCCAATTCCGCCACCTGTTTTTCCCACAGCGCCGCGCAAGTGCCGAGCGAATGCAGCAGAACCAGCGGGGGGGCATTGGGATCGCCCGCTGTGGTGACATGCAGTGTCTGATCGCTGATCGTCAGGAACATTGTGCTTCAATACGGTTGATTGAGTTGCTCAAGCGCCGCCTCCACGACCTTGATCTGTTCGATCGGTGTGGCCCCGGCCCGTTCGAGCTGCCCGAGTCTCAGCGAGTTCTCGACCACCAGCGAACAGCGATCAAACCGCCGCGCGATGAAGACTTCGAGCGCCTCGTCCAGCGTCTCCGACGCCGCGATGCTTTCGCCAAGGACAACTCCGTCCTCCATCGCCATGCCCGCGCCGGAGGCCAGCTGCGGCGTGGTGGCATGGGCGGCGTCCCCGATCAGCACGACCCCGTCCTTGTGCCAGGGCTTTGGCGCAAAGACCGTCTCCAGAGGCCGCGCGACGATATTCGCCTCGGGCGTCAGCGCCCCGCGCACATCCGCCACGATCCCGCCATAGGGCGCCATCAGTTCGGCGAGGCGCGTGTGGAGCTGGTCGTCCGGGATCCGTTCGAACTCCTTCACCGGCTCCAGCAGGAACATGTACATTCTGTCAGGTGACACCGGGTTCATGCCGACCTTCATCGGCCCGCCCAGGAAATAGGTCCGACGGTCGATCCCCGGATGGCGCGGCGACATCAGCCGCCAGCAGACCTGGCCCACGTAATTCGGCGCGGGCGTACCGGGAAAGACCATCTCGCGCGTGGCGGAGAATATCCCGTCGGCCCCGACCACGAGGTCGTATTCTGCCGTCGATCCGTCCGAAAAAGTCACCGTCTTGGGCTGACCCTCACCCAGTGCGGTCACTGAAACCCCAAGCGTGACCTCAATATCCATCTGCCGTATCCGTTCGGCCAGCAGTTTGTGCAATGTCGGGCGCATTATGCCCCCCGCACCCGGCAGGCCGCCAAGCGTGTGCGACCCGGTTTCGATATTCGCGACTACTTTGCCCGCCTGATCACAGGCCAGGATGCCGTCCGCGGTCCAGCCCTGCGTCATGACCTCGTCCAGGATGCCAAGCCGCTTCATCACCCGCAGCGTCGGCCCGGTGATCGTGATGCCCGCGCCGTAGACCTTCCACTCCGGATCGCTGTCTATGAGGTGGACCCGTTCGACCGCTTCCGCCAGCGTCAGCGCCGCGGACATGCCCGCGATGCCGCCGCCGATGATCAGTACCGACGAGGCGGCCGGTTTCGCTCCCCCAGTCATGCGCTCAGACCTCAAACCGGCCGATGCCGATGCCGGTATACCAGTCGTTCACGGCCCGGTAGTAGGTGCGGTTGTATTTTGCTCCGTCTGCCGCGCCCATGGCGGCCATCCACATGCGGATTTCCTCGCAGCCATTGCCGGCCGTGTGCACGAAATCCGTCGCATATTGGATGGTGGCGTCGATATCGCCGGATTCCATCAGCGACAGGAAGGTCTCGTCGAATTCCTCGTTTACCATGCCCATGCGCGGGGTGGCGATGTCATGGCTGATGCCACCCGTCGCCAGGATCGCGACGCGCTCGATGGCATCGTATTCGCGGATCGCTTCGCCCAAGAACTGCCCCAGTTTGTAGGAGCGCCGCATCGTCGGCATTGGCGGCTGAACGCAGTTGATCAGCACCGGCACGATCGGCAGGTCGGGGTCCACCCCCGCCAGTTCCAGCGGCGTCAGCGACCCATGATCCAGCACCATCTCCATCGAGAAGGAGGGGTCAAACTCCGCCTCGAGCGCCGATTGCAGCAGGTAGGAGCCGAAGGCCTGATCCCCCGCGAAGGTCCGGCGCTTTGCATGCAGCCAGTGCTCGATCGGGCTCTCATAGCTTTCCGCGCAACCGAAGCAATAGGCCGGGAAGTTGTCGAGGAAGAAGTTGTGCAGATGGTCGTTCGACAGGACGATCAGCGCCTCCGGCTTTCCGGCCATGAAGTCGTCGCCCATGGCCTTGTAGGCGCCAAAGATCTCGTCCTTCAGGTCGGCTGGGATGCGATCGGGAAAGTTCAGCATGACCGGCGTATGCGACGCCGTGTAGATACCTGTGATCTCAGCCATCGTTGTAGTCCTCGTGATCCAGAAGGCTGCGGAGCGCGGCAAGACTGACATCTTCGGGGATCTTTACCCCGATGCAGTGGGCGCGCAGCAGATAAGGGTTCACGCCGCTCAGGTACATCTTGGCGACATCGTTGCCCTTGATGCAGTCGGCCAGGTCCCGGGGCAGATCGAACCGAGCCAGATAGGCATCCGCATCCTCGTTGTAGGCCTCCAGGTGGTCGGGTTTGTGGTGCAGTTCGTACAGCACCTTGTCCATCAGGTAGGCCCGGGTGCTGGGCATCATTTCCTGCCAGTTCGCCATGTGCTCCTCCGGCGCTAAGTGGTGTCAGGCAAGGCGGGCGTGGAGCCAGCCGATGATCGTTTCGACGGTGCCAGGGCCAAAGCCCATGTGCCCGCGCCCGGCGAAGAGCCGGACACTCTTGGGGTCGCCACGTTCCGTCAGCAGCTCGATATCTGTGACCGGACACTGCGTATCGTTCTTGCCGTTGATCAACAGTAGCGGCGCGCAGGGCTGATCCAGGAGCCCCTGGTCCAACAGGGACAGCTTGCGAAACCCTTCGATGTATTCCTCGTCGTTGTTGGCACCCAGCATCCGAGAGCGCGTCTCCACCAGCTCCATCAGGTAGCTGTCGGGGTGGCGCGATTTCTCGATCCAGTCGGGCTGGAACATGAAGTGCACGCCGCCGCCCCAGTTAACCGCCGCCCGGAAACGTTCCGGGAAGAGATGCGCCAGTTTGGTGGCCCAGTGCCCGCCGAAAGACCGCCCGACGATCGCGATCCGCCCCGGCGCGAAGCGGTCCGAGTTTTCGACCCAGTCGAGCACCGGCAGGAACTGCCGCTCTCCATCCGGCCCCGCCTTGATCGGCGACTGGCCCGTACCGACATTGTCGAGCGCCACGGTCGCAAGCCCTGCCTTGGCAAGCCCTTCGGTGAGGATCGTCATTTCCTCTTTCCAAGCGTCAACGCCGCCCCACATGATGATTACGGGCGGATTGTTTACGCCTTCGGGCATCCGGACATAGAAGGTGATCTCGTCGCCCTCTCCTTCGCGTCCGTCAAACGGCACCTTGACCACTTCGATAAAGGGATCGGCGTATTTGCCGAAGTTCTGGTAGGCGACTACTTCCTTTTCATAACTGGCCAGCTTGTCGGGATGGTTGGGGCAGGGAAACCGCCCCATGAAGTAAAAGCCATAGGCCTGATACCAGGCATCGCGGGCCGCATCGGTATCGCCGCCTGCCTCGGCCGCTTCAGCAACCTTTGCAAAGGCATCTCCTTCGGCAACCCACGCCGCAGCCCAGTTCCTGCCATCGAGGCCGGTCAGGTTCTTAATGACAGCGCGCGTCTTATTGGGGTCGGTGAGCCCAAGCGGATGGACTCGGGCCTCAAGCTTGGACAGCATCCATTCCTTCGCATTTTCCAGCGAACGCGGGCCAGACAATTCGGCCATCTAGTTCTCCTCCGTCGTTGCGAGGAGTGGTGCCACAAGCAGGTCGGGCCCGTCTGGCCCCAGAGCGATATGGAGATTGTCTGAAAATGCAGCGCGCGAGTATTCAGCGTGCGCTGCGTCCGAAGAGGCTGTGCACGGTTTCAGCTTCGCAGGTCAGGGTTGACTCTCGCCCTGTCCCACAAGCCAATTCATCGGTGGCCGACAACATCGCCGGTCCGAAGCGTACGCTCATACCAGAGCATTTAAGCGCGATTCACTTCATCCTGGATATGCTCAGGTGCCCCCCGAGACACCGAGGATGCGGCAAGTGCCGCGGCGAGTGTGGTGACCATCTGGGCCGGTTCGACGGGCTTCTCGGCGCGTGGTGCCTGATCCAGCTCCGGCGGTATGCGGATCGTGGTTGAATAGCCGGTGGTGAAGATGAACGGGATGGCACGCGCAGTGAGCGCATGCGCAACCGGCCAGACCATTTGGCCGTTGAGGTTGATGTCGAGAACGGCCACGTCGAGCGCCTCGGATGCTGCGATGCGCAGGGCCTCCTGCATCGTTCCCACCGGTCCCCTCACCGAGCAACCGGCAGAGCGCAACGTCTCCGCCGTTTCCTGCCCGATAATATACTCGTCCTCGACCACCAACACCTTGCAACCGACAAGAACCGCCGGGTCTCCGACCGCGCGCGCCGCCCTGTGGCGTGGGCGGGAGAAACGATGGTCTTCCTGCGCGCTCACGCTCGCCAGCGGCAGCGTTGCGGTCAGGCGAACCCCTTCCCGCGCGAAGTCCTGCGTGGCCTTGCCGCCGAGCTCGTGCGTCAACGTCGCCTCGATCAACCGCGAGCCGAAGCCCTTGCGGCTCGGAGCCGCCTCGATCGGCGGCCCGCCCTGCTCTTTCCACGAGAAAACAACATGTCGGTCGTCGCCGGTCCCCGAGAGGTGCCATTCGACCGTCACGCACCCGTCGTTGCACGACAGCGCCCCGTATTTCGCGGCATTCGTCACAAGCTCGTGGAGCGCGAGTGCCAGGGTCTGTGCGGCCTTCGGGGTCACCGTCAAGCCCGGGCCCGCGATGGAGGCCCCCAGTGAGCAACCTGAGTGCGGCCTAGGCCGAGGGGCTTTTCTAGGATATGACGCACCGGCAGGCTCGGAGCCGATCACTCGCCGTGGTCACTTCGGCCCGTAGACAAGAGAGCCTGGCGAGCAAGTCGCGCGTGTTTGAGACCTGCAATTGCCCTCCGCTCCGGGTCGCGATGCCGCACCGCTCAAGTTCCCGGGCAGTTGCGCGGAGGGTGATGTGGCCTCGTTCCGGATCGCGTCGACCACTGGCCTCAAGGCGAGCGCAAACTCATCCGCATTGTGAGCGACGGTCGCCCTGAGCGCCACACCGCCCTCCCCTGCCCGTCTAAGGGCCGCGGCGTCATTCGGATTACCGAGCTTAACCCCGCGCGCCTTTGCGGCTGCCAGCGCTGCCTTCGTCCGCCGGGAGATCGCCTCCCGTTCCTGCTGTGCCACAAGCGCCATGATCCCGACGGTCAAGTCGTGGGCCTCGGGCAAAAGCGTCGCTGTGACTTACAGCTACGGAGGTGCCGATGGGCGCGACCGAAGAAATTAGTGCAGCTGCCCCCTATAAGTGTAAGGATATTGGCGCACTGCGACTGGTCCCGACACACAGTGATATCCATGCAAGATCGACGGAATATCATCGAAGAGCGCGAAAACGCGGCGGTGCGTCTACTGCATGCTCCAGTGGAGGAACGTGATGTTCTTCTGCAGGAGTATAAGGAACGCTCACTAAAAGCCTTTGCACCGTCAACGAGACGGAACCTGCTCCAGATCCTACGTTCCTTCGACGATTGGTGCATCGCGAATGGTTACAGCTCCCTGCCGCCGGTCGATCCTCGCGTTGTCGCCGCCTATGTAGACTACCTGGGCGGAAGGATCAGGCCCACTACGATCGAATTGCGCCTCTGGGCAATCTCTGAGAATCATCGTGCGAACTTCCTCTCCTCTCCCTGCCACCACCGATTGGTCGAGCTCGCCCTAAAGGCCGTAAAGCGAACATACGGCGCCACCGTTCGGCAGGCGCCGCCTTTAGGGAAGCGCGAAATTCTTGCTGTAATCGCCAATCTTGGCGACAAGAGAATTGACGTTCGCGACCGAGCGCTCCTCTGGATCGCCACTGATAGTTGGTGCCGGGCGTCGGAGATCGTCGAACTGCGTGTATGTGATCTTTGCCAACAAGACGATGGGTCGGGGCTTCTCTTTATCAGGCGCTCCAAGACCGACCAATACGGGCAAGGTGCTTACGCCTTCTTATCGCGCAACGGCGTACTGGCCGCTCGCAGATGGATCGAAGTGGCCGGTCTGCGGCTTGACGACCCGTTGATCACCAAGCACCAACCAAGATCGAAGAGAGCGCCGATGGATCCAGCGACTATCTCCAGGATCCTGAAGCGCCGGACCGGACGAAGCGATGTGTCCGCACATAGTACCAGGGTCGGTGGCGTTCACGATGCCCTTACCTTGGGCTGCGACCTCACGAGCATTATGGTCGCCGGCCGGTGGAACTCGCCGGAGATGCCAGCGCGATACGGGCGCCGGATCCTCGCCTCGAAGTCTGCCGCTGCGGTTGTCTCCAAAGCATTCGAATAGTTGCACTTGTTAATTGGATGTTAACTTGTGCTATCTACCGATTGGGTGTGGGGCAAATCGGGAGGTATGCAGTGAGCACCCAAGACGACGAGATCGCCCTGGAGTTTCTCCGCACCATTGCCATGCCCTTGGGCAATATCATCTATGGTCTGCGCCAAGAGTTGGATCGGGCGAAAACTGAAGTTGACCATGAACAGTTTCAGCATATCGAGCGCGAGTACGCACGGCTCTATGAAGTAGTACGCGCCTTCGAAGAGAACCGTCGTAGCGGCTTTACCAGCCGGCTTGGCAGCGTCCTGGCCGACTTGGACGCCGACCTCAGCACTCGGGCAAGTTAACCGCCAGCCCGCCCTGCGAGGTTTCCTTGTAGCGGCGATCCATGTCGCGGCCGGTCTGGCGCATCGTCTCGATGCAGTTGTCGAGCGGCATGAAGTGGCTGCCATCGCCGCGCAGCGCCAGCGAGGCGCCCGAGACCGCCTTGATCGCGCCCAGCCCGTTGCGCTCGATGCACGGCACCTGGACGAGCCCGCCGGCGGGATCGCATGTCATGCCCAGGTGATGCTCCAGCGCGATCTCGGCGGCGTTCTCGATCTGCGCGTTGGTGCCGCCGAGCGCCGCGCACAGCCCCGCCGCCGCCATCGACGCGGCCGAGCCGACCTCGCCCTGGCAGCCGACCTCGGCGCCCGAGATCGAGGCGCGGTGCTTGATCAGCCCGCCGATCGCCGCGGCGGTGAGCAGGAAGTCGCGGCAGCCCTCGCGCGTGGCGCCGACGCATTGGTCGCGGTAGTAGCGCAGCACGGCGGGCACAACGCCCGCGGCGCCGTTCGTCGGCGCGGTGACGACCTTGCCGCCGGCGGCGTTTTCCTCGTTCACCGCCATCGCATAGACGCTGAGCCAGTCGTTCACCGTGTGCGGCTGGGCACGGTTGCGGCCCGATTCCTCGAGCAACTGGCGGTGGATGGCGGCGGCGCGGCGTTTCACGCGCAGCCCGCCGGGGAGCTCGCCCTCGGCGCGTAGGCCGCGGTCGATCACGCCGTCCATCACCTCTTGCAGCGCGTCGAGCCGGGCGTCGAGGTCGGTGCAGCCATGGACGCGTTCGTTGGCGCGTTTCATCTGGGCGATGGTCAGGCCGGCCTCGGCGCCCATCGCCAGCATCTCGGCGGCGCTGCCGAACGGGTAGGGATAGCCGAGCGCCGCCTTCTCGGCCGCCAGCGCGCCGGGATCGCGGTTCATCGCGTCGAGCTCGGCTGCGGTGACGACGAAGCCGCCGCCGACGGAATAGAAGGTCTCGGTCAGGTATGGATTACCGGAGGTGTCGAAGGCGCGCAGCACCAGGCCGTTGGCGTGGCCGGGCAGCGGATCGCCGTAATCGAAGACAAGGTCGCGCGCCGGGTCGAAGGCCAGCGGCGGCAGGCCCGGCGGGGTGACGCGGCCGGTTTCATGCACTTCGCGCTCGGCGGCTTCGGCCTCATCGGGGTCGAGCGTGTCGGGGCGGAAGCCGGAAAGCCCGAGGATCACCGCGCGGTCGGTCGCGTGGCCCTTGCCGGTGAAGGCGAGCGAGCCGTGCAACGAGGCGCCGAGCGCGGCCAGTTCGCCCGCGCCGGGGATCTTCTCGGCCCCGCCGCGCAGCGCATCGAGGAAGCGCGCGGCGGCGTTCATCGGCCCGATCGTGTGCGACGAGGAGGGCCCGATGCCGATCTTGAAGATGTCGAAGACGCTCAAGAACATGCTGCAGAAGTACCTTTGTGTGGTCCTAGGCTGCATGATGGCCGATGAAGAACCCGCAGTTGAACCCAAAAGCGACGTGCGTCGCATCAATGTCGCCATGGTGATCGATGCTGACAAACCGGAGGATTTCACTCAACGCTCGCGCGGCGCTTTTCCCCAAGAAGATTGAACAAAGCCGGTATGAGGGCGCAAGCTTGTCGCGATAAACACGTTGCTGGGATTGAAGCTCATCACCTGCGGCGCCCTGCCACCGCCGCACGAGGGCGGTCTCGCGTTTCATCGCGAAGGGCTCGAGGCGGTTGCGACGCTCGACCTGAGGTCCTGATCACGCGTCGATCATTTTGGCCTTTAGACGCGAGAGCCTGGTGATCAGATCGCGCGTGTTTGATACCTGCCATTGCCCACCCCTTCGGGTCGCTATGCCACGCCGGTTAAGTTCACGGGCGATTGCGCGCAGGATGATGTGTTCCTCGTTCCGGATCGCGTCGACCACTGGCCTCAAGGCGAGCGCAAACTCATCCGCATTCTGAGCGACGGCCGCCCTGAGCGCCAGACCGTCCTCCCCAGCCCGTCTGAGGGCCGCGGCGCCGTTCGGATTGCCGAGGCTCACCCCGCGCGCCTTTGCGGCTTCCAGCGCCTCTTTCGTCCGCCGGGAGATCGCCTCCCGCTCCTGCTGTGCCACCAGCGCCATGATCCCGACGGTCAAGTCGTTGGCCTCCGGCATGTCACAGGCCACGAAGCCGACCCCGCTGTCTCTCAAGGTGAGCAGGAAGGACCCGCTCCAAGCGAGCACTTGATGGATACCGAGGCTCTTTCTGAGGTTTAAGAACGTCTCACGTCGCCCCGTTTTGCGCCTCGACATCCTCAAGCGAGTTATCAAGAATACATACTTCTGCTCGACCACGCCTGATCGGTCTGGCGTCTCAGAAGTGGGCTTTTTTCTCTAATTCCGGTCCCGTGAAAACTACGGTTACGCCGCCGGTCGAGGGGGTCCCACCGAGAATTTTCGGGTACCCCCCGGGGTCCGCAGAGACGGCGTCACTTTCATTGCTGGTATGGTACGATTTAGATATGGCGCACTTTCTGCGCCGGGCTCCGGCCCGCTTCTATGGCGCAAATACCGGGCCTTCGCGCGCTCCCCTTGCCAAGTTTCTGCGCAGGCCTACCCAATTAGCGTGCCATAGGATGCCCACTTTTCATGCGGGGCTTCTGGATTTGAAGTCGAGGGTCGCGGGCCTTCCATCCACGCCGAGATGCGTCAGCGCCCAATGCGCGGCCTGACCGATCCCCTCGGGTCCAAGGCATGCACCGCGCGTCTTGACGATGAATCCGGCATCTTCGAGTTCACGGTAGTAGCGGCTGACGGTATTCCTGGAACATCCCAGACGATCCGCCGCCAATCGCTGCGACAGGAAAAGCCGCCCGTTATTGTGGCCGTTATAGACGCGGATCAACTCCCAATGGAGGCAGCGCGCGCCGAGACCGAGCTGCCGATAGGCCGCTCGATCAAAGATCCAGTTGTCGAGCTTGATGAAGCTCGCGGTATTGCCGCGTTTGTCCCGCTTCGCCATGCCCTACTCCTCCGCCACCGGCGGGACGCGCCGTGCATTGGCCCAGGCATTCAGGTCGGCGCCATGATAGACGATCTTGCGCCCAAGGCGGAAATAGGCGGGAGAGCGCCCGTAGTGACGCAGCTGCGCTTGCCGGGACTTGCTTCCCAACAAGGCGAGGATCTCGGGGTCGTCGGGCAGGTAGGCCCGCGTTTCGTCGAATAGGTTGTTCATCGGATTGCCTCACGTTTCGTCGTCAGGCCCCCGATTATCTTCAGATATTCTGCCTTTGGAACAGGGATGATCGACCCCTCGAGCGGTTCGCTGTTTTCCCGAAACCCCTTAAGCGCTTTTGCCGAAGATGTCGTAGTAGAGGGACTTGTAGGGCTCCCTGGAGCGGATCTCCGTCAGGTAAGCCTCCTTCTGCCCCTTTCCCTGCCGCCACAGGTCGGGATCCTTCGCCACGGCCTTCTCGAACGCCTGATCGACCATGCGCGCCTCGCTGAACGGCGGATGGTGACGTGCCAAAGCCTTGATCTCTGCCCAGAGCGCCGCGACCCGTGCATCGCGCTTGTTGCTGGAGGCCTTGCCCGATGCCTTGGCGCGCTTCGATTTTGCGCGGCGCATGGCCACCACGTCATGTTCCAGCGGCTTCTTGGCCAGAGCTGCCGCACTCAGACCGGCGGCAAAGCTGAACTCGCTCATTTCCTTCAGCGCCTCTTCGACTTCGTCGGGCGAATAAGGGGATTCCCGCGCCTCCCTGATCGAACGCTCCAGACCCAGTGAAAACCTCTCGTAGTTCATCACCACGGTCGCCGCATGCCAGAACGGCGTGTTCGGTTCGATCCACTCAAGCCCATAGTGTGCGGCAAGAGTGTATGCCTCACAGCGCCAAGGATACTTCTTGAGCCAGGCCTCAGCTTGCGCTCTCTGCTCGGATGTTATCGACGGATGCTCTGGCCCAGGCAGATCCCTGTTCGGATTGTCCGGTTCAAACCTGATCAATCTGCCGAACCGGTACCCAACCGACCGCTCCCCTTTCAGGATCAGTTTCTGGTAGAGGTCGAGGTCGATCTGCACATAGCGGTTCCGGCTCCGGGACCAGAACACGATTGTTCTTCTTTCCCCCTGGTAGTCGATGCCCATATCGCGCAGGTAGGTCAGCG